>Ga0126362_10000035_pt1 | contig 183940 bp, 167 predicted proteins | sample ANMtaG_FD_126269 | JGI IMG/M metagenome (GOLD analysis project Ga0126362, IMG submission 126269) | Continental margin sediment microbial communities from North Pacific Ocean - ANME2c_DSS_Sorted | ecosystem: Environmental > Aquatic > Marine > Continental margin > Sediment | place: Pacific... | reverse complement strand
TTCTGCCGGCTTCCGCGCCGGCCCGGACGTCTGTTTCATCTTCGCTCCTGGGGGCCACGATGAACCAGCCATCCTCCGTTAGTGAAGACCTTCAATCTGTCTCAGGAGTGCTGACGGCGGACACTCATAGGTCAACGACTGGACAATCTGACGGTAGGCCGCTTCCGGGAATGCCTTTAGGGTTTGTACCCGGATGTTGCCGAGCATGCCGAGCTGCAAGCTGAAGCGGGCCGCAACAGCATCGTCCGGGGCCTCGTAGACAGCCACGATGTCGTGACCGCCCATTGTCAGGTAAAACTCCTTGAACCTGCCGCCCATCTCCGCGAGCAACCGCTTGGCCGCATCGAGTCGAGCGGGTGAGTCGGGCGCCGCGCGCGCACCCTGATCAGTCCAGTTAGCCAACATGATGTAGGTGGTCATGGCATCCCTCCGGCCTTGAGCGTAACCACGCCTCCAAGCACAGTTGCGATGGGCTAGCAGCCCGTGCAGATCCCACGCGTCACCCGATCGTCCTCCTCCTGACGTTTGGTTCGCTTCTCGATGTTGCTCGTCTCGGCAGGATCAAAATCTCCTGGACGAGGAACCACTTTGCCAGTGGGTGTGATGTAAGGTGTCGTAGCGGAAGGACGACCTTCCCGCTCTGCTGTCGCCTGTCCGGGCAAAATCTCTGCAGGGCAGGCGAAACTAGAAGCCAGGATGAAGAGGCTGGCAAGTGTGAGTCTTGCAAGCATGGAAACCTCCATACTTAGCCGTTCAATCATGATATCTTAGTGCAAATTCTGTGTTGCACAAGATCGGAGCGTCGATGCTTGCGCTTGCAGTTGTGCAATGATCGGCCCAGCGCAAGCATGAGCAGCGGTTTCCCCAGCTTGCTGTGCGCCGGCTCGCGCCTATGCCGACGCCGTGCGTCGGCTGATCGGGAAAGCCGTACCGATGACGACTTCTTCCGAGCGAAAATCCTGCCTCGAAAAACTCTTCACGCGGAGGGCGGCATGAACTTGTTCAACCTTTTCACTCAGCGGCAGACGGCTGTGATCGCCCGCGAGCGCCTCCAGGTCGTCATCGCTCACGCGCGCACGGAGATCGGACGCTCTCACTTGGTCGATACGCTTCGCGAGGAGATCATCGCGGTGATCGTCAAACATGCTCGGATCAGCAGCGACAAGGTGCAGCTCACGGTGGCGCGACGTGAAGGCATCTCGACGCTGGATCTCAACATCGAGTTGCCCTTCCACTTGGATCGACGGGCACCATCCTAGAAAGACCAATGTGAAGGTCGCGCGCCGAGGACCCTGGTCAACTGCCGGTGACCTGCTGCGCGAGACGGGTCGCCAGCGTGTAATCCGCCTCGACGGCCATGATCGCGATGAAGATCAGCAGCGCCGCCGGAGGGACCAGGATCACGTAGATGAGGGCCAAGCGTTCCCAGGCGAGGTGCATGAAGACCGCGACGATCAATCCGGCTTTGACGATCATGAACAGGAGGATCAGAGACCAGCGCACGACACCCTGAAGGTGCACATAGTCGACGAGGTAGGAACAGGCGCTTAGCACGAACAGCCACGCCCAAACCACGAGGTACAGCCTGATCGGGTGGGCATGTTCGGTTGCCCCGGCTGTCGCCTGCATAGCAGCCTCCTACCAGAGATAGAACAATGCGAAGATGAAGACCCAGACAAGATCGACGAAGTGCCAGTACAGGCCCATGATCTCGACGTTCTCGTAGCCGCCTGGGCGGCTAGTGAAGAAGCCGCGCCGGCCGGTGTCGAAGTCGCCCCGCCAAACCTTGCGAATGATGACGAGCAGCGCGATCACCCCGATCGTCACGTGCGTGCCGTGGAATCCCGTGATCATGAAGAAGGCCGAGCCGAATTGCTCGGCACCCCAGGGATTGCCCCAGGGACGGACTCCCTCGAGGATCAGCTTCGTCCACTCGAAGGCCTGCATGCCCACGAAGGTGGCCCCCAAGAGGGCGGTGAGGCCCATCAGGAAAGCCGTCGTGCGACGGCGGCGGCGATAGCCGAAGGCGACGGCGATCGCCATCGTGCCGCTGCTCGAGATCAGCACGAAGGTCATGATGGCGATGAGAAGGAGGGGCCAGGGCTTGCCGGCGATCTCGAGGGCAAAGACTTCGCTGGTCTTCGGCCACGGCACCGACGTCGACATGCGCACCGTCATGTAGCCGATCAGGAAACATCCGAAGACGAAGGTATCGCTGAGAAGGAAGACCCAAATCATGGCCTTGCGCCAGGATGCACCATCGAAGACCTGCCGATCGCCGGCCCACTCGGCAGAGAGGCGGTGCCAGCGCGTCGGCGGCAGGGTCGAGGGCGGTGCGCGGAAGGCGGTGCCGTCACCGGCAGCGGTGTGAGCCATAGGGGGCCTCGCGAGGCATCAGCCGGGCCGGCACAGGGCATCGATCAGGCCGGACCAGGGTGTACGAAACAGGAGCCCGAACAGGACCAGCCAGACCGCCAGTAGGGCGTCCCAGTACAGCGTGCAGAGCGCGATGCTCGGCCCCAGATCCGCCGGACGCGGCAGGAGAGCGCCCCGGGCCGTGACCCATGCGAGAGCGACGAGGCCGGCCAGGATGTGCAGGCCGTGCAGCGCCGTGATCAGGCAGAAGAAGGCGGCCGCCGCGTCGGGCCCCTGATGCGCGATCCCCGCCTCCCAGAGCGCGCGCCAGGCCAGGGCCTGGCCCCCGAGGAACCCGACACCCGCCGCGGCGGCAAGGCCCAGAGCGGCCGTGGCCTCGTCCTCCCGCCCGCGCCGCGCCGCGCCGCGGGCTCCGTGCAGGGCGAGGCTCGCGCCCACGAGCAGGCTCGTCGTGAGCCAGAGCAGGCGTGGATCGAGCGGCACGGGTGCCGTTGCTGGAACGCGCATCGCGTAGGCGGCCACCAGGAGCGCGAAGAGCAGTCCGGCGCTGGCGAGGAAGACGCCCAGGCCGAGCCGCGCCGGCGACGGACGAGTCGTGGGCACGCCGAGCGGGTGCGGAGAGCCGGCCGTGAGCCAAGGCCGGTCCGCGAGATGCTGCTGACCGAGCCAGCGCGCGGCTAGGACGGCGAGGGCGGCGAGGTAGAGCAGGACGAGAGTCACGGCACCGCCCCCGCGTGAGCCGGGTCGGGCTGGTTCTGCGGCAGGAAGTCCTCCGGTGCGCCGGGCACGCTGTAGTCGTAGGGCCAGCGGTAGACGACCGGCAGCGTCGGCCCCCAGTTGCCGTGCGGCGGCGGCGTCTCCGGTGTCTGCCACTCCAGCGTCGTGGCGTGCCAGGGATTGCCGCCCGCGGGCGCGCCATGCTTTAGGCTGCGCAGGATGTTGAACAGGAACACGACCTGCGCGGCCCCGACGACGAAGGCCACGAGGCTGATGAAGGCGTTGAGGGACTGGGCGGACGGCGGCACGAAGCCGAGCCCCGCGGTCTCGTAGTAGCGCCGCGGCACTCCGAGCAGACCGAGATAGTGCATCGGGAAGAAGATCGCGTAGGCGCCTATGAACGTGATCCAAAAATGGACCTGCCCGAGCCGCGCGTCGAGCATGCGGCCGGTCACCTTGGGGTACCAGTGATAGATGCCGCCGAAGATCACCAAGATCGGGGCGACCCCCATGACCATGTGGAAATGGGCGACGACGAACATCGTGTCGGAGAGTGGCACGTCGACGACGACGTTGCCCAGGAACAGGCCGGTGAGACCACCGTTCAGGAACGTCACGATGAAGGCGATCGCGAAGAGCATCGGCACCGTGAGGTGGATGTCGCCGCGCCAGAGGGTCAGGACCCAGTTGTAGACCTTGATGGCTGTCGGGATCGCGATGATGAGCGTCGTGGTCGCGAAGAAGAAGCCGAAATACGGGTTCATGCCACTGACGTACATGTGGTGCGCCCAGACCACAAAGCTCAGCGCCCCAATGGCAACGATTGCCCAAACCATCATGCGGTAGCCGAATATATTCTTGCGTGCGTGGGTGCTGATCAGATCGGAGACGATGCCGAAAGCCGGAAGCGCGACGATGTAGACTTCGGGGTGGCCGAAGAACCAGAACAGGTGCTGGAACAGGATCGGGCTGCCGCCGCCGTAGCGCAGGCGCTGGCCAGCCTCGAGGATGGCCGGCATGAAGAAGCTCGTGCCGAGCAGACGATCGAGCAGCATCATCACGGCGCCGACGAACAGCGCCGGAAAGGCGAGCAGCGCCAGGATCGTCGCCGTGAAGATGCCCCAGATCGTTAGCGGCATGCGCATCAGCGTCATGCCAGGCGCGCGCGCCTGAAGCACCGTCACGATGTAGTTCACGCCGCCCATGGTGAAGCCCGCGATGAACAGGATGAGCGAGATGAGCATCAGAACGATGCCCCATTCCTGCCCAGGCGTTCCCGCCAGGATGGCCTGGGGCGGGTAGAGGGTCCAGCCGGCGCCGGTCGGGCCGCCCGGAGCGAAGAAGCTCACCACGAGGACCAGGACGGCCAACAGGTAGATCCAGTAACTCAGCATGTTCAGGTACGGGAACACCATATCTCGCGCGCCGAGCATCAGAGGGATCAGGTAATTGCCGAAGCCGCCGAGGAACACGGCCGTGAGCAGGTACACGACCATGATCATGCCGTGCATGGTGATCAGCTGGTAGTACTCGGCCGGACCGATAAAGGCGGCCAGCCCTGGAAATCCGAGTTGCAACCGTATCAGCCAGGAGAGGATCAGAGCGACGAAGCCGATCGCCAGGGCGGTTCCGGAATACTGGATGGCGATGACCTTCGCATCCTGGCTGAAGACGTAGCGGGTCCACCAGCTGTGCGGATGGTAGAGCTCGTCCGCCTCGGGAAGGAGAGCTGACCCGTCCTGCGGACCGGTGATCGCGTCGGACATGGCCCTCACCGCTTGTTCGTCGCGGACCGGCGCATGCCGGCCTCGCGCATGCCGGTCGACCGCGCGGCGCGCTGCGAGACGGCCGTCTGCTGGTCGAGCCAGGAGCGGAAAGCAGGCTCATCCTCGACCACGACGCGGCCGCGCATCGCGTAGTGATTGGTCCCACAAACCTCGTTGCAGATCGCCTCGAACGTGCCCGTCCGGCTCGGCGTGAGCCAGACATGGGTCACCATGCCGGGAATGATGTCCATCTTGGCGCGGAATTCCGGGACGTAGAAGTTATGGACCACATCGTACGAGCGCATCAGGAGCTTCACGGGGCGGCCGAGAGCTAGGTGCAGGTCGCCCCCATCGACCACGAGGTCGTCCTGACCGGCCAGGTCCCCGGGATCGAGGCCGAGCGGGTTGTCGTCCCCGACATGGCGGATGTCGGCCGCGCCGAGGCGGCCGTCGGCACCGGGTAGGCGAAAGCTCCAGCGCCATTGCTGGGCGAGGATCTCGACCTCCGCGGCGTCCGCCGGAGCTCGGACGAACTGGCTCCAGACGGCGAGGCCCGGAGCGAGCATGGCGGCGATGCCGAGCGCCGTCACCACCGTGAGCCAAGCCTCAAGGCGCGGCCTCTCCGGCTCGTAGGCGGCCCGGCGGCCCGGCCGATGCCGGAAGCGCCACAGGCAATAGGCCATGAACAGCACGATCGCGGTGAAGACCGCGCCCGTGATCCAGAACGTGATGATCAGCGTGGTGTCGATGTAGCTCCAATTCGACGCGATCGGAGTCCACCACCACGGGCTCAGCAGGTGGAACGCTACGGAGCCGACGGCAATCAGGACCAGGATGAGCGCCATCGCTACCTCCCGCGCCCCGCCGAGCTGCCGGGGCAGGCCTTGGGGTGCCGGGCGGCGGGCCGTCAGGGCACGACGGCTCGCCGGTAGAGATGCCAGGTGGCATGGCCCAGGATCGGCAGGACGAGGGCGAGGCCCACGAACAGGGGCAGCATCCCCAGGACGAGGAGGCCCGCGACGATGAGCCCCCAGACCGCCATCGTGCCCGGGTTCTGCTGAACGAGGACGACAGAGGTCGCGATGGCCGTGGCGGCATCGGTCCCGCTGTCGATGATCAGCGGAAACGAGACTACGCTGATGGCCAGCGCGAGGAGCGAGAAGGCCGCGCCGACGAGGTTCCCAGCCACGATGAGTGTCCAGCCTCTCGGCGTCGTCAGCACCTCCTGCAGCAAGCCGAGTCCCGAATCCTGGCGCGCCTCGCCGTAGAGAGCCCAGTAGAGGGCCATCGCGGCGATCAGCCACGCGACGAAGAGCAGCGTGAGAGCAAGGGCGACCACCACGATGGCCTGGGCTGAGCGGCGGGTCAGGGGCGCGTAGGCGTTCATCCAGCCGATGTCGCGGCCCTGTTCCCGGCGGCGGCTCATCTCGTAGAGCCCGATCGCCGCGAAGGGCCCGAGCAGGGCGAAGCCTGACGCCAGCGGGAAGAGCAGTGGCACAAGGTCGTTTTCGAACGTCGCGGCCGCGATGAGCACGCCCGCGACGGGATAGATGGCGACGAGGAACAGGGCATGCGTCGGCATGGCGATGAAATCGTCCAGGCCCTTCCTCAGCGCGAAGCGAAGATCGTCGAGGCCAATGCGACGCACATGTGCGCGCGCCAGGATCAGCGGGTGGGAGGCGGTGTGTAGACCGGCCATCGCATAGCCCTCCATAGGAAGACCTGCTCGCAACCGACGTCTGACATCCAATCGGACGCCTATCGCTAAGCTTTCATGCGCAATCGTTCAATCCCATAGCAGAATTAGGTCTGGCTGTCGCGAAAAACTTCGCTTCGGGGTACCGCTATGTGTATGTCACGGACGCATGCTTCGCGCTGCTGCTAAGACTTGTTCAGGTCTAGTTAGTGAGTATGTTCCTTCAGACAGGGGGGGCAATCGGCAACAGGCAGCCGTTCGACCGACAAGAGGCACAGCTATGCGCGGCGCCCTCCTGACTTGGCCCTTGCTGCTCCTGCTCCTCACGGCTTCCGCGATCACGCAGAAGGCCATTCCTCGGGCGCATGATGCCGCTGAGATCGAAGGTCTTGTGGATGCGGCCGCCGAACTCCTAGACAGGCGGGGCCGGAAGGCTTTCGAGGAGCTCAGGAGGCCGGACAGCCAATGGCGACACGACGATCTTTACCTGTTCGCTATGGACCTTTCCGGCAACGTTCTGTTCAACGCCGCGAATCCGCATCGTGAGGGACGGAACTGGCTCGATGAGCGCGATGCCGACGGAAAACGCTTCCACAGAGATTTCGTGGAAGTCGTGAGAACATACGGGTCCGGCTGGGTCGACTATATGTTTCCGAAGCCCGGGCGCGCGAGTCCGTCCGTGAAGTGGAGCTACCTTCGAGGGGTGACGATCGACGGGACTGCCGCGTTGGTGGGAGCAGGTGCCTACGTCGATTGAGGTTCGTCCCTGCACACGCTTGTTACTCCGATTGCGCCTCAACGGCCAATGCTCTGGCCTACGTGACTTTTGCTATCTGCAGCGAAGCAGAGCTAAAAGGGCGAAGTTCTAGTGGTCTGAGTTAGAAGTTCGTTGGCAGAATCGCGCGACGTTGGAGAGGAGCGCACACGGCACCTCCGAACGGGAGCACGACTGGGCGGAGTTTCAACAAGCCGCCGCGTTGCGGCCTGATTGCCTTACCCTGATCGCGGACGGGGAGCGGGTCACTTCGTCCGAACTTGATGATCGCGCCACCAGTGTAGGTCCTGGCTTTTTTGCCCTCGGGCTGAAGATAGCGATCGCATCGGGTCCAAGGTCCGGAAGTGGGGGTATCAAGAGCGAGAAAACGCACTCCCGGAAATCCGCTTCAGAGATGCCCGCGACGGCTGTTGAATGACCGGTATGGAGCGCGAAGCCGGAGGTCCGATTTCCGATCTCCGGCCGACTTCCGATTACCACCCCGAGCCCAGGTTGCCGGAGGTCTGACGAACGACTGCTTTGGAGGAGCGTCGGCGGCGGTCCGGGCGGCTGGGCCGGGTCGGTAGGAGGCCGTCCGCTTCTCCAGCGGGCATGCTCCGAAGCGGCCATTCCGGTTTCGGCCAGGATCGGTCGTTCTGGGCCAATCAGAGGGCCGGTAAGCAGACCTTCTGAAAGCCCGAGAAGGGTCGTGATCGGCGGTTCAAGCCCGGCGTGCCAAGAGTCGGGTCCTGGCGCGATCCAGACCTGCGATCTCGACTGTCGCTATGTCCGCTTCGGAGCTTTCGCCCGAATGGGGTGAATGGCGGTAATGGAGCGCAAGGCGGAACGTCGGGTCCTGCGCGCTCTGGCAATCCGGCGTGACGTAATCTGGCCGATTGCAGCCGGTCCGCTTAGAGGCTCGTGTTGCCGGCAACCGGACTGGGAGGCCGGAGCCGGTGGACAACCTCGGGCCGGAAAGCGGTGGCTATGACGACCGGCCACCCGTCCCGCAGACGGTCAATGCAAAGGGCGGCTACGGCGCCGGCTGACCTCGTCGCCGCTGATGATCCTCGGACACCGGGCAGATCGGGCATGTCAATCGCCACATTCCAAATATGTATTTTGTGATGGGCGCCGCGACTGGTGATGTGTTCCCAAAGGTACAGAACGTTGGAGGAAATCCATGTCGCTTCAAGGCATTGTGGCGCGCCGAACGATCCTGCGCTCGGCGCTTGCCGCGCCATTCATGCTGCCGTTCGGTATCAACCGTGCCAAGGCGGCGACGGTCCTGAAGCTCTCCCATCAGTTCCCTGGTTCGAACGGTGATCAGGGCGATTTTCGCGATCGCATGTGCCGGAGGTTTGCCGCGGAGGTCAACGCACGGACCAAAGGCGCGGTGGAGATCCAGGTCTATCCCGGCTCGTCTTTGATGAAGACGAACGCCCAGTTCAGCTCTATGCGCAAAGCCGCTTTGGACATGAGCCTGTGGCCTCTCGCCTACGCCAGCGGCGAGGCGCCCGAGACCAGCATCGGCCTGATGCCGGCGCTCGTCAGCTCATACGAGCAGGCAGCGCTCTGGAAGCACGCACCGGTCGGGCGTCGCCTCACCGAGTTGATGGCGGCCAAGGGCCTGATCTTCGTCAGCTGGGTCTGGCAATCCGGCAATGCCGCGAGCCGCGACCGGCCTCTCTACCTGCCGGAGGACGCAAAGGGGCTGAAGATCCGTGGGGGCTCGCGAGAGGTCGATCTGCTCATGAAAGCCGCCGGGGCGGCGACCCTCAACCTGCCTTCGAACGAGGTCTATGTAGCGATGCAGACGGGTGCCTGCGACGCGACGATCACATCCTCGACGAGCATGATCTCGTTCCATGTCGAGGAGCTAGCCAAGCACCTCACTTCCGGACGCGGACGCTTCTACTGGTTCATGCTTGAACCCATCATGATGTCGAAGGCGATCTTCGATGGTCTGCCCAAGGACCAGCAGGAAGCCATCCTTTCGGTGGGGGCCGAAATGGAGCCGTTCGGGCTACATGGCGCGCAGTCCGACGATGCCGAGGTTGAGAAGGTGTTCGCCAAAGCTGGGGCCAAGGTCGTGCCGCTGGACGACGGCGCGCTCGCCAAGTGGCGCACGCTCGCCCAAGACACGGTCTGGAAAGAGTACGCCAATCGCTCGTCGACCTGCGCAGAACTCCTGAAGCTAGGGGAGGCCGTCTCGTAACATCGGCCGGTCCCGCATGCCGAGTCGGATCAGCTCTGGTCCAGGGTCGACGCAATGGATCGAAGCTCGGCGCGCAGCCAGGCAATGGCCGGGTTCCTGTCATGCCTGCGGTGCCAATACAGCGACCAGGCGAAGGGCTCCGACGCGAAGGGCAGATCGCGCACCGCCAGCCTGTGCCCGGCCGCGGTCAAGGCGGAGGCTAAGCGCTGCGGCATCACGGAGATCAGGTCCGACCGGTTCAGGACGTGAGGCACGAGGAGCCAGTGCGGGACGTTCAGCGTCAGACGCCGCTTCAGGCCGTCGCGCGCGAGTACATCGTCGACGAATCGCAAATCGGTGGGCGACATCGAGACCTTGAGGTGTGCAAAGGCCAGGAACCGATCGAGCCCCATCGGCTCGCTGGCCGCGGGATGATCTTCCCGCAGCGCGCAGACCATGCGGTCTTCCATCAGCGTCTCCGACCGGAGCGCGGTTGAATGGCTGAGGCCCATGCTGACGGCGAGGTCGATCTCGTCCCGTTCAAGGCCTTCCACGGTCTTGGAGGGGGAAAGGTGCACGACGTCGAGGTGCAATCCTGGCGCATCCTTGCCCAGGCCTTCCAGCAATTGTGGTAGTAGGATCAGGCCGAGCAGATCGGAAAGGCGGACCGTGAAGGTCCGTTGCGCAACGGCAGGATCGAACTCCGTGTCGTGGTCCAACACGCGCTCGATCTGACGCAGCACCTGTCTCGTCGGCTCGGCCAGTTCGAGCGCACGGGGCGTGGCCTGCATGCCCGTCGGGGTCCGGACGAGGAGATCGTCCTTGAACAGGTGCCGCAGGCGCGACAGGGCGTTGCTCATCGCCGGTTGGCTGAGGCCAACCTTCTCGGACGCCCGAGTGACGTGCAACTCCGTCAACAGAGCGTCCAGAGCCACCAAGAGGTTGAGGTCGACAGAACGCAGGTTCATCCGGGCTCCTGGTAGTGCGACGTGCATTGCGGCCCGAAGCGGGGCTGCGGAACATGTATGGACTGATAGCGCGGGCGAACCGACTGGGAAGCTCTGGGATGCGTCGCGGAACGGCGCCTGGTCGGCGGGCCCGATGGCCCCCGCTATTCATCACCGCAATGCACGCAGAGCGAGAATCAATTTCACTCCAATCTAAGACGTCGATTTATTTGGAGCGGCGAAATTTCCTTATCGAGGTAGACCAATGGCCATCGCAGACGATCTGAAGAAGACCATCAAGGTCTGCATGTTCGACCAATACGGGACGGTCGTGGACATGCAGGGCGGGCTCGTCAAGATCGCAACCCCCTTCCTCAAGGCGAAGGGGTGGACGGGAAATCCCAACTCCTTCGTGACGTGGTGGCGCCGCACGCACTTCGAGAACTCCATGATCGACGCCCTCTTGCACAAGGAGCACACGCCCTACCGCGAGATCGGGCAGCGCGCCGTGGCCTATGTGCTTGAGCGATCCGGGATCCCCTACACCATGGACGAGGTCCGTGGGCTCGTCGCCGAAATCGAGAAGCTGGAGTGCTTCCCCGAGGTGCCCGAGGCACTCGCCCAGCTTCAGACGAAGTACCAGCTCGTTGTCCTCTCGAACGGTGACCCGGACATGCTTGAGACCGCCAAGCAGTACCACAAGGTGCCGTTCGACAAGGTCATCTCGGTCGCGGAGGCAAACGCCTTCAAGCCGCACGTTGCGACGTACACCAAGGCCGCCGAGATCCTGGGTCTGCGCATGGACGAGATCCTGTTCGTGGCCAACCACGCCTTCGACGTCATTGGCGCCAAGGCTGCAGGGATGCAAACCGCGATGATCAACCGTCGCAACCGACCGTTCGAGCGCACCCCCTATCAGCCCGACATCACGGTCCCCACCATGACGGACCTCGCCCATGCCATGGTCTGATGCGAAACCGCTGGCCGGTGTCAGGATTCTCGATCTCTGTCGGGTCGTCTCAGGTCCGTTCGCGACGATGCAGCTTGGCGACCTCGGTGCCGATGTCGTGAAGATCGAGGAGCCCGGCAGGGGGGACGAGGCTCGAACCTACGGGCCTCCCTTCGTGGGCGGGGAGAGCGCCTACTTCCTGTCGATCAACCGCAACAAGCGGAGCTGCGTGGTCGATCTGAAATCCGAGGCCGGGCGCGAGCTCATCGTCGCGCTCGCCTCCACGGCCGACGTGGTGATCGAGAATTTCCGGCCCGGCACCTTGGACCGCCTCGGTCTCGGCTACGAGACGCTGCGGCGCGGGAACGAGCGCCTGATTTACTGTGCCATCTCCGGTTTTGGGCAGGCGGGACCCGATGCCGGTCGCCCAGGCTACGATCTGATCGTGCAGGGTGAGTCCGGCGTTATGGACATCACCGGTGATCCTGATGGTCCGCCCACCAAGGTCGGCACGTCAATCGCCGACCTGGTGACAGGCCTCTACGGGGCCCAGGCTGTCCTTTCCGCACTGATGCAGCGGGCTCGCACCGGTACGGGCGGGCGTGTCGACGTGTCGATGCTCGACGCCATGGCATCACTTCTGACCTTCAACGCCGGCATGTACTTCGCCACTGGAATAAGCCCGCGGCGGAGAGGCAACGCCCATCCAACGATCAGCCCGTACGAGACCTTCCAGGCAGCCGACGGCTGGATCAACGTCGGCGTCGCCAACGACCGCTTCTGGACCAGCTTTTGCCGCGCTCTCGACCTTCCCGATCTCGCCGCGCAGGCCGAGTTCGCTCGAGCGTCGGATCGGGCGGCACGGCGCCACGACCTGAAGGCGATCCTAGAGCCGATCTTCCTAAGCGAGCCGCGCGAACACTGGATCAGCCTCTTCAGCGGGGCCGGCGTGCCATGCGGGGCGATCAGGAGTGTTGGTGAGGTGTGCGAGGCATCGCAACTGTCTGAACGAGGAGTCGCTCGGAGCTTCGCGCATCCAGCAGCTGGGGACGTGCGCTATCTCGCGAGCGCAGTTCGTTTCGACGACCAAGCTCCTCCGGATGCTGTGCGGCCGCCGATGCTGGGTGAACATACGCCGGCCGTGCTCGCCGATTGGCTTGATCTCGACACGGCTGCGGTTGAACGACTTAATGCCGAAGGCGCATTCGGACGTTCTCGAACCAACGAGACTGCGGCATGACTGATGGACTGACAGACCAGCACGCGGCGCTTGGCACCGCCATGCTGGCGCGAGCCCAGGCAAGCGGAGCCCAAGAGTTCGGATCGTTCTTCCTCTCCCGCCTCCTCGGCTTCAACGTCTCCTACGAAGGGGAAAGGTGCATCGTCAGGTTCGAGGCCGTCCCGCCGCTTTTCAATCCGCAGGGGACACTCCATGGCGGTGTCCTAGCGACAGCGATGGACGTATCCATGGGGCACTTGCTCCACAGGGTCGAAGGTGCGGGCGCGACGCTAGAGATGAAGGTGCAGTACCTTGCGGCGGTGACGAGCGGGATCGTGCGGTGCGAGGGCAGCTTCCTACGACGCGGCCGTACAATCTCATACCTCCAATCTCACGCTTTCGACGAGAGCGGGCAGCTCGTTGCCCACGCCACCGCAACTTGGAAGCTGCGGAAATAGCCTCCATCGTAGTCTCTTCCCCCCGGCTTCTCCACATGATGTGGTGATCTCCATGGGGATGGCTCCTGCATCTGCGTGGCTGCTTCGACAGCAACCACATCCTGGCACTGAGATGCCGTCAGTCGGAGCGGGGGCCATCCACCCCATCTACTTCGGAGAAGCCACCAGGGCCGGCCGAGCGGCCGCAACGGGCGCTTTGCTGCTGGGCTGGTTTGAAAGCCCCTCAACACAGAAGCCGAGGGGCCGAGCGATCAAATCTCAGTACCTTCGGCTAGGATCAGAGCATCTTCGACGTCCACACCGAGGTACCTGACCGTGCTCTCAATCTTGGTATGGCCGAGCAGGATCTGGACCGCACGCAGGTTCCCGGTCCGCTTGTAGATCAACGAGGCCTTCGTGCGACGGAGGGAATGGGTTCCGTAGTCCTCGCTGCGCAGCCCGATGCCCGTGACCCACTCGTCGACCAGCCGCGCATACTGCCGAGTGCTGATGTGCGTGACGCCGTCGAGCCGGCTCGGAAAGGCATAGTCGTCGAGCGCTCTACCCCTGGCCTCCAGCCATGCCAGGATGCTGGTACGGGCGGGTTCGAGCAATTCGAACTGCACTGGTCGGCCGGTCTTGCGCTGGATGACGATGGCGTGGCTACGAACGCGACCACCGCTGACGAGATCGCTGATCTTGAGCTTGACGATGTCGCAGCCGCGCAGCTTGCTGTCGATGGCGAGGTCGAACATTGCTCGGTCGCGTGTGCGTCGTTCGCGGTCGAGCCAGAACCGGCTGGCCCAGACCTGCTGAGGTTTGAGGGCTCGTTTGGCCCCGAGCTTGCGGCCAGCGTTCCAGGCCGGCCGCCCTTTCGTGGCCGGATCGTGTGCAGAGTGTCCCATCGTCTGTCTCCTTGTCGGCTCATGCCGACGAGGCGAGGAGACACCCGAACCGAAGCTATGAAGATGGGAGCATATGCGGACGTTCCGCTGGCGACCCAACCCAGTCGTCCAAAGGGCTACGGGGGCAGCCAGAAAACGGCGGGATCGATTTATAGCGGGCTGCGAGCGTCGCTCCCTGACATTCATCTGATTCGCTGGTGACCAGAAAATTCACCCCAGACTTCCTGCAAACCGTTCGGCCAGACGCTCAGTCTTAAATGCCTCGACCACCCAGTCGACGAAGGCCCGCGTCTTCGCCGGCAAATGAGCGCGCGAGGCGAAGTAGAGGGAGATCGCGCCGGCATCGGCGTACCAGCGCGGCAAGAGGCGCACGAGGTCGCCCCCGTCCAAGTCGGCGCGCACGTCGGGCACCGCGACGAGCGCCACGCCGAGGCCCAGAAGGGCGGCCTCGCGCATCGCGCTGGGGTCGTTGACGACGACGCTTTCCAACTGCTCGGCCGCCATCTCGCCGCCGACGACATCGCGCATGGTCCAGTGCCGGATGCGGCCGGTTTGCAGCGACCGCATGACGATGCCGTCGAACGCCTCAAGCCCTACCGGATCGGATGGCGGCACCCGGCCCCGCATGTAGGCCGGCGACGCCACCGCGATGATGTGGGCCGGAGCCAGGGTGCGGGCCACGATGCCAGGGGACAGCGCGAAGCCGCCTCCAATGGCGGCGTCGTACCCTTCTGCGACGAGGTCGACCTGGCGATTCTCGAAGTGCCATTCCGGCCTGACGCGCGGATGGCGGGCCAGGAAGCCCGGCAGGAGCGGCAGAACGTGGCTCATCCCGAAGGTGGGCGGCAGGCTGACCTTGAGCGTGCCGACCGGTTCGCCACCGTCCGCGGAGAGTCCGGCAATCGCGGCTTGCAGCCCCTCAAGGTTCCCGGCGACCGCCTGGCGAAAACCTTCCCCGGCCTCGGTCAGGGAGAGCTTGCGGGTCGAGCGGTAGAACAGCCGCACCCCGAGGTTCCGTTCCAGCGTGGCCACGTTGCGGCTGACCGCGGCCGGCGTCAGCGACAGCCTCCGGGCGGCCTCGGAGAAGCTGCCGCACTCGGCGCTGCGCACGAAGGCTTCGAGGTTGGCCAAGGTCTCCATGCCATCACCTTCAACGATCCGTTGAAAGCATAACAAGCCATTCACGGCTAAACCAAGAGGAATCCCCGGGCCATCCTCATCCCATCAAACACGCGATGGAGCGATGACATGACCCTGGAATCCCACCCCCTCGCCGGCAAGGTAGCCCTCGTCACCGGCGGATCGCGCGGCATCGGGGCGGCCATCGTCCGTCGCCTCGCCCGCGACGGCGCCGACGTGGCCTTCAGCTACGCCGCCTCGCGCGAGCGGGCCGAGGACGTCGTCCGGGAGGTCGAGGCGCTAGGCCGGCGGGCGGTCGCCATCAGGGCGGACCAAGCCGACGCCGGCGAGGTCGAGGCACTGGTGCGGAAGGCCCACGCCGAGCTCGGTCGCCTCGATATCCTCGTCAACTCCGCGGGCGTGTTCGTCACCGGCATGGTCGACGACGCCAAGGCCGACCGCGCCGCGTTCGACCGGCAGTTCGATGTCAACGTCAAGGGCGTCGCCGCGGCGGTCCGGGCCGCCGTGCCGCTGATGACGGATGGCGGGCGCATCGTGTCCATCGGCACCACCGGCGCGGTCCACGTCCCGTTCGCCGGCGCCGCCGACTACGTCGCCACCAAGGCGGCGGTGGCGGCCTACACCCGCGGCTGGGCCCGCGACCTCGGACCCCGCAACATCACGGTCAACCTTGTCCAGCCCGGTGCGATCAACACCGACATGAACCCGCAGGACGGCCCTTTCGCCGAGACGCTGAAGGGCTTGGCAGCGCTCGGCCGCTACGGACAGCCGGAGGACATCGCGGCCGCGGTCGCGTTCCTGGCCGGTCCGGACGCCGGGTACGTCACCGGCGCCGCCCTGAACGTCGACGGCGGCCAGTCCGCCTGAACCCTCGAACCCTCATCGAAGGAGACAGAGCCATGACTTCCGTCGGCATCATCGGCGCCGGACAGATCGGCCGCGCCATCGCGACGGCGCTCGCCCGCCACGCCATTCCCGCGACGCTCGCCAACAGCCGCGGGCCGGACAGCCTCGCGGAGACCGTCGCCGCGCTGGGACCGAGCATCACAGCGGGCTCCCCCGAGGAAGCCGCCTCGAAGGACATCGTCTTCGTCGCCGTGAACTGGTCGAAGCTGGAGACCGCCCTCGCGGGCCTGCCGGACTTCGGCGGCCGCATCGTCGTCGACGCCAACAACCCCATCGAGGCGCCGCTGTTCAAGCCGTTCGACCTCGGCGCCCGCTCGTCGAGCGAGGTCCTCGCGGGCCTGGTCCCGGGAGCCCGGGTCGTGAAGGCGTTCAACCACCTGCGGCCGGACCTGGTCGCCGGCGATCCCGCCGACCGCGGTGGCCGCCGCGTGCTGTTCTACGCGGGCGACGACGCGCCGGCGAAGGCGAAGGTCGGGGCGCTGATCGACCGGCTCGGCTTCTTCGGCATCGACCTGGGTCCGCTCGCGGCCGGTGGCCGACTTATCCAGTTTCCGGGCGGCCCCTTGCCCACGCTCAACCTCGTCAATTTCGGCTGAACCACCGAACCGGCCATCCCAAGGAGGCATCCCATGTCGGACACCACGTCGACAGTCCCGGAAGCGGCGGAGCCTGACTACGACCGGATCCTGCGCGCCAACCTGGAGCGCGTCTTCAACGAGCGGGACGCGGAACGGCGCGCCGCAGCGCTCGCCGAACTCTTCGTCGAGGCGCCGGTGATGTACGAGCCGGCCAACGTCGTGCAGGGACGCGAGGCCATCTCGACGGTCGCCGGCAAGCTGCTGGATCAGTTTGGGCCGACCTTCCGGTTCAGCCCGGTCGGCGCGGCCGTCGGCCATCACGGGTTGGGCTCCCTACGGTGGCACGCGGGTCCCGACGGTGGCCCAGTCACGGTGACGGGCTCGGACGTCGCGGAAATCATCGACGGCAGGATCGCGCGCCTCTGGGTGCTGCTAAACCCGCCGGAAGCCTGAGACTGCCAGCGCGGAAGTTGAGGGCAACTCCTTTGAGGCCTGCGCCTGCCTCGGCAGGCCTCTCATTCCTAGTGAGTCGGACCTGCCCGCCTTGGCTTTGTAGCCGACGGGTTTATGCTTGGATGGCATGAAAAACCTCGGTCACCTGCAGACCTGACCGGCCGTATCGGGCCCCAAGCGGAGCGGCCGCACCGGAGATGATTGACCGGAAAAGCAGCCGGCCTCCTATCGACTAGCCTCGGCCGTTGGCGCGGTGGCTCTGGTGCCCGAGAAGCGGACGTTCGAGCGTGACGGGCAAACCCGGCAGCTTCAGCATTCACGTGGGCTCGACTTGGGGCGGCTTCATCCCTCGGCGTAGGATGCCAGCTCGTCCGGCGTCCCGTTGGGAAACGCCCGCTTCAGATGGTCGAGGAAGGCCGAGACGCGCGGGCTGAGCAGACGGCGCGTCGGGTAGAGTGTCCACAGCGCGATCTCCGGCGCGTCGACGTCGCCCCAGTGGACCAACGTTCCCTCACGGAGATCGCGGCCGACAAGCGATACGGGCAAGCATCCTGCGCCGACGCCCGCGCGCACCGCGTCGCGGACCATGATGAGCGATGCGAGGCCGAGGACCGGCTCGACCGCGATCGCGGCATGGCCGGTCGGCGTCCTGATCCGCCATGCCGCGCGGTCGCCGCTGCCCCGCACGACGGCTGGAACGGCCGTGCCCCCGGTCGGCCGGGCGAGGTCGGGGCTCGCTACGACAACTAGACGGTCGCGCAGGAACGCGCGGCCGACGAGGCGCTCGTCCGGGTCGGGGTTCACCCGGATCACCAAATCGAAGCCTTCCTCGACCATGTCGACGGTCCGGTCCTCCGTCGTGACCTCCAGCCGGACCTCCGGGTATTTGAGGGCGAAGCTGGCCGCGAGCGTGCCCATAACAGTCTGGGAGAAAAGCAAGGGGGCGCTGATCCGCAGCCGGCCCCGGGGCCGCTCGCCCCCCGACGCGATCGCCGCAGCGGTCTCCTCCAGTTCGGTGAGGAGCGAGCCCGCTCGCTCGAACAGGGCCCGCCCTTCCTGCGTCAGCTTCAGGCCGCGCCCGCCCCGCTCGAACAGGCGCAAGCTCAGGCTGGCCTCCAGCTCGGACACGCGTCGGGACAACGTCGCCTTCGGGCGCCCGGCGGCCCGCGCGGCCTTCCCGAACCCGCCATGGCGGGCAACCAGGGTGAAGTCGGCGAGGGCGAGCAGATCCATCGTTCCACCAAAGAGACGGCGCGTCCAAATATAGCTGCTATTGGCGCAAGCGTGGATCACTCATCTTGGGCTCAGCCAAACGGCTCAACCTGAAGGAGCGATCCCCATGACCATCCTCGTCACCGGTGCCACCGGCCGTGTCGGCCGCAACGTCGTCGAGCAACTCACCCAGCGCGGAGCGCGCGTACGCGTGCTGACCCGCAATCCCACCAAGGTCGATTTCGGAGGCGGCGTCGAGGTCATGAAGGGCGACCTGCTCGACATCGACGCGTTGCGCGCCGCCTTCTCCGGTGTCAGCACGCTGTTTCTGCTGAATGCGGTGACGGGTGACGAGTTCACCCAGGCGATCGTCACTCTGAACGTCGCCCGCGAGGCCGGCGTCGATCGGGTCGTCTACCTGTCTGTGTTCGATGCCGACCGGGCCGTCAACGTCCCGCACTTCGCGGTCAAGTTCGGTGCCGAGCGCATGCTGGAGCAGATGCGCTTCGGCGCCACGATCCTGCGGCCGAGCTACTTCATCGATAACGAGGTCATGATCAAGGATGTGATCGTGAACCACGGCGTCTACCCGATGCCGATCGGATCGAAGGGTGTCGCCATGGTTGACGCCCGCGATATCGCCGAGGTCGCCGCGATCGAGCTGATCCGCCGCGACCAAGCATCAAGCACGTTGCCGATCGATACCATCAACCTCGTCGGCCCCGACACTCTCACCGGGTCGGATGCCGCAGCGATCTGGACCGATCTGCTCGACCGCCCGGTCGCCTACGGTGGCGACGACCCGAGCGGGTTCGAGGCGAACATGGCGACGTTCATGCCGAAGTGGATGGCCTACGAGATGCGCCTAATGGCCGAGCGCTACGTCCGACACGGCATGATCCCGGAGGCAGGCGACCGCGAGCGGCTGACCGGCATCCTCGGCCGCCCGCTCCACGCCTATCACAACTTCGCCGCCGCGCTCGTTGGCAAGGGGGCGGCAACCGCCTGAGTGGTCGCCTCCCTTGCTGCGACCGAGTGGAAAGGGTGAGGCTCTGGCCTCACCCCAGTCGCCTGCGCTTCCGCTCCGGGGCGCTGCCACCATCGGGCGACGGCGGCTTCCCCCAGATACGTCCCGAAAACCGGTCGGACTGCTCACCACCCACCCCGGTCATCCAGAGGCACATTCGAGCGGGCTGGAAATGGCCGATCGCGGCCCGTTCACTTCGAGTCTTGGTCAGCGAGTAAGAAGACGTCTCGCATAGCTCAGGCGACGGGCTCAACTTGATCCCAAGTGGAGACTTGGGCTGATCTTACTGAAGGTCTAGATGAGATCTGCGGCGGGTACAAATTGTTTTGAAGGCCAGGATTTTCTTCTAATACGGTAAATTTCAAGTATTATTCGCGCGATTCGCTATTATCCATTGCGTATTGAGTCAAGCGGTCCTCAGTAATATGTCCAAGGAGTGTGTGCTCAGGCTGCCTGGATCGGAGAGCGCACCGTGTTCTCGACCGTGGGCGGCCCGGAGGAGCGGCGCTCGACCAGCTCGATTGGCATCTCGATGCGGCGCGGACGCGCCTCGCCGCGCAGCCGTGCGAGGAGATGCTCGGCGACCTGTCGCCCGAGCTCGGCCGTCGGCAGGTGGATCGTGGTGAGCGGCGGTGCGATGTGGCTCGCGATCTCCAGGTTGTCGATGCCGACCACCGACAGATCCTGCGGGACGCGCAGGCCCCGCTGTTCCGCCTCCAGCAGCACACCGACCGCCAGGAGATCGTTGCCGCAGACGACCGCGCTCGGCGGCTCTGCGAGGCCGAGGAGCTGCGCGAGGCCCGCCCGCCCGCCGGCGAGCGTGAAGGGTGCCTGCGCGATGCGGGCATTCGGGAGGTCGATCCGAGCCTCGGCCAGGGCGCGCCGCGCGCCCGCGATGCGCAGCCGCGCCCGGTCGTTGGCCTCGGTGAAGCCGGAGACCATGCCGAAGCGGCGGTGCCCGAGGTCGAGCAGGTGGCGTGCAGCGAGATAGCCGGCCTGCGCGTTGTCGAAGCCGATCGCGTCGAGCCGCTCATCGAAGGACCAGCTCAGCACCACCGGGATCGGCGCCTCCGTCAGGAGGGTCCAGGTCTCGGGCAGGTGGTCGGCGCCCACCACCATCAGCGCGTCGACGCCGCGCCCGAGCATCGAGCGGACGGCCGCCGCTTCCTGCGCTGCCGCGTAGTCGTGCGCCGCGAGCAGGAGCTGGTAGCCGTGTCGTGCGAGGCTCGTCTGCAGGGCCTGCACCGCGCGCGCGAAGATCGCATGGTCGAGGGTCGGGATGATCGCCCCGATCGTCTGTGTCCGGCCGGAGGCCAGCGCCTGGGCCGGCCCGCCGGGCAGGTAGCCGAGCGCTGCAGCGGCGGCGCGCACGCGCTCCACCGTCTCGGGAAGAACGGCCGCCGAGCCGGCCATGGCGCGCGAGGCCGTGGCCGGCGAGACGCCGGCGCGCTCGGCCACCGCCTGCAGGGTCGGGCGTGGGATTCGTCTCACGGCGCGCCGCCCCCAATCGGCTCCAGCCATGGAAACTGATGAATGCGCATTCACAACATGTCGACGTCGGCCGCGATTTGCGAAATTAACGCCATTACCGTCTGACAAACAAGGACCTTTGAAGGTCGGGACGCCCTTGACAACAGGGCTAGATGGAAATCCAATGAAAGCGCTTTCATAGCGATATGAGACGTGGCGAGCTGCGGCAAAGCAGCCGTCGAAGGGAGAGGAAATGTCGTGAGGCTCAGCCGCCGGACCTATGTCGGCGCGACGACCCTGCTCGTCCTCGCGCTTCTCTGGTATCTCGCGACCAGCGGTCTCGGGCTCGTCTCGGCCGGCCGTTTCCCGGCGCCCGGCGATGTCGAGGCCGCCGCGGTCCAGGCCTTCGGCCGCGGCTATCCGGACGCCACCCTCGTCACCCACATCCTGCACTCGCTAAAGCTCGTCGCCATCGGCTTCGCCGTCTCGGTGGCGCTCGGCGTGCCGCTCGGCCTGCTCATGGGCTGGAACCGGGTCGCGGAGGCGCTGATCAACCCGGTCTTCCTGGTGCTGCGCCCGATCCCGCCGCTCGCCTGGATCCCGCTGGCCATCCTCTGGCTCGGCCTCGGCGACGAGGCGAAGGTGATGGTGATCTTCCTCGCGGCCTTCCCGCCCGCGGTGATCAGCACCCATGCCGGGGTGCGCGCCGTGCCGCCCCCAGTGATCGAGGCGGCCCAGATGCTCGGCACGCCGCGCCTGCGCTTCGTGCTCGAGGTGCTGGCACCAGCCGCCGCGCCGATGATCTTCACGGGGCTGCGCCTGTCGCTGCAGGCGAGCTGGACCACCCTCGTCGCGGCCGAGCTTGTCGGTTCGCTCGCCGGGCTCGGCTACGTCCTGAACGTCGCCCAGCAGGACCTCTATCCCGGCATGATCTTGGTCGGCATGGCGGCGGTCGGCGTGCTTGGGGCCGGCAGCACCGCGCTCCTCGGCCTCGCCGAGCGCCGTGCCGTGGTCTGGGCGCAGGGAGCGACGGCATGATCGCCTACCGCCAGCCCCTGCCGCTCGGCCGCAGCCTGCTTCTCGGGATGGCCGGCACCCTGGCCTTCCTCGGCCTCTGGGCGGGGCTCGCGCGCTCGGGCCTCGTGCTGCACATGTTCCTGCCGGGTCCGCTCGAGGTGGCCGAGCGCTTCGCGGTGCTCGTCACCACGCCGTTCGCCGGCGGCACGCTCCTCGCGCATCTCGCCTCCAGCGTGCTCCGCTTCCTCAGCGGTTTCCTGCTGGCCGCTTTCGTCGGCATCCCGCTCGGTCTGATGATGGGCTGGTCACGGCTCATCGACGACATCGTCACCCCGATCTTCGACGCCCTTCGCTTCATTGCGCCGATCGCCTGGGTGCCCTTCGCCGCTCTGTGGTTCGGCACCGGGGTCGGCGGCCCGCTGCTGATCATCTTCGCGGGCGCCTTCCCGCCCTGCCTAATCAACGCCTATCGCGGCGCCCGCTACGTCGATCGCCGGCTGATCGAGGCCGCGGCGATGCTCGGCACGCCCGGCCATCGCGTGATCACCGAGGTGATGCTGCCGGCGGCCCTTCCCTCCATCGTCGCGGGGCTGCGCATCAGCGCCGGGCTCGGCTGGCAATCCCTCGTCGGCGCCGAGCTGATCGTGGCCTCCACGGGGGTCGGCTACATGATGGTCCAGGCCCAAGGGGCGGTCTCGACCACGACGGTGATGGTCGGGATGGCGGCCATCGGCCTCATCGGCGTCGCCATCGATCTGGGGCTGCGGCTCGTCGAGGCCCGCATCCGCGCGCATCTCGGACAGGCGTAAGGAGAGAGCGATGAGCTGCATCCGGTTCGAGCAGGTGGACAAGACCTTCGGCGGCGCGGTGAAGGCCCTCGACGGGGTCGACCTCACGGTGGCCGACCGCGAATTCGTCGCGATCGTCGGCGCGTCCGGCTGTGGCAAGACCACTTGCCTGCGGCTCGCCGCCGGATTCGAGGCGCCGACCGGCGGGCGCGTCACGGTGGGCGGCAAGGCGGTGACCGCGCCGGGCCCCGACCGGGCGGTGGTCTTCCAGCAATTCGCCCTGTTCCCCTGGAAGACGGTGGCGCAGAACATCGCCTTCGGCCTGCGCAACAAGGGGATGCCGGCCTCGGAGCGTGATGCCCGCGTTGCCGCCGCGATCGGGATGATCGGCCTCTCGGCCTATGCCGACGCCTATCCGCACCAGCTCTCGGGCGGCATGCAGCAGCGCGTCGCCATCGCCCGCGCCTACGTGCTGGAGCCCGAGGTGCTCCTGATGGACGAGCCCTTCGGCGCCCTCGACGCGCAGACCCGGGTGGTGATGCAGGAGGAGCTCGTCCGCCTCGCGCGGAAGAACCCGCGCACCGTCCTGTTCATCACCCACGGCGTCGAGGAGGCGGTCTACCTCGCCGACCGGGTCGCTGTGATGACCCGTCGCCCGGGCCGCATCAAGGAGATCGTGGACGTCAAGGCGATTCGCGAGGCGGAGCGCTGGGAGGACCACGCCCGCATCGAGGACGTGATGGACCTCGAATCCTTCGTCCATCTGCGGACGCACATCTGGAAGTCGCTGCGCGAGGAGAAGGGCGGGGTCGGCCACTGAGCCGACCGGCGCACCCTGCAACCCGAGGGAGATGCATCATGACCAAGATGCCGTTCGCCAAGACGCCGTTCGGTCGCGCGGTTCCGGGCAGGAGACCGGCCTGGGCGCTGGCGCGCCTCCTCCTGGCCGGCACCCTCGCGCTGGCGCCGCTGCCGCTCGCCGCGCAGGGTACGGGCGGGGCGCAGAAGATCGGCGTCTCCTACCAGCCCTCGCTCTACTGGGCTCTGCCCTACTACGTTGCGAGCCAGAAGGGCTGGTGGAAGGAGGTCGGGCTCGATCCGAGCTTTGCGGTCTTCCCCGCGGGCGCGCCCCAGGTCGCCGCGGCCCAGGCCGGCTCCTGGGATGTCGGCGGGACCGGCTCGGTGCCGGCGATCCTCGGCGCGGCCCGCTTCGGCCTCCTGACGGTCGGGCTGACCAACGACGAGTCGAAGACCAACGTCCTGATGGTGCGCGGCGACCGCTACGACGCGATCCTCAAGGACCCGAAGCAGCTCGCGGGCCAGAAGCTCCTCGTCACCACCAACTCGACGGCCGATTACGCCGCCCGCAACTGCCTCAAGAAATGGGGCCTCTCGGCGCGGGACCTGCGCTTCGTCAATCTCGGCCAGGCGCAGATTATCTCGGCGGTGATCGCCGATGCCGGCGAGGTGGTCGGCGTCTGGGCCCCCAACACCTACACGCTAGAGGAGAAGGCCAAGGCGCGGGTCCTGTGCAGCGGAGCCGATGCCGGCGCCGTCGTCCCGGGCGCCCTGGTGGCGCGCGCCGACTATGCGAAGGCTCATCCCGATCAGGTCGCCAAGGCGCTTGCGGTCTATCTGCGCGGCTGGGGCTGGGCGAAGGCCAACCCGGCTGAGGCCCGGGCCATGGCCAAGCGCTTCTACGCCGAGGGTGGTGTCGAAGCCTCCGACGCGGCGATCGAGCAGGAATTCTCGCTGCGCCCGACCTTCACCCTCGACCAGCAGCTCAAGGCCATGGCGCGGACGAGTGGCCCATCCGAGGTCGACGGCTGGTTCTCGCGGATCGGCGGCTTCATGGCCGAGGTCGGCACCATTCCACAGGCCCCGGACCCGAAGGGCTATATCGACGACGCCTTCCTGAAGCGCGTCGCCGACGATCCGAAGCTCAAGGCCTTCGCCACCGAGTTCGACGCGGGCGCCGCCCAGCGCTGAGCGCCCCCTCCCCACGGGCGCGAGGCCCGTCAGCCGACACCGGAGCCGATCAGAGATGACCATCGAGCACGTGAAGCGCGCGACCAAGACGCCGGAGACCGAGACCGATACGGCGCGCAAGGTCGTGACCGAGATGCTGGCCGCGATCGAGGCCCGCGGCGAGGACGCGGTGCGGGACTACGCGAAGAGCCTCGACAACTGGACCGGCGAGATCGTGGTCTCGCCCGAGGAGATCGAGCGACGCACCCGGGCCGTGCCGGACGGCGTGAAGCGGGACATCGCCTTCGCCGCAGGCCAGGTGCGCCGCTTCGCCGAGGCCCAGCGCGACAGCGTCAGGGACTTCTCGGTGGAGCTGCTGCCGGGGCTGACCACGGGGCAGAAGCTGGTGCCCTGCAACGTGGCCGGCTGCTACGTTCCGACCGGGCGCTACGCCCACATCGCCTCGGCCTACATGTCGGTGGCCACTGCCAAGGCCGCGGCCGTACCGACGGTGGTGGCTTGTTCGACGCCCTATCGCGGCGAGGGCATTCACCCTTACGTGCTCTACGCCATGCAGGTCGCGGGCGCCGACGTGATCCTGACGCTCGGCGGCGTGCAAGCGGTCGCCGCGATGGCCTTCGGCCTGTTCACCGGCAAGCCCGCCGACATCATCGTGGGGCCCGGCAACAAGTTCGTGGCCGAGGCCAAGCGCATGCTGTTCGGGCGCGTCGGCATCGATGTGTTCGCCGGCCCCTCCGAGGTCGCGGTCATCGCCGACGAGAGTGCCGATCCGGCCATCGTCGCCTCGGACCTCGTCGGCCAAGCGGAGCACGGGCACGAGAGCCCGGCCTGGCTCTTCACCACCTCGCGCGCGCTCGCCGGGGACGTGATGGGCCGTGTGCCCCGACTCATCGAGGCCCTGCCGCCGACCGCCCGCGAGGCGGCGGGCGCGGCGTGGCGCGATTACGGCGAGGTGATCGTCTGCGACAGCCGCGAAGAGATCGTCGCGGTCTCCGACCGCTACGCCAGCGAGCACCTGGAGATCCACGCGGCCGACCTCGACTGGTGGCTCGGCGCGCTGAGCAATTACGGCTCGCTCTTCCTCGGCGAGGAGACGACGGTGGCCTTCGGCGACAAGACCTCGGGGCCGAACCACATCTTGCCCACGAAGTTCGCCGCCCGCTACTCGGCGGGCCTCTCGGTGCACAAGTTCCTGCGGCCCCTCACCTGGCAGCGCATGGACCGGGAGGCCTGCAAGACCATCGCGCAGGCCACGGCCCGCATCTCGCGGCTCGAGGGAATGGAGGCCCATGCCCGCACGGCCGACGACCGGCTCGCCAAGTACTTTCCCGGCCAGAGCTTCGACCTCGGCGTGGCGGTGCGCGCATGAGCTTCCGCCTCGCGCCGCTGTTCGACCTCACCGGCCGCACCGCCCTGGTGACGGGCGGCAATTCCGGGATCGGCCTCGCGCTCGCCCATGCGCTCGGGCTTGCCGGGGCGGATCTGGTTCTCGCGGCACGTCGCGAGGCGGATCTCGCCGCGGCTGCCGAGAAACTGCGTGCGGATGCGATCGCCTGCGACGTGATGCCGGCCGATCTCTCCGAGGCGGAGGCGGTCCGGGGCGTGGCGCGCCGGCTCGAAGGGCGACGCGTCGACATCCTCGTCAACGCCGCGGGGGTGAACCTGCGTCAACCCTTCGAGGCGGTGACGCCGGAGGCGTTCGACCTGCACATGGCCCTGCATGTGCGGGCGCCGTTCCTGCTGACCCAGGCGCTTGCTCCCGCCATGGCCGAGCGCGGCTTCGGCCGGATACTGAACGTCGCCTCGCTGCAATCCTTCCGCGCCTTCCCGAACTCGGCGCCCTACGGCGCCGCCAAGGGGGCGGTGGTGCAGCTCACACGGGCCATCGCCGAGGCGTGGTCGGCCCGCGGGGTCACCTGCAACGCCATCGCGCCGGGCTTCTTTCCGACCCCGCTCACGCAGGCCGTCTTCGACGATCCCGAGCGCGCGGCGCGCAACTCCGCCCAGACCGCTTGCGGGCGCAACGGCGCCCTCGCCGACCTCCACGGCACGGCGGTCTTCCTGGCCTCGGACGCCTCCGCCTACGTCACCGGCCAGACGCTCGCGGTCGATGGCGGCTTCACGGCCAAATGACGAGGATGGCACCGGCGATGAAGGCGCTCGTCTATACCGGCCCGCACGGGCTCGAAATGCGGGACCTGCCGGTGCCCGTCGCGGGAGCCGGCGAGGTTCTAATCCGCGTCGAGGCGGTCGGCATCTGCGGCTCGGACATGCACGCCTATCACGGACACGATGCCCGGCGGCCGGCGCCTCTCGTTCTCGGGCATGAGGCGGCCGGAACCATCGCCGAGGGGAGGCGGGCGGGCGAGCGCGTGACGATCAACCCGCTCGTCACCTGCGGGCACTGCATGGCCTGCACGACAGGCCGCAGCCATCTCTGTCCGACCCGGCAGATCCTCTCGATGCCGCCGCGACCCGGTGCCTTCGCGGAGTATGTCTGCGTGCCGGAGGACAACCTCGTGCCGGTGCCGGATGGCTTGTCAATCGAGTGCGCGGCCCTGGCCGAGCCGCTCGCCGTCTCTTACCACGCCGTCAACCAGGGAGCGCGGCTGCTCGGACGGCCACTCGCAGGCGCGCGCTGCGTCGTGCTCGGCGGCGGCGCCATCGGCTTCGGAGCGGCCCTCGTCCTGGCCATGCAGGGGGCTGGCGAGGTCCTGCTCGCCGAGCCGAACGCGGAGCGGCGCGGTGTCGTCGCCCGCAGTGTCCCGCGCATCCAGGCCTACGCGCCGGGCGACGCCGGCGAGCCCGGTCCCGACAGCGCCGATCTGATCCTCGACGCCGTCGGCAGCCGCTCGACCCGCAGTGCCGCCAGCCGCTTGGCGCGACCGGGCGCAGTGATCGTGCATATCGGACTGCTCCCGGGCGATGAGGGGCTCGACATCCGTAAGATCACCCTGCAGGAAATCATTGTTTCAGGCTCGTACTGCTACACGATGCAGGAGTTCCGCGAGGTGGTAGGCGCTCTGGCGGACGGGCGACTTGGTGACCTAAATTGGCTGGAGCAGCGGCCGCTGTGTGATGGTGCTCTCGCCTTTGCCGCCATCGATGAGCACCAAGCTGCGTCGAAGATCGTTCTCCGGCCAGAGCACCTGCTCTGATGAACTCGCTCGGGGCTGGCGGGAGCCGATCGGCTGTCGATGGGCCGAACTAGTTCAGTGGGTCAGACTCCCGTTCAGGCAACACGAACTGGTGTGTCTCCTACGCGGCACGCGAAGGCGCCTTCTATTTTCTGACGCATGTAGGACCTGTGATCCGGCCCGAGCCGGTGTCGGCTTAGGAGCGTTCGCCGGAACGATCTGATGGCGACAATGGGGGCCAAGCTGAACGTCCGGTCCTGCGCGCGTTAGCGATTCAGCGTGACGTGATGTGGCCGTAAGCGGCTTGTCCGCTTCGAGGCTCGAGAAGTGGGAGAGCGGACGTTCGGCGCGGCTGAGGAGAAGGCGTAGAAGTGACCCCTTGCAGACCTTCAAGCCTGCGAGCCCAGAACTCCGCTTGGTAGGAAGAAGCGGACCTATGAGCGGCGGCCACGACATCAGCAGCTACGGGCATATTAGCGACCGACGAGTAGCAGGCATGTCAGTGCGGTTCACTACGTGGTGGAAGGCTATGGGTCCGGCTCTCGACGCGCACCGGCCTCGCAACCGACCTCCACCGTTGCACCTTCCGCTGCGCGCCCCGGTCGAGTTCGATAATTCCATCGAGGGACACGACCGGCGCGCGGAACGCGCGATTAATCAGCGAGTACGTTCCCGCTGAACATGCCACCGCGGAAGACCGGTGCGCCCTGATCGGTCACGAAGAGGACGAGGTCGGCGTCGGAGCCGGCCAGCACCCTCCCGCCGTCCCCCTTGAGGTACGCCGTATCACCCGCCCGCAGCGTCAAGCCGCCGACCTCGACGTCGCCGCCGAAGACGTGGAGCAGGCGAACCGCATCGGGCGCCGGAAGCGGCGGCAGGGACGACGCTGCCCCGGCCGCAACATGCGCGTCGGAGACCCATGCCTGGGCTCGGACCTCCAGCGGCGCGCCCTCGGGCCCCGCGATGAGGCGCCACTTGCCGTGGCTCAACACCTCCCCGAAGTCGTGGAACTGGACCTTCGGTCCGAGGTCGGCCGCCCGTGGCCGCAGGAAGATCTGCAGTGCCTCGACCGGGCCGTGGTCCAGCATGCGCTCCTCGTGCTGGAAGGTGTGGCCGGCGTTCATCATCATGAGCCGCGTCGCCGTGATCTCCTCCGCGTTGCCGACCGTGTCCCGGTGAAGCATCCGCCCGGCCCGGACGTAGGTCAGGATCTCGTCGTCGCGGTGCGGGTGCATCCCGATGACGTGCCTGGGCGACACGGTGGCGCGGTCGATCCGCCCGATGGCTCCCAGGCCGCTGTCCGAGCCTCCGAGGCTCAGCCCAGGGTGGATGATCTCGACGGCGAAGCCGCGGGCCGGATCGCCCTTCCGGTCGCCGCGCTTGAGCTTGGTCGCGTTCATGGTCGTCTTCGTCTCTCGGTGGGCCGCCTTCGCCGAGGAACGTAGCGTCGTCGTGTGAGGGACGGTATCGTCCAATCCGGGCAAGCTCCGTCCCGGGAAGCGGAACGCGATGGACGTGGACGACCTGAGGACCTTCGTGGAAGTCGCCGACGCGGGAGGGGTCTCGGCCGCCTCACGCCGCCTCAACTTGGCGAAGTCGATTGTCAGCCGGCGGCTTCTGCGGCTGGAGGCCGAGATCGGAACACAACTCCTCGCCCGTACAACCCGGGGCGCGGCCCTGACCGAGGCGGGCACGACGTTCCGGGAACATGCGGCACGGATCTGCACGGAGGTAGACACCGCGCTGGAGGCGGTCGAGGTTGGCGGCGAGCTCCGCGGCCTCCTGCGGGTTGCCGTACCCTCCACGTTCGGCCCGACGCACTTCGCGCCGGCCATCGCGGAGCTGACCCGTCGCCATCCCCAACTGCAGATCAACTGCCGCTACAGCGACCGCTACGTCGATCTCGTCACCGAGGGCTTCGATTGCGGCATCCGGGTCGGCTACCTGGCGGATTCGAACCTGGTCGCGCGCCGCATCGGATCCTTCTCCGTGCGGCTGTTCGCGAGCCCGGACTATGTCGCCACGTACGGCGCCCCCGAGACGCCCGAGGACGTGCCCGGCCATCCCGCCGTGATGATCGCGACGGAAACCTGGACGTTCAGCGCCGGGGGCAAGCCGTACCCGGTCCGCCCGACGGGTCGCTTCAAGGCCGACAGCGCCATCGCCATCGCGGAGGCCACAGCCGCGGGTGCGGGTATCGCCGCCCTGCCCGATGTCATCGCGGAACCCTACGTCGCGGCCGGGACCTTGATACCGGTCATGCCGCGCTATGCGCTTCCCTCCATCGGGATGTTCGTCGTGCGCCCACCGGGGCAGCACTCCTCGCGCAAGGTTCAGGCGCTCACCGACCTGCTGATCGAGCGGTTCGGCCGGTAAGGCCCCCCTTGCAGCGACAGGTGCCGCCCCGGCAAGCGTTCCGGCGGCGTTCCGGTTTCAGGGACGCAGAGTGCCGGAAGTGGCGGCTAGTGGCCCTTCTCATGGAACGGCATCTTCATCGTGCCGGGTGGCTCCGAAGCGGGACCATCCCCACCGAAGGAGAGCACCATGTCCTACGAGAGATTGACCGCCGAGAACGCCGCCGTCCTGTTCGTCGACCACCAGACCGGTCTCGCCAACGGCGTGCAGACCCAGACGCCCGCGGACTTCCTGAACAACGTGAAGGCGCTCGTCGCCATCGCCCAGATCTACAAGCTGCCGGCCATCGTCACCACCAGCGCGGCCGACGGCCCGAACGGGCCGGTCTTGCCGGTCGTCGCCCAGGGCCTGCCCGACGCGACCGTCGTGCACCGGCCGGGCGAGATCAACGCCTTCGACAACGCCGACTTCGCCGCCGCCGTGAAGGCGACCGCTCGGAAGAAGCTCCTGATCGCCGGCATTTCGACGGAGGTTTGCGTGGCCTTCGCCGCGCTCGCGGCCCGCGAGGCGGGCTACGACGTCTACGCGGTGCTGGATGCATCGGGCACCTGGAGCAAGCTCGTCGAGGAAGCGGCCGTCGCCCGCATGGTGCAGGCAGGCGTCGTGCCGATCACCTGGGTCGCGGTCGGCGCTGAGCTTCTTGGCCACTGGCAATCGGCCACCGGCGAGGCGCACGCCAGGCTGATGGGCGACCACCTGCCCTTCGCCGGCAACATCTACGCGAGCTTCCTGGCCGCCAAAGGTCAGGCGTGACCCGTTTCGAGGGACCCGGCCGTGCATCCCGCACCGGCCGGGCCCGTCAGGATGAATTGTTCCGCTCGCGACAACAATGAACTGCGGAGGTCGAGCATTCTCCCGGCCCCCTGATCGCGTCACCTTGCCAATGTGGTTCGGGCTTCACCCGGACAGAAAGCAGGGAACGCAGTCATGAAGCTCTACCACCACCCCCTCTCGGGCCACGCGCATCGGGCGTGGCTGTTCCTCTCGTTGCTCGGCGTGCCGCACGAGGCGATCGAGGTCGACCTCAAGGCAGGCGCCCACAAGCGGCCCGAGTTCCTTGCCCTCAATCCGTTCGGCCAAGTGCCGGTCCTCGACGACGACGGAACCGTCGTCTCCGACTCGAACGCCATCCTCGTCTACGTGGCGCGCAAGCTGGGGCGGACCGATTGGCTGCCGGAGGATGCCGAGGGTGAGGCCGCCGTGCAGCGTTGGCTGTCGGTGGCGGCCGGCGAACTGGCCTACGGCCCGGCCGCCGCGCGCCTCGTCACCGTTTTCGGTGCCAATTTCCGGCCCGAGGAGGTGATCGGGCGGGCGCACACGCTGCTGGGCCGCCTGGAGGCGCATCTGACGGGCCGGGAATGGCTGGTTGGCGAGCGGCCCACCGTCGCGGACGTGGCGCTCTACAGCTACCTGGCGCGTGCACCCGAGGGCAACGTCGACCTCTCAAGCTACGTCAACGTCAACGCCTTCCTCCGCCGCATCGAGGCCTTGCCGGGCTTCGTCCCCTTCGTCCAGACGCCGGCCGGCCTCACGGCCGCAGCGTGACCCCGCTTGTTCGGGCGCGCCGGTGCGCGCGCCCGACCGAACCGGACGGGAGAGTATCATGAGCGACGGTCCGACCATCACGACATCCTCGCCCTGGCATCCGGGCGAGAAGGCCATCCAGCAGCAGGTCGGCGTGGCCGAGCGGATGGAGCAGGTCGGGCGCCGCGTGGTGCGGGACTTCATGCCCGACCAACACCGCGCGTTCTACGAACAGATCCCGTTCATCGTGGCCGGCAGCGTCGACGGTCGGGGCGACGCCTGGGCGACGCTGGTCGCCGGCGGTCCCGGGTTCATCGCCTCGCCGACGCCGACGACACTCGACATCGCGGTGCGGCCGGATCCGAGCGACCCGGCGAGCGCGGGCTTGCGCGACGGGGAGGCCATCGGGCTCCTCGGGATCGAGCTGCACACCCGCCGACGCAACCGCGTCAACGGCCTCATCCGCGCCGCGGCGGACGGCGTTTTGAACTTCGCCGTCGACCAGAGCTTCGGCAACTGCCCGCAGTACATCCAGCTGCGCGACTTCGCCTTCGTCCGCGACCCGCGTGAGCCCTTTTCTGGAACCGTCGAGGAGAACGCCGGCCTCGACGCGGACGCGCGCGCCATCGTCGAGGGTGCCGACACGTTCTTCGTCGCCTCCTACGCCGAGCGCGACGGCCGCCGCCAGGTCGACGTCTCGCACCGCGGCGGTAAGGCCGGCTTCGTTCGCGTCGCCGAGGACGGGACGCTCACGGTCCCCGACTTCGCCGGCAACCTGTTCTTCGCCACGCTCGGCAACATCCTCCTGAACGGCCGGGCCGGCCTCGTCTTCGCCGACTTCGAGACCGGCGACCTCCTGCAGATGACGGGCGACTCCGAGGTCGTCCTGTCCTCCCCCGAGATCGCCGCCTTCCAGGGCGCTGAACGGCTGTGGACGTTCCGGCCCCGCCGGGTCGTGCGGCGGCGGGGCGCGCTGCCCCTGCGCTGGACGTTTCAGGCGGACGGCTGGTCGCCGAACTCCCTGATGACCGGTGACTGGCACGCGGCCGCCGACCGGCTCCGGGCCGCCGACCTCGCGACGCAATGGCGCCCGTTCACGGTCACGAAGATCGTCGACGAGAGCCGCACGATCCGCTCCTTCCACCTCCAGCCTGCGGACGGGTCCGGGCTGATCCCGCACCAGGCGGGGCAGCACCTGCCCATCCGTGTGCCGCTCCCCGGCGCGGACAAGCCGGTCATCCGCACCTACACGCTCTCGGTCGCGCCCTCGGACGCGGTCTACCGGATCAGCGTCAAGCGCGATGGCACTGTGTCCGGGCACCTCCACGACACGCTGCGGGTCGGCGACTTGGTCGAGGCGCGGGCGCCGGCCGGCGGCTTCACCATCGACGCCCATGCCAAGCGGCCGGCCGTGCTGCTCGCCGGCGGCATCGGCATCACGCCGCTGCTGGCGATGCTGCGCCACCTCGTCTACGAGGGCCTGCGCACCCGGGGCATCCGGCCGACCACACTGGTCCAGGCGGCCCGCTCCAAGGAGGAGCGTCCCTTCGATAGGGAGGTGGCCGAGCTCGCCGCCGCGGCCGGGAGCGCGGTGAGGGTCGTGCGGGTGCTGAGCGCGCCCGGGGATGCGGTGGCGGGTGTCGACTACGATGTCGCTGGCCGGATCGACATCGCGCTGCTCGCCCGCGTGCTGCCGTTCGGCGATTACGACTTCTACCTCTGCGGTCCGGCGGCCTTCACGCAGGCGCTCTACGACGGGCTGCGGGGCCTGAACGTCGCCGACGACCGTATCCACGCCGAGACCTTCGGTCCCTCGTCCCTGGTCCGGAGCATGCCGGCGGATGCCGGGGCGGCCGCGCTGCCGCCCGCGTCGACGGAGCCGGTTCCGATCGCCTTCCTGAACTCGTCAAAGGAGGCGCGCTGGACGCCGGACGCCGGAACACTGCTCGAACTCGCCGAGGCCCGCGGCCTCAGCCCGGAGTTCAGTTGCCGGACCGGAACCTGCGGCACCTGCCGGACGAAGCTCCTGAAAGGTGCGGTCACCTACGCGAAGGCGCCCACCGCGCCCCGAGCGGCCGACGAGGTGCTGATCTGCTCGGCCACCCCGGCCGCGGGGAGCGACCCCGTTCATCTCGCCCTCTGACCGAGGGCGATGGCCGAGGGTCACGTCCCGCCGGCCTGCCGACCGACCTCCCGACACGCGTCCACCCCGAAAACCCCAAGGAGAAGCCGATGTCCCGTCCCCCACTGCCGCCGTTCACCGAGGAGAGCGCCATCGAGAAGGTCCGCCTCGCCGAGGACGGCTGGAACAGCCGTGATCCGGCCAAGGTCGCCCTGGCCTACACGACCGACACCCGCTGGCGGAACAGGGCCGAGTTCGTCACGAACCGGGAGGAGGCCCAGGCCTTCCTCACCCGCAAGTGGAACCGCGAACTCGACTACCGCCTGATCAAGGAGCTCTGGGACTTCACCGGCAACCGCATCGCGGTGCGTTACGCCTACGAGTACCGCGACGACAGCGGCCAGTGGTTCCGGGCCTACGGCAACGAGAACTGGGAGTTCGCCGAGGACGGGCTGATGCGGGCCCGCCACGCCAGCATCAACGAGCACCCGATCAGCGAGGCCGAGCGCCGGTTCCGCTGGCCGCTGGCGCGCCGGCCCGACGACCATCCGGGTCTGAGCCACTTCGGCTTCTGAACCGCCTCTCTGAGACCAGGAGCCCGCCATGTCGTCCTTCAGCCTGGATGGGCGGGCACGCCTGTCCATCGCGCTCGCCCTGTTCGACGGGAACCGCGACGTACCGCTTCCTCCAGAGCGAGAGACCGAGGCCCGCAGGCTGGGGCTGTGTGGCGCCGAGGTCGACGCCGCGCGTCGGGGCCGGAGCTTCGACGCGCGCATGTCGCGGGCGTTGGCCCTGGCCCTGGCGGCGGCCTCCCGGGACGGCGGGCGCCTTCACGAGGAGCGTGCGTGGGCGGTTTGGTCGGGCATCCCCGCTGAGGTCTGCCGCGAGATCGAGAGCCTCGCCGTAGAGCTCGCCGGCGACGGAGCAGCGCCGGACCCCGAACCCACGGTTGCCCGGAAGGGCTAGGCGGCCAGGCCCGGCATGCCGTTCACCATGGCGCGACGGCTTGGCGGCGCGCCTGCTCGAACAGCTGTATTCGTCAAGGCCATGATGGCCGGGTCGCTGGAGACGGGAGAGCAGGAACATGGACCGCTGGCAGGCCATGCGGATCTTCGCGAAGGTCGCGGAGACGGCGAGCTTCGCGGAGACCGCGCGCCTGATGCACATGAGCCCGCCGGCCGTGACCCGCGCCGTCGCCGCGCTGGAAGAGACCATCGGCGCCCGCCTGTTCGTGCGCACCACCCGCTCCGTGAAGCTGACCGAGGCGGGGGGGCGCTACTACGAGGATTGCCGGCGCATCCTGGCCGACATCGTCGAGGCCGAGGCCGCCGCCGCAGGTTCCTACGCGACGCCGTCCGGAACCCTCGCGGTGACGGCATCTGTCCTGTTCGGTCACATGCACGTGCTGCCCATCGTGACCGATTATCTCGACGCCTACCCGACCATGGCGGCACGGACGCTGTTCGTCGACCGGCAGGTGAACATCGTCGAGGAAGGCATCGACGTCGCCGTGCGCATCGGCCACCTCTCGGATTCCGGCTTCACGGCCGCGCGGGTCGGGTCGGTGCGCCGCGTCGTCTGCGGCTCGCCGGCCTACTTCGAGCGGCACGGCGTCCCGCAGAGCCCGCAGGACCTGAGGGACCACCGCGTCGCCATGTCCACGGGTGCATGGGCCTCGACGGAGTGGCGGTTCGCGGGGGATCAGCGCGTGACGGTCCATCCCGCCTTGATGAGCAACACGAACGAGGCTGGCATCGCCGCGGCGCTCGCGGGCTGGGGCCTGACCCGGGTGCTGCACTACCAGATCGGCTCCGCCTTGATGGAAGGCCGCCTGCAGGTCGTGCTCGCCGACTACGAGGAGGAGCCGCTGCCCATCCATGTGGTCTACCCCGAGGGGCGGCAGGCGCCGGCCAAGGTGAGGACATTCGTCGACCTGGCCGTGGCGCGGCTGCGGGCCAACCGTCTGCTCAACTGAGCGGGCGCAAGGTCGATGCGAGGCGTCGGTCCGGGTCAGTTCGACCTAGCCGAGGTCAACGGCACCAAGCGATCCTATCTATTCCGCAGGCGACAACAATGCCTTCCACACGAAGCCGATTAACGCCTGCAAGCTGAAGACCGATGATGTCTCCATAAGGCGGCGAGCTCCTCGACGCCCCCACGAAAGGAGACACCGATGAAACACCTTCTGCTTGCCCTGATGCTCACGACGGCCGGCACCGTCCTTCCCCCTCATGCCAAGGCGGAGCAGGCCCCGGTCGTCGCCCAGACACCGGCGACGGTCTACTACCGTTCCGCGACGGTCGACGGCGTCAAGGTCTTCTACCGCGAGGCCGGCCCGGCCGGCGGCCCGGTCGTGCTGCTCCTGCACGGATTCCCGGCCTCCTCGCACATGTTCCGCAACCTGATACCGACGCTCGCGGACCGCTACCGCGTCATCGCGCCCGACTACCCTGGCTTCGGCCAGAGCGACGCGCCCGACCACACCCGGTTCGCCTACACCTTCGGCCACTACGCCGACCTCGTGGACGGCCTGCTCGGCCAGCTCGGCGCCAAGTCCTACGCGATGTACGTGATGGATTACGGCGCGCCGGTCGGCTACCGCCTCGCCCTCAAGCACCCCGAGAGGGTGACCGGCCTGATCGTCCAGAACGGCAACGCCTACGACGAGGGGCTGCGCGAGTTCTGGGATCCGATCAAGGCCTACTGGGCCGACGGCTCGGCCAAGAGCCGCGATGCGCTGTCGGGTCTCGTGACCCTCCCCACGACGATCTTCCAGTACACGGACGGCGTGAGGGACGTCTCCAGGATCAGCCCGGACAACTGGGTCCACGACCAGGCCCTGCTCGACCGGCCCGGCAACAAGGACATCCAGCTCGACCTGTTCTACGACTACCGCACGAACGTGCCGCTCTACCCGCAATTCCAGGCGTTCTTTCGCGAGCGCAAGCCGCCGACGCTGATCGTCTGGGGCAAGAACGACAAGATCTTCCCCGAGGAAGGGGCGCACCCCTACCTGAAGGACCTGCCGGACGCGGAGCTGCACATCCTCGACACTGGCCACTTCGCGCTGGAGGACAAGCTGGACGAGATGGCGCCTCTCATCCGCGGCTTCCTCGACAAGCAGGTGGCGAAGCGCTGACCCTTCTGACGGGCCTGGCCGGTAGGCGCGACGCGGACCGCGCCCCTTTCATGGGGGTGCGGTCCTTGGCATTACTGCCGCGTTTCGGTGACCGTGAGAGCGAAGCATCTGCGGGGGAGACTTGGCGAAGGTTGGAAGTCGGTCGAGAGGCTGAGCTCGCGCCAGGCACGCAGCTCGGCCAGCCGCGCCTCGTCGCCGGCCTCGGCCCGCGCGTAGGCGTCGCTACCCAGCACCAGACGCAGCGGCGGGGCCTTCGCCGAGACCACAGCCATCATCGCTCGGGCGGCGCGCTCTGGGTCGCCGGGCTGTTTGCCGTCGTAGGCCCGCTGCATGGCGGCGACCTGGCCGACGGTCTCGGCGTAAGCCGGGCTGCCTTCCGCGATGCGCGTCGACGATCCCGCGAAGTCCGTCCGGAAGCCGCCGGGCTCCACGATGGTGACGTGCACGCCGAAGGGCTTCATCTCGATGGCGAGAACCTCGGAGAACCCCTCCACGCCGAACTTCGCGGCCGAGTACGGGCCGCGACCGGTCGCGCCGGTTCGCCCCCCGATGGAGGAGACCTGCAGGAAGTGGCCACAGCGCTGCGTCCGGAACAGCGGGATGGCCGCCTTGGTCACGTTGACGACGCCGAACAGGTTGGTCTCGACCTGCGCCCGGAACGAGGCGAGGTCGGTGTCCTCGATGGGGGCGACGTCGCCGTAGCCGGCGTTGTTGACCACGACATCGAGGCGGCCAAACCGCTCCGCGGCAGCCTCGACCGCCCAACACGCGGCCACCTCGTCGGTGACGTCGAGTGGCAGGGCGAGCACACGCTCGCCGCCGGCCTCCACGAGGTCGGCGAGGGAAGCAGGGTCGCGCGCCGTCGCGCAGAGCCGCTCGCCCGCCGCGACGACGGCCTGGGCCAACGCCCGGCCGAGGCCACGCGACGAGCCCGTGACGAACCAGGTCCTATCCATCTCAACCACCTCTCGGTCATGCTTCGACGATGTCGACATCGGTGGCTGAGCGACCGTCCTCAAGCATCGCGTCGCGAACCTCTCCATTGCCGAGAGAGGAATAAAGATCGGGGCCGTCGTCCATTATCATCCTTGTCGAGAAGCGGTGGGCGCAGCGCCCGCCCGACAACATCCCGACCTCACAGGAGAACGGTCATGACCACGGTCTCTATCGTCGCCGGCCCACGCCTCCACCTCGCGCAGCGCATTAGGGAAGTCGCCGCAAACACGCCGGCCGCCTACTTCGGCATCGTGCTGGGGCTGTCCGGCCTCGGCGGTGCTTGGCGCGCGGCCGCGCTCGCCTGGCACCTGCCCGCATTCGTCGGGGAAGCGGTCTACGCCCTCGCCGGCGCGGTCTGGGCCGTGCTCGTCGTCCTCTATGCCCTCAAGGCCATCCTCGCCCCGGACAAGTTGGCAGCCGAGGCGGCCCATGCGGTCCAGTGCTGCTTCATCGGCCTCGCCGGCGTGGCGACCATGCTCGTCGCGAGCGGGCTCATCCCTTACTCGGCCGGAGCCGCCACCGTCCTGTTCGGCCTCGGCTTCCTGTTCACGCTGGGCTTCGCGGTCTGGCGGACGGGCGGCCTCTGGCAAGGCGGCCGGGACCACGGCACCACCACCGCGGTGCTGTACCTGCCGACCGTGGCCGGAAGCTTCGTCTCGGCGACCGGAGCGTCGGCCCTGGGCTACCAGGATTGGGGTCAGCTCGCGCTCGGCGCCGGCCTGTTCTCCTGGCTCGCGATGGAATCGGTTCTGCTTCACCGCCTGCTGACCGGGCCTGAGAAGCCCGTCGCGTTGCGCCCGACCCTGGGCATCCAGCTGGCGCCCGCGCCGGTGGGAGCCGTGGCCTACCTCTCGGTCGGGGGCGGAGCGCCGGACCTCTTCGCGCATGCCCTGATCGGCTACGGTCTGCTCCAGGTTCTGGTTCTGGCCCGGCTCTCGCCGTGGATCGCGAAGGCCGGCGCTGTCCCCGGGCTCTGGGCCTTCAGCTTCGGCGCGACTGCCATGGCAACGGCCCCGGTTCGCCTCGTTGCCCATGGCGATGCCGGAGCGGTCGCCGTCCTCGCCCCGGTGCTTTTCCTGGCAGCGAACGGCCTCGTCGTCGGCCTTACCATCATGACCGTGGCTTTACTGCTCCAGGGCAAGATGTTTGCTGCACCGACGGTAGCCAGCCAAGCACGGACGTGACCGCGCCCCCGGTCATCCCGCCAAGTAACCCGACGACTGCTTTCAAAGGGTTGTTGAGTGCCTTGCTGTTGGACCAACCACCGATCACGGTGGAGCGTTCTTGTTTGTGTTGCTTCGGCAGCGGTTCGTTGCCGAGGACGTTATGATGGTCGGAGTAACCATTCCATCCCAACAACAGATGTCGACCCCCAAGCGGTCATTCGATGGCTTCGGTCGGAGGTCCGCTGATGGCGCACAGCCGAATAATCGGCGGGCGAACTCCTGACCCTTTGCAGACCTTCGAGGCACCACCGCCGAAGGTCCGAACGGGGTGGGAAGCGGCCTCTCCCGCCTTACCCGGAAGGTAACCTTCCGCGTCCAACCCAACCCGGTCGCCCCTTCTGCTGTCCATCTGCCTCAAGAGAGGGCTCCGTGGCGTCACCGGGCGGTCACTGGTTTATGGGAGGCCCATCAATCCGTTGCACGACACTCCGCGTATTCGATCAGGCTGCGGTCTCCTGCCCGCACCCATGATCTACCTTTGAACCGTTCGATTGCCTGAGCGGAATTTGCCGCCGGTACGAATAGCAGAATGGGTCGCCGCGCCGGTCGCCGCCGATTTTGGCTCGCATCAAAATACATCAGCGCATCGGCGATTTTAACGTTTTTTAACCAGCGCACAGCGCGCAACACGAGTATCTCTTCCTGCCTGAGCCCCAAGCCGGTGTATCGTTATGAGCCATCAGAGTGACGACGAGCAGGGCGGACAAAATCGCCGTGAAATCCTTCAGGTCGCTGGCGCCGCTGCCGCGGCGGGTCTTCTCGGTGCACCGGCTGCTTCCGCGCAGGCTGCGCGATCGAGCGGGCGTGACGACGGTCCGCTCGGCGCGCGCCTCCAAGGCGTGCAGCATTTCGGCGTCACGGTTCAGAACATGGACCGGGCCTTCGCCTTCTACACCGAGGTGCTCGGCGGGACCGAGGTCATGCGGGACGGCGACTTCAAGGGGGAGCCGGTCCATTACACGCTGATGGCCGACCAGGAGATCGTCGCCCGCGAGCGCCGGGTCGATCCTCGCACCATCGGCGTCCCGGATCTGAAGGGCGGCTCGCAGCGGCTCGATGTCCGCTTTGTCCAGTTCGAGAACGTCGTCATCGAACTCCTGCAGTACCGCGACGCCGCACAGCCAATAGGCGGCGGCGACAGCTGGGCCGAGCCGCGCGACCACATGAGCCCGGCCTACCCGCGCTCGATGCACATCTGCTTCTACATCCGCGACGACGTGAACTTCGACAAGTTCATCGCCGATCTCGAGGCCGAGTGTGCCCGCCGCGGCATGACGCAGGTCAGGGCGAACCGCACCGTGCCAGTGCATTCCGAGGAGGAGCGCCGCGCGGCGCCGAAGAATACCAATACAATTAAGATCCACGAGGGTCCATCGAACGGCTGGTCGATTATCTACTGCAAGGGCCCCGAGGGCGAGCAGCTCGAATTCGTCCAGGTGCTTGGTCCCGTGAAGAAGACGTTCGCCGATGCTGCGGCGCGCCGTACGGCGGCGAGTCGAGGCTAGAACCTTGCTCGACGGAGCGGATGCCGGTTCGTCGTAGGAAATGCGGCAAGATCGAAGATCCGGAGGAGCGCCCGCGTGCAACGTAATCCGGCGCAGCCCTGGTGGGCGTATCTGATGAAAGCAGGACGAAACCACGTCAGCGCGGACACGGAGCCCAGTGATGATGCGCTCTCGCCATCGATGTCTTGCCGGAGTGCTCGTGCTCTCGATGGGACATATGGGGCAGCCCGTGGCGCAGGTTGGACCGGGCCGTGGCTACGACCCGATACCCGACGGAGCCTTCTCGGTCGTCGCGGAGGTTCGCGCGAAGCCCGGCAAAGAAGATGAACTGAGGGCCGCAACCCTGCCGCTGATCGCGCTCGTTCGGAGCGATCCCAAGAATCTCGTCTACTTCCTCCAGGAAGACCGGTTCTCGAGCGGGCATTTCATCTTCTACGAGGTCTTTGCCACTGAGGCCGACTTCGAGGCGCACAACGGGCAACCGTACGTCCGGGCCTGGTTCGATCGGCTTCCGGAACTCGCTCTCGGGGGCGTGCAGGCCATGAAGATGCGCGTGCTCAGGGGGCCGTATCCGTGAGATAGGCCGAGCCAGAATCCCGCCAGTTCAGTCGTGTCGTTCGATCGTGGCGCCTGCTCGGATCGACGAATAAGGGACAATCCGATGAGCGTTCCCCCCTCACCCAAGATCGATCGACGCGCGGTCGTGACCGCCGCGGCGGTCGCGGCGGCGGGGATGCCGTCCATGTCCGGGGCACAGGCCGCGGGTTCGAAAGGCTCGGTCGCAGTCTCCCTCACGGTCAACGGCGAGCATCGGCGCCTCGACTTCGACAGCCGTGTGACGCTGCTCGACGCCCTGCGCGAGCATCTGCACCTCACGGGCACGAAGAAGGGGTGCGATCACGGCCATTGCGGCGCCTGCACGGTGCTGGTGAACGGGATCCGTATCAACGCCTGCCTGAGCCTCGCGGCCATGCACGAGGGCGACGAGATCACCACGGTCGAGGGCCTCGGCCGGTCAGACGCCCTGCACCCGATGCAGGCGGCCTTCATCGAGCACGACGCCTTCCAGTGCGGCTACTGTACGCCGGGCCAGATCTGCTCGGCCGTAGCCGTCTTGGCCGAGGTCGCGGCGGGCGTGCCGAGCCACGCCACCGGTGATCTCACGGCACCGATGATGCTCGACAACGGCGAGTTGCGCGAGCGCATGAGCGGCAACATCTGCCGCTGCGGCGCCTATTCCAACATCGCCGACGCCGTTGCCGACGTCGCGGGGAGGCCCTGATGCAGCCCTTCACCTACGAGCGGGCTGCGAGCATCGAAGCGGCCGTCGCAACCGTCGCCTCGCGGCCGGGCGCCCGGTTCATCGCGGGCGGCACGAACCTGCTCGACCTGATGAAGGTGCAGATTGAGACGCCGGCCCATCTCGTCGACATCCGGCACCTGCCCCTGCGGGCCATCGAGGATCTGCCGGACGGCGGCCTGCGCCTCGGTGCGCTCGCCACCAACACCGAGGTCGCTGCCCACCTGCGGGTGAAGCGCGATTACGGGATCCTCGCGCGGGCGATCATGGCCGGCGCCACGGGGCAGTTGCGCAACAAAGCGACGACCGCCGGCAACCTCCTGCAGCGCAACCGCTGCCCGTACTTCTATGAGACGAATCTGCCGTGCAACAAGCGCCGGCCGGGATCCGGCTGCTCGGCCCTCGGGGGCGTCACCCGCTCGCTCGCGGTCGTGGGCACGAGCTCCCACTGTATCGCCTCGAATCCGGGCGACATGGCCGTGGCTTTGCGGGTCCTCGATGCCGCGGTCGAGACCATGAGGCCCGACGGGTCGCGCCGCCGGATCCCGATCGGGGATTTTCACCGGCTGCCGGGCGACCGGCCGGAGATCGAGCACCCTCTCGAACCGGGCGAACTCGTCACCGCCGTCACGCTCCCGCGGCCGCTGGGCGGGACGCACCACTATCACAAGGTCCGCGACCGGGCCTCCTACGCTTTCGCAATTGTGTCGATCGCGGTCGTCCTGCAGGAGGACGGGACGGGGCGGGTCGCGTTCGGGGGCGTCGCACCGCGGCCCTGGCGGGTGGAGGAGGCGGAGGCGCTCCTGCCGGACGGCGCGGCCGCCGTCGTGGGGACGGCCTTCCAGGGCGCGACGCCGACGCCGGAGAACGCCTTCAAGATCCCGCTCGCCGAGCGCACGCTCAAGCTGGTGCTGAGCGAAGGGAGGGCGTGACATGCGATTCGACACCCCCGCCGGGCAGAACCCCATCGACGGTCAAGCGATCGTCGGGCGGCCTCACCGCCGCGTCGACGGCGCCCTGAAGGTCACCGGGACGGCGCCCTACGCCTACGAGCGGCACGATGCGGCGATCGATCCCACCTATGGCTGGATCGTCGGCGCCACGATCGCCCGCGGGCGGGTCACGCGGATCGACGCCGCGGCCGCGCGGGCAGCTCCGGGCGTCCTCGCGGTCTTGACGACGCTTGAGCACGACCCCGCCCCGCCGGGTTTCCGGACGACACTGCACCTGTTCGGCGGCGCCGAGGTGCGCCACTATCACCAATCCGTCGCGCTCGTCGTGGCCGAGACCTTCGAGGAGGCGCGGTCGGCGGCCCATCTCCTGCGCATCGACTATGAATCCGAGCCGGTGCGCTGCGACCTGGCAGCGGAGGCTCCCCGGGCCGAGCCGGCCGCGGATCGCGACAGCCCCGACTACCCCGTGGTCGATCGGATCGGAGACGCCGAGGCCGCGCTCGCCGCCGCGCCCGTGACCCTGGACGAGACCTACACCACTCCCGACCAGACGCACGCGATGATGGAGCCGCACGCCACCACGGCCGCGTGGCGCGACGGCAAGCTGACGATCTGGACCTCGGCCCAGGTCGTGTCCTGGCACCGCAACAGCCTCGCGCAGTCGCTCGGCATCGCCAAAGAGGATCTGCGCCTGAACGCCCCGTTCATCGGTGGGGGTTTCGGATCGAAGCTGATAATGCGCAGCGACGCGCTTCTCGCCGCGCTCGGCGCCAGGGCCGTCGGACGCCCCTGCAAGGTCGCGCTGCAGCGTCCCCTCATCGCCAATAACGGCACGCGCCGCGCCGGCACCATCCAGCGCATCCGCCTCGGTGCGACCCGCGACGGCCGGCTCGCGGCAGTCAGTCACCACAGCCTCAACGGCAACCTGGCCGGCGCCTTCGCCGAGGCGGCGATCGCGCCGACGCGGCTCCTCTACGGTGCCTCGAACCGCGACTTGTCGATGACGCTCGCGACCCTCGACCTCGCCGAGGGCAACGACATGCGGGCGCCCGGGGAGGCCCCCGGCCTGATGGCGCTTGAGATCGCGATGGACGAGATGGCCGAGAGACTCGGCCTCGACCCCGTCGCGTTCCGAATTTGGAACGACACGCAGGTCGATCCGCGCAAGCCGCAGCGGCGTTTCTCGGAGCGCCACCTGGTCGAGTGCCTGGAGGTCGGCGCGGAGCGCTTCGGCTGGGCCCGCCGCAACCCGGTACCCGCTTCGGTGGGCGACGATCGCTGGCTCGTCGGCATGGGCATGGCAGCGGGCTTTCGCCAGAACCTGCTGATGCCGTCCGGTGCCCGCGTCCGGCTGGAGCAGGACGGCCGGCTCTCGATCGAGACCGACATGACCGACATCGGGACCGGCAGCTATACGATTCTCGCCCAGACGGCCGCCGAGATGATGGGCTTGCCGATCGAGGCCGTGACGGTGCGTCTCGGCGACTCGGACTATCCCGAGGCCGCTGGCTCCGGCGGACAATTCGGCGCGAACAACGCGACGTCCGGGCTCTACGCCGCCTGCACGGCTTTGCGGACGAGCGTCGCTGCGCGGCTCGGCTTCAACGCCGAGGACGCGGCGTTCGCGGACGGGATGGTCACGGTGGGAAGCCGGAGCCTTCCTCTTCTCGACGCCGTGAAGGCTGGGCCGCTGACTGCCGAGGATCGGATCACCTACGGCGACCTCGACAAGGAGTTCGTCCAGGCCACCTTTGGGGCGCAGTTCGCCGAAGTCGCCGTGAACCGGTTCACCGGGGAGATGCGCCTGCGCCGCATGCTCGCGGTCATCGATGCCGGCCGGGTGCTCAATCCGCTCACGGCGCGAAGCCAGGTGATCGGTGCAATGACGATGGGGGTCGGATCGGCGCTCATGGAGGCGCTCGTCGTCGACACGCGCCACGGCTTCTTCATCAACCATGACCTCGGCGGCTACGAGGTGCCCGTCCACGCCGACATCCCGCACCTGGACGTCGTGTTCCTCGATCACCCGGACCCGGTCTCGTCCCCGATGAAGGCCAAGGGCATCGGCGAGATCGGCTTGTGCGGCGCAGCCGCGGCGGTGGCGAACGCCGTCTACAACGCGACCGGAATCCGGGTGCGCGACTATCCCGTCACGCTCGACAAGCTGCTCGACGGGCTGCCGCGCACGGCCTGATTCCTCACCTGCGGAGAAGAGCGATGTCTTATCATCCCGTTCCGGTGACGCATGTCGGCCTAACCGTCACCGACATCAAGGCAGCGACCGAGTGGTACACCAAGGCATTCGGCTGCCGTCACATCATCGGGCCGCTCCATATCCGGCACGACGGCTCGCATATCGGCGAGGTGTTCAAGGGGATCTTCGGTGATCGGTTCGAGGAAGGATACGTGTCCCACCTCGCCACCGCGAACGGAGTCGGGATCGAACTCTTCGAGTTCGTCACGCCGAAGTCGGAAGCCGCGGACGACAACTTTTGCTACTGGAGGACCGGCGTCTTCCACTTCTGCTTGGTCGACCCGGACGTCGACGGCCTGGCGCGGCGGATCGCCGAGATGGGCGGCAAGCAGCGCTCGAAGGTCTGGACCTTGTTCGAGGGAGAGCCGTTCAAGGCCGTCTACTGCGAGGATCCGTGGGGCAACCTGATCGAGATCTACTCCCATTCGACGGAGCTGATGTACGCCAACCGGCGCGACACGGCCGCCCGGGCCGAGTGAGAGCCTGTCCTACTAGGTTCCGCGGAGGCGACGTCCTGCATGCCATGCCGGACGCGCGAAAGCGGAGCCCGGAGTGACGAAGAGCGCGTCAACAAGGTTCGACAAGCCGAAATATCTGTGACACGAGGAGAGATCCCGCGCATGACGACGACTGCCGATCGTGAGCTGTTTTCTCCGACGAAGATCGGAGCCATCGACGTCGCCAACCGAGTCGCGATGGCACCGTTGACGCGCTCGCGCGCGGACATGGAGGGCGTCCATTCGCACCTCGCCGTCGCGTATTATCGGCAGCGTGCCTCGGCCGGCCTCATCATCACCGAGGCGACCAACGTCTCCCGGCAAGGCCGGGGCTACGCCTTTACGCCGGGCATCTACACGGAGGCGCAGGTCGAGGCCTGGAAGCCCGTGACCTCGGCCGTGCACGAGGCAGGCGGGCGGATCGTCTGCCAGCTCTGGCATGTCGGGCGCATGTCGCATGTCAGCCTTCAGGAGAACGGCGAGGCGCCCGTCTCGGCCTCGGCGATCCAGGCCGGTGAGCTTGTCTTCCTTGAGAGCCGCACGCAGGCACCCCCCTCCATGCCGCGCGCGCTGCGGACCGACGAGATCCCCGGCGTGATCGACGACTACAGGCGCGCCGCGTCCCTGGCGAAGCAGGCGGGCTTCGACGGGGTCGAGGTGCATTCCGCGAACTGCTACCTGCTCGATCAGTTCATCCGCGACAGCACGAATCGGAGGACGGACCGCTACGGCGGCTCGATCGAGAACCGCACGCGGCTCCCCATCGAGGTCGTCACGGCGGTGGCGGAGATCTGGGGCGCCGACCGCGTCGGCCTGCGGCTCTCGCCGATGACGCGGGCCGTCGGCGACACCCCGCTCGACAGTGACCCGCAGGCGACCTACGGCCATCTCGCCCGGCGGCTGGGAGAACTCGGGCTCGCTTATCTCCACTGCGTCGAGGGTCAGACGCGCGGGCCCAACGGGTCGTCCTCGTTCGACTACAAGGCGCTGCATGCCGCGTTCGGCGGGGCCTACATCGCCAATAACGGCTACGACCGGCAACTCGCGAGCGAGGCGGTAGAGTCCGGCTACGCCGACATGATCGCCTTCGGCCGTCCCTTCATCGGCAATCCGGACCTGGTCGAGCGGCTGCGCCGCAAGGCCCCTCTCGCGGAGGCCGACCCGGCGACGTTCTATGGCGGCGGAGCGGAGGGCTATACTGACTATCCGCCCTTGGACCACGCGGCTATCGCTTGATCGAGGGCAACGTCAGGCCAGGGAGACTGGATGGCGCGCTTCGCTGCCGGGTCTCGCCTTGCCGGCGAGACGCGCCCGCGCGGCCCTGAGATCGGGCGTGTCGAGCGCTTCGTCGAAGCCGCCTAGGATGGCGGCGAGATCGGCCCGGCCGCCATACCGGTCATCCAGCACGGCGAGGCTCGTCGCGGCCCGCAGGTGCCACGTCGCGGCTCCCTGGCGGCCGGCCAGATCGACCGCCTGGCGGAAGTGCCGCGCCGCGTCCGGCATGCCCGCGTCGCCGGCCGAGGCGAGAAGGATCTCGCCCTTGATGCGCAGCAGTTCCGGCCGGCACCAGAGTTCGCCGCCGCGCTCGGAGGCGGCGAGCGCGGCGTCGATGCGGGCTAGCGCGTCCGGAAGGCGGCCATGCGCTGCGAGGCCCGACGCCAGCGAGCCTAAATAGGCCGGGCGCCGCATCCGGAAGCCGATCTCCCCCATCTCGACCAGGGCATCCTCGAGGCGGTGCAGCCCGCCTGCATCGCCCCGGCGGAGGCTCATGATCGCTTCGAGGCCGTCGGCGATGACCCGCCAGATCCGCATGGCGTGCCGCGCGACGTGGTCGCCGAGCCGGGCGAGGCCGCGCTCGGCCTCGTCGAGATCGCCGCCATGGAGCGCGATCGGGATCACCGTGTGCGCCAGGGCATTCGTGAGGGCGAAGGCCTGGCCGCCGGCCTCGGCCTCGGCGAGGGCGCGCCGCACCTCTACGAAGGCGTGAGCCGGCCGGCCCTGGAGCCACAGGACGTTCGCGAGCGTGCCGCGCGCCGCGACCAGGCCGTGATCCTCCAGGCGTCGACCGGGGGCGTCCCGGCGCGCCGCACGGGCCAGCAGGCGCTCCGCCGCCTCGCGGGCCTCGTCGAGACGGCCGAGATAGCGGAGCGAGGTGGCGGCGGGCCGGTCGACGGCCGCGCCGGCCGCGCGGTCCCCGCCGGCGGCCGCTAGCGTCCTGATGCGCTCCGTCAGGGCGAACGAGGCACGGTGATCGCCGATCCAGGTCTGGAAGTCGCACAGGCCCCACAGCGCCCGCAGCTGACCGTCGAGGTCGGACAGTCGCTCGGCGCGGTCGAGCGCGCCGCGCCACAGCTCCGCGATCCGCGGGGTCGGGCCCTCGACCTGCAGCAGGGCGGCGGCGAGCGACGCCCGCAGCGTGATCTCGTCCCGGTCCTCCGGACCATGGGAGGGTACAACCGACGCGAGCGCCCGCTCGCTCGTCTCGATCCGCTCTTGGAGCAGCGCGAGCGTGTCCCACACCACGAGTGCCTCGGCTGCCAGCGCTCGACCGAGGGCGGGATCGCGCCCATCGGTCAGGCACCAGTCGAGAGCGGCGCGGACGTTGTGGACGAGCGCAATCGGATCCTCGGGGCGGTCGGAGCCCGGCTGCGCACTCCTGCGGCCTGAAACGGCGCGACATTGCGCAAGGCAGAGTTCCGCGTGCCGCCGACGGACCGCATTGCCCTCGCCGCTCTCAGCGAGCCGCTGCAATCCGTAGTCCCGCGTCGTGTCGAGAAGCCCGTATCGCGGCGACGACCCGGGGTGCGCGACGACCAGCGACTTGGCGACGAGATCGGCCAGATGGCCGATGCACCCGCCCTCGGCCTCGCCCGGCAGTCGGCCGACCGCGAGCGCCGCGTCGAGCGGGAAGACCCCGTGAAAGACGGAAAGCCGTCGAAACAGAGCCTGCTCCTCCGTCGACAGCAGTCCGTGGCTCCAGCCCAGCGTCGCGGTCAGGCCTCGATGGCGGGGATGACCCGCCCGTCGGCCGTCGTCCAAAAGGGCCAGGCGCTCCTTCAGCAGGCGAAGGAGGCCGCGAAGTCCGAAGGCCCCGACCCGGGTCGCGGCGAGTTCCAGGGCCAGCGGCAGCCCGTCGAGGCGGCGACAGATCTCGACGACGGTTGGCGCGTCCTCGTCCCGGAGGCCGAAGCCCGGAGCGGCGGCCGAGGCGCGCGCCACGAACAACGCGACGGCCGGAGAAGTCAGAGCGTCGCTCGCGGTCAGCGCCCCGTGCAGTGTCGGACTTGCTAAGGGCCGGAGGTGATGCACGACCTCGTGCGCCGTCCGAAGGGGCTCGCGGCTCGTGGTCAGTACGTGGGTTCCGGGAGCGGCGGTCGCGAGCAGGGTGGTCAGCCGGGCCGCCTGATCGAGGGAGTTCTCGCAGCAATCGAGGATGAGCAGGCACTGCCGGTCCACCAGGGCCGCCGTGAGTGCGGCCTGAGGATCGTCCGCATGGATGGCGATCCCCATCTCCTGCGCGACCGCGCTCGCGAGGTAGCGGTCGCTATCGAGGACGCACAGGTCGACCATCCAGACTCCGTCCCGGAACTGTCCGACGACGTCGTGTCCCAAAGCCACGGCCAGGCTGGTCTTGCCGACGCCGCCCGGACCCGTGATCGTGACCAGCGGTCGCTGCAGCACCTTCGCCGAGATTTCCGCGAGATCCTCTGTTCGGCCGAGCAGATCCGTGGATCTCGGAAGGTTATGGCGCCGGGCTGCCGCCGGGATCGGCCAGGATGTGACGTCGACGGGCGCGACGAAGCGGTACCCCTGTCCACTCACCGTCGCGATGAAGCGCGTCTCCGGCTCCGGCCCTTCGAGTGCGCGCCGGATCGCCGCGATGTTGACCTTCAGATTGGATTCGTCGACCGTCGTCCGCGGCCATGCGCGCTTGGTGAGGTCCTCCTTGCTGACGACTTGTCCTGCACGTTCGACGAGCGCGTTCAGGATCTCCATCGGTCGTCCTCCGAGCCGTACGACCTTTCCGGCTCGCCACAGCCGCTGCTCGGAGGGGATCAAGACGAAGTCACCAAAAATATAGCGGACGGCTGTGCCCTCTCGCGTATCCATGTCGCTGCCGCTATCGCCTGCCCGTTCAAAACGGAGAGGTTTTGATCTTGCTACGCTTTCTGTTGCTGCACCGTCAGAAAGTCGTCAAGGCATCAGGCACCCTTACGGCTTTCCCGCCCGATAGCGGTTATTTCGATCCGTTCACATCCGTCGATTGGAGTTGCTATGCGGAGTTCCCGGAAGCGGACGGTACGATGGTCCGCTTCGGGTCGGTAGGAGGCCGTCCGCTTTTCCGGCCAACCTGTTACGAAGCGGCCATTCCGGTTTCGGCCACCGTCAGTCGTTCAAGTCCACCCGATCGGCTCAGACTGCCCAGAAGCGGACCTTCCAAGGGACCATCTGGGGTCATGAGTAGGCGCTTCAGCGAGGCACTCACTCATCCAAACGACTCCGGTCTGGCCAGCGGAAATAGGCCTTTTGGCGATCGCGAGCGTGCGCCCCTCGCGCAAGACCGCCCCCTATTGCCGAACAAAAAAATGGGTCCCTTTCTGAAGGGTGCACAACCGCGGGCGCGCAAGCGGCAAGGCCCCGGCCAGACAGACGAGCAGCTCGGCTCAATCTCGACCGCGCTCTCCGCTCCGGTCAAGATCGCTGCCGCGAGAGGCGATCACATCGATCACAAGATCACCAGGCGTAGGTTGGCAGTGAACCCGTGCGTCCGCCTCAGCTTTACCTTATGCATTGGATTGGCCCGACACGTCCCGAGCTCACCGGGCACAGGTCGGACGGAAGCGACCCAGCGTAACTGCCCCTTGTTCGTCCGCGGAAGTCCATTCAGATCCAGAGATCGTGTGGGGGCCTATGTTAGGGCCAAGACACATGTTTCCCAAGAAAACATTGCGTCTACAGTGGATTACCGAGACAAATTGGCGGAAGGGGTGGGATTCGAACCCACGGTGGAGTTGCCCCCACGGCGGTTTTCAAGACCGCTGCCTTAAACCACTCGGCCACCCTTCCAAGGCGTTCTGGAGATTGGGGCAATCGGGGTCTCCGAGGGTGCGGAGCCTGCCCCGTGCGACCGTTTCGCCACCCTCCCGACCGGTGGCCTTCTGTATGGCTGCCCGCAGGTCAGCGTCAACAGCCGTGCGAGCGCGGGCGGGCCGAGGCGGAGCCTGCGGCGGCTATTCCGCGGGAGCGAGCTGGCGCGCGGCGTCCCGCCGCGTCAGCCCGAAGAAGCCGAGGGCCGCGGCGAAGATGACGGCGCCGAAGGCGGCCGCGATCCCGAGCACGAGCCCGAAGCCGCCGCGCTCGTGCAGCACGGCGATCAGGGGCACGACGAAGCCGCTCACCGTGAAGCCAAGGAAGTAGCGCACGCTGTAGGCCCGCGCCCGGAAGGCCGGCGGCACGTAGCGGGCGACCATCGCATCGTTGATGACCACTTGGCCGTAGAGCGCCGCCATCGTCAGGACGAGGCCGAGGAGGAGGGGCAGGCCCGTGCTCACCGCCGCGAGGCCGAGCCCCAGCGGCTGCAGGATCGCGAGGCCGAGGAAGAGCGTCGGCAGGCTGTAGCGGTCGATCAACCGCCCCATCAGCAGCTGGGTCAGGGCGCCGAACACGAAGACGAAGGTCGCGACCGACCCGATCAGGACGAGCGGCAGCCCGTCTCCGACGCGCTCGTCCACGACCTTGGGCAGGGCGATGGTCGTGATGTTGAAGGTCATGCCGCCGGCGACGATCGCGAAGGCGAACACGACGAGGAGCGGGAGCGGGCGCGCGACCGCGATGACGGGCGCGCCTCCGGCCTTGCCGCGCGCCCCCTCGCCATCGCCGGGAACGAGCGCCAGGAAGGCGGCGCCGCAGGCGAGGCAGAACAGGCCGGGCACGACGAAGGCCGCTTGCCAGCCGAGCCCGGCCGCCAGCAGCGCCGTGACGCCGGAGGCGGTGGCCGCGCCGAAATTGCCCCAGACCCCGTTGATGCCGAGATCATGGCCGAGGCGGCGCGCATGGGTGACCAGCATGGTCGAGCCGACCGGGTGATAGATCGCCGAGGCGAGCCCCAGCACGCAGAGCCAGACCGCGAAGGCGGTCGGGCTCGCGGCGCTCGCCACGCCCAGGCAGGACAGGCCGTAGCCGAAGAAGAAGATCGCCAGCATGGTCCGCCGCCCGAACCGGTCGGCGAGCCAGCCCATCGGCAGCGAGCAGAGCCCGAAGGCCACGAAGGCGCCTGTGGCAAGCCCGATCAGCTCGCCGTAGCTCAGGCCCGTCTGCGCGGCGATGGCGATGACGGCGGTCGGGTAGATGAGCAGCACGAAATGGTCGAGGGCGTGCGCCACGTTGACGAAGCGCAGGGTGCGGCGGGACAGGGTATCGGCGTCCATCGGGCGGGCCTCGCGGAGATGCCCGCTCTGTACCTGACCCGTTGTACGGTGTCGGGCCGAAGATGTACGGGATCGGGCCAGGGAGGCCGCATGCGTTCGATCCGGGCCGAGGATTACCAGGATGTGCCGCGGGCGGTCGCGGTGATGCCGAAATCCTTCGCGGCCGGGAGCAGCACCGACCGGCATTTCCATCCGCGCGCGCAGCTGCTCTACGCCACCGCCGGCCTGATGATGGCGACCGCCGAGGACGGCACCTGGGTCGTGCCGGAGGGGCACGCCCTCTGGATCCCACCGCGCCTGCCGCATGCGGTGGCGATGCACGGCGAGGTCGCGATGTGCTCGGCCTATCTCGCCGCCGACGCGGTCGCCGGCTTTCCGGCCCGGGCCCGGGTCATCGAGGTCTCGGCCCTGCTCGCCGCCGCGCTCGCCGCGCTCACGCGGGAGCCCGTGCTCTACGACGTCGCCGGGCGCGGCGGCCATCTGGCGGCCCTCGTGCTCGACGAGATCCGGCGGGCTCCGGAGACCCGGCTGACCCTGCCCCTGCCGAGCGATCCGCGCCTCAGGCGGATCTGCCTCGAACTGATCGACGACCCGGCCTCCCCCCGCGATCTCGACGCCTGGGCGGATGAGGGCGGCGTGAGCCGCCGGACGCTGACGCGCGGGTTCCGCCGCGAGACCGGCCTCAGCTTCGGGCAGTGGCGGGCCAGGGCTCGGGTGGTGCGGGCCCTCGCGCTTGCCGCCGACGGCCAGGGCCCGCGTCAGGTCGCCGCCTCCGTGGGCTACCGCAGCCTCCAGGCCTTGCGCGACAGAACCGGCAAGCTCGTTGGATCGGCCGACGGGTCATGACCGGCTGCGATCCGTCACCCGACCACCCACGCATCCCGCAGGAGGCCAAGGCGGATCAAGCAGCCCGTCTCGCCGTGCGAAATGCCGATACGATTTTGGAAAAATCTCGGGAAATTTGGTCGGAGTGGCAGGATTTGAACCTGCGACCCCCACGTCCCGAACGTGGTGCGCTACCAGACTGCGCTACACTCCGAAGGCCGGGCGTTGCCGGCGAGCGGGCTTATAGCCGTGCCTTTTCCGGGCCGCAAGCGGAGTCTGCGCTCCTTTTTGCGGCAGGGCCGAAATCCCTCCGTCAGGGCAGCCAGGCCGGCCAGTTCGGGGGCAGGGCGCGGCGGGCGAGGGCCTTCACCGAGCCGGCCGCGGCGAGGGCGCCGACCGTGCCGGGGCCGGGCTCGAGATGGTGCAGGGACCAGGTGCCGGGATCGCCGGCCATCGCATGCTCCCGCCCGGCATCCAGGCGGAGCAGGCACGGGGGGCCGGGCGGCAGGCTCACGCTGAAGCGGGTGAGCGGCAGGGCGAGGCCGGCGCCGAGGGCCTTCACCACCGCCTCCTTGCGGGTCCACAGGGCGAAGAAGGCCGCCTCGCGGGCCGGGCCGTCGAGACGGGCCAGCGCGGCGGTCTCGTCGGGCGCGAAATGCCCGAGGGCGATGCGGAGCGCGTCGGGTAGGGGCCGCACGCTCTCGACATCGACGCCCAGCGGCGCTTCCGTCGAGAGCCCGACCAGCGCCCGTCGTCCCGAATGCGAGAGGTTGAAGGCGAGCGACGCCCCCGCAAGCGCGGGCTTGCCTCCGGGCGCGGCGGTGAAGGCGAGGTCGCGCGGGTCGCAGCCCAGGGCCCGGCCGAGGATCAGCCGTGTCGCGGCATGGCTCGCCGCGAAGCGCGCCCGGTCTTCGAGCCGCAGATAGCGCGCCATGCGCGCCCGCTCCTCCGCCGAGAGGGTGGCCGTGCAGAGCGCGAGGTCCGCCTCGGAGAGGGCCAGATCGATCGTCCACACGATGGTGCCGGCGTGGGGGCCTGGCTCCGTGAGCGGCCAAGGGGGCGGATCGGCCGTGGAGCCGTTCGGGTCAGGCGAGGCGGGCGGGGGAGGAGCGTGCACGGGAGGAGGAGGGTTCGCCGGAATCGCCGATGGCGGGATTGCAGGGCAGGATCGAGCGCGCCTCCGGGAAGCGCAAGCGCGGCCCGGCGCAGGCCCGTGCAAAGCGTGGACGGGTGCGTGGGGAGGGGGCCGCGAGGGCTTCGCCCATCCAGCCGGAGCGTGCCATAGAGGCGCCCGACCGCCAGACAGCCGAGCCGCCATGCCCGCCAGGAAGTCCGCTCCGCCGATCCCGGATCTCGAACCGGACCTGACGCCCGAGGCGGCGCGCGCGGCGCATGCCGCGCTCTCGGAGCAGATCGCCGAGGCCGACCGTCTCTACCACCAAGAGGACGCGCCCGAGATCACGGATGCGGAGTACGACGCCCTCCGGCGTCGCCTGGAGACCCTGGAGACCCGCTTCCCCGACCTCGCCGGCACGGGGGCCGCCAGCGCCTCGGTGGGCGCCAAGCCCTCGGAGAAATTCGCCAAGGTGCGGCATGCCGTGCCGATGCTCTCGCTCGGCAACGCCTTCGCGGACGCGGAGGTCGAGGACTTCGTCGCCCGCGTGCGCCGCTTCCTGAACTGGCCGGAGGCGGAGCCGCTCGCCTTCACCGCCGAGCCGAAGATCGATGGCCTGTCCCTGTCGCTGCGTTACGAGGACGGCGTCCTCGTCACCGCGGCGACGCGCGGCGACGGCGAGGTCGGCGAGAACGTCACCGCCAATGCCCGCACGGTGCAGGACATCCCCGAGCGGCTGGTGGGCGACGGGGTGCCGCCCCTCTGCGAGGTGCGCGGCGAGATCTATCTGAGCCATGCCGACTTCGCCGCGATCAACGCGCGCCAGGAGGCCCAGGGCAAGCCGCTCTTCGCCAATCCGCGCAATGCGGCCGCCGGCTCGCTGCGCCAGCTCGATCCCGCGATCACCGCTTCGCGTCCGCTTCGCTTCTTCGCCTATGCCTGGGGCGCGGTGGAGCCCGCCTTCGAGGGCACCCAGTCCGGCGTCATGGATCGCTTCCGGGCCTGGGGCCTGCCGGTGAACCCCCTCAGCGTGCGCTGCCCGGACATCGCGGCGATGCTGGCGCATTACCGGTCGATCGAGCGGCAGCGCGCCGACCTCGGCTACGACATCGACGGCGTCGTCTACAAGGTGGACGACCTCGCCCTCCAGCGCCGGCTCGGCTTCGTCTCGCGCTCGCCGCGCTGGGCGCTCGCCCACAAGTTCGCGGCGCAGGAGGCCTTCACGGTGGTGGAGGAGATCGCGATCAATGTCGGCCGCACCGGCTCGCTCAACCCGCTCGCCAAGCTCCGCCCGGTGACGGTGGGCGGCGTGGTGGTCTCGAACGCGACCCTCCACAACGAGGGCTATGTGAAGGGCGTCGGCGGCGACGGCGAGCCGATCCGCGATGGCCGCGACATCCGCGTCGGCGACACCGTGATCGTGCTGCGCGCGGGCGACGTCATCCCGAAGGTGATGGACGTCGTCCTCGACAAGCGGCCGGCCGACTCGCAAGCCTATGCCTTCCCCGAGACCTGTCCGGCCTGCGGCAGCAAGGCGGTGCGGGCCTTCAACCCGCGCACCAAGAAGCCGGATTCGGTGCGCCGCTGCACCGGCGGCCTGATCTGCCCGGCGCAGGCCGTGGAGCGCCTGAAACACTTCGTCTCGCGCAACGCCTTCGACATCGAGGGCTTCGGCGAGACCTATATCGAGACCCTGTTCGAGGATGGCCTGGTGCGCCAGCCGGCCGATATCTTCCGGCTCGATTTCGAGAAGGTCGCGGCCTCCCTCGCGGCACGGCGCCGGGCGCTCGCCGAGGCGCGGGCGCGGCAGAAGGAGGAGGCCGCGCGCGCGGCCGGCGAGACCCCGAAGCCGGTCAAGGCGGCCAAGAAGAAGGAGGGCGAGCGCCAGCTCGCCATCGAGAACCTGTTCGCGGCGATCGCGGCGCGCCGCACGGTAACCTTCCCGCGGCTTCTGTTCGCCCTCGGCATCCCGAATATCGGCGAGGTGACGGCCAAGGAGCTCGCCAAAATCTTCCCCGACATGCGCGCCCTGATCGCGGCGGTGGACGCGGCTGCCGCCTGCCGGCCCGGCGAGGGCTGGCTCGCGCTCGACGCGGTCGACCGCATCGGCTCTGTCGCCCGCGACGCGCTGCTCGACCACGTCTCGGCGCGCGCAGCGGCGGGCGAGCCGGTCGACGCCCAGGCGCCCGGTGCGGTGAAGGGGCTCGGTCCCGCCGCGCGCGAGAACCTGATCGCGGCCTTCGGCGAGGGCGAGGCCCTCGACGCCGCGTTGCTGCGCGCCGCCCGCGAGCGCCCCTGCGCCGCCTATCTCGGCTTCGCGGAAGGGGCGAGCGATGTCGGCGACGTGGTCAAGGATGCGCTGATCGACTTCTTCGCCGAGGCGCATAACCGCGACGCGGTGGAGGCGCTGCTCGCCGAGGTGACGCTCGCCCCGGCCGAGGCGCCCGCCGCCACCGGAAGCAGCGAGCTCGCCGGCAAGATCGTCGTCTTCACCGGCAGCCTGGAGCGGATGACCCGCAACGAGGCCAAGGCCACCGCCGAGCGCCTCGGCGCCAAGGTCGCCTCCTCGGTCTCGGGCAACACCGATCTCGTGGTGGCCGGACCCGGCGCCGGCTCCAAGCTGAAGGAGGCGGAGAAGCACGGCGTCGCGGTGATCAGCGAGGCGGAGTGGCTGGCGCGGATCGGGGCTGGGTGAGGGCGCGGGCGCCCTCTACCGTCAACGCCGCCGCAACGCCGTCTTGGCGGCCTCCCGCGCCCGTTGCTCGAACCGGGCGAGGCGAATGCGCCTCTCCAGGGAGGGACGGTCGGCGCCGGGGGGGACGGCGATGACCTCGGCGAGGATCTCGCGCTCCGGATAGAGGCTCTCCAGGGCCGAGCCGGCGAGCGTCGCCGAATCGAGCCGGTCGGCGAAGCGGGTCTCGTGGCAGGCGCGCACGATCTCGGCTTCGAGCACGAGGCCGGGCGCCTGGGCGCGGAGCCCCTCGTCGTAGGCGGTCTTCAGGAGCGTCGCGGTGCCCGATCCGACCAGGGCGAGGCTGATGGCGATCGGCCTTCCGTCGAGGGTCAGGCTGTCGGCGCGGGCCGTGACGGGGCCGGCGCCCTCCGCGAAGAGCGCCCGGGCGAGGGCGGCATGGGGCGGGCGGCAGGCCATGGCGGTGCCGGCCTCGCCCTTCCAGCCCGCCCGCTCCAGGGCGAGGAAGTTCTCCACCGCGGCGGCCAGCGCCGCGCCCCCGGTGGCGCTGTCGAGCCGGAGGAGGCCGGTCTCGGACAGACGCTTCGTGCGCCGCCGCAGGTCCTTCAGCCGGCTCCGGTTCGGATGCCCGGCCTGGAAGGCATCGAGGCTCGCGCGGCGCGCGAGCACCGGCCGCGCGAAGGTGGCGACGGGGCCGAGCGACCAGCCGGCCCGGCCCATCGCCGCACGCATCGCCGTGCCGGCCGGGCTGTCGAGCCGCAGCAGCGGCCAGCGCCAGGCGCCGCCGCCGGAGGCCCGGGCGAGCCCGGCGACCAGGGCGTCGGCCGCCTCCGCATCGATCGCCGCGCCACCGGCCGCGAGCAGCGGGTCTGTGGCGGTGACGAAGGGCGTCAGGAAGGGCCGGGCCACGCGGGCGCCGAGCCCGCTGAGATCGCGGGCGGTTCTGTAGGGCAGGAGCGCCTCGAGGCGCCCGGCCCGGGCCACGGTGACGGCGGCGAGGTCGGCCGGTGCGAGGCCCGCCGCGCCATGCGCCGCGAGGACGTGGCGGCTGAAATGGGGATGGGCGTCGTGCGCTCGGGCGAAGAGGTCGTCCCAGGCCGCGCCGTCGATCGACGCGACGGGCGTGAGGGCGATCTCGAACGCGGTCGCGGCGGCGGGGGAGGGGGTGCTCATCGGGCGGCTCCGGCGAGGCTGGACCAGACCGGCGTCGCGAGGCCGTGGACGGCGCGGGCCGCGTTGGCGAGGGCGGCCGCCCGCAGAACGGTGGCGATGGCCATGGCGAGCGCGGCGCCGATCACGCCGAGCGGCGGGACCAAGATCAGGCAGAGCAGGGCGGCGAGGCCGAGCGCCGCCACGGTGATCGCGGCGCAGAGCCGTTCGCCGCCGAGCATGGTGAGCAGGTCCTCGCCCGGGCCGAACAGGCTGGCGGCGACGCTGCCGGCGGCGAGCACCGCCAGGATCGGCACGCTCTCCGAGAAGCCCGAGCCGAACATCGCCAGGAGCAGCGGGCTCACGGCGACGACGGCGACGGCGACCGCGAGGGTCGCCGCCGCCGTGGCCTGTCCCTGCAGGCGCACCAAGCCGGCCAGCGCCGCCCCGTCGCCGCGGGCCGCGCTGTAGCGCTGCGCGGTGGCGGCGGCGGCGGCGAAATGCACGAAGACCACGAATTGCTGGATGCGGGTCGCGGCGAAGTACAGGCCGACCGCGGCCGGCGGCATCAGAAAGCCCAGCACCATCACGTCCACGAAGCCGAATCCGGCGGTAGCGAGGTCGATCGCGGCGATGGGCAGGCAGGCGCGCAGCCACCTCCGCAGGTCGAACCGGGCCGGCCCCGGGGCAAGCGCGCCGCGCAGGCGCGCGAGCAGCAGGACGGATTGCAGGGCGGTGGCGAGGGCGGCGGCGGCGAGCATGCAGGCCATCGCCACCTCGGCCCGGGCCGGCGCGCCGGCGAGCACGGCGGCGAGCAGCGCGCCCATCATCGCCACCTGCCGCAGGAGGTAGGGCGGCGCGATGGCGAGCACGGCCCAGTTCTGGCTGCGCGCGACGCCTTCGAGGTAATCCTGAAGCGCGAAGAGGGGCAGGACCAGGGCCGCGATCACGAGCGGCGCGCGATAGGGCTCGGCGAGGACGGAGGGGGCCGCCCGCAGCAGGACGAGGCCGAGGAGGGCGATACCCACGGAGGCCGCGAGGGTCAGGAGGGCGCCCGCGGCGAGGTAGCCGCGCGCCTCGGCGAGATCGCCGCGCCCCTGCGCCTCCGGCAGGAAGCGGCAGGCCCCCTGCGACAGGCCGAGCGTCAGCGTGTGGCCGAGCATCGCCGTCCAGACCCAGACGGTGGCGAAGACGCCGTATTCCTCCCAGCCCATCAGCCGGGCGGCGAGCACCTGTGCGGCATAGGCGAAGCCGGCGGCGGCGATGCGGATGAGGAACACCGAGAGGGCGGCCCCGGCCGCGCCCGACCGCGCCGCGCGCAGGCGCTGGAGGGCCATGCCGAGGGAGAGCCGCGCCGCCATGTCCGTCCCGCGCCCGAGGAGCCAGCCCTTCCGCTTAACGGGCCGGGCTTGCGGGCGGGTTAATGGGGGCCGGGCTTGGTCTCGGCCTTGCCGTCTCCGGCTCCGTCGCCTCTGCCCTGGGCCTTGAGGGCCGGGGGCTCCTTCGTCCCCCCGGTCGTCTCCGGCTGGAGCAGCGACAGGGTGATGGCGCGGGTGACGTGCTCGGCCATGCAGCGCAGGCCGAGATCGTTGATGCGGAACTGGCGCCCGAGCATGTGGCCCTCGGCGCCCTTGTCGCTGCGCCCGGCAAGGTAGCGCATCGCCTCGTAGCGGAGCACCAGCGGCACCTTCTCGCGGACGGCGACCTCGCGCACCGCGTTCACGATGCTGGTGTAGTAGGCATCCGTCGCGAGGCTCGCCGTGTAGGTGGGATCGACCAGCACCACGTCGATGTCGTGCGACTTGATCCAGCGCACGGTGTCGTCGAGCGCCTCCGCGAAGGCCGAGAGCTCGACCCGCGCCAGGGCGTCGTGGGTGCCGACCTGCCAGACCACGAGGTCGGGCTCGACCTCGGCCACGATGCTGCGCAGCCGCTCGGCGGCGTCACCCGCGATCTCGCCCGGCAGGCCACGGGCCTCGATCACCACGTCGACGTCGGGCAATGAGCGCTCGAGCGCCGTCTCGAGCTTGACCGGGTAGGTGCTCGACGCGCCGAGCCCGGCGGAGGTGCCTCCGATCGAGAGCACGCGGACCGGCCGCTTCTCCTTCAGCGCGGCCTTCACCGCGCCGAGCCGGGCCAGGGTGTAGAGCTGCGAGCCCGGCACCCGGCATTCGGGCGAAAGGCTGGTGTCGCCGGGCTCGCTCGCGGCGGGCGGCGAGACCACCGCCGGCGGGGCGGGGCGCGGGGGCGCCTCCTCGGCGAGCGCGGCGCCGGCCACGAGGCAGAGGGCGAGCGCCGTGAGGCGGAGCGCGAGCGGCCTGAGGCGGCCCTCGAGGCGGCGCGGTCGCGTCAGACCCGGGGTCGCGGCTTGCGGGAGCGCCATTCGACGAACCATGCGGTGTAGCCCAGGGCGAGCAGGCCGAGACAGAGGATGCACAGATCGGTCAGGAAGCCGCCGCCCGTCCAGAAACGCAAGAGCTGCCCGCCGAGGCTCAGTATTGAACCCATAGAGAAAACGGCGAGTGAATTACGCCCCAGCTGCGTCAGATACGCAACCGCCCAACCGATCCAGGGGGCGATCAGGCCGTAGACGGGCCCGAAGGCCAGCAGCACGCCGAGGAAGTGGATCAGCCGCGCGGGCGTCAGGTAGGTCTTGTCGAAGGTGAAGAGCAGGCGCGGCTCGGGCACCCGGAGGGGGTCCGGCCGGATCTCGAACAGGGCGAGGCCGATCCCCAGGAGGACCAGCGCGACGCCGAGCGGGAACAGGCGGCGCGACCAGCGGCGCAGGGTGTCCGATTCCCGGTTCCAGTCCTGGAGAACGAAGCCGAGCACCAGCAGGAGCTGCCAGCAGAGCGGGTTGAAGAACCAGTCCCCCTGGCCCGGCCAGGACGGCAGGTTCCATTCCTCCACGAGGCTGATCAGGTAGAGGCCGCCCGAGACAATCAGTGCCGCGACGCGGCTGCGGCGCGCGATCAGGATGAAGAACGGCGCGATCCCGAGCAGCACCACATAGAGCGGCAGGATGTTGAAGAACCCGAGCTGGTGGGTCAGCAGCACGATGCCGACGACCGTCTGGATCGGGTCGGCGAAGAAGCCGCCCGCATTGTGCCATTCCAGGATGAGCGGATTGTCGAGCAGGAGCGCCGTGCCGGCGATGATGGCGAGCGCCATCAGCATCACCGTGAGCTGGGCGCGGTAGACCTCGATGGTGCGCGACAGGAGGCGCAGGACGCTGCGCCCGCCGGGCTCGGGCGTGCCGTCGCGCCCGCGCGTGGCGATGCCGATGGACCAGCCGGCCAGGAACACGAACAGCTCCGCCGCGTCGGAGACACCGTACTGCGAGTAGGTGTAGCGCTCGAACGTGTTGCCCGGGACGTGGTTGATGAAGATCGTGACCAGGGCGAGGCCGCGCCAGAAATCGATCGCGTTCGGGTCCCGCATCGCGGTGGCGGCTCCGGGGCTGGCTTGAGGCGCGGGGCTGGTGGACGGCGCGTCCTGATACGGTGCGCGCGATGGATCTGCAAAGGTGGGCGCGCGCTCACGATCCAGCGAACCTCGGCAGGCTTCCCGCGTTTGGTCGGGCACGAGCCCCCGAGCGCCCGGCAAGGGCATGCAGGCGCACGCCGCGCATCCGGTCCTCCGCCACCCCGTCCCGGCCGGACCGGTGCCTCGTCACGGGGGCGACCTGGCAGGAGGATGTTCCGATGTCTCGTTCCCTAAACCCTTTCTGGCTCGCGATCGTCGCCCTCGCCCTCCCGAGCGCCGCTTTCGCCCAGGCCCAGACCGGGACCGGCGGCGGCCCGACCTCGACGGTCACGGCCCCGAACACCTCCTCGGTCGGCCGCACCATGCCGCCCGCTGCCGGAGCGGGCCCGCGCGAGGAGCGCACCGAGCGCACGCCGCAGATGAAGGATGACGATCGCATCCAGAAGGGCATCTGCATCGGCTGCGGCGCGAAATAGGGCTCTCAGACATCGTTTTGACGCGCTCTCTTTCGCCGAACCGGTATCCACTTCGGCGGAGAGCGCTCGAGCGGCCCGCAACCTGGCCGCCCGCGATTTGACTTCGCGGGCGGGGCGGGGCTTCCTGGCCGCCATGCCCAGCCGGACCCGATCCGGAGCCCGAGCCTTGGACGACACTCTCGAACTCCGCGATCAGCTCGCCCGGGCCTGGCGACAGGTGCTCGACGCGGCCGTCGAGAACGGCGCGCCGCCCCAGGCCGTGATCGAGACCATGGCCAGCGTGGCGCACGAGACCTTCGCCACCGTGTTCGGCGCCGCCGCGGCGGCGAGCTATCTCCAGCTCCTGGCCGAGCAGCTGCGCGACCTGGAGCGGAGCGAGACCGACCGGCTGGTCCGAGGCGAGGACGGGCCCGAGCCCGCGTCCGACCCGGTCGAAGCCGACACGCCGATCGATCCGGCCTGGCTCACCCAGGACACCCTGTTCAGCTGAGGCCCATCGCGGCCCTATCCTTCGGTGGCCTCCGCCTTGTGCGGGCGCAGCTCCGGCGTGCTCTGGGCGATCTCCGTCTCGGCGGGGGGCGCGGCGCGGCTCTCGGCCCGGCTCGCATCCACGAACAGGCGCGCCTCGCCCTCCTTCAGGCCGAGGCTGCGCAGGGCGTAGAAGGTCATGCCGAAGGCGAGCTCCCGCTCGCCCATCAGGACGAGGCCGACCTTCTCCTCCTCCATGCGGCGGCGCTCGGCATCGCTGTGGGTGCGGATCAGGGTGTCGATCGTCGGATTCGCCTCGCGGGCGATCTCCACGAGCCGGCGCGCCTGGTGCGAATCCGGGGTGGCGCTGACCAGCAGGCGGGCGCGCCCGATATCGGCGGCGTCCAGGATGCCGGGCGCCAGCGCGTCGCCGAACACCGCCTCGATGCCCGCCTCGCGCAGCTCCAACACCCGGCGCCGGTCGCGGTCGATCACGACGAAGGGCAGGTCCCAGCTCGCCAGGGCCTTGCCGATGCTGCTGCCCACCCGGCCGTACCCGACGACCACGGCGTGCCCGCGATGCGGTCGGCCGGGCTCCGAGACGGGGATGGCGTCCGCCCCGCGCCGCTCGAAGCGGCGGGCGAGGTCGGGCCGCTCGGCGAGCCAAGCCTCGACGCGCGCGGCCAGCATGAAGGCGAGGGGGTTGAGGGTGATCGAGAGCAGGGCGCCCCCGAGGATCAGGTCACGTCCCTCCGTCGGCAGGAGCTTCAGCGACAGGCCGAGGGTGACGAGGATGAAGGAGAACTCGCCGATCTGCGCGAGGCTCGCCGCGATGGTCAGCGCCGTGCCGACCGGGTGCTTGAAGACGAGCACGATCGCCACCGCCGCGAGCGACTTGCCGAGCAGGATCACGCCGAGCACCGCCAGCACCGAGAGCGGCTCGCGCAGCAGGATGCCCGGATCGAACAGCATGCCGACCGAGACGAAGAAGAGCACCGCGAAGGCGTCCTGCAGGGGCAGGGAATCGGCGGCCGCCTGATGGCTGAGATCGGACTCGGCGAGCACCATCCCGGCGAAGAAGGCGCCGAGCGCGAAGGAGACCCCGAACAGCTCCGCCGAGCCGAAGGCGAGGCCGAGCGCCAGGGCCAGCACCGCCAGGGTGAACAGCTCGCGCGAGCCGGTGCGCGCGGCCTGGTCGAGCAGCCAGGGCACGAAGCGGCGTCCCACCACCAGCATCAGGGCGACGAAGAGCGCGACCTTGGCGAGGGTGAGCGCGAGGGTGAGCCAGAGGCTGTTGGCGAGGCCGGGTCCGATCAGGCCGCCGATCAGCTCGGTCAGCGCGTGCGCCGCGCCGTGCCCGGCCTCCTCCGTCTTGCCGCCGAGGGACGGGGCGAGCGCCGGCAGCAGCACCAGCGCCAGCACCATGGCGAGGTCCTCGACGATGAGCCAGCCGACCGCGATGCGGCCCTTGTCAGTGTCGAGCAGGCCGCGCTCCTCCAGGGCGCGCAGCAGCACGACGGTGCTCGCCACCGAGAGCGCGAGGCCGAAGACGAGGCCGGCGCCGAGACCCCAGCCCCAGGCGAGCGCCAGCGCGCCGCCCATCGCGGTCGCCACGGCGATCTGCACGATCGCCCCGGGCAGCGCGATGGTCCGCACCGCCATCAGGTCGCCGATCGAGAAATGCAGGCCCACGCCGAACATCAGCAGGATCACGCCGATCTCGGCGAGCTGCCCGGCGAGTTCGCTGTTGCCGACGAAGCCCGGCGTGTAGGGGCCGACGAGCACGCCGGCGAGCAGGTAGCCGACGAGGGGCGGCAGCCTGAGGCGCTGCGCCACCATTCCGCACACGAAGGCGAGGACCAAGCCCAGGGCGATGATGGCGATCAGCTCGGTCGCGTGCGGCACGGGTGTCTCGACTCCACAAGTCTCAAAGGGTTCAACGTCTGGAAGTAGCCCACGCCACCGCCGGCCGCCGCTGCATCGGGCGCTTGCGCGATCAGGCCGTCTCGCGCGGCGGCCGCCAGCATAGACCGATCCGGGCGCCGGGTCGGTGACGGATTGCACCAAGCGGACATCGGGACGCAAAAAAATGCGCCGTGCTTGCTGGGAAACCGAATTTTGCAATCGTTGGTTGTCGTTGCGCCCATATCAGACTGGAGACCGCGTCGATGGCAGCCGGGACCGAACCGACCGCACAGCAGGACCGCAACGGCGTGATCTGGACGCTGGCGCTCTCCGCCGCGCTGGTCGGGCTGGTGGCGCTCCCCCGCCGCGGCGGCCGGCCCGCGCGCCCGGCCTCGGGCACGCAGGAGGCGCCGCGCGAGACCTCCGGCTCGCACGAGGGCGGCGCGGCGCGCCGGGCCGCGCGGACGGAGGCGGATCGCGGGCGGCAGGCCGAGTCCCCCTCGGAGATTCCTGCGGCGGGCTGGAAGGATATCGGCCTGCGCGTCATCCACGACGTCTCCGAGAACCGCCTCGTCACGGTCGCGGCCGGCGTGACCTTCTACGTGCTGCTCGCGATCTTCCCCGCCACCGCGGCGCTCGTCGCCTGCTACGGCCTGTTCGCCGACGTGAACGAGATCAACCGCCACCTCGCCAGCCTGCACGGGATCCTGCCGTCGGGCGCGGTCGACATCGTCGGCGATCAGGTCAAGCGCATCGCCGAGACGCGCGACGGGACCCTGGGGCTGACGGCGGTCACCGGCATCCTGCTCTCCCTGTGGAGTGCCAATGGCGGCGTGAAGAGCGTCTTCGACGCTCTGAACGTCGTCTACGAGGAGCGCGAGAAGCGCGGCTTCATCCGTCTCAACCTGATCTCGCTGACCTTCACCGTCGGGGCGCTGGTCTTCATCCTTCTGGCCTTCGGCGCCATCGTGGTGCTGCCGGTGCTGTTCCAGACGGTCGGGCTCAGCACGGATGCATGGTACGTCGCGCTGCTGCGCTGGCCGGTGCTGCTCGTCGCCGTCCTGCTCGCGCTCGCCGCGCTCTACCGCTACGGGCCGAGCCGCGACGCGCCGCGCTGGCGCTGGGTGACCTGGGGCAGTGCCCTCGCCGCCATCCTCTGGCTCGGCGGCTCGGCCCTGTTCTCGTGGTACGTCGCCCATTTCGGCACCTACAACAAGACCTACGGCTCGCTCGGTGCGGTCATCGGCTTCATGACCTGGATCTGGCTCTCGACGATCATCGTGCTGATCGGGGCCGAGGTGAACGCCGAGATGGAGCACCAGACCGCCCGCGACACCACGCGGGGCCGGCCCGAGCCTCTGGGCCGCCGCGAGGCCCGCATGGCCGACACGGTGGGGGAGGCCGTCGGCACGTCCTGAACGCGGTGCGCAGGCTCGGTGCCGGGAGGGCGCCGGCTGGAAACATTCGCATACAATGCGCGGGCCGTCGCCCTGTATCGGGCGGTCACGTTGATTGGAAACATTCGAATTTGAGCGAGATCGGCCGGTCGAATACCGCGTTCGTCTTGACCGGCAGGCCGACCGGCCGCTAGAGCCGTGCCCGATCACGCCGGATCGGGCACGGCCCAAGGTCTCTGATGTCTCGCGCTCCCTCGCGCCGAACCGACCCCCGCTTCGGCGGAGCGCGCGTCCCATCGGCCCGCCCCGCGCACGGCAGGAGCCGGTGAGCGCGATGCGTCCGAGCCTGCGCACCGTCCTGTTCCGGACCCACTGGCTGCTCGGCCTCACCGCCGGCCTCGTCCTGGCGCTGATGGGCGTCACCGGTGCCCTGATGAGCTACGAGGAGACGGTGACGGACGCGCTCAACGCGGAGCGCGCCGCCATCGTCCCGGCGGACCGGGCGCGCCTCGCGCCCGAGGCGCTGGTCACCCGGATCGAGGCCGACCACCCGGGCCTGCGCGTCGGCGGCCTGACCCTCTACGCCGATCCGACCCGGGCGGTGCGCGTGCGCTTCGCGGGCGCGGTGCCGGGCGAGCACCTGTCCTCCCACTATGCCGACCCGTATGACGGCGCGGATCGCGGGGCGGTCGCGGGCGAGGCCGCGTTCGAGACGATCCGCGAACTGCACCGCTGGCTGCTCCTGCCCGGCGGCGGACGCGGCTGGGGCCGCACGATCACCGGGATCTGCGCGATCGCGCTTCTCGTCTTCCTCGGCACGGGGCTCTACCTGCGCTGGCCGAAGCTGCACCGCTGGACGATCTGGCTTCGCCCCAGCCTCGCGCGGCCTGGGCGCCCGCGCTGGTGGTCGCTCCACGCGGTGGTCGGCACCTGGGTCATGCCGATCTACCTCGTCATCGCCCTCACGGGCCTGTGGTGGTCCTTCGAATCCTACCGGGCCGGCGCCACCTACCTGCTGACCGGAAGCTGGCCCGAGCAGCGCCCGCCGCGGACCGCCGCACAGACGGAACCCGCCCAGCCCGAGCGGGGCCGGCGCGAGGGTTCCCGCGCCGAACGCCGGCCCGTCGCCCTCGACAGGGCGTGGCAGGCCTTCGCGTCAAGGGAGGGGGCCGGCGCTGCCGTGGCCGTCGTGACCCTGCCGAGAGGCCGGGACGGCGACATCCGGATCCGCTACCTCGCCCAGGCCGACGATCCCCTGAGCGCACGCTCCGAGGCGATCTTCGATGCGGCCTCGGGAGCCCTCGTCTCCGTGTCGCGCGCGGCCGACAAGTCGCTCGGCAGGCGCATCGCCGACAACATGCTGGAGGTCCATCGCGGGCGCTTCTTCGGGGGCGCCGTCGCCCTGGTCTTCTGCCTCGCCGCGCTCGCCATGCCGCTCTTCGCGGCGACGGGGCTCACCCTCTACATCCTCCGCCGCCGCGCGGCGCGCCGACGGGCGGCGCTGCCCGTCCGAGGCGAGCCGGCCCGCGCCTGAGGACGGCGGTTCCCGCGACCGCATCGGGCGTTTCCGTCGGGCCGTTATGGCTCTAGACAGGGCCACCCGCACCGCACGCGAAGGCCCGATGAGCGCGCAGACCGAGACCCAACCGAGCGCGGACGCCGCGGACACGGAGAAGCCCGTCGGCCCCGACGATCAGGTCATCCTGGTCGATGGCTCGTCCTTCATCTTCCGGGCCTACTTCCAGTCGATCAATCAGGACCAGAAGTACAACTCGCGCCCCTCGGACGGCCTGCCCACCGGGGCCGTGCGCCTGTTCTGCACCAAGATCGCGCAGTTCCTGCAGGACGGTGCGGCGGGCACGATGCCGACCCATCTCGGCATCGTCTTCGACAAGTCGGAGGGCTCGTTCCGCAAGGAGATGTTCCCCGACTACAAGGGCCATCGTCCCGACGCGCCGGACGACCTCAAGCGGCAGATGCCGCTGATGCGCGACGCGGTGCGCGCCTTCGGCCTCCACGCGGTGGAGCTGGAGCGCTACGAGGCCGACGACCTCATCGCCACCTACACGCGGCAGGCCGAGGCGCGGGGGGCGGGCGTCATCATCGTCTCCTCCGACAAGGACCTGATGCAGCTCGTCGGGCCGCTGGTGCGCTTCTACGATTTCGAGTCCGGCGCCAAGGGCAAGCCCGGCTACCGGCCCGAGCGGAACCTCGACGTGGACGCCATCGTCGCGAAGTGGGAGGGGCTGCAGCCCGCTCAGATCGGTGACGCCCTGGCGCTCATCGGCGACACGTCGGACAACGTGCCGGGCGTGCCGGGCATCGGCCTGAAGACGGCGGCGGCGCTGATCAAGGAATACGGCAGTCTGGACGGGCTGCTGGAGCGGGCCGGCGAGATCAAGCAGCCCAAGCGCCGTGAGACGCTGCTCGCCAATATCGATCAGGCGAAGCTCTCCCGGAAGCTCGTCGCCCTGATGGAGGATGTCTCCGTCCCCGTGCCGCTCGACGCGCTGCGCGTGCCCAAGCCCGATCCGGAGCGCCTCGTCGGCTTCCTCAAGGCGATGGAGTTCAACACGCTCACGCGGCGCATCGCGCAGATGCTCCACGTCGATCCCGAGGCGGTGAAGCCCGATCCGCGACTGCTGCCCGGCGCCCGGCCGCACGGCTACGCCAATGCCGAGGGCGGCAGCGACGCGCTGCCCTTCTTCGGCGATGCCGTGCCGCCCGACCCCGAGACCCAGGCGGCCGGCGCCGAGCGGCCGCCGGGCGCGGCGCCCCCGGGATCCGGTGAGCCGGATCCGTTCGCCGAGTTCGACCTGCCCGACGCGGCCCCGAAGCCGCGCACCCCGCCCGAGCCGACGCCCGGCAATCTCGTGGCCGCGCGCGCGGCCGAGTCGGTGAAGCCGTTCGACACGGCGGCCTACGACACGGTGCTGAGCCTCGAACAGCTCGACGCCTGGATCGCCGAGGCCGAGGAGGCGGGCGTGGTGGCGGTCGATACCGAGACCGATTCCCTCGACGCGAACCATGCCGGGCTCGTCGGGGTCTCGCTGGCGGTGGCGGCCGGCCGGGCCTGCTACATCCCCCTGGCCCATGTCCGCGCGGCCAAGCCCGACCGGAACGAGGGCGACCTGTTCGGCGAGGGCGCAGCACCGAGCGACGCGGTCGAGCCGGTGCCGGAGCAGATTCCGATCCGCGAGGCCCTGGCCCGCCTGAAGCCGCTCCTCGAGAATCCCGGCGTCCTCAAGGTCGGCCAGAACCTGAAATACGACTGGGTCGTTCTCGCCCGACACGGCATCGAGGTGGCGCCCTTCGACGACACCATGCTGATCTCCTACGTGCTCGATGCCGGCAAGGGCGGGCACGGCATGGACGAGCTCGCCCGCCGCCATCTCGGCCACCAGCCGATCACCTTCTCGGACGTGGCCGGAACCGGCCGCGCCAAGGTCACCTTCGACCGGGTGGCGCTCGACAAGGCCACCGCCTACGCGGCGGAGGATGCCGACGTCACCCTGCGGCTCTGGCGGATGATGAAGCCGCGTCTCGTGGCCGAGCGGCGGGTCGCCGTCTACGAGACCCTGGAGCGTCCCCTGCTGCCGGTGATCGCCCGGATGGAGCGGGCCGGCATCCGCGTCGACCGCGACATGCTGAGCCGTCTCTCGGGCGACTTCTCGCAGATCCTGGCGCGGCTGGAGGACGAGATCCAGGAGGATGCGGGCGAGACATTCTCGGTCGGATCCCCGAAGCAGATCGGCGACATCCTGTTCGGCAAGATGGGCCTGCCCGGCGCCAAGAAGACGCCGTCCGGCCAGTGGGCCACCCCTGCGACCCTGCTCGAGGAGCTGGCCCAGGCCGGGCACCCGCTGCCGCGCAAGATCCTCGAATGGCGCCAGCTCTCGAAGCTGAAATCGACCTACACGGACGCGCTCCAGCAGCATGCCGACCGGGAGACGGCCCGCGTCCACACCTCGTTCTCGCTGGCCGCCACCACCACGGGCCGGCTCTCCTCGTCCGAGCCCAACCTGCAGAACATCCCGATCCGCACCGAGGAGGGCCGGCGCATCCGCCGCGCCTTCGTGGCGGCCGCGGGAAACCGGCTGATCTCGGCCGATTACAGCCAGGTGGAGCTGCGCATCCTGGCCCACATCGCCGACGTGCCCCAGCTCCGTCAGGCCTTCGAGGAGGGCATCGACATCCATGCGGCGACCGCCTCGGCGATGTTCGGGGTGCCGCTCGACGCGATGACGCCCGACCTGCGGCGGCGGGCCAAGACCATCAATTTCGGTATCATCTACGGCATCTCGGCCTTCGGCCTCGCCGACCGGCTCGGCATCGGCCAGCCGGAGGCCTCGGCCTTCATCAAGCAGTATTTCGAGCGCTTCCCGGGCATCCGCGCCTATATCGACGACACCAAGAAGCTCTGCCGCGACAAGGGCTACGTCACCACCCTGTTCGGCCGCGTCTGCCACTACCCGCAGATCCGCTCGAACAACCCGCAGGAGCGGGCGAGCGTGGAACGGCAGGCGATCAACGCGCCGATCCAGGGCACCGCCGCCGACATCATCCGCCGCGCCATGGTGCGGATGGAGGAGGCGCTCGCGGCCGAGAAGCTGACGGCGCGCATGCTCCTCCAGGTGCACGACGAACTCGTGTTCGAGGCGCCGGAAGACGAGATCGCGCGCGCGCTGCCGGTGATCAGGACCGTGATGGAGCAGGCGCCCGCCCCCGCCCTCGACCTCAAGGTCCCCCTCGTCGTGGAGGCTCGCGCCGCCGCGAACTGGGAAGAGGCGCACTGAGCGCCGCCGCCATGAGAGTCCGGGTTTCGAAAGGGGTCACCCCTTTCGTGGGTCCAGGGCGGAGCCCTGGGGGTTCCGATCAGGGCTCCGCCCCGATACCCCGCCAAAGGGACTTGTCCCTTTGGGATCCCCATTACTGAGGACAGCGCGCGTGACCCGACCCTTGCGCCTGCTGTTCTACACGCACGCCACGACCGGCGGGGGGGCGGAGCGCGTCTGGGCCTCGCTCGCGGCCAAGCTCGCCGCGCGCGGCCACGCCGTCACCTTCGCCTACGATCACGAGGAGAATCCGGCGCCGATCCCGGGCGTCGCGCTGCTGCATCTCGGGCGCGGCCATGCCCATGCGGTCCTTGGCCTGCGCCGGCATCTCGCCGCCGAACAACCCGACATCTCGATCTCGGCGCTCGGCGTCTCGAACCTGAAGCACGTGCTGGCCGCGATCGGCGCGGGCCGGCACCGGCACGCCCTCATCTCGTTCCACGGCCATCCGCAGAGCGAGCCCGAGCGCCTGAGCCGCCTCGGCAACCGGGCGACGCCGCTGCTCTCGCGCCTGACCGCCCGCTCGGTCTTCGTCTCCGAAGGCTTGCGCGACCACTACGTCCGCGAATGCGGAGCGGCCCGCACCCACTGCATCCACAACCCCGTCGAGATCACCGCCGCCGTGCCGGCGCGGGACGTGGGCGAACTCGCCGCGCGCGGGCCGGTGGTCCTCGCGGTGGGCCGCCTCGTGCCGGCCAAGGACTTCCCGACGCTGGTCCGCGCCTTCGCGCGGCTGCGTGCCGATGCCCGGCTTGTCATCGTCGGGGAGGGGCCGGAGCGCGGCGCGATCGAGGCCGAGATCGCCCGGCTCGGCCTCGGAGACCGCGCCCGGCTCGCCGGCCATGTGGAGCAGCCCTGGCGCTTCTACCGGGAGGCTGCCTGCTACGTCTCGTCCTCGCGGGCCGAGGCGTTCGGAAATGTCGTCGTCGAGGCGCTGGCCCACGGCCTGCCGGTGGTCGCCACCGCCTGCGACGGCCCGGCCGAGATACTGGCCGACGGGGCCCACGGCTGTCTGGTCCCGGTGGGGGACGAGGCGGCGATGGCGGAGGCGATCGCCGCAGCGCTCACCGATCCTGGGCCGCCGGGCCCCCGCACCGAGCGCGCCCGGGCCTTCGCGGCCGAGGTCGCCGTCGACCGCTACGAGGCCCTGTTCCGGGAGGTGGCCGCCGGGAACGGCGCCTGAGGCCTCAGGCGGCCACGACCTGCCGCGCGCCGGCCCGGTCGCCGCGCAGCGCGCGGTGGCGGGCGAACAGGCGGCTCATCTGGTTGGTGATGGCGTAGGGCTCGACCATCGCGGCGACGCGCTCCGGATCGATGCGGCCCGCCTTGATGCCCTCCCAGATCTCCACGAAGCCCGCGGCGAGCGCCTGCGCGGAGGCCTCGGGCTGCGTCTGCCGCTCCACCAGGGCGCCGCTCACGCCCCGCACCACCAGCGGGTCGTATTGCGGCAGGCGGATCGCGCCGAAGGGGCGCCCCGCGGCGAGCCCTTCGAGCAGGTAGCAGGGCATGCCCTCGAAGAACGAGGTGAGGATGCCGGCATGGCAGCGGGCCATGATCCGGGCGACACCCTCCGCATCCTGGAAGCCGTGCCGCACGGTGACGTCGCGGATCGCGGCGAACTCGGCGTAGCGCTCCGGGTCGGTCGCGCCGATATAGTGCAGCTCGACCCGGCCCAGGTTGCGCCGGAGTTCCGCCACCGTGCGGAACAGGAGCGGCGGGTCCTTGAACTCGTCGAGGCGGCCGGCGAACACGATCCGCAGGGTGTCGTCGGCGCAGTCGAACGGCGTCGGCCGGAACAGCCCGGTATCGACCGAGACGCTGAGCAGCTCCGCCTTCGGATGGGCGTGCGGGAACTCGGTCTTGAGGCGCTCCACGATCGCCGGGTTCACGCAGTAGATGCCGCGGGCGAGCCGGAGCGCCAGCCGCTCGCCGGAGCTGTGGATGTACCAGTAGGTCTTGATGAGGGAATCCATCCGGTCCTTCTTCGAGCCCTCGCCGTGGATCATCTGGATCGCGGGCAGGCCGAGCAGCCGCGCGAGCGGCGCGAACTCGAAGCGGTGGAGGTCGGCGGTGGCGGGGCCCGGCCCCAGCGCCCGGCGGATCGCGCCGATATGGCGGAGCGCGCCGAGCACGTAGCGGAGCGTCGTCGACTGGGTCAGGCGCTTGGCGGCCCGGTTCACCGCCTCCGGCTCGATCCGGGCGACCGGCAGGAAATCGAAGCTGCGTCCGCCGACACTGAGGCGCTGCACGGCGCCTAACGTGCAGTCCCCGCGCTCGTCGGTCCCGACGAACAGGACCGAGAAATCCTCCGGATGATGCCGCAGGATCTGCCGGATATGGGTCTCGATGCCGCCGACCTTCGCGCCGCGCGGATCCATCGTGTACATCAGCAAGAGACGGTGCATCGCGCTCGCTCAATGGCCTTGAGGGGTCTCGACGGGGAGGCGCAGCGGCGCCGGCTGGCCGCGCGCGGCACGCTCGGCCAGTGCCGCCACGAGGGCGATCACGCGACCGCGGTCGGATTCGGCGAGGCGGTTCCAGCGGTCGAGGTTGCTCGCCGCGAGGGTCACCTGCGCGGCGCGGGCCGAACGTTCCTCCGCCCAGGTCCCGATGCGCCGGGCGCTCGCCGCAGCGTCGGCCGGGTCGATCAGAAGGCCTGAGGTGCCGAGCACCTCCCGGAAGACCGTCGCGTCCGGCGCGATCACGGTGAGGCCGGCGAACTGCGCCTCCAGGAGCGGCAGGCCCAGGCCCTCGTCATGCGAGGTCGAAATCAGGGCGTCGGCGCTGCCGAGCAGGGCGCGGACCTGCGCGCGCTCTTGGTAGCCATGCAGGATCACGCCGGGCGTGGCGCGCAGGCGCTCGGCATCGGGTCCCCATCCGGCGCGGCCGACGACGTGGAGGCGCGCCTCGGGGAATCCGGTGCTGCGGAGGGCCGTGAGGATGGCGGCGGCGGCGCCGAGATTCTTGCGCGGCTCTACGGTGCCGAGCGCCACCAGATCGAGCCGGCCGGGCACCGGCACGGCTTCGGCGCGGGCGCCAGGGGCGAGATCGAAGACGTTGCGCACCCGCGGCCGGTAGAGCGTGATCTCGGCGTCCGGCCGGCAGAAGCGCTGAAGCTCGGCCCTCGTATGCTCTGAGTTCACGAGGAACCGTGGCAGCGTCCGCACCGCCCGGCGGAAAGACGGCACCATGTAGAGCTTGGCCCGCGGGTTGAGGTCGGCGGCGCGCGTCAGCAGGAACAGGTCGTGGATGTAGGGCAGGACCCGCCATCCGAGGACCGTCAGCGGCAGCGAGGGCGGGAAGCCGGGGCAGAGGATGATGGCGCGGCGGTCCATCAGGCCTGCGGCCGGCAGCCCGGCGATCTGCTGCAGCACCATCCGGTAGCGGTCGCGAGCGGTGACCGCCTCGACCGGCAGCGGCGCCAGGGCCAGCGGGGAGAACAGCTCCTGGGCGATCCGCTCCAGGCCCGTCGTGCGGCGGCCACAATGGGTCATGTCGACGAGGATGCGCCCGGCGGTCGGTTTGGCGGCGTGATCGTCTGTCATGGGGCGTCCCCAGTCTTGTCGGGAGGGATCAGAAGGCGCGGTCATGCGCCATGCGCGGCGCGCGCCAGCCCGGGCCGCCGGGGCCCTCGTGCCGGGAGCCTGTCTCGCGTAGGCTTGCCGCGCGGCTGTTGCGACGGCGCGCCGCCTGCTGCCGCAGATGGTTGAGGATGCCCGCGGCGAGGCCTGCCGCAAGCGCGCAGGCGAAGGCGATCAGCATGACGGCCCGGGTGTTGGGGCTCGCGGGCCTGGTCGCCGCGAGGGCCGGGGCGACGACGCGTGCCACCGGCGGGCTGACGCTGTCCTGGGCCACGTTGCTGCTGGCGCGCAGGAAGCGCTGGAACACTGCCTGGCTCGTCTCGACCTCGCGCTCCAGCTCGCGCAGACGAACGATCGCCTGGTTGGTCTTGGTGGCGTTGCGCTTCTGCTCCTCGATCTGCCGTTGGATCTGCGCCTCGTTTGCCTCGGTGCTCGCGAGCTCGGCGCGCTGGGCCGCCGCGAGCCGGCGCAGCTCCGCCGTGATCGAGCCGCGCAGACCGAGGAGCTGCTGGTTCACCTCTAGCAAGGCAGGATGGCGCGCACCCAAGGTCGTGGCGAGGTTGTCGCGCTGGCGCTTCACCTCGGCGTACTGGATCCGCAACTGTTGGATCAGGGCCGAGCGCAGAGCCTCCCCCGTGGCGCCCGGATCCGAGCCCGCCTGCATGGCCTGCTCGATCTGCTGGAGCCGCGCGCGGGCCTCGAAGGTTTTGAGCTGGGCGCGGGCGAGCTCGTTCGTGCCGGTCTCGAGCTGCTGCTCGTTCACCAGCCGGCCGTTGACGGTCAGGATGCGGTTCTCGACCTTGAAGGCCTCGACGCGCGCTTCGGCCTCGCGGATCTTCCCGTCGAGCTCGGCGAGGCGCGTGCGGATCCAGGTGCCTTCGGCATTCGAGGCGCGGGCCTTGGCATCGACCTGATCCTCGATGAAGGCGTCGGCGATGTCGTTGGCGAGGCGCGCCGCGGTCTCCCCATCCCGCGACCAGACGTCGAGATCGACCACGAGGGTCTTGTCGGCGCGCTTGACCACGAGCCTGTCCGCGAGCCCCGACATGGCGGTCAGGCGCTTGCCCTCCTCGCTGAGGGGCTCGGCGCGGATCCCGAGCATGCCCTTGAGGCGCTGGGTCAGACCCGGGGGCGGCACGAATTCCGGATTCTCGGCGAGGTGTTCCTTGTCGACGACGCGGCGAAGCACGGCCGCGGTCGAGATCAGGCGGATCTGGCTGTCGACCACGCTGGTGTCGATGCTCTGGCGCAGGCTGGGATCGGCGCTGAGGCTGGTTCCGCCGCGCAGGTCGAGCAGGAGGGTGGCGGTGCTGCGATAGAGCGGCTTGGCGAGGGCGAGATAGAGGCCGCCCGCCACGAGCACGCTGGCAGAGACCGAAAGGATGATGCGGGACTGATCGCGCAGGATCACGGCGAGGTCCCCCAACGTGACCGTCTCGACGGAGGACTCCGGAGAGCCTTGCGTCTCGGACGAGATCGCTGCGGGTCTGGCGAGGCTCACTCGAGGTCTCCGTTCCGGCACCGATCCGTCCCAGTCTGGGACGGATCGCTCGACTGCATCCGCTTGGTGGCATCCCTCATGCCGCGCAGCCGTGGCCTGGACTGGCTTATAGCGCATGCTTAACAATTTGATTTAAGAATAGATCTCATTTCGCGCGAATTACGAAACGGGATCCACCGGGTCGCCGGGCTATGGATATCGCGGGCTTCAAATCAGGCATCGCTCTTGCCCGATCGGGAGCTGTCAAACAACGCCGTGCTGGTGCTCGTATCGGATCGAAACAGCCTGTGCCAGCAGGATACGTTGCGTGTCTCACGTCTCGATCAGCCCGCGATGCGCGCATCGTCCGTCGATGCCGGCAGCCGACCTAGAACCAGCTTGAGGATGCCATGACCGCGACCGAAGCCCCGATCTTCACCGCCTGGGACCAGCGCGATGCCCAGCTCTGGCAGACGCAGCCCGTCCGGCTCGCCCACCGCCTGCACGAGTTGCCGCTGTTCTCGCGCGCCGGCCTCGCCGCGCTGATCGAGCGCTATCCGTCGCAGCACTACAACCTCGTCCATATGGGCCCCGCGGGCCAGCGCCGGTTCTGGCGCGAGGGCGAGATCGGGAATCTGTCCGGCGCCGAGGTGCTGACGGCGATCGAGCAGGGCCGCATCTGGATCAACCTGCGCAACGTGGCCAAGATCGATCCGGCCTATCGCGACCTCCTCAAGCAGATCTTCGTTGAGCTGCAGCAGCGGATGCCGGGCTTCAGCACCTTCAACGAGGGCATCGGAATCCTGATCTCGTCGCCGAACGCGCAGGTCTACTACCATGCCGACCTGCCGGGGCAGGCGCTCTGGCAGATCGCGGGCCGCAAGCGCCTCTATCTCTACCCGAACACCCAGCCCTTCCTGGCGCCTGAGCATCTCGAGGGGATCGCGCTGTTCGGCCACGAGATGGATGTGCCCTACGAGCCCTGGTACGACGAGTACGCCAAGGTCGTGGAGTTGCAGCCGGGCCAGATGATGCACTGGCCCCTCAACGCGCCGCATCGGATCGAGAACCTCGACTGCCTCAACGTCTCGATGACGATGGAGTACTGGACGGACGACATCCGTCGCCGCCACATCGTCAACGTGGCGAACGGCATCCTGCGCGAGGGCTTCGGCATCGCGCCGCGCAGCCGCGCCACCGCCGGCCCCGCCTTCCTTGCCAAGAAGGTGATGCAGAAGGCCCTGCGCAATCGCGACTGGAGCCCGAAGGACAAGCCGAAGCGTGGCCGCCCGCCGGTGGATTTCCGCCTCGATCCGGCCCGTCTCGGCCAGATCGTCGACCTGAAGCCCGCCGGCGCCTGAGGCCGATCCGATGTCGCTCCTCCTCGCCGCGTCCGGGAACGCCGCCGTCAGCCGCGCGACCCCGATCGCCTACGACGTCTCGGTCGCCAACGACTGGGCCGAGGTCGATCGGGTCTGGGCTCCGCTCGTCCGCACCGGAGGGGCGGCGACGCCCTTCCAGGAGCTGCCCTGGCTGGCGGCCTGGTATGCCTGCCTCGGCAGCCAGCCGGGTGTTCTGCCGCTTCTGGTGACGGTCCGCGAGCGGGGCAGCGGTCGGATCGCCGCCGCACTGCCCTTGACGCTCGCCCGATCCGGCGGCCTGCGGGTGATCGCCTTCGCTGATGATGGCATCACCGACTACAACGCGGCCATCCTCGGACCTGCGGCACCGCAGGACGCCGCGGGCTGGCGCGCACTCGCTCAAGCGGTCCGCGCGGCGTTGCCGCGCGCCGACCTCCTGCGGCTGGAGAAGCTCGCAGGTCCGACCGCGCTCTGGCCGGGCGCGCGGGACTCGACCCTGTTCGGCAACCTGATCCGGATAGGCGATTCCTACGAGACCTATCACCGCTCGAACGAGAAGACCTTCCGCAAGGAGCTGGAGCGGAGCTGGCGCGTGTTCCAGCGCCATCCCGGCGCCGCTCTGCGCCGCGTCCGCACCCGGGCAGAGGCGGATTCCTTGATGGACGCCCTCGAACGGCTTCAGCGGGAGCGCATCGCCGAGCTCGGTTTGCCCTACATCCTCGACCGCCCCGACATCGCGCGGCACTACCGCAGGCTGGTCGCCGAAGGCATCGAGCCGGGCAGCACCGTGTTGACCGCCCTGGTGGCGGGAGACGATGTGGTGGCCGCCCTGTTCGGCCTGCGTGCCGGAGAGCACTATGCCATGGTCCGCCTCGCCGTGACGGGTGACGAGACTTGGCGGAACACCTCCCCGGGCCGGCTGCTGATCGCGCAGACCATGGAGCATCTCCACGGCGAAGGCGCGCGGATCTTCGACTTCACGATCGGGGAATACGCCTATAAGCGCCGCTTCAATGTGGAGCGGGTGCCGCTGGCCACCGTCCTCGCGCCTCTCTCGGCACGCGGCGCATTGGTCTGCGCCGTCGACCGCGCCAAGCGCCTCGCCAAGCGCTCCGACCTGCTCGTGCGCTTGCGTCGCCGCCTGCGCCCGGCGCCGCAGACCGACGTGCCGTTCTGAAGGCACCCGAGGCCGAGGATCCCGAAGGCACGCTGTCCCTCCGGTGGGATGCCGGAGCAAGGCTCCGGTGTCCTTCCCGAGTTCAACCCGGACTCGCGAGAGGGGCGATCCCTCTCGACCATCGATCAGCCGGCCCGGCGGCGGGTCGGCCAGTATTCGCGGAACAGGAGGGCGAGGGCGACGAGGTAGAGCCCGCCGGACCCGGCGATGGTGAGGACGAGGCGGAGCTTCGCGCCGAGTTCGCCCTGGAGCGAAGGAGCAAGGGCGAGGGCCACGACCATCAGCGCGGTCGCGGCCGCGATCTTCAGGAGCGGCGGAAGCGTGAAGCGCAGGCCCTGCCGCCACGCCCCGACGAAGCAGATGACGAAGCCGAGCGCCGAGCCGGCGAGGCAGCCGATGCAGGCGCCCGGCAGGCCGCCCCAGGCGAGCCCGGCGGCGCAGCCGGCGAGCGTGGCCGCGGCCTCGGCCAGGTTTACGCCGAGGAGAAAGCCGGTCCGGCCGAGGAGAAGGAAGACCTGATCGACGCAGTGGACGCGCAGGTTGCGGATCGCGGCCGCGACCGTGGCGATCGGAAGGAGCACCCGGGTGGCCTCGCGGAAGTCCGCGCCGATCAGGAGATCGACGAGGGGCGGCGTCAGCCAGATCACGCCCACCGTCGAGGGGACGAGGATCGCGAGCAGCAGCAGGCTGCTCCGGGAGACCTGCGCGTAGGCGGCCTCTGGACCCGAGCGCTCCATGCGCTCCACGGCGATCGGGAAGGCGGCGGCGGTCACCAGCATGGCCGCGACCGACATCAGCCTCTGGCCGAGGCCCCAGCCGACCGAGAGCAGGCCGACCGCCGTCGCGCCCTCGAACTGCTCCACGATCACCCGTATGCCGTTCACCGTGAACCAGCCGACCGCGCCCGCAGCGAGGAGGGGGGCGCTGAAGAAGAAGGCCCGGCGCAGCACCGTGCGGTCGAGGGAGACGGTGCGCGCGGGCACCACCGCGAACCAGAGCAGGGGCAGCACGGCGATCTGCGCGATGGCGAAGCCCGCAAGTGCCGCCGCCGCCGTAGGCGTCCAGAGCACCAGCCCGATCGCGATGCCGAGACCGAGGACCGGGCCCACCGTCTGCGCGGCCGTGTAGAGGCCGATCGCCTGTGCCGCCCGTGCGCGCTCCGCCATGTGCATCGTGAGGCTGCGGCTGATCGTGTAGCCCACCGCGGCGGCGAAGAGTCCGGGGGTCAGCGGGGAATCGCCGACGGTCAGCAGCGCCACCGTGACGGCGAGCTGCAGGGCGGCGCTCACCAGTAGGACGGCGTTCTCATGCGCGCCCTGCCGCTGCCGTTCCTCCGGGCTCGTCGCTGCCGCCGCGTAGCGCAGGACGTAGCTCGACCACCAGGCGAGACAGAGTTGGAACACCAGCTCCTGCATGGCCAGGATGAGCGCCACCGTGCCGTAGGCGGCCGGCGGCATGAGATGCGTCCAGACCACCACCGCCGCAAATTGGGCGAGCGGCCCGATCAGCTGCGCCGGCAGGTAGAGGAGCGTGCGGGATAGGAGCACGGGCGCCTCGTTCAGGCCCCTCACCGCCGGGATCGGCGCGAAGCGGGCGGGCTGTGCAGGAGAGCGGCACGGGGCGGGGCACCGGTGCTCGCGTGCAGCGATTGGCGCGCCGGGATCGACGCGCGGGACGCTCGTTCTAGCCGTATCTTCTCTCCAAGACGTGAACCGGCCCCGCGCCTGTGCAACCGCTCGGATCTGTTTATCGACCTCAGCACGCGAAGGTTGCGATATCTTAAGCTGCTGTCCCCAAGCTCGTCCGGTGCGGCTGCGGCCGCTTCTCGACGGTACGCATTTCGGACAGCCTCGCCTTCCATGACCGTACAGATCCCCTCCGAGGCGGACCGGCTCGAGGCGCTGCGCAGCCTCGCCGTGCGTCCGGTGCCCGAGCCGGAATACGACGCAGTCTGCCGGACCGCCTGCGCTTTGTTTAATGCGCCGATCGCCTGGGTATCCCTGGTCGAGGCCGACTCACAATGGTTCAAGGCTCGCTGCGGTCTCGATCTTGACGGCACGACGCGCGGTGCCTCGTTCTGCACCCATACCATCCGGTCCGACGAGATCCTCGTCATTGAGGACGCATCGCAGGATCCCCGCTTCGTCTCGAGCCCCCTTGTGCGGGGCGATGCCGGCGTCCGCTTCTATGCCGGCGCGCCCCTCGTCCTCGGGCCCGGCCTGCGCCTCGGAGCCCTCTGCATCGTCGACCGGATGCCGCGCCGCTTCTCCGAGCGGGAGCGCGCGCAGTTGCAGGACCTTGCCCAGGTGGTGATGGCGCAGTTGCAGGCCGGCCGGGCTGCGCGCGAGGCCCGGGAGAGCGCGGCGAGCTTCCGCCTGCTCGCCGAGAGCACCAGTGACATGATCACCCGATGCGACCTGCAGGGTACGCGTCTCTACGTCTCGCCGGCCTCCGAGACCCTGCTCGGCTACAGGCCGGAGGAACTCATCGGCACGAAACCCCGCGACCTGATCCATCCCGACGATGCCGAAGCCTATGGGCGCCTGCTCGGTCAGGTCCGCAGCGGCGCGATCTCCCGCGCGGTCACGCAGCATCGCTACCGGCACAAGGACGGGTCCTGGGTCTGGGTCGAGGTGTCCTTCGGCTTGGCACGGGCGGATGAGGGCGAGCAGCCCGCGGGATACATCGCCGCCGTGCGCGACGTCTCCCGCCGGAAGGAGGCCGAGGATCGCATGGCGCATATGGCGCGCCACGATCCGCTGACCGACCTGCCGAACCGTCTGCTGTTCCGCGAGGAACTCGATCGGGCGCTGGCCCGACTCGACCGCGACGGAACCGGCTTCGCGCTGCTTTGCCTCGATCTCGACCACTTCAAGAGCGTCAACGACACGTTGGGCCACCAGGCCGGCGACCGCCTGCTGCGCGTGGTGGCGGGCCGGATCCGCGGCGTCCTGCGCCGCGGCGACGTGGCGGCGCGCCTCGGCGGCGACGAGTTCGTAATCATTCAGGCGGGTTGCGCCGGGCCGGAGGACGCGATGGGGCTCGCCGCGCGGGTGGTCGAAGCGATGGCCGCACCTGTCGATCTTGGTGGCTACCCGACCGGGATCGGCATCAGCATCGGCATCGCGCTTGCTCCCTGCGATGCGCGCGCGCCCGAGGATCTCCTCGCCCGCGCTGACGTAGCGCTCTATCGCGCGAAGGCGGCCGGTCGGAACACGTGGCGCCTCGCGGAGGGCGAGGCCATGCCCGATGCGGCCCCGCTGCGGACCGAGGCGCCGGGCCGCCGCCGCGCCGCCGCGGCCGTGCCGGCGATGAGGGCCGAGACCGCGAGCCGGGTTCGGATCGGTGGCGAAGTCCGCGCTGCGCTCGCGGCGCATGAGATCGTCCCCTTCTACCAGCCCAAGGTCTGCTGCCGGACCGGGCAGGTCAGCGGCTTCGAAGCGCTCGCCCGCTGGCAGCATCCGACGCGCGGCGTCCTGACGCCGGGCTATTTCGGGGCGGCCTTCGAGGATCAGGACCTCGCGACGGCGATCGGCGACACGCTGTTGCGACAGGTTGCGGCTGACATGCGCGCCTGGAACGCGGGAGGGCTCGCGTTCGGCCGCGTCGCGGTCAACGTCTCCTCGGCGGAGTTCCGCAAGCCCGACCTCGCGGGCAGCATCCTGGAGGTTCTCGCCGCCTACGGCGTGCCGACCACGCATTTCGAGCTTGAGGTCACCGAGACAGTGTTTCTCGGGCAGGGCGCCGAGAATGTCCCGGCGGTGCTGAACCGCCTTCACGACAGCGGCGTCCTCGTGACGCTCGATGATTTCGGCACGGGCTTCGCATCGCTGACGCATCTGAAGCAGTTTCCGGTCGATCACATCAAGGTGGATCAGAGCTTCGTGCGAAACATGGAGCAGGACGGTGACGATGCCGCCATCGTGGCGGCCGTGGTCGGCCTTGGCCGCAGCCTCGGCATGCGTGTAACTGCCGAGGGCGTGGAGCGTCCTGGTCAGGTCGAGCGCCTGCGCGCTCTCGGCTGCGACTACGCCCAGGGCTACCATTTCGCCAAGCCGATGGCGGCGTCCCGCGTGCCGTACTTCCTGCGAAGCTGGGTCCTGTCTGCGCCGGATCCGATCCGATTCAGATCGGTCTGAGCGTCGCTGCAGACGAACCCTTCGCACGGTCACCGCTGGCAGGAGAATGCCCGGTGAGCGGGCGTCGATCGAGAGAGTCCGAGGCACGCCGGATGGGCCGGGTCTAATCCCGATCTGTTTTGATCAAAGATCCGTGATTCTGTTGATCGACTTTGGACTCAAATGCGCTGTTATTTTGAATAGGTGAGCCTTAAGGCGATGTTTACCACTGTAGTCGGATCGCCTATCTGACTCAGCCGGCCGCCCTGCCGTGGAGTCCGGAGGCGGTCGGTCCGGTTGAGTGCACCCCACGAAGCTCTCGAGCAACGGGAGCCTCCGCTCCGGCCGCGATGGCGCGGCGGGCGCTTCGTGAGAGACATTCAGGGTTGTAATTGGCGGGAAGCGCGTCAGGGAGTCCGAGGTGCCGACACGTTCGCTCATGCGGCCGCGCGAGGAAGGACAGGGCGGGGCGTCGGGCGCCCAGGCCTTTTCCTCCCGGCATTTCCTCAAGCTCGTCGAGGATACGGGCGAGGTCGGCTTCTGGTCGGCCGACCTGCGCCGCGATCAGCTCAACGCGTCGGTCGGCCTCTCCCGCATCCTCGGCCTCGATCCCATGGCTGAGGCGACGTTCAGCATGGTCCTCGACATGCTCCACCCGGACGACCGGGCCGCGCATGTCGACCAGTTCGCGGTGCTGCGCAGCGGGCAGCCGATCAGCCGAGAGTTCCGCATCGTCCGGCCGGACCGGACCGCGCGCTGGCTCCTCCACCGTGCGGAGGTGATGATCGGCCCGGACGGACGGCCGCACCAGGCCATGGGCGTGGTCTTCGACGTGACCGCTCGGCACGACAGCCTGCGCTCGGTCGAGCAGCGGCACGACCGCTTCAATGCCTTGCTCTCGGTGACCGCGGCGGTCGTCTGGATCGTCGGTCCGGACGGTGAGCAGCGCGAGATGCCGCAATGGCAGACCCTGACCGGGCAGAGCCAGGCCGAGGTCCAGGGGATGGGCTGGCTGCGGGCCGTCCATCCGGAGGACCGCGAGCGCACGGAGGCAGCGTGGCGCACGGCCATCTCCCACGCCTCACCCTACAACACCGATTACCGGATCCTGTGCGCGGACGGCGTCTATCGCTGGTTCAACGCGCGCGGCGTGCCGATCATGAACCGCGACGGCTCGATCCGGGAATGGGTCGGCGTCTGCCTGAGCGTGCCCGGCAACAATCGTTACGGGTCGTCCGCCGCACGCGCCGAGGCCCAGGTCCCCCTCGTCGACACCTCCGACCGCGGGATCACCGCCGCCCAGGTGCGGGCGGCTCGAGGGATGACCGGATTGTCGAAGGACGAGCTCGCGCGCCGAGCCCGCGTCTCGGTCTCGACCATCGTGCGTCTCGAGGATGAGGAGACGACCGTGCGCCCCCGGGCCGACACCGTGCTCGCGGTGCGCCGGGTGCTGGAACAGGCGGGCGTCGAGTTCACCTTCGACCCGAGCGCCATGCCCGGCGTCCGGCCCGCGCTGGTCCGGTAGGACCTTCGTCCGCGGCCGACGCGGACCGGATCAGAGGTGCTTGACGCCGAAGCTGTCGAGCAGGGGCAGAAGCGTGTCGCGGGCACGCAGGCGGTGGGTGCGGGCGCTCTCCATTGCCCCGGCCGCGTCGCCGACGCGGATGCAGTCGATGATCCGCCGATGCTCCTCGACCGACGCGCCGAGCTCGCGCCGAAGCTTGAGCGTGAACATCCGCGCCCGGTGCGACTGGTCCGTGATGGTCTGGATGATCCGGATCATGCGGCCGTTGGCTGCCCCCTCGACAAGGGCGCGGTGGAAGTGCTCGTCTGCCTCACCCCAGCTGCGCAGGTCCTGCTCCGTCCAGGCCGCGTCCATCGCATCGGTCTGGACCGCCAGATCGTCCGCCACAGCTCGGCGCTGGTGCTCGGGTCTTGCGGCGATCAACTCGGCGGCCCGTCCCTCGATGGCAACGATGACGTCATAGATCTCGCGCATGTCATCGGGGGCGAGCGCGCAGATCAGGATGCCGCGGCGCGGCAGCACGCGTACGAGACCGTCCTCCTGCAGGCGGATCGCGGCCTCGTGCACGGGCGTGCGGCTCATGCCGAGGCGAAGGGCGATCTCCTGCTCTGAAGCCTGATAGCCTGGCGCGAAGCTCGAATCGCGGATCGCCTGCTTCATGGCCGCGTAGGCGTCATCCACGAGGGACGGACGCCGCTCGCTGTCCCGATCCGCGTCGGCCCGTCCGCGCACCATCATCGTCCCTCCGGATCCGCTCCGAGCGTACCAGCTTCCATGCAAGCTGCAATGGTCACTTGACAAGACGATGAGAGTCGGCGCAACTCATGCCATCTTGCATGCAAGTTGGCGCGCAAAGATCCGCTCAAGGATCGATGCAAAGATCGACGCATGTCGGGTCAAGCCGGAGGAAACGATGGACGCATCGCTCGAGCGGGCGACCATGCGCAGGGTCGCGTGGCGCCTGATCCCCTTTATCTGCCTACTCTACTTTATCGCCTTCATCGACCGCGTGAATATCGGCTTCGCGGCGCTGACAATGAACAAGGACCTCGGCTTCTCGTCGTCCGTATTCGGCTTCGGGGCCGGGGTGTTCTTCTTCGGCTACTTCCTGTTCGAAGTGCCTTCTAACATCATCCTCGACAAGGTCGGTGCGCGACTCTGGATCGCCCGCGTGATGATCACCTGGGGTATCATCTCGGGCGCCTTCGCCTTCATCAAGGGCGAGACGAGCTTCTACGTGCTGCGCTTCCTACTCGGCGCGGCCGAAGCCGGGTTCTTTCCCGGGATCATCCTCTACTTGAGCTACTGGTTCCCGGCCCGTTACCGGGCCGGCGTCGTCTCGCTGTTCATGGCGGCGGCGCCGATCTCGGTGGTGCTCGGCTCGCCCCTCTCCGGCGCGTTGCTTGAGATGGAGGGCGTCATGGGCCTCCATGGCTGGCAATGGATGTTCCTCATCGAGGCCATCCCAGCCGTGCTGCTCGGCATCATGGTGCTGTTCTACATGACGGACCGGCCTGAGAAGGCGAAGTGGCTCTCCGACGATCAACGGGCCTGGCTCGTCGCAGAGATGAACGGGGAGCGCGCCTCCAAGCAGATCTCCGCCAAGCACAGCATCTTGAGCGGGATGGCCGATCTGCGCGTACTGGCCCTGGCGCTCGTCTATTTCGGCACTTCGGCCGGCCTCTACACCCTCGGCATCTGGGCGCCGCAGATCATCAGGAGCTTCGGGCTCTCCCCGATGACGGTCGGCTTCCTGAATGCCGTGCCGCCGACCGTCGCGGTGGTCGCGATGATTCTGTGGGCCCGCCACTCCGACCGGACGGGCGAGCGCACATGGCACGTGGTCATTGCCTGTCTCGTCGCGGCTCTCGGGCTGATGCTCGCCGGCGGGGCGTCCTCGGTCGCCGCGGTCATCGCCGCACTCAGCCTCGTCAATATCGGGATCAGCGCCGCCAAGCCGCCGCTCTGGGCCATGCCGACCATGTTCCTCTCCGGCTCGGCCGCGGCGGTGGGCATCGCCACGATCAACTCGATCGGCAATCTCGGCGGCTTCGTCGGCCCCTGGGTGATCGGCTGGATCAAGGACCAGACGGGCGGCTTCACGGGTGGGCTGGTCTTCGTGGCCGCGCTGCTCGTCCTTTCCGCAATCCTCAGCCTCGTCGTCGCCCGCGTTGGGCGCCGGCCCGACACCGCCGGCGCCGTCGCGCGCTGAAATGCCTGTTCCCTGTCACGGAGATTTCTGATGAAGACCTACAGCATCGCCGCCATTCCCGCCGACGGCATCGGTATCGAGGTCATCGCCGCGGGCATCGAGGTGCTCGACGCGCTGGCCGAGAAGACCGGCAGCTTCCGGTTCAAGTTCGACCATTTCGACTGGGGCTCGGACTACTACAAGACGCACGGCGTGATGATGCCTGCCGACGGGCGCGAGCAGATCAAGGACCACGACGCGATCTTCTTCGGCGCCGTGGGAGCGCCGGACGTGCCGGACCACATCACGCTCTGGGGCCTGCGGCTCGCCATCTGCCAGCCCTTCGACCAGTACGCCAATGTGCGGCCGACCCGGATCCTGCCGGGGATCACCAGCCCGCTGCGCCACGTCTCCGGCCCGGAGCTGAACTGGGTGATCGTGCGCGAGAACTCCGAGGGCGAGTATGCCGGGGTCGGCGGCCGGGTCCACCAAGGCCATCCCAATGAGGTCGCCACGGACGTCTCGATGATGACCCGCTCCGGTGTCGACCGTATCATCCGCTTCGCGTTCAAGCTGGCGCAGTCGCGTCCGCGCAAGCTCCTGACCGTGGTGACCAAGTCGAACGCGCAGCGCCATGCCATGGTGATGTGGGACGAGATCGCGGCCGAGGTGGCGAAGGACTTCCCCGACGTGACCTGGGACAAGATGCTCGTCGATGCGATGACCATGCGCATGACGATGAAGCCGGAGACCCTCGACACGATCGTCGCGACGAACCTTCACGCCGACATCCTCTCGGACCTCGCGGCGGCGCTGGCAGGCTCGCTCGGCATCGCGCCGACCGCCAACATCAATCCCGAGCGGACCTATCCCTCGATGTTCGAGCCGATCCACGGCTCGGCCTTCGACATCACGGGCAAGGGCATCGCCAACCCGATCGCCACCTTCTGGACGGCGTGCCAGATGCTGGAGCATCTCGGCGAGAAGCCGGCCGCCGACCGGCTGATGCGGGCAGTCGAGCGCGTCACCGCGGATCCGAGCCTGCACACGCCCGATCTCGGCGGCAAGGCAACGACCCGTCAGGTCACGGATGCGGTGATCGCGGCCGTGCAGGGCGACAACGAGTAGGCTATCACGCACTCGAATCCGGGATTCCGAAGGGACCTCGTCCCTTGGAGTTCCGGGACCTGAGGTCCACGCTTGCGAGAGGCGGCCTGTCCGGGCCGAGGACACCATGCGTCGTCACCGCCACGCCAAGATCGTCGCCACGGTCGGACCCGCCACCCATACGCCGGAGATGCTGAAAGCCCTGTTCCTGGCCGGCGTCGACACCTTCCGTCTCAATTTCAGCCATGGCATCCAGGCCGACCACGCCAAGGTTCACGCCGCGATCCGCGCGCTGGAACAGGAGGTCGGCCGTCCCATCGCCATCCTGCAGGACCTGCAAGGCCCGAAGATCCGCGTCGGTACCGTCCGCGACGGCCGGCTCGCGGTAGCGCCGGGCGAGAGCCTGCGCTTCGTGCTGCGCGGCGCCGACGGCGACGCCCGCGCAATCCCGCTGCCCCATCCGGAGATCTTCGCCGCCGTTGTGCCCGGTCAGGAACTCCTGATCGATGACGGCCGCGTGCGGGTGCGCGTCACGGGCATCGAGGCGGAGGCGATCGAGGCCGAGGTGGTGATCGGCGGCGCCATCTCGAACCGCAAGGGCGTGAACCTGCCAGGCACGCTGCTCGATGTGTCGCCGCTGACGGAGAAGGACCGGGCCGACCTCGCCTTCGGTCTCGATCTCGGCGTCGATTGGGTGGCCCTCTCCTTCGTGCAGAAGCCCGCCGACCTGATCGAGGCGCGCGGCCTGATCGGGGACCGGGCCGGCATCATGACCAAGGTCGAGAAGCCGCAGGCGCTCGACCGGATCGAGGACATCATCCGACTCTCGGACGCGGTGATGGTGGCGCGCGGCGATCTCGGCGTCGAAATCCCGCACGAGGACGTGCCGGGCCGCCAGAAGGAGCTGATCCGGGCCTGCCGGCTGGCGGTGAAGCCCGTGGTGGTGGCGACCCAGATGCTCGACTCGATGGTGTCGGCCCCGACGCCGACCCGGGCCGAGGCCTCGGATGTGGCGACCGCGATCTATGATGGCGCGGATGCCGTGATGCTCTCGGCGGAATCAGCCACCGGCCGCTATCCGGTCGAGGCGGTGGCGATGATGGACCGCATCATCCGCTCCGTGGAGGGACACAAGCTCTATCGCTCGATCGTCGCCGCCTCGGAGCCCGGCGAGGAGGAGACACCGCCCCACGCGGTCGCCACCGCGACGGCCGAACTCGCGCAGGCCGTGCACGCTTCGGCGATTGTGACCTACACCCTGTCGGGGACCACGGCCGCGCGCGTTGCCCGCAAGCGCCCGGCGGTGCCGATCCTGGCGCTGACGCCGGATCTGGGCACGTCGCGGCGGCTGAGCCTGCTCTGGGGGACGCACAGCGTGCGAGCGGACGAGGTCTCGACCTACGAGGAGATGGTCGCCAACGCGACGGCGCACGCGGTGGAGGAAGGCTTCGCCCGCGCGAGCGATCTCGTCGTGATCACCGCCGGCATCCCCTTCGCGGTGATGGGGACGACGAACAACATCCGCATCGCGCAGATCCCGGTGACGTAGGGACGGAAACCAGCGTTCTGAGGCGAATGACAGTAGAGCTTTTCGCCGATTCTTGTCCGATCTCGAATTCTGCGCCTGTCCGGATTTGCGACGCGGGACCGCTCTCGACACGACCGTTTCCGTCGGGATCAAGCTTAGCGGGTTCGGCTTCCGACCGTTGACGCGACGCCCCACAATGGCCGACACGCGGGCAGTTTCTGCTCAGGAAGGCGCGCCCTGTGTCCGACGACCGTCATCCGCCCGCCCGTTTCAACGCCGCCCGCTACTGCCTCGGCGCGAACGCGGCCGTGCGGCCCGACAAGACCGCGCTGGTGATGGTAGGGGAGGGCGGCGCGGTCGCGAGCCTGACCTTCGGTGAGGCGGACCGTGCTGTGCGCGGCATCGCGGCAGGGCTCCTCGGGCTCGGATTGCAGCGCGGCGACCGCGTGATGATCCGCATGGGCAATGAGGCGGATTACGTGCTGGTCTATTTCGGCGCGCTCGCTGCCGGCCTCGTCGCCTTGCCGTCCTCGCCGCAGCTGACGCCGTCCGAGGCTGCTTTCCTGATGGAGAATTCGGGCGCGGCCGCCGTCGCGGTGGCGAGCGGCTGCATGGTCGACCGCGCGGCGCTCGCCGGCCGGATCCTGCTCGGGCCCGACGACATCGCTGCGATGAAAGCCGGCGGGCCGGTCGCGGACTACGCCGACACCGCAGCCGACGATCCGGCGACCCTCGTCTACACCTCCGGCACGACGAGCCGCCCGAAGGGCGTGCTGCATGCTCACCGCACCATCTATGGCCGCCGGCCGATGCTGGCCCACTGGCTCGGTCTCTCCGAGAGCGACGTGATGCTGCATGCGGGTACCATGAACTGGACCTACACGCTGGGCGTCGGCATCACCGACCCCTGGGCGGTGGGGGCGACCTCGGTGCTCTATAACGGCCCGCGCGACCCGGGCGTGTGGCCGCGCCTGATCGCCGAGCGGCGGGCCACGATCTTCGCCGCAGTCCCGAGCCTCTATCGGCAGATCCTCAAATACGGTGACCTGCCCGCCCACGACCTCGCTAGTCTGCGCCACGGCTGCACGGCGGGCGAGGCGCTGCCTGTTGACATCCTGGAGGCCTGGCGCACGGCGACGGGCAAACCGCTCTACGAGGCTCTCGGCATGAGCGAGATCTCGACCTACGTGTCGAGCGGGCCGACGATCCCGGTGCGCCCTGGCTCGCCGGGCAAGCCGCAGCCGGGGCGGCGCGTCGCGATCCTGGCGCCCGAGGGCGCGCCTGAGCCGCTGCCCGCGGGCGAGACGGGCTTGCTCGCCGTCCACCGCTCGGAGCCTGGGCTGATGCTCGGCTACTGGAACCGTCCGGACGAGGAGGCGCAGGTCTTCCGGGGCGACTGGTTCGCGGGCGGCGATCTCGCCCGGCTCGATGCCGATGGCTACCTCTGGTTCGAGGGCCGCAACGACGACCTGATGAACGCGATGGGCTACCGCGTCTCGCCGAACGAAGTGGAGGGCGTGCTCGCCGAGCACCCGGATGTCGCCGAGGTCGGGGTGGCGGAACTCGCTGTGCGGTCGGATGTCCGCGTGGTCTGCGGCTTCGTCGTTCTGCAGCCGGGAGCCGAGCCGGACGCCGAGGCGCTGTTGGGTTGGTGCCGCGCGCGGCTTGCCGCCTACAAATGCCCTCGCGAGATCCGCTTCCTCGAAGCCCTGCCGCGTACGGCCAACGGCAAGGTGCAGCGCAAGCGCCTCGCCGACGCCCTGGCCTGAGGTCCGGCGATGTCCGTCCCGCACGCGGTCCTGCCGCTCTCCGTCTTCATCATCGCCAAGAACGAGGCCGACCGGATCGGCGCCACCATCCGCGCGGTGCGCGACCTGACCGACGACCTCGTCGTGGTCGATTCCGGCTCGACGGACGGCACGCAGGCTCTCGCCGAGAGCCTCGGCGCCCGGGTGATCCACAATTCCTGGCCGGGCTACGGGCCGCAGAAGCGCTTTGCCGAGGAGCAGTGCCGCCATCCCTGGCTCCTGAACCTCGACGCCGACGAGGTGGTGCCGCCCGAGCTCGCCGCGGAGATCCGCGCCCTGTTCGCGCAGGGCGAGCCGCGCCTGCCCGCCTGGCGCACCGGGATTGCCGAGATTTTTCCCGGCGAGGGCCGGCCGCACCGCTGGGCCTACACGCTCACCCCCGTGCGCCTCTACCGGATCGATGCCGGCCGTTATTCGCCGTCCCCGGTCCACGACCGGGTGGATTTGCGACCGGGGATCGTGCCCGGGCGCCTGCGCGGGGTGATCCACCATTTCTCGGTGCGCTCGCTCGGCGACCAGCTCGACAAGCTGAATCGCTACTCCGACCAGCAGGCGGACGACCTTGAGGCCCGCGGCGTTGTCATCCCGAGCTGGCGCGTTTTCGTCGAGCTGCCGGGCAATTTCCTGAAGGCCTATCTCGGCCGGCGCCACTTCGTGCGCGGCGTCTACGGCTTCCTCACCGCGATGAACTACGCGATCTCGCGCCACCTGCGCGTCGCCAAGCACTACGAACGCCGTCGCACCGCTGCCACAGCCCCGGCTTCAACGCGGGACCGGGTTGACCGACGCGAGGCGAACTCTTAGAGCCGGTGGTGCCGGAGACGTGGCCGAGAGGCTGAAGGCACTCGTTTGCTAAATGAGCATACCCCTAAAAAGGGTATCGAGGGTTCGAATCCCTCCGTCTCCGCCACATTCCTGACCAGCGCTTCCGCTCTGGGAGCCGACCCGACGATCCCGTCATGTACACGGGATTGTACACGTGCGCTCGCGCCACCTCACCCGCAACGGCACCGCTCGCGTCTTTCAGATCCGCCTTCCGAAGCGCCTCGATCCGGACTTCCACCTCGCACCGATTCGCATCACACTCGGCCCCACGCCGAATTCGCGGGCACGTCGGGTCGCCGACATCCTCGCGGGTCTGGCGAGGATCGAGTTCGAACGCATCGGAGCGCAACCCATTCTCCCCGAACCCGCCGCCGCACGCCGATCCGTGGAGCAGCTCCTTGCCCTGACCGTGCCGACGCTGCTCGGCATGAACGCGCTGGCGGACAGCCGCTTATCGGACGAGATCCGCGAACCAGCGACCGAGGCTGCGTTCGATGCCCTGGCGCAGCTCGGGCTGGATCGCGCCACAGGACGCGGGGTGTTCGCGAACGGAGCGATCCGCTTCGAGGCGCCTTTCGTCGCAGCGCTTCGTGAAGAGAACCCAGCACGCGCCCTCATCGGGCAGCCGTTGCTGCCGACAAAGGAAGCTGATCCGATCCAGAATCAGCTCGACGCGATCCAGGCCCAGCAGGCCGAACTGCTCGCCCGTCTCGCCCCTCAGATGCCCGGACCGAAAGGTTCGCTGTTCAGCCTCGCGGCGGACAAGGCCATCGCCGCCAAGCGCGAGACCCACGGACCTACCGATCCTGAGATCGGTTCTCTCGACCACCGCAAGACCGTGTTCGTCGGCATCGTCGGCGACAAGCCGGTCGACGCCTACAGCCGAGAGGATCTACAAACTTTCGCCAATGCCCTGGCGTGGCTGCCACCCAACATTTCCAAGCAGAGCGGCTGTGATCTTTCGCAGATCAAAGAGATTATCGCAACCAACCGGGAAAAGAAGGCACCCGGACTCTCTCAGAATTCGATCAAGAGTTACCTGAACCGGATCAAGGGCATTCTGCGTCAGGCTTGCACCGACGCCCGTGTTCCGATCGGTTTCGCTGGCAGAATCGTCATTCCGAAGCGCGCGGCCCCGCCCAAACGTCGGACCGCGCCTGCCCACGACGAACTGGGGCGGGTCGTGGCAGCAGGCGTCGCTTCCGGCATCCTGTCGGACGCCCTCCTCGTGCCGCTCGGCCTTCTGACGGGTCGACGCATCGGTCTTCTCGCTCACATGCGGCGCGAGAATATCAAACGCTACAATGGCGCCTGGGTCTGCTTCCCGCAATCGCACGAATGGCGTGATGGAGCATGGTGCCCGATCCCGTTCAAGACGGACGAGTCGCTCTCGTTCTTCGTCCTGCACGACATCTTCGCCGAATGCGGTTTCATCGATTGGGCGCAGCGTGAATGCGGCCCCGTCTTCCCGGCCCTGATGATGGCAAAAGATCCTGCGGATGCCGCGCAGAAGCGGATGGGACGCCTGTATCGGACGGCGGAAGCCGATCCGCAGCGCTCCGGAACTTTTCATGCGCTCAGGACCGGCAAAATCCGCAACGATCGTGAATTGCGTCTCGATCCCCGCGCAGTCCGACTCCAGGTTGGCCACGAGCTTGGCGATACACACGAACGCTACGACGGCCAACTCACCGATGCCGAACTCGCGGCTTATGCCACCGCGCCACTGCCACCGGGCGTTGACTGGACGCTCCTCAAGACGATTGATTTCGAAGCCTACGCTCGCTGCCAGCCCAAAGGAGGACGCCGGAAGAAAACTTCGTGAGTGGCGAGATGGATCGCGCTCCCAGTGACCGAACTATCTATACCAAGGTTCAACAGTTGGTATGGCTGGGGCGCCAGGATTCGAGGCTGCCTCCAGATCACCCGCTAACTATCTGAAAACGCTCACCCGCGAAGTGAGGCGTGCTGGGGATGTGCTACATGCTCGTGCGCCATCGCGCAACGGTCAGTCGCCTCGATGCCGAACCGTCGTTAACAACCTGCTCACCTGAAGGACATGCCCGAGTCCTCAGCCTCACGATCTCGCAGCAGAGCTGTCAGGCGGGCAACTTCGGACGAGAGCCGCTCGTTTTCGGACCTGCGCTCCCGGTTAGCGAGGCTCATTTTTTTGATCGTGCCGACCGCATTCTCAATGATGCGATCCTTGTCCGCCAACTGACCTGACCGGTATTTTAGACCGAGCCGAGTGAGAGGCTACTGCATGGCCGCGGCCATGGGTAGCCGGTAGGCCAGATCCGGGAAGCTGACGGGTGCAGGCGGCCGATAACCTAAGGATGAGTGCGGCCGAACGCGGTTGTATGTGTTCTGCCATAGACTGATCATGACCTGCGCCTCTCTCAGTGAGTAGAAGATCTCCTGGTACAGGCACTCGTCGCGCAGCTTGCCGTTGAAGCTCTCGCAATATCCGTTCTCCCACGGCGAGCCCGGTGCGATGTACTGGATCTGCGGCCCCGTCTCGGCGACCCACTTGCGGAGTGCCTTCGAGATCATCTCAGGGCCGTTGTCGCAGCGGATGTGCTCGGGGATGCCGTGCAAGCACATGGCGTCGGCCAACGCCTCGATCACACCCACGCTGTTGATGCGCCGAGCCACCTTCAGCGTCAGACACGCCCGGCTGTGCTCGTCGATCAACGTCAGGATCCGTAGACTCCGCCCGTCGTGGGTCTGGCCCTGGACGAAGTCGAAGCTCCAGACGTGGTTGCGGTGGAGCGGACGCAGCCGCACGCACGAGCCGTCGTTGAGCCAGAGGCGGCTGCGCGGTCGATGCTTCTGCGGGACCTTCAGCCCCTCGCGACGCCAGATACGCTGAACCCGATCTTTGCCTACCTGCCAGCCAGCCGCCTGCAGCAGCGCGGTGACGCGGCGGTAGCCATAGCGCCCGTACTCGGATGCTAAGCCAATAATGGCGCGGGTCAGCCCATCCTCATCGGCCGGCACAGTGGGCACGTAGCGTTGCGTGCCACGGTGCTGACCGACGATCCGGCAGGCGTGACGCTCCGAGAGACGGTACTTCTCCCGGATGCCGTCAACCGCCTGCCGGCGTCGTTCGGGGGCTACAAGTTTCCCGAGGCGACGTCCGCCAGCACCTGCTTCTCAAGGGACAGGTCCGCCACGAGCCGCCGCAATCGAGCGTTCTCGCGCTCCAGATCCTTCATCTTCCTGGCCTGATCGACTTGGAGGCCGCCGTACTCCTTGCGCCAGCGGTAATAGCTCTGCTCGGAGATCTCCGCCTCCTTGCACGCCAGCGCCAAACTCTTGCCCTGTGCCGTCTGCACGTCAATCTGGCGCAGCTTCAGCACAACCTGCTCCGCACTCGTCTTCTGACCTCGTCGCATGTCCGACTCCTCCGGTCCTGGCTGATCCTCTCAATCAGCCCGGTCCAAAGCCAGCCGGTCAGGTCACGCTGACGTCCTCAGCGAGGGGGACATCCCACCCGTCGACATCGACGCATGCCTTCGAAACGGTACGGCTCGGGCGGCCCTCCAACGTCAGCACGACGACATCATAGTGGCGACGGGGCTGAAGGCTCAGCCGATCCTATTCATCGGCGGCGAGAGGAGCGAGGAGGCCGATGCTCTTCCCGCGGACGAACTGCGCTGGCTCATCCTCGCCCAGCTGCCGCCGGCGAGGCGCGTCGGATCGCGCGGCCCAACGCCATAGATCGAAGGTCCGGTCACGATGCTCTGCCGGCCGGCCACCGCCCATCGTAGATCCGCTCCACAAAGAGCCTCCACGTCACGAAGAAGCATAGGAAGCCGGTGAAGAGCATGAGACAGCCGAAGACGATGCCCGGCCAGACCATCACCACGCTTGCGACGGTCGCTGCGAGCTCATGAGCGAGCCAGGACGCGGCGAAGCCGACATCCTGCACAATGTCCCAGTGGTTCTGCGGCGGCCGCGGCTCCGGGAAATCCCGCACGAGCCACGCGACGGAGGGATGATAGGGGGCGCCGGGCTTCAGCCACGGTTCCGGGAAGAGGAAGTCGGTCGCCGCCCTGGCGATCCAGAGGCCCGCCGCCATCGAGATCGCGCCGCAGACGATGAACAGCAGGTTCCCGGACCGGCCGAGTTCCTTCTGCGCGGCGGGGGGCTCAGCCCCAGGGTTCTGCTGAAGATCCATGACGTTCTCCTTCGCGCTGATGATGTCCTGTACCGGGTGGCCCGTGGCGACCGCTGATCTGTTTTCCGAATATACAGCTTTGATCGCTCGGCGACGATTGCGCCTGCTTGCGCTGGGTTGCGGTTCGCCGTGAGACAGGATTCGCGAGGAAGGGGTGGCCGCATCCTCTTTGACGCCGCCATGCTCTTTGCCCGCGCCCGCTGAGGCGGCTCGCCAACGGCAAGGCCCGGCAACCGGAAGCAATCGACAGATGCCGGCCCGGTGGCAAAAGTAAACGAGATCTTCTTCGATCGGCCGAGGGACCCATGTCGATCAACATACCGAGACATCCACGACTCGGCCGGTCGTTGGCGCGAGCCGGACTGGCGCTGTGCCTCCTCTGCGCGGCGACGGCGGCCCGGAGCGCGGTGCTGCGCCTGAACGGCGCGGGCGGCCTGTCCTGCCGCGTGCTGGCCTCCCCCGCCAAGGCGCGTCTGCCGGAGGGGCGCGCCGCGCTGCAACGGAGCTTCGGCTACCTCACCGGCCGCGTCCAGTCGGGCGCCGGAGAGCCTCACCAGCGCTTCGCGGGCCCGGACGGCATCGCCGCCGCGATCATCGCCTATTGCCGGGCGCACCCGAAGCGGCAGGTCGCCGACGCCGCGGCGGATTTCTTCGGGCCTTGACGGCCTCTCCTCCGGTTCGACGCGGCATCGTGCGGGCCAGTCGATCGCTTGGTATTTCAGGTTCTCACAGGGGGTATCGCGATGTCCATGATCACCCGGTTTTGCCTCGCGAGCGCTGCCGTCGCTGCGGCGCTTCTGCTGGCCTTCCCGGCCGCGGCCCAGAACAATCGGTGCTCGGTGATGTGCAACGGCATCGACAACCAATGCTACAGGTCCTGCGCCGGATCGAATGACGGCCTCTCGCCCTTTGGAGCGGCGCCCGGCAGCGGTCCCGGCCGGTCAGGTGGCGGCTATGGCGCCATCGCGATCTCCGACAGCGACAAGGGCTCCCTGCGATGGGGAACATCCTATGATTACGAATCTCGCGGGCGCGCGGAAGCCGCGGCGATGCGAAACTGCATCGCCGGAGGGCTTCCGGGCTGCCGGGTGCGGCTCTGGTTCTCCAACGCCTGCGCCGCCCTCGTGACCGCCGGCAAAGGCCATTGGTGGGCATCTTGGCGCGGTTCGCTTGCGGCCGCACGCCGTGCGGCACTGGCGGAGTGCGGGCAGGACGGTGAGAGCCGCTGCAGGGTGAGCGAGGCCTTCTGCTCGTCCTGAGCAAACCTTTCTCTTGATCGGCACAGGGCCGGTAATGCCGAGCAACCGCCCGCAATTCCCTCGACCTGTTCATCGTGATCGCAATCGGCCCGCGTGCGATCGGCACGCCCGTCCGCCAGGAGCGTTCGATGCGACACTGTTTCGCCTATGCCTTCCTCATAGTCTCGACACTCGGCTTTCTGGCCTTGCCTGCCGGCGCCGAGCCCCGCGCGCCGCTAGCCGCCGGCGGCTGCTGGATGGTGCTGCCCAAGGGCGAGAAGCCCGAACGCGGCAACGCCGCCGAAGTCTTGTGCCTCCGCCGGAACGGCTATGGCCGTGTCCGCGAAAGCTCCTTCTACGGCGATGTCGCCGGCTGCGGCCGGGTGACCTACCGCACGAGCAACGGCCCGACCCTGGTCGAGATCGACTTCAGCGCCTGCACCAACGGCGCGCCGAACCACAGCCTGCTTTGCGCGAGCGGCTCCGGGCGCAACCCTGTGCCCTGTCTCCAGAGGGTGCCCGGCGACGACGAGCCGGTGGAGATGGAGCTTTATCCGCTGGAAGGAGCAGGCTCGTGAGACTCGCTTCCCGTCTCGCCGCCGTGCTCGGTCCGCTGCTCCTGCAGCCTGTCGCGGGGCACGCTTCCGATTGCCCGGAGGGCGTGGCCCGACCGCGTCCGGTGAAGGCCCCGATCGAACACCGGTTCGGGCACCGCCTGCATCCCGTCATCGGCATGGCGGTCTTCCAGCCGAACATGGTCTTCCGCACGCTCAGCGGCCAGGCCGTCGTGACGGTGCGAGCCGGCCGGGTCGAGCCCGTCGAAGCCACGCGGATCGGCCGCTTCGTGCGGATCCGGCAGCGCGACGGCAGCGAGCTGCGCTACGGGCCGCTGTCGCAGCTCCGCGTCCGTGCCGGGCGCTGCGTCGCGGCGGGCGCCAGGCTGGGCTGGACGACCTCGTCCCCGTTTACGCTCGCCCTGCGCCGAAACGAGGCATGGATCGATCCCGCGCCCCTGTTGGGAGGGGGCCGTTGACCAACGTGTCGCTGGAGCGGCTCACCGCAAGAGGGGGCAATCGACGTCAAGCGGGCGCAATGGTGCGAACGGCTCGGCCGGGGGAAGAAGACAGCGAGTCTTGTTCGAGGCCCGCCATGCCGACACGCCGCTTCCTGTTGTCCCTGCTGAGCCTGCCGCTGCTGTCCTCGGTTTCCGTGGCGGAGGTGCCATGCAACCCGCACGGCGGGGCGTTGATCGTCCGGCCGCGCCGGCCGGCGCAGCCGCTCTCGGCGCAGCTCGATGCGCTGGGTCCGCTGGTCCATGACGCCGCGCTTGGCCTCGCTTTGCAGCGGGCCTGGCGCTGCTTCACGCCGGAGGAGGCCGTGCGAATGCGCTCGACGCTCGCCTGGGCGCGGGACGCACTGTCCCGCCCCGGCTTTAGCGAGGCCAGTCCGGCGCTGCTGAGGGCACCCCGGCGGCGCGGCAGGCGAGCGGCCGCGCGGCTGGTCGCGATGGGCACCGACAGCGACGAGGCACGCGCCATGCAGGCCTCGTTGCGGTATGTTTTTGCGAGGGACAAGCTTGGGGGGACGGGCGCCCGTCGGATCTGTGATGGCGATCGCTCGATCAGGGGGATCTCACGATGACAGAGCAGACTGTTGCCGAAGGCGGCGGGACCTTCAGGGATGCTTTCGGCGGTTCGCTCAAGCGGCCCACCAAGCCTTTGAAAATCGCGATGTTCGTCGCAATCGGCGCCTTCGCCGCCGTCGCGGCGATGTATCTCATGTTCGTGTTCGTGCCGCAAAACGGGCTCCCGGCGATCCGCGACTGGTGGGCCGGGCTCGGAACACGATCCCTGCGCGGCGAATCCGCCGCCTTCTCTTCGATCGTGATGGGCGCGGTCGCGACGATTGTCGTCGCCTCCTTCGCAACCTTCACGCTGACGGAGGCCATTGCGGATCTGCGCAAGGAGAGGCCGTTGCGGAGCCTCGGCCGGGAGCTCGTCGTCATTCGCGAGCTGACGGAAGAAGGCGTCGGCTATCGGGAGGGCGACATCCGGACGGTGCACGTGCCCTGGGTGCAGGTGCAGGAGCTGCGCTCGATGGATCTGCCGGCCTTCGAGGGCAGGCTCTTCTTCGTCATCGAGCTGAAGAGCCCGATCCACGAACGCGGCCGTCTCGTCTTCTGGGACGGGCAGGATCGTCACAACAGCATCGCCGGGCGTCTCCGCGAGCGCCTGGCGGCGTATCGCGCGGCGCAAGCCGCTGCCGGCTGAAGAGAAGGAGGGGCACCGATGCAAACATTGCGTGATTTTCCTTTCTTCGTCCTGTGCGGTTCGACCCAAGACGATTATGTCCACCTGCCGGCGTTCGGGCGCTTCGAACGGATCGAGTGGCCGATGTTTTCCCGGGGAGACTTCACCCGGCCGCCTCGCTACATCGGGCTTCTCGACCTCGACGGCCCGCCGCCGCTGGCTCATCTCGAAGCGGATGTTTGGGCCGTTGTCCGGATCGATCGGGATGATCCTTGCGAACAGGAGACGCGGGAGGATGGGTCGGTCGTACCCGGCGTGGTGCGCTTCGCCTCCGGCTTCGTGCTGTTTCGCGGCCCGAAACGGATCGCGCTGAGCATCTTCTCCGCCTGCAACGCCGGCATGCCCCTGAAGACGCCGCTATCGGCCTTGCAGGATGACTCCGGCGTCGCCTTCGCCGGCGACTACGGCGCGGCGATCGCCGGCGACGAAGGTTTTGCCCGCGCCGGCGCCTACGGCATCGCCCAGGCCGGGGTGCCGGAGCAATGGGCCAGCCTGGACCTGCATGGGCGGCCCAAATGGGATGGATACAACTCCTTCGGCCTGGCGCTGGCGGGCGTAGATGGCTCGGCCTTCTGCGGCACCGAGGGTCTTGCCGTGGCAGAGAGCCGCGGCCGGGTGCGCGCGGCAGGTCTTGGCGTGGCGATCGGCCGAGGCACTCTCGGCGAACGCTGTGTCGTCGAGACGGGTTATAAAGGCGTCGCCATCTCGCAGGCTGCGAACGGGTACCTGACCGCTGGCAAAGGGTCCGTCGCAGTGGCCACCGGCAGCAGCCGCTGGTTCGAGATCGGCCACGGGGGGATCGGCGTCTCACGCAGGCATGTGGAGGTGCTGGACATCGGCGACGAGGCCGTCGTGATCGCGCCTGAACTCGGGGAAGAGACCCTGCTCCGTCTGGGCCGGGACGCGACACTGATCTGCCGTCAGCAGTCGTTCCCCTTGCGGTCCGGTGTTGTCCGCGTGTTCACGACCTGCGGCGGCGAGCTTCAGCCTGGCGTCTACGCGCATTCGAAAGGCTGTCTTGAAATGCGTTTCGCCGAAGAGCTCAAGCCTCACTTCGTGCTCTTCGAGGAATCACTGGAAGAGCCGGAGGAGAGCGCTCCCACGGCCCCGGCTCCCGCCTTCCCATCCGGCGTGCTGTGGTGGGAGGCCGCGCACAGCCACGATCCGAAGGCCGATATCGTGGCGGAGCCGATGCTGCGGGAGCAGATCATCGTTCTGTGCTCCAACATCCCGGCAGCCGAGCTCGAGGCGGGGCGACAGGAGGGTAAGGAGTGGCTCGGCGCCTTGTGGGGTCGCGGCGAGCTGCCCGTAAGCGATGGGGCGCCTTGTTGTCTGGTCCGGGTCGAGGGGGAGCACACGCCCGCACAGCAGCGCGGCGGGCCGATCGGCTTCCGGAGAGGAGCGGCGCTTTATCGTGGCACCTTGCGGGGAGCGGTCGCCGCCTTGCGCGCCCTCGGCGAGGACACGGTGCTTGACGGCAGCATCGCTTTGGCGGGGCATGGGGGCGTCGCGCGCGTACCGTCGCGCATGCAGTCCATGCCGCTGCCTCCAGCACATCCCGAAGACACGCACGAACGCTCCTACTTCACTCCGTACGACGTCCTGCGCGGTGACCGGGCCATCGGGCGCAACCCCACGCTGGCGATCGCAGGCGACGAGGGTTTTGCGATCTGCGACGGCGAGGCGCATGCGGGCAGGCGCGGCGTCGCCTGCGTCTCTGGCCTCGGCGTCGCCCGGGCGGGATTTCTTGGGATCGCCCTTTGCGAAAACGGCCGCGCGATCGCCGGCGACTTCGGCATTTCCATGTGCCGCCTGGTCAAAGGCCTCGGTGACGAAAGCTATCCGATCAGAGGGGGACAGGCTGTCGCGGGCTTATTCGGCATCGCCTTCGCGGATCTGCCCGGTTCCGACGTGATCGCCAGCGACTATGGCATCGCTATACTCCGGGATGCCGGACGGGCCCGGACGGGGAGCTTCGGTGTGGCGATCGGCATCGGTTCGGACCAGGCCGATGTCCAGGGCGGCGCCGACGCCGTCGTCGTCTCACGCGAGGGGCGTGTCAGCGGGGGAGAAGGTGCGCTGCTGGTCGTCTGGGATGCCGGCACAAAGCGATGGATCCACGCCATGGTCGGCCGGGACGGCATCGAGCGCGGCGTCGCCTATGTCGCCCGCAACGGCCGGTTCGAGCCCTGGACCAGCACCATCGTGACGGAGGTCCGCCGCAAGCGCCGACGATGGCTGCACTGAGCGCCGGCATCCATCGGCAAGGCCGGGCAAGTTCGCGCAATATCGCGGCCGGCGGGTCGCGGCTATCCCTTCGTCCATCGGATCACCCCGACGGAACGGAGTCTGAGCCATGAAGAAACACCTCGCCCTCGCCGCCGTGGTCCTGCTCGCCGCGACAGGCGCGCAGGCTCAGCAGAGCCAGCAGAAGATCGCCGTCAAGAACCGCGACATGATCGTCGCCATCACGAGCGAGCAGCTGGAGGACAAGATCGTCGGCAAGCCCGAGATCTTCCAGCGGCGCAACATCGCCTACGCCATCGGCATGACGCGCAGCCTGCACCGGGCCTGCACCATCCTCTCGGCCGAGGACAGCGCGCGGCTGGAGCGGCTCGAGCGGGCCTACCGGACGAGGAAGGCAAGCAACGAGATCGACGCGGCGATGCAGGCCATGGTGCTGGGCGAACTCGACAACGGCGCCTCCGACACGGCCGCCCTGCTCGGCCGCTACGACTGCGCTGCGCTGGAGCGCGCCAAGCTGACCGGCCCGCTGCTCGCCTTCTGGAACAAATATCTCCCCCGGCTCGCCGGCTGAGCCGCCGCATGCAGCAAGCACGAGGAGGTCTCGATGTCGCTTCGCTTTCCTCGATCCTTCGTTGCGGCGCTGATCGCCGCGGCGGGCCTGCTCGCGGCCCACGCGGCCTCGGCGCAGACCGCGCCCGCGCCGCGCCTCGAAGCCCAGCGTCTGGCCAATGCGCAGTTCGAGACGTTTCGGACCCGCTGCGGCAAGGGCTATGTCGTCGCCGCCGACGTCACGCCGCCGCCGCGGGGCGGCTTCACCGCCACACTGGGGACGCCTGCGCCCGGAGCCTCCTCCGGCCATACGCTCTATGTCGCCTATGCCGATGTCCGCCTCGACGGGCGCGAGATCACGACCGATATCGACCGTCGCAATGGGATCGCCTGGCGCGGAACGCTGGCCTACAGCGCCGCCGCTCTGCGCCAGATCTCGGTCGGCCATGACGGGACCAGAGGCGCCTGGAGCCCGTGGCAGCCCGCCGGACCGATCTATACGGTGACGCTGGAGCTCAAGAACGGGAGCTGGTCGAGCCGCGGGCAAGAGATGTCGCTTCTGGGTGCGCTGGGGCGCTACGCCAAGCTGAGGCGTCCGGCCTGTGCAGAGATTCCAGCAGGCTGATCCGGCGATGGCGGCGGCTTTCGCACCGCGAAGATCGGCCGATCCCGCTTTCCGGCGGAGCCAACCATAAGATAATCTCGAAACCGAGGCGCGCGGCGGTGATGTCTCGCCCGTTGCCCGACGAATGCGGGGGATGACATGGACGAACCAAGCGTCGCCTTCAGTGTCGAGGGCAAAACCTTTCGCAGACCGATCGGCGTGTTTTCCATCCTCGGCGTCTGCGCTCTCGCGGGCGCCATTCTCTGCCTGTTGCAACTCGTGACCAGGCCTTTGACGCTGTCGAACGCCGTGCCGCTGCTCTTCGGCGGCGTCGGAGGACTGATCGGGCTCGCGGCAGGCCTCGGTTTTACCGCCATGCATCTCAACGCATGGCGGGCCGGGCGTGATCCGGATGCCACCGCAAGGCGGATCACGCCTCTCGTCGTCACGGCCGGCGGGATCTTCATCGACCCCTATCCCTATGCCGGTCCCGGACCTCTGGGAGCGCGCCGCCGCCGCTTCGTGCCCTTGCGGGACGTCGCCGCGATCGGGCCGGTCAAGGAAACGGGCCTGTTTCCCGTGACGGTGGCGGAGAAGGACGGGGTTCAGAAGACCGTCTACGAAATCCCCGAACAGGCGCGCGGCGAGGCCGGTGCGACGCCGTACGCCACGCTCCTCGCCGCTCGGCAGCGCTATCTGGCCGGGCTTTCATCCGCGGCCCGGGCCGCGACGGGGACGTTCCTCGTTCCGGTCGTAAGGGCGGCGCCGCCGATCTGGCGCGTGCTCGGTGGCGGCGTGCTGCTCGCGGGCGCGGCCGTCTTCGCTCTCCTGCTGACCGCGACAGCCGCGGCGACGAAGAGCGCCAATCTCGACCTCAAGGCCTTTCTCACGCTTCTGGGCTGGAGCGCGATTATCGCGTTCGTCGCCCTTGCGATCGTCGCCGCCGCGATCGGGGCCTGGCGCGCCCGAGGCCAGCAGATCGCCTGGCCCGTCGCGACGATCGAGGCGGACGGCTTCACCGCCACCGCCCTGCCGAATGCGGCAGGCGACCTCTTCGGCGATCTTGAAGGCCGCAGCGGCCGCGTCGCCTGGCCTGAGGTTCGAAGCATAGGGCCGCCGCTCCCCGGCGAAAACGACTTTACCGTCGACATCGGCGAGCGCCACCCACTGCGTCTGCCGGCCTCGGCCAGAGCTGAAGACGGGCGGACGCTTCATCCGGCGCTCGCCGAGGCATGGCGATCATCGCGCTCGGAAAGCTGAGGTCGAGGCGGAACAGCTCTTCGCCGCCTCGGCTCGCGCCGCCGCGCCATCCGGATCGGACACCAGGAACGCCACTATGAACGCCACGATGACGGAGCCCATCGACGGAACGCGCATCGTCTTCAGCATGGAGGCCAGGCCCATTCGCGCGATCAGCCGGCTCTTCCTGGCGATGGGCACTCTCTTCGTCGTTAGTGGAACCCAGATGGGATGGGTGGCGCTGAGCCAAGCGAGCGCCCCCGGATCTGAGACGACATTCTTGCTGGGGTTTGCGGCGATCGCTCTTGCGGCAGGCCTGGCGCAGATTGCGGTCTATCTGTCCATGCGTCGCAAGGCCCGCAGCGCCGATCCTTCCGTGCGGCGGATCACGCCGCTCACCGTCACCGCCGAAGGGCTGATCCATGACGCGCATCTGCATGCGGGTGATCGGATTCTTTTGGGGGAACCGGCCGCCCCACTTCATCGCCTGGCGCGACCTCGTCGGGATCGGCGAGGTGGGGAAGGACGGGATGTTCGCGCTTCGCTGCACGGATGAGCGCGGTCAGCCCTGTTCCCGCGACGTCCCGGAGTGCGCCCGGGGCCCGGGCGGAGAGACGCCCCATGCCACGCTGGTCGCCGCCCTCGCCGGATATTGCGCGGGCCTCCCGGCCGCATCGCTTTCTACCGTCGGCACCTTTGTCGCGACGGTGGTCCGGACGAAGCCGCCGATCCGGCGCACGGTCTTCGGCGCGGTGCTTGCGATCGCCGCCGTCGGCTTCGCCGCGTGGCTGCTTCTGGAGAAACCGGCCGACCGCCGAGAATGGCGGACGATCTATTATGCTGCTGTCGTCAGCGCACTTTTCGCGTTCTTCTTTCTGCGCGGCGTCTTCAAGGGATGGCGCGCGCAGGGCCAGCAGATCTCCTGGCCGGCCGTGGTCATTCGGCCCGAAGGTTTCGTGACGAAGGCCTTGCCGGATCCGGCCGGCAACGACAACGGCGATCTCGAAGAGGAAGGCCACAACGTCACCTGGCAACAGGTGCGGAACATCGAGCCGCCGATTGCAGACGAGGACAGCTTCGCCGTCGATGTCGGCTGGCGCCAGCCGCTGCGCCTGCCGACCTCGGCGAGGTCGGAGGATGGCCGCACCCTTTACCCGGCCCTCCTCGAAGCGTGGCAGGCCTGGCGCGATTCTGCCGAACTAAGAGACGGGCCTGGGCCTGCTTAAATGAAGCCGACCGGGGCGCCGAGCCGCGTGGGCGGCCATTTGAGATCGAACATCAGGAACATGGCCGTCTGGACGGCATTCGGGAAATCCCCGACCGACCCGCCGGCCGCCGGGCAAGGCAACTCGCCGATGGCGGGATCGTCGAGCGAGCGCAGCAGGGCAAGGCAGGCGAGGACGAGCGTATGAGCCGGCAGGGCCACGCCGAGCTCGTAAAGCAGAGTCGCATCGGCGCGCTCGCGCGCCCGATCGACCAGCTCGCGCAGCATCGGTTGCGGCGTCCAGACCTGATCCACAAGACCTCGCCGCAACTCCGGATCGCTCCAGTCGAGCCGAGGGGCGAGGGTCAGCAGAAGCGAGCCGGGCGATGGGCCCGGCTCGGCGATGTCCCTCGGCCGGGCGAAATCGGCCCAGTCCAGGCCGAGCGTGGGGAACAGCCGCTCCGGCAATCCGGAGACGCGGGCCCCCCGCCAGGCATCCGGAACTCGGCCGAAGGCAATCATATGCAGCGCGCCGAGGAGAAGCTGCGAGGGGCTCCGACGATGCTCCTGACAGGCCTCGCGAAACCGATCGGAATGTTCCGCGCGCTCATGGAGCGCCCCGAACGAAGCCGGCGCCTCGGGCCAATCCTCGCCGCGCAGAGCAGCCTGCAAGCCCGACGATCGCCAATCGAGAACGGAGGCGAGCGCGATGATGTCCGGCCCGAGGGGTGGATCGTATGGCTCCGGTGGGTAAAGGTCCGGCGCCGGCATGCCCGTCGGCCTCGGTTGCCGAAGGCCTGGGACGATGGCATGCAACCGGTCGAGCCAATCACTCCAAACGCTCATCGCCGCCTCCTTGAGCGGCCATCATGCCGTGCCGGTGCCGGCCCAGGCAATTGATGCCGATTGCATCGCATTGCGATCGGCATCCTGCCCTGCGCGATCGATCATGACCCTGTGCGCTATGGCCTTCGGATCGGCTCCGGCTGCTGTGAGTGGACGGCGCTCTGTTCTCTGATTGCCGTCGGGCCTTGCTCGGACCCGGGATCAATGATCGTGACGCTGACGCAGACCAACAGGAAGACCAGGATGATATTGGCGCCGCCGATCACCGATGCGAGCCGCCTCGCACCCCGCGCCCGAACGATGCCGATTGCCGCAACACCACAAAGAAGCGCCATAGAAGTGTACTGGCCGGTTATCATCCATCCTCGGATTTCCGTGCCGGCCGCATGATGGTCGATCATGAAGGGGCCCGAGAGGATCATAAGACCCCAGGGTATGATCATGAACGACAGTGCGCCCAAACGACGGCGGACTTCTGACCCACTCGGAAAGGAGCGGACGACGAGCACAGCAATCACAACGGATACCGATGCGACCAACGCGAGAAGCGGGATCAAATTGAGCATCGGAAGCTCTCTCCTTGCTGTCCTCGGCGCGCCGGCCGGCCCCAGTTTCACGAAAGAAATTAGTGCATCGAAAAGTGGTGCGGAATTGCTCGGCATTGCACCGGAACCCAGTCGCCGCGCCGCTGTCACCACGGATCTGTTGCTCAAGCAGATTCACTCCAACGGGCTCGTTGAGCACGAAGGCGCGCCCAGCGGCTGCGTGAGCCCTGCCGCCAGGCGCCTCTTCAAAGGTCGGTCTGTTCAGAGAGAATCAAGGCGTCGTCGACCTCGATGCCGAGGTATCTGACCGTGCTCTCCAACTTCGAATGGCCGAGCAGGAGCTGGCATGCTCGCAAGTTGCCGGTCCGCTTATAGATCAGCGCGACTTTGGTCCGTCTCAGGCTATGGGTCCCATACAGAGCGGGGTCGAGCCCGATCAGCGAAACCCAGTCGTCGAGCAGGCGCCCATATTGGCGGGTGGTGACGTGATCGCCTTTATGGCTCCGGCTAGGAAAGAGCCAGTCAGCATCGCCGGATGGTCGACGCCTGAGCCAAGCGGTCAAGGCCTCCCGCGTCGGGTCGGTCAGCTCGAAGGGCACTGGCCGACCTGTTTTCTGCTGGATGATCGAGGTCCGCAGTCTGACCGTGCCGCCCAGCACCACATCGCTGATCCGCAAGCGAACGAGATCGCAGCCTCGCAACTTGCTGTCGATCGCCAGATTGAACATGGCGAGGTCTCGTACGCGCTGATCATGCTGCAGTCGCGTTCGGATCGCCCAGATATGACGAGGTTTCAGCGGCGGCTTGGGCCCGATAAGGCGACCCGCGTTCCAGGCGGGACGCTGGTCACGTTGATGATGTTCGATCGGCATAGCGTGTCCTCCTTTGGAGGCCGCATCCGGATTGATATTATCACGAATGATGTTGAGCTGCGCTGCGCCACGAGCGGACTTCGACGCACCGCCCGGAAGCGGACGTTCACTTGTAAGGCTACCTTCCGGTGTCGACCCTTCTCGGGCGTGCGGAAGGTCTGCTTACCAGCGGTCCGATTGGCCCTGAAAGATCGGGGCTGTCCGGAAGCCGCTGATCCGTTTCGGAGTGGGCAAAATGGCGAAGTGGACATTCTGCGCGGTTCAGAGGAATGCCCCAGATGATCCGTGGCTGAACTTCAGAAGGTCCGGTTGCGCCGCGCCTGGGAATCGCAGGGGCAACGGAGGCCGCGCCACTTCGGATCCACGTGGTCGATCACCCGGGAGCGCACTGCGCCTCGTGCCGAGACATCAAGCGTTTGGCGGAAAAGGATTGTGACCCCGCTCTCCGGAACTAAGCAGTCGCTCCACGAAAGAGACTGGGAACGCCCTGCCGAGCCGTAGCTCCTGCAAGCTCCTCTCTCCGATCGCGCCCGCGTAAATCGCAAGCAGTTCGAGTTCAACTTCCTGGCCGACTGGCATGAGAGGCTCGCCGAGGGACGGCATACTTCCCGTCGAGCGACGATAGACAGGCGACCCGGACATACCGGGTACGCCCGGCGCGTCGAGCAGGATCCAGGGCCGTCCGCTCGCCAGCGATCCTGGTTCGGATGCGATCATCGCCCCTTTCCATATGGGCGAGTTCGCGTGCACGCCGAGCATGAAAGGATGACCGATGAGCACGACATCGGTGCCGGGCTGCAAGGGTGCGGACGAGTTTCTGGCGAAGGTCTGCGTGAGCGGCAGGGGAAACCGCGGGGCCTCAAACAGCCTGACGAGTGCTAGGTCGAGACCGCCTTCGCGGTCGCCCTCGATCCAAACCGGTCCCTCGATATCGTAAAGCGCCACCTCCATCTGCTGACGACCGGAGCCACGCGGGTCCTCAACGGTGAAGCGAAGCCAGCTCGGGCTTTGGGGCTTTCCGCCGATCAAAGCGCCCGGTTCGTCGGGTCTCCGGCCGGTCACGACGTGCCAGTTCGTCACCAGCCAACGTGTGGCCGCTGGCCCCGCGTAGAGGAACCCGGTAGCGAAGCCGAATGCCGTCGGCCCACTGGGCGTTTCCACGATACTTTCGACGAAGACGCTGCAACAGGATGCGGGCGATGGGCTCATAATGGCGTGTAGCGCTGCGTCGGCGAACCAGGAAGCCCAGGAGCGGATTTGATGAAGGTGCTCGCGGATCACGAGATCGAGGCTGCCATCGTGCGCGGCGAACTCATCCTCGACGCGCTGGCGGGCGGATGCAGGGGCGCCTGCTACGAGCTTCGAATGGGCAACGTCTACTACGACTTGACCGACGGGGGCAGGCGGTTGGAGGTTGACCCGGGTGGCGACGCGCTGATCGAGCCCGGGCATCGGGTCGTCTTGATTACGCACGAGAGGCTCTCGCTCGGCACGAACATCTTCGCGCGCATCGTCAGCAAGGGGGCCCTCTTCAGCATCGGACTGAGCGCCGTCGCCACCTACGCCGACCCGGGCTTTCACGGACGTCTGGGAATCGTGACGCAAAACATCAGCGATAAGTACATCCTGCTGCCGGCGTTCGAACCGATCGCAAAAGTGGACTTCACGGTGCTGGAAACCGCGGCCAGCCATCCCTACCGGGGCCAGCATGGCTACGAAACCCAGATCTGGCCTATCCGGCATCAGCTGCAGAAGACCAGGGAGCAACTACGTGGCGATCCTCGGCTGGGCCCCGTCGAGGCGCCCCCGCCTGCCGAGCAAATCGCGTCACCCACGTCACTCGGTGAGCTTGGGCGCCGCCAGATCGCGGCGGATCGCGCCCACGGCTTTCCCGTGGACGCACCTGATGACGAGATGCGACGAGCTCAGCTCGCCAATGACCTAGTCGGACTCATCGGTGAGGTTGGCGAATTTGCGAACCTCCTGAAGAAGGTTCATCTGGGCAGCACGCGACCGGGCTACGGGGCGCCGAGCCTCGTCGAGGCGACGCCAGAGCTGCGCCTCGAACTCGCGGACGCACAAATATACATGCTGCGGCTCGCTCATTTGCTGCGCGTCGACCTGACCGAGGCGGTGTTGGAGAAGATGCGGACGAACGATGAGCGGTACGGACATCTCGACCAACAGTAGAAGGACGTTCCTGCTCGGGCTCAACACCGGCTTCGTAACCGACGGGGTGCCGGACAGGCGGATGGTCGACTTCTACGGTGCCCGCAGCTCACCGCAGCTATCGTGCGCCATCGTCGGAAACGTTGTGATACCGTCCGGTCATGCGAGCAACGCGGTGACGCCGCGGATCTCCAACGATCCGATCTGGCGCACGCTGGCGGCCGCCGTCACTGTGCGCGGAACGAGCCCGGGCATCCAACTGGCGACGGCATGGGAGGACTATGCGGGAGCCATCAGCTTCCGACCCAAGAGCTGGAGCGAAACGATCGCGCGCAGTCGCGAGATCGCAGCGACGGTGACGAGTTCCCGCTTGCAGAAGCTCTTCAACGACCTGCGGGAGGGCACCGAGCTCGCGGCCGAGGCGGGGTTCCGGCACGTACAGCTTCACGCTGCGCACGGCTACCTGTTCAGTCTGCTGGTTGACGACAGGATCTACGATGGAGCCAGCGACAGCCTCGCCCTCGTTGCACGATGGGCCGAGGAGAGTCGCGCCGCCGGCCTAGAAACCTCACTTCGTATCTCGCTGCGCACCGGCGACACATTGTTCGACCAGGATGGCACTGAGCGCTTCCAGGACCGGGCAAGCGCGTCACCGGTCGAGCTGATTGACTTGTCCTCGGGGTTCTACAACATCGACAAGCGCCTGATCTATCCGAGCATCGCCGCGACGCTGGCGCAGCGGTGGTGCGAGAGCGCCGCAGTCGCCGCACGTCATCCGTCGCGGAACTTCATCCTCTCGGGACGGGCGTCGGCCTCAGTTATGACCTTGCCCGACAACGTTCACCTCGGCCTGTGTCGCGACCTCATCGCAAACCCGAACTTCCTTGACGATCCGGCAAGGGGGTGCGCGAACTCGGGCAAGTGCCACTATTATTCCCGCGGTGCTGCGCACGTGACATGCCCACAATGGGGCGACTGAACGCGATGGCCGCGCCACTCGGTCGCGTCCCTTGGAGTGGTGTCGCTCGACGGTAGCGAGGGAGGCCGCCTGCACGCATTCGACAGCGCTGTATCAGGTGGGCTCTCTCGCGGGGTGGTCATCGGCGGTTGCCGGGTAGGGTCGGGTTGCGAGTGCCAACCCCGAACCGAGAGACCCCCGATGACCGACGCGATGATGAGCCTGCGCGGCGTGCTGGAGAAGAGCGCCGACGCGGATCTGCTGCGGGAGATGATCGGCTTTGCGGCCGAGCGGTTGATGGAACTGGAGGTGGGCGGCCTGACGGGTGCCGCCCACGGCGAGAAGAGCGCCGAGCGTCTGGTCCAGCGCAACGGCTATCGCGACCGGGACTGGCAGACCCGCGCCGGGACGGTCGAACTGCGCATCCCCAAGCTGAGGAAGGGCTCATACTTCCCCGGCTTCCTTGAGCCGCGCCGGATGGCGGAGAAGGCGCTCACCGCGGTGATCCAGGAGGCCTACATCCAAGGCATCTCGACCCGCTCCGTGGACGACCTCGTCCAGGCGATGGGCGGCACCGGCGTGTCGAAGAGCCAGGTCAGCCGCCTGTGCCAGGAGATCGACGAGCGCGTGAACGCCTTCCTCGACCGTCCCATCGAGGGGGAGTGGCCCTACCTCTGGATCGACGCGACCTACGTGACGGTCAGAAGCGAGGGGCGCATCGTCTCGGTCGCCGTCATCGTGGCGGTGGGCGTGAACACCGACGCGCGGCGTGAGGTGCTCGGCATGGACATCGGCCCGTCCGAGGCAGAGACGTTCTGGACAGCGTTCCTGCGCAAGCTCGCCCGGCGCGGCCTGCGCGGGGTCAAGTTGGTGATCTCGGACGCCCACGAGGGCATCAAGGCCTCGGTGGCCAAAGTCATGAATGCGACCTGGCAGCGCTGCCGCGTCCACTTCATGAGGAACGTGCTCGCCCACGCCGGGCGCAGCGGGCGGCGCGTCGTGTCGGCCTTCATCGCCACCGCCTTCACCCAGGACGATGCGGAGGCGGCCAAGGCACAGTGGCGGCGGGTGGCCGACCAGATCCGGCCCAAGGTGCCCAAGCTCGCCGCCCCGCTGGACGCTGCCGAGCCCGACGTGCTGGCCTACATGAGCTTCCCGGTCGCCCATCGGGTCAAGCTACACTCCACGAACCCCCTGGAGCGCCTCAACGGCGAGATCAAGCGCCGCACCGAGGTGGTGGGCATCTTCCCCAACGAAGCCGCCATCACCCGCCTCGTCGGCGCGATCCTCCTCGAACAAAATGACGAGTGGGCCGTTCAGCGATCCCGCTACATCACCCTGGAAAGCATCGCCCCGATCGGCGATGATCCCCTCGTCAGCTTGCCGACCCTGGCAGCCTGATCGTCCCGGCCCAAGCCGGTGACCGTGGTGGCTTCGTCAAAGCTACACCACACCAGGGGACACGACCCGCCACTCCGCCAAGTGTCCGCTATGAGGTGGCGACTGAAGCCGATTGAACGACCGCAGCGGGCCAAAGCCGAATGTCGGCTTTCCGGCGGCAACTCAATGAAGGCTCAGCACCCTTCTCGGACGGTGGGGGGCTGGGTGCGGCGGCCCGCGCAGGCCGCCGCGGTAATGATCAGATGTCGGTCTGCTCCGACATTACGAGCGCATCGTCCGCCTCGATGCCGAGATAGCGCACCGTGCTTTCCAGTTTCGTATGGCCCAGCAGCAGCTGACAAGCTCGCAGGTTGCCGGTCCGCCGGTAGATCAGCGCCACCTTCGTCCGGCGCAGGCTATGCGTGCCGTAGCCCGCCGGGTCGAGCCCGATCAACGTGACCCACTCGTCGACCAGGCGGCCGTACTGGCGCGTCGTCAGGTGCTCGCCCGGGCGGCTGCGGCTCGGAAACAGCCAATCGCTGGCTCGAAGGCCCCGCAGCTTCAGCCACGCCGCCAGCGTCTCACGGGTGGTCTCGGTCAGCTCGAACGGCACGGGCCGTCCGGTCTTCTGCTGGACGATGGTGGTGCGCAGGCGGATGCCTGCCCTCATTGGCGGCGGCGAAGGCGCCGCGACCCTCGACACCTGGCACGAAGAGCCACCCCTTCGCCCGCACCGCCGCGAGCACACCCGTTAGGCTTCAATCGAGCGAGGCTCACTGCATCCAGCAGATAGTCTCGATGCCGGTCAGGTGTAGAATTTGTAAGAGGGATTTGGGTGCTGGTTGTCAGATAGTTCGGTCATGAGCATTCCGACCTTGCGGGCGAACGAAAGGGTGATAGGTGCCCGGGACATTCCGTCGGTCGAGTTCCAGTTCATCTTGGTCAAGGCGAGGATTTCGACCGCGCGCTGGCGCATGTCGGTTTCGCCGACTGCGCCGATCTGAATGGGCGCGGGGATGTGCGGTCCGGGATACTCGTTCCACCACTCGACATAGCCGCTGGTGAATAGAAAGTGGTCATCGCCGACCGTGCACAGCGTGCCGCGAGCAGGCTCCTGCGTCCCCTTCTTAACGAGACGAAAAGACGTGCTGCGGATCCAGATCAGGTCGCAAGCAGGCACCTTTTTCGACGCCGCGCGCTGGAAGCCTTCTTCCTCCTCGGGTGCGTAGGCGGAGCTCTTGTGGATGACGACCCGACTCGGCAGCACGCCGGCGCGCGCCTCGTAGGCGCTGAGCACGTCCTCTAGAAGCCCCTCAGCCTGCTCTTGCGTAAGATAAGGTTGCTTGTTGCGCCGCTGATCTTTCGGGATCGTTGCTCCCTTGAGCGCGAAGGGTTCGACTTCTGTCGAGAACGCCTGCGCGACACTCGCGTAGACGAGATTGTCAGCGCCGCGCTTCATGTGGTGAAACGAGACACCGACGAAGCAGATGTTCGGCGGCAGGTCTGCCGGGCGCCACGGCAACCCACCGGCCTTGTAGTAGAGTGTGGTGGCGATGTTCCAAGCCCTGGTTGCGAAGCTCTGACCCTTGTCGTCGGGCCGATCGATGCTGTCACGCCGGAGGACCTGCAGGGGCACCGGACCTACATGCGTCATCTGCCGCGCCTTGAGCGCTCGGTAGAAGGTCCGAAACAGCAGGTCGTCGGCGCGCGTGCGCAGGTCCTCGGCGGCTTCGAGCTCCTCGGGCGTCGGCGCGAACAGCGCCAGCTGATCGGCCTCTTCCTCCTGGCGCAGAACTTCCAATGCGCGTCGTTCCCTCGCGGTTAGCCCAGGATTGCTGATCCGAAGATCGGCGACGTCAGGCGCGAGGCAGACGATGATGCAGTCGGGCTGCACGTCTCCGAACAAGCCGGAAATCTTGCTGTCGAAAAGGTCGAGCAGCTCGTCGAAGCCTTCCTTATCGCCGCGTTGCCGGGCGAGTTCGTACCGCGCTTGGTCGACTGGACGCAGGAACCTGGGTTCGATGATGAAACGGCAGCCCAGCACTCGTTCGGCGCCCAGCCAGTCGCGGTAGCGACGCGAATTACCCTCCTTTGCCGGGAGGTAACCGTTCAGCCGCTCCAGCCAAGCGCTCGCAGCCGTGACATCGGCCTCAGCGCCGACGATGCCGAGGCGGATTTCAGCGACACGCTTGTTATCGACGGGCCCCGCATCCGACAGCAAACGCCGCGGCTCGATGCCGGTCTTGCCGTCGCCAAAGGCGAGCTTGGGCTCAGGCAGCCTTTGTATGCGAACGCTGATCGGCTGCACCGCCGGCCTCCTCGATAACTTCTACACTAACAAACGAGCCGCCGAGAATCAGATCCTCGACATGCTGCTGCCCAAGGTTGATCGTCTGCGCGCCCTGACTCAGGAACCTGCCCCAGAAGGTCAGATCGTTGTCGACGTTCTGATTTCGGTCGAGCTTCATGCGCCGGGTCGCCTTCGCTGTCCGGGCGAAGGAGGGCAGCGGCTTTTTCGCGTCGCGTCCGGTGAACATGTAGAAGGGCTTGATCCTGACGCCCCAAACCCCAGCCATCTGGATCACCTCGAAACCGAACCCCTCGTTCTCGAACCACGCCTTGTAGCCGTCCGGTCCGCGTTGTTTCACGACCCATCGTTGGATGTTCTTGCGGGCGGGAGAGTCGTAGACGTAGCAGCGGGCGCCGCCAGCGTTGCCCTCGAAGTAGGCGCGACGCCCTCGCTTCTTGCCTTCCTCGATGACCAGCCCGCGCAAACCGAACCCGCGCAGATGACGCTCGAAGTGCTTTCGCAACAGCCAGGACAGCACCCGCCGACGATCGGGATCCGCTTCGATCTCGCTTCGTCGCCAGGCTCGGCCGGCACCCTGATGAGCGTATGAACCGAACACGGCGTGAAGGATCGGGAGAGGTGCGAAGCTCCAGATGTACTCGTCGCCCTGGACGATGAACGTGCCGGCCTCATTGATCGGCAGCTCCGTCGGCCGCGCTCGCCAGGGTCCGGTCAGCTTCACGACCGCGACAGTGTCGGGGATGCTGACGAAGGGGATGAAGTTCAGGACGTAGACTTCAGTCGGGCGTTCATCCCGTGCCACGGACTTTGATCCGGCCGACGCAATGGGCTGCTTGATCAACGCTGTGAAGCGCGCGCCCGGCGCGTCGTTTGTGAACTCGGCGCCGCCGCCATGGTCGGCCAGCATTTGCTCGACATCGACGAGACCCGTGCCCGCACGCTCCATCGCTCGGATGCCGAAGAAGATGTCGCAGAGCGCGCGATTTCGCAGGCCGCTGACCTCGACGCGAGGCTTGAAGCGGCCGCCGTTATCGACTTCGAGCTGGGCGATGACCGAATCCGGCAGCCCCCCGGGGTTCGAGAAGCGCACGCTCTCGCCGGACGATACCGCGATGATGGCGGGATCGCTCCGGCTGTAGTCGCGGTGCACGAGCATGTTGACGAGCAATTCGACGAGCGCCCGTTCAGGGTAGGCTGGCCGTTCGTCGTGCGTCGTGCGCTTCTTGACCTTGAGGGTTGGGTTCGCGTCCCTCTGGCCTAGCCATTCAATCAGGTCGCGATGCTGCGCGATAAGATTGCCCTCGAAGACGCGACGCTTCTTTCCGCCAATGGATGTCGAAATCACGGCATGCGGAAACCAGCGTTGGGGCTCCCGGCCGAACAGAAGCACGCAGCCCGCAGTCGGCACTTCGCGGCCATCGCACTGAACGAGGAGACCCTGTTCTTTCAGCAGGCCGGGTAGCGTGTCGTGCATAACCGGGGGCCGCCCGAGCTTCTCGCAATATTCCTTCAGCGTTGCGATCACCAAGTCATGGTCGAGGTCCGCCACGGTGGCGTCCGGGACGACCTGGTCGTCGAACGCGGAAGTGGCTGCGCCGTCGCCCTTTGCCGTCGCGTGAAGATAGCGATCCTCGGCTTTGAGACCTCGCGCGAGTTGATCCATCAGTTCGTCGAAGCCCTCGATCTCGTAGGGCTCGAAGTTGCTGCCGATCCGCCTCTTGAGCGCCTCGACGTTGGGGTGAAGGGTCTCGCCTTTACGGATACACCAGTAAACGCCGTTCTTGAAGTTGTTGGTTTGCGCGCCCCCGTCGCCGAGGAAGTGCTCCATGATTGATGGTTCGGAGCCTCGGTATCCGATCACCACCAGTGGGCTATCCGCGACTAGCGGGAGGAGCTTGCTTACCAGCTCAGCATCGAGTTTCTGGACCTCGTCGACGAGGTTCTGATCGGAGTACTGCTCGGCACGCCCGTGTAGCCACACAATCTGAGCTTTGGCCTAGAGGCTGAACTCGTTGAGGTCGCCGGCTCGCCGGTTCACTTCTGCGATGTGCCCGATGTGCTGCCGAACCGCTCCGAGTGCGGTCGGCAAGCAGGTGTCGAAGTTTGTAGTCAAGACGGTCGAGACAAGCCCTTTGACGATGAGCTCCGCTAAGCGATGATAGCCCTTGCCGATGCCGTTTGTAGGCTGGATCAAGTCGAGCAAGAGCTGTTTGCGATATTCGGCTGGTTTCAGCAGGTTTTGGACAACGAGGGGAAAGTTCTCGGCCAGCCGGTCATCGCCTTTGAGGAACCACGGCTGTCCGTGCAACCAGGTCTGCCATTCGGTAAGCCGGACCTGCTCCGGTGGGACGGAACCGCCGAGAATCTGTTCGGCGTACACCCTCTTCGCCAGCCGCTTCACGCTCTCGGCAGCGGTGGGCACGCCGGAGCCGAAGCTCGCGCCAGCCCCCAGAAGCAGCACGGGGCGTGCGCTGTTGGTCGCGCGAAAGATGCGCGTCAACGTACGGATGGCATCTTGCTGCGACATCAGCCCTCCAGAGTCCCGAGCGGATAGCGGAGTGTGTCGACGTTCGCCAGAACAATACAAGAACTAACTTCGCTTTTCCAGTGATAAGAATAAAGCCCGCGGAGCGGTTGTCGCGACCGGCGCATTCGCTGCACCAGCGGGAGTCCGCTCTGACCGGCGCCTCCCGATCGGTGCGTGCCGTATGGCTTTTCAACAGATTCTTTCGTTGACGGTGAACGGGAGGCCCTAAAGCGGACGCGGTGAATGTCGGCTACGGGTCGATAGTGTTGAAAAAGGCGTCGTTGCTGCTGGCTTGAAGTAGTGATTCACTCCTTCCGAGCGGAGGGTGACGCGAATGATGGGCGATCGGGTCACGGTTCAGGACGCGTTGTTCTACGAGTTCAGCCTCGAACGGCATGTTCCGGCGAAGCACCTTCTTCGAGTGATTGATCGCTTCGTCGATTTGTCTGGCATCCGGCAGCATCTTGCCCCGCACTACAGCTCAATCGGCCGCCCTTCGATCGATCCCGAACTTCTGATCCGCATGCTGATCGTCGGCTACTGCTTCGGCATCCGCTCCGAGCGCCGGCTGTGCGAGGAGGTGCATCTCAACCTCGCCTATCGCTGGTTCTGCCGCCTCGGCCTCGAAGGCGACGTGCCCGATCATTCCACCTTCTCCAAGACCCGCCACGGCCGTTTCCGCGACGCCGACCTCCTGCGAGAGCTCTTCGAGACGGTCGTGCGGCGCTGCATGGCAGAAGGGTTGGTGGGCGGCGAGGGCTTCGCTGTCGATGCCAGCCTGATCGTGGCCGACGCCCAGCGCCAGCGGGGCGTGAAGTCGGGCGAGGATCTCGATCCGACGGCGCGGCGGGCGGTGGCCGAATATCTTGCGACGCTCGACGACGCTGCTTTCGGCGCGGCGACGCCGGTGGAACCGAAGTTCGTTTCGCCGGTCGATCCGGCGGCCCGCTGGACCGCCTCCTGGGGAGGGCCGGCCGTCTTCGCCTACTGCACCAACTACTTGGTCGACGTCGAGAATGCGATCATCGTCGACGTAGAGCCCTCGACCGCGGTGAGGCAGGCGGAGGTCGGGGCGGCCAAGACGATGATCGCGCGCGTCCATGACGATCTCGGCCTCTGGCCCGAGCGGCTGATCGCCGACACCGGCTACGGATCGGCCGAGATGCTGGACTGGCTCGTGCACGAACGCGGGATCGAGCCGCACATCCCGGTCTTCGACAAATCCCAGCGCAAGGACGGGACCTTCTCACGCGCGGACTTCGCCTATGACCATGGCAGCGACAGCTACACCTGTCCGGACGGCAGGCAGCTCAAGCTCTACCGCCGCCGTTTTGCCGCCCCGCGCGATGGGATTAATCAGGACAACACGCTGCGCTATCGGGCCAGCCAAGCCGACTGCCGAGCCTGCGCCCTGAAGGCGCAGTGCTGTCCGAACGCGCTGGCTCGCAAGGTAACGCGTTCGCTCTTCGAAGGCGCACGCGATATGGCGCGGGCGATTGCCGAAACCGACGCCTACCGAACGTCGCGAAGGCAGCGAAAGAAGGTCGAGATGCTATTTGCGCATCTCAAGCGGATCCTGAAGCTCGACCGGTTGCGACTACGAGGGCCCAATGGTGCCCGCGACGAGTTCCACTTGGCAGCCACGGCGCAGAACTTGAGGAAGATGGCCAAGCTCTACGCCGCCAAGCAGCCGATCCCAGCCAGCTGAGAGCCGAGCGAGCACCGCGTCACCTCAAACGAAGGCTCAACGGCCAGCCAAGGGCGCTGCTCCAACCGCTTTTTTCAACACTATCCACCCATCTCGGACATTCGATCAGTCGAAGCGTATCGCTCGAAGCAGTGCAGAAATGGTCAGGACTGGCCCACGTCGTTGGCTATCTCTATACCCCCCCCGGCGAGGAGGGAGAATGGGGGCTGTCGCGGTACGGGGCCCTGTTCCGGAGCCTGGGCGGGCGGCGCATCTTCTACGCGTCCGGCGAGGTCGTGTCGCTCTCGGACAAGGTCAGCTTCACGGTCAAGCGTGGCATGGGCGAGGACGAGCTGCGCCAGCTCTTCGCGGCCGCCGCCACCGGCCGGTAGCTGGTGGGTGGGGATCGCATGCGCAGGGTTTTCCTCTTCCTCGTGTGGCTCGCCGTCGTCGGACCGGCGGTGGCCGATCCTCGCGACGACCTCGTCGCCGCCTTCGGCCGTGGCGACCGCGAGACCGCCTTGCGCACGGCGCGGCCCTTGGCCGAACGAGACGATGTCCTCGCCCAGTATCTGCTCGGCAAGCTCCTGCGGGAGGATGCTGGGACACGCCAGGAGGCGGCCGTCTGGCTGCGGAAGGCCGCTGAGAAAGGCCATGTCGCCGCACAAGGAGAGCTCGGCTACCTCCTGGCCTTCGACCTGCGCAAGCTGGCGGAAGGCCGCACCTGGATCGAGCGCGCTGTGCAGGCCAACAATCCGCCTTCGTTCAGGGATCTCGGCTGGATCCAGGAAAACGAGGGGCGGGGCGAGGCCGGGCTGAAGGACGCCGCCGAATCCTATCGGCGCGGCGCGGAACTGAACGACCGCAACGCGAAGCTGCTCTACGCCAACGCGCTTCTTCACGGGCGAGGCGTCGGCAGGGATCCCGCCGCGGCGGCGGCGCTGTACTGCACGGTCGGGACCGTCCCGGGCGACCTGCAATGCGCCAAGCTTCTGCTCAAGGGCTCCGTACCGGGGCGAGGGCCGGCCGAGGGGATCGCCCTCCTGCGGCGCCTGTCCGAACGGGGCAGCGCCGACGCGCGAGTGGTCCTCGCCGAGTATCTCCTCGACGCGCCGCCCGGCACCCGCGACATCGAAGAGGCGGTGAGGCTCCTGCACCTCGCGGCCGACCAGGGCCACGCCGATGCCCTGTTCGATCTCGGTTGGCTGGCGAGCCGGGGAATCGGCGGCCCGAAAGACCTGCGCGCGGCCTTCGACTGGTACGGCAAGGCCGCGGCAGCCGGACAGATCTACGCCTATGGGCGCATGGGCATGCTCGCCGCCGCCGGCCTCGACGGCAAGCCCGACCCTGCCGAGGCATTGCGGCTCTTCCGGCTCGGGGCAGAGCACGATGACCCGGCGGCGCAGGAACGCCTCGCGATCCGCCTCTGGGACGATGCGCCGCCGACCCGGGACCGGGCCGCCGCCGCGGCGCTGTTCTGCCGGCTCGACAGCGCGGTCGCGGCCTATGGCTGCGCGCGGGCGATCACCGAGGGAGAGGCCGTGGAGAAGGACAGGACCGTCGCGGTGCGCCTTTTCCGCAAGGCCGCCGCCGCAGGGCACGTGGCGGCCCAGGCCGAACTCGGGCACCGCCTTCTCTCCGGAATCGATGTCGACAAGGACGTTGCCGAGGGCGTGCGGCTGACCAAGCTCGCGGCCGAACGCGGCTCGGCCATCGCATACTTCAACATGGGCGCCATCCGTTCTTCCGGCCTCGACGGACCTCCGGACTTCAGCGAGGCTCTGCGATGGTACGGGCAGGCAGCGGCGGCGGGGATCGTCGAAGCGCATGCGCGGGTCGGCCGGCTTCAAAAGTACGGTCCAGCCGAGTTGCGCAACCTGCCGGCCGCCTATGCCGCCTTCAAGACGGGCGCGGACCTGGGAAGCGCCGACGCGCTTGTCCAGCAGGGCGTGTCGTTGCGCGATGGGACCGGCGTCGCACGGGACGAGGCAGCGGCCGCAGAGCTTCTCTGTCGGAACACGACGGCGTTCGGCCGCCAGAACTGCGCGCGGCTCGCCATCGCCGGCAAGGCGCGCGGCCGCGACAAGGCCGCCGGCTTCGCGATGCTCGACGCTCTCGTGAAGGAGGGCGACGCAGGGGCGATGACCGCGATGGCCTATTACACGCTCAACGGCATCGGGACCCGGAAGGACGTTCCCGAAGCGAAGCGTTACGTCGAGCTGGCCGTGGCACAAGGCGATGCCGCCGCGATGTTCACCAAGGGCGCGATGATCGAGCGCGGCCTCGGTTACAAGCGGGATTTCGCCGAGGCGGTGCGCTGGTACGAACGCGCCGCCGAGCAGGACCGGCCCGAGGCCCTCCTGACGCTCGGTCGGATCTACGAAAAGGGTCGGTTCGGGAAGGCCGACGCCAATCTCGCGCTCGGGTTCTATCGCCGGGCGGCGGAGAAGGGGAACGCCGAGGCCGAGGCGGCGGCGAGGCGCCTTTCGCGGCGCCCCGGCGAATCGACGGTTCTCGATTTCCGGCCGCCACCTTAGCCGACCGAAGTCTCGAACTGCGATGCTGCCCCCATCGCCGGCCGAGATTGAAAAGGGCTGAGGGTCCGCGAAGTCCCGTCGTCCATTGATGAGGGACTACCCATTCAGGGAAATCGTCTGGATACGAGTGTGAAGATGAACTAGGCTGCTTCATAGGTTCGACGGAATTATTGTCGTTCTGGGCCGGGTGGCATGGCCGGACACCTCATCGCGACGACGGGCAAGGCATTGCCGGGGGACGAGGCGCCGGCGACCCTGCGGCGCGAGCAGGTCGACGCCGTCTTCCGCGTGGTGGTCCCCGGTGTTGCCGGGGCTGCCCTCGCTGCGGTGATCCTCGCCACGATTCTCGTGAAGCTCGGCGCGGCCGATCCTCGGACGGCGACGGGCTGGACGGCCTCCGTCGTGGCCTGTGCCGTCGCTCACACGTGTCTTGCCCGCGCCTATCGGCGGCCCGGCCTCCCGAGCAGGGACGCCTCCCGATGGCCCCGCGTCTTCACGCTGATCGCCGGGCTGGAAGGCATCGCCTGGGGATTCGCCGCCGTGGGCCTGACGCCGGGCGCGCCTTTCGACGTGCGGTTTCTCGCCATCGCCGTGACGATCGGGGTGACGGCCGGCGCGATCCCGGCCTTCGGGCCTCACCTGCCGGCTTTCCTGGCGCTGTTCCTGCCCGCGACGCTGCCTTACGTGGCGGCCAACCTCTTCGCCTCCACCCTCGTCGAGCGGGCGAGCGCGCTCCTGATGCTGGTCTACGCCGCGGTGATGGGCGGCCTCGGACTTCGCAGCCACCGCGCCTTCGCCGCGATGGTCGGCCTGCGGCTGCGCACCGAGGCGCTGGCCGAGGCCCTGCGGCGGGAGCGGGATGCGGCCGAGGCCGCCAACCGTGCAAAATCGAGCTTCCTCGCCGCGGCGAGCCACGACCTGCGCCAGCCGGTGCATGCGCTCGGCCTGTTCGCGGGCGCCCTGCGCCGCCTGGACCTGCCCGACGAGGCGCGCCTCCTCGTGGAGCGGATCGAAGCCTCGGCAGGGGCCATGGACGGGCTGTTCAACGCGATCCTCGATATCTCGCGGCTCGATGCCGGCGTGGTCGAGGTCGAGCCGCGCGCGTTCCGGATCGGCCTCGCTCTTGACCGCATCTGCCGCGACCTCGGCCCCGAAGCGGAGGCCAAGGGCCTCCGGCTGCGATGCCGCCCCTCCGGCGCGATCGCATGGACGGATCCGATCCTGCTCGAGCGCGTGCTGCGCAACCTGGTCTCGAACGCGGTGCGCTACACGGATCGCGGCGGCGTCCTCGTCGCCTGCCGCCTCCGCGGTGGCCGCCTCGCGGTCCAGGTCTGGGATACGGGACCCGGCATCGCGCCCGACGACCGCGAGCGCATCTTCCAGGAATACGTGCAGATCGGGAATGCCGAGCGGGACCGCGCCAGGGGGCTCGGCCTGGGGCTCGCAATCGTCCTGCGGACCTGCGCCGTCCTCGGTGCGCCGCTCGCGTTGCGTTCACGAGTCGGGCGCGGCTCGTGCTTCGAGGTCGTGGTCGCCATGGCCGAGGAGGCGGCGCCGGCCGAGGAGCCGGCCGAGGCGGTGCCGGGCGCGACCGCACGGGCGCTCGTGGTGGTCATCGACGACGAGGCGCCGATCCGCGAGGCGATGGAGCGCCTGCTTGCCGGCTGGGGCCACGCGGTGATCGCGGCGGCCTCGGGCGAGGAGGCGGTGGGGCGGCTGGCCTCCCATCCGGAACGGCCGGACCTGATCGTCTCCGACTACCGGCTGCGGGACGGCGAGACGGGCCTCGACGCGATTGAGCGCCTGCGCTCCGAATACAACGAGACGATCCCGGCGCTGCTCGTGACCGGCGATACCGCGCCGGACCGGCTGATCGAGGCCAGAGCGAGCGGGCTCGTGCTGCTGCACAAGCCGGTGCCGAACGGAAAGCTGCGCGCCGCGATGCGCAACCTGATGGCCGGCGCCCTCGATTCCGGAGGCGGATGAGGCGGCCTCAGATCAGGCCCGCCGCTCGGGCGGCCACCGCGGCCTGGGTCCGGTTGATGGCGCCGAGCAGCTTGAAGATCGCCGTGACGTGCGCCTTCACCGTCTTCTCCGAGAGATCGAGTTCGTAGGCGATGATCTTGTTGGGCTGGCCGGCGCTCAGGCGGCGCAGCACCTCTACCTGACGGGCGGTGAGCGCCGGGGCGGCGGTGTCCGTCCGGCGCGCCGGAACCGGCATCGGCGCCGTCGATCGGGTCGCCTCCCCGATGATCAGGGGCGGTACGTACACGTCCCCGTCCATCACCAGGCGGATCGCGGCGAGCAGGGTGTTGTGGCTCGCCGATTTCGGGACGTAGCCGAGGGCTCCGTTGCCGAGGGCGCGGCGCGCGTCCCCCGCATCCTCGGACGAGGACAGGACGATCACCGGCACTTCCGGCCGCACCCGGCCGAACTCGCCGATCGCGGTGAGCCCATCCATTCCGGGCAGGACCATGTCGAGGATCACGACGTCGAGGTCGTCGTGCGCTTGCGCGAGAGGCAGGGCGTCTGCCACGGTTCCGGCTTCGAGGATCGCGACATCGGGTCCCGCCCGCCGGAGCAGGGCGGCGATCCCCTCGCGCAGCACCGGATGATCGTCGACGATCAGGAACTTCATCGCAGGAGTATCGCCGGGTTCCGCGTCGCCCGAAAGGGTCCGGACGTCCCGCGACCAAGGTCCTACCGGACTCGACTCGCCGTCGACCATCGGTCAGCTTACGCGAAGCTTCCGCTCTCTCCATGCTCGTCGCCATGACGGATTCTTCAGCGAACACCGGGCTAGGTGACGCCGCGGGACGGGTGCGGAGCGGCGTGCGTCCCTGGCCGACCGTCCCCGGGATCTGGCGGGTGCGGCTTACGGCGCTCGCAATCGCCGCGGCCGCGATCCTCGCCATGACCGTGATGACGATGCCCGATTCGCCGACGGCCGCCCTGCTGCTCGACCGGCAGCGCTACAGCGTCTTTCCCTATCCCTTCACCATCCAGAACCTGATCTACCTCGCGCTCGCCTGGGCGATGGGCGAGCTCTACCGGCGCTGGCGGGCGGCCCGGCGCGAGCGGGCCTTCCTCCGGGCCGGGTTGCTGCCCGAGGATCCGAACTCCATGCTCGAACTGCACGAGCTCGGACCGATCCGGCGGCGCGTCGCCGACCTGCACGATGCCGAGAGCGGCTTCCTGCCCGCCCTGATGGACCTGACGATCCTCCAGCTCCAGGCGAGCCGCTCGGTCGATCAGGCGATCAACGTGTTGACGAATGCGCTGAGCCTGATGAGCGATCAGGTCGACCTGCGCTACCAGATGCTGCGCTACATGGCGTGGCTGATCCCGACGATCGGCTTCCTCGGGACGGTCATCGGCCTGTCCCTCGCTCTCCACCTCATCGATCCCGCCAACATGGATCTCGGCAAGGTGGTGGGGGGCCTCTCGGTGTCGTTCTACACCACCCTCGTCGCCCTGATCGCCAGCGCCGTGCTCGCCTTCGTGCAGCATGCCGTCCAGGAGCAGGAGGAACTCGCCCTCAACGCGGCCGGACAATATTGCCTCAAGAACCTGATCAACCGCGTCTATATCGACCACGAGAGCCGGGTGGAGCGGTGAGCGCCGGCCGGACGAGGCCGCCGCGATGAGACGGCGGAGGCGGCAGGCGGAGACCAGCGAGGTCGCGCTGATGGCCGTGATGACGAAGGCGATGGGCGCCTTCCTCATCCTGATGGTGTTCGGGATGAAGTACTACATCCCCGACTTCACCTCCGAGCAGATCGCCGCCATCGTTCGCTCCTCCCTCGGCGGCGTGCGCACGCAGCTCGAAGCGTCCGGCCGCAAGCTCAAGTCCGGCGACTATACCCGGGAAGACCTCGACCGCCTCCAGGAGCAGATCGATGCGGCGGTGGCCAAGCTCGCGCAGGCCGAGCGGGACGTCTCGCGGCTCCAGACCCGGCTCGACCAAGCGGCCTCGCAGCTCCGCCGCGTGGAGGAAGAGCGCGGTCGCCTCCGGACCGAAGCCGAGGCGGCGCGCACCGAGATCGCGCGGCTGAAGGCGGCGCTGGCGGAGGCGGAGGCGCGGGCACGGCGGTTCGAGACCGAGGCGGAGACGCTGCGGGCCGAGGTCGCGCGGATGAAGGCGGAGGACACCGCCGCGCTCAAGTCCCGGATCGAGGCGCTCGCCCGCGAGAACGCGGACCTCGCGGCGCGCCGGACGGCGGTCGTGCAATTGCGATACACCTGTGCCGACGCCGTGATCGTCGTCGGCGTCTCGCATCAGGAGACGCGCGAGCCGGGCAAGGCCGAACCCGTGATCCCCGGAGACGGCTCGCCCGGCTACGGACCGATCGTGCGCGGCCCGGACACGATGCGGCCCCAGGAGAGCCTGGACTTCAGTCCGCTGCGCGGCTCGCGCGAGGTGGCCTCGACCTGGATGGGACGCGCCCTTCACGCCGGCGATGCCCTGGCGGTCTACGCCAAGTACCTGAATGCGGTGCCGATGGACGGGAGCCAGGGGCCAAGCGGCGCGTCGATCTCCTGCGAGGTGACGAGCTTCCTGTCCTCCGGCGGCATTGCGGTGGGAGCTCCGCCCATCCGGGTCGGCCCGCAGCGGCCCTTCGCCTTCATCGGGCTCGTGCGCCTGGTGGGCGAACGGCTCCAGGCCGTGCGTCTCGACGAAGCGCAGACGCGCTGGTTCGCGGAACGTCTGTCCGCGGCACCGTGCAAGGCGCCGGTCTGCGACCCGTCGAGCGCCGCCGCCCGCGGGGCGCTGCGCGGCTATCTCGCCGACCTCTATGGCAGCCGTCTCGCCGAAACACCCATCGGCTCCCCCGGCGACGGCGCCGGCCCTGTCGTCGATGAGCTGCTTGACCGCTACGTCGCTGGCTCCCTCGATCAGCCGACTGTCACGCGCTGGATCGATCTCGTCGCGGCCGATCCCAAGCAGGCCGCCGGCGCTCCGTCGGGCCCATCCGATGCTCTCGCGGGTGAGATGCGGCCACGCCTCTCGGCGGCCGGCGTGCCTCAAGCCGTGGCCGATGCATTCTTGCGGCGTGCGTCCTTCGGCTGGTGGAGTCCGGCGGAGCGCGAGGCGCGCCTGCGCCGTGCCGGCATCGCGCCGCTGCCGGGCGAGTTAGAGGCGCAGGCCGCCGCCACGCGCGCGCTTCCCGGCCACGTCGCGCTCATCAAGCCGATGGTCGAGGAGGGCGCGATGACCGCCGCCCAGGGCCTCGAATGGCTGGCGCTCGTCACCCGCGCCCGCGAAGCCGGCCGCCCGCGGGAGGGCGCTGCCGGACCGCCAGTTCCCAACCCGCCGCCGCAGGTCCAGCGCCTCGCCGAGGGCCTCGGCGCCAAGGGCTTTCCCGAGCCGTTCATCCTGATCGTCCACGGCCTCGCCGATGCCGGTTCGCTCAAGGCCGCCGACGCCCTCGACCTCCTGGCGCGCACGAAAGGACGCGAACGCCGATGAGCCGGCGCATGGTCCGCTGTCTCGACGGCCATCCCTACGACGCCAACGCGCATGATTCCTGCCCGGTCTGCGGGGCGGCGCCGATGCGCGTTGCGGGAGCGGGCGCGGCGTCGCGACCCGACGCCTCAGGCGAGGGCCGAAGCGAACCCGACCCGGCGCCGCCTCCGCCCTGGCGACGCCGGGCGGCGTTCGCCGTCCTCGGCCTCGGCCTCGTCGTCGGCGGCGGGCTCGCCATCGACCGGCTGCGGCCGGTGGATTGCGCACGCCCCGACATGGCCGAGAGCGGTCGGTGCGCGGCCGAGACCCGGCAGCGCCGGGAGGCCGAGACCCGGGCACGCGAGGTGGCCGAGGAGGCGCGGCGGAAAGACGCCGCCGCCCGGCGCGAGACGGAGGCCCGCCAGGCGGATGCCTCGGCCCGTCAGGCCCGCGCCGAGGCGGATCGCGCGGTGGCTGCTTTCGCCGCCGCCGCCGGCTCGGCCGCCCGCGTGCGGGCCGCCTACGCCCCGCTCGATCCGGCCGATGTCGAACCGCTGCTCGACACGCTTTCGCCGCTGCCATTCGCGGAGGGACAGCTGCGCCTCTCGCGGGCCCTGCGCCATGGCCTCGTCCTGACCCGCGCTCTGCGGGCCTTCCGGGCCGGCCAGACGCCGGTGGCCCGCACGCTCCTCACGGGGCTGTCCAAGGCGGTGCCGCCCGAACCGGACCGGCCAGTGGCCTACGGGGCCTATGCCCTCGGCTTTATCCTCGCGACGACGGGCGGCGACCCCGCCGATATGGCGGCGGCGGCCTTCCACCTGCGGGTCGCTTCGGAACTCGGCCTCGCCGGCGCGGTGATCGAGCTGCTGCGCCGTCCGAACCTCGTCACGGCGGCCAGGATCGACGATCCCGGCGCCGCGCGCCTGCTCGACACCGCCGCGATCCAGAACGGCCAGTCGGCCGCTTTGGAGGACCTCTACAAGCGGCGCGGCCTCAATCCGTTGCCGGCCGTCCTGCTGGCCAAGGCTTTTCGCGACGCATTGACGGCGGGAGACCGCCCGGCCCTGATCGCCGCCTATCGGGCGATCGGTGAACGGCGCGCGCCTCTCATCGACGCCGACATGGCCTACGCGATCGCCAGCACGCCGGGCTTCGACGGACCCTACGAGCGGATCCTCGCGATGGCCGACGGCGGAGCCGCGGCGATGCAGCCGCGCTCCTACGCGGTGATCGGCTGGCTCTGCGAGACGGGCGGCGCCGGCCTGCCGAAGGACATCCCGAACGCCGCGCTCTGGACCGCGCTCGCGCTCGTCGGCACGAAGCCGGAGGAGCCCTCCTTCCCGGATTTGCGCAAGCGCTATGCCGGTCTCAAGGATGCGCTGCCTCCCGGCCAGCGGACTCTCGTGGAGCAGGTCGCCAAGGAAATCGGGCTGCCGTGAAGGCGCTCCGCAAGCTGGACGTTTCGGAGCCTCTCCCGGCATGGTGAGGCCGGCCCGGCGGAGCATCGCGGCATGGCATCGATCCCGAATCTCTACCTCAAATGGCGCGCCTTCCGGGAACTGGTCGGGATGCCCCGTTCCGATGCCGAGATCGGCGTCGCGCTGTTCGGCGAAGACAAGGACGGGCCGCAGAAATTCTCGAAGCTGCTCTATGGGGACTACGGATGCTCGCCCGAGATCGGCGAGGCGCTGGCGGCCGTCCTCAACCGGCGGATCGAGACGGTGCGGCAGTCCCGCGGGTTGCCGAGGCTCAACCGGGACCCGTTCCGGGGTTCGGACCTCGACGCGTCGCTGCATGTGTTCCTGCGCCATCTCGCGGCGGCCGCGGCGGTCGCGGACGAAGAGGCGCTGGACCGGACGCAGCAGGCGCTGCTCGGGGAACTTGCTCCTGGGTTCGGCATCGACGGGACGATCCGCCTCGTCGTCGAGCGGTTCTTCGTGGACCGGACCTTCGCGCCGTTCCTACGCTCGGGGGGCGACGGCCCGGTGGTGTTCCAGGTCGGCAGACACAAGGGGCAACTGGCCGTCCTCGGCGTGACGGCGACGCCGGCCCTCGCCTACACCTTCGTCGTGCGCGACCCGCGGCCGACCGGGCATCGGAGCTGGGAACTCAACTGGAACGAGACGCTGTTCTGGCTGCCGTCTCCCTCCCGCCCCCGGATCGTCGATGGCGCCCTGCTGCTGATGCCGCCGTCGCCGCTCAGCCCGGAGCCGGGCCGCTTCCTCGTGACGACGGTGCTGGTCTGGGAGGAGGCGAGCCGGGCCCACCTCGATCCGCGGGGAGCGTCCGCCGCCGCGGCCGATCTGGACGAGGCCGAGACGAGCCGCTTCCTGACCAACCTGCGCCGCCTTCAGAGACGGCGCCCCGCCACCGTCACCGTGTCGAGCGCCGAGTACAGCGTCATCCTGTAGGACGCCTGTGATCCCCGCTTACGCCCCGTCCTGCGGCAGGCCGGGTCCGCCCCTGCTCCGCCTGAAGGCGAGATGGACCGGAAGGCGCACGCCGAGCGTCGTGTCGCCGACCGTCTGCCCCTCCCAGACGGCGACCTGCTCCGTCCGTGTTCCCACCGCCCTGTACGCGACGATCGAGAAGCCGTGCCCTTCCCAGGCGGCGTCGCGGATGAGCCGGACGTCCACGATGTCGTCCCAGTCGATGGTGAAGTCATTGCCCCGGGGCCATCGGCAGGCGATGCCCTGGTCGCCGAACCGTGTCACACGGACGCCCGAGCGCAGGTCCGGCCGCGCCAGGAGGCGGGTCAGCCGCGCCTTCTTCCGAAGTGCCCCGAATCCGACGAGGGCGCCGACCAGCGGCGCGGAAGCGGGCAGGCAGATCACGAGGCGCGGCAGATCGCGAGCGGCCGCCAGCACGCCGCCGAGCTTCGACAGGATCGGGGCATCGGATCGAGCCAGGGCGGCATAGGCTCCGCCCAGGAAGGGCAGGACCAGATCGGTGACGGCCCAGACCAGCGCCGTCAGGAGGAGCCAGAGACCGAGCAGCGCCCCCACGAGACTGGCCGCCATGCCGAGCCGCAAAAGCCAGAGTCGCGGGGGAGGCCACAGGCTCTCGCCGCCGACCGCCTCGTCTCCGGGCTCCGGCGCGGAGGAACGTGGCGATTCGGCTTTCGGCCGCGTCCCGACACGGAATGTCCGGTCCGGCTCGGGGCCGATGTCTTCACCGGTCGGTCTCGCCGTCATCGTTCCCTCCGCCGTCATTCTCTCCCCCATGAGCACAGCACCTCGTGCACCCGGCATTCCTCCGCCCCCTTGCTGCGGCAATAGGCGAGCGCGTTGTCCCGCGCCGCGAGGTTCGCGGCCCGCCGGTTCGGGCCATTGCCGTAGAAGACGCCGTGACCCCGCCGGCCGCGGCCGTCCGCGTAGGCGAGGCAGCCGTCCACGACCGTCGCCGGACCGTCGCAGGTCCGCCCGGCGAGGCGGATGCACTCCGACATGGCCCGCTGCCGTGCCTCGACCGCGTCGGGGAAGTTCCAGGCGAAGCCGGCCTTGCCCGTCTCGAAGTCGACCGCCATCGCGGCGAAGGAGCCGCCTTGTCGGGAGCGGGCCGCGGGACGGCCGCCGCCGCCCTGCCAGCGCCACGCGTTGGAATAGCAGGTCGATTCGCAGTCGCTCCGCCGGGATTCGCAGATCGGTTGCGCCGCCGGATCGTTCGAGAAGCAGGCCCGGTTGCAGGAATAGCGACAGGCGTCGAGGCTGCCGGCGCTCAGGTCCTGCGCCCCGGCGGACGCTGTCGCGAGGCAGAGCAGCAGGGCCGCCGCCGGACGAAGGGCTTCAGGACGCAAGGCGGTTGCTCCCCAGGCCGGCGAGGTTCGATTGCGCCGCCGCCTTCGGCCATGCGACCGCCGGCAGCATCACGCCCATGCGCCGGCCGCCGCGGAGGATGGAGGCGGCGTGGTCTCCGGGCTCGGCCCGTCCCACCGCCGACACCAGATCCTCCGCCGTACCGATCGGATGTCCGGCGAAGGCGACGACAATATCCCCGACCCGGAGCATGCGGGAGGCCGGCGTTCCCTCGGCGAAGCCCACGACCAGCGCTCCGGCGGTTCCCGAGTCCGGCGTGGCGGCCCAACTCCCGCCGAGGTCGCTGACGAGCAGGCCCGCATAGCCGCTGCGGCGATCGCCCCCGGGCACGCCGGGCGGCAGCGGACGGTCCGGCCAGACCGCCCGGCGGGCGGGCTCCAGCGCGGCATAGGCCGCTTCCCCCACCTCGGCCGGCATCAGCGCCACGGCAGCGGCATATCGCTCCTGTGCGTCGCTGGTGAGGGTGGAGGTCGCGAAGTCCTCCGTGCGGCGCCGGTCGGCTTCCCCGCGCGCGGCTTCGGCCAGGATCCAGGCCGGCGCCTCCGGCCGCCGGGCCGAGACCGCGGGAAAACGCGGCGTCAGTGCCAGATCGCCGAGACCGGGCCGGCCGAGGCGCGTGGTGCGCAGCGACGTCTCGATCAGCGCGTCGCGGGCGAGAGGGCCGACGAGGTCCGCCACCCAGGCCGGCGGATCGCTCGCCTCACCGGCGGGGAGGCTCCGCACGATCGCGGCCAGGGTCGACTGAACGAGGCATGATGCGGCATCCGGATCGGGCAGCGAGAGTGCCCGTTCCCGCAGCATCGTCTCCTGCGCCTCGCCGAGGGGCTCGCCTCGCTTGGCCGGCGCGCACAGGACGAAGGTCGCGGGTCCGGCGCCGCGGGCATCGAAGCCGAACCCGTCCCGCGCACGGGCGAGGGCGTCGGGGCGGCCCGCGTGCAAGTCGCCCGCGAGCCCCGGCGGCCGCTCGGCCGCGAGAAATAGCCGGGCGAGAGCCGACCTCCGCACCTCGGCCGGGACCGCGCCGGACGGCAGGACCACCGCGACGATATCGGCCTCCGTCGCGCCGCGACTGCCGGCGAGTCCCGCCCAGGCGGCGGCACGGCGGAGGTCGCCGGCCTCGAACCAATGCTCGGCGAGCGCCGCGGCGGCACCCATGTCGCCGAGGGAAGCGGCCTTCTCCAACAGGCCGACGCGGTCCGGTGCCGGTCCGGCGAGACCCTGGGCGCGCAGAAGTGCGGCCACCGCCTCCCGGCTCCAGCCCGCGCCCGCGGACGTGGCGAGCAGGGCGGGAGGCAGATCCGCGGGGTCGGGAGGGCCGAGCGCCCAGCCGGCGAAATCCGCAGGGATCGCGGCGCGCCGCAGACGGCGCAGGGTATCGAGAACCGGCGCGATGCGGTCGAGACGGACCTGCGCATCGTCTCGGGCGGAGGGAGGGGCGGCCGAGGCGGGCAGGCATGGCGCGAGGCAGGAGAGAGCGACGACGACGCCCCGGATCATGCTGCGCATGGATACCTCCTCAAATGTGAGCGGAATCATTCGAAGCGCTTTCGGATACTCGGGTATAGTGCACAGACTTGTCGATGATTGACGGCAGCCAAGCGACGATGGCGACCGGCCTCACGGAGATTGGCGGCTAATGCGCGCGAAGGCGGCCTTCCGTGCGTCCTGTTCCACCGCCGAACCCAGGATCGACGCAGGCGGTCTCGCGGCGATTCGCGTAGATCCGCACGAGGCAGCCGAAGACCGGTTCGTCGCCGGGATCGGTCCAGGCACTCCAGCGGCCGGAGGTCGAGCGGGTGCGGATGGCGCGCGCGTGAAACCAGAAGAGCTGACGCCAGCGCAGGCCGGCTCGGCTCTCCGCGCCGGACGGCGGCGCGATCGGCCCCGGCGTGATCGCGACGCCGCGCTCCTCCCGCAGCAGGCGGACGCCGCCGGCGCCGCGCGAGGCGGCCAGGAACCCGCCTCCGACATGTTGCCGCTGTGCATGGTACCGGGCGATGGCGGTGCTGCGGGCGAGCGCCGGGTCGCTCGGCAGCGGCAGGCGGCGCGCCTCGGCGGCCGAGGCGAAGCCGATCGCCAACGCGGCGACGAGACATCGGCGGACGGGCTGGCAGGACATGGGGTCGGCCCTCGTTCGAGCTGGACGATGCCGGACGGGGGAGGCCGCCGCCATTGCGGATTGTTGCCTCTCGTTGCGCGCCGGCATCGGGCCGATCTCGCGACGCGCGTCGGCAAGCCGGAGCAAGCCCGCGCAGTTCCCTCTTCCCATCCGCCGGAGCAGGATCCGCAGATCGGTCCTGCCGCAGGACTGCCGGATCGGAGCACCATGATGGAAAGTCCTGCCGGCTCTGTCCGGATCGCCCGGCGATTCTGCGCGGCGGCGCTCGTTCTGGCGACGCAGGACGCCGGTGCGCAGGCCGCGCCCTGTCCGCGACGCGTTCCCGTGGAGGCGCCGATCGCCCGGCCCTTCGGCATCGGGCTCCGCCCCTTGTCGCTGACGCCGGTGCTGCATGCCGGCGTGGTCTACGTGACGCGCCCCGGACTGACGGTGCGGGCCTTGGGAGACGGCTTGGTGGCATCCTGCAAAGCGGCCGGGAGGCGGGGAAGCCACCTCTGGATCACGCAGAGGGGCGGCCTGCGCCTGCGCTACGGCCCGCTGTCGACCAGGTTGCGCCCGCATGCCGTCGTCCAGGCGGGTGCCGTGCTGGGGACGACCCTGCGGACACCCCTGACGCTGCGCGGTCTCCGGCATGGCCGCTGGGTCGATCCGCTACGTGCCGCCTGCGGTCCGGTCGGATAACCGGCTCCCCTCGGCGGCAGATCACGCCGTAGTATTCCGTTCATACGGCAGGACCCATGTCTGACGATATGGCTACGACAATTCCTTGGAGGATCTGGAACTTCGAGGACCGCCCGCTTCATCTGTTGTGCGGGTCCCGGCAGGATCTCGGGAAAGGGATCGCGACGCTGCCATCCTTCGGTCGATTCGCGCTCGCCGACGAACACTCGCACTATCGCGGGCTCGTAGGCTTACCGAAGGGGCTCGGCGATCCGGACCTGGCCGGGCTTCGCTCGGCGGTCTGGGCAATCGTCCGCCTCGACGCCGGAGACGCGGCCGAGGCCCTCTTCGCCGACGACGGTTCCTTCGAAGGCCTCCACTTTCGCTCAGGGTTCGTGGTCCATCGCGGCGGCCGCCGGAGTGCCCTCGACCTTCTGACCCGTCTTGGCTGCGATCCGGCGGGCTGGGCCGGCGGTCTGCTGCGCTTCTCCGGTGCGGACGGCGTGGCGGTGGCGGGCGCGGACGGCTTTGCTGAGGCCGGCGACGAGGCGTTGGCGTTCGCAGGACCGCGGGGCGAGGCCCGCTGCGGTCGCAGCGGGCTGGCCCGGGCGGGGGCCGGGGGAACGGCAGAAGGCGGCGACAGAGCCCTCGCCGTCGTCGATCGCTTGGGAAGCGCCCGCTGCGGTACGTGCGGACTTGCGGTAGCCCGGTCGGACGCTGTCGCCGCTGCCGGCGCGGATGGCGTCGCCGTGGCGCTCGGCCGGGACTGTGTGGTCGAAGCCGGTTGGGGCGGTGCGGCCATCGCCGCGGGTCCGGTCCGGCTGATCCGGGTCGGTAGGAGTGGGATCGGGATCGTGCGCGCGAGCGCCAAGGCGATCGCCGTCGATGAGGACGGGCTCTGCCTTCACCCCCAGCCTCTGGCGAGGTACACGCTCGTGCGTCTCGGACGGGGCGCCGTCCTGTTGTACGGCGTGCAGGACGGTGGCCCGCTCCGGCAGCTGGTGGGCGGTTCGGACTGCGCGCCCGATGGCGGAACCTTCGTGTTCCGCGATGGGTCCTGGTATCCGGCCGCCTGGGAGATCGATATCTACGCCCTCGATCCCGATCGAGGCTGGGCCGTGACGGACGAGGGCGCCGAAGCGTCCCGGCGTCCGGCCGCGCCCGATTTACGTGCGCCGCCACAGGACCAGCCCTGGTGGCGCGTCGCAGCGTACCACGATCCCGCCAGCAGATGCACCGAGCGTTGGCCCGCACCCGGCGACACCGTGGTGCTGACCCGCCCGGTGCCGGACGCTGCGCAGGATGAAGAAGGGCGCGTGGCGCGGGACTGGACGGGCTTGCCCTGGGGCCGAGGCGATCTCTCCCTTCCCGAGGGGAGCACCTGCATGTTGGTGCGGATCGAAACTCCTTCGGAGGCGGACGAGCGCGGGGCCGTGAGCTGTCGGGGAGGCGACATCCTCTATCACGGCAACCTGCGCGGCGCCGTCGCCGCTCTGGTGGCGATGGGGGCGGATCCCGAGGGGATGGGGCTCGACATCGCTCTCGCCGGCGAGGGTGGGGTCGCCCGCGTGAATCCGGGCCGCAATCCCGCGGGCGGCTCTCCGATGGCTTCGCAAGGGGTCATGGAGGAGGACGAGACCGATCCCGACAACTGGGCCGACGTCCCGATGCTGACGGGGGATCCGGCCCGGCCGATGCGCCCCTCCCTCGCCGTGGCCGGGCCTGCGGGCATCGCGATCTGTGCGGGCGAGGCGCATGCGGGCGCGGACGGCGTCGCCTGGGCTCTGGATCGGGGAAGCGCGCGGGTCCTCGGATGTGGCATCGCGGTCGGCGCCTTTGGCCAGGCTGTCGCCGGCTCCGACGGAATAGCCTGGATCCGCGATCCCACGGGCCGCTGGGGTCCGTTAGGTCGACGGTCGCTGGGTGTGCCGCCTCAAGCTGAGGTCGGCTCGCGAGGGCTCGCGGTCTGTGCGGCGCCTGGCGGTCGGGCCACGGCGGCAGCCGCGGGGATCGCCGTGGTGGCCGAGGGCGGCAGCGCGACCTGCGGCGCGCTCGGTCTCGCGGTCTGCCTCCGCTCGGGCGGCCTAGCCTCCGCCGGTCGCGATGCGGTGGCGGTCGCAGCACGCGGCAATGTCTGCGGCCTGACGGGCGCTCTGCTCGTCGCCCGGGACGAGACCGGGCGCTGGGTCCATGGGCGGGTCGGGGAAGACGGAATCGCGGAGAGCGTCCCCTACGTAGCGGCGGGCGGGCGGTTCCTGCCGCGCGTCGTCGTGCTCCCCCGTGCCGCGCGGCGCGGCGGCTCGGATCGGTCAGGGGCGACGAGGAGGAGACGCTCGTGAGGTGGTGGCGCGACGGGACGGATCGCCTCGCCTTCCGGCTCTGGCGGCTGCTCCGGCGCCATCCGACCGGCATGCCCGCGCCGCAGCCCTGGTCGGGACCGCCCGATCCGTCACCCGACCCCGCGCGCGAGCCCCCGGTCCGGGCCGCCGCGCGCCCGGCGCTTCCCTCCATCGGGGAGATGCTTCTCGCCCTCGCGCCCCGGCTCGACTGGACCGATCCGGTTCTGCGCCGGGGTTTGGCAGAGCCGGTATGGACGCCGCCGCCGGACTTGCGGGCGCTGATCGAGCGGGCCCGCGACGAGGCGGGGCAGATGCCCCTCTACGAACTCGGGATGAGCCTGCCCACGCATACGCTGGTGCTCGCCTGCCTCGCCCTCCTGCGCTCGCGAGAGGACGCGGCCATCGATGCGCTGCCGTGCCCGGAAGCGGGAGGGGCGGTGCGGGACATTCCCGGTTCGGTCCAGACGGCGATGTTCCTGGCCTTCGGTCTGATCTGGCCCCCACGAAGCGCCGATGCCCCGGTCGAGTTCGTCCGACCGAGCCCTGTCGCAACGCCGGTCAACGCCGCGCAAGTGCCGCCGGTCCTGCGGCCTGAGAGATCTCCGACATCGGATCCCCCTCGGATCCCGACGATCGTGAGACCCGAGCCATGAAGACCGTCATCGCCGCTGCCACCTGCACTACCTTCGCCGTCCTGGCCTTCGGGCCGATGCCGCTGGTGGCAGGTCTCGCTGCACAGGCGCAGCATTCCGCCTTGGGTGATGCCAGGGGTGAGGCCGCGGATCGGGCCAACGCGCTGTTCGGCACCTATCGCGCCCGCTGCGGGTCGGTCGCCGTCGTCGCCATCGATGTCGCCGCCGCTCCTGCAGGAGCTTCGCGGGATCGCTGGAGAGCACGCAGGCACCTGTCCGGAACGGCCACACCCTCTACGTCGCCCTGGCCGACCTGCGCCTCGACGCCCGGGAAACTACCTCGCCCGCGGACCGCCGCAACGGTATCGACTGGTCGGGCCGCCTGACCTTCGGCGCCGGCTCCGTGCGCCAGATCTCGGTGGGTCGCGACGGGACCATGGGTCGCTGGACCCCCTGGCAGGCGGGCGGTCCGGTCTACGCGGTGGACCTCGCCCGGCGCGACGGCGGGTGGTCCCACCGGATCGACGAGATGCCGGTTGTGACGGGACTCGGCCGCTACGGTCGCCTGCGCCGTCCGACCTGTTCCGAAGTGCCCGCAGGCTGACCGCGGAATGGTCGGGCGGCGATCACGGCGGCAGCTGACTTGCGATCAGCGCCTTCAGCGCGTCCACCCACTCGGTGTCGCCGGCGGCACCACCGACGAACACCGAGGGCGTCGCGGCGATCGGCAGGGCGCGGAACCCGTCCCGCTGCCGGCCGAGAGCGGCGCGGGCTGCCTCGTCCGCGACGCAACGGGCCGGATCGTCGGGCGCTCCGGCAAGGCCGTCGAGCAGACGCGCGAAGGCCCCGAGCCGCTCCTGCGCGGTCGCCAGCCGCGCCCACTCCGCCTGGGCGTTCATCAGGGCGACGAACAGACGGAAGCGATCCGCCGGAATCGCCGCGCAGGCCGCCACCAGCGCGGCTTCGAGGGCGCCGGCATCGTCGTCGCGCCAGACCGGACGCACTTCGAAGCGGACCGTCGCCGGATCGGAGAAGGCCATGATCGCCGGCCGGAGCACGTCGTAGGCGAAGCGCTGGCAGGCCGGGCAATCCGCGGCGAGGAAGGCCGTCACCGTGACGGGCGCATTCGCATCTCCGCTCGCGAAGGCGTGGTTAGCGGCGCGGTCACGCGCGAGGCTCGCCTCCGTCCAGGCGCGATCGAGTTCCGTCCGCGCCCGCAGCGCGATTTCCGGGGCCGGGAGCCGCTGCTCGATGAAGCGCCAGATCGCGATGGCCTGCGCCGGATCGCGTTGCGCGAGCGCGCCGTAACGCAGCATGTCCGCACGCAGGGCGAGCGCCCAGGGCGCGTCGCGCAGGTCGTGACGCTCCGCCAGCGCCCGCGCGGCGGCGGGGTCGGGCGCGACGAGGATGGCACCGTCCGCACCGCGGTAGCCATGCGCCAGGAGCGTGGCGAGCTGCTCGGCGGCCTTGCCGCTGCCGGCCGCCGCCGCCCGTCGCAGCCAGAGGAGGGCCTGTGCCATGTCCGGCGCGTGCCCGTCGCGGGGATCCAGCGCATCGTCGATGAAGACCTGGATCGCAGCGGGAAATCCGGCCTCCGCCGATCGCCGGAGAAGGCTGGCCGTCGGTTCGGAGCGCAGGGCCTTCGCACCGTCGAGGGCGTCGGCCTCCATGCGCAGGCGTGCACGCCAGTACAGGCCGGGCGGATCGTCCGCCCCGGCCGCGGCCGCCATCAGGTCGCGGCGTTCGGTTTCGGATAGCCGCAGGGCGGGATCGGACGGCGCGAGGTCGAGCCATTCCGCGGTGGCGGCCGGCAGCCCGGCGGATGCTGCACGGCGCAGCCATGCGTGGTAACGGGGGATCTGGACCTCTCCCCCGGCGAATGCCGATCCGCTGCGATAGAGCTGTGCCGCGGCATACGCGGCCTTGCCGCTCGGATCGGAGGCCGCCGCCTCCGAAAGGGCCGTGTCGAGCCCCTCGGCCGGATCGGCGGCGTCGCCGTGTCCCGTCAACACCGAGAAGCTCTTCGCCGCGCTCTCGCGCAGCAGCTTCGCGAGCAGCACGCCCCGTGCGCCGGCCGCGTCGAGGTCCCGCGCGAGATCGCGCAGGTTGACGTCGAGTCTCTGGAGACGGTCGCCGAGCATCCAGCCCAGGACTCGCCCACGCGGCAGATCCGTGGCGGCGGCGCGGCGGCCGAAGGCGGCCGCTTCGGCGAGAAGCCTTGCGCGGTCGTCTCCGGCTTCTGCCTGCCGCGCCTGTCTGTCGGCGGCCATGGCCTTCAGGGCGAGGGCCTTGGGATCGCCCGCGGCGAAGCCCGCCTCGACGACCTGCCTCCGGTCGCGGTCGGCCATGCCCGTCTCGACGATGGCATCGTTGCTGAGGCTGAGGCACCAGTCGCGGCGGGTGAGGCCATACCGATCCAGTTGTCCGTCCCAAGGCGGCGCGCAGGCGAAGTCGTAGGCGCTGCCGTCGAGGAGCCCCGCCCTGAGGAGGAGCCCGGTGCGGGTCTCGGGATAGGCGGCGAACCAGAAGCCGCCCGCCACGGTGAGGGACAGCGCCGCCGCGCCGGCCGCGATGCGCGCCGCGACCCGTCTCCGGCTCGGGCGGCGAGGCCGCCGGCTCCAGCTTCGGCGCCGGACCTCGTCCTCGGCCGTCAGGGTCAGCGGCGGCAGCGCGCCCTCGCGGTAGACCGCCACGGTCTGCGTGTTCGCGGTCCACAGGCTGACCTTGGCGGCGACGGTATCGACCACGTCCTGGATGCGCGTGCCCGGCACGAGCAAGCCGGGCATCTCCTCGATCAGCGCGAGGGCGAAGGGACTGTGGTTCCCCCAGCCGTCCTCGGCGCTCGCGGTCGCGGCCGTGGAATAGACCAGTTCCGTCGGGCGCGGCAGGCGGCTGCGCACCATGCCTTGCGTGGCGGAGGCATCGCCGGACCCGTCCTCCACGAATTCGTTCCGACAGGTATCGAGGACGATCACCGTCGCCTTGCGCGCGCGGCGCCCGAGTTCCCTGGCGAGGGTATCGAGCGGCATCGCGCGGGTGGCGAGATGGCGGAGGCCGGTGATCTCCGCGGCGATGGGGATGAGGAAGTTCGCTCCCTCCGCCTGGACCCCATGGCCCGCATAGTAAACGAAGGCGACCGCATCGGATCCGGCCGCGTCGACGGCGTCGGCGTACGCGACGAGGGCCTCCTGCATGGCGGGCAGGGTCGCGTCCGTCAGGAGGCGGACGGAGAAGCCCAGCCCTTCCAGTCCCCACGCCACGTCCCGCGCATCGCGGACCGGGTTCGCCAGAGGTCGGTCGCGATACCGGGCGTTGCCGATGACGAGAGCGAGACGCGGCTCATGGCGGGAAGCGGCCTCGACCGGCGCCCGCGCGGTCTTGAGCGGACGTGGAGATTCGGCCTCGCTCAGGCTCGACAGATCGAACCGACGATGGGGCATGTCTCACGATCGTGTGGGTCACGCCATCGACGGCGCGGCCCGGAGAGAACCGGAAGCCCAACGATAACGGGGATCGAGACCGGGCACCATCATGCGAGTTGCGGGCGGGAGGGTCTTTCTTAGGAATGGCATCGCTCGGTTCTGCTCAGCCACCAGCCCGGTCAGTTACCGGCAAGAGACTTCCGTGAAGTGGCCTGCCGCGGTCCTGTCAGGCAGGAGATTCAGCAATCTGCCCGTCTACGTGGTTCCTGGCAATCACGATCGCCGGGAGCCTTTCCAGCAGGCATTCGCCGCGGAGTGGTATCTACCTGCGGTAGGATCTTCGAACTTCAGCGTCGATCGCGATCCGGTGCTGCTGATTGGTCTCGACCGCCTGCTCGCCGGAGATAGTTCCGGAAGCCTCGTGCCGGAGACTCTGGCCTTCCTGGAGGCCGCGCTTGCGGGGCGCCTCGGCACGCAGACTTGTCCCGTCCAGTCGGCTGAAACCGGAGATGGGTCGTGCGAGACCACGGTTAACGCAACTATAAGTGTTGGCTCATCTTCGCGGCGGTCTCGGCAATTCCAGGTTCTCGCGAAATCACGTCGCCGTCTTTCTTTACGGGAGCACGATCGTTTTCGCGAGAAGGCGTCCGGGTCCCGATCCCGCCCAGGACCTGTTCGGCACGGGCACGTTGGCGTGCGGCATAGTCGGCCCATAGGGAATCGCCTTCGCGGTGGGAACGCGCACCGGCGGCGGGACGAGGGGGCGGCGCGATCGGCGGGAGATCGCTCAGATCCTCGCCGGTCCCCGGTGGCGACGATGCCCCGACCCGTCGCTCGGCGCGCAGTGCGGCGCGCTCCTCCAGGAGAAGCACCCGAACGAGATCGGCCCGGGGCAGGCCGTCGACGGCCCATCCGCTGCCGGCTTCGGCGTAGTACCGGGGGGCGGAGCGGTCGGAGGCGTGCCCGGCCAGCGCGGCGATCACCCACGGCGCCAGTCCCGCCCGCTTCCAGGTCGCCAGTGCGACATGCCGCAGGGAGGTGAAGGCCACGCGCGCGATCCCGAGCCCCTCGCAGAGCCGGCCGAGTTGTTCGGCCGCCGCCCGGTACCAGCCGTCGTAGTCGCCATAACGCCCGACCATCTCGTCGCGCAGCCGGAGATAGGCACAGATCGCCCGGCGCACGAGGGGGCTCATCGCGCCGAGGTCGAGCCGGCGCTCTGGGGCGCCCGCCCTGTCGGCGTTGGCCTTGGCGTTGCGGAGCACGAGCCACGTCCCTTCGAGGCGTGCATCGCCGCCCTCGATCGGACGATGGCCGATCCGCGAGTGGACGAAGACCGCCAGCGCCAGCATCGCAGGGGCCCGTTCCGCCGGGTTCGCCCATACGCGCTCCGCGAGGGCGGCCAGAAGCCGGCGAACCTCGTCGGCAGGGACGCTCCGGCGCTTGCGCGACGCGGTCCGCGGCCGGTCGGGACGGCCCCGCCGCCGCTGAAGCGCCGCCTCGACCCGCGCGTGCAGGGCATCGCGGCGGCCCGGATCGTCCGGGACGAGGCTGCGCAGCATGGCGGCGATCTGCGCGCGGTAGAGGCAGACGGTCCTCGTGACCAAGACGCCGGGATCGGTCTCGATGGAGGTGACGAGGGCTTCGGCCCGATCGGCGATGTCCGGATGGGTGGACCGGGCCCGGCGCAGATGACGCTCCCCACCGTGGAGATAGGCTTCATGGGTCTCCGGCTTGGCCTGGGGCTTCATTGCCTCTTACTCCACGCCATCTGCCTCTTACTCCACGGCATCATGGTCTTATTCCACGCCATTGCCGACGATGCGGAGCCTGCCGTCAGCGTCGCCCGACGTCGTCACGGGATGTGCGCCGGCTTCCGTTCCTCACCCCTCTCGGACGACAACGGCAGGCCGTCAGGCTCCACGGAGACCGGATTGGTCGACGCCGGATAGAGGATCCTGTTCAGCACCTGCTCCGACACGCCGAACGGCCGGCCGGGACGGCCATCTCCGCCGGTCGCTACGCCCATCGCCGCGGTTCGGACCGGAGTGTCGGCCTGATCGAGAGCAGGCTCATCCTCGACGGCGACCTCGCCCGGATCCGGGATGGTGAGGGAGGGCGTATCCAGCGGGAATACCGGATCGGCGTCCTCAGCCGCCGGACAGGACGCCGCATCGGCGGACATGTCATCCTCGTCCCCGTTCCCGACCGTCGCCCCATCCGACGCAGCGCCGACCAGCGAGGGCTGGTCCACGAAAACCTCACCGGTCTCCACCACCTCCGGTATGGACACCGTCTCGGGGCCAGCGGCGTCTTCATCGGACGCGGGCGGCGCGTATGCGTCGATCTCGTGCAGGCGATAGGCCCCCGCCCCGATTCCGAGATCGTCGAGGAGGGAGCGCGCCGCGTCCGCCGTGACCGGCCCGCGGAAGCCGGCCCAGCCCGCATGCCGGGGCGCCGGCTTGAGGCCCGCCCCCGCCAGGGCCATCGCGACCCGAGCCGCCTTGGTGGGATCGACGAGGAGGAGCGTCTCGCCGGCGGCCAGCGGCTGGGCGCCGCGGATCCCGGCATAGATCGTCTCGCCCCGTTCCAGGACGGACGCCCGCTTCCTGGGATCGCGCAGGACGTCCTCGATCAGGGCGGCGATACCGCAGCCCATCGCCGGGGTGTCGATGAACTCGCGCACGTCGCGGATCTTGCACCCAAGCAGCAGGTTCTTCTGCCCCGTGCCGCGCATGGTCCGCAGGTTGGCGAGGGCGCCCTTGCGCTCTCTGTCGAGATTGGCCGCCTTCGGGGACCGGGTGACGGGATTGGCCTTGGGCTTGCGGGGCATGAAGCTATCTCCGGGAAAGGGGCGCGTGGGAAGGCGCGTGTAGGTCTACGAGGCGCGCTCGCCTCGTCCGGCCTCGCCCTCGATCACCCGCAGGCCGGCCACCGGTTCGGGACGGCTGCCGAGAAGCCCCCGCAGATCCCGGTTGACGCCGGCGAGTGCCGAGACCTCGCCCGAGAGCCTGGCCCGGTGCGCGGCCTCCTCCTGGCGGGCGGCTTCCGCCGCGGCGAGGCGCCGTTCCAGATCGGCGGCTCTCTCCGTCAGCTGCGCGAGCGCCACGTCGCGGGCGGCGAGTTCGGCCTCGACGTGGGCCAGGGCCGCCGTCAGCTCGCCGATCTCGGCCGCGGCGGCCTGGCGTTCGTCGCCGAAGGTGCCGGAGGCGAGCGGATAGGCCGTGCGCCACACTGCGGTCGCCACCGCCGTGACGTGGGCGTTGAGCTCCTCCGGGACGGGTGGGACCTCCTGCTCCCGGGCAATCCACGATTGCCGGTAGCGCTTGATCGTCGACCAACTCCCGCGATTGCCCAGCTCGGCGCGGATCGCCTCGTATTTGGGTTCCTCGCCGCGGCCATCGAGCACGTCGCAGGCGTGATGGACTTCCGCTTCGGTGATCACGCCAGCATCTCCCGGGTGTAGGAACGACGAGCCGCTACGATTCTACGGCCCGTCCGGATTCGTCCGGACGCGCCGTCGCAGTCGCGTGGCACCAATCTGGAATATTCCGGACTATGCTGTCAACCTGGCATGAATGGGACAGCCCGGTCATGGCTCCTTCGAATGCGGAAGATGACGCACGACCCTACGCCTTGCCGTCATGACAGGACGCCATCTTGACGGGATGCCGGCATCGCGCTCTCTACCCGCACGGAAGCCCGGGGACCGACGTGATGGGACGCGACCGCGACACGGCAGGAGATGGCGGATCCGCCGAGACGGCCGAGCGCGGCATGACCAAGACCACGCTCTATGTCTCGCGATCCCTGCATCGCGCCATCAAGCGGGCCGCTCTCGACGAGGGTTTGAGCCTGAACGCTTTCCTCCTCGCCGCGATCGAGCATCGCCTCGGTTCCGGCGTCTCCGCCTCGCCGGGCTCTTCCGGCACGCCGGTTCGGCGGCCGGAAGAGCGGAGTGAGGCATCCCTCGGAACGCAGGGCGATCTGCACGCCGCCCTCGACCAGCTCAGGGACCGTCTCGCCGCCGTGGAACAGGCGCTGGCGCGGGGAGGACAATCGGATGGGCCCTCCCCCGCCCCGCCGCGCCGCCCCCTTTCCGTGGCACAGGTCCGCCGGGTCGTCCGGGAGATCCTTCTCGATCATGGGGCGCCGCTGCCGCATCGCGACCTCGTCGACATCCTGCTCCACGAGCGCAAGCTGCCGCTTCCGGGGCGGGACCCCAGCGAGAATCTGAGAACGATTCTGGTGCATCCCAAGGCGCAGGGATTTCGATTCATGCGCCGGCGCGGCTACTGGGTCGACGACCGTCCCCTGCCGCCGGAGGAGCCGGCGACATCGGACTGATCTCCTGCGCGATCCCACTGACGCTCGATGAGTGTGTCCGGGCGAGTTTCGCCTATGGCACAGAACGGAATCGTTCGCCGTTCGGTCGCAGATCAGCGGCGGCCCAATCCTGTCCGACCACCGCCAACAGCGTACACGCGGAAAGACGTTAAGGTAAAAATCCGACCCGAGACATTATTTTCTATTTCGGGCTTGTACTCCCGGCCAAGCTCACCAGATGATCACCTAGGGCAGGCGAACGTCTTGCCCGACGTGGGATATTAGGTCCCGGCGTGTCGCCTGTTCCAGAGGCGGCCGCCAGCGCGGGTTCCAGCCGCGCCAGCGACCTGACCATCCGCGTCTTCTGTGGTGACAGGAGACAACAGCATGGCTGAGGCCATCTACGGCGGACGCATGTCCGCGTGCAACACCGTCCGGCCCACCCTCGCCGGTTCGACGCCCCCTCACCCCGACCTCGTCGTCCACCCGCTGATCACCCCCGAGGTACAGGTCGCCCTGCTCGCGGCCGTGGACGAGACCGGCGATGCCAGCCTCGGCGACCTCGCCGACGCCATCGCCCCACACCCGCAGCCGATCTCGGCGGTCCTCGCCCTGGTCGACGCCGGGGTGCTGGCCATCGACCTCGTCTCGGCCTTCGACGCCTCCTGCCGCGTCTGGCGGATCGACACCGCGCGCCACTGACCTTTCATCGCAGCCGGCGGTCCCTGACCGCCGCGGCGTCCATGCCAGGCCCACGCCCGGCATGCGTCTCCACGCGCCCGGCCGGTCCCGGCCGGACGATGCGCGGCACCTGACGCCGCGCGTCCTCGCCACACCCTTCCCCTTCAGAGCGACGCACCGACCGCGCCTGCGCGGCGGTGTGGGAGATCCCGCATGCCGTTCCTCATCACCCGGCTCCTCCACCTCCTCCGCCTCGCCGTCTCCATCGGCTTCCCCGTCCCCGGCAGCAGCCTGCGCGTCGCCGGCGACAGCCTCACCGGCCTGCAGGTCGTGGCCGCGGACTGGGCCGCCCTGCCCCGCCTCCAGGCCTGGCTCGCCGAGAGGAAGTACGGCGGCGTGTACCTCCTCGTCGGTCGCCGCGACGGCCGCGCGAGGGTGCGGGTCGGCGAGGGCGTGAAGCTCTGGACGCGGCTCGGCGATCACAAGGCGGACCCGCAACTGGATTTCGTCGAGGAGGTCTACGCCCTCGTCTCGCCCGTCTTCCACAAGGGTGCGACGGTCTACCTCCAGGAGGCCCTGTCGGAGATCGTCCAGGCCGAGCCCGGGCTCGACTATCACAAGGGCTGCGGGCCCCTGGCCGATTTCCCCCTCGGCGAGGGCGAGCGCAAGGCGCTCGATCTCGCGATGCTGCTCGGGCTGAACCTGTTCTGCGCCGCGGGCCTGCGGGTTCTGCAACCGGGTCAGAGCCGGCTCGCCCGGCAGGTCGCCGCGCTCATGGCGGAGGCGGCGTGATGACCGGCCGCACGAACCCTGCGGCGGGGGCGACCCCCGCCGGGCCGCCCGACATCCCGGCAGCGGCACCGGCATCGGTGCTGCGCGTCCAGATGATCAGCGACCTGCACGTCGACGTCGCCGATACCCGCGCGCTGAAGCTCGCCCCCGGCGCCGACCTCGTCGTCGTGGCCGGCGACACCTGCGCGGGCGCCGCGACGGCACTCGCCACCCTGCGCCGGCATATCCCTGCGCCGGTGCCGATCGTCACGGTGCTGGGCAATCACGAGCATTACGGCAGCACGATTGAGCACGAGCTCGACCGCGCCCGGGAGGCCGCCGCGCACCTCGACATCACCCTGCTGGAGGACGAGGTCGCAGAGATCCGCGGCGTCCGCTTCCTCGGCTGCACGCTCTGGACGAGCTACACCCTGTTCGGAGCGCGGCACCGGGCGGTGGCGATGGCCGCCGCGCTGCGCGGGATGAACGACCACCGGGCGATCACGATCGGGCGCGGATCGGAGCGGCAGCGGTTCCTGCCGGCCGACGCCGCCGCCCTGCATGCGGCCTCGGTCCGGTTCCTCGACACGACCCTGGCGCTGCCGTTCGAGGGGCCAAGCGTGGTGGTCACCCACCACGCCCCGCATCCGGTCTGCATCGCGCCGCGCTTCGGCCGCGATCCGCTGAGCGCCAGCTTCGCCAGCGACCTGTCGGCGCTGATCGATGCCCGGCAGCCCGCCTGCTGGATCAGCGGCCACACCCACCACGCGGTCGATACCCGCCTCGGGGCCACCCGGCTCGTCTCGAACCCGCACGGCTACCCCGGCGAGTGCCGCGACAGCTTCGATCCCGCCCTCGTCATCGAGATCCCGCTGGCCCCGCGGGGGGAGGAATGCCCGTGAACCGCCAAGACGATGCATACACCCAGCCGGCGGCCGCTCCCGCCGACCTACCCGCCGACCTCCTCTCCAGCGAAGCGGTAACGGGCGACGGTGCCCCCGTAACCGGGATGGTCGAGGGCATCGCGGACGCCGTCGCGACGGTCCTCGACCTCGACCGGGCGATCCCCGACCTCCTCGACTTCGACGGGGCCGGCGATGGCGCGGCCGTTGCCGCCGCCGATGGCGGACGCCCTGGGTGGCAGGGCTGGCGCGGCGTGCGCCGATTCGACGGCCTCGGCCAGCCGACCGAGTTGCTCGTCGAGATCGCCCTGGAAGCGGTGCTGCTGCCGCGCCTGCGTCGAGCCCTGACCAAGGCCGAGCCGGTCGTGGTGCTCGTCACCGTGCCCGGCCCGGCCTGGGTGAAGCCGGTCGAGGCGGCGATCCGGCGCGCCAGCGGCCGCCAGGCGGAGTGCATCGCCCGCGCCGTGGCGCCCCGCCCCTCCGCCGGCAGCGATCCCGATGCCGAAGCAGCCGACCTCGTCGCCCGTGGATACCCTGTGGTGGCGATCGCCCCGGACCGGGCCTGGCTCTCGCCGCTGCTCGTGGCCGCCGCCGACCACATCCTCGCCATCCCGCCCCTCGACGCCGCTCAGGTCGCCCTCGCGATCCGCGTCTGGTGCGGGCGCCGGACGCGGGCGGTCCTGGAGCCGGGCGACCTCTCCGGGCTCGACCTGCCCGATCTCGCCGCTGCCCTGCGACCGGGGACCACCCCTTCCGCCTGCCTCGACCGGATCCGCCGGGCGAGCCGGGCCCGTCTCGGCCCGGTCGCGGGCGAGGCGGTCACCCCCCTCGACCGGCTGACCGGGTACGGCGAGGCCCATGTCTGGGCGACCCGGACGGTCGCCGACATCGCCCGGGTGCGCCGCGGCGAGATCCCGGCCTCGACCCTGGAGGGGGCCGTGCTGTTCGGGCCGCCCGGCACGGGCAAGACCCTGCTCGCCCGCTCCCTCGCCCAGGCCTCGGGCGTGATGGTCGTCGAGACCAGCGTCGGTGCGTGGTTCGCCGGCAGCCCGGGCTTCCTGGACAGCATCACCAAGCAGATCGCTCAGTTCTGCGATCGGCTCGCCCTCGCCGCCAGGCAGGACGGCTGCGCCATCGGCTTCTGCGACGAACTCGACGCCCTGCCGAACCGCGCGCGCATGGATGAGCGCAGCGCCTCGTGGTGGAACCCCGTCGTCACCTACTGTCTCATCCGCTTCGAGAGCCTGCGCAAGGCCGGCGTCATCCTGATCGGCGCGACCAACCACCTCGACACGATCGACGCCGCCCTGCTCAGGCCGGGCCGCTTCGACCGGCAGTTCGCCATCGCCCCGCCGGACGAGGCCGGGCGGGCGGGGATCCTGCGCGGTCACCTGGGAGAAGATCTCGCCGGAATCGACCTGACGCCGGCGGCGCGCCTGTCCTCCGGCATGACCGGCGCGACGCTGGCGGCCTGCGTGCGTGCCGCCCGATCCCGGGCGCAGGCGGCCGGGCGGCCGATGCAGCTCGCCGACCTCCTGGCCGAGATCGCCCCGGCCGAGACGCGCTCGCCCGCCCGCCTGCGCGGCGTCGCCCTGCACGAGGCCGGGCACGCCCTGGTCGCCCACCGCGCCGGCCTCACCGTCGTGCAGGTCTCGACCCGATCCGGATCGCGGCACGACGGATCGACGGTGTTGCGCCTGTCCGATCCCACCCCCGACCGCGCCGGCCTGGAGCGGCAGGTGGTCGGCCTGCTTGCCGGGCGTGCCGCCGACGCGGTGCTCGGCGAGGGCGTCACCGCCGCGGCGAGCGCCGACCTGCGCGAGGCGACGCGCCTGCTCGCGGCGCTGCATGCCAGCCTCGGGCTCGGCGCCACCCTGCGGGCAGTCGTCGACCAGGAGCACGCCGCCGTCCTACTGCGCGAGGATCCGGCCCTCGCCGCCCTGGTCGAGGCGGACCTGCGCCGCCTGCAGGGCGTGGCCGAAGGGCTTGTGCGCGCCGACCGCGCGGCGATCCTGGCGCTCGTCGAGGCCTTGCTCGCGCGCCGCATCCTCACCGGCGACGAGGTGGCCGAGATCGCCGCCCGGCACCGGCCGCGGATCCGGGTTCCCGCCGGACGGCGGCAGCGCATGCCGGCCCCGTGAGGCCGAACGCCCTCCTCATCCTCCCTGGCATCCACAGCCCGTCGACGAATCCGAACGAGGACACTCGCATGAGACCTGCGAACCTGGAACTGCACCTCGGCGTCGACGAAGCGGTGTGCCTGGAGCACGCGCTGGCCGCCTTCGACCGCCTGATCGCCGGGGCCGCCCCGGACCCGGCCGAGTTCGCCGCCGCGCCGATCCTCGGCGACTGGCACCGTGCCATCGTTCCGGCGCCCGAGCCGGTGCTGGTCGGGCAGGTCGCGGGCCACCCGCGCCTGCCCGGCGCGCGCCGCGTGGTCACCTCGCGGCTGCTCCTGCTCGACGAGACGGCCGGGTGGGCGAGGACCGTCAACCGCCTGTACCGGCTGAAGACACCGCCCCGGTGAGCGGAGCTGCACGCACCGCCGCTCAAGCCTCGCACTCGATCGGAATCACGGGGAGACAGGGATGAACGAGACCGTCGTCGTCTTCGACCTGGAGACGGTTCCCGATCTCGCGGCGGTCGCCCGGGTGCACGGGCTCGATCCTGCCGACGAGGACGCGGCTCGGGGCAAGCTCGGCACGGCCTTCCCCAAACTGATCTTCCACCGCATCGTCTGCATCGGCGCCCTCGTCGCCGAGCGGGTGGACGGGGCGTGGAAGGTCCGGGCCCTCGGCGCTCCCCACATCGGCGAGCGCTCCGAGCCGACGCTGATCGCCGACTTCGCCGCGCGGATCGAGCGCCTGCGGCCGCGGCTGGTGAGCTTCAATGGTCACAACTTCGATCTGCCGACGATCCGCTATCGCGCGATGATCCACGGCATCGCCGCTCCGGGCCTGACCTGCCGCCCGTATTACCGGCGCTACGACGAGTCCGCCCTCGACCTCTGCGACGTTCTCGCGAACCACGATGCCCGGGCGCGGATCGGCCTCGACGCCCTGTGCCGGGCGATGGGCCTGCCCGGCAAGCCCGAGGGCATGGACGGAAGCGCCGTCGCCGACCTCGTCGCACAGGGCCGGCTCGATGAGGTCGCGGCGTACTGCCAGGCCGACGTCACCGCGACCTATCGGATCTTCCTCGCCCACGAGCATCTGCGCGGCGCTCTCTCACCGGATGAGTTTGCACGGAGCAGCGAGGATCTCGCCACGTTCCTCGCCCGCACGGCAAGCGCGACTCCTGAGGTTCCTGCGATCGCCGCTGGCGATGGTCGAACCTCAGGTTCTGCGCTCTGACAGGAAACCATCACCGGCACCCACATCCCCGTGCGTGACGGCCGTGGCCTTCTCCGGAAGACCGCTGCTCCGCATCCCGAGCAACGGATCCGGTCCGAGGTCACCGGCCAGATCCGCCATTGCCGAGGGCGCGCGGTCACCTCTATCCGCTGCGATCTCCGCCACCTCGATGAGGCGCCGGTTGCCAGATCTCGCCGGCCCCCTCGCGCCGGTTCTCGATCCTCGCCAGCACGAAGAGCAGGTCGGAGAGCCGGTTGATGTATCGGATGATCGCCGGCGTGATCGGTTCCTGGAACGCCACCTCGACGATCTCCCGCTCGGCCCGGCGTACGACGGAGCGGGCGACATGCAGCGCCGCCGCGGCGCGCGTTCCGCCGGGCAGCACGAAGGAGTCCAGAGCGGGCAGCCCCGCATTGTGACGTTCGATCGTCGCCTCGATCCAGGCGACCCGCTCGTCGGTGAACCTCGTCGGTTCGACCTTCAGGCCCCCGCGCTCCGGCCGGCACAGGTCCGCGCCGATGTCGAACAGGTCGTTCTGGATCTGGCCGAAGATGTCGGCTGCTGCCTCGCTCACATCCAGCCGTGCGAGCCCGATGAAGGAGTTGGCTTCGTCGATCGATCCGTTGGCGGCGACCCTGATATGAAACTTCGGCAGCCGCGCCCCGTCGCCGAGCGCGGTGCGACCGTCGTCGCCCGTGCGGGTGGTGACCCGATTGATCTTGACCATGGTGAATTGATGCGGAAGCGATCGGGTGTATTGCCCGCGCTCGCCTCACACCGGCATCTTACCCGCTCGCTCCAGCGCCGCAAGCGGTGTGGTTCGTTCTACCCCGTGACGACCTCGATCTGCTCCCGCGGGAGCGCCCTCCACCACGCATCCCGAGCACGCATCGCCTCGTAGGTCAGGCGCAGAACATGCTCGGGCCGGCGGTGGGTGGGGTCGAGCGCCGCCCACGCCTCGTTGCGCGCGACCAGCACGTCCCACGGCAGGTCGAACACCTTCCACGCGATCGTGATGCCGTAGCGGCCCCTGGAAGCCGTTCGGATCCTGGTCGCGTTCGCCGACGCGCTCGTCAGCCGTCAGGAGGCTGCTTGCCGTCGCGCCTGACAGCTCAGCCCCGCCCCTATCCCGGTCTCCGCCTCCCCCCGTTCCTTGCGGTCCTGATCGCGCACGAGCCAGTAGACGGCGCCCAGCGCGAGCACCGCCGCGGCGAGGCCGAGGATGGTCAGCGGCTCGACCTTCGTCGCGTCGAGGACGATGAACTTGCGCGCGAGCGCCAGCAGGGCGATCAGCACCACCGTCCGCACCTGCACGATGCTGTCGCGCCGTTGCAGCACGCCAAGGATCGTGTGGTTGAACTCCAGCGCGATCAGCACGGTGAAGATCATGCCGAACACTGCCTGGAACACGCTGTGCTCCGCCGGATCGAGCAGCCCGAAGATCAGAAGCGCCCCGATCCGGTGGCACAGATTGATCATCGCCGCGACGACGACGAGGGCGATCAGCGCCGTGAGCACGAGGGCCACCACCTCCTCGAACCGCTGGTAGAGCGTCAGGCTCGGCCAGGCCATCCGGACCTTCCGCAGCGTGTCGGCCGAGGTCCCGGCGGCCTTCCCGGCTCCCCGTCCGTCCGGATCTCCGGTCGTCATCCGTTCCACGGTCACGGTTACCGCCGCTGCGTATCCGTCAGGCGGCGACGGCGACCGCGTCGGGGATCGGGGCCGGCGGCCGGGGCGGCGGCGGATCGTCGTCATCGTCGTCCCGCCTGCGCGGACGGAACGCGTCGCGGATGACACGCAGGGGCCGGCGGCGGGGCACATCCCCAGGCGCCCGGTGCGCGGCGCCGGTCCCGGCGGCATCGAGTTCGGCCAGCGCCGCGAGCACGTCGTCGACGTCCACGACGGCGGCCTTCGTGCCGGGCAACCGGCGCAAGCCCGGGAACGACGCCACCGCGTGCGCGTCGGACGCCCATTCCGCCAGGATCGCGCGCCTGTCCTCCCGCCTCAGGGCCGGATGCGCCAGCACCTCGCGCGGGTGGCCGAATACGTCGCCGGGCCTGGCGAGCGCCAGGGCCGCATCGGCCTCGACGGTTGTCTCTCGAACCTCCTCGCAAACCTCCTCGAACGGCCAAAGCCTGCGGGCCGGGCTGCCGTCACGCAGTCCGGCCCGTGTGCGTAAGGAACGGCGGTGCGGTCAGGCGGCGGCCTGGTGGGCGACCTGCGCGGGCGCGTTGTCCTGGCCGGACGCATCCTGCCGGCCGCCGATGGCGATGCGGCGAGGCTTGAGCGCCTCCGGCACCTCGCGCACGAGGTCGACGGTGAGCAGGCCGTTCTCCAGGCGCGCGCCCGTCACCCTGACGTGGTCGGCGAGGCTGAAGCTCTGCCGGAACTGCCGGGCGGCGATCCCATGGTGCAGGAACTGCCGGGCCGCCTCGGCGTCCTTGCGCTGGCCGGAGATCAGCAGGGCATTCCCGTTCTGGGTGAGCTCGATCTCGTCCTGCGCGAAGCCGGCGACGGCGAGCGTGATGCGGTAGCCGTCCTCGGCGACCTTCTCGATGTCGTAGGGTGGCCAGTTCGCCGGGCTCTCGGCGCGGTTGGCCTGGTCCATCATGTCGAACAGCCGGTCGAAGCCGACCGTCGAGCGGTAGAGAGGCGCAAAGTCGATCGTCCTCATGACCACATCCTCCATATGAGCAATGTGATGACGAAGAGCACCGGGCACCTGTCCCGGCGCCGATTGCCGCGAGCTCCTGGGAGCCTCGCACGCGCGTAACGCAGCCGGCGGCCTCCGGTTCCGGACAAATCTGCGATGGCGCGCTTGTTGGGGATTCGGCGGCGGCGAGGACGGGCCGCTGGAACTCGGGTCGTGAGCACGGTCCAAAGCCATGCGCCCGCCCACCCCTTCGAGCCGGCGGAACAGTCGATGGCCGAGTACGACGGCAGCGGCAGCGCGCGATGATTCCGCAGGACACGTCTCTCCGACGTCATCGCACCGACCGGCCTGCCATGCCCGATATCGAACGACCCCTGCCGGCCTCGGATTTCGACCGGCACGCTCAAACGGGGAGATACAGGTTCAAGACGCAGTTCCAAGTCGAATCGTCGAGACCGAGCGCGTGCTCGGCCTTGTCAAGCCGACCTAAGAATCCGTATGTACACGCTGTCGTAACCACCAGGATCGTCGGGCTGGAAACGCGGAGTGTTCGAGAGCACGGGTCCGGGAATGTGGCGGAGACTCCCTCCGTCTCCGCCACTCCTTCTCTCGTCCTGCAAATCTCTGATTCGGAACGGCTTTTTCGCTCGCTGTTTTCATATTTGTCCCCGATTTGTCCCCGCAGAAGCCGGCGCCCGAAGGACCGGGTGGAGTACAGAGGAAAGAGATGCCGGCCGTCGTGACGGCGGCGGCTCGATATTTCGTTCCTTCGAATCCCTGCGAATCGCAAAGTCACCTCCGCCGGCCGATGTCGGGTCAGGTCCCGCGACGGCGCTCCCCGTCGCGGTGCCCGGGCTGGAGCGGGATGCGTCGGTTAGCCGATCTGCGGTCCCTGCGCGGCGAGGAGCGCTCCGTCGGCTGCTCGGACAGATCCCGCCCGGCTGGCCGGATCGACCCCCAGCCGCTTCGACCACTCCGACAGATTCTGAGGTCGGTAGGCGGGGTTCGCACGCCATCGTTCGAAGACGCTTCCGTCGATGGTCTCGTTGATGCGGGAGGTCGTCTTCGTGGATCCGACCCTTGGCGGCGACCCCACCGGCCGATCGAAGGGACGTGCGATCATGCGGAGGGGAGCGGGCACGAACTGGGCATAGGAATCCGCGATCGGCGCCGTCGCATCCGACGCGTCGGTCTCGAAACCTGGGCGGAACCGGAGTCCAGCGAGCGCCGCCTTGTCCATCAGCCATTTCAGAGGCGCCTGGGCGAGGATGTCGCTCGAATAGCCTCCGCCCACGTTCGCATGCGCACCGACGAACCAGCGCTGTTCGACTTCGTCGAGCGACCGGGTCGGTCCTGCGGCCGGCGTCGTGCTCTCGATCGTGCGGGTCCAGAAGGTTGGTTCGAAGGAACGGCGATGCTCGTCGAGGGCGAGCGCGTGGAAGGCACGCCTGTTCCAGCGATAGAGGTGGGTGTCGAGGAAGCGATATCTGGCGATGCGCGACGACAGGCTCGACAATGGGCTGCCCATCGAGCCGACGGTATCGAACACGCCGACGAACTCGATGTCGGCGGCATGGCAGCAGGCGGCGACCCAACGCTCCTCCAGGCTCGACGGCGCGTTAGCAGGGGCGCCCAGGAGGGTTCTAATCGTCTTCTCGTTTCCGCGCCGGTAGCGGGCGTAGAGCTGCTCGAGCGAGAGCGGAGCTCCCGGGCGCAACACGCCGCACTTGGCGATCAGCCCCGAGAGGCTTCTGGCGGCATAGGCGCCCCGGCTGAACCCGAAGATGAAGATCGCGTCGCTGGGCTCGTAGATCTGGACGAGCCAAGCGTAGGCATCGAGGATCTCGTCGTCCAGGCCGTGCCCTCCGACGCCGCCGCGCCACTTCTCGAGCAGGCGGGTGCCGACGCCCTGCCCGTAGTAGACATGCTGGTCCGGGGCCGCCGGGTCGCAGAGCGACTTGAGGCGCCAGACGTTCGTGTTGTTGCCGAGTGTATTCCAGGTGCCGTCGAGGAAGATGGCCAGCCGCTTCATGCCCCTGCTCTCCGGGAGGTTCGAGTTCGAGATCGCCGGGCGCGCCGACATGCAGCCGGCGCACCCGGGCCTGGCATCGGCTAGAATCTGCGGGCCAGATACCGCTTCAGCCGTTCCAGGAGCCCGGTCTGCTTCTCCGGCGGAGGCGGTCCGGCCGGCGGGCTCGCGGCCGGCCCGGATCCGTAGTGACGGGCCTTCGCCGCAAGATCTCGCTCCCGCTCTGCGGCGATCTGCTCGTCGCTCCAGGGGCCGGCCTCGATGACCTTGCCCTTCCGGATAACGTAGTGGGATCGGCAAGGCTGATGCCAGTTGCCGACGGACGGGTTCAGGCTGACCGTGTCGCCGTCGTAGGTCATGGACCAGTCCGTCGGCGTGAGGGGCGTGTAGACGTCGGTGCCGCAGCCGCAGCAGCAGCTGTGGGCGACCGTGCCGTACTCCATCGAGACGTACAGCACTCCCGGATCTAGCCGATCCGGGAGTAGATCGACGAAGCGATGCTCGAGGCGCCGGTGCCGCGTCATGCCGCCACCTCGTTCACCAGCAGGTTGCCGTCGGTCGTGTAGGTGCTGTGGAGTTCGCCTTCGAAGTCCCGGTAGAACCCCTTGAGCTTTTTCCACTTCACGACCGCCATGATGGCGTTGAGCGCATTCAGGTCGGCGACCTGGATGTTCGATGCATAGACGTCTTCGTCGCCGCCGCCGGCGAAGGAGACGTGCCGCCCGATGCGATCCCGTGCGCCGGGCGTGCTAGCGGTGACCCGGAGGATGCCGCCGAGCGTCCCGTCGACGAGTTCGAGCCCCATGCCGCAGTCGATGAACGACGCGCCGATCTCCTCGAGCTTTTGCATGATCAGGCGTTTGGCCTCGCCGGAGTCGACGCAGATGAAGGCGAAGTCGATGCCGTCGAGCAGGTGGAGATTGGTTTCGTCGAGCGCGACCGGATGGGCCGAGATGCCGCGATGCATGTTCGAGTAGATGCCCGCGAAGTGGTCGACCTTCTTGGGGACCTCCCGCAGATCCTCGATCGAAGGTGCGCCGGGGGCCCGAAACGCGTTGTGCTGAAGGAAATCGTCGCCGTCGAAGAGGCGGATCTCCGAGACCGGCGTCTTCGCGACGAGATCCAGGACGTATCCGCCCGAACCGCCGAGCCCGATGATCGCCACTTTGCCGCAGAGCTTCTCCGTGAGAGCGCCGATCCGGGCCCGGCCCGAGGCCGTCTCAATGTATCTGAAGACGCCCTCCTCGCCTTCGTCCTCGGGCGTGCGGTAGACCCGCGGGTCCGCCGTTGGATCGATCTGTCGCGCCGGCCCGGAGAGGATGCCGGCGTAGGTCGCCATCTTCTCGAAGTAGTCGGCATAGCCGCCGTCGGGCTTGCTGGAGAAGGAGTGCCGGGACGCAAGACCGTGACCCCACCGCTGCGGGCAGCTCTGGTAGCGGATCGCATCGATGGGCCTGCCGGTCGCGTCGCAAGGGTAGTCGCCATCGAGATGGACGACGTGACCGTTCACTTCCGCATCCGGTCGGCGGGCGACGTCGCCCGCCAGAAGAAGGTTCGAGATGAGCGTGCCTCTGCGGATCCGCCGCTGCGCGTCCACGTACGGGACTTCGCGCATGACGAGGTACCCGCCGACGATCTGGACGCAATAGCCTTCGTCGCGAAGACGCTTGAGGTCCGGACTAGCTCTGAACGGTGCGGGTGACATTGAACCGGCTCCCGTTCTTGACGTCCACGGCGCCGCCTGCCGTCAGGCTCCCGGCATGCGGCTCGGACGCCGCGCGCTGGTAGGTCATGGTGAACACGACGTTCGCCGCCGGGGCGGAGCCCGGGAAGGCGAGCCGCACGATCTGCTCGAACGTAACCCGGAAGCCGATGACCGTATGGGGCCGGGCATTGACGATGATTTCGATCTCGGTCGGCGGCTTGCGCGCCACGACGAAGCGCTCGACGCCGGGTGCGGTGAGATCGAAGGTCTCGTCGGGCTCGATCAGCCGGTCGGTGCCGCCCGGAACGTCGAGGAAAACCGCCTCGTCGGCGCCGGGCGCCGCCAAGGCATAGAGGTCGGCGCCGGCGATCTCGGGCTTGCCCCAGGTGATCCGGGCGTCCCGTACCACGAAACGGAAGTCGCGGTCGGAGCGGAAGGCGACGAAGCGCCCGACGCCGCGACCGCGCAGATCGAACGTCTCGTTGGAACGGACATTCTCGAAGTCGCCGGTCTGCAGGATCGCGAACAGACTGAAGTCGTCGGGAGGGTGCAGTCCGGCCTCGCGGAGGATCAGGCTGCCCTCTGGGACGGGATCGGGGATCCGAAGCGGACGGAACTGCAGGTTCCCGTACGCCAGTTCGATGCGGTAGGTGTCGTGGTGGTCGTCGTGACCGCGGTCGGGAAGGGGAGGCATGATGTGATTCCTTCGAGGATGGGCCGGACGGCGTCCGGTCTCGAAGGATCAATCGAAGGGATTAGGCTTGACCGGTAAGCTCGGCCGCGGAAAATTTCATTCCGTCGTGTCGAAGGAGCGGGCTGCCGGCTGCGCGCCAGGGCCGGCGCAGCCATCGACGGATCGACCTCCGCTTCACCCCGACGGCGACGTGGATTGCACCCCGGTGCGCGCGCGTGGGGACCATCTGTCGATGATGTCACCGATCTCCGAAGCCCGGCGACGAGACAGCCTCGCGGCCTCGGCGAATTCGGGCCATTGCCCGATCGCCTCGCGAACTTCTTCGACGACCGCCCTGGCGTCGGCCGGAGAAATGGATGCTTCGGCGGCGACCTTCATGATCTCTGGCTCGCCGGGATTTCGGCTTTCGCCGGCGACGGCGAGATTGTGTTCGCCGCAGGGTCCCACCGAACAGGTGAGGTCATAGGCGGGAGCGGTCGTCCAGCGCCCGTCGGACGACATCTGGAAGGCGTGGTTTTTGGCGTGGTCATCCCGGTTGTGGGCGAACACGTTGAATATCATGCGGCGGAAGACCTGCCGGACCTCCTGGACGTCTCGCGTCAGGTTGCCCGCGATTCTCATGAGGAGTCCATGGCTCCGGGGAGACGGTGGTCGGCCTCCGCGAGGCCCGACGCCGTGTGCAAGTGGACGCGGCAGGTCTCGGCGTGGTCGAACCTGCTTACGGTAAAATAGCTCCCCGCCTTCGTCCGGATCAGATCAGCCTCCGGGATGACGACGCCGGCGGCACGTGCCATGAGCGAGTAGGCATACTCCTCGGCACCGATCTCGGCCGGGTCGTCCCTCGGTCCGAATTTGAGCAGCCAATGCCCGTAGCCGTCGGGCAGACCTTCTCCGGCGTTGTAGCGGACAGTCCGGGTGGACGGATCGAAACCGATTACGACCTTCGGCCGGGCGCCCCCCGAACTGCCCTCTGCCTGCCGCAGGGTGTCGATGTCCGCCTCCGGCAGATCGTCTTCGACCTGCCGCGCCTGGCCTGCCAGCCATTCGAGATCGGCGACGCCTTCCGGCGACTGCTCGTCCAGCGGCATTTCGGGCACCTACCGCAGCGTACTCATTCCCCTGGTCCCGACCGCGGCCAGCCGGTCCAGCGGCGTCAGAAAGCGATAGTCGTAGCCTCGCTTCCGCAGACTTCCTTCCAGGAGCCGCCGTCCTCAGCCATCGGGAAGGCTGTCGTTGAAGAGACCATGAAGGCCTTCGAACGTCTGTGCCCGAGCCGACGTCACACCAGCCTTGGCCGGGAGGCGGAAGGGCGAGATTGGAAGCGGGGCGCCGAGGAAACCCCGATCGAACTCGAAGTAGGCCCTCCGTTCATCCTTGCGCCAAGCCAGCCTGCCGAGCGGGCGGCTTCGGTCGCCGATCGCGATCTCGACGCCGAGGGCGCCGATCTGCAGGAAGGACTTGTTCCGTCGCTTCGCGGTCATCGCCGGCGGCCCCTTGCTATCTTGAGAGGTTGCGCCATCACCTGTTCGAGAGTCTCGAACTGCCGGAGTATGAACAGGCTATCGAAACCGCTCTCGGCCTGTAGGGCGAATGCGATGTCGACCGAAGCGCTTGAGGGAGCCCAGGCTCACTCCCGACCGTTCGGCGAGCGCGTCCTGGGTCAGCTGTTCCCGCAGACGGCACTCCTTCGCCCAGGCGGCACCCGACGCCAGGATCTCCGAAGGTGCATTGAGGGATAACATGTTATCTTCACGGCCCTGGTTAAGCAGATAAGAGATAACATATTGTCTCTTGATGGGTAAAAACCGACGTGTCGAGGCACGTGTCCGCTAGGGCAACGCGAAGAGTGCGGCGGTCCTAGCAGCGCCAACCACCCGACACGTGATGGCTACCAGTTGCGCGACAGCTGGCCCTCCGGCACCGGTCCGCAGATGAAGAAGGCCGGGCAGCGAGGGCATGTGTCGGTCCCGGGATCGGTGGGAAACCGGCCGGCGCGGATATGGCGCAGGGCTTCCTCGAGAGACCGCTGCCGATTTCGGAGCATCGTCGGCTTCATGCCCACCTCGGAGACCTTGCCGTCGGCAAGGTGGACAAGTTCGGCGACGGCATCCGGATATGCCTGCCGCGTGGCAAGGGTCAGGATCGCTGCGGCAATATCCGTACCCTCCTTCGACCGCCTGTGCCCCGTCTTCACGCGTCTGAAGCGTCTCCGGCCGTCCGAGTGCATGATGAGATCGTCGGCGCGAACCCGGATCGCGTCGGCGCCGATCCGGAGGACGACGTCGTCGGTCGTCTCCGGCCGATGCCCGTCCCGCGTCGCTACGAAAAATTCCAGGAGCGCGCGCGCGTGGACGCCGTACTGGCGGAAGTCGGGATCGGGCAGACCGGCCTCTTCGAGGGCTACCGCCATGGCTCCGTCCAAAGCCGTCGGAGCGGGGGCGATGCTGCCCTCCACGATGCCGTGGACGACGACCCGCACGGCCTCGTGCATGCGCATGAACGGCGACTCGGTCCGACGTCCCCCGATCCGCAGCACATGGGTGTAGAAGAAACGGCGCGCGCACGACTCGTAGAGGCCGATCTGCTCGCTCGTGAAGACCATCTCGCCGCCGACGCGCAGGCTGATCACCGCATCCTCGACGGAAGCCGCCGGCTTCGGAACGGGCTGCACGTGATTTCGGGACAACCCTTCGCCGAGGCGGTCTACGAACCGCGACAGCGCGCGGGCGCCACCATCCGATCTTTGGGTCGCCGCGTAGAGGAGGAGTCTATCCCGCGCCCGCGATGCCGCGACATAGAAGAGGCATTCCTGCTCCTCGTCGTGGCCTGCATGCAGGGTCTCGATGCCGCCGCGATCGGCCCCCTCGATCATTCCATCCGGGGGCGGGCATGGCGGCGTCTGCGCCGGTCGTGGCAGCGTGTCGGCGTTCATCCCCGGCACGTGAACCACCGGGAACTCCAGCCCCTTGGCACCGTGGATGGTCATCAGATGGACGGCGTCCATGGTGCGCGCAGATGCCGGCAATTGCCTCAGATCGCGATCGTCCCGAAGACGGACCAAGCGCTTGATGCGCTCTAGGAGGCGCGGCACCGGAGCGCCCCGACCGGGCGGCTGAACCCGCAGGAAGTTCATCAGCTGCCACACCGCGATGCCTCGCGTGCGGCCGGCGACGTCACCGGCCTCCGACATCTCCGCCGCCAGCCTGGAACGGTCGAGAAGCAGGCTCGCAAGAATCGTCCAGGGGTGCGACCCGGCATCGAAGCCGGCGCATGCCGCGGCCACCGCCGCGAGCCCCTTCCGGCCGCGCTCCGTCATGCTCGAGCGATCAATCCAGACGTCCCACTCGCCGGGGAGGCAGGGACTGCGGCGCAACTCGGACAGCGTGGCATCGACATCGGGCATCGACATGGCGAAGCACGGGACGGACGCCAGTCTCACGATGCCCATTCCCCGCGGATCGCACAGGACCGACAGGAAGGACAGAAGGTCCTTCACCTCGGGCCGCTCGAAGAGACTGCCGAGATAGAGGACCGGGATGCCTTGGAGCTCGAGTTCTCGGGCGAAATCCGACAGCTTCTCGTTCCCGGTGCAGAGCACGGCTTGGTCGCCGTAGGAGTATCCCGCCCGGCGCATCTCCTCGATCGCTTCCGCGATCTTCTGCGGCAGAGCTTCCTTGCTGTCGACCTTGCGCAGCTCGGGACCCGCACCGCTTCGCCCTCGGCTCGAACTCAGGCTTCCGCCACCCGTCGGCATTTCCTCGGCGAAGGCGGAGAACGCGCCAACGATCTCGCTCGTCGAACGGTAGTTCACCTGCAGCCGTCCCCGGCGCCCTCCTTCGAAGTCTTCCTTGCCGAAGCGGCTCATGTTGAACGACGAAGCCCCCCGGAACCGGTAGATCGACTGGCGGGCGTCGCCCACGGCCCAGAGATTCTCTCCCTTGCCGCATAGCGCCTCCAGCAACCGGACACTCGCTCGGTTCACGTCCTGATACTCGTCGACCAGGACATGGGCGCATTGCTTGCGCATGATGTCGCGGACCTGCTCGTCGTTCTCGAGCAGAACGACCGGCCTCATCACCAGATCGCCGAAATCCAGGCACCCCTCGTCCGCCTTGAGACGCTCGTACGCGGCGTAGACTTGGGCGACTTCTCCTGCCCTGGCGGCGATCTTCTCGGCGTCGGCCGACGCTGCAGCCGCCGCCATGTCTCGGGCGAGTTCGGCGTATCGCAGTTCGTCCACCACCTCGTCCTTCGCGCGGGAGATGGCCTTCAACATCTCCGACACGATCCGGGTCGGATCATAGAGGTTGCGGTACTCCTTCAGATCGAAGCCCGGAAAGCGCTCTTCGAGAAGTTCGACCGCTTCCGCCCGGTCCATGAGCCGTCTTGGTCGGAGCGAAGGAACGAACCGCTTGATCAGGTCGAGCCCGAAGGAATGGAAGGTGCCGATCTGCATCGCCGCCGCGGCATCTCGATCGACCCGGGCGAGGCGGTCGGCCATTTCCCCCGCGGCCTTGTTCGAGAACGTCAGCAGAAGGATCGAGCGCGGATCGACGTTCTGGTCGAGAAGCCACGAAACACGTCCCGTGAGAGTTTGCGTCTTCCCGGTACCCGGACCCGCGGCGAGCAGATACGGACCGGAGAAACGTCGTGCGGCAACGCGCTGGCGCGCGTTGAGAGACGGGGGCGGCAGCCCTTCTTCGGTCTGCGCCTTCGCCGGAACGATCGGGAGCAGCAGCGCGTCCAAGAGCTGCTGGGCCACCACCTCGAAGGGCATCCCGAACTCGTCGGCGATCGCGGACGCCATCCTGCCATCGACGACATGGAACTTGCGGACGACGTGGCGCGGCATCAGCAGTTCGCGTCCGAAGAGGTCCATCTGGATCTCGCGGCGCTGCTGCCGGTTGTAGCCGATCCTTTCGAAACCCTCGGGCGAAGGCTCCGATGCACGTGCCGGGTCCATCGGCTCCGCTGGCACTCCCGGCGGCGCCTTGCCGTCACCGAGTTCGGCGTGGCCGATCTCATGAGCGACGAGGAAGGCCTGTTCGAACGGGGAGCCCACGTTCTCGTGGACAATCAAGTCGTCGGCAGGCGCGTATGTCGCCCGCGATCGGTCGAGCGTGACCGCACCGGGCCGAGCCTTCTCGACGTCGATGCCGCGAAGAGCGGCCGCGGCTACGGCGAAGGCGTAGGGATCCCTAGGATCGTGACCCGCCGCGACCGTCGCGTCGTGCAAGGCGGCCGCAGATTGCCGCGCGATCTCGACCGCATCCATGTCAGGCGTCTTCCGACATCAGAGCTTCGAGCCGCTCGCCTCCGACCTCCGCGTCGATCAGGACCTGTTCGAAGGTCGCGAGCCCGTCGTTGCCCGGTCGTCCGTCCGATTTGTAGCTGCGTGCTCCGGCGGGAACCGGGCTCCCGAGCAGACCACCGACGAGTTTGTCGACCGTGACGTCCAAAGCCGCCGCGAGCCTGCCGAGGAACCGACGCGGGACGGAGGAGAGACGGATCCTCCGTTCACGGAACGCAGCGATCACTTGTCGAGGGACGTCGAGCTGTCGGGCGATCTCGCGCAGGCGGCCCGTCTCAAGTCCGGCGAAAGGGTCTCCGGCTTCTCCCAGGGCCACGAAACGATGGGCCTCGAGCGCGTTCTCGATCAGGCGTTTGTCCTCGTCGGACAAGGGCCGTTCGTCCTCGACGAACGTGCGCGACAGCTCGCGCGCGAGATCGACGAGATCGCGCGCGAACTGAGGATATCGTGTCAGATAGGTTTCCAGCGTCCGACGATCGTGGTCGGGCTCGACCGAGAAGGCGTCGAGGACGTCGTCCCGGGATGGCTGCGAGGAAGCGGCGCTCATCGGTCGTCTCCATCCCTCATGAAGCGTTCGATGGCGAGGTATGCCTTGTCGCGATATGTCCTGATGGTCTTCTCCGAACGCCCTAGAGTCTTGGCGATCGTGACGGCGAACGTCTCGTTCGAGTCGATCGGTATCCCGAGCCGCAGCATCTCGATGATCCTGATTTGTTCCGCAGGTAGTTCGTCGATCGCTGCGTCCAGCCTCAACCGGTAATTCGTCGACGATTTTTCGGCGACGTCGAACGGATCGTATTCCCCCGCCGCATGCTCGACCTCCTTCGAAAGCTCGCCGGATTCGTCGTCGTACGACAGGCCGGTCGTCCGCTTCTCTTCGCGCCAGACCTTCCTCTCCGCATCCACCCGAAGTCTGCTCATCGCGCTGTCGAAGCGGATCTCGAAGAAGTCGAGCTTCTCCGAGTAGAGGTGGTGGTCTTCGGACAGTAGCGTCACGAAGCGGTCGAACATCCGGTCGCGGATCTCGCCGATGCTGTAGGATTCGACTTCGCCACCGGCGCGTTCGGCGTTCGGAAGCCGTTTGAGGACTCGCTTCAGCAGTTGTGCGTACAGTCGGTCGAAATAGCGGTCTGAGTTGTCGATGCGCGTGCTTCTGACGAAGTAGAGGAGACATTCGGTTTCGACGTACTGCGGATTGCCGCGCGGGATCTCGCAGCGCTCCACGAGTTCGTCGCGAGACAAGAGGTCGAGCTCCTCGAGCTGCGCAGTCGTCTCGGGACGACGCTCGTACGGCTCGCCTGGACCGTGGTCAGCCAGCCGACGCTTCCGCAGCGGTGTAATCAAAGCGATGCCCCCCGTGCATCTGCGATCACCGCTCGATGGACGCGGTGTTCTCCGGACTGCGCCGGCTGATGCTGTCTACCGATTTCGGTTGCCGGTTTGAACTGAGCACCTCCACGTTCCATGGAGCTGTGCACGCTGAATCGGGCCCGAGCAGGCCGACCGTCGTGCCGACGCGCGCGATAGGGCCGCGCTCGGCATCGACTTCAACCCCGACTGGATCGGCCTGCAGGGTGCGCGGTGCGTCGTGTCAGGCTGCGCGGTAGGACGGGGACCGTCTTCTAGGAAAACTATCCTGTTCGAGTGTGGATGGCGCGGCCGGTGTCCGAGGACCGGACGTGCCGCCGCCCGGCCCGTAGGACCCGGAGTCGAAGCTGCTGAAGGCGAACATCCGACCGACAGCAGCCACGGTTGCGCTCCCCCAGTGGCAGAGGATGCGCGTTGTGATCACCGGCCGATCCCATATCAGGTCCCGCCGGGTAAGCTGCCTGGAAAGCCGCGAAGGAACCTCGCGGCTTCACCGGCGTCAGGCTATTTGACCTGGACTGTCTCCCGACGCCGGGTCGGCGTCGCATTCCTTCCTTGCCTGGACGAAACGAGTTGGACCGATGCCGGTGGCCGATGAGACGCTCTACAGGCTGCTCCAGGTTTCGGATCTCCACTTCGGCAACATCCCGGCCGGACAGTCGACCGCTTCGAGCGCTCCATCTCCGCGCCTGATCGGTTTGAACCCGCTCTTCGACGGGCAATTGGGGCATCACGCTGCGGGTGTTCTGGCATTGAACGATTTCCATGCGAGGTTGCGTCGGCGGTGCGAAGGCTTCGACATGGTCGTGACCGGCGACGTCACGGCCAACGGTGCCGTCGGTCAGTTCGATCTGGCAGGGTCCTTTCTGGGGGCGGGGCCTTCGCAGTTCGGCTTCCAGCTCGGCCGTTCGGATTGGGCGGATACGGGCATCTCGGGCAACCACGACCAGTGGAACGGAAACAACTCGATGATTGGGGGGCCGACCCAGGGCCTGGCTCGGCATCTCCCACAACCAATGCCCAGGGTACGGGCCAGGATCCTGCCCGACGAGACGATGTTGAAGTTCCTCTTCATCGACACGGACGCCGACGTATCCGCCTTCAGTCCGAACCGCATCCTCGGCCGCGGAGCGTTCCATACGCAGTTACAGGCTCTGGAAGGACTGCCTCCCATCGGAGAACGCGAGATCCGCGTTCTGGTCATGCACCATTCCGTGGTCGGTCCCGTCAAACCAATCCCCGATCCCTCCCGTCCGGGCGTGGTGCAGATCACGCGTGGCGGAAGACGTCGGATGATGGAGATCGCCGATTTCTCGATGCGGTTGCTGAACCATTTCATCGTCGACAAGTCGATATCGGTGGTCCTCTCAGGGCATATGCACGTGGCCCTGTTGTCCGAATTGGTCGCCACCAACGGTCCCTACACCCGGCGCTACCTGGAAGCCCGCTGCGGATCGACGACACAACGCGACAGATTCGAATACAAGGACTTGAAAGGCATGCCGCAGGCCCGCGCGCTTCGCCCGAACACGCTGCTCATGCATGAGATCGTGCGCGAGCAGGGTAATCTGGTCTGGAAGAGCGTCGTCCATTGGCTGGCGCCGGCCGGGCGTTTCGTTCCGCTCCCGCCGGCCAACGTACCCGCACCTGCGACTCCCGGTCAGGTGAGCTTCGTGCTGAGTTAGGAAATCAGACCTCCGATAGATCCGAGGTCGCGCGGCTGCCGCCCGCCAGAGGCAGCGACCTCCAGCGGACGAAGAAATCGTCCTCGATCTCGTCCGTCAGCCTGAGGCTCACCTCATCTCCGATCGGTTGCGCGACGAAGTCGTCGAACAACAAGGGGACGAACCCCGCCGCCTCCACGAGCCAGCGCGTCGTACGGCGGGCGGCCTCCGCGTCGAGTTCTGCGACCAGCGAGACCTGTCCGACTGCTTCGTCCAAGTCGACCATAGGTCGGCCGCTGCCGCCTTCGCCCAGTCGGATGGCGGAGCCCGGTTCCAACCTCAACCGGTCGCATTCACGTCGCGCCAAGCTGGCAATGGCGTGGGCGGCAGCGACCAACGCCGCGGGCGTCAAACCATAGACGGCCAGTTCACGGGCGGCCGGCCCACCATGGCGCACCGTCGGGCTCGCCTGAAGCCGATCGCGTGTTTCGGGGTCCGCGACCTTGAGGCCGAGGAAATAGGAGCTCAAGTCCCGCAGCTTCGGAGACAACCCCGGAACGAGCGACTGCCTGAACGCCTCGCCGATCGACACCTCCTGGCTTTCGTAGGCCGTCACGTAGGGGAGTTCCACCTCCCGAAGGACCTTCGCATCCTCTTCGCCGGACAGGGCTGAATAGATTCTCGCGAACGCATCTGCATCCGCCTCGGACAGGACGGTGTCGTCGTCCAATCCTTCGAGATGGTCGAGGACGGCATCCGCGTGAAGCCGGATCCGCTCCATGGCCTGCTCGCGCGCCTCGGATGGTTCGCCTGCGGCGTCATGCAGGAGTGTCTTCACATCCGACCTGGACAACGACTTCTTCTCCCCCGTTCGGGTAGAGTCCATGTGACCCATGTCGCCTGTTCCCTTCACGGTCTCGGCAAGCAGGCGGAACATCCTGGTCCGCACGGCTTGTACTTCGGGAATCGTCAGTTTCAGGTAGCTCGCCGTTTCCTTGGCAGTCCTGTGGTCACGCCAAAGTGCGACGACGATCGCAGAATCCGGTTCGGGAAACGCGTCGAGGTCGCCCAGCTTGGCGGCGACATTCCCGAAGATGTCAGCCAGCTTCGAACGAAGACGATATCGCGTAATCCCAAGCCGATCCGCGATCTCGCGCTCCGAGCCCGCATCCTTTATGTAGAAGTCGAGTATGATCCGATCCTGATATTCCATCGACTCCACGGCGGCTGAGACGAGGTACAGGTCGAAGGATCGTTCCTGCTGCGCCTCGACGTATTCCCATTGTTCGTGCCGACGCAGAAAAGCGGAGGGATCAACGAGATTCGTCCGCCAGCGGGCCAGCTTGACGATCCTCGGTCGGGCGAAGCTCGCGAACGAAAGGTGAAGGAAAGTCGGGAATTGCGCCTTGTTCGGATCATACCGAGTGACGACCTCGGGCCAAGCCTCGACGAAAAAATCGTGCACGAGATCCAGGCCATCGCCCGGCGGCACCGCGTAGCCGTCGCGCGCAAGCCTACCGAGTACGCGGAGCAGGAAGGGGCGGTAGGTCAGGTAGTCCTCTCCGCGGATGCCTGCGGCGCGTGAGGTGATGTCCGTCAGGCGGTATCGTCCTCGCTCTATGCGCATGTCCGTCTCGGATTGGCCGCATGCCGGGCTGCGGGCGCAGCCCCGGAGATCCTTATTGGTCGCCTGAAATCGTCCTGGTCGAAAAACACGGATTTTTTCGGACGACCGGCTTCCGTACGGCACCCTGCATCCACCGCGCCAAACTTCGCGTCATGGACTTTCCCTCCGTCGCGAGTCCGGGAATGTGCATCTTCGGACCCGGATTTTCGAGAGACCGGGACGTGGCCAGCCGTCCCGGACGCCAAATGGCCGTGGACTGCGCCGGGGCGGACAGCTGCCGGTGGCCGGGTCGACCTACGCGACCGGACATCCGCCGTACGATCGGTGGTGCGGTTCCGGAAGTTCACCTGTGTCCGGGACGGGCGGCCCTCGATCGCAAAGTGGTACCGGGCGGCGGAATTCAACCGGACGTCGTATGAATGCCGACGCCGGGAGAGATCAGGCGCCGTACGCGCTCGCAGCTAACCTCGGGAACTTTCGCTGGCGGCGTCGGGAACGACGCGTCTCCCCTCGGGGCCTCAGCGCCGTCGCGGCTGAATCGATCCCGGCCCTGCATCCGAACGGCTTCGACCCAAGCGACCGGCCGCCTTCGGTGTCGGTCGCGGAGGAATTCATGAAGTGGGAGATTGCGAGCGGCGATGCGGTCCGTCGCGTTCCTTCACTCGGTTTCCGATGTCGGACACCGGCAATGGGAACGTGAAGGCACCGACCGGCCCGAACGTAGAAGTCCTCGCACCATCATCGCGGGCCGGCCGCCGGCAGCTCGCGCCCCAGGATCGCGGCAGCAAGGCCCCGCCTCAGCATCGCCTTGACGCGATGCTCCCGGCTCATGCGTCTGAGCGTGCGGGCTCCGCCCCTGTCGCCGACACCCGCATGGACGCCCGCCGCTTGCGCAAGAGCGTCGGCGATGTATTCGAGCGTCGCGGCCTCGCGCACAAGTGGTGCGATTCTTTCCTGCATGGGTTCTCCCCGTCGTTCGGACCGGCCGAGGCCGGTCGAACTTTTCGTCCGTGGGCATCGCAGGCCCGACGGCTGTCGCCGCGCGCTACCGCAGCGTGAACGCGTCCAGCCAGCCGCGTGCGGCGGCGTAGCGGATGATCTCCGCTCTCGTCTTCAGGCCGAGCTTCTCGGCGGCCCTGGCCTTGTAGGTCTCGACCGACTTCACGCTGACGTCGATCCGCCGCGCGATCTCCTTGTTGCTGAAGCCCTGCGCGATCAGCCGCAGCGTCTCCGTCTCCCGTGGACTCAGCGCTTCTCCGCCACCGTCCGCGTCCGCTCGTCCGGTCGTGGTCGAGGAATCCAGGGCATGGCTCGCGATGGACGGATCTAGGTAGATGCCACCTGCGGCGACCGCATGGACCGCGCGCAGGAGGTCGTCGGCCGCCGAGCGTTTCAGGAGGTAGCCGCGTGCGCCCGCCTCGAGCAGTGGCCGGACGTAGGCCGCATCCTCGTGGACCGTCAGCACCAGCACGCGCGTGCTGGGGCACTCGCCGGACACCCGCTCCGTCAGTTCGAGGCCGTTCAGTCCGGGCATCGACACGTCGACGACGGCGACGTCGGGCCCGGCGGAATGGATCATGGGTAGGGCGTCGGTGCCGCTCGTGGCCTCGCCGACTAGCTCGATCCCGGGGTCGGCGGTCAGAAGCGACCGGATGCCGGCGAGGACGATGGGATGGTCGTCGGCCAGAGCGACGCGGATGCGGTCCATGGGCATGCTCCTCGGGGCTCAGGCCGGGTACGGAACCGGAATGTCGACGAACAGCGTGGTTCCCACCCCCGGGGAGGTCTCCAGCGCGAGCGTGCCGTTGAGAAGCGACAGGCGCTCGCGGATGCCTGACAGGCCCAGCTGCGGCTTGGCCGGCGAATCATCCGTTGGAGGTCCGGGAACCGCTTCAGCGTCGAAGCCGACGCCATCGTCCTCGACGACAACCCGCATCTCGTCGGCACGGTGCTCGACCGAGACGCTGACCGTCGAAGCCCGCGCGTGCTTTAGGACGTTGGTGAGCGCCTCCTGCACGATCCGATAGGCGGCGGTCTCGATCGGCGCCGGCACCCGTGCGGCCTCGCCCACGAATTCCAGGTCGGCACGGATGCCGTGACGTCGGCTCCATGTGCTCAGCAAGGTGGCGAGCGCTTCGCGCAGGCCGAGGTCGTCGAGGGCGGTCGGTCGTAGGTCTACGGCGGCGCGGTGGATGTCGCGTCCGATCTCGCCGGCGAGCGTCTGAAGCCATTGCACGTGGCGGTCGGCTTCGTCCGATGCTCCTCCTGCGAGGAGCCGCTCCAGGCTCTTCAATCCGAGAGACAGGCCGGTGACCGTCTGGCCGACCTGGTCGTGCAGTTCGCGGGCGATCCGGCGCTGCTCGTTCTCCTGCGCTTCGCCGAGGCGGCGGAGCAGGTCGAGCCGCTCCGCTTCGGCACGCTTGCGCGGCTCGATGTCCGATACCACGCCGTAGATGAGACCGACGGGCTTGTCCTTGTGGAGCTTGGGTACGCGCCCGGCCACCCGCACCCAGCGCGGCTCCGTCCCCTGCTGGACGATCCGGAACTCCACGTCGAGCGGCGCGCCGTCCGCAATGCTTCGCCGTACGGCCTCGGCCAACCGCATGCGGTCTTCTACTCGAACCGCCTCCAACGCCTCGTCGGCATCCGTTTCGGAATCCCGCCCCTCCGGGGCAACCGCCTTCCAACCGAGGAGATGGGCGGTTCGCCCGGAGCCGCTCACTCGTCCACGCACCGTGTCCCAGCGCAGGGTGCCGAGCTCCGCCGCTTCCGCGGCGACGGCACCCTGCTCCTCGCTCGACCGGAGCGCGAGATGGAAGCGCGCCTGTTCGCCGGCCCGGCGCTGCGCCATGTCGCGGCCTACCAGTCCGACCAGCACGAGGGCCAGGCCGATGCTGAGCACGCTGCCGCCTGCGAGCACGAGGTAGGAGCGGGAGACCGGTGCGTTCAGCGTGGCGACCGGCATGCCGAAATGTACGGACCAGCCGCCGGTGTCCTCGAGGGTTCGATATACGACCTCGACGTTCGACCCCTCGGGCGTCGGTCCGGTGTAGAAGCCCTGCGGAGCTCGCCGGATGGCCGCCTGCAGAGCCGAATTCGCAGGATGTCCGAGTTCCTCCGCTTCGGCGCGTGTGCGGGCGATCGTGTTGCCGTTCGCGTCCACGATGGTTCCGACCCAGCCCTCCGGCGCCCCGGCGTCGCGCAGGATCGAGCTTACCGCGTTGGTGGCTAGCCGGACCGACAGAACGTACCGGAGTTCCCCGTCGCGGAGGACCGGTACCCGCAGGGCGACAAGACGCTTGCCCGAGATCGGCCCGACCGGGCCGATACCACCGATCGCCGGGCTTCTCGTCCGGACGACGGCGTCGAAGCTCATGCGGTCGGCAGTGGGGCCGAGTTCTTCGTCGAGGGTACGGAGCAGGTTGACGATCTGCGTGCCGTCGGGGCCGGCGAGCTCGACCGTCTCCCAGCGCGGATGGGCCTGCCTCAGTCGCTCGGCCTCGGCGTAGAAGTCGGTGAGATCCGGCCGATCGAGGGTGCTCGAGGCGGCCTCCGCCTCAAGCACCGTCACCTGCGAAGCGATGTCGGAGGCGACGCGTTCGGCCACGCGGGTCGCGCTGGCCACCGCGGCGCTTCGGTCGAGGTCGCGTTGCTGCTGAGCCATGAGCGTGGCCACCCAGCCGCTGAGCAGCAGGACCGGAATGGCGGCCGCGAGAACCAGCGCGGCGAAGGTGCGGCCGTTGCCGCGATTCAGCTGGTGCTCGGCGGCCGGCCCACTCCCATCTGCCGTCATGCTACCCATTCGCGCATGCTCCGCCGCCCCGACCTCGGCGATCCGTCCCGCGGATGCAGTCCACGCGTACCTATCGCCTTCCAGGCGTGCGGCCGCAGGCATCAGGCCCGACGTCCGCATTCCACGGAAGTTGCCCGCGCGGATCGGTGGCCGAAAGCTCCTCGGTCGAAGCCGGTGCAGCGTCGTCACCCAGAAGACGTCGGCCTGACGCGATGACCTGCAGTGCCTGACGGTCGCCGTCCGACGCGAGCACGTCCCGCTCGAGCCGCCGCAGGCGCTCGATGAGATCTGGAGGCGCAGCGTCGCGATCATGCAGCCCGGCTTCAACGAGGACGGTGACCACGCGCTCCAACCGGCCGAGAACGCGGCCTTCGAGCGAAGGTGACCGCATTTCTTTTGCTGAGGCCTTCCCGCGATTATTCATAGCCGTGCCTAAGGGCTACCGCCTTGGACATAAGTCGCGCTGCAGGGAGGGGGAAGGTCGGAGGCGGCGAAGCTGATGGCTTATGGCATCGCTCGCACCGGGTGCAAGGCGGCCCTGCCATTCCCCGCCGACGAGGTGCCAGCCGAGGCCGTCACGTCCGGATCGGGGAGCGGTGCATCGTGATCCCAAGCGGATCCGTCGAAACCCTCGAACCAAGCTCTGCGCTCGCGCGAATCCGCCGGATAGGGACAGGCATCTCGCGGTCGGCCGAGGATCCGGGCCCGCGCACCTTGTTTGATGACTTGCATGATCATGGCCGCTGGTCTTCTTGCCATCCCGAAATCCTGGTGACGCCTTCGGGTAGTCCCCACGGCAGGCGATCGGCAAGGAATTTATCCCACGCCGCCGTTCTCACCGACAGGTGTCAGGCTCGTCCCGACGGAGCATGAAGCGGAAGAAGCTTGACCGTTGTGGCAAGGTGGCATCCGCTCGTTCACGAATCGGACGTGGGTCTTGCGAGGGACCATATCGGCGGCCCCTCGCAGACCGACGATCAGATGGCCTTTCTGTCGTATTTGAACTCGGGCGCACTCTTCAGCGCTTCCTTGTCGGCGTCCACCAACGCCTTGAGCTTGCCGTCCGCGCGTTGCAGGAAGATCGACGACGGGTCGACCAGCACGTAGCGCTCGCCCACGCCGAGGAAGCCGCCGACGCTGACGACGACACCGGTCACCGTCTTGCCGTTCTCCATGACGAGATCCTCGATCTCACCGACCGTCTCGTTCTGCTTGTTGTAGAGATTCTTGCCCACGAGCTTCGAGGACGTCACCTCGGCCGGCTTCGCAGAGACGAACTTGATCTTGGCGGTCGCCGTGTCGGCCCTCGTCAGGCCGCCGCCTCCCGTCGAAGCACTCGTGGCGTCATTCGAGGTTGGGGACGTCGCGGTGCCGACCGGCGGCGTTGCCATGGACTTCGTTGGGGAATCGGACGGCTGGCTCGGCTGCTTGTCCTGCGCGAACGCGGGGACCGAGAGCATGACGCTGGAGACGAGAGCACCGACGATGATTTTCTTCATAATACTAGCCTGATGACATGAGTGAAGTCAGGGTTCGATGGAGAGGACGCTCCGGGCGGCATCCGCGCCGCCGGTATTCCTCGCGGCCGCGTCTCAGTAGCCGCACCCACAATATGGCCGACCCACGCCGGAGCCGTAGCCAACCGGTGCGTAGGGATATCCGTATCCGTCAGTCGGGCCACGGTAGGCGGGCCTGAATGCCGATGCGGCCAAGCCGAAGCCTAAGCCGCGATGACCGAAGGCGTATCCGTAGCGGCCGTGATGGCTCCCGTAGCCATGGTGCCCCTGTCGGAAGCCGACGCCGCGATGGCCGCGATAACGGTGGCCGAAGCCGGCCGATCCGTAGCCATAGAAGTCGCGACGACCTGCCCGAAGCCCGTGGCCCACGGCGTGGTGGCCGGCGTAACCGTGTCCTCCGCCAAGGGGCCTGGCTTCACTCGACGATCCGAGCAGGACGAGGGTCGATATCCCCGCAATGGCGATTGCAATACGATTCATGGTCTTGGCTCCTCGATGGCCGTGAAGAGGACCGCGCGCGGCGTCGGGGCGACCGCGTAGCGGCTTCGGCGGTGCGGCGTGCCTTGCCGATGCTTGGCGCGCATGCACGGCCTAACGGCGCGCCTGCGGGACGGTCCGCACCGATGAAGACTCTTTCGTCTCCATCTCCGTCCGGGATCGGGCGAGGCCCTTGGGTCAAGGCATCGACCTTCGTCCCGCTCGGTCGGTGATCTGTGGCGGGCAGTCGGGACCGGCAGTCGGAGAAGACCGTGGCGCTGTCGGGAGAACCCTGACACTCCCACGGACGCCTTCCTGCCAAGCCCGGACCAGCGGTTGCCGTTTCGCGAATGGGCACGCACGATCCCGGAACCTCGGGTCGACCTACGAGGCGGTGTTCCGCGTTCGCAATGGACAAGGCCGTCGGCGACGGGGCGAGCGCGCAGGCCGAAGGCACGGACCCTCACGGGGCCTTTGCGAACGGTCGGCAGCGAGCGTGTGAAAAGGAGCGGCATGAGGGCGGCATTGGCACGGACGGCGCAACTCGCGCGTGACTGGCGCGGGATACGATCCGGAGCGGAGCCATCGGCGAAGGCCGAAGGGTGGCCTTCGTCCAAACGATCGCGTTCCATCGAGGATTGGGCGCGGTACGGCGGCGGCCTCAGCACTCCCGACCTCGCCGACCATCGCGCCGCGGGCCGGCTTGCCGAAAGTGGGGCCTACGAAGGATGCTCCAGGCATGTCGTGCCGCCATCAGCTTGACGTAGCACCCACGGGATCCATGGAAGGTGCGCCGTCCGGTTGCCGCAGGTGGCGGCGCTGGCCAAGCGACCTTCCCGGCCCCGCGAACGACAACGGCGGGCACGTCACCGGACGAATGTTTCGAGCCCTCGCGAAGCTCGTCAGTGGCGTGCCCAGCCGGCTGTGGCGTTTGCTCGCTCTCGAATCCTGATTCGTACACTGCGACCGCCCGATCTTCCGGCGGCGCAGTCGGGAGTGTCATCCGCCACCCATCCACAAGGGCGAACGTGAGCCGGAGACACCGCATGCGGATTGGAGTTCATCTCCTGCAGCATCCCGCATTCGGCCTTGGAATCGGTCGTATCGCGCACGTCCGATCTTCCGCTGGTCCGTTTCCGAGACTGGATGCTCGGCACCTTGCAGCCTGCCGATGGTCGCCGCTCCGGTCTCCGACCTGCCACGGCCTTTCGGTGGAGTACCAGGACGGATTCAGACACGCCCGACGGTCCGGTCGTGTTCCCCCTAGCGACAAGCCTTCGCGGTGGGCGATTGTGCCATGCCCGTCACACGGGGCGCGACAATCGGAGACAGCAGTCGCCGCTGCGAGGAACAGGGGATGACTCCGTTGACTTCGGCGGTCGGAAGGTGACGGTGGAAGCGTCGAGGTTCTCGTGGTCCCGTGACCGCGAGCTAAGTGCCCGTCCAATAAGGGTCTGAGGCGGGGTTGAGTGGCCGGGATGGCGGTGATTCCAGGAGGGTGCTGAAGCCTGACCTGGAAGCGCCATGTGGACCCCGACCACCCGGTGGCAGCATAGCCGCGCGGACCTTCGCTATGAAACTGATCTGACAGACGCCGAGTGGGCACTTATCGGTCCGCTGATGCCGGAACCCGCCTCGTGCGGCCGACCGCCCGTCTGGACGATGCGGGAGATCCTGAACGCCATCTTCTACGTTCTACGAGGCGGCATCGCGTGGCGGCTGATCCCCAAGGACCTACCTCCACGAAGCACGACGTATGGCTACTTCAGCCGCTGGCGCGACACCGGCTTGTTTGGCCGGATCAACCACCATCTCGTCATGGCAGACCGCCAACGGGTCGGACGCGAGGCCTCGCCGTCTGCCGCGGTGCTCGATAGCCAGAGCGTCAAGACGACGGAGAGCGGCGGCCCGCGCGGCTACGATGCCGGTAAGAAGGTCAAGGGCCGCAAGCGCCAAGCGCTGGTCGACACGGATGGACGTGCCGTCGTGCTCGATCCGCAGCCAGCCGACGTGCAGGATCGCGACAGAGCCGTTCCGGTGCTGCGCCTGTCGCGCCGGACTTTCCCGTTCATCGCAAAAGCATTCGCCGATGCGGGCTATGCAGGCGACAGGCCAGCGACCGCGACGATCATCGCCGTCGAGATCGTGCGCAAGCCGCCCGGACAGGTCGGCTTTGCCGTGCATCCTCGCAGATGGGTCGTCGAACGGTTCTTTGCCTGGATCAGCCGCAACCGACGTCTCTGGAAGGATCCGGAGGCGACCCTCGCCTCCGCCAAAGCCTTCCTCTACGCCGCAGCCGTCATCATCCTCATCAGACGCCTCGCCCGCTCAGCCTGACTTCTCGGACGGACTCTAAGCGGATGCCGTCGATTTCCGCGGCGGGCGGCGTGAGTAAAAGAGCAGGGCCGAATCCGCATGCCGGTCGTTCATTCCGTGCGAGGTTGCCGTGCGGAGGCTCGACTGGTTGCCTTGGCCGGCCTGCATGCATGGCAGCCAAAGCCGGATCGAGACAATTTCCCATCGGGCATCTCTCCTCGACTTCCCGAACTCGCGGGTCGTCGCGTCGAGTCGCACCGTCCGTGAATGTGTTCTTGCTCGGAATTATGGACGCTGAGGCCGAAGTGCTTCCCCTTCCGTCGATGCCAAAGACCGGTGCCGTGCCGACCGGCATGTCGCGGCAGGTCGGTCGGCATGCGCGGCAACGATCCGGTCCCTGATTACCCGGGGCCTCGGCCACGTCCACAGACGAGATAGTCGGTCAGTTTGTCTCGTCCATGTCGAGTTTATGTCAAAGTATGCCGACTTCGGATGGCATAAAAATAATAGTATAATTCTAAAAAACGTTGTCGTCTGCGATGATTTCCGAGCAAATCGCGCTAAGTCCGGACTTGACGGATCGATAGGTGACGATCAAATCTGAAGCTGTTCCGCAGGTGGGGCGGCCGTGAAAGCCACTTGGACGAGTGAATGTTTGCAAGGTATGGACTATTATCTTGGTATGATTGCCGTAGTTGTCGACCTGCATCGTCGGCGCGGCCTCTTCGCCGCCCGGTCCACCTCCCTGCCAGTTGCTCGGCTGACCTGGCGCAACAGTACCGTCCGAAGTCGGCATAATCCGTCGCTCTCGGTTGTTCGGGGAAGCTGGCGAGATCGCAGAAGGCATGCGGAACCTGCACGGTGAACGTCAGCAGCGCGGCTTCGAGTTGTCGACTCAGGTTGGGATCAGTCCCGGCACACGTGATGGTGCGAAGGCAGCCGTCGTTCCGCACGACGATGTCGTGCCGCAAGGGCCGAGCGAGGAACTGCAGATGCCCGAGGTGGTCCACCGGGACCCGATTGCCGTCGTCCCATGGGCAGGCGAAAGGCAGCGGTCACCGAACGGTCAGCGCGGCACGCCGGGCGCGTCGCGATGAAGCCCGATCCCATGACCCTCGATCTGCTGGCGACGCTCGACGTCGTCGACGACGACGTCTGCGCGGTGGTGGATGCCTATCTGGCCGATCCGCGGCCGCGCATGATCGGTTTCGGGGATGGCTATCGGATCGACCCCTCGGCCGCGGTCGAGGCCCACCCTTTCGCCGATCAGCTACTCCGGCAGCCCTGGGCCTCCGACGAGTTGCGTCGGGCGGCGGTCCGCGCCGCCATCCTGCTGGCACGGCCCGAACGAGCAGCGTGACGTCTACTGCCATGCAGTCGTCGCAAGCGTGCGTCGGCTGAGGTGACCGAAGGCAACCAGGGCGGCGAGGCGCGCAAGATCGGCTACGTCGGCCTGGTGCGCATTAAGGATTCTGCAAAGAAGGCCCGCAAACCGGTGACCGAAGGTATGCTTGCCTTCACGATCGAGAACTTCGACAAGGTCGACGACCGGCACATCATCGTCGGAAGCGACAACAATCTACCGTTTTCGGCCAGCCGGGACACGCACCAAGTGGACGACGACGAGTTCGTGCTGCTCGAGGTGAATGATTTTTTGAAGACGAAGTAGGGGGCCGGTGCCCGAAGCCTCCGCACGAGGTCCCGGGACACCTGATTGAGATTGTTGCCGCGATGCGGCGGCAATACCCCTCGGACGTGCATGGGACGGCTCTGCAGGAGACGGTTCTGCACAGCCTCGTCGAAGCGCGCCTTGCCCATCTCAAGATCGCCGAAGCGTGGTTCCTGAATGGCGCCACCTTCGAAGCCATGGACCTTTGCCGGACGAGTTGGAACGGTCGCTTGGTCTTCGGTCGCCGTCCCGAGTTGGAGCGGCGTCGCAAGAGCATGATCAACTGCGACGGCTGGCGGGGAAACCGCCTGCGCCTCTGCCACACATGCGGCGACCGCATCCTGCTGGGCGACCATCACTTCCGCTTCGCGCCGCAGCCGGCACCTGCCTGCTTGCCTTCCGCGGCAGGCAGCGCGGGCTCGCCACAGCCTGCATCTGCCATGGCACACTTTGTCATGATCGCGACGACCGGGAGACAAACAAGCCACCTATATCACTCATCGTGCGCCTGAACGAAATGAAGACGCATCGATGGGGAGCATGCCAAAGCCCGTCGGAGTGCATCGCGGCCGAGGCATGCCTATTAGACGCGGCTTAAATCATCCGGGCCATTTTGCAGATGTCGTCGACCTCCGATTTCTCGAAGACGGTTGACTGCGAACGCGGACGGATATTTCAGGAGCATCTGCAGCCAATGGAGAAGGATTCCGCGATGAGGAAGACTGTCAAGCAACTGACGGTCGTGATGGTCTTCGGCTCGGCGGCCTTGGTCGCGACGGGCGCCTCCGCCTTCGAGCGTGGCGGCCATGCCGGCGGCCCAGGGTGGGCGCGCGGTGGTCACGGCTTGGGTCCAGGCGGCCATCGCGCGTTCCGGGGAGGCGGCCATGGAGGGGTCGCTCCCGGATTCTATCGGGGTCGCCGCCACGGCGGGGTGGGGGCGTTTGCGGGACGTGGCTACTATCGCCCGCAACGTCACTAGGACGACTTCGAAGCCGCCGCCTGCCAGACTTGCTCTCGGCTTGCTTCGGCGCTCTGAAGCTCGCGCTTCGGCCCTGCGCCCGGGGCCTGCGCGGGCGGTGCTGGAGGCAGTCGGACCGATTAGTCGGTAGGCTGCCGCTTCGGGTGGAGGCGTTGCCGCGACCAACTGCGGACGGCTGCCGATCGAGACGACCGCCACCTTGAACGCCAAGCCCCGGCGTCGGCGGCACACCTTCGCGCCCGCGAGATCGAAGGCATCTGCGTTCTTTAACGCGACCGACGAAAGCGAGGTTGCGCTTTCAAGCGGTTGCAGGTGCGTGGCGCTCCCGAGTGGTGCCGTATTCCAATTGTTTCGAGATTCGGAGAACCGATGCAGCGGACGGATGCTGTCCTGATCGAGGCAACGCGGTTGATGCATTGGTTTCCGGGCTGGGCACAGAGTATCGCCCTGGTTCTCGGCTGCTTTGCCGTCGTGCTGCCCCTTCATCAGATCGCGTATCGTTTTCTGACACGGGCGTTTCAGGGTCGCAGCCTGTTCTGGCGCTCCCTCGTCGGACGGACGCAAGGTCCCACACGGCTCGGCCTCATCATCGTCGCGGTCGGTGCCGCGTCGGCGATCGCGCCGGTGTCGCGGGAAGTCCGGGTTCTGGTGAACCACACCCTGCTCGTAGGTCTCGTCGCACTCGCCGGTTGGTGCTGCTCGATCGCGATCCATATCTCGACGGTGATCTACCTGCGCCGATTCAAACTCGACGCGGAAGACAATCTGCTCGCGCGGAAGCACTTCACTCAGATGCGCATTCTGGAACGCGCAGCCGTGACGCTCGTGGCTCTGGTGACGCTGGCGATATGTCTGATGACGTTCGAGCCTGTACGGCAATACGGCGTCAGTCTCCTCGCCTCGGCCGGAGCCGCCGGGTTGATCCTCGGCCTCGCGATGCAGCCAGTCCTCTCGAACCTCGTCGCCGGCATCCAGATCGCGATCACGCAGCCGATCAAGATAGAGGATGCGGTCATCGTGGAGAACGAATGGGGCTGGGTCGAGGAGATCAACTCGACATATGTCGTCGTACGACTCTGGGACTGGCGGCGGCTCGTTGTTCCGTTGACCTATTTCATTCAGAAGCCGTTTCAAAATTGGACGCGCGAAGGCTCGTCGCTCATCGGCAGCGTCTTCCTCTATGTTGATCATACGACGCCGATCGCGGCCATGCGGACGAAGCTTGCGGAGATCGCCGCGCAGTCGAGTCTGTGGGACCGCAAAGTCGTCAATCTTCAGGTTTCGGACATGCGGGAGAACGTGATCGAGGTCCGAATGCTGGTGAGCGCCCGCAATGCTTCGCAGGCTTGGGATCTGCGATGCGAAGTCCGCGAGAAGATGGTCGGCTTCCTGCAAACCGAGCTTCCCGGCGCACTGCCGCGACTTCGGACGGAATGGCTCCGGACCGAACGTGACCCCGCGCCGCGGTCCGACGTGCGCGCCCTTGCATCGTGACGGCACGCCGGAAATGCATGTCGGCTTCAGCACAGCAATTGGCCGAACCCGCCGCCGTTACTCGTTCCAAGAGGGTGAAGATCGGAAGCAGGACTATCCGGATCACCCACCGTGACTCGGGCTGTCCGAATTTCGGTGTGGGATCTCGCTGCTGGGTGCCGCGGCTAGGGCGGGATTTGACAGGTGGACGGAGCGCAGACGCGCTCGCAACGTGTAGACGATATCCGTCCACTACAATTGTCTGGATGAGGAGTTCTTTGCGATCGACGAGCCTCATCTTGTCCAATCAGCGGTGCGCACTGCCAACGCCAATGCACCGCGGACCGACGGAAAGGACCTATGGCAGGCTGAGCTGCATGATGCCGTCGAGTGGCGCTTCGCACATCCTCGGAGACCCGACGCCTGCTCCCGCCTGCCGTGACCTAGCCGGCCTCGCCGCTTCATCAACGACGCGGCCCGAACGGTTGCTGTTCCAGGTGCGTTGCGTGCCTGCAGCCACGCCTCTGCAGGTGCCGCTCGCGAGGAGGTTGCGCTGATCGACTGGATCGTGACCGCGATCGAGCGGACCGGCTATCTCGGCGTCTTCCTGCTGATGCTGATCGACAACGTCTTTCCGCCGATCCCATCCGAGGTGATCATGCCGCTGGCAGGCTTTGCCGCGGCGCGCGGCCAACTCTGCCTCGTCGGCGTGTTCCTCGCCGGCACGGCCGGATCGCTCTCCGGCGCGCTGGTCTGGTACGGCGTGGGGCGCTGGCTCGGACACGAGCGCTTGCGACACTTCGCGGCCCGGCACGGGCGCTGGCTCACCCTGAGCCCGGCGGAGGTCGATCGGGCCGGCGCTTGGTTCGCCCGGCGCGGCGGCGTCACCGTCCTGCTCGGGCGCGTCGTACCGGGCGTGCGCAGCCTGATCTCGGTGCCGGCTGGGGTGGCCGGTATGCCACTCACGCCCTTTCTGGCCTACTCGGCTCTCGGCACGATCGTCTGGACCGGGCTGCTGACGGCGGCCGGCTACGGGCTTGGCGAGAATTACCGCAGCGTGAGTCGCCTCATCGAGCCGTTCGGCAACGGCGTGCTGGTCCTGGCGCTCGTGCTCTACCTCTACCGTGTCGCCACCTACGGACGCCGGAGCGGCGTTCGGGGCTGAGACGCGGCAGAAACAGTCCTTTGCCGGCGTCATCGCGCGACGCTCCCTTCAGCGGAACGCGAACAGGCTGGCCGTGACATGCCGTAGAGGAGTTCGCGTGAAACGCTTTCTGATCCTGGTTGCCGTCGCGGTCATGGCAACCCTCCCGGCCCTCCTGCTGCGCACGACGGGCTGGCGGCCCAGCCCGCTCCTCGATGCCGCCGCCTTCGGCAGCGCCATCCTGGCGGCGGGCTTCCTGCTGTCTTGGGGAGCGGAGACGGCCGAGCAGCATATCGCGCAAGGCCTGATCCTGGCCGTGGTCGCCTTGGTGACCGTGCTGCCGGAATACGCGGTCGATCTCTACTACGCCTACAAGGCCGGGATCGAGGGTCCGGGGTCGCAATACGTTCATTATGCCGCCGCCAACATGACCGGCGCCAACCGATTGCTCGTCGGCCTAGCCTGGCCCCTGATGGTTTTCCTGCATTGGACGAAGGACCGGCACCGCGCGGTCGATCTCGCCCCTGTCAATGCGGTCGAGATCGGCTTCCTGCTGCTTGCCAGCCTCTACGCCTTCGTCATCCTGTTCAAGCGCAGCATCTCCGTCGTGGATTTCGTCGTGCTCGCCGGCATCTTTGCGGCCTACGTCTGGCGCGTGCGCAACCTGCCAAAAAGCGACAACCCGGACGAGACGGAGGAGCCGGGGCCGGCTGCTGCTCTGAACACCTTGTCTCCCGGCCGGCAATGGGCCGCGATCGGAACTCTCGTGGCTGTGGCTTGCGGCGTCATCCTCGCCTCGGCCGAACCCTTCGCTGAGGCCATGGTGGGCGCCGGCCGGGCGATCGGACTCAACGAATTCCTGCTGATCCAGTGGCTGGCGCCCCTGGCCAGCGAGGCGCCAGCGATTTCGGTGGCGGTGCTGTTCGTGCTGGCCAACCGTGCCGGCGACGGGCTGATCGCCATGATCAGCGACAAGATCAATCAGTGGACGCTGCTCGTCGGCATGCTGCCGCTGGGCCTGAGCGTCGGCGCGGGCGCGATGAGCCCCCTGCCGCTCGACGCGCGCCAGGGCGAGGAGTTCTTCCTGACGGCAGCCCAGTCTCTGCTCGGCATCGCGCTCCTGCTGCGCCTGCGCCTCGGCCTCTGGTCCGCGCTGGCGCTGGCGGGGCTGTTTGCCGTGCAGGTCGGGCTGGCCTTCGTCTACCGCAACGACGAGGCGCGCACGATCGCGACGCTGACTTGGCTCGCCTGGGTCTATCTCGGCCTTGCCGGCGTACTGTTCCTGATCAACGGACGCCGCCTTGTGGCCTTGGCGCGCACCGTTCTCACCGGTCAGCCGTCCGAGGATCTCTCGGATGGAACACGAACCGACCCGGAGCCACCGGCAGACGAGAGCAGAGTCCCGTCTACGGCTCGCTGATCGGCACGGTTTGGACAGAGCCGAGAACTCCGCCCAGTGCCGCCGACCTACTTGCTCGGCATGATCTTTCCGTCCGCCCCGACCCTAATCTCCTGCGACTGGCTGCCGGTCATGACCGTAATCTTGTACTGCACGCTGCTGGTCTCACGCTCGATCTCCGCTTCGGCCGCCTTGCCGCCCACCTTCTGCTCGGCGGTCGCGACCGCCTGCTTCAGGCTCGTGGGGGCGTTCTGCACGTCGGAGGGCTTCAAGCGGATGAAGTAGCTCTCGATCGGATGGTTGTCGCTCTTGGTCACCTGCCCCGTGGTCGCGTCGATGTGGTAGTCGGTGAGCTTACCATCGCTGCCGAGCACCTTGATTTCAAAGTACGGCTTGCCGTTCCTGCTCTCGAAGTCGGCCTCGATCGCGCGACCAAGTCCCTTGCTCTCGGCCGTGTCGAGAGCCTGTGCGAGCGAGACCTTGGCGGTCTGCAGACCTTCGTGCTCACGCTCCTTGTGACCGGTCGTGCCGTGGGAGGGTTGCGCAGCACCCGAAGGAGCGGCCGCAAGGGCTGGCGCCTGTGTGGACGGGCTCGTCTGGGCAACAGCAAAGCTGGTCAGGAGGAAGGGTGCGAGGGGAGGGGCGATCCGGGACATGGCGTCTCCTGCAAGATGATGGACAGCCGCGAAGCTGTGCGGCCTCAACGCTGGAGACGCCTTGCGTGAAGCGCCCGCCAGCCGCTCGGCGCGGTGCTCGCGCCGGAATAGCCGATGTCCTGGGTCTGAATCGGTACCGCAGAGCCGAGCCCCGTGCGGTCAAGCGTGGCATCGTGGCCGCCGCAGGTCGGATCGGGAACGCACAAAGCGGAGGAGGGTTCATACGCGGACACCATAAAGCGCAGCCCGCGCTCCGTTGCAGCGCCACGATGCAACGGGCTGCCATCCGAGGACCAAACGCGCCGATGCATCATCCGTCCCATACGGCATCGGTCGCGCTCACGGGCGGGGCGAAGCTGCTGCAGCCAAGCCTGACCTGCTGGCGCGTCGAGCGCGCAGCCCGCTTTGCCCCGATCGTCGATGCCGCCGCCTACTTCGCGCATCTGCGCTGCGCCCTTCTGCGCGCCCGCCACGCAGTTTTGTTCATCGGCTGGGAGTTCGACACCCGCATCAAGCTTGACCCCGACCACCCGTTGCCGGGTCTGCCAGAGGAACTCGGCCCATTCCTGTCGGAACTCGGCCGGCGCAGGCCGGAGCTGAGTATCCGCGTGCTGCAGTGGAATTTAGGAGTCCTCGGCACGCTGGCGCGCGGCACGACGCCGCTCTACCTCCTGAACTGGATGCGGGCCCGCGGCTTCAAGTTCAGGCTCGACAATGCTCACCCGCCCGGAGCCTCGCATCACCAGAAGATCGTGGTAATCGACGACGCGCTAGCTTTCTGCGGCGGCATCGACATGACAGACGACCGCTGGGACACTCGCGACCATGCCGACCAGGACATGCGCCGGGTGCGCCCGTCAGGACGCGCATACGCGCCGTTCCACGACGCCGCGGTCGCGGTCGACGGCGCTGCCGCCGCCGCTCTCGGTGTCCTGGCCCGTGAGCGCTGGCATCGCGCCACTGGCGAACGCGTCGCGCCGCCGAGGCCCCCTACACATGATCCCTGGCCCGACGGGCTGAGGCCACTTCTGCGCGACATGCAGGTGGGGATCGCCCGGACCGCGCCGTCCTTTCGCGGTCGCCCCAACGTGCAAGAGATCGAGCAACTCTACCTCGCCGCCATCGCGGCCGCGCGACACACGATCTATATTGAGAGCCAGTACTTCGCCGCACGCTGCATTGCCGAGGCCATGGCATCCCGTCTCAGGGAGCCGGACGGGCCGGAGATCGTCGTGATCAATCCCGAGCGTGCCATGGGCTGGCTCGAGGAAGCGGCCATGGGACGGGGACGCGGCCGTGTTCTAGCGCATATCCGCGGCGCGGATCGCTTCGGACGATTTCGCATCTATCGTCCGGTGACCGCAGCCGGGCAGCCGATCTATGTACATGCCAAGGTGCTGATCGTCGACGACTGCCTGCTGAAGATCGGCTCATCCAACCTGAACAACCGCTCGATGGGCCTCGACACCGAGTGCGATCTGGCCGTCGAAGCCATGCCTGGCCATGCGACCGATCGATCCGTAGCGGCAGAGATTCTCGGCTTGCGCGACGCGCTTCTCGGCGAGCACCTCGGCATTCCACCGGACGATATCGCCCGCACCCTGGCACGCACGGGTTCGCTGATTGCGGCGATCGAGTCTCTCCGCAGCGACACTGGGCGTACATTGATTCCCCTGGACGCATCAGCCGCAGGAGTCGTGCTGCCGTTGAGCGAGAGCGAACTTCTCGACCCCGAGCAGCCCGAGCCGGTATGGAGAGCCGTGCTGCACGCGCTCGCCGATCGGCGTCGCCGTCGCGCGCATCCGCTGCGCCGCGGAGCCGAACGAACGGGCGTCTCAAGCGAATGACTCTCCTCGGATCTTCAGCAGGTCGACTGTGCGCCTGTTGAGGTCGTCGAGCGCCGCGATCACCTTCAGGTTGGATTGGTAGGCACCCATCGCCACGCGCGACCCGGCCAATTCCGTCACAGGATTGACGCTGGGCGGCTTGAGATTGCCCTGCTCGATGTGCCTGCTTCCCGGGAGCTGGATTTCCGTTGACGATCTGCTGAACGGTCTGCCGATCGTCTCCGCCAACGATGCAGCCGTGCCCCTCGCGGTCGCACTCGCCGGTACCGAGGAGGCCTTCGTCGCTCGCTTGAATGCCGCGGCGTGGCGGCTCGGAATGAGTATGACGCATGACGAGAACGTATGGGACGATCCAGGGCCGTCCCACCATGCGACAGCGAGCGACCTCCTGTGACTGGCCCCCGCTTTGAAGCGGGGATGGGACCGAGACCGGAAAAGGCTCTGCCACGGCTCGGTCACGAAGCAGTGATATGGCCCTTCCGACGATCTGCGGATGGAGCAAGGAAGGGCGGCGTGGTGTGGGTCAGACGACTGGCCGCCATGGGGATCGGTCTTCTTCCGGCTTGGCAGGATGCGACTGCACAGGATTTCGCCGAGGCCTCGTCCGAGTCTCTCCGCATTGCGACCGAAGTACCTTTCGTCCGCAACCTGCGTGGTGCTGGCG
>Ga0126362_10000032_pt1 | contig 197794 bp, 170 predicted proteins | sample ANMtaG_FD_126269 | JGI IMG/M metagenome (GOLD analysis project Ga0126362, IMG submission 126269) | Continental margin sediment microbial communities from North Pacific Ocean - ANME2c_DSS_Sorted | ecosystem: Environmental > Aquatic > Marine > Continental margin > Sediment | place: Pacific... | reverse complement strand
CTTCAGCGCCGATGGTACTGCACTCGACAGGGTGTGGGAGAGTAGGACACCGCCGAACACAACGTAAGAGAAGCCCCCCAACCAGTCATGGTTGGGGGGCTTTCTCATACCCAAAACACACCCGACCGCGTGCGAACGGTACCTTCGTCACCTCAGATCGACCGAACGTACCGTTCGCACGATCAGGGCAGGGTACTGGCGGCACCGTCGCGGCCGGCGCACCACCCCGCCCGACGTCGAGCGAACGGTACATCCGTCGCCTCAGATCGACCCAACGTACCGTTCGCACGATCAGGGCAGGGCAAAGGCAGTGCAAAGGCAGACGGGGTGAGGAAGATGCCGGCGCCGAAGCACGTAGCGACTTATTAGCCAAGGTACAGATTGTGAACCCCCTCATAAGTTCGAAGTACTCTCCGATTTTGTGCCTTTGTCCCTAGCACTTTGGCCTAGGCTGAGTGACATGGTGGGGTTGAGCAGCTCGAGGGTGTCGCATTTGCGACTCGTTCCGACGGAACCGGAAGAACTGCAAAGGTTTGTTCAAGAAGTTGGCGGAGAGCGTGGGGGCTTTCCGTTTGCGCGCTCGTTGCGTTCGCAGCGGCGCTCGGTTCCAGCGCAGTACGCGATCCGTATCAGTGTCGACAATGTTTCCACTCAGATCTGGCGACGAATTCTCGTCACCTCAGATCTGAATCTGGATGACCTGCATTCCGTGGTCCAACGAGCAATGGGGTGGAGTGACCTCCATTCGCACGCGTGGTCCAAGTCCGGGAGCCGATTTCCGGGTGAGGTCGAAGAGTACGTGGCGTCCGGAAGCAACGCAGAACAGCGCCGCCCCGGTCGAGTGGCGGTCGTGGAGTCCGCGGTACGCCTCGACGAGGTCATGGTCTTGCCAGGTGATGAGCTCAGCTATCGATACGGACGTTACGGGAATTGGCGCCACACACTGACTCTCGAATCTTCGGACCGCCTGCCCGACGGTTTTCAAGTTGTGTGCGCCGCGGGTCGCGGCGCATGTCCTCCGGAAGAATGCGTCGGGCCTGACGAGTACGAGCAGCTCCTCGGTGTCCTCGCTTCGGAGAAGCTGCGCTCCCACGAGTGGACCCTCGAATGGCCGCAAACTGAATTCGAGCCGACACGATTCGAGATCGCCGAGGTCAACGGTCGCCTGTCCGACAGGCGTACATCTCGACCGGACGAGATCGTTGCGCCGTACGACGTTGCAAAGCTCGTCGAATGCCTGGAACCCGCGCGAGTCCCGGAATTGCACGCGGTTCTGGACCGAGCCGGCATCGAAGATCGGTCGGCAGTCGGAGAGCTGATCCACCTCGAAGCCGGCCACCGCCTTCAGGCGGTCCTGACGCTGATCGGTGTCGAAGGGATCGAGGCGGATGATTTCTTCACGACCGTCGATGCGATGCTCGACGAACCTGAACTGGGACCTGTCAATCTCCCCAAAGGGCGATCACTCTTCGCGGTACTCAAGAGGTTTGGCCTGGTGCGAAAGCACAAAGGGCAGATTGTTCTGACGAGGCGGGGACAGTCAGCTCAGCGGGACGCGTCGACGATGTGGTCGGTAATCGTCGAGGGGGTTCCGGTTGCGCCGGGTGGCTCGCAGCGGGCGGTGGAGCTCCTTGCACTCCTCGCAGTTGCGGCCGGCATGTCGCCGTCAGATCGTCATCGCTTCGTCTCGCGAGCGCTCGAACCGATTCGCGCGTCGAGCATCCTGATGTCTGGAGCTCAGACCTCCAAACGTGACACATCGGGGAGCACTGTAGAGGTGCTTGGCTTGATCGGGGCTACGGGCTACGAGCTGGGGAAGTTCGGCACCAAAGCGGACTCGTCCTGGGCTCCCTATCTCGCGAGGGCGATTCTGCAGCGTTAACTTGAGCACGGACCCAGACAACTGAAACGGGGTTCGATCCGGAAATGCCGGATCGAACCCCGTTTCGCGTACAGATAGAGATCAGATGTTGACGCCGTAGTCGCGGGCGATACCGGCGAGTCCGGATGCGTATCCCTGTCCGACTGCGCGGAACTTCCACTCGCCGTTGTGGCGGTAGAGCTCACCGAAAAGCATGGCGGTCTCGGTGGAAGCGTCTTCCGAGAGGTCGTAGCGTGCCAGCTCGGAGCCATTCGACAGATCTACGACGCGGATGTAGGCGTTGGTGACCTGCCCGAAGGACTGGAGCCGGGCGTCCGCGTCGTGAATCGAGACGGGGAAGAAGATGTTGGTGACGTTGGGCGGTACAGCCGGGAGGTCGACGTTGATGACTTCGTCGTCGCCGTCACCTTCACCGGTGAGGTTGTCGCCGGTGTGCTCGATGGATCCGTCGGGCGAGCGAAGGTTGTTGTAGAAGACGAAGTGCAGGTCGGAAAGGACCTTGCGTTCCGGGCCGGTGACCAACGCGCTGGCGTCGAGGTCGAAGTCGGCACCACTGGTACTGCGTGCATCCCAGCCGAGACCGACTGCGACCTTGGTGAGGTTGGGTGCGGCCTTCGACAGAGATACGTTGCCGCCCTTGGCAAGTGTGACGCCCATTCAGGTTCCTCTCGTTCGAACGAAGTGAATTTCTTCGCTCGGGAGTTCTGTGTTGTCCGTTCTCGACTCACATTACCGTGAGCGGGTGGGTGCGGTTCGACCGAATAGGCACCTCACTCGAACAGCGCGCGAAGATCCTCGGCGTCGAGTCCGGTGCCGAGTGTCCCTTCGGCGTCCATGACATTCGAGAACAATGCCGACTTTTTTGCTTTGAGTGCCATGACCTTCTCCTCGATCGTGTCTTTGGCAATGAGACGGTAGACCATGACGTTTCGCGTCTGCCCGATGCGGTGAGTGCGATCGACCGCTTGTGCTTCGGCGGCTGGGTTCCACCAGGGATCGAGGATGAAGCAGTAGTCGGCCTCGGTGAGATTGAGACCGAAGCCACCAGCCTTGAGGCTGATCAGAAAGACGGGCATTGCGCCAGACTTGAACTCCTCCAGGACTTCACCGCGATTGCGCGTCGAACCGTCGAGGTAGCTGTAGGGGATGCTCTCTGCGTCGAGTCGGGCGCGCACCGAACCGAGGAATCCGGTGAACTGACTGAAGATCAACGCACGGTGCCCGCCGGCGATGACGTCGTCCAATTGCTCGACGAGAGCGTCGACCTTGGCCGACGGGACGGGTCCGTTTTCCTCGTCGACCAGCGAGACGTCGAGGCTGAGTTGGCGTAGCAGCGTCAGCGATTGCAGGATCGTGAATCGGTTCTTGTCGACGTCGTCCAGCAATCCGAGAATCTTCTGCCGTTCGCGTTGTAGGTGAGTGTCGTAGATTGCGCGATGACTCGGATGCAACTCGATCTCGAGTATCTGCTCCTGCTTCGGCGGCAAGTCTGCGGCCACCTGTTCCTTGGTGCGCCGAACCATCAGCGGTTTGACGCGCCGTCGAAGTTGCGCCAATCGCTCTGTGTCGCCTCCCTTTTCGATGGGGTTGCGGTAGAGGTCGGTGAAGGTGGTGGGACTGGGGAACAGTCCGGGTGCAGTGATCGCGAGGAGCGACCACAACTCCATCAGATTGTTCTCCATGGGAGTTCCGGTGATCGCGAGTTTGAAAGGTGCGTCCACCGCTCGCGCGCACTGGTGGACTTTGGACTTGTGGTTCTTGGCGAATTGGGCTTCGTCGAGTACCAGTCCGGACCAGAGGACTGCGGAATACGCCTCGTTGTCGAGGCGAAAGAGTGCGTACGACGTCACGACGATGTCTGCCCCGTCGACGAGTGTTGCCAGGTCGGTTCTTCTGCGCCGCAGAGTATCCGTGATGACAGCGGCGTGGAGGGTTGGTGCGAACTTGGCCACCTCGGATTTCCAATTAGAGACCACGCTGGTGGGAGCAACGATCAGAAAGGGCGGCGCCGCTGGATTCGATTGCCGTGCAGCGCAGATCATTGCGAGGGTTTACAGGGTCTTGCCCAGGCCCATGTCGTCGGCGAGTATGCCGCCCAAGCTGTGCTGCCGGAGGAAGTTGAGCCAGCGGAAACCGTCGACCTGATAGGGACGCAGTGTTGCCGTCAAGGTGTCGGGGACTTCGACGGGATCGATCCCGGAACTGTCGAGCAATCCTGCGATCTGCTTCTCCCATGCTGCTGCTTGATGTTCGACTCTTCCCAGTGTGGTCAATTCATCCCACAGCCCGGCTTGAAACTTGCTGATCGCAAGTTTGCCGGTTGGGCGATCGAGCAGTGACCGCGCTTCGGTGATGAGTCGGTGTAGACCGAGAAGGTCAGGTGCGTCGAGTCGGAAGAAGGCGCCGTCCGGTAGCAGGATGTGGGTCTCACCCTTGCTCAGAGCGGAGAACAGTGTTGTGAACGGAACACTTTGTCCCGCAACGTCGACGGTGACATCGAGGTCGAACCAGTCGGATCCGCTGTTCCCGTCGGGGGCTGACGTACTGAGACCGATTACGACAGCGTCGTCTGCAGAACGATAGTCGGCCGGCGTGCCCGCGACGGTGAGGTCGACGGCGGCGTTCGCGTCGAGTTGGGGGAGGAGGTCGAGTGTGAACTGCATGGAATCGAGACCGGTCAGCGTTCCCGCGAGAGTGGCCTTCGCCCCGGCCGCACCGAGGCTCTTGGCGATGGCATCTTCGGCCACGTGATTGCGGACCTCGGACTCGTCGGTGGATGTATCCGCGGTAGAAATGATCAGTTCGTCGGCATCGACGGTGTACTTCCATGCCGATTCGATGTCGATGCGATGGTTGTCCTCGTACGTGGCGACTAGTTGTAGCCGAGGACCGGACACAGTCGGTGGGTTGTAGGTGCCGTCGGAAGATGTGACGGGAGCGAGGTTTCCGAGTTTGAACACGAACCGTGACGTGAACGCATCCCGATGCTCGGCGGGTATGTCGACTGACTTTCCGGAGTCGATCAACTGCCTCAGTTGGTGGGTTACCGGCGTGTGTAGTGGTGCGAGCGTGATCGCGTTGGCGTCGTCGAGCGTGAAGACGCCATGTGCCGGCGTGCCGACGAGTCCCCAGTCGGAATGAGTGACGATGTGCCCACCGGCCTGAATTCGGGGCGTGAGACGGAGGTTGTCGTCTTCTGCTCCGTGGACGTCGAGGCAGATGTTGGCATCGTCGAGTATGGAGACGTTGCCGAGGCAGGCCTTCGAGTGAACGAGTGAAACACCCAGGCTGATCGCCTCACGAAGCAGCGACCAGAGTTGCGGGCTCGTGAACCCGGCAAGATCGATTTCCGCGGCATTCTGATTGCGGGAGTAATTGCCGGCGCTGTGCAGGAGATGTATGTCGCGTAGAACCCGGAGGTGATCCGCAGGGAACTGAAAGGTGCTTCCGAGTTTGTTCCAGGCGAGTCCGCCGGAGATCCACCCTCTCGCTCCTGGTTGCACTGGTTTGACGAGGAGCCGTGTCGATGTGCCCTTGGTTCGGGTGCTGAATTGAATGCCGAGTCCGCGAGTGGCACCGAGGTCGGGGTCGGGTCGGAGCAACTGCTCGAGCGCGCCGTCCCACCCGTGTTGTTGTGGCGTCGTGTTCGCCTCGGCCACTGCTGCGAGTACCAACGCAGCCACGTGTTTACAGTTCATCCGCACGGGACACGTGCAGAGGCCGCGTGCGAAAGTTGCGGTACCAGTCGCGCTGCGGGTTACCGAAATCGTGCAGGTGTACGGCTCTCGTGCAGTTCCCGACACAGCGCCGGTCAAGGTATCAGCGGTGTCGTTCCATCCGATGGATTCGACTGCATTCTGCCGCAGGTAGGCAAGACCGCGTTCGTAGGTGGTTGTGCCCACGACAGCGCGAATTCGGTCGAGGTCGAGGGCCCTGACTGAATCCGGTTGCACGGGGCCAGCCTAGTAGCGGTGACCGACAGATCTCTTCGTGGTCATTTGTCCAAGAAAGTCCGAACTGCACGGTATGTTCACGGAAAACATCTTTGACGGTTTGGGAGTTTCATGAGGACTGAGCGGCGTGCGTGGATCCGATCTGCGCGCACAGGTGCGGTGTGTGTGGCCGTTTGTGCACTTTCTTTGCAGTTGGGCGGACTGTCGACGGCAGCGCCGAGTTCCGGGAGCGCGGGAAGCTCGGGAAGTCTGGGCAGCGTCGAGGGCAGCGTGAGTTCGGGGTCGACGATCCCGGGACCACTTCAGGAGGATCCGGGCCCCAAACCGGACCTGCGCGACGACATCGTCGTCCCGGCCATCGTCGGTGAGAAGGTGACCGCACCGCAGGCGGTCAGGCTGACGGTGGCGTCGCCTGCACTTCGACGCGAGGTCGGCGTCGAGATTTTGCTACCCGCTGACAATTCGGTTCCGCGCCCGGCGCTGTACATGCTCGAGGGTGTCGACGCCGGTGAGAAGAGCAGCGGATGGATGACGATCGGCGGCGCTCCGGCGTTCTTCGCCGACAAGAACGTCAACGTCGTGATGCTCAACGGTGGAATCGCGAGCCTGTACTCGGACTGGGAGAATCCGGATCCGCGGCTGGGACTGCACAAGTGGGAAACCTTCATCACCGAAGAGTTGCCACCGCTGATTGACGCACGGTTGAAGACCAACGGCATCAACGCGATTGCCGGCAATTCCATGGGTGCAATGGGTGCAATGATGCTCGCCCAACGCTTTCCGGACATGTATCGTGGCGTCGCGGTTTTCAGTGGCTGCTACTCCACGATGGATCCGCTCGGCCGAACTGCCGTCCAGGCCACGATTTCTTCGCGAAGCGGAGATCCGGCCAACATCTGGGGTGTGCCAGGAGGCCCCGAGTGGGAGGCACACGATTCGTTGATCAACGCAGAGAAGCTGCGTGGCAAGGAAATCTACGTGTCGACGGCGAATGGTCGTCCCGGATCCGACGAGACTCTGCAGACTCCGGAACTACTCGAGCGTCTGGTGATCGGCGGCGGCATCGAGGTTGCTGCGCACGCCTGTACCAAGATGTTCGACGCGCGGTTGCAGGAACTGAAGATTCCGGCGCAGGTGGATTACGAGCCGAACGGCACACATGCGTGGGCATATTGGCGTGAACGACTACCCAAGGCGTGGCCGACCTTGTCCCGGGCGTTGGGCGTCTGACGGTTCGGCAACAGTGCTCGGGTTGTGGGTGCCCACAACCCGAGCGTTGGATCACTCGCAGGCGATGCCGTCGTTGTCCCGGTCGAGATGCGGGGCGTATCCGTTCTGGCCCCGGTACAACGGAGCGGCGCCGGCGTTACGAACGGCTGTGCAGTTCTGGTAGTACCGCGCCGGAGTGTTCTGCGGCGCCGGCTGATTCTGGGGCGCTTGCGGTGCAGGCGGCGCCGGCGGCGCCTGCGGTGCGAAGACAGGGGGAAGGAACGGCTGGACTGCGTCCGCAGAGCCAGTCGGAATCATGCGTGCGATCTCGATCGGTAGGAAATCGAAAACCGTGGATGCCTGTGCGGCGGGTGCGGCAACCAGAGTGATTGCGGCGCAACCGGCGACGCTGAATGCCAGACGGCGGAGCTTCATGTGACCTCGTGTTCAACTGGGCAGCCCTTCCACTTCTGAGGGCTGTGCCGGCTGAGCATACTGGTCATAACGACCAAATGGTTTATTTCGGCAAGGGTGAAATCCGGGGTGAAAAGCAACGTCCCCGCACCGTATTGCTCAGGTGCGGGGACGCTGCTGTTGTCAGCGAGGGTTACGCGTCGACAAGTTCCTCGGCGAAGGGATCACCGTTGCGGGGAGCGTCGAAGCGCTCCTTGTCGAGGATGCCCTCACGCATTGCGACGATGACCGGAACCAGAGCCTGGCCGGTGACGTTGACTGCGGTACGGCCCATGTCGACGATCGGTTCGACTGCGAGGAGCAGTCCGACGCCGGCAAGGGGAAGACCCAGGGTGGAGAGCGTGAGTGTGAGCATGACTGTCGCACCGGTGGTTCCGGCCGTTGCTGCCGAGCCGATGACCGAGACGACGACGATCAGCAGGTAGTCGGTGAAAGTCAGCGGGACGTCGTAGAAGCCGGCGACGAAGATTGCCGCGATCGCGGGATAGATTGCAGCGCAACCGTCCATCTTGGTGGTGGCACCGAGCGGAACGGCGAACGAGGCGTACTCACGCGGAACACCGAGGTTGCGTTCGGTGACGCGTTCGGTCAGCGGCAGAGTGCCGATCGACGAGCGCGAGACGAAGCCGAGTTGAGTTGCAGGCCAGACACCGGAGAAGAAGCTTCGGACCGAGAGGCCGTGCGCGGCAATCAGGATGGGGTAGACCACGAAGAAGACGATGGCCAGACCGATGTAGATGGCGGCGGTGAATACGCCCAGCGAGCCGATTGCATCCCAGCCGTAGGTGGCGACAGCGTTGGCGATCAGTGCGGCCGTACCGATCGGGGCAAGGCGAATGATCCACCACAGGACCTTCTGGACGATCGCGAGCAGTGACGCGTTGAACTCGAGGAACGGAGCAGCCTTGGGGCCGATCTTCAGCGCCGCGATACCGATTGCGCCGGCGATGACGAGCAGCTGCAGGACGTTGAAGCTCAGGGATGTGGTTGCTACTCCCTCTGCGACGGAAGTCTTTGCGCCCAGCCCCAGGAAGTTGTTCGGAACCAGTCCGGTGATGAACGCCCACCACGAACCCGAACTCTTGGGTTCCTTCGCAGCGTCGGCGGCGACGTCGGTCCGCGAACCGGGATCGGTGATCAGGCCGACGATGATGCCGATGATCACGGCGATGAAAGCGGTGATGGCGAACCAGAGCAAGGTCTGCACGGCCAGGCGAGCTGCATTGGCGACCTGGCGGAGGTTGGCGATCGAGCTGACGATGGCGGTGAACACCAGCGGGATCACCGCAACGGTGAGCAGCTTGACGTAACTAGAACCGATGGTCTGTACGGTGCCGACCAACCAGTTGACGTTGCCGTCGGCTGCGTCAGGCATTGCCCGGGCGACGAGACCGATGATGACACCGAGTACGAGACCCGCGACGATCTGCGGTCCGAATGCCGTCGCCCAGGACGGAAAACGGGACGTGGACTTTTCCGGCACGCCGGTGGAGGTGGAGCTGGGCATGACTATGCCTTTCGAAAATCATGGGAGCGAAACGCAGCGCGGCACCAGAGGCCGGGCAGATTCGAAGAAATGTTTCCTGGTACGCGTCAGGTCAGAGCGAGCGCGGACACATTGCGCTCGCCTGCAGGCGAAGGTCGACGTAACGCCGACTGGTCAGGAACAACACTGTCCACACACTACTCGCAGCTTCAACTACTCGATCCCGAGGGTGGTCGCGGGAGTTCGCTTCGTGTTCGTCGGGCGTGCCCCGATCAGTCACTGTTGGTCGGTTGACTAGTCTCGACGATCAGTAGGTGCCGCACCGGCGCCTACGCGTCGGCAAGCGGAAGCGAGAGACCGATGAGCGTTCGGAATGCCGAGTACCCGCGTCCGAAGCATTTCCTGGTGCACCTCAGTGACACGCATCTGGTGGCTCAGGGGGAGTTGTACGACGCCGTGGATGCGTCGACGAGATTGCGCGAAGTGCTCAGCGGGATCGTGGCCTCGGGCGCACGCCCGGACGCACTGATATTCACCGGCGACCTGACCGACCAGGGGCACCCCGACGCATACGCGGAATTGAAAGCCATCGTGGAACCTGTGGCGGCCGAGATCGATGCGCAGGTCGTCTGGGCGATGGGCAATCACGACGACCGCCCTACGTTCAGATCGTTGCTGTTGGGCGAGGACGCCACCGATCATCCCGTCGACAACGTCTACGACCTTGACGGACTGCGGGTGATCACCCTGGATTCGTCGGTTCCCGGTCATCACTACGGTGAGATCACGGATCGTCAATTGGATTGGCTACGAGCAGAATTGGCGGTGTCGGCGCCCGACGGAACAATTCTGGCGCTGCATCATCCGCCGGTTCCGTGCATTCAGGATCTCGCCGTTCTGGTGGAGTTGCGCGATCAGTCCCGGTTGTCAGACGTATTGCGTGGCAGCGACGTCCGAGCGATTCTTGCCGGGCACCTGCACTATTCGACGACGGCGACGTTTGCCGGCATTCCGGTATCCGTGGCGTCGTCGACGTGTTACACCCAGGACTTGAACGTGGAAGTCGGTGGGCAGCGTGGTCGTGACGGGGCTCAGGGGTGCAACCTGGTGCACGTGTACGACGAGACAATCGTTCATTCGGTCGTTCCACTCGGTGCGCACGTGACGGTCGGTGAGCCCGTCGACGCGGCCGAGGGTGCCCGCAGGCTCGGCGCTGCCGGTATTCGAATCCGCGAGAGCGAAAAGGCAGGCCGCTCGATCGTCTGAGGTGGCAGGCGGTTTCCGGCACCCCCGCGCAGTTCTGGGCGATTGCCGGGCGGTCGCGTACTCACTACCGTCGAGGTAGGTGCAGAGCTCCAGCAACAAGGACCGGCTAGCTGGACGGCAACCCTTCATGCCGATGGGGTGCCCCGGAATCACACCTGGCGACACGCGCGGTGCGTGTCGCAAGCGGCAGTCGCCACGAGAACCGCCAGCCAGGTGCTGACGGTTTCTGCGGTCGGCACTGTGCGCTCCCGAGTAGTTCTCGAACAGGAGTATGCGCCGATGACCTCCACCCCCTCCTCTCATCTTGCTCCGTTGCATCTCGCCGTAGCGCTGGACGGTGCCGGTTGGCACCCTGCAGCCTGGCGAGAGCCACACTCGCGCCCGAGTGAACTGTTCAGCGCGTCGTATTGGACCGACGTGGTGACGACCGCCGAGCGCGGTCTGCTCGATTTCGTCACCATCGAGGACAGTCTCTCGGTGCCGGCCAACCCACTCGAACCCGTCGACGACGCGGTTGATCGGGTACGTGCTCGGCTCGATGCGCATCTCGTGGCCGCCCGCCTGGCACCGATCACGAGCAACATCGGCTTGATCCCGACCATCACCACCATTCACACCGAGCCGTTCCACGTGTCCAAAGCCGTTGCCACGCTGGATTACACCTCGCGTGGTCGCGCCGGGTGGCAGGTGAAGGTGTCGGTGTCGGAACCCGAGGCAGCACAGTTCGGGCGTCGCGACATCCCGGCCCTCACCGATGCCGACCGTCAGTCGATCGTTTCCGGCGTCCTCCCGGACTTCGTGCGCGACCTGTTCGACGAAGCTGCGGAGGCAGCTGACGTCGTCCGGAGACTCTGGGACAGTTGGGAGGACGACGCCGAGATCCGCGATGTCGAACAGCGTCGATTCCTCGACCGGGACAAGCTGCACTACATCGACTTCGAAGGAAAGTACCTCTCGGTTCGTGGACCGTCGGTTACACCGCGCCCGCCGCAGGGCCATCCCGTCGTCACCGCATTGGCTCATCAGCGGGTCGCATACGAGCTGGCGGCGCGGACGGCCGACCTGGTGTTCGTGACGCCGTTCGACGACGAGCAGGTCACGGCAATCCTGGGTGAAGTGCGAGCCGCCGAAGAACACGTGCAGCGCACCGGCGAAGCGCTTCGGGTCTTCACCGACATCGTCGTCTTCTTCGATACGACCGAAGAAACAGGGAAGGAACGACTCGCTCGCCTCGACGCGCAGGCCGGCGCCGAATACCGTTCGGACGCACTGACCTTCACCGGATCCGCTGCTGAGTTGGCGGATCTCCTGCTCCGGTGGCAGCAGTTGGGAATCGGCGGCTTCCGGTTGCGGCCGGGCGTCCTCGTGGACGACCTCGACGCGATCGCAGGTGAGCTGGTGCCTGAATTGCAGCGGCGCAGCGCATTCCGTACCGAGTATCCGCAGACGAATCTTCGCGGACTACTTGGTCTACCCATCGACGTTCCCAACCGCTACGCCGCCGGTACTCCGGCCGCCTGACAGACGAGGAATACATTTTCATGAGTTCTCAGAAGCGTAAGCAGGTCATCCTCGGCGCCTACCTCGGCGGCGTCAACCATCACACTGCATGGTGGGATCCGCAGGCGGGCAGCCAGATCGAGTTCGATTCCTTCGAACACACTGCTCGAACCGCCGAGCGTGGGAAGTTCGACTTCTTCTTCCTCGCCGAAGGTCTCGCCCTTCGTGAACGTGCGGGACAGATATTCGATCAGGACATCATCGGTAGGCCGGACACCTTCACAGTCCTTGCATCGTTGGCGGCAGTAACCGAACACCTCGGCTTGGCCGGCACCATCAACGCCACGTTCAACGAGCCGTACGAACTGGCCCGCCAATTCGCGACGCTCGACCAGTTGTCCGGTGGCCGCGCCGCCTGGAACGTCGTCACCTCGTTCGACGCATTCACCGGCCAGAACTTTCGCCGTGGCGGATACCTGGATCGTGCGCAACGATACGAGCGTGCGGAGGAGACCGTAGCGCTGGTGCGTGAACTGTGGGATTCGTGGCGCAGTGACGATATCGTGGCCGACAAAGCATCAGGGCGCTTTCTCGCGCGACCGGATGCCGGTGAATTCGCTTTTCATGGATCACATTTCGACGTGAACGGCCGATTCACAGTGCCGCGTAGCCCGCAAGGGCGCCCGGTTATTCTGCAGGCCGGGGTGTCGCCGCAGGGGCGCGATTTTGCTGCCGGCAATGCCGACGCGATCTTCTCACCGTACGGTCAGTTGCCCGAGGCGGCCGACTTCTATCGCGATATCAAAGCACGTGCCGTCGCGGCCGGACGCGACCCGGGTGACATCAAGATCCTGCCGTCGGCGAGTTTTGTTCTCGGCACCTCGGAGGCAGATGCGATCGAGAAATACCGAGAGATTCGCGACCAGCAGGTCACCGGCCAGACCGCTTTGGTTCTGCTCGAACAGATCTGGAATCTCGATCTGTCGAAGTACGACCCCGAAGGACCACTACCCGACATCGCCCCGGACCCCGAAGCTCCGCCGATCATCCAGGGGCGCGCCTTCATTCACCAAGATCGTTTCGCGACCGTCGCAAAACTGCGCGCGGTCGCGGAGAGCAAGAAGTTGAATCTGCGCGAAGTGGTGATCGATCAGTTCGAGCGTGGACCGATCGTGGGTACACCGCAGCAGGTCGCCGAGAAAATCGATTCGTTTGTCGGCAACGACGGTTCGGACGGATTCATCCTCGGCTCGCACCTCGTACCGACGGGACTCGACGAGTTCGTCGACGACGTGGTGCCGTTGCTGCAGGATCGAGGTGTTCTCCGCAGCGACTACGAAGGAACGACGTTGCGTGACAACCTCGGTCTGCCCATTCCGGTGCAGCGGGAGCATGTGACAGCACGCTGATCGACCGAAGTGGCGAGGGCCCAGCCGAAATCGGCTGGACCCTCGCTTCGTCTAGGCTTCCCAGGGAGCCGGGATGGGGTAGTAGCTCTCCAGAAACTCCGTGATCTTGCGCGTGCGAAGTTCCAGATCGATCTCCGGAGCGCTGCCGTCGTTGAGGCAGAAGAAGTCCATGGAGCGCTTGGCGAGCAGCGAATCCATGTCGCGCAAACCGGCCTTGACCGTCGTGTCGACGTATTTGACGGCTGCGGACTTCTGCACCACCGACCGTCCACTCATCAGTGTGTAGTAGTGATACAGCGAATTGGTCACCGAGATATTGGAACTCGCGCGGAAGGTGCTTGCTGCAGTTGCCGCGAAGTCTTCGGCGAACTCGCGTTCCATCTCGGCCATCACACTCTTGCGCAGTGGCGTCGCTGCATGCTCCAGATGCCTGGTGGTCATCAGACCGAAGCGGTCCTGCAGCAGTCGGCGGTTGACGCGGGCGGCATTCTCGAACCCGCTGCGGTCGTTGTCGTTGTGGCCCAAACCGATTCTGGTGTCGGCCTCGATGAACATGCTGATCCCGCCGGGGGAGAAGAACATGTCCGGGCCGACGGGGCGACCGAAGAACATGTCGTCATTGGAGTAGAGGAAGTGTTCTGCCAGACCCGGAATATGGTGCAGCTGGCACTCGACAGCTTGAGAATTATGGGTAGGCAACACACTTGGATCGGCGAAGAACTTTTCGCTGGGCATGAACGTGACTCGCGGATCGTCGGCAAGCCAGTCCGGACGATCGGAATCGGTTGCGACGAAGATCCGTCGGATCCACGGCGCGTACATGTGGATGGACCGTAGCGCGTATTTGAGCTCGTCGATCTGACGGAAACGCGCCTCTGATTCGTCCCCCTCACCGACGATGTAGTTCTGCATCCGCTTGGCGCGCTGAGCCTGAAACTCTTTGGAAGAGCCGTCGACCCAGGAAAAGACAAGGTCGATATCGAAGCTGATATCGGAGGCATGATCGGCGAACATGTTCTCGATAGTCGGCCAGATCCGGCCGAATCGCTCGACGGTTCCTCGGACAGCTTCTTCGGGGAGGACGGTTCGTCGTGTCAGTGAGTTCTCGACGGGTAGGACGATTTCTTCGTCGGAAATCGACCACAATTCGATTTGAACTCCGATGTTCGCGCCGTAGTTCATCCCGCTTGCGACGTGAACCCGCGGACGGAACAAGCGGAAGATCCGTGACTTGTTGGTTTTCGACAGGGCACCGTCCGCGACCAGGAGTGCTGGGCTCTTCTTCGCGTCGACAGTTTTGGAATAGAAGGGTGCGTTGGCGCATCCCTCGACAAGTGCCTGCCGCAGGTTCTTGCGTTCGGTCCAGCTGACCGCGATGACCGGGCGCTCGTCGTTTCCGCGGACGAGTAGATACTCGATTCCTGCGGCGTCGAGGATGTCGCGGATGAACAGCAGATCTTCGACCATCGCTTCGAGCGGCGTGGTGGTCGTGATCGCGAGGGCAAAACGATTCTTGAATCGGACAGTCTCGGGTAGTTCACCCATCCGTGCGCGTGACGCGGCCGACGCCGGTTCCACGGGATTGGGGCTGTCCTGCTCCGGGGGTACGAAGTAGATGTCGTGCGGAGCGGGAGATTCTGTAATGGGATGCCTTCCGATTCTGATCCAGCTGTGTATCTGTCGCCCCCGACGCTGCGAGAGCGTGGTGGCGACGAGCTCAGTCTATGCCGTCGGCGCCGAAAGTCGGACATGAGTGACGGCGATGGGTAGGGCGGGGCGAGTCGGGTACCCCGAGGACCGAAGCGAGAGTGAAGGAGGAGAACCGATGCGTGTGAAAGCGATGGTCGGAACGGGCGCGATGGCTGTTGCGCTGGCCGCCGGCCCAGTTGCCACAGCTTCTGCTGAAGGCGCCGAGACGGCGGGGTCGGAGGGTTCACCAGAGATGCTGACCTGCGAGGTGGTCTTCGATGCACTGGAAGACATGAGCCCGGAATGGACGGAAGAGGGGATCGATCAGGTCGAAGACTGGTGTGAGGCGATCACCGGCGAAGAAGACTGACACCAACTCGTCGGGGCGAGAATCGCATGAAAATAGGTGAAAGGAATCGGCGGATGAGTGTTGTGCTTAACCTCTACTGTTACTGAATCGATCGAGAATCATACTTTAGTACTACTTGTTGCGATGATTGTCGACGCGAACTTCCTCCCTTTTGCGGGTCGGCGCGAAATATGTCCGACACATGTGGTGATATGTCCTCGTGCAACTGCCATCGGTCGTCCAGCGGTGATCACTTTCTGACGCACGTAGTGAGACTATGTGGGAGACCGAGTGCCGTAGGCGGTCTGGACGACCTGTTGTTTCGAAAGCCCTCCAGTTTTGGAAGACCCGTTTCAATCATTCATTGCAAGGAGTGCTTCGTTGGCGAGTTCACCCGACCCGTTCGACTTCAGTGACTATTCGCGCCCGGAAACAGATTCGGGGACTCGGCGAGAGCCTGATTCGGCCGATTTCACCAGATTTTCGGGGGCGTTCGATCAAGATCCGGGCAATCACCGAGGCTTCGCGCCCTCGGAGTTTGCGCAGTCAGGCTTGAGTCCACAATATTCGAGTAGTGGTCCGGGACCTTTCGGTTCTGACGTCGGACCGGCAACCGTTCGTGCCGTGACCCCGCCGGTCGTTTGGTTGAGCGCTGCGGGCTTTGTGGCGGTGGTCGGCGTTGTCATTGCGCTCTGCTCCTTCGCATCGGGGACTTCGGCCGTCGTTGCCTGGACTCTCAGCGGCATTGTCGCGATAGGCGTTCTCGCAGCATTCACAGCGCGTGATACCCGTGCACGAGCGAGTGCGTTCTACTCACAACCGGTGTGGATCCCATGGGTGGTCCGCGCTGTACTCGTCATTTCCTGTGCCGGCGTTTTGATCAGTGCATGGAATATCGCAGATTGGATTGGACGGCTGTGAGTAAAGTGCGCACCGGTGCGCTGTTGGTTTTCGGGTTACTCGCCCTCAATTTCGTGACCGGGACTGGTGCTGCATCGGCGCTGCCGTCCGACGGTTCAGATTCGGCGGTGGGGGACTTCGGTTCCTGCCTTGCATCCCAGCAAACCGGTGACCTGCTCCTCCTGATCGACGAATCGTCGAGTTTGCAGGCTTCCGATCCCGAAGCTGCGCGAGTAAGTGCCGCTAACTTTCTCCTGGATCGGCTGACCGCATTCGGTTCCACCGCAGCAGTCGATCTCAATGTCGCAATCGCAGGATTTGCCAGTGAGTACAACCTCCAATCGTCATGGACGCCACTGAACGCCGGTTCGCTCCCTGAATTGCAAAAGTCCGTGGATTCGTTTCGGAATCGAAACCAGGGCATCGACACGGACTACTGGAACGCCTTGGAGGGCGCGCGAGGAACGCTCGCCGACCGCCCGCGTACCTCGGATGGTTCCAACCGTTGCCAAGCCGTGGCGTGGTTCTCTGACGGAAAGCTCGATTTTTCGGAGCGCGACGAGAGCAAGCCGTATGCACCGGGGGCGTCTCTGAATTCGGGTATCGGAGTGAACCAAGTGATCGCGGCGGCGACTGAGTCGATTTGTCGCCCCGCTGGTATAGCCGACCAGCTTCGTAGTGTTGGTGTCAAGGTATTCGGAATCGGCCTTGCCGCGGGAACTTCCGTAGCCCAGGATTTCGACCTCATGCGATCGATCACCGCAGGTTTGGCTCCGGATAGCGCAACGTGCGGCAGGGTTCAGGCTCCATCGCCTGGAGAGTTCTTTCTCGCGGAGAACATCGACGATCTTCTTTTTGCCTTCGACACCTTGAGTACACCGGGCCAAGCACCGCTTTCACAGGAAAGCGGTGTCTGTTCGCGTGAAGTTTGCGAGGAAGGCAAGCACAGGTTTGTTCTCGACCGATCGATCAGCGCGGTCAACGTTCTAGGTTTCACTGACGCGGTTGGACTGGTTCCGACCCTGGTAGCGCCGAATAGTGAGAAGTTGCCGCTGCCTCTGACGGCCATTGGGGAGGACGGCCGTGGTCGTCTCGGCGGGGTCGAGGTCGAATACCGATGGGAATCTCCTAACTCGATCTCCTTTGCGATGTCTGACGCCGATTCGGTTCAGTGGCAGGGAGTGTGGGCTCTGGCATTCGTGGATCCGACCGGAGAAGCGTTGCAAGCTCGTTCGAAGTCGAACATCCACATCTCCGGAAACCTGTATCCCGCTTGGCTCGGGCAAAAAACGACGGCAGTTCATTCAGGGGAGAAGACGAGTGCTGTCGAACTTGGTGTCGTGGGGGCCGATCGCAAGCCGATTGACCCCGCGACTCTCCTCGGCAAAGCGCTCTTGTCTGTCGCGATTATTGATTCAGCAGGTCAGACGCATGAGGTCGCTGAGCCGCTCCTCAAAGATCGAATTGGAGACTCGGTAGAGCTGGACCTTTCAGAGGTGCCTGCCGGTAGTTCGATCTTGCGGCTCACATTGAATGTGACTACGGCAGACGCGACGCGGGCTGACGGCGGTGTCGAGCCCGGCACTGAGCTGACGCCTCAGTCAGTCGACATTCCGCTTCAGATCGCTCCACCTATAGGATATCCGTCGGTGCCAGCGCGTATCGATTTCGGCACGCTGGAGGGTGCCGGGAGCTTCGATCGCACGATCAGTGTGACAGGGCCAGGCTGCGTTCGTTTCGATCCAGGTACCCCTGTGGCGCTCACCGGCGTGCCAGACGGTATCGGAACATTCACTGTGGTTGGTGCGAACGGTGATGTGCGATCGGATTGCGCCGAATCCTACGCGGGACTGCCGGTCTCCCTGGCGATCGAGAACGCGGTTAACGGCACTGTCAGTGGAACACTTTCGCTGATGGTTTCACCTGAGGGCGAGAGCGACCGCGAGATCACGGTTCCGGTTCAATTCAGCGCGGACGTACAGAAGCCTGTCGATTCCGCACGCTTCTGGGTGACTCTTGTTTTAGCGTTGCTGCTCGGGCCGGGTATCCCGTTGGTGTTTTTGTACGGGGCGAAGTGGATGACCGCAAAGATTCCGGCAGTGGGACTCAAGGCTCGTCAGATTCCGATCGAAGTCCGCGAAGGGGCCATCCTTCGCGCGGGGCGTCCTTTCGAGTTGGATGAACGCGATTTGGTGGAATCGGTGCGTGGAATGCACAAGTCCGCGCGGGTTCTGGACGCCGACGGGGTTCAGTTGCGGACGCGGATTGGATGGTCGCCAATAGGTGCCGGGTACGTGAGTGCGTCCGTGCCGGGAATGCGTGGCGCGTCGAGCGTTCTGCCCGCCACCGATCGACAAGGAGACGGACGACTTCCCTTGGCGGTTCACAACACTTGGGTTGTCTTCCACGATCCTTCAGGTCCCGCTGGGGCGGCGGTGCTCCTCTTGCTTGTAGGCACTGATTCCGATTCGGCTCGTGTGGACGCCTTGATCGAGGACGCCAGGCGGAGTGTTCCAGCGGCGGTCACACACTTGCGGACTCAGTTCGGTGAAGGATCGGGCTCCGACGGAGAATCGCCGGGTGCTGCATCCGAGCAGCAATATTCCCGACGGGGCGACCCATTCGGTGGGCCTTCCGGAGCACAAGGCGGTGGAACAGGCGGCGATACGGCCACGAGGATCACGGATGCTCCCGATCCTTTCGCGCCACCGAGCGGGTTCGACCCTTTCGCGCCACCGGATGGGCGTGTCAGGTAATGACGTTCAGCATCATCATTTCGAGAGGATCGGTATGAGGCGTTTCCTGGTAGTAGGTTGCGGTGGTTCGGGAGCAGTCACGCTGTCCTACATGATGGATCAGCTGCGCTCTGATCTCGCCGCCGCTGGTATCGAAAAGATCCCTGCCGGCTGGCAATTCGTGAGCCTCGATGTGCCGACTGCTCCAGAGACTGGGCCCGACGGTCTCAACAACGTGCGCGATCAGGGCGGCACATATTTCGGAAGCGGGCCGCAAGGAGATTCATATGCGGTCCTGGACAACGCACTCTCGAACCAGCTGGTCGCGCGTCAACAGTTGAGCTCGATCGCCACGTGGGCGCCTCGCGATCCGCGGAATGTGCCAGTGCCGATCGGTTCTGGCGCAGGTCAGTTCCGGGCTCTCGGCCGCATGATCACGTTGAGTAAGACAACCGGGATCAGCGAAGTGTTGCAGCGAGCGTGGGACACACTGTTCACGGTGGCGACCGAGACCGAAATGCGCGCGCTCGATGTCCCTGGTGGTGGTTCGTTCGACCCGGGCGAGTCCCCGATCGTACTTGTGGTCTCTTCAATGGCCGGCGGTGCGGGAGCGTCGATGGCTTTGGACGTCTGCCGACTTCTCACCCTCGTACCCCGTCTGGATCCTCGGATGATGGGTGTGTTCATGGTTGCCCCCGACATTTTCGACGGGTTGGGCAAAAGCGCCACTACCGGGGTGAGCGCCAACGCCCTCGCAATGCTCGGGGAAATCGTCGCGAGCCAAATGGGTTCCGCGCGTGAGCACGACGTTGCGATCCTGAAAGCTTTGGGCCAGCAGAACGGTGACGGAGCCGAAGTGCCCTTCGCTCGGGTTTTCCCAGTCGGCCGCCGAGTCGGAACCGAAGGCGCACCGTTCGGTGACGGTTCGCAGAACGCGATCTATCGCGGTCTGGGGCGAGGTCTCTCGGGTCTGATGATGAGTGGTGCCGCTACTCGGCAGTTTATCCAGTACGACTTGACCAACGGTGGTGGGTTGGCGGGGTTGCGCGAGCACATCGGATGGGGCGCCGGGGCATGGGACAGCCTGCCGTGGGGCACTTTCGGGTTCTCGAGTTTGAGTATGGGCCGCGACCGGTATGCCGAGTACGCCGCCCAGCGGCTCGCTCGCAGTAGTGTCGATCGACTGCTGGACGGTCACCTTCAGCGGGGTAACCCGGCGTCCGATGAAGAGCAGGTCAACTCCATCCTCGACAGTCAGTGGCCGTCGATCCTGGCACGTGTCGGACTGTCCGATCGGAATGCAGGAGGTGGTGCTTCACCTGCGAATGTCGGTGGATGGATTACCGGGACTGTGTTGCCTTGGGATGAGGTTGGTCGGATGTCTCGCCAGATCGTCGAAACGCAACTTCGCCCGTTCATTCCGTCCGGGGACGGCATGAACGCCAAGCAGTGGGTTCCCGATGTCCACCATGCTGTTCGTGGGCGTTCTACGGCCTTGCGGACAGCGTCTGACAACGCCGCACTTCTGTACGCTTTCGGGTGGCAAGATCGTATCGTCCACAACATTGAGTCTACGGTCGCCGAAGCCGTGGCCACTCTCGGATTGCCATACGCCACAGCCATTGTCAATCGTATTGCGGTCTATCTGCGCGACGTTATCCGTCCAGCCGCCGAAGATCTGTCGAAGTTGTCACCTGCAGACATCGCAGCTCCGACGCCCGGCGTAACGGGAACCCTCGCAAGCCTCAACGGTACGATCCCGATGAGCCGAGCAGTCATCGATTCTGTGGTCGTCGAATATCAACAGAATGTCAATCGGCAGATATATTCGACCCTCTCAGGCAAGGTCCGCGACGTTGCGGCAGCGCTGGTCCCCGAGATCATGACGCCGCTGTTGACTGCGCTCAACGAGTCTCAGACCGTGTTGCGAATCGCGAGTAAGTCGCCGGCTATCGATGTCGGGCTGGCACGATTGGAGACAGATCAGTACGCAGCGTGGCCGTCCGATGCCGCGGAACGTGTTCCGCAGCGATTTGCCGAGGCCAACAACGAGGTCATGCTGACGCCGTCATCGGAGTTCCTGTCGCAGTACCGAAGTGACCTTCCGATGGCGGTTGCGGACGACTCAGCCGTGCCACCTCCATTCGAATCTGCCGTCCAGATCGCAGCGAGGCGCGTCGTCACGGGACTCTGGCCCACGACTGACGGCTCGCGAGCGCCGGGCCAGGTCGTGCCGTTGATCGAACGGACCGCGACCTGGCGATCCAAAGCGTTTCCAGTCAATCCGTCAACCAACGAAGCGCTCATTCCCTCGGCTGCTCGCTACGACATTCACTTGCGTAGCGGTGAGTTGCTAGGACGTGCCAGGTCATATGTTTCACGGACAGGCGAATCTTTCGACCGGTTCTGCAAAGTCACATTGCGGGACTATATCGTGACGGCCGGCGTGCCAGAATACGAACTGTCGCAACGAACTTCGCTTCTGATTTCGAAGTTCGGTGAAGCGCTTTCACTGGCTCGTCCTTTGGCCAGCGTCAACCAGCAGGCAATGGAAGCGCTCCATCCGGGTCAGCAGATCGCCTACCGATACAAGTTCTCCGCTGTGCCGTTCCTCAACTTGCCCGTCTCGGACTTGCTGGAGCAGGTGATCAGTCATAATCCGAAGATCGACCGTGAGACCGCGGACGGCTTCGGTCGTGTTCTGACTGACGAGGGCGGGCTCAAAAGGCTCGACATTTTTGGTTCGTACCCGAACTACTCACCGCTTGCTTACGACTCGGTACTCAAGCCGGCCGCGAAACAATGGGCTGACTCGACGCCCTCGCAGCAGGAGGCGTTCTGGTCTATGCGCCGGTCCAGGCCATTGGCAGCCTCGTTGCCGATGCACGAGAACGAGCGTCGTGCGATGACGGCAGGCTGGTTCCTCGGCTTGGTGCTCGGTCGGATCCGAATTCCAGCGCCGCCTTTTATTGAACCTGTCCGCGTGTGGTCAGCGTCCGACAGTGCATGGCTGGACTTCCCCAATCCGTTGCTTACACCTCCATCTCGTTTCGGCGCTAACAACGACTGGTTGCCGGCCGTCCTCGAGTCGGTGCTGCTGGCGATGGCTCAGTCGCATCAGCAGCCGGTGATGTCCTCGCTGTATCCGTATCGGGCGCTGAGATCGATTTATGATGCGACGCTGGAGGATCCGGCGCGCGGGATCAACGAAATCTCAGCAAAGGCCGCGATGACGGACTGGCTGCGCACAGGCGACACACAAACAGGGTGGCCATCAGCGGTACCTGAGTCCGGCCACGCTTCCACGATTGAGGAACGCAGCGCGAAGACTATCGAGTGGCTCGATCGCCTGAACGCATTTGCCGGCCATCACTACATGGCTCCGGGAGAAGGCGGAGCGGCCGGGGGTGGCACCTTTTCCCTGATTACATCTAGGGGTCAAGCTGCCAAGACCCCGATTTTTCGAGACCTCGCACCAGACGTCTTCTGGGCCACGGCCGAGTTGTCGTCGATGGTCAAGGAATGCGAAGAGGCAGCGCTCCGGCCGGTTCAAACCGGCATTCCCGCAATGCCTTCGGCCGGTTACGGAGACAACGACATCGTGATTCCCGACTTAGGACAGTTCTGACATGAGTGTGTTGACGGTTTTTCTCGCGTCCAACGGGCCGTCCGACGGCGTACGTGACGTCCTCACGGACCTGTCGGCAGCGGGGCTGCTCGACCCCTTCTTGTGGATCGACGAAGATGAAGGGTTGTCCGGTGTCTCGGGCGTGCATGCCCTCTCAGTCGACGGCGGTGAGACAGCCAAGGTCGCATTACAGGACATATTGGCGTCGAGGAGGGTTGCGCGGGTCAGGCTCTGTGTCCTGGTGCCCTTCATCGAGGGTGCTCAGACGGTTCGAGTCGAGTCCGAACGTGCAGTGGCAGACATGCTGGTGTCCAACTCGGGTAGCGCACAGCTGGTTCGAATCAGGATGATACTTACTCGCGGTGGTTTACAGGTGCCGGACTCGGCGGCTCCGGCACTCGCGGGTTGGCACAACCTGTTGATTGCTCCCGAGGATTCGAATGGTCCAGGGATGGGTCACGTATCCCTTTCCCCGACTACAGACCCGATCGTGATCGGACGAAGCGCGGCTCCGGTTGTCGCCGGAATAGCCGGTTTGTGGGCACACGTTGAACATGCCCCGTTTGACGACATCCATATCGTTCCGGGCGATGCGATTCGGTTGGTGCGTTCGTTCTACCGGAGGTTGGAGACGTCAGGTGCCGAGCACGATCTGCGGGAGCGTGTACTCGATATAGGTGGGCCACTGCCGCTGCCTTTGGACGCGGGCGGCAGCGTGGTCTATGTCGAGGACGTTCCGTTGGCTACCGGGACGATGGCTCAGAACCTGTGGGCAAAGCATCGAGGCACGCTCGTCGGGGTTCGTGTGCCGAAACCAGCAGACGTTGGGTCGCAGGCGATCGGGTTGTGGCGAGCATTGGTGATGTTCTTCAGCTTTATGGGTTCTGCTCTGCGCAATGCTCCGATGGCTTTCTACAACCGAGTGTCGAAGGGCATTTCGGGAGCTGTCGCATCAACGGTCAACTCAGCGGTATTCGGTTCCGATTCTTCGGCGTACACGATTGTCGTCAACGGTGTGGGTCCCGATGGGCGTTCGGTGAAGTGGAGCGATTTCAGTGAAGCATCCCATCAGATGATGACTGCATTGGATCCAGGAACCGAGAGTCGTCACCACTCCGCAGCCACAGATCTCTCGAGGCTGTGGAACGACTATTGCGCTGGCGCGTTGACTTTGGCCGATGCGGGGGAGCGGTCACAGGGGTTGACACCCATTCAAGTCGGTGCGAATCGCGCCGTCATTCGCACTGCCGGCGATATCGTTCCGGGCAGGGATCAACGATTCACCGATGTCCCGGGAATCATCGCGGCCAGTACCGGCGTCTCGAGCTTGGATGCTCACGACGTGCTGGCTATCTCCGAATTCCGTTCGCAGTTGCGTGAACTCGAGCAAGATCAAGTTCTGGGCTTGGAAGCTCGTCGAACAGCCAGCGCAGTGGATACCTGGGGGCAGACCATTCGACGTTCGTACGGATTCGCATTCGGCCAGATTCTGGCAGGCGGTATACACGCGGCACGTACAGAAGTCAGTGGCTTACTTTCGAGGTTGCGCGCGCACACCGGATTCGAGGACCAGTCCGAGGGCATAAGGATGCGTCAGCGTAGTCTCGCTCGATGGGCACAGGTCATCACCTTCGTCACCGTGCTCATTCTCGGCACTGCCGGGTACGCGACTTACCGTGAAGCGTTGGTTTGGTGGCATTTGGTGCTGATCGTCTTGGTGACGTTGCTCGTTTGGTTTTCCAGCTTGTTCATTCTGTTCAACAGAAGCCAGCAAGAACTCTTCCAGATGATCAACAGACACCGAAGAGGTGCGGGTGAATTGGAAGCGGATCAGGCGAACCTTCGCACAGCACTGCGTGACTTGGATCGACTTTCCGCTGCCTATCGCCAGCACGTCTCTTGGAGTGCAGCACTCGGCTCCTTTTTGTCCGAGCCTCTCGGACGGGCGCCGGCAAGGTCGGGCTCGACGCGTCAAATCGATTGGGGGCTGCCACGTTCTGCAGGGATCGGATCAGCGCGACCGGCGCCGGCTCGAATTGTCGAGGTCGCAGAACGGCTACGAAGTGAATTATTCACAGTTGGCTGGATGACGTCCCCCTGGGACGGATTGACTCGCTCTGCCGGCGATCATGTGGGTGCGCTGGGTCTGGATATTCGACAGAATCCGGAACTGCTTTACACCAAGCAGGGCACCGGTTCTGGTTCAGCTCTTGACGTGTGGTCTGACAAGTTGGCTGCCGGTGACATTGTGCTGGACGGCGCGGATGTTGTCTGGGAACGAGCATTGGAAGAGCTCGCCGGACCCAAAGCGTCTTTGATTCGCGACCTGGTGTCGTCGATCGAGGTGCATGACGAGGGGCAGTCGACGATGAAGTCGATCGATGGTTTCATGGCCGGTGTTGGAGTTTCGGGTGAACTCGCCGAAGGCGGATACTTCGATCGGACGATGCTCACGGATCTCGCCTCGACAAGTGGACGCGCGGCGGTATGTGGGGGACGGGCGAATCAGGTGCGCCTCGGACTGGGATTGATCGCGGTGACCACTCAGTTCAGTGAGGGTCTGTCGCGTGAAGAACTCGAATTCGGTAAGCCGTCCACAGCTGTCGACGATGACTATTCGTACGAGATTCCCGTGTCTCCTGATTCTGAAGCCCTCGACGGATTCGGACGTTCGTCCATGGAATCACCTGTGTCCGATCCCTTCCGTGCGCCGTCAATTGACGGCATGAACTTCTGAGGAGTCGAGCGATGAGCGGTCAGGTGCTTGAAGCGCTCCTCCAGTGGAGGACAGGTGCAATTGCCGAAGATCAACTTCAGATCGGGGTGATCAAGGATGCGCACCTCACTCAGATTGCGCGCTCCAACAGGCGAACCACCTCGGAGATCGAATCGATGCTCCCACGCACGGCCAAACCGATGGCCGGCCACATCGCGAACGTAATCGCGGGGGTTGAAGAGAGCGGGTCGGACCGCGACGCAGCGAACCCGGCGCAGGCTTCGCAATCTGCCGAGGTAGTTTCGGCGCCGGCGTCGCCGACCATTGGCAACATGTTGGATCTGACGTCCGACGATTTTTGCGAATTCGACTATTCGACCGACGGGTCCAACGATGCCAAGTTACAGGCGAAAAGGTCCCAGGGTGGGTACCGCATCGCGTGGGAACCGTTTCAGGTCGCTGGAGGTCAAGTAGTCGTCTATCGCGTCGTCTCCAGTGAGGAGCACGCCGCTTACAAGCCAGAAGTTGGTGAACTGCTCGGATCGACCATGGAAACTTCGCTGACTGATTTGCGGCCACCGAGTTCTGCGCTGCGCTTTGTTCAGGTCTGGTGTCATGTCGGGCGAACTGTCGCCGATGCCGCATCTGAGCAGCCGATATTGTTGGGCACCGCTCAGATCATCAGTCCAGTAGTGGATTTGGCGATCTCAGAGGACGAAGGTACCATCATCGGTCGCTGGGACACTTGGCCGGGCGTGAAAGTCGTTCGCGTGATGAGGACTTCGCTTTCGGGCGCCCTCGGGTCTGCCGGTCAGGTTCGACTTCACCCCGACGACGATAATCTTGGCGGGTTCGTGGACTCTACCGCCGAGCGTGGTCAGCGCTACCTGTATCGGGCGATCTGTGAAGTCCCGGTCGGGAGCGGTACCGAGCTGTCTCCGCCAGTTGAGGAGGTTGTGCAGGTCTCGGTGATTCTGTCGCCGGTACTTGATCTTTCGGTCGATACTTACGGCGACGCCGACGAACCACGCTTCGATCTGCAATGGAGCAGCCCTCCGGTTGGCAAGGTAGTCATCTACCGAACCGAAACAGGCCCGAAGCCGGGTGTCGAGGAATCGGTTTTGGCGGAGGGGGCGTTGGAGGCGTCCGGCGGGTTGCCGACTGATGCTCGCCTGATTCATCCGATCAAGGGTGCACAAACCGGAAACTGCGTGATGGCCGAGGTGTCGTGGCCGCGTGGATGGACGCGCGCTTACTTCACACCAGTCACGACGCTCGACAACGCGGTTCAGGTTGGTAAGACAGTAACTGCCACAAGACCGTTGGGCGCCGTCCGGCATTTGCGGCTCGTAGAACGCTGTGCCGAGCAACTGCTGACCTTTGCGTGGCCGGAGGGCGCAGCAGCCATCGAGGTTCACGTCAGCAGTCGCGGCATGGATTCGGCAAGTGCACTGGCGCAGCCGGCCGGCCATGAAATCTCACGGAGCAGATACGAGCGGGACGGGGGTCTGCACTTCCCATCTCAATTGCCCGCCAACGGTTGTTCGGTGCACGTAGTGCCCGTGTCGTACACGGCGGGGAACAAGGTGCTGGGTGCCCCGAGCGTAGTCGACTATCCAGGACTCCTTCGCGTGCAATACGACGTCATCGCGCGTAGCGCAGGTTTGGTGCTTGACATTGCATTGGCTCCGGAGCGCGACACGCATGGTTCCCCACCATTCATCCTGGTCTACAACGCAAATCGACTGCCGCTGAGTTCGATGGACGGGACCGCGGTTGATGTGTGGGCAGCGGGTACGGACGGCCGTGGACGTGGGAAGCAGTTCCAGCCGGTGCAGCTAAATCGAGCGGACCGGGGAGTGACGTGGAGTGCCGACGTTCGAGGACTCTACGGTTACGTCCGCCTCTTTGCCGATCTCCTGCCGACCCATCGAAGCACTTTTGCACTGATCGACCCAGCTGTCGAGAAGCTCTGGGTTGACGGACGCGAGATAGCGGGCGGGCAAACAGGATGACCACTGGCGGCTTCTCGGAAACCGACTTCACGACCGGGGTCCTGGCGGGCGATCAGCGAGCAGTTCCTCGTTGCGGTCAGTTGACATACACGTCGTTCGATCGACCGACGGCTGGACGGGGTCAGGTACTCGGCGGCTGGCAGGTCAAGGCTGTTGCAGGCGGGCTCGACGAGTTCGAGCAAGATGCGGTGCGCGTCGGAATCAACACCCGGTTCGAGACTGTGGTTGCGCTACCGACGTTTCCGACGCAAGAAGAAATCGAAGGTCGGCCACGGCGTTTGCACTACGGCCCACTGATCGGCGACAGCGTCGCATATTGGCACTCTGTGCAGGCGGGTTCCGACGCATCGGGTCGACCAGGCAACGTCTTTGTGCACGTGCTCGTCGATCGAGCCCCACTGCTTCCACCGCTTCGCAGGCCGATTTCGCTGTGGCGCTCGTCGGGTTGGTTGACACCGTTCGGAGCAGAGCTCGTGGCCGGATCCGAACTCGTCGAGACAGAGCCATTTCCGGAGGGGGAGGTCCTCGAACTGTCGAGGATCGTGAACTTCGTGCTTGATCCGGGTGTGTGGCGGATCGGCGTGCTCTCTGTGTTGCTCGATGCCGTTCAGGACGCGATCGCCAAGCGGGGCACTGTCATTCTCGGCGTCGAGGATCCGGAGCGTGGCGCTTTGTGGGTTGGCGCGGTGAGTGCCTTGATGGCGTCGTCAGCTGCTGCGCGATTCTACTTCTCGACCTACGAACGTCACCCAAGTCGGGAAGACCTCGAAGCATTGAACGTGCATCTGGTGTGTGTGCCGATTGAAGATCTTGCGGAGCTCGAGCTCCCAGGAAGTGTTGTCGTACTGAGTGAGCTCGAGACACCCTCGTTGGGCGAGTTGGACAGTTCGGAGGGGGCCAACCACGAATCTCACCGCACCGAACGTGATGCAGAAGTCGAGGTGACGGAATGGTCGGTCTTGGCGCAGACGGTATTTCTGGACCCGGATACCGCAGTCGAGGCGTTGACACAGTTGGATGACATCGCTGAAGCCGGCCCTGTTTTCATCGCTGAAACCGCGTGGCCATTGGCCGAGCTCGTCATTCGCAACGACATCTTCAGTGACGCTCAGAGCGAGGCAAGGCGTGTGATCGATCGCGTTCAGGCACCAGTTCGCCGTATCGGATCCGAGCAACCGGTGGCTCTGTCGATTGCGCAATCCGGAACCGAATATCACGGATCTCGGCAGGACCCATTCGACAGTAGCAGCGGCGATGTTCCGTCAGTCATGCCATCCGGCGCGATTCAACAGTCACAACGCGTTTCGGAGGGGTATCTTGGTATCCTCGCGATGCCGAATCTCACGCCGGAGCAATCCGAAGCGCGATGGTTTCGATTTCTCGGAATCGTTCGCGAAACCCCGGGATGGTCGACGAAAGGCTTCGATTTCCGGAACATCTTTGGAAGGCTGGACGCTCGCCCGACTCCCGAGCTGCTACGAACGGTGCAATCGGTCGCTCATGGTTTCCTCGATCGGCTGAATATCGAGGCAATGCCTGTGCGGTCGGCTAATTCGCAGTCGGTGGAGATCGAAATCGTTCGATTCGCTGACTTGATCATGAACGCGGGGTTGTTCGACGAAGGGATCGAAGCTCCCGTCCGGGCACTGATTGTCCGTGCGGTCGTTCCTTTGCTTCTGGATGAGTCGACAGTGCAGACATTCACTGCTTCAGTTGGTGCGATCAGCGTTCCGCTACGACAGCTGATCCGTGGGTGCGTTGTCGACGAGCGAGTGAATGGGTCATTTACTGTTCGGCCACTGGGCTTTCGAGTACCTCGTGCAGCGATCGTATGGATGCTGCCTACCGAAGATGTGCAAATTGACGGTGGTATTCGAGGTAACGCGACGGCGGTTGAGGAGCCGACAGTCGCGTTGGTGGCGGACCTGGTACTTCGTACGGTCGCAGATTCACCTCGCTGTCACCTAGGCGAGTGGTCTCCGTTTGTGCCTCTGGCGCTGTGGCGGGTGCTGTGGGAGAGCCGAACGAAGAACGATGCTGAAGCGGCGCAGGCGTACTTTGTCGGTGATGCGACGAGTTTGTTTTCGCCGGAGTACCTGCCGCACGAAGATTTGTTGACTCTTGCTCAACGATTCCCCGATGTTGTTCCTCCGCGATACCTACAGTCGACGATTATCTCATCACGGCAACCGCCTGAAATCGGTTTCGTCTGTGCGAATTTGGTGCGAGACGCGGAGGCCGGACGATTGGCGTTGACGATTGGTCTGCGTGATGTCGACGGCGACGCGACGGCGCTGTCCTGGGCGCAGGTACGATTGGTTGATCGATGGGCAGCCTCGGGATTCGCGGAGTTGGAGCGTGTGGTGGGCCTCATGCGCCCGGCGCTGATGAGCTTCTGCCGGATGAACGCCGCGGAGATCGCTGAATTGTCGACAGACGTTCTGGATCGGTTGGTGGTGTTGCTTTTCGCTTCCCGCTGGGCGCGCGATCGATGTGCTGCGCCGCATGTTCCATTTGTGGGTGACGCCCAGATCAGCGGCTTGAGACACTCGATTCTGGGGTCGAGCGACTACGCAAGAACGAATATCGCCGAGCTGATCAGGTCAGGAATAATCGATCGTGAATGGCTCCTGGTGACCGTGATGTTTCTGACGGACGGCGCCCCTGGGCAGGCACGCCGTCGTCCCGATCTATTGACCAGTCTGGGGTTGGGTAGCGAGAACGGAGTCGGATTGTTGGAATCCTTGGCGCGGGAAACGCTCTCGGATCTACGGGGCTTCGGCGATGAAGTGTTGTCCCCGATCGCAGATATGTTTCGTGAAGAAGTGCGCCGCAGACCGAATGTGGATTCGCAAGCCGAAATCGCAAAGTACCGACCTTTTGTCTGGCAATGGTTCGAGCACTTGGTTATGCCCACATCTGAATCGGAATGTTCGCAAGGCCCACTGGGTCGTCTCGGAAAGGACAAGATCTGATGCCTGCATATGTGCTTGATGGAGCTGGGAGAGTAGATCTCCCACGTCGGCCGTTGGCTGTCACTGCCGACGCAGGTGCAGTGAGTATCGAGCTTTCGGCGACGGCGCAATCGGGAGGATCGGCCGGTGCCGTGCATCCGCGGGCGGGACTGATGATCCTTCCCCGTATCGCTGACGTGACAACTGTGTCCGCTAGACCGGGAAATGGACTCATCGCGTTTCCTCAGGGAACGATTCTGCGCGTGACGATAAGCGTCGACAGTCAGAACGACCCGGACCCCGATCGTGCGGAACTTCGCCCAATGGATGTTTCGGGTCTGCATCGTGCCGATCTGGCAACTGTCTCGGTGGGAGCATCCTCGCTTGAAATCGTCTCGAGGCGAACGGAAATCGATGTAGCCTTGGGTGAGTTGGCGGCGGTCGTGCGATCGAGTGCCCGTGGAGTACTGCGTACCGATCGACTTCGTGATGGCGATGGGTACTCGGTGAGCATTGACATTGACAGTTCTATGTCGATGCTGCCGAGATTCGATGATTTCAGTGCGGCGGCGATCGTCGATCTTCTGGCAGGTGTGTCCACCGTGCTGGGCGACACCACGCCGATGGTTTCGATTCTCGGCGTGCGGTTGAATACCGTTCCCGAATGTGACCTGCGTGAGCTTCGTTCGGTCGTACAGGAGGTTTTGGATTCCGTACCCCTGGGAGTTGGATTCCGCTCCGCACTATCCGCGCAGGCAGTAACCGCGAGGCGCATGGTCTACACGATTACCGACGGTGTGCCGGCGGATCTCGGTATCGCCGAGGCTGATCCCCTGATCACCCGTGTCCTGGTGCTCCTTACGGAAGCAGTTCCGGAGGTGGTTCCTTCTGGCGCTTCTATGGTTGTAATCTCTCCGCGGGTCGTATCGACACTAGCCTCGGACCCGAGTGGATTATCCCGGGTTGTAACACAATTACTGTCACCAGTCATGACTGATTCGAACCCGGGTGGTTTCTCGTGAGTAAATGCCCGCGCTGCTTCGTCAGCCTGACGCCTGATCACTTTGCCTGGACGCTGGTGTCTGGTACAGCTACCGAGGCAGACCCGATTGCCGGGGCATTTCATGGTGGTCAAGTTCTTTCACGCAAGATCGTCAAACTGCGTCGACCGGCCGACGCCCACGCGGGCTGGGCGCCCCCGCCGCAATATGCCGAACTCGAACTCGGTGGACCCGCCCGCGAAGTATGTCCAACATGTCACTATGTCCTCGTCGACGGGTGGCGAAATGCACAAGTCACGTGTATCGCAATGGCTGGTGCGCGAGCGACGGGCAAGACGGTCTACATTGCAGTACTGATCAAGCAATTGCAGTTGCTGGGAGAATCTTTCAACGCCGTAGTCGAACCATTCGACAGCACAACGGAAGCCACGTATCGAGATCATTACGAAGCGCCGTTGTATGAGGCTCGTGGAATCCTGGAAGCCACCCCAGCCGCCCACACCGGAAATCCCTACCAGCGTGACCCGTTGATCTTCAGCCTCGGGCATTGGAACAACGTGTCCCAGATCCTGGTAATCCGTGACGTTGCGGGAGAGGATCTTGAGAACCCTGAGAATGCGCGGGCCCCATGGCTCCAGTTCTTCACGCATGCCGACGGCGTACTTTTCATGTTCGATCCACTCAAGGTGGAGGCGGTGACCAACCAACTCCACGATCTCTTGCCTTCACAAGAGCGTGTCGGAGGAGATCCCAGGACGGTACTTCGCACTGTCCTCGGAATTGTTGGGCTCGGCACTCCTAACTTGGCTATTATCTTGTCGAAATTTGATGCACTGCAAGCCCTTCAATACGTAGAAGGCAGCGAGTGGAGTCGGATCATGTCGAATCCGGGTGCCGCATTCTCGCGTGATTTCAGTCTGCGCCCGGCCCCATACCACGACGGCGACGGTCAGCTTCTCAACCAGGAGGTTCGCAGTCTGCTCAAGAAGCTGGACGCAACGCCAATGGTGATGTCGGTGGACCAGCCTCACACAGGTCGTCCATTGGCCAATCGATATTTCGCGGTCTCTGCATTGGGGGAATCTCCGGTCGGTGACCGTTTGCATGCCAGCGGAATTACGCCTTTCAGATGTCTCGATCCGGTTCGCTGGGTGCTCGCAACCCGCGGCGTGTGGCACTGGCAGTGACCTCATGACTCAATCGGTTCCGGGGGCGAGTGCACCTACGAACTCCCAGATTCTCGATTTCCTCCTCGAAGCGGGTACTTGGCGAACAGGCCTACTAAGTCTGCTGCTCGACGCAGTCGGCGCGGCAATGGACGGTGGTTCCGTTGTCGTTCTCGGTGTACGTGACGACACCGTAGCCAGGCTGTGGCGTGGAGCGGTGTCGATGTTTCTCGCTCCGAGTTCGGCCGAACAGTTCCGATGGCAGCACGCGGAGGGCCGTGGATCAGTGGGCGAAGAAGTGCACCTGGTTACGGTCGCGCTCACAGAGCTCCCTGAATGGGCCGAAGCGAGCACCGGGGTGGTGATCGGCGAGGAGGACAATTGCAGTCTCGGGGAGTTGTCGGTCGACGGCCACCAGACTGAACGCGGGACGTCCGTGACCGTCACCCAGTGGTCGCTGCTGGCCGAGGCACTGATCGTCGACCACGAAACTGCGCTTGCAGCGCTAGCTCTTCAGGAAAAGATCCACCAGAAGTTCGCAGACGAAAGTGTGTATCGATTGTGGCCATTGGCGATGACGGTGGCATCCACACCGGAGATGCACGATTCCATGTCCAGTGCGGCGAATGTCATACGCGCGCATTCGCCAAAGTCACTCTGTGGCGAGTCCGAATTGTTCAACATCGCAGTCGGAGCTGTGGCAAATGTGTACGGCCGCGAAAGTGCAGCCATGTGGCGCGACCAAATGGTTGCTCCGACCATTCCTGAGCCGGAAGCGGCGAGTACGGCGGTCACTTCCTCCGGCGGCGTGAGCGAGAGTGAGGCTACGGATTTGGTTGTCAGCCAATCGGAACTCCGCAGCCTGGTGATGGGTGAGGTCATGGACCTTCCGCCGGACGCCCTTCGATGGGGTTGTTCGGTGTCGTGGACGCAGCCGGCGGTGAACTCGCTCGAGGTCGACGTCGTCGTGTTCCTCCTGGACGAGAACCGCAAGGTGAGCAGTGACGAGGATTTTGTCTTCTACAACGCTCCGGTAGGTGGGAACGGGGCCGTGAAACTGTCGGTGCTGCGCCCCGACATGCAGCGTGTGGATCTCGATTTCGGCGTGTTGGCTTCGCGGTATCACCGAGTGGCGATGGGAATCGTCATCACTGGTCAAGGATCGTTCAGTTCCTTGAACCCTTTGCGAATGATTCTGACGGACAACGAGTTCCCGATTGCAGACTCGGTCTGCGCGCACGCTACCACTGAGCAAGCGATGATCGTCGGTGAGTTCTACATCCGAGCCGGCCGCTGGCGTGTGCGTTCGGTATGGCAGGGCTTCGACGGAGGACTTGCCGAATTGGCCACATCATACGGCGTCGTCGTGGACGACCACGGGTGATCCAGATTGCCGTCCGCCGTCTGACTGTGATAGGTGGATACCTGGGCAACCCTTATTCGGCGTCTGTCCTGGTGGTCACGATGATGCCAGTGTTGTCGGTGATCGCACTCGGATCCCTCGTTTGGCGTCCTCTTGGATACATTTTTGCTTTGTTCACACCCATCTACGTGCGAAACCTGCACCGCTGGATCAAATCCGGGCTGCAGAGGCTGGGTTCGAGAACAGGCGGCGGCACGACTCGTCGGGTGCTCACCTATGCAGTCCTTGTGGTTCTGGCCGGAGCACTGTCCATTCCTGTGGTGCAAGTGTTCTTCCGTGGCGATCTCGGAGCGATGTCTGCTCCATCGGTCGTGGCAGAGATGACCGACGAATGGAGAGGTGATCAGACGCCACACGCAGTCTACGGCGCCACGCCGACGTGGCCGTCGTACGCACCTTGCCAGTTCATCCAGTCCTGGACTGGCCCGACCGCGGCCAGTTCCTGCTACTCGACTGTAGGGTATTTGCGATTGTGGCAGATGCCTACCGCGGTGCCGATGTTGTTCTCTCTCAGCATGATCTACGTTCTTTTCCCTCTCGCTCTGGCCAGATTCGGTCATCGCAACAAGTAGCCCGAGGATTTACTCGCAGGCATTGAAATGGATCGGTATGACTAAGAAGTATTATCTTGCGCGCCTAGCGGGCTCACGTGTCGATGTCTTGGCGAAGCTTCCAGGATCGGTTGCCAAGCAGACAGCGATGGGGTCGGTGTTGTTGACGACCGCGGGTTTTGCGGCGATCTCGGCTGCGTACGCGTTGTCTATCACCGGTATCGCAACTGGATGGGCGGCCATCGCGGGTGGTGTGGTGTGGGGACTTGCGATTCTCAATCTCGACCGACTCTTGGTGATCGGGTTATCGCACGAGAAGCGAATCGGCCGTAGTTTGATGCTCGCAATTCCTCGGGTCGTGTTGGCGATCGTCATCGGTTTCGTCATCTCAACTCCGTTGATGCTCAAGGTATTCGAGAGTGAGATCGAGACGCAGCTCAACCGCAATATTCTCGCCTCGCAGGAAGAATTGCGGACGGATCTCAAGGATTCGACGTTGAGTTCCGACCTCGCGGACGCGGAGGCGCAACTGGCTCGAATGCGCGCACTAATCAATGCGGGGCCTACCGCCGATCCGGCGGCAAACCCGGAGGTCGGATTGGTGCAGGCGGAGATAGACAAGCTCGGGACGACCGCCTCGAAGCAGAAGGCAGATGCCGACAGTGCGCGCACACGAGCGCTCGCGGAAGAAGAAGGTTCAGCGGGTACCGGGGTGCCAGGATGTGCGGCGTTGTGTCTTGAGAAGAAACGACTCGCCGAAGACGCCGAGCGATTGTGGCAAGACACTCTCGAACAAATGAAGGTCAAGGAGGTCGAGAAAGCCAGCATCATCGAGCGGCTGAAAACGACTCTGTTGGAGGAAAGTACGAAGGCCGTAGCCGACGCGGAGAAGGATTTGCCGACTGCGGAGCAGAGTGTCGAGACGTTACGTTCTCAGGTCGACAGCGCACAGAACGGTTCCTACGCACTTGAACAGGCGAACAAGGGAATTATCGCCCGACTCAAGGCACTCAACGACCTGTCTGGTAGCGACGGAACGGCGAGCATGGCGCACTTGGCAGTGTCTATCCTCTTCATGCTTGTCGAACTTCTTCCGGTTTTATTCAAGGTGATGTCGAATGCGGGAACCCGCACGCCCTACGACGAATTGGTAGAAGCCTTCGAAGAGGAGGAAAAGCGTGATGCGACCGAGGACATCGATACCCGCAAGCGAGTGGCAGAGTTCCGCAGGGACGCCGAATTCGAGGCTGAACGAGATCGCATAGACAAGCAGCAAGAGACTGTTCTGAAAGTCAACGAGACCGTAGTCGCGCATCAAACGGAAGTTGTCGACGACGCTCTCGAGCAGTGGAGCCGTCACGCGAAGCGGGTATCTGCCGAGCGACTGAGGGAATGGGAGAGAGAGCTGGTGGATGGACCACCAGTCCGGCCTGATGGCCACTCCGGCGCCGAAAGTGACCAGTGGAATTCTCGGATTGAAACGTCCCAGCCTGCCGCCGAGCAGACTGCCACGATGTGGCCGTTGGCTGCGACAGGACCAGTAGTGCTCGACAAGCCGCATGCTTCTTCATCCATCGGCACTGCCAGTCGAGTGGGCGGAAGCTACCCGCAAAGTCCCGCGCCAGGCGGTGTGTCCGCCGGTCCGTTGCCGCACTGGATGTCCGACACGACGTGGGCTAATGGCCCAGCAGCGCATCTGCAGCCACCGGAGTCGATGCAACAATGATCGAAGATTTCGAGATCGAGACGATGATCCGATCCCACATCGACGTTCGGTCCCTTGCGGATTATGGCATGTCACAGACTTTCGAATACATTGCACAACTGACTGACTGGTTCAGTGACGAGTGCGCCCGTCGGCCAATTTTGTCGGACCTGCTTGCGCTCAGCGTTTCTCGCTTCGGTGGAGGTGCGTCCTTCGACAGTCTCGTGGACTGTGTTTACGGCCATCCAGGGCCAGGGCGCCGAGATAAGGACTTCAGAACCGTGCTGTCAGTCGTTGTCGGTCCGGCTGACTCGATTCTTGCTCGCGCAGGCGATAGTGGGATCGACACGTTGACACCTTTGCTGGTTTGGGTTGTCGGGGACGGCTCGACGGATGCGTTGCTCACGGTGCATGAACGGTTTGATGCCATGACCCGTCGAACTGTGGCGGACGAGTCAACATCCCCACTCATGTTCATGAGTACCTGTCAAACATTGGTTCATCAGTTGGTTCGAGGGTTGATACGCGGTGTTCCCTCCCATCACGATTCTTCGTGTGGCTCGTTGGTAGAAAGCGCTTCGCTGAGTGCTCAGATGCGGGGTGTCGGTTATGCAGTGTCGTGATTGGAGAGATCTGTGGAGAGTCAGGGTATGAAGGTCGATATCGCTGAACTGAGCGTTCTCCGTAGTTTTGTTGCGCCGGACGGGAATCCGTCCAGTGAGGTTAAGGCCCCGAAAGGGGTTGGACGAGGATTTCGCTGTCTTTTCCGCGAATTCGACAATGCACACGGTGGTGCCGTCGCCAATGTTCAATCTCTGATCGATTTTCGACAGAAATTGCCGCAAGCCGAGCGAGCGACGCTCGATGCGCTATTTCTGTGGCCGCTGGCGTTGGTCGAATCAGAAGGTCACACCGTCGGATACCTCACCGCGGTCGTCAAACCACGTTTCGAAGAGCGCGTACGCACTCCGCATTCGGGAGAGGTCACAGTTCCCCGGACACTGGACTGGCTGAACAATCCTGATCATGCACGGGCTGTGGGTGCCTCAGTTGTGGTCGAATCACACGACATTATTCTGCGAGTGGCCTATTGCGCACAGATAGCGCGAGCGATTCATTTCGTGCATTCTCGCGGGGTGGTGTTCGGCGACATCGGTCCCTTACAGGTGGTTACAAGTGATTCACCCATCGACGTGATGCTGGTCGGAACAGAGTTCATGCGTGTCGCGGGATTCTCTGGAGAGCAACAGAGGGTGCATTCAGTGGGCATGTGCCCGCCTGAATGTGCCCGCGGGCAGACTGTGCACGACATTGGCACTGATCGATTCAAACTTGCCGCGTTGTTCCGCCGCATTCTCGGTGAGGCCGAAGAGAGTCCGGCGCCTTTGTTCTCGCTGGGCGCCCGGATCGACAATGAGGGAATCGGTATGTTCGACCGAGGACTCGGGACAGACCCTCACGCTCGACCGTCGGCTTTCGAATGGTACTCGTATCTGTATTCCCAAACTGTCTCACATTCTGCCCCTCCGGTGATCGAGATGTTCGAGGTGCTTCCCGAACACGGGTTGCGCTATCAGTCCATCGAAGTCACTTGGCGCGTTAGGGGGCATCGACGGCTGAGTCTCGAATCGCCATGGGGTGAAGTGCATGCGCTCGGAATTGGTGCGTCGCGGCACCGGCTGACGTTGAAGCAATCCGGTCAGTTTCGTCTCGTAGCTTCGAATGGTCACGGTACGACTGAGCAGTCGACCGATATCGTGTACGCCTTCGATCCGCCGGCAGTTAGATTTGTCGAAGTTCCGGAATTGGGCGACATTGCGACGGCGATGACGGGGCTCGATTCGACGTTCCTCGCGAAACAGGTTGTGCAAGGCCCCGAGTTCAACTGGCTCGACGGAAGTTTTGGTGCAGTGGCCCTCCCAGAGCTACCGCGACTACCAGAACTTCCACAGTTCGATTCGGTGGAAGTTCCACTGCGCCAGATCGATTGGGAAGGACTGACCTCCGTCGTCGATCACGCAATGCGTACCGCCGAGAAGGAAGCCCGCTACGGCAACGCTGGTTTGTTGCTTCTTCGGCGGCGGGCCGGTGTGTTCTTCAGCCGCGCGAGATCACTCGTCGCGACAGTCGCCACCGCCCGTCTTCGAGTTCGAACTCGTCGGCGTAACTCCCGACGCCACTGAGCTTGGGAATTGTGGTCGTGTCGACGTAGAACGTCCACACCGCATCCACGCGGGCTGTAGTTTCCGAGGTCACGTCCACGGCGATCGCCGTGGTGACGTGGCGTGTGAATGTGCCCGGGCCTTGTATCCCGGCCGCCCGACGCTCGCGTACTCCAGCAGCAATTTCTTCACGGCCACGTCGTACCTGTGCGGGGATACTGCGATCGGGATTAGCGGGCATGTTCCATTCGGCCTCGCGGGTGAACTGCTCCACGTAAGCCTCGACCGAGCCGGTATCGGCAAGATGCGCGATCCGAGCGAGCGTTGAACGAATCTGTTCGGCAGGGCCCTCGGGTTGCATGCTGTCCTCCGTAGACGTGGGTGCGGCAGGTCGCACGCTACAGCTCATGACGACAACGACGACGGCCTCGTCCCAGTGAGCGGCAATATTCTCCGACGAGGGAGCGGAGAACTTTGAGATCACCTCGAGTTCAACCGTATTCGAGGCCGCAGCGTCAATGATTGAGTGTTCACAGTAGGCAGCGCCATGACGACTGCCGTGCCCGCAGGCTTGACCGACTCACAGGAGATCGCCATGTCCGTCACCGAACTCGAACGCGTTATCCAGACCCCGGAGCAGATCTACGCTGCCGGCGGAATCACCGTCCACAAAGTGGGCGAGCTGATCGGCGCCCGTATCGACGGCGTCTATCTCTCCGGGGACTTGTCCGAAGAGACCGCCTACGCGATCAACTATGCGCTGGCAGCGCACAAGGTTGTGTTCTTCCAAGGGCAGCAGCATCTCGACGACACGTCGCAGTACGAATTCGCCGGAACCCTCGGCACGCAGACCACCCCGCACCCGACGGTGAAGTCCAGGGGCGACAAGCTGTTGGTGCTCGACCGCGCCGCCAACAGTTGGCATACGGACGTGACGTTCGTCGACCGCATCCCGAAAGCCTCGATTCTGCGAGCGACGACCATTCCCGAGTACGGCGGAGCGACCACGTGGGCGTCCACCACCGCTGCATACGACCAACTGCCGCCTTCACTGAAAGTCTTCGTCGAGAATCTGCGGGCCGTTCACACCAATGCCTACGACTACGCCGAGGTCGCCAACCAGGCGAACCCGGTAGATGCGCAGCGCCAGGCCTACTACGCCGAATTCACCCGTGAGATCTACGAGACCGAACACCCGGTGGTGCGTATCCATCCGGCGACGGGGGAGAAGACCCTCCTGCTCGGTCACTTCTTCAAGGAGTTCGTTGGGCTCAAGCCGTCGGAGTCGGTCGCTCTTTACCAGATCCTGCAGGCACGAATCATCAAGTTGGAAAACACTGTTCGATGGAACTGGACGGCCGGCGACCTGGCGATCTGGGACAACCAGGCGACTCAGCATTACGGGATCGCCGACTACGGAACTCAGGCACGCAGTGTGCACCGAGTGACATTGGCCGGCGACGTCCCCGTCGACGTCCACGGCGAGCAGAGTCGAATCCTCCAGGGTGACGCCGCGGAGTATTCGATCATCGCGGACATCGATCGGCTTCCCGGCTTCGCCGCGAACTGATCAGTCGTGCTGCGGGTGATCCGGCGGGAACATCTGTCCCCATGAGTGACTGCACGCTCGGCACGTCCATTCCGGGGTGTCCGGTCCCACGACGCAGCCCGTTCCGGCGAGCCACGGTAGGTGATCGAACGGATGGACCGGCATCCCCGGGGCACACTGAGCGGTTCTGTGTGCACCGCACTGCGGGCACAGTGGATTCTTCGACCGCATGTAGTCGATGAAGTTGGTGTGCCCGGAAGTGGCCATCCTTCCGGTGCATTTGCGGCACAGGACTGCTGGGTAGTCGTCCCCAAGTTCGGCCCGCCTGAAGATCCGTGGTGCGGAATGAAAGTGAAGGCGATCGCCGCTGTTGAACTTTCGCAACGGCATCGGTGAGCTGCAACCGGTGCAGTCTCCGCGCTCGTTCATCAACGTTCGGGCGTGGGCAGCCGTGGACATCGGATCCAGTGTGTCGATGTCGCCGATGTCGCCGATGTCGCCGATGTAGGGCGCACCGTAGGACTGGACGGCCGTGAGAATCCGGTCGGCCAGTGCGTCGTCGACCGGCCCTGGATCCGTGGGAAAAGTGATGGACCATCGTTGTTCGAGTTCGGGAACGACGGGTAAAGAGCGGAGCGCGCTCACTTCTTCGTCGACTTCCATCCGCGACGTGCCGTCGAACGGCGCAGCCACGGTCTCGATGCAGAGCACCGTGCGAGGAGTGGTGTCGAGAACAGTGATCACCAGGTCACCGATGGCCATCTTTCCGTGCATGATCCAGGGATCCACACGTGCTCTGGGTTCGAGAAACGCGACTACGGCATCGATCCAGGGCGTGCCGAGTGCGATGAATACGTGTTGACCGGGGCTCCGCGTGATCATCGGACGATTCTCGCAAGGGCTGCCGACAACGTCAGGCTTTGACCACCTTGCGCCCCAGCAGCGATGCAACCAATCCGTCGACGAAGGTCGCCTGACGGCCGAGAGGATCGGAAGCCGCCGCTGCGACGCTTCCGATCGACATCGATCTCGTCAGGCCGGTCTCGCTGATGAATTCGGCGGCCAGGTGCGCTTCTCGGAATGTGAGGCCGCCCAGATGCGTCGTGTCGTCGACGCCGAGAACACGCCCGTCGATGATGTCCATGTCGAAGTGGACGTGGACACCGTTCACGCCCTGACCCGCCGCGGCGAGGACACGAGGCATCAAGGCCGCCATGCCATGACGATCGATCTCGTCGATCGTCACCAGCAACACCCCGTACTCGTCGAGTGCGCGCTTGTGATCGACCGTGGCGTTCTTGACCCCCACCAAGACGGTGTTCTCCAAACTGGGGCCGTGCAGATCCGCCGCGGACGACAGCAATTGCTCGATATCGCCGTGGGAGGCGAAAATGATTGCACCCAAATCGGTTCCGGGTTCGGTGGCGATCGGAATTCTGGTGTTCTGCCAGGCCTCGGAAGTGAGCCACAGCGGCAACGTCGTGAGATCCGCGGCAGCGTTCTCGGCTTGGATGCAGTTGAATCCGATTCCGGACATGTCTTCGCGTAGACCGTGATCGAGGAGATGGCGTGCCAGGCCGGCAGTTTCGAGGTCGATCAATTCGACGGTTGCATTGGCGTCGATCGGTTCGGTGCCCAGGACATAACGCTTTTCGACGTAGGGCGACGTCATCGCCATCAAGAGCGCGCCGTAATCGATCGTGAAGTCGACCGTGCCACCCAGTCGGTATTCGTCACCTGTTTCTCCGGCGTCGACGAGGAGGTGATCGCTGCTGGCACTGATCACCTTCAGGCGCGGATCGATCGGGGTCAAGCCTTCCGGCGAGATGTCTTCGCGGCCGATGGACAAGATCAGGCGTCGGCTCGGCTTGTCCTCGTTGTCGAAGACGGGGCGTCGGCCGAATGCGTCTTCGCCTGAGACTCCATACGGCCGCGACGGCTTGACCTTCGCCTCGATGATGTCCGCGGTGAGAGTGAAGGCATCGTTGTTCAGCAGTTCGTACAGTTTGGGGGGAGTAGGTGATTCGGCCAGTACGATGCTGGCGCCCAAACGCAGATGGTTGATCCCCTCGGGCATCGTGCCCGTCTCGAGTAGTGGCAGTGAGAACGTATTGCCGCCGGAAACGATCGGCAGTTCGATCGAGAACCGCTTCGTGATTTCGTCGGCTAGGTAGACCAGATTCGACAGGTTGTCGACGGTCGGTTGGATGCCACCGACGCACGCGAGGTTCGCGCCGATTCCGATCAGTCTGATGCCCTCGATGGGAAGGATTTCAGCGACTACGTCCAACGCCTCCGCCGGCAGGATTCCTTCGCGGAGATCTCCGAGGTCGATCATCAGCACGATGTCGTGGACGACTCCTCGCGTTTGTGCTGCTCTGCCCAGAGCAGCAATCGTCGTCAACTCGGAGTTGAGGCTGATGTCCGCGTAGCGGATCGTGTCGTCGATCTCGTTCAGCGACGGTGCGCGGATCAGCATCAGGGGAACGGTGATGCCGTCGCGGCGAATGCGGGCCAGGTTGTCCAGGCGGGAGTCGGCGATCTGCGTGACGCCGCCGCGGACCATTGCTCGTGCCACTTTGGGGGAGCCGCACGTAGATTTGCTGACACCGGCCACCGATATACTGTGAGCGCTGGACGCCTCGACGAGGACGCGCGCATTCTGTTCGATACGACGCAGGTCGACGGTGATGGTCGGTCCGGTCATGATCTCCCCGTTTTCTCCGAAGGCGGTTCACGATCCGGGCATTCCAGACCGGACGGTTGGCGTGAGCTGGACAACTTTGCTCCAACTGTTGTGTCACAGGACACTTACGTGCAGTATGAGGATACAACAGTTTCCTACCAGGCACTCTAGAGGAGCGTCGATGGCTACTCTCGTCAAACACGTACTTCGGCGCAAGCCGGCTTTGCAGATAGACCAGGAGACCGGCGCAGATACCAACGGCGGTGAGCTGACCCGCAGTATCGGTTTGGCGCAGTTGTCCATGTTCGGAATCGGTGCCACGATCGGCACCGGTATTTTCTTCGTCCTCTCGCAGGCGGTCCCGGTTGCGGGTCCGGCAGTGATCATCTCCTTCGTTGTTGCCGGTGTCGTCGCGGGACTCACAGCGATTTGTTACGCGGAGTTGGCCGGAGCTGTCCCGGCGTCGGGCTCGTCGTATTCCTACGCTTACGCGACGCTCGGAGAGCTTCCAGCCATGGCCGTCGGCGCGTGTCTGCTTCTCGAGTACGGAGTCTCGGCCGCGGCGGTGTCCGTCGGATGGTCGCAGTATTTGAACCAGCTATTGGGCAACCTCTTCGGGTTCCAGATTCCCGACGCGTTGTCACAAGCGCCGGAGCAGGGCGGCATCATCAATCTGCCCGCAGTGATCCTGGTGTGCCTGTGCGGTGTTCTGCTCATCCGCGGCGCCAGTGAATCAGCCAAGGCCAACGCCATCATGGTCTCGATCAAACTCGCAATTCTGTTGCTCTTCATCGTGGTCGGCATCGCCGGATGGAACAGCAATCACTTCGCCGACTTCGCACCGTTCGGATTCAGTGGCGTCATGTCCGCCGCCGGAATCATCTTCTTCTCGTACATCGGCCTCGACGCCGTGTCCACCGCCGGCGAGGAAGTGAAGAACCCTCGTCGCAATCTCCCTCTCGCGATCCTCATTGCACTCGTGTCCGTCACCGCGATCTACATCGCCGTCGTCGCCGTGGCGATCGGTGCACAGGATTCCACATCGTTCGAAGGTCAGGAAGCCGGACTGTCCGCCATCCTCGAACAGGTGACCGGATCTACCTGGCCGGGAACACTTCTGGCCGCCGGTGCGGTGATCTCCATCTGCAGCGTCACGCTCGTGGTCATCTACGGTCAGACCCGTATCCTGTTCGCGATGTCACGCGACGGCATGATTCCGTCGATCTTCCACAAGGTGAACCCGCGGACTCTGACGCCGGTGCCCAACACCATCATCGTCTGCGTCGTCATCAGCATTCTGGCCGGTTTCATTCCGATCAACTTCCTCGCCGAAATGACCAGCATCGGAACCCTGGTGGCCTTCCTCGTGGTCTCGATCGGGGTCATCATCCTGCGGCGCAGTGACCCGGACCTTCCGCGCAGCTTCAAAGTTCCCGGCTATCCGGTGACGCCGATCCTCTCGATCCTGGGCTGCCTGTGGATCATCAAGGACCTCCGAACCGTCACGATCTACGTGTTCCTCGTCTGGGTGACCGTCGCGATCATCTGGTACTTCGCCTACGGTATGAAGCACTCGCGCCTCGGTGCGAAGAACCGCGCCGAATTGGGATCGGAGTCCGAGTCATGACGCTGCTCGCGGGATACGCACCCGACGGTGACAGTTCCGGAACCGTCCATCTTGCAACGCTGTTGGCGCGCTCGTCCGGTGAACCGCTGGTGATCTGCGCGGTGATTCCCTCGCCGCCACCGCCCGGGATGGCGCGTGTCGACGCCGAATACCACCAGCAGTTGCGAGCCGAAGCCGAAGCGGCACTGGCGAAAGCGCGGGCAGACATGCCCTCCGACGTCGACGTGACCTATGTCGTGCATGAAGCTCAGTCGACGTCGAGTGGCCTGCTCGATCTCGTTCACGAGCACGAAGCCAAGATGATCGTCCTGGACTCGTCCACAGCCGGGGTGTTCGGCCACGTGGCTCTCGGCAGCGTCACCTCCCGCTTGCTGCACAGCTCCGACGTCCCGGTCGCGCTGGCGCCGAGGGGATTTCGAACCAAGCCCGGTGAGGTGGTTCGCCGCGTCACCGCCGCATACTCGGGCACACCCGATCAGGACGACCTGGTGCTCGCCGCCGCGACCGTGGCTGCGCGTGTCGGTGCCGGACTCAGATTGGCGGCGTTTGCAGTTCGTGCGAACGCGCAGTACACGACCACGCTCGGGACAGAGGGGGACTCACCGGTCATCTCCGAGTGGGCCGAGGTGGTCGAGCGCGAGACCAACGCTGCCTTCGAGAGAGTGCGTGCACTGCCCGAAATACCTGACGTCATGGAATCGGTTATCAGCCATGGCCGTAACTGGGCCGAGGCGCTCGAGGGCGTCGAGTGGGATCGAGGTGACGTTCTGACGGTCGGCTCGAGCAAGGCAGGTCCACTGGCCCGGGTGTTCCTCGGCAGTCGGGCAGCGAAGATCGTGCGGTACTCGCCGGTTCCGGTGGTGGTGGTCCCGCGATCCGCGTCGACCCGAATAGTCGATCAGGCCGAAGCGGAATAGAGATCAGGGCCGACGAGCGGAGTGCTTGTCGGCCCTGATCTTTCAGACGGAGCGAGCGAAGAGCGCGGGCTCGGAGCCGGGAACCTGAGAGACCTGCTCTCGGGCAACCAGATGGCGAAGGTGAGCTGCGCCCTCGGACAACGCCATCGTCTTTCCCATCGGGGAGATCTCGGCCCACGGCTTGTACCACTTCATCTTTGCCGCGACGTCCCACACCGTGAGCTTGTCGTCGGCGAACTCCTGCAGCAGGTGATCGAGTCGTTCCTGGTGGTGTTCGATCAGCTCGCCGGCGCGACCTCCGACGTCGTCGATCGGAATGCCGTGAGCGCCGAGACCGCGGGTGATGTTCATGTTCTGCACCCGTGCGAGCGAGTCGAGGAAATCGGCGAGGGCGTCACGCTCGTCGAGTGGGTACACGAAGTTGCCGACGTGTGGGGTTGTCTTCTGCAGGACGTGGTCGCCGGTGAACATGACGTCGGCGTCGTCGAGGTAGAAGCAGACGTGGCCAGGCGTGTGGCCGGGGGTGTAGACAACGCGGAGGCCGCGGCCGGTCAGTGCGATGATCTCGTCGTCCGCGAGAAGGCGGTCGGGAGCGGACTCGGGGCCCACGGGAGACTCACCCGCGGCAGTCAACCGGAAGGCATCGCGGTCGGCTTTCGGGGCTCCAGCGCGTTCCATGTTCTCGAGTTGGTATGCCATCCACTCGTCGTCGCGTGCAGTCGACATCTGATCGAACAGGTAGTGGTCGTCCTCGTGCATCGCGATCCAGGCGCCGGACGCCTCGCGGACCCGGCCGCACAGTCCGGTGTGGTCCGGATGGAAGTGCGTGACTACGACGCCCTCGATGTCGGTCACCGAATGCCCGATCTCGGCGAGCCCCGCGTTTAGGCCTTGCCAGCCGTTGTCGTCGCCCCAACCAGCGTCGACCAAGATCAGTCCGCCGGGGGATTCCATGGCGTAGACGAGCGTGTGGCCGAGCGGGTTGTCCGTGATCGGGACAGGAATCTGGAATATGCCATCACCGATGGCTGCCGCACCGTTCATATCAAGTACCTCTTAACGATAAGGGAACGCACTCTTAGTACTTCATGTTTACCGTGCGCTCGATTGGTCGGTGACACAGGTCCTGCCTGGCGGGAGTTCGGCATGATTTCGGTCGACTTCGGATCGGCGAGAGTTTTATCGACTGGGTGGTCTCTTCTGGTTGAAAGATGTTGCTGATTAGTAGATTTCGCACGTTGGTTGCATTGGGAGCGTCGGTCGGTTGGTGGATCCGTCGAGGAACCGCGCACTAGCCTCCAAGGGACAGGCGCGCTGTGCGGTTATCGAGAAAGACGGGTCATGCGTTTTCAGGTTCTGGACATCATTTTCAACCCACCCCATCCAGTGACCGGCGAGGAAGTTGCCCCGTCCGATCGGCTCAACCGCGTCGTCGAACTGGCGGTTCTCGCCGAAGAACTGGGTATCGATTCGTTCTCGGTGGGTGAGCGCCATGCCGGGCCGGTTCTTTCGTCGGCGCCAACCGTCGTTTTGGGGGCGATTGCGCAGGCCACGGACAGAATCCTGCTGTCGACAGGTGTCACGGTCCTTTCGCTACTTGATCCGATCCGAGTCGCCGAAGATTTCGGAACCATCGATCAACTCAGCCGGGGACGCCTCGAGATCGTGATCGGCAAGGGCAACGAGGTTCTTCAATACCCGCTCCTCGGTCTCGACATCGCCAAGCAGTACGAGTACCTCACCGAGAACTACGAACTCCTCAAACTGCTGATCAGCGAGGAAAACGTCAAGTGGGTGGGAACGCACCGGCCTTCGCTCGAGGACGCGACGACGCTACCGCGTCCTTTCGACGGCCCGTTCCGTATCTGGCACGGATCGGCTACCTCGTTCGAGGCCGTCGAACTCGCGGCGAAGTGGGGCGACCCCATCGTCACCGCCAACGCCTTCCAGCCTCGTGAGAACTACAAAGTGCTGATCGACCACTACCGCGAGCAGTACCTGGCGTACGGACATGACCCGGCCAAGGCGTATGTCGGTTCGGGTTCGGGCGGATTGTTCCTCGCCGACACGACCGAGCAGGCCATCGAAGAGTTCCGTCCGATCTACGAAGGCGCCGTTGCGCAGGCCGACAAACGCAAGCACGATCCCAAAGCTGTCGGGAAGTCGACGAGCTTCCGGACCATCGAGGAAGCCGTCGACCGCGGGCCGGCGTTGGTCGGGTCTTCGGAGCGGGTCGCCGAGAAGATCCTCGATTATCACGAGAGTTACGGCCACGATTTCCAATCGGTGTCGGTCAATCACGTGCTCGACTTCGAGCAGCAGAAGGACACGTTGCGCCGTTTTGCGGAGGAGGTTATCCCGCTGGTGAAGGCCGAACTGTCGACGACGCTGTGGACCTCGGTCGACAAAGATCGGGCGAAGGGTTTCACCGCCGTCGACTGAGCGGAGAAGCCTGACTGTCGGGTAAGCAGGTCCGGCGCTGCGACGGCTCACAAGCTGCAGTAACTTGTTACCGACATCGCGGTCGGTTTTGACCGCAATGAAGGTATCCGTGAGTGGGAGTAGTGCGTTGACGTTGGGTGTGAACTCGCTTCCCGCGAACGAGCTGAGTCAGACGCTGTGGGTCGATCTATTTCCTTGGCTGGACGACTACGTATCCGATCGTGCTGCGCTGCTCGAGCCGCTGGCCCCGTCGCCTGATTGGTGGTTCAGCGAAGCGCCGTCGTTCACTGTTCTCGAGGTCGATCTCGAGAAGGTTCTCTCCGAGCTGGCGTCCCTCTACATCGCCCACCACGCGGCAGCGGTATTACGAGAGAGCTTTCCGCTCCTTGGTGAAGATCTCCCGCTGGAGGCGTTGAGTCTCGATACTCGCGCAGTGACGGCACTGTCTCGGCTCACCACCGACAAAGCAATCGGCGGACTGCTGACGCGCACGACCGCTGAGATCTTCGGCGTGCGCGGAACGAGCGAACAGACGGTGCACGACATAGTGCTCAACCTGTTGGTCTGTGCGGTCATGACGACTCCGCTCGCCCGCGTCGAGGCCGCTGAGGAAGCAGGTGCCCCACCCGCGATCACAGCGCTGCTCGACGATCTCGCTCAGCTTGCTATGTGGCGACGGGTCCGAGGTCAGGACAGCAGACCACTCGTCACCGTCGAGATCGACGACGAATCTCCGGCCTCGATTCAGGAAGTTGCCGCCCGGATCTCGGCTCTGACGCCGAACGACTTGCCCGACACCGACCGTACCGACGCGATGGACGAAATCGACAATCTCTTCTCGCAGCTGGATGAGCGGGAGTCGTTGGTGTTGCGTGAGCGGATCGTAGCGCGAGTGCCGCAGCGTAGGGGAGCGATCGGAGCCAGGCTCGGAGTGGGCTCGGGGCGGGTCGGGCAGATCGAGGCCGACGTGAAAGCCAAACTCAACGCGGCGTGCGGATTCGGGACAGCCGTGGGGAACCTGCTTGCCAGCCTGCGCGTCGAGATTCAGCCGGTAGCTTCGCTCGATCGCCTCCTCGACGTGCATCCGAGCATCGCGGCGGAGGTGCCTGGTTACGGAGTTCCGCTGTGGTTGGTTCTGGACCGTCTCGACGACTACTTCGAGGTGACTGACGGTTGGGCAGCCGCTCCGGGCGTCGCGGCGGCCAAGAAACGCACTCAGACCTTGCTGGAAGACTTTGAGTCCCCCAACGGTGTAGTTGCACTCGACGACGTCGCCGAAGTTGTGTCGATGTCACGCGGCGAACTGGAGAAGTGGCTTGCGTGGTGCGGGGTCGTCGTAGTGGCGGATTCTGCGCTGACGCGTGCGCGTCGGATCTCCGATCTGGCAGTCGGCGCGCTCGAAGCCGTCGGATCGCCGAAGTCCGTCGTCGAGCTAGTGGAGTTGCTGAAGTCCGATCGCAGTGACCGGTCGATCGAGCGCGCGCTCGAGGCCGACGATCGCGTGGCGCTCGACGGCGCAGTCTGGCGGCTGCACGCCTGGGGAAGCGCGGATTCCGTTGGGGAGGAATCGGTTTCTTCGGGAGAGGCTGAAGAAGCCAGTGAGTTCAACATTGGTGGTGACGGGATAGTCCGGCGCAAGCGGACACGCAACACTGCGAAGACGCCAGAGTTGACTCGCCGCCTGTACCGGTCAGGGAGTACGTGGCGGTATCGACTGACCGTGACCGCAGATCATCTGCGGGGCTCCGGGTTTGCAGTACCCGCCGGTGTTGCGGTCGCTGCCGGCTGTGTGCGCGGTGAGACCATCGAGTTGGAGAGCCACCTCGGCGTTCAAGCAGTTCGGTGGACCGGAGCGCAGCCGACGTTCGGCACTATCCGCCGATTCCTGCGTGAACTCTCCGCTGTCGAGGGCGAAGACGTGTTGCTCGAGCTGTGGCAAGACGGAACCTTCCGCGTGGTTCGACCGGCGATCGTCCACTCTGACATCGACCCACTACGTCAGGCACTCGCAGAGGTTGGCAATCGCGAGCCATTGCGAACTGCCGAGAGGCATGTGGTGCGGATCCTTGCCGAAGCCGTGTGTCTGGACGGCGAAGACCGTCCACGAAAGATACTGCGCGCGTACGAAGATCGTGGTGAGGACGTGGTTCTGGACTTCTTGGAGGCGGCATGGAGGCGTGGCGAAGCATCCGAAATCGGCGAGGCAGAGGGTAAGGACGCATCCCATGACTGACGTCACGGACACCCGCATAGTGAGCACCAAGATTCTTGTGGCGGACGAGTCCCTCGCCGGCGCCATCGGCTTGCACCACACCATCGCGACAGCGCTCGCCGATCTGATCGACAACAGCCTCGACGCCGCGGCGTCGCACGTGCTGATCAGGTTCGTTCAGGACGGCACACGGATCGTGTCGATGATGGTGATCGACAACGGCTCCGGCATGGACAGTGACACCATCGATGCTGCGATGACCTACGGCCGTCGACGCGAGTATGCCGCCGAGGACCTGGGTCATTTCGGTGTAGGGATGAAGGCGGCGTCGTTGAGTCAGGCTCGGTTGCTCCGAGTGTGGTCTCGAAAGTCCGGGCACCCGACGCAGGGCCGCGAGATCGACTCGGCCTCAGTGCAGGGGCGTCAGTCAGTTTCGGTGATCGAGGACCGGCAAGCCAAAGAATTCTTCGACGCAGTCACGCCCCGCTTTCCCTTCGACACCGGAACTGTTGTCGAATGGTGCAGCATCACAACATTTCTCATGTCCGCGCACGCGGACGAGCAGACCAGCTGGCTCGAACAGACCATCAACGACGTGCGCAGTCACCTCGGCGTCGTATTTCACCGTCTCATCGAATCCGGCCGGATTGCTCTGACTGTCGATGTCTTCGACGTCGAAGCGGGACGCGCCGGCGCGCTGCGCACAGTCAGTGCCATCGACCCGTTCCGGTATCCGCGCACCGGTGACCCTAACTACCCTCGGACACTTACCGTGTCGATCGCCGGTGGCACAGTAACCACCGAAGCTCACGTGTGGCCCGCCCGGAGCAATGCACCGGAATTTCGCATCCACGGCGCCCCTGGCCGTGACCAGCAGGGGCTCTACTTCTATCGGCACGATCGACTCCTGCAGATCGGCGGCTGGAACGCGATAGTGCGGGGCCGACCGGACTACGGATTGGCACGAATTGCTGTCGACCTGAACGAATCTCTGCTGCAGCACATCACCATCAATCCCGAGAAATCGGGGGTGACGCTCGACGCCACTGCGTCGGCTGCCTTCGACGGGGCCGTCTTCACGGATGGCAACGGTGGATTCCGTTCGTATCTGACCGATGCCGAGCGCGTCGTGCGGGCAGCCCGAAGTTCTGCACCTCGGCCGATCAGCGTCATCGAGCCGGCATCCGGCTTTCCGGAAGACGTGCTCGATTCCTTCAGCGACGCCTTCGAATTCAGCGTCGGTGATGATCCTGTTGCGGTGGGTTGGCGAGCTTTGGCGCGTGATCAGTTCTTCGAAGTCGATCTAAAGACTCGAACTTTGTGGGTCAATGCGCGTTTTCGGCGTGATCTGCTCGGACGTCGCAGTCTCGACCCGGCTGACGCTCCGGTGCTCAAGACTCTTGTCTTCCTGTTGGTGAGTGAGATGTTCGAAGGAACGAGAATCGGCGCTCGTCAGAGGGAAAAGATGCAGGCGTGGCAGGAAGTGTTGATTTCCGCAGTGGCAGCGCACCGGGAGCAGGTAGTGCAGTGAGTGATGAAGTATTCCGTGCGGTTGCACGTGAACTCGGTGACGGGTTTCCGCCCGAGAATGTGCTGTACCCGGTCAACGCGCGCCTGCGAGCGAGCTATCCGGATGGCCTGACCATCGCGGACATCATCGATGTGTTCCTCGACGACAGTGCTGTCGGTGTACGAACGGCGCTCACCTCGCGTCTGCGGCAGTGGGATGCGGAAAGTGTTGAGACATGGGTGGGGGCGACTGTTCCGCAAAGTCCGGAACGGCGGGCTCGGATCTACGACTTGTTGGGATTGCCGGTCGACGCCCACGCCGAGATGGATGCGCACTTCCCTCGCGAAGGTGGGCCGGTTGTCATTGCTGCTCAGCAGCCGTGGGACCCCTGGTACACCTCAGAGCGTCGTCGTGAGCATGACTTCTATTGGCGCGCTTACAAGCGAGTTTTAGCCGACAAGAACTGGGACGAAGCGACAATCGGAAAGCTGGACATCGCCACGACCGAGGTTGTGCATCGACTCGCCGACCCAACCAGGCCGGAGCCGTATCAGTCCAAAGGTTTGGTGGTCGGCTACGTCCAGAGCGGGAAGACGGCGAATTTCAGTGGCGTCGTGGCCAAGGCGATCGACGCTGGATACCGCTTGGTCATCGTTCTGACCGGCACGATCGAGATTCTCCGGAGCCAGACTCAGCGACGCCTCGACATGGAATTGGTCGGTCGTCAAAACATCAGTGCCGGCGTGGACGATGACTACGCCAACGACGAGGACTGGCGGCACGGGAACTTTCTCGAACACGAAATCGATCCGAACAAGACGAATGAAATCCCGGCTATCCGCCGGCTCACCACCTCGACCTTTGACTACAAGAGTCTGCTCGCGGGCTTGAGCGCACTGCACTTCGAAACCGTGGATCACTCTCTTCCACTCAATGATCCGAAGAATCTGTACCCCAGCAATATTCGCATCGCGGTCGTGAAGAAGAACGTCTCCAGCCTTAAGAAGCTGGTGGCCGATCTGAAGAAAGTGCCGACCGAACTCGATCAGATTCCTGCCCTGATCATCGACGACGAAGCCGATCAGGCGTCGGTGAACACAATTGATCCGAAGAAGATGAAAACCGAGCAGATCGAGCGGACGGCGATCAACGGCCAGATCGCTGAGATCCTCGGTCTACTCAAGCGTGCCCAGTACATCGGTTACACCGCAACACCTTTTGCCAATGTGTTTGTCGATCCGGAGGACAGCGTCAACGTCTTTCCTTCGGACTTCATCGTCAGTCTCGAGCGGCCTGGCCCGTACATGGGTGGTGCGGACTTCCACGATCTCGACGACGTCGAGGACGACGACAAGACTCCGGTCAATTCGAACGAGAAAGCGTACGTACGGGATCTCCGGGCCGAGTGCGACGAGGATCGTTCTGCCGAACAATTGCGGGCTCTCGACTCGTTTGTCCTGACCGGGGCGATCAAGCTTTTCCGGGAATCGAAGGGCGCCAAGCCGTATCGGCACCACACGATGTTGGTGCACGAATCGGTGAAGCAGGCCGAGCACGACGCTGTGGCCAATGATTTCAAGGCCTTGTGGAAGTCGGCGGGGTACAGCCAGGCTAAGAGTCTCTCGAGGCTGGAAAAGCTCTGGGCCGAGGACTTTGCAGTGGTGAGTGCTGCGCGTGGTAGCGAGTTGGCTAATCCCAGCTCGTTCGGTGAGCTGGAGGAGTTCATCGGCGCCGCCTACGACAAGATTTCCGAGGGCACCAGCCCTGTCATCGTGGTCAATGGTGCGGCGGAGAAGGACTACAAGCAGGATTCCCTCGACTTCCAGGAACGAGGAGTGTGGAAGATCCTTGTCGGCGGAACGAAGCTGAGTCGCGGCTTTACAGTCGAGGGCCTGACCATCACCTACTACACGCGTCGAACGGGCCAAGCTGACACATTGATGCAGATGGGACGATGGTTCGGATTCCGCCCCGGGTACCGAGACCTGGTGCGCCTGTTCATCGGCCGCACGGTTGGCGGACCCGCCGGCGCGGACTACGACATGTACAAGGCGTTCGAGGCGATCGTTCGGGACGAGCAGGAGTTCCGGAATGAGCTCACTCGGTTCAGCGGTGTGAACGAGAAGGGCGAACCGTGGGTCACTCCACGCGATGTGCCTCCGATGGTGTTTCAGCAGCTGCCGTGGCTGAGGCCAACGGCTCGAAACAAGATGTTCAACGCCGATCTGGTTTATCGCGGTATGGGTGGTGAAAGTTTCAGTTTCACGATGCAGCCCCCGCGAGGCGACGGTTCGATCAACGCTCGACACTTCGACGCGGTTGCACCTTTTTTGAAGTCGTTGGACGAAAGTGGGTCCTTCAATTTCGTTGACAAGGATGACGTTTCGCGATCGTTCACTGCGCGATACGGCATCGTCCCTGCCCGTGTGGTGTTGGCGGCCGTCGACCAGTTCGAGTGGGCGAACGGGTGGGATTTCGGTCCCCACCGCGAAGCGCTCTCGACCGCAATCGAATCCGGATTGCTCGAAGACTTCGCAGTTCTGCTTCCGTACCCCAAGACCCGGGAGCCGATCGAGATCAAAGGTTGGCACGAGAAACTTCCGATCGTCAATCGCAAACGTCAGGAACGCGAGTACCGAACAGGTTTCACCGGTACGGCCGTTCGTGAGCGCGATGCGATCGAGCACATTGCGGGCAGCCCGAAGAAGAACGGGGGACCGCTTGCGGGAGCTCTTCATCGGAAGACTCGCGGTGCGTTGATTCTGGTGTTTGCGAACGATCCGGCTCCTCGTCAGTTGAAACGGGCGCAGGCTGGTCCGGTGGACTCGCGCGATTTTGCAACGTTGTTCTCGTACGCGCTTCCACACGCAGCAGAGCCGTTGGGGCGAATCGGTTTTCGGGTGAGGCAGTCAGGGACAGGTGCGATCGTCGATGCGAACTAGGTGTGTTGTGGTGGGAGACAGGAATGGGTTCTGATGGCTAAGACGATTGCGACGATCAACCTCAAGGGCGGCGTCGGTAAGACGACGATCACCGCGGGTTTGGCCGAGTTCATGTCGCTCGAATTCGGTCAGCGCGTGCTGTTGATCGACCTCGATGCGCAGATCAATCTGACGACGATGATGATCAGTGAGGATCATTGGCTCGAACTCAACAAGCAAGGGCTGACCAGCGCAACCATTTTCCGTGACGCTGTCGATGGCACGTCGAACTTCGATCTCGAAGCTTCGATTCAGCGCGGCGTCTCGCCGGTCAAGCGAGTGACGGGTGTGGATCTGCTTCCTTCATCTCTCGATTTGATCGAGCTGCAGGAAGAGATCAGTGCCCTTCGGGTGGCTGATCGGAACTCCACCAAGCCGGTTGAATTATTGAGGGATGCCGTCGCACCGGTGATGCCGTACTACGACTACGTTCTGATCGATTGCCCGCCGAATCTCGGGCCGATCACACTCAACGGATTGGCCATGGCTGACGGCTATGTGATCCCCACGATCCCAGATGTGCTCTCCACGTACGGCATTCCGCAGATCCAGACGCACATTGCGAAGTTCGGCAAAGAACTCGGCCGTGAACTCTTCGAACTCGGGTTGGTGATCACCAAATACAAGTCCAACTCGGCGGTGCACCGCACTACTGTGCGGAACCTTCGGCGCGATCCGAACGTCCCACACGTGTTGCCGGAATACCTCGCGGAGTCGAATCAGATTGCGGCGTCGGCGGAGTTTCACCCGTACAGCACTTTGAAAGTGAAGTACGGCAACGCAGGTCAGTTCGATCAGATGCGTGCGATCACGCAGAACATTCTCACGGAAGCGCAGGCGAAGCTATGAGTGCGGGTATCGATGAAGCGCGTCGACGGGTGCAGGTGCAGGAGACCGGTGCTGCGCTCTTGAAGCTGGCGGCGACGAATGCCTCGGCATCGGTGTTGCTGGCCAAGCTGGTTCAGGTAGTCGCGGAGGAAGCTGCCCGCACCCCGCGCTTCGCGAAGGCAATCGAAAGCGCTTTTGCAGTTCCGTCGGATGGATCCGCCGCTGTGGTACCTGCTTCTGCACCGGCGCCGCGTCGTCGTGCTGCTGCCCCGAAGGTGAAACGGGAGCCGGGGGCTTTCGACCCGTTCGAGGTCTTCAAGCTCGATGGGGAAGAGGTTCTCTTGGAGCGTCTTTCGGCCCTCGACGCCGACGGTATCAAGGACATCATCGCGGAACAGGAAATGGATACGCACAAGGAGACGGGTCGCAAGCGCAAGGTGGATGTGCTTGCGATCTGGACTGTCGAGCGTGTGAAGGCACTGACCTCGAAGGGGAGTGCGTTCCGCTGATTTCACTTCAAACAGAGATGTCCTAATTTCCTCTCGTATTGGAGACCGCAGTGATCGACTTTCAGTTGAATACCGACGAATACACGCTCTACCAAGCATTGCCTGAGGACGGATCTGCCCAGGGGAATATCACTACCCGAAAAGCTCTACGTTGGAGGAAGACAAAATACTGGGAAACTCGTGAAGGGTTGATCCGGAAACAGGCCGCGATTGCGGGGCTTGGTGGTGGGGGAACTCTGCGCCGCGCGCCGGACCAAGTCGATGGAATTGAACTCGCAGGCCAGGTCATTGAATCGGTTGGTGGGGTGCGTATTCCCGCGCGGGTTAGAGAACGTCACCTGTACGGCCCACTTGTCGACACGCTTCGTGAATCATGGAGCCGCGAGACTCGCTCGAATTCGATTGTTGTCGAAGATACCTCGGACCAAGGGAGGCGCTCCACCGGCGGTCGCTGGACCCGCCCTGACATCGTCGCCATCAATCTGAAGGAGTACGACTACCTCCCAGGCAAGTACATCGAAGTGGTGACATTTGAGGTCAAGCCTGCTGATCAGATCAATGTTACGGCGGTTTACGAGGCGCTAGCGCACAGGAGGAGCGCCACCCATGCCTATGTATTGCTGCATATTCCACAGGTGCGCCGAGATTCCTTGGCCGATGACTTGTTGTCAGTGCGAAGTGTTGCAGCGGAGCATGGAGTCGGTGTCATAACTTTCGGAGAACAAGATAACTACGACACATGGTCGATCCTGGAAGTCGCGCTCCGCGTCGAAACGACGCCGGAACGGTTGAACGACTTTATCGAGACTCAACTTTCATCTGATTCCAAACGCAAGATTGCTATGAGTGTTCGCTAGATTAGTGCGGGGGCCGCTTCCGGACGGTTTTCGATCGGGCCATTTCGATAGGGCCAACAGACTGTCAGTATCTCGTAATACGATTTTGTCGGACGGTTCAGGAATGATGTCGGTGTCAATCGACCACCGAGCCGATCGTTTGCATAGTTTTCTGATGGAGGAATTTCGATGACTAGTGCGTTGAGCCACGCCGAGACGCTTTGTCTGCCTGCGGACCACCGCTGGGTCGTTCTCGATGTCGAGACGTCAGGAATGCGGTCGGCGTCGCATCGTGTGCTCAGCATCGCCGCATTAGTCCTGCGTGAGGATGGATCGGTAGAGCGCCAGTTCTCGACGCTGCTCAATCCGGGATGCGATCCGGGGCCCGTCCACGTTCACAACCTCACTCCCGACCGCTTGGCCGGTGCGCCGCGTTTCGAAGACGTCGCCGAGGAATTCGGTGAGTTGCTCTCGGGCCGGACCCTGGTGGCTCACAACGCGTCATTCGACTACGGCTTCTTGGACGCAGAGTTTCAGCGAGCTGGCTTCGGAACTCCGATCGAAAAACGCCTCTGTACATTGGCACTGTCGCGCCGTCTGGAACTCGACGTGCCCAACCACAGGCTCGGAACGTTGGCCGAGTACTGGAAGATCGAGCAACTCAACGCACATGACGCGTACGACGATGCCCGCGTGCTTGTCGAGATCTTCGGGCGGAGTGCATCCCTGGCAGATTCTCTGCAGCTCCCGCTCCCTGTAGTCAGTTGCAAGGATCGCCGCGTCGCAGTTTATCCTGATCAGATCAAGCGGGTGCCGTCGTCGTTCACCAATCCTGGACGCCTGAATATGGCGTACGGCTTGGTTCAGGGTATGAAGGTCGTGATTAGCGGCTCGACGCAAACTCCTCGAATCAAATTGGCCGCTCGCCTCACGGAGGCTGGACTCGATGTCATGAATTCGGTGAGCCGCCAGACCAGCGTTGTGGTGTGCGACAACGCGGCATCGCAGAGCAGCAAGGTGCGTAAGGCCGGTGCAGACGGGATTCCCGTTATCTCGGAGCAGCAACTCGAAGAGTTGTTGGTACGTGCACTCCCTGGTGAGCTCAAGAGCGGTGGCACCGTCGTCATCGATCCGGTAGAAGTGCCAGTATTCCCTGCGGCACCGGAAGTCGTTCTCGTTCCGGAGATCGTCGAGCCTGAGCGTGCAGTCGCTCTGGTTCCGGAGATCGTCGTGCCGGCACAATCGCGCCCCGCTGAGCCGAACTCCGTTGCACGTCCCTCGATGATTGCAGCCGCATCGCCTCTCGCGAATCGGAAGGCGAAGGCGTGGCAGGGTCGGCGCGTGCTCATTCTTGGTGGCAATCACCTCGACGGTGTGATCATGCGGTCGCGCATTCTCCAATTGGGTGCCAGGCCGTCTCTCAACCTGACAACCGCTGTCACCGAGGTCTTGGTGTTGGAGGGCGCAGAGTCTGACAAACGAATGGCACGGGTCATCGAACGAGGGCTTCCGCAGATCAAGGAATCCGATGTCAACGAGTCCCTGGTTTCGGGCGCTGTTCCGGCACACATGAAGCTCGAATCACGCTTGTCTGCACCGATTTTGATGCGGGGCGAGGTTGTTGATCTCCCTGTAGCTCAGCCGACGTGGTCGATCAATGTTGCTTGGCGGGCCGAGAATGTCGGCGACGAATTCGACGTTGACGTAGTTGCCTTCCTCCTGGACGGCGCGAACAAGGTTGATTCCGATCAGGATTTTGTCTTCTACAACAACACCGTGGATGAGGACGGCGCAGTGGAGCTTTCCGTCGACGGGGACAGCGAGCAGAGTATTCGTGCAGATCTCGACTCTCTGCCTGCCGAATGCAAGCGTGTTGTAATCGCGGCTGCAGTGGACGGTGAACGGACCTTCGGCGATTTGGGTGCCGTATCGGTCAGCGTTGATGGTCCCGACGGAACATTTGCCACATTTGTGCTCGATCTTGGAACTGTCGAACGAACTATGGTGCTCGCCGAGATCTACCGCCGCGGCGACGTCTGGCGTCTCCGGGCAGTAGGCCAGGGACACAACCACGACCTCGGCGTCATGGCAGTCGATTACGGCGTCGAGGTGGACGAGGACTGACCTAGATCTTGCCTAGCAGTTCAGATCTCTGGCCGCTCCACGTGACGATTAATTCGTCGCGGGCGCGGCTTGCGGCGACGTAGAGCAGTGAGCGTTCCCGCAGAAGAGCTTCCTCACGATCTTCGGGTGTTGCAGCCTTCGACGATGCCGCAGACGGGATGTTGGCGTCATCGACACTGGCGGGCACGACGCGGGAAAACTCCATACCCTTCGAGCGGTGCATAGTCAGGACCTGCACGTATCCAGGAGTTGGGGATTGTTGTCCAAGGCCCGTGTCTCCACGCTTCGCTCTTCCAACGCGTCGACGAATCGAAGTCGGTCATCATGGCTGCGAGTGAGAACTGCGATCGTCTCGGGAACGATTCCGTCTTCGATCCATTCGTAGACGTGCTGCGCCACCTGGTCGAGCTCGTCGCTCTGATTAGTGCATTCGACCATCTTCGGTATTGGTCCGCTGCGTGCCGAGCGATATTCCGCGGTTGATTCGGTGCCAGTTTCGAGGTCCTTGTACTCGGCTCCAGCCAGGATGCCGACGGCAAAATTGAGGTTTTGTGCGGTGGTCCGGTAACCGAGTGTGAGTCGGCGTGCGCGACCGACGATCTTGACGCCGAGTCGCGATAGGGCCACAGGACGTCCGTAGATCCTCTGGTGAGAATCCTCCGCAATGAAAAGATCATTTGGCCCTTCATTGACCAACGCGCGCAGCAGGGCCCAATGAGTGGCGTGCAATTCCTGTGCCCTCGTCGACAATGACGTGCTCGGCCAGTCACGGCTTGTCGGCCACTCGGGATAAACGCAGTGACTGATGATCAGATCATGCGGCCCCGGTTCGGTCCAACTCCCGGGCAAGAACGTCGAATCGCGCGTGCTGAGACCACGCCGCGCGGTCCCCGATTACATACAGTCGCAGCTTCGCCCGGCTGACAGCCACATTGAGCAGATTGGGCTTCGACGACGCCCATCGTTTCGCGCCGGCCTTTGACGGGTCTCCACCCAAGACGAGAAAGACTATATCGGCCTCTTTGCCTTGCGCGGTGTGGACTGTTCCGGCCTTGATGCCCGGGTATTTCTCCGGGCGGTTGGTGAGTCTGCGTGCTACATCACGGAAGGGGCTGATAGCGATCACTTCGCTCATCGGTTGGCCTTCAGCGACCAATGACTCTAGGCACCGCAGTAGAAGTATGTACTCCGCCTGCACGAAATGCCCTACTGCGGGACCCGTGACGTCGAGCCATTGAGAAGGCCGAAGAGGGTCCTGAGGCTTGGGGTTTCCACCGTGAACCATCGTTCCGGCATAGGCGATCTCGTTCACGACAGTGAACATAGGATCCTTACATCGCCTGTGTACTCGCAGTGGTGCGCCCACCCAGATCGGCCCGTCAGAACTGTTGAGGGTTGTTCCCCATCGGTTCAGGCGGTCTGCGATCGATTGCGCCGAAGCATGTGCAGGTAACCATGTTTCACTCGCGCCGAACTCCTGACGAACGGCCTGCTGAGCGCGAAACGGGATCGTGACCACGGGTTCGAGTTGCAAAGGATCACCAACTATGACGGTCCGCTGTGATCGCCAGATCGCGCCGACGGGATTCTGCGGCGTCGACTGCCCGGCTTCGTCGATGAGTAGCCAACCGAGACTTGCCGCGTCGAGTCCGCGGAATACCCGGTCGAACGACGCGAACGTTGTGGAGACCAGCGGCACCAGAAAGAACAAGGCACGCCAGGCGTCGGCAACAATATCTGGAGCGAGGTCCTTGGGCGCGGAACCTCCCACGACGTCCATGGCGCCATGAAGGCTCTGCCTCATCTGCTTCGGTACGTGGCCGAGGAACTCGCGATGCAACTCGAGTGCGGCGACGAACAACTGCGATCGAAGTTCGTTGACTTCTTGATCGGCCCATAATGCTGATTTCTCGCGGCGCTGCGGGTCCTCGAGAAGTTCTGGGTTCGGCACTGCGTCGCCCCATCGAGTGCGGTACTCCGCCATAGTGAGGTTGAGATGTGCGATGTGCGTGGTGAGTGAGTGGAGTTCCGCGGCAACGATATAGTTATCATTTTGGGTGCCGACCAATGTCGCGGAGGCTGCTTGGTGGTCGGTCCAGGCCTGTGTGTAGGCATGTTCGTATCGACCTAGATGCGCGGTGAGTTGGCTCAGTTGAGTCAGCCACTGGCGGTGCTGGGCACGGGCGGTCTTACCGAGGCGTTGCCACCACTGCCCGCGCCGTTCGGCATGGCGGCGCAACTCTTCCTCGAAGTGTTGACGGCCGTTGAGTTCACGGCGAAGAATTTCGGCGCATTCCTGTTCGGCGGCAGCCGCCGTAGCGAGACGAGTGTTTTCGATGTCGAGCCGGCGAACAGTATTTGGGAGCTGTTTTTCCAACGTGATGAGGTCATTCCACGTCGAGTAGGCCCGGTCACGTTCATGCATGGCTTTAGTGACATTGTCGTGAACCTTCTTGAACGCGTTGGTCGCATCAAGCCATGGCCGCTCGGGTCCGCGAATCTCGAGCTCTTTCAACATGGACTGAAGTCCGAGTCGCGTGTGATCGTCGGCGGATTTTATCTTTTTGTCGAACCAGAGTGTGTCGACGAAGCGAGTACGGTTCGACTTCTTTCCGAGTCGCGCAGCCAACAGCGCCCACGCAGTCTGGGGTTCTGCTTGCGGACCTGGCGCGTTGTCGACGTTCAGTAAGTCGGTTGCGATCTCTGCGAAGTAGTCAGCATCGTCAGTGCATGCAGCGAGCTTTCCGACCAAAGGTATTTCGTTGCTGATATTCTCGACGGCACCGTTGTTCGAGGAAGCGACGACGATCTCGAATCCGTGAAATGCACTGTTCCATCGTTGGACAGTTCGCGGGTAGTCGCCGGAGTTCCAGCGATGTGGCGAGTTCGAGACAAAGGCGTCGCGGGGGTGGATGAGGGCTGCGATTCGTTGCGCGCGCTCAACAACGATTCCAGCGACCAGATCCTTGAGGAGAGTTGTTTTGCCTGTTCCAGGCGGGCCGTTCACCGCGAATATCCCCGCAGAGCTGTTTAATTCGCCCATAATCGCATTCACTGCAAACTGCTGACTCAGCGCGAGTGGTTGGTCCAACGGACTAGGCCACCGACCCGGCGGGGTTGCGGCGGGTCTGCAACCGTTGAGCGTTGCGCTGACGTTCGTACGAAGGTCGACTCGTTGCGTGTGGTTGATCGCAGCGTCCTCGGTGAGATACTGCGTGAGACCTTGGCCAGTGTTGCCAGTATTCATGTGCTCGACAACATGTGCGAGGTCGTTGGCGATGAAGCTGTTCAGGAAGTCGCCTTGTCCTTCGTCAGCGGGCGTTGCAACTTCACGTGATGCAATTCGGATTGTGTTGACGTTGATGCCGAGGCTTTCGGCTCCGAGTAACGCTGCACAACGCACTCTCAGCACTTCAAGGGTGTCGTGGTCGAAAGGTAGTTGATCGTCGACGAATTCCGTGTGGCTGAGAACATCAGCGACGGCGAGATTGAACTTTTCTGCCATTTGGTCGAATCCATCGAGCCAACCGCGGCATTTCGGGCCCGGGTTGAATGCGCGGCCGGCAGCCCATGCAAGACTGGACATCACACCGGATTCTGTTACATAGCAACCTTGTTCATCCACGACTATTGCGGCGAGTGCACACTCGCCACTCGGTCGCGGATCGAAATTCTCGGCACCAGGGTCGAGGATCCCGTCCAATGACTTCCAAACATCGTCGATCCGATATATGCCGAGGTAGATCGTGTGTCGGCGAGTGAAACCTTTTCGTGTTGGGGGCGCGTGCAGTCGATGGCCGCATTCCCACGGCAGGGGGCGGTCGTCTCGGATGAGTTCTACCGGAAAATTGGGTTCGGTGGGATCTGGTTTGGGTACCGATTGAGGACTGAATAACTCGACAGCTCTCCAGAATCGCACGACGTCAATCGCCCTATAGTCATCTCGAATCATCCCCAGCCCCCGAAATCTTGTCCTGTATCCGCGGGTGCAACCTACGCGTCGGTCGAGTACACCCCCGGGGCAACCGTACCCGCCGCAAATTTGATTGGACGCGACAGCTGGTCGTCGAATGCGCTATCAGTGCGCGATGTGCAGATCCTGGCACGCCTCGCCGACATATGGACTGCCGTTCGCCGGCGTGGTGCCAGGGATCGAGTCCGTTGCCTCGGATAACGTCAACATCACTGCGTGTGGCCAACACGTGGGGGAGAGGACGCTTAGTTGACTGACATTGTGAGTATTGCGCACGGTGCTGAGGATTTTGATACGCGGCTTCGGCGAGAAGCAATGCAGTTCCTCACAGTACGAACCAACGACGGACTCGACTCGATTAGCAAGCAGGAACTGCTGGACTTCACCATCGACGGTGAGATGTTCAGATTAATGGATCCTCAGCGAGGTATCCGCAAGCCACGTCAGCTCTCGTCAGCTCTTTCGATCAGTACAGTTTATCGCCGCCAAGGTGCCGATCGGCCGTATGAGGATGCAGTCGGAGCCGATGGCTTTCTCCGCTACAAGTGGAGTGGTGTGGATCCGGATCACCAGGACAATCGTGGGCTGCGCGCGGCGATGGAGCAGAAGGTGCCGTTGATCTGGTTCTTCGGTGTCGGGCCGGGCCAGTTTCAGCCGATATTTCCCGTGTACCTCGTTGATGAGGAGGTAGGTCTCCATCAGTTTGTTGTCGCTCCCGAATTTGCTCGTGATCTCCATGTGACGGATTCTCCGATCGAGTCCCACTTGCGACGCTACTTGATTTCCGAAACGAAGAGACGTCTGCACCAGCCGGTATTTCGGGCGACGGTGATGCGAGCCTACGAAACTCGATGTGCTGTTTGCGCTTTGGGGCACAGTTCGTTGCTCGATGCAGCGCATATCGTCCCTGACTCAGATGAGGCCGGCGTTGCCTCGGTTCGAAATGGATTGGCAATGTGCAAGATTCACCATGCGGCCTTCGACGTGCACATTCTTGGAATCAGTCCCGATCTTGTAGTTGAGATCAGGCAGGATCTTCTCGAAGAGATCGATGGTCCGATGCTCGAACATGGACTCAAGGAACGGCACGGTCAGAAACTGATGGTGATACCAGCCCTACGAGCTGAGCGGCCTGATCCGGAGCTGCTCGCGTTGAGCTACAAGAAGTTTCAGTCGGCTGGCTAACAGTGGTCCTCGTGTAACAGCAGGACCTGGCGAGACGATTTGTAGTTTGTCAAACCGGTTTAGGGTCCGCGGAAGGATCAGTTCCATGGAAGCACGCGCATCAAGGACGTTCGTTGTGCTCTGGGACGGGAGCGATGGGGGCTACGACCCCGACGAGTTCGCCGAACACGTTCGGCTTACTGCCCAAGGATATACGGCGCCGATACGGTGGAGTTTCGGTCAGGGTCACGGCGATCCGGAGCCTGGTGATCAAATCTTCCTTCACAAGACCGGTAATAGAAATGGGATAATCGCCAGTGGCCAGATACTTTCCAGTGGTGTGGAATTCCACCCGCATTGGTCAGAACCCGGAAAAATGGCACCCTACATCACCGCGGAATGGGAGGTGTTGATCGATCCGTCTGATCGACTTCCGTACGACCAGATGAAAAGCACCCTTACTGATTTCAAGTTCCCGGTTCAGAGTTCGGGACGGAAAGTCTACAGCCCATCGGACCAGATGCTTGATTCGATGTGGAAGGACCATGTTGGGAAGCTGGCCCTGCGCGACGGAAATCCCTGGCTGGGTGGAAGTGTCACTCGTGCGGGTGGGCGACATTCCGGTCCATGTGCACTCGAAAGGCATAGGGTTGGGTCATACGACCTCACAGGCTTTGCGTCGACGACGGCGGTGAAGGTCGAGTCGGAATTGGTCAGCAGGTTTGCGGACTACCTAACTGCTCTGAACCACAAAGTGCAAGGGTACCGAATTCTGCCAGAGGGCACTACCCGTCCACTCTTCGTAGATATTCACGACGTCTCGAATAATCACTTGTACGAGGCGAAAGCGTCAGCGTCGCGCGAGGCGGTACGAATGGCGTTGGGGCAGTTACTTGATTATCGGAGAGGCTTTGACCTTCGTCCTGAGGTGTCGGTTCTGCTTCCTGATCGACCAGTCGAAGATTTGTTGAAACTGCTGGCGGAGAACGCTGTTGGATGCACCTACGAGAAATCGGCTGGGGTATTTGAGACTGCCTAGCGAGGTGAAGCGACGAATGTTCGTGTCGTTTGTAGAGCGGTTGCGAGAGGTCACGAGTCGACTGGATTGACGCAAGAGCTTCGGTTACATGTCGTTGAATTCCACATTGATTTGCGGTTGGGGCTGTAGATCGATCCCGGAAATAGCCCGACATTCGGCTGCTGATCTGAAGTTCTGCACGGAGATACGGATACAACTCGCGGATCGCCCGAGTGGAAAACTCCAGTCGCTCGTCATCTGTCGCGCCGACGACTCAGTATCGTCGCCCCCGGCGGTATCTGAATTGGGGCGCCGATCTAACCGGCAAGAGCAAGAACGCCGTCGTTAACAAGTCCGAACCGGGATGGTCGCCATTCGGGATCAACCGGGTCGAGATGCTCGAAAAGTAGCTTGCTCGGATCGACATGCCGCAGAGTGAGGTCTGACAAATTCGGGGCGTCACCCTCAATGGGCGTCGTGCCGTCGACGTCGATCTCACCCAGCCTTAGCAGAGCACCTGACGATTGGGGTAAAGCCCGATAGGTTCTCTGCACACGGGACAGCGATAGCTGCCTGCGTATCCCCTTCGGGATGCTCCCTGTCGCAGGGGTCGAGCCGGGGCAGTTTAGCCGTGACGTCAGCTCGTCGAGAGGGCTGTCCCCACCTGGCGTCGTGTCCCTTCCGCCTGTTCGGATTGCGACTGTACAGATGGGCTACGACACGGAAGTGGTGCCGAGAAGTTCCGAACGCTTGCCGCTCCACGTCACGACAAGTTCATCTCGAGCTCGGCTGGCGGCGACGTAGAGAAGGGACCGCTCACGCAGTAGTGCTTCTGCTTGTTCTTCCTCTGGCACGGTCCGGAGAGTTGCTGCCGAAGGAACATGTGTGTCGTCGATACCGGCGAGCAGAACACGCGAGAATTCCATGCCCTTGGACCGGTGCATAGTCAGAACCTGAACATGGCCGATAGTGGCTGGATTGTCTTCGAGAGCTCGGGCATCAATGCCACGCTCGCCGAGTGCGCGAACAAACTGAGTCCTGTCAGTTTTGCCTCGGGTGAGGATCGCGATCGTGGATGGATCGACATCGTCGTCGAGCCAGCTTCGCACCTTCTCGGCAACCTTGTCGAGTTCATCAGGTACAGAGTCGCATTCGAGTAGTTCAGGGTTGGGGCCGAGACGTGCGGATCGGTAGTCCTCGGTGGATTCGTTGCCCTGTTCCAAGTCTTTGTAGTCGGCTCCGGACAGGATACTCACGGCGAAGTGCAGGTTCTGTGCAGTGGTCCGGTAGTTCAACGTCAGTCTGCGCGATCGGCCGATGATCTTAATTCCGAAGCGAGACAACACGACTGGTTGCCCGTAGATCCTCTGATGTGAGTCTTCGGCGATGAACAGGTCGTTGGGACCTTCTTCGACAAGCGCGCGCAACTATGCCCAGTGAGTTGCATGGAGATCCTGGGCTTCGTCGACGATGGCATGGTCTGCCAGATATCCCTTACCTTGTTCACCTCGCGATCGGAGATGCTCGGCGGCAAGCGCCAGGATTTCGGGGAAACCGAGGCTGCCATCCATCCGGCTGTAACGGCGGTATGCCTCTACCAACTTCCACACTGCCGGTGGATGATCGTGGATTTGCGTGCTCGATAATCAAGTACTTCGTGGCGCATGCACCTTGCGGAGGTGCATGCGCCTGCGGGGTCGACTTTGTCGATTCCGACTCAAGATCAGGACGGACAGTCACTACTTGCTGGGCGTCGAGGTGACGGCCCTGATGCTGAGCTCGCCGTCTGCTTCATCGCCGCAATCGCAGTCACAATCGTCGCCGCAGCCACCGGTGTTGCATTCGCCGGCGTAGCTGTCGTCGTCTTCGTCGCAGTCGAGGGTGCCGCCGAAGGACTCAGCGAAATCGTCGTCGAGTTCGTGAGTGAAGTCGTGAACCTCGTCGATCAAGTTCAGCAGATGCTGCGGGGCGAAGGGGTCCGCGTCGAGCATCGTGGAGACCAGCAGGTGGTCGCCGCTGAAAGCGAAGCGCAGGCGCGGCCATTCCTGCGCGAGTTCGATCAACCGGGTTGCGGCATGCGAGGGATTGCCGAGGCCCGTCAGGACCGAGGACCAGACGTTGATCTGAGGGCCGTCATCCGCAACTGTCACGTAGACGACAAACCCGTGAACAGGCACGACAATGTCGCCATCGTCATCGGTGGCAGGCTCACTACCCAGTAGTTCGGCGAGGGTCTGGACGCACAGGCGAACCAACTCGTCGCGCTCGTCCGTCACCAAGGCAATTGCGCCGTTGATGTGGAGGGGCTGGTCGGCGGTCGTGTCGTGGTCGCTCATGGATCCTCATGTTCTGTGCCAGTCCGAGCAGGCGCTGGGCACGGTTTTCGTGCGGTAGGTGTCAGGTCTACGGTAATCGGCGCACACTATTGTCCGCGCAGTGGATGATTGAAGATGCCTGGCTAGGTCCGCACTGGTCAGGACTTAACAGCCGACCAGCGACGTCATGCGAGCCCCGACAAATCGGGCAACCTTGTGGCAGTGAGTATCTCGGCTGTCGGTAGGTAGATCTAGCCTCCATACATGACGGGTCAGCGAGTTCGGCGAGCTTCACATCTGCGTTTGGTACCTGCATATCAAGCGGCGCAAAGCCAGATGAAGGTCCTTACGCCGAGGCAGATGCGGAATCAGCGTCGACGGCCGGAAGTGGCGAACTTTGTACTGCGGATCGAACTCGACTGCATCACGCCGCCTATTTGGAGACGGTTTTCGGTTTCGTCGAATATCGAACTGGACCAACTTCATTCGATTGTGCAGGCGGTGATGGGATGGGGAGATCAACACGCTCATCAGTGGGTGAGTGTCCATCACTCAACGGACAATGGCCCAGATCGGTATATCGCGCGAGAAGTGATCGAGCGCGACGGATACCAGGAAGACGAGTTTGGTGAGGACGAAGTCCGGATCGACGAGGCAGTTACCGCGGTAGGGGAGTACGTCCGTTATGAGTACAACGCCCGCGCAAGGTGGGGTCACACGTTGGTTCTCGAGCAGATTGTCGAAGACCAGCCGATTTCTGAGCCATCGTGTCTTGACGGCGCGAGAGCGTGCCCGCCGGAGGATTCTGGCGGTCCGGTCGGGTATCTCGAGTTCCTGAACGCGCAGGTGAGTACCGGGCTATTCGATCCCGAACGATTTGTTCTCACAGAGTCGAACGCGGCCGTCACCATTGCAGTGGCACTGCATAAATCACCGCCCGTGGAAAGCTCGCTGTTCGAGAATTTCTTGCGCCGCCTGTCGGTTCATTCCGCGCCGAAACTGTTTGCCTCAGTCGCTAAATCGGAGCTTCGTGGCGGATATGACAACTATTTCGAGGTGATGCGTGAGGGAGCAACCCGCCAACTGCTGTGGCTGCTGAACTCCGCGCGAGTCGGTGGGATTGCGTTGACGGCGTCCGGGGCACTTCCTTTGGACCATGTTGCGGCCGCCCGAGACGAATTCGATTGGGGCAGTGACTGGATCGATGTCACGGCAGGGAGTGACGCGCAATTAGCAGTACTCGTTGAAGCCGCAAAGACACTGGGATTTGTCCGAAAACTCCGAGGCACATTGATTCTGACTCGACTCGGCGCGTCAGTGCTTGCATATGAAGGCGAGCTGTGGCGTCATATCGTGACGGCCATGCCGTTGGGAAAGGGTGAGTTGGCGCAGGAAGCCGGCCAAATTCTGTTCCTTACGTTGGCTGCCGGCTTGTCGGAGTCCGAACGTAGTGAAGTGATGATCGAAGGACTCACGGCATTGGGTTGGTCGACAACAGACGGAACCCGCCTCGGCGACGACGATTGGACGTGGATGGCGCGAGACACTCTCGTGTACCTGCGAATGATCGGGGCGATCGTCTCCAATCCGCTGGACCAGCATGTTTCCGCCGATCCCGAGTGGGGCCGACGGTTTGCCAGGATGGTCCTGTCGGTGTAGCTAAGCGATCGAATCGAGCATCGATTTCAATCGATGCGGAGTTGTTATATGTGCTGGAAGCGCACGATTTTTCTGCGGCGGAATCATAAATATTTTCGGGTGGGAAAATATCGGAATTTTTGTTCAAAATTGCCATCATGCTATGGTCGATTCTCAGTTGTTGAATTGCGTGGTCGAGCCAAAAGCTTGCGCAGAAGATTTATTTTGTGGAGGTTGGGTTTCCGAAAAGACGAAGTGCGTGTTGCTAGTCAATTGAATATGTGACCGGTGTTGGTATGGCGGTCGCTCCTAGGGCGTGCAGAAACGAACCGCAAAGACCCTGAACAGGGGTTTTGTGCTTTATTCTGCCGATTATGTGCGAAGGATGTGGCATGTGACGGGGTCCGACATGGTCCAGTTCAGTACCTTGGTGATTGTTTCACTGCTTGTTGCTTTTTATGGTGGAACTTTTCTGATTTCTCTTCGTATTGGTAAGAAGCAGGAAAATGCCGACGGATTTATGACCGCCGGAAACAAATTAGGATTTGGTGTTTCGGCCGCGAGTATGACGGCCACCTGGATTTGGGCGTCGTCGATGTACGCATCTGCCACTTCTGGCTACACCTACGGAATCTCCGGCCCCATTCACTACGGTTTGTGGGGCGCGTTGATGATTCTCTTCATTTATCCGTTCGGCCAGCGAATTCGTAAAGTAGCGCCGAAAGCCCACACGCTGGCTGAGGTCATGTACGCGCGGCACGGACGCTCGAGTCAGCTGATGCTCGCGGGTTCCAATATAGTCGGCAGTCTCATCAGTTTGATGTCGAACTTCCTCGCTGGTGGTCTGCTGATCGCGTTGGTGTCGCCGTTCAACTTCATTCAGGGTGTGTTCATCGTTGCGCTGGGCGTTTTGCTGTACACGTTGTGGTCGGGTTTCCGTGCTTCGGTGTTGACCGACTTCGTTCAGCTGATCGGAATGCTCGGTGCGGTAGCGGTTTTGGTGCCGTTCATCTTCTTTGCGGCGGGGTTCCCGGCAGCCCTCGAATCCGGGGCAGGCAACCTTACTGCTGAGCAGGGCAACTTCTTCTCGAGCGTTGCCTTCTTCGAGCAGGGTGCGCCGTACATCGCGGCAGTTCTTGCCTACGCAATCGGCAACCAGACCATTGCCCAACGTCTGTTCGCGGTCCGCGAAGACCTGATCAAGCCCACCTTCATCACCGCAACCGTGGGATATGGCGCCACGGTCATCGGCGTCGGAATGCTGGGTGTTCTCGCGCTGTACCTCGGAATCGAGCCGATGGATGGTGACGTCAACAACCTGATTCCGCAGATGGCCGCGTCGTACCTGCCCGGAATTTTGCTGGCTGTCTTCTTTGTCATGATCATCGGCGCGCTGTCATCGACGGCAGACTCGGACCTTGCTGCGCTCTCGTCCATCGTGATGACCGACGTCTACGGCCAGGCTATCGCCGGCAAGGCTAATGCGAACCCTCGACGGATGCTGCTCATCGGCCGAGTGACGATGATTGTTGCCACGGCGGCGGCTATCTCCTTGGCAAGTCTGCAATTGAGCATTCTGGATCTGTTGGTGTTCGTCGGCGCGCTGTGGGGCGCGCTGGTGTTCCCGGTTATCGCGAGCTTCTATTGGGGAAAGGTCACCAACAAAGCCTTCACTGTGTCGGTGCTGGTGGCCCTTGCTGCCTTCTTGCCCGTCCGATTCAGTTGGGTGCCGATGGATGGGATGTTCGGGATACTCTCCGACATCGTTGCCGTTGTCGGTATCGGAGTGGTGCTGGGGCTCATGACATTTGGATTCTTCGGTCTGAAGGTTGCGCAGATCGTCGGCGGCCTGGCGATCGTGCTGTCCGCGCCGTTCGCAATCGGCTTCCTGCACGATTACCCAACGCTCAGCGGATCTTTGGTGGCCTATGCCGTCAGTACCGTCGTGTGCTTTGCGATGTCCGTCAATCAGCGTGAGACGTTCGATTTCGAACTGATCAAGCAGCGGACGGGAGACTTCGACGAGGACGAGTTTCCTGCCGTGGGAGCGTCCGGAAAGTAACCGTCGAGACAAGTGGAAGGAATACGGATGAGTACTGCTCTACTGACCATTTACGTTCTGATCTGGCCGGCGTTGGTTTTGGTCGTGCTGGGAGTTATCAGCAAGGGATTCTTCAAGGACTGGGCAACTGCTCGCCGCAACGGTGAGGATCTCGTCTAACCTTTCACGCCGCCACCGACGGACTTCTTGTCGGTGGCGGCGGTCATATTGCAATCGGGACTAGGGGCAGCGTTATAGTTGCGCAGTGCAACACGACGGAGCAATGGCGCTCACCGGTCCACCAGCCGTTCATGACGAGCTGGTGCACCTGACGCGGCAGCTGATGACGGGGGATCGGCATTCCGATGACCACCCGTCGATCGCGCAGCATTCCTTCCTCTCCTTCATCGGCCGCAACGACGGCTGCAAGGCCACGGAGATCTCCGAAGTCTTCGGCGTCAACCGCTCGACCATCTCGCGCCAAGTTCGCGGCTGCATCGAGGCAGGCTGGGTGTATGTCGATCCGGGATCCGTTCGACAGGGCAATCCGCTGCACCTCACCGAGGCGGGCCGCAAATACCTCGACGCCGCCGACGCGCGTCGGCTCGACCAAGTCGCCGGCAGGCTGCACGATTGGACCGAGTCCGAGGTCGCAGACTTCGCCCGCGCACTCCACCGCTTCAGAATCAGCATCGAATCGCAGACCAACGGAGATGACACCCTGTGAGTGAGTACAGCGCCAAAGCCCAGTTCACCATCTCCGACAATGAGTCTGTGGTGCACACCGTCTTCACTCACGCCGAGCGCACGCCAGATCTGACGGTGTTCTCCCGCCCCAAGGGCGAGGGTTGGGTAGATGTAACGGCTAAAGAGTTCGCCGAGCAGGTCACCGGCGTCGCAAACGGGCTCATCGCCGCTGGCGTGCAGGCAGGCGACCGCGTCGCACTCCTCTCTGCGACCCGATATGAGTGGACGCTCTTCGACTTCGCCATCTGGGCCGCCGGCGCCGCCACCGTCCCGATCTACGATTCGTCGTCTCAGGGCCAGGTCAGCTGGATCCTCGAAGACTCCGAGGCCGTCATCGCGATCGTCGAAACCGGCGCGCACGAGCAGCTGTTCCAGGACGCGCCAAGCTCTCTCAAGGCCGTCATGCAGATCGACGACGGAGCAGTCGAAAAGCTGACCGCACAGGGTGCCGACGTTGACGACACCGAGCTGAAGAAGCGGCTCGCGGGCATCAAGGCCGACGATCTGGCGTCACTCGTCTACACCTCCGGCACCACAGGCCGTCCCAAGGGATGCATCCTCACGCACCGCAACTTCCTGTCCGAGGTGCGCGGGATTCTCACGGCATCGATCGGCAAGGTGGCGGTTCCGGGAAACCGAGTCCTGACCTTCCTGCCGCTCGCGCACGTACTGGCCCGCGCGGTGTCCCTCGCGACGTTCGAAGCTGGTGCGTCGCAGGCGCACTGGTCCGACTTTGCCACCATCACAACTCAATTCGAGCGGTACAAGCCCAACACCATCCTCGGTGTTCCGCGTGTCTTCGAAAAAGTTCGTGACGGCGCAGCACGCAAGGCGGAATCCGGTGGAAAGATCCCCAGCGCGATCTTCGCCTTCGCCGAAGCCACCGCCAAGGAGTACAGCCAAGCCCTCGACAAGGGCGGTCCCTCGCTGATCTTGAAGGCGAAGCACGCAGTGGCAGACAAGCTCGTGTATTCGAAGCTTCGTGAGGCTCTCGGCGGCGAGTGCTGGTTCGCGATCTCCGGCGGCGGCGCCCTGACTCCTGAGCTGGGTCACTTCTTCCGTGGGCTCGGAGTTCCGATCTACGAGGGTTACGGTCTCACCGAAACCACTGCGGCGCACTGCGTCAACGTCCCGGGTGCTCAGAAGATCGGAACCGTCGGACAGCCGATGGGCGGCAACGGGGTTCGCATCGCCGAGGACGGCGAGATCGAACTCAACGGCGGGGTTGTCTTCAAGGGCTACTGGAAGAACGACAAGGCCACCGAAGAGTCGTTTGTCAACGGCTGGATGCGCACCGGGGATCTCGGTGAACTCGACAGCGACGGTTACCTTTCCATCACGGGACGCAAGAAGGATCTACTGGTGACGGCAGGCGGCAAGAACGTCTCGCCCGGCCCGATGGAAGACCGTATCCGTTCACATTCCATCGTCTCGCAGGCAGTCGTCGTCGGTGACGGGAAGACCTACATCACGGCGCTGCTGACCGTCGACCCCGAGGTGTTCGAGAAGTGGAAGTCGGAGAACGGCAAGCCTTCCGGTGCTACCGTCGCAGAACTGCGCGATGACAAGGACCTTCGCGCGGAGCTTCAGAAGGCCGTCGACGACGCCAATGCCGCTGTCTCGCATGCGGAGTCGATCAAGAAGTTCGTCATTCTGGATCGCGATCTGACCGAGGAAGACGGTGAGATGACAGCGACGCTCAAAATCAAGCGCAATGTCGTCGTCGATCGGTTCTCGAAGGAAATCGAAGGAATGTACGCGAAAAGCTAGGCGCGTTTGGGGAACTGCTCGCGGTAGGCCATCACGTCATCGAGGCGGAACCTGCGGTGGGTGCCGCGTAGTTCGATCGGGAGTTTGCCGGCGTCGGCGAGTTTGCGTACATACGTGTCCGAAACGCCGAGGATCTCTGCTGCCTGCGAGGTGGTGAGGAGTTCTGCAACTGGCCCGAGGGCGACGCTGTCCCCGGCAGCGAGGTAGGTCAGTAGCTGCACGACGGCGTCGCCGACCGACGGCGGAATCTCGATGCTCACGCCGTCGAACACCAGCGTGGTCGTGTCCGTCGAGGCTTCAGCTCTCTGGGCCAGAGCCGTCTTGATCCGCTCGGCAGCGTTGCCGTCGACTGCGGAAACTATGTGGTCGATGCTCACGCGGTATATCTCCGATCGAAGGCAGTGTTTCGCAAGCATAGACAGCGACAGTGTCCGTCGGCACGCTGGCTAGCGCCGTGTGCGTTGCATTACATGAGTGCCGTGAGTGGAAAACGATTTACCCACGTAGATCCGAATTCGAAGGTTTTGGCGCCCAAAGATATTCGATGTGACGCATACGTAACTCACCAAAATTGGTGTACCCGCAAGTAACATCCTGAGCGTGGCTAGACGATCGGTAACGGTGAGATTCGACGTAGAGGAACTGAGGGCCCTAGAGACCCTCCAAGAGCTCACGGGCGCGGACATTTCCAGCGTCATACGTGAAGCTGTGATCGAGCATGCGCGTCGATGTGTCGCACAGGGAAAGCCCCGCGGCATCGCCGAGCGACGCAAATCGCTGACCTTGCAGGAAGCCTTCGCCAAGTACTCCGCGTTGTGCACCGACGAGGAGCGGGAAGCGTCGTAGCGCTCTGTCGATGCGATGGTGACCGGTTGAGTTCACAGTGATTCTGGCTGTGGCGCTGGGTAGTTCGTTCGAGGAATATTGCAGCAACAGAAGTGTTGCGTAGACCTCTGACAGGAGCTGGCCAGTGACGGACGTCCTCGAACTCTCCACCGATGTATTGGTGATCGGTGGTGGCCCCGCCGGCGCATGGGCAGCGTTGCGTGCGGCCAAGGCCGGTGCAGACGTCGTCCTGGTCGACAAGGGTTACTGCGGAACGAGCGGCGCAACGGCCCCATCCGGAACGGGTGTTTGGTACGTCGAACCGGATACGACTGCCCGTGAGCGGGCAAAGGCCGGTCGTGAGGCGCTCGGCGGATATCTTGCCGACCACCATTGGATGGACCGCGTCCTCGAGCAGACCTACTCCAACATGGATCTCCTCGCGGTGGAGGGCAGATATCCGTTCCCCGTCGACTCCAGCACGGGCAAGCAGATACGCACCGGCTTGCAGGGGCCTGAGTACATGCGGCGGATGCGCACCTGGATTCGTCGAGCCGGGGTGCGCATCCTCGACCATTCGCCGGCGCTGGAGTTGTTGGTGGACGACGCCGGGCGAGTTCGCGGAGCTGCGGGCTACCAACGCCACGAGCACCAGGACTACCGAATCTCGGCAGGCGCCGTAGTGGTCGCCAGCGGAGGTTGTGCGTTTCTGTCCGGTGCGTTGGGGACCAACGTCGATACCGGTGACGGTGCATTGATGGCAGCCGAAGTCGGAGCGGAGTGCTCCGGCATGGAGTTCTCCAACGCGTACGGAATCGCAGCGGCCGGATCGACGATCACCAAGACGGCTTACTACGCGTACGCGACGTTCTTCCACGCCGACGGAAGCGTGCTCGAAGGTGCCGGTTCGGCGAAGGGGAGGTCCGTCATCGCAAGAACGTTGCGGAATGAGCCGGTCTTCGCGCAGATCGATCGGGCCGACGCTGAGGTGCAGCGTCGAATGAGGCTGGGGCAACCCAACTTCTTCCTGCAATTCGATCGCCGCGGAATCGATCCCTTCACCGACAAATTCGAGGTCGGCATGCTCGCTGAAGGCACGGTGCGCGGCACGGGGGGAATCAACGTCGTTGACGACGATTGCGCGTCATCCGTTCCAGGACTCTTTGCCGCCGGGGACGCTGCGACCCGAGAGCGAATCTGCGGAGGTTTTACCGGCGGGGGAAGTCACAACGCCGCGTGGGCGATGTCCTCTGGTTCATGGGCAGGAACCGGCGCTGCGCGGTATGCGCTGTCGGTCGGACGCGGGGCTACCAGTGGTCTACGCGGAGCCGGAACCGTCGCATTGCGTAATCCGGTACGAACCGGGTTTGCTGCCGACGATGTGATGAAAGCTGCTCAGGCGCAGCTGATTCCCTTCGACAAGAACTACCTCCGCAGCGGTGATCGAGTATCCGCAGCGCTCGGTGAGCTCGAATCGCTGTGGGGTGCAGTGAGTGCGGATCTGGGCGCGGATCCAGCAGGTCGGATGGCGGCGCGGCAGGCTGCCGCGATCACGGCCGTCGGTCGCTGGATGTATCACTCGACGTTGGCGCGGACCGAGACTCGGGGAATGAGCAAGCGGGACGATTATCCCGAACTCGATGTGACGCAGCACCATCACGTTCTTACCGGCGGTTTGGATTCGGTGTGGACCCGAACTTCTGAATCTGCCGGGTCTGCACTGGTGGCTTCATGATCGAGCTGGTGTCTGCGCCTGACTGCATCGGCTGCGACAAGTGCGTAGATGTTTGTCCCACAGATGTTTTCGATCGGACGCCGTCGGGCGTCCCGGTGATTGCGCGCCAATCGGATTGCCAGACCTGCTTCATGTGTGAGGCATATTGCCCGACGGATGCGCTGTATGTGCATCCGCAATCCACACCATTGGAAACGGCCGATGTGATCGAGGACGATCACATCGGCCGCTACCGAGAGAAGATCGGATGGGGCAAGGGGCGGGTACCTGGGTCGCTGACTGCGGTGGGCCCGGAGGTGCCCCGTCCGGTCACGACCTGACGAGAATCTTGACTGCAGTGTCGTTGTGCTCGATCAGAGTGGTGAACCCTTCGGAGATCAATTCTTCGAGCTGAATACGACCGGTGATGAATGGCGCCAGATCGACGACACCGTCCTGGACCATCTTGATGACCGCTTCATGGTCGCGTACGTACGCGATGGTTCCGCGTAGGTCGATCTCCTTGAGGACCAGCTTCTGCATGTCGATGGTCGCGGGTTTGCCCCAAATCGACACGTTGACAACAACTCCAGCAGGCCTGACCGTGTCGAGCATGGTGTCGAGGACCGCGTTGACGCCTGCGCATTCGAAGCCGATGTCTGCGCCGATGCCTCCGCTGAGTTCGAGGACGCGCGCTTTGACGTCTTCGGTGGTGGGATCGATGACGTAGTCGGCCACGCCACTGGAGAGGGCCTTGGCCTTGCGGGCCTCGCTGAGTTCAGTGACGATCGTCGTGACACCCAGACCCTTGAGGACTGCCGCAACGAGGAGTCCGATTGGTCCGGCTCCGCCCACGATGGCGACGTTGCCGCTTTCGGCACCACTGCGTACGACTGCGTGATGGGCGACGCTCAACGGTTCGATGAGAGCTGCCTCATCGAGCGGGATGTTGCCGATCTTGTGGATCCAGCGACGGTCGACGACGACCTTCTCACTGAGCCCGCCACCACCGCCGGCCAAGCCGATGAACCCCATCTTCGTACACAGGTGGTAGTTGCCCGCCTTGCACGGGGCGCACTCGTTGCAGACGAAGTACGGCTCGACGACAACATTTTCGCCGACCTCGACGTCCGTGACACCTTCGCCGACCTCTTCGACGGTGCCGGAGAACTCGTGGCCCATCGTGACCGGCGCATTCTCGTGTGAGAGTGGATGCGGGTGGCCCGGTGCGGAGATGAAGATCGGTCCCTCGAGGTACTCGTGGAGATCGGTGCCGCAGATTCCGCACCATGCGACCTTCAGCTTGACTGTTCCTGGCCGCAATTCGGGCTCAGGGATCTCTTCGATCCGGATGTCTTTCTGCCCGTGGAACCGTGCTGCCTTCATTGATCCGCACCTCACTTCGTTGTGAATCCCCTGGTAGATCGACGTTAGGCCGATTATCGGCGCGGGTGAAGGGTTGCAACGGAATGCAATGGGGTGGAACCGATCGGTGCTGGGGAGCGTCTAATCCTGTGAGCGGGCCGCGAACGAGGGGGAGTGCTGTGGGAGTGAGGGGTGCAGTGGTCTTGGTCGCGGCCACGCTGTTGGTTGGGGGTTGTTCCTCGACGGTCGAGGGCGAAGCTTTTCCTGTCGACGTGATTGGGATGTTCGATCCCTGTGAGGTTCTCAGCAATGAGGAATTGGAGAGAGTCGGAGTTGACCCGGCAACTATGGAGATTGACATCGTCGACACCCATATCGATGGGTTCAATATATGCAAGTGGGAAGGATCTTGGTTCTTCCTCCGTCTGACTTCCACAACACACTCGCTGGCGGACGTCGAAGCAAATCCGGTGATGCGCGATCTACATCGAATTCAAATTGGCGGCCGAGAGGTTCTGATGTTCCAGGAACACAACGACAAGGCGGACACCGCGTGCAATATCGCCTTCGCGACTGCTCAGTCCACGGCAATGATTCGAGTGGGTGCGAAAGTCGGTGACCAGCGCCCCGAAACGCCGTGTGAACTAGTTGAGCGGGTCGGCCTGACCGTGTTACCGCTGCTTCCCGAATAACGCTCGGAAGAGATTCGACTCGTAGTGAATTGGAGTATGTGATGTCCGATTTGTATCTGGAGAAGAGGGTTGCAGAGGATTTGGCGAAGGCGTGTGATGATCTAATTTCGCTGTTCAGGTCACTGTCGGACGATGCGAATTTTCTCGGTCAAGTGGGAGGCTTCGGCACTCTCGGATCGGCCCGGGCACTGCAGGTTAAGTTCGAGGAGAAAGCGGTCGGCGGCCCCGATGCGCTGGTCGATGTGCTGGCGAGTCATGTCGCGGTCGTGGAGGCGATGCAGGCTCAGTTTCAAGCCTGCATCGACAACGCATTCGATCAAGAGTCGTCGAACGTCTCGACTTTGAGGTCGATCGACCAACCGAACTGAGTCAGTGGATGTGTCGCTGCCAATCGGCTGGGACACGACCCTTAGGCCCTGGGGTCGGCTGATCTACGGGATGTGAAGTGGGTGCAGCCAATTCCGGTCCGTCGTACGCCTCGTTGGTTTCGAAGCTCCAGAACCAATCCTCGCCAGGTTCGTAGCTCTGCATGAACGGATGCTTCGTCGAGGCCGCATGCTTGCTCGCGTGCTGTGACGGCGAGGAGTCGCAACAACCGACATGACCGCACTGCGCGCATCGACGCAGGTGCACCCACCAACCACCGCTCGCATCGCATTCGACGCATCCCGCGCCACTGGGCGGGACGCTCGGATCGATCCCGGCTGGAAGTCCCTCGGTCATGGTCCACCCTCTCACTGGCTGAAGTCGGTCATTTCATCGTGCGCTTTGCGTTCTGGCCGTGCAAGGGCGACTAGTCGTCGCGCGTATCCCGCGGTGGGCCCGCGATAGGCAACAAAACTCTGAACCGGGTGTTACCGGGCTCCGACGTCACCCGCAGTTCGCCACGGTGCTTGCCAACCACAATTCGCCACGAAATATCAAGACCGAGACCGGTTCCCTCGCCAACAGGCTTAGTCGTGAAGAACGGTTCGAAGATCCTGTCGATGACGTCATCGGGAATCCCGGCACCGGTGTCGCAGATCTCGATGCACACGCGGTCGCCATCGCGGCTTGTCCGAACGGTGAGTGTTCCCGACCCGTCCATGGCAGACACCGCATTGTCGATGAGGTTGGTCCACACCTGATTGAGTTCGGCGGCGTACGCGTCGATCGGTGGCAGCGCGAGGTCGTATTCCTTGACGACTTCGATTCCGCTTCCGATCTTTTGCCCCAACATGATCAACGTGCTGTCGAGCAGTTCGTGGACGTCGATGGTCTGGAAGGGAGCGCGGTCCATCTGTGAATACTGTTTCGCCGCACCGACGAGCGTCGAGATTCTCGTTGTGGAGTCTGCGATCTCGTTCATCAGGAGTTCGGATTCGATGGTGTAATTCAGCCAGCGAATTGCGCCTTCTAGCACCGAGTCGTCTACGGCTGCAGCAACATTGTCGAGCCAAGCGGTGTCGAGACCAGCCTGCACGAAGGTCGGAGCCAGATCCCAACCCTCGCGAATCGAATGATCCTCGAACCATTCGCCCAACGAATCCTCCCGATCGGAGGCTTCGAGGGGAGTGAGTGTCGGCGCCTTGGCGACAACTTCTGCAACTTCGTCCTGAAGTCGCATGAGCGTGACGAGGGCATCTCGGTCGTAGGTGCCTGACGCGACCATTCCCAGCTTGTGACGCATGCCTGCAACACGTTCGCGCAACGACGCCGTCGCTCGAACTGCCGCGGCTGCAGGATTATTGAGCTCGTGAGTCAATCCCGCCGACAGTGATCCAAGCGCCAGCAGTCGTTCTCGTTGGTCGATGATCTGCTGGGTGTTCTTCTTGCCGAAGAAGACACCCTCGAGTAGATGGACGGCCATCGGGAACCACTCGCGCATCGCGTTGCCGAACTTGTCGGCGTCCAGGACGAAAAACGTCGAAGGAGTCGTCACTCGCATCGACCCCGCGTACACCTGCGGTACACGATCGCCGAGGTACGCCGTCCATCCTCCCGAGTAGACGCCACGCTGGGTGGTCCTGTTGATTTCGATGTCTTCGCCACCCGACAGCTTGGACAGCACCACCTCGCCCTCGATCAGGACGTAGAAGCAGGTGGCAGGCTCACCTTCGAGGTAGACCTGACCTCGATCGATCTCGGTGATAGGGCCTGCCTGGCACAGTGATTCGAGCTGATCGTCGGTGAGCTTCTCGAACAGGAACAGGGTGCGAAGCAGGTCGGGGCTGCATTCAGGAATGGACATCGAATCTCCCTATTGTTGAGCGAGATAGCGGTGGACGAACATCACGGCCATCGCGCCCTCTCCGACGGCCGACGCGACGCGCTTGGCCGATTCGGCGTGTACGTCCCCGGCGACAAATACTCCGGGGACACTGGTTTCGAGATGATGTGGTGCGCGGTCGAGCGGCCACCCGTCCGGTCTGACGCCTTCGGACGGAAGGTCCGGGCCGGCAAGAACGAAGCCATTTCCGTCGCGGACCACCACGTCTCCGAGCCAGTCGGTCAGTGGAGCGGCACCGATGAAGATGAACAACCACTGAGCATCGACAGTGTCTTCTTCTCCGGTGGCTCTGTTACGCAGTGTGATTCGTTCGAGGTGGTCGTCACCCTCGGCTCCGATCACCTCCGTGCACGTGCGCACGGTGATCTTAGGATTCTTTTCGATCTGCTGAATCAGGTAGTAGGACATCGAGGCTTCGAGCGAGTTGCCGCGAATGAGAATGGTGACGGACCTAGCTCCGCGGGAGAGATAGACCGCAGCTTGGCCTGCCGAATTGGCGCCGCCGACTATGTACACATCCTGCTCGCTGCACCGTGCAGCTTCGGTGACGGCTGACCCGTAGTAGACCCCTCGGCCGGTGTATGTATCGAGCCCCGGCGCCGAAAGTTGGCGATAGGAAACACCTGTCGCCAAGATGACCGAATGAGCGTCGACCGACGAACCGTCGTCGAAACGCACTGTGCGGGCCGAGCCGTTGATTTCCAAACCGGTGACGTCGCGAGCGGTGATGACTTCGGCGCCGAACTTGGTTGCCTGGCGCCTCGCCCGATCGGCCAACTGTGCGCCGGAGACTCCGTCGGGGAAGCCGAGGTAGTTCTCGATTCGCGAGCTCTGGCCGGCCTGACCGCCTGTCGCCCGCCGTTCGATGAGAACCGTCCGAAGCCCCTCCGAAGCGCCGTACAGAGCAGCGCCCAGACCCGCAGGGCCGCCGCCGATGACAACGAGATCGTAAAAGTCTTCGGAGAGGGTGGTACTCAACCCGAGTTTGTCGGCGAGTTCGGCGTCAGTGGGCTCGACGAGGACATCCCCATTGGGTGCGATGACGACGGGAAGGCGCAGTTCGTCGGTACCGGCAGCCGAGAGCAGTCGTTGGCCTTCCGGCTCGTCCGACATGTACCAGCGATAGGCAAGTTGGTTGCGTGCCAAGAACTCTCGAACGTCGGATGATCGCTCGGACCAACGATGGCCGATCACCTTTGTTTCCTCGGCAGGGTGATGACTCGAGCTTGCCCAGGCATCGAGCAGCGCGTCGATGACGGGGTACAGCTTCTCTTCCGGCGGATCCCAGGGCTTGAGGAGGTAGTGGTCGAGGTCGACTACGTTGATGGCGTCGATCGCAGCATCGGTATCGGCGTAGGCGGTCAGCAGAACGCGCCGAGCTACGGGATACAGGTCCATTGCCTGTTCGAGGAACTCGATTCCACTCAAACCGGGCATGCGGTAGTCGGCGACGATCACAGCGACTGCATCGCCGCGAAGTTTCATTTCACGCAAGGTCTCAAGGGCCTGGTCGCCGGACTCCGCGCGAATGATTCGGTACTTCTCGCCGTACCGTTTCCGGAGGTCTCGAACGACGGCACGCGAAACACCAGGATCGTCGTCGACGCTGAGGATCGCTGGTTTGGCCGGGGCTTTCGGTGCGCTCACTCGGTGCCTTCCCGAAGTTGTAGTCAACCTCTCCAGTATGCGACTGCTGAGCTGAGCGTCAATCGCTGGCGATGCGCTCTGAGTGAACCGGGGACCGTGAACTGGGAATTTGAAGATTGCGGGAACCGATCGGGCCTCCGATGCATCCAATAGTGTGGGTCCACATCAACAAGGGGGTGACATGCGGGGGTCGGTGGGGGTTGGGCGACTGCTCATGGCTGGGATGTTGGTGTGGGCTGCGGCAGGATGCAGCTCAGTCGTGGAGGGGGCGGCTGAGCCTGCATCCGGCCAAGAGGGCTTGTGCGATCCGTGCAAGGACATTCCGGATTCGGTGTTGGAAGAAGTCGGGCTTGATCCGGCTACCGAGGAAGTTGATATTGCGGGCGTTGAGCAGCCGGGTTGGAAGATCTGTTCATGGACGGAGCCCTGGTACTACTTTTCGATCTATTCGACCGAAAGTTCCGTAGCCACCACCAAACAGAATTCGAACTACGTGGGATTCAAGCCCCTGACGATTGGCCAGCGAGAAGGCGTCGAATTCCATCTTCAGGTGGATGCCGACCTCGCCAGATGCTTCGTCGCCTTGCCTGCTGCGCATGGGGCGATTTGGCTCAGCGTCGATACCAAACTTGCTCTTGAACCCAAGGAGTCGACGTGCGAGCTCACGGAACGATACGCGAATCTGCTCGATCGACATCTCCCGAGATAAACCCGTGTTCTTCGGCTGAATTGAGGATTGAATGTCTGATATCCATACTCGGCGAACTTCAAGTGCCCACAGCATCGACCTCGACCCAAATATTGCAGCACAGCTTGCCGTCGCGTGTGAGAGGTTTCTTGCCGAGTTGCAGGATATGGCAGGCAACTTGAACAGACTGACTGCATTGGACTGCTTTGGGACGCTTCAGTCGGGAAGAGTCATGGCTGGCAAGTTTTCCCAAAAGGCCACCGGTGGTGCCGATTCACTCGAAAAGTCGCTTCTCAGTCATGCGCTTGTAATCACCGAGATGCGGGACTTCTTCCAGCAATGCGTCGATCGCTACGGCGAAGTCGACGACTCGAACGCCTCGGCACTCGCAAGTACCCAGATCCCTCGATAGACACAAAAAATCTCGCTGAGCCGATGGCATTCGGCTCAGCGAGACTTGGGTAACGACTAGCTGGTGGGCAGGGCCTTCAACGACTTGACGGTGGCGTCGACCGCGCGCGCAGCCTCGGCGCCCTTCTTCACGAAATGCGTGCTGAAGTACTCGACGTGCTCGGCGTGCTCGTGGAAGTGATGCGGCGTCAAGACTACCGAGAAGACCGGAACGTCGGTGTCGAGCTGCACGCGCATCAGACCGTCGATGACAGCCGTCGCCACGAAGTCATGCCGATAGATTCCGCCGTCGACGACCAGACCTGCGGCAACGATCGCCTGGTAGCGGCCGGTCTTGGCCAACCGCCGGGCGTGCAGCGGGATCTCGAAAGCTCCCGGTACCTCGAAGAAATCGACCGTGTCCTTGGGGTAGCCGAGCTCGACGATCGCGTCGGTGAATCCGTCGCGTGCACGGTCGACGATGTTGCGATGCCACGTCGCCTGAATGAACGCGATGCGCTGTCCCTGGATCTCACTCATAACCATGAAACTAGCGCACCGGGAAGCATCGACGCGACCACCCGTCCTAGTCCTGCTGACGGGGGAAGGCGGTCGAACGACCCCATCCGGCGTCATTGGTGAGGTGCTCGAGGAGAGGCTGAATCCGATACGGAAGGGGATTGGTCAGAGCGATGGTCGTGGTCGAATGCGTGACGCCTGGAAGCGACACGATCTGCTCGGCCAACTTCTGCAGGGCCGCGTGCGTCGACGTGGCCACGCGGACGAGCAAATCCTCGCGACCGGTCGTGGCGTGAATTTCGATCACCTCGGGCAACTCGGTCAGACTGCGAGCGACTGCGCTGATCTTGCCCTGTTCGAGCTCCAGTCCGACAAATGCCTGAATCGGGATACCGACCTCGGGGAGATTGAGATTCGGCCGAAACCCGGTGAGAAGTCCGTTGGATTCCATGCGCTTCATTCGTGACTGGACGGTGTTGCGGGCGACGCCCAACGAGTTGGCCAACTCGGCCACACTCATCCTCGAGTCCTTGCTGAGCAGTCCGAGCAACTGGACGTCGAGCTTGTCGATGCTGAGCACTTTGTGAACCTCTCCTCAGTGATTTGAGTCACTGGATGATCGAATTGACTAGTTCAAGAGATTTGCATTGACCAAATCGTAACTCAGGCAGAGCATTGGTTCCACGAATTGCTCAGCGGGATTCTCTTTGGGTTATTTGTCCCCAATAGTACCCAATGGTCATTTCGCCCCAATATTTCGACTGCGCCCCGTTTATTCTTCGGAAAGGTCTATCCCACAATGACTCTCACCGCCGAGCCCGTGAACTCCGTTGTTTCCCATGACGACACTGCGGGCGTGTTCGATCGCGCCGACTACCTGCGCGATTACCCCCACGAGCAGGTGAGCTTCTTCCAGGATCCCGCGAGCGGCCTCAAGGCCATCGTCGCCATCCACTCCACGACGCTCGGTCCCGCGCTCGGCGGAACGCGCTTCTACCCGTACTCCGACGAATCTGCCGCAGTCACAGACGTTTTGCGCCTCTCGCGCGGCATGACCTACAAGGCTGCGGTTGCCGGCGTCGACCTCGGCGGCGGCAAGGCTGTCATCATCGGCGACCCCGCAACGGCCAAGACCGACGAATTGCTCGGCGCCTACGCAAAATTCGTCCAGACCCTCGGTGGCCGCTACATCACCGCTGGTGACGTCGGAACCAACTCCAACGATCTCGACATCATCGGTCGCAACACCGACTTCGTCGTCGGCCGCAACGCTACGGTCGGCGGTTCCGGCGACAGCGCTCCGATGACGGCCCTCGGCGTATTCCAGTCGATGCGCGCCGCGGCACAGTCGCATTGGGGCACTCCGTCGCTCGCAGGTAAGACCGTTGGTGTCGAGGGCACAGGCAAGGTCGGCTACGAGCTGATCAAGCTTCTCCTCGCAGACGGCGCAACCGTGTTGGCGACTGACGTCAACGCCGGAGCGCTCGATCGCGTCAAGGCGGACTTCCCGCAGGTGAGCATCGTCGACAGCATCATCGACGCTGATCTCGACGTTTACGCACCGTGTGCGATGGGCGCAACACTCACCGACACGACCGCACGCTCGATCAAGGCCGAGGTTGTCTGCGGCGCTGCCAACAACCAGCTCACCGTGCCCGAGGTCGAGAACATCCTCCGCGACCGCGGCATCACCTGGACCCCCGATTACGTCGCCAACGGCGGCGGCCTCATCCAGGTTGCCGGCGAGCTGAAGGGCAACTCGGCCGAAGAGGTCAAGCTCAAGGTCGAGAAGATCTTCGACACGGTCACCGAGATCTTCGCGAAGTCGAAGAACGACGGAATCCTCGCCGGCGAGGCTGCTGACGCGGTCGCCGAGGCTCGGATCGCCGAGGCAGCTCGCGTCGCCAAGGGCTGACATCCCTCTCGCAGTCATGTAGCGCGGCCGGTCCCGACTAGTGTGGACACCAGACAAGCAGATTTTGCAGATCTGGACCACATCAGCCGGTAGACCGGCCGCTATGCGTCGGACGCCGGAAGGGCTTACATGACTGAACAATTCGCTGTGTGGACCGAGAACGATGCCGAGCAATCGGCCCGTTGGGGTTCGACGAGCAATGCCCCGGCGCCCAAGCGCATCGTCGTCGCCGACGACACGATGAAGGCCGACGACGCCTATCGCCTGGCGTGCGAAGGCACGGCGTTGCTGTGGCGCGGAGACTTTCAGAACGCTCGCCAACTGACGAAGGCCGTTGCGTCGCGCATCGACCGCAAGCCGCGCCGAGCGTCCGACGATCCCGCCAAAGCTTTCCACCTCCACCGGCAGACCCAAGGACGTCGCGCGCAGATTCTCGGCATGCTGCTCATTCCCTTGGACGCCGATCTGTCGATTCCACTCCGGCGTGCCCCGGACGCGCAAATAGCGTTGACCGAGGCGTTCGGGATCACCGGTGAGCCGTCGGTTCGCTCGTTGCGAGACATCCTCGGCGCAATCGGCGCTCACGAGTGGCATCGCAAAGGTGTTTTCATCGAGGCGCTCGACGCACGAATTCATCCCGCTTTCGGTGTGTTCTCGCCCGTCCGCGGCGAGTATGTCGACCTTGTCGCGTCTGCGCCGCTGCCGTCGACGGATTCCGCATTCGACATCGGCACCGGTACCGGCGTTCTTGCTGCCGTCCTGGCGCGGCGCGGGGTCAAGACAGTGACGGCCACCGACCAGGACGCCCGGGCATTGCAATGCGCGCGCACCAACCTGTCGCGGCTTGGCTACGGCGATCAGGTGAACGTGGTGGAAGCAGACCTCTTTCCCGAAGGCACCGCTCCGTTGGTGGTCTGCAATCCTCCCTGGATTCCGGCCAAGGCCACCTCGCCCATCGAATACGCCGTCTACGACCCCGCTGGAGCGATGCTGAAGGGCTTCCTGACTGGTGTCGCAGCGCATCTGGACGACGGGGGAGAAGCGTGGCTGATCCTCTCGGACATTGCCGAACACCTCGGTCTCCGAACGCGATCCGAACTGCACGATCTGATGGCGGCCGGTGGGCTCACTGTTGTCGACCGCATGGACGTCAAACCGACGCACGCAAAGGTCAGTGACCGAACCGATGCGCTTCACGCTGCCCGGGCACGCGAAACGACGTCGCTCTGGCGGCTTCGCCGTCGTTGAACTCATTCTCAGTCAACGGCATTTCCTTGCTATGAAATGGTAATGAACGAGTAACAAATCGGGTCTAGTTTTCTTCGCAGTCGCACATCGTCACGCACTCCGGAGGAAACTCGATGGAAAACACGCTTGCCCGCAACGCAGCCGAAGACCTGACGAAAGGTCTTGGCCGACGCGGATTCATGAGGGCAGTCGCGGCTCTCGGTGCGGGAGTAGGCGTTGCCGGTGTGGCTTCGGGGTGCGCGCACTCCAACGCGTCGCCAGCTGGATCATCCTCCTCTGCACTGCCGTTCGCCGATGGTGTGCCGATTCTGCAACCGGGCAGTGGAAACGTCAGCGGCGACCACTATCTGAGTTCGGATCCGTCGGACGTCATGTGGGGCTACGTGCCCAACGTCCACACCCGCGAAGTGATGCGGATGAAGTCGGGCCAGACCGTCACCATCGACGCCCTCTCGCACGAGGGAATCCTCGAGGATCAAGGGCGCAATCCCCTCGAATACTTCGGCAGCAAGGGCGTTTCCGAGAAGGACGTGCTCGAGGATGCGATTGCCGTTGCGGCCGAATACAACCGAACCGAACGGAACTTCGACAAGGACGGCCCACATGTCGTCACCGGCCCGGTCTTCGTCGAAGGCGCACAGCCTGGAGACGTACTCAAGATCGAGACACTCGAAGCGATTCCCCGAGTGCCGTACGGGGTTGTGTCGAGCAGGCACGGCAAGGGCGCTCTTGCTGTCACGGCAGACGGAACCGCTCCCGCGGGAATCACTCTGGACGAAGTCATGCCGCCGGTCGCCACGGACGGGCGGGCGACGAAGGATCCGTTGAAGTACGGAGGGGTCTCCACTTTCACCGCGATCGAAGACGGCAAGGGTGTGATGCCCTTCGGCGAGTCCAAGGTGCGGTTTCCCTTGCGGCCCTTCATGGGAATGATGGGAGTTGCCTATTCCACGGATGCCGATCCGACATCCCCGTCGTCGAACTCCATTCCTCCGACGCTGGGCGGCGGAAACATCGACATCAGGCATCTCGGTGTCGGATCAACTTTCTATCTGCCGGTCTTTGCCGAAGGTGCCCTGTTCTACGTCGGTGACCCACACATGGCCATGGGTGACGGCGAGGCCGCGTTGACCGCGATGGAAGGTTCGCTGCGCGGCACGTTCCGACTCAGTGTGTGCAAGAGGGATTCCGGCGACGCCCCATCTGTGGCATTTGGATACCCGTTCGCCGAAACCGAGGAGGCCTGGATTCCGATCGGCTTGTCCGACCCCAACGGTTCGGTCGATGGCCAGAACAGTGACCTCAACGGAGCCATGCGACGTGCGGTGGTCAACGCACTCGACTTCCTCGAGCATGATCGCGGAATGGATCGAGCGACGGCCTACGCCTATCTTTCTGCCGCAGCGGATTTCACGGTCTCACAGGTAGTCGATCGAACCGTGGGCGTCCACGGCCAGATCTTCAAATCCCACTTCGAATAGTGGGAAACGCGATCTGTCGTGTCAGGACGGATCGTCGAAGAGACTCTGTTGCAAGGGGTCGGCAAACAAGCCCATTTGCTCAGGTTGCGGCTTGGCCGGCGTCTCGGTTCGAGAATTGGGCAGGACCACCAGTCGCAAAGCCCCACGCAAACGGTCGACCATGAGTTCCCACCCACCGACCTGATCTTCGTAGCCCGCGGCTTCTTCGGCATCTCCGCGGCTGTGGGCGTCGACGGCCTGACTACGCAGCTGAATCTGCCATTCGTTACTGATGTGGAGGAGCTGAAGAATCAGATCGCGATCGCGACCGCAGACATCGGCTACCGCATCGAGATCCTCGGCCACATCCAGATCGAGGTGCAGCAGGGTCTCGAGTTCGGGAGGCAGGTCCTCGGCCGTCAGATCGGGCTGCAGCGAGGAGGAATCACCGCTCTTGTTCGCGAAGAAGAGGTCTCCTCCGACGCGGGCGGCGAACTCGTCGTCCACGGTACGCAGGAACGACGTCAGGGCCGCGCACGTATCCGTGAGTTGCTTGGGAACGAATGGCGAACCCGCCACCTCGAGGAACACCGACAGACGGTCGTCGATCAAGACGAACTTGATGCGTGACCACTTGCGGTTGAGATCGGCGATCACCTCGGCTGCACGAGTGCGGTTGCTGATGTCCTGAACGAGCGGGGAGAACAACTGCACGTCCATGGACTCGGACAGGGGACCGACGAACATGACAGTCGAACCGACACGAATGGGTATGTCGCCGTCGCTGTCCCGCTCGGGAAGAGTGCCGAGCATGGGAAGCAATGCGAGAGTGACCAACTCCTTGAGGTGGTCGACATCGTTGGGCATGTAGGCCGCAGTGGGGTCCAATGTCGGAAGTTCTGTCGACTCGACGACCGACGGATCGAAATCCGGAGTCTGCTCGTTGCCGGTGAGATCGCTGGATAGAAAAGCCGGGTGCTGCACACCGAACACATCACGGAATGCAGCGACAGTCATCGCTGCGAGCTGATCGGCCCAGTTCTGCGCCTTGTCGACGCAGAAGGCGGGGGAGTTGTTCGGATCCTCCAGATTCTCGGAAGGCGGATTCCAGCCGAGTGCAATCAACTTTTGTTCGTCGGCATCTTCGAGTCGATAGCGCGGATGAAGGAAGTCGTTGGAAGGAACCTCGCAGCGGACTGTGTTCTCGTCCCACACGAGGAACTGAACACATGGCGCTGCGCCGTCAGCTGGATCGAAGTCGCCGGTGGACGATTCCACGGCAAGCACGTCGCCGTCGACCATGATGGAAATGTGATCGCCGAGGCGACGTTGAAATTCTGCCCATGCCCGGTCGACACTGACATCGAGATCGAAGCCCATTGCGCTCATCAGTCACCTCCTTCCGCAAAAGCTCAGACCTATACGGTATCCCGAGGCTCCGACAATGCTGCTGTCCTTTTCCGGTCGACCGGATTGCAGCGGACCACGAACCGTGACGACGAGGAAGGTAGTCGCAGGTAGATCGGTTATTCGAGAGCGGCGACTGAAGTGTGCCTGTAACCGCCGTCACGCCAGGTGGTGTGCGGGCGAAAGAGCGAGGGTTATCCGGCGAGAACGGGCGAGACCTCGACGACGGGCGGCGTGGATCCGGTCGTGACAACGGGGGTGGCGCTGGTCTTGGTGGTTGTGGCCGTCGCGGTCGGTGACGAGGTCGCGGTAGCCGACGCAGTTGTCGTGGATGAGACGGGTGTTGTCGTACTGGTGGCCGTCGTAGTCGAGGTGGCGGAGCTCGTGCTTGTCGCGGTCACCACAAGCGGCTGATTACGAGGAGCAGTCGTCTCGTCGGCGATTCGCCAGGTCGGCGTCGGCGGGATGACAACCGTGGGGACTGCAACCGAGCTGTAGAACGCGGCCGGTTCGATCCCGGCGACGGACTCCACGGAAACCGACGAGACCAGAGTGGGAGGCTTCACCACAGGGCCGCCGGCACCGAATGCGCCGGCTGCTCCGCCGAACACGAGGCCTGATGTCAGAGAGAGAGCGGCCACTGCGACAGCGCCGATCATGACTGTTCTGTCTTTCATGCACACCTGTCCTTCGGGAGCAGTACGGAAGTACTGTAGGCGAAAAGATGCCGCAATGGAGTATCAGGGCCTGCTGGGCGGGACGCGAATCTGTGTGGCGTAGAACACAAAAGGCCCTGGGTGCCGACGCGGACGTCGGCACCCAGGGCCAGGTCAAGCAGTGAATCAGGCGGGGATCGTCAGCACCTGACCGGCGTTGATGAGATCCGGGTTCGGGATGCCGTTTGCATCCGCGATGCGCTGGTACTGGTTGCCGTCACCGTAGAAACGCTCTGCGATCGCCCACAGGGTGTCGCCGCTTTCGACGGTGTAGCTCTGCGCTGCCGGAGCTGCGGGTGCAGGCTCGGGCTCGGGTACCGGAGCGGGCTCCGGGGCAGCCTCGGCGGCCGGGGCCTCGATTGCGGTGTCCGAAGACCACAGAGCATTTCCACCGGCGGACAGAACGACGTTGCGATCGTCCTGAACCGAGAGGGAGGCACCGTCGTTGCCTGCGGTCTGCGATGCCCACACGGCGTCGGAGTCCTTGTAGATGACGAAGTTTCCGTCAGCCTGAACCTCGGCGCGGTTGGCGCCGGATCCGTTGGTGCCTGCGGCCCAAACAGCCTGTCCGCCCTCGGACAGAACCAGGTTGCCGTCGTCCTGCAAGGTGAGGGTGTACGCGCCGTTGTCGGACTTGAGTTCCTGGCCGACTCCGAGGCTCTGACCTGACTGCAGTGTGCTCACGCTGTCCCTTTCCAAATCTGTTGCGATGACTGTGCCTCCACGATCCCGCTTTACCGTCCAGTTACCTTCTGGCCGTTGGTCTCGTAGGCGACCGAGTGTACGTTACCGAAGAGTACGGAGAATTGTGCAGCGTTCACGGACTGCGTGTCGAGCGTTCGGATCTTGCTGATATTAAGGAGTTTTGAGCGAAAGTGCCGCGACATCCTACGTGAAGTTGCACCGTTGCGATGCACTTTCTCTTGAACGGCAGGTGAAATCGGCGCGTTCTCAGCGCATTGTCAGTAACCGTTACGGCCACATCGATTTGCGAGTCTCGTCGTGGAGCACGGCGAGCAGCTCACGCTCGACCTCGGCGAACTCGGGCGTGGTGATCATGTCCAATTCGCGTGGCCTCGGCAAGGGAACGTCGACGACGCATCTGACCGTTGCCGGACGCGCAGACAGAACAACCACGCGGTCGGACAGATAGATCGCTTCACGAATATTGTGGGTGATCATCAGAACGGTCCACCGGTACTGCTGCCACACGTCTTGTAGCCAAGCCTGCATCTCGGTGCGGGTCAACGAGTCCAGCGCGCCGAACGGCTCGTCGAGCAACAGGACCGGCTTGCCCTGAACAACGGTGCGCAGCATTGCCGCTCGCTGGCGCATGCCACCAGACAGCTGTGACGGGCGGGCGTCCTCGAATCCGGTCAGGCCGAACGCGGGGAACAACTCCCGAGCGCGCTCGCGTGCGTCCTTCTTTGAGACTCCCTGGACTTCCAAACCGAGGGCCGTGTTGTCCAATACCGAGCGCCAAGGAAACAGAAGGTCCTTCTGCGGCATGTACGCGGTGTGCACCTCGGTGGCTGCTTCGGATTCCGTTGCGCGCGTGCCGACACGGACCGAACCCGAGGTCGGGGATTCGAGCCCGGCCAGGACGTTGAAGATCGTGCTCTTGCCGCAGCCGCTCGGCCCGATCACCGACACGAACTCGCCCGCGTCGGCGCGGAAGGACACCGAATCGAGTACGAGACGTGATTCTCCGGCCGTGTCGAACCTCTTGGTCAGGTCCTGGATTTCGACCATTGCATCCTCGACCATCGGGTCAGTCATGTCCGCGACCTTTCGTTCATCGCCCATGGTGCAACGATGCGCTCGATGGCGAACGTCAGCAAGTACAGCGTGACGCTGATCAACGCGGTCACCAGTACGGCCGCCAACACCAGATCGGTGCGGAAGGAGTTCTTCTGGGTGCTCATGTAAATGCCCAAACCGGAAGTTGCGCCGACGTATTCGGAGAACACCGCACCCACGACCGCATAAGTGATGCCGATGCGCAGGGCGGTGAAGAATCGCGGAATCGCCGAAGGAAGGCGGACGTAGCGGAACTCCTGCCAGCGAGTGCTACCCATACTGCGCAGGAGAGCGCCCGCTTCCCGGTCGGCCGCGGCAAATCCCTCGATGAGGCCGATGGTCATGGGGAAGAACGTCGCAAGTGCGATCACCAACACCTTCGGCAGCAACCCGAAGCCGAACCAGATGATCATCAGTGGCGCGATGGCGATGATCGGCAGCGTCTGCGAGACGACGAAAAGTGGTACCAGCGCGCGTGACAACCACGGCGAAAAGTCCACGACCACAGCAAGAATCCAGGCCAACACCAATGAAACGGTGAAGCCGACCAACGTGACCTGCAATGTCGACCAGGCGTGGTCGGCGATGATCTCGCGGTTGTCCCAACCCTGGGAAACAACGCGACCCGGAGACGGGAGTACTTGCGGCCGAATCCCACTGATCTCGACGTAGATCTGCCACGCCGCCACGAGGAGCACCACCACGGCGAGCGCGGGAAGCGCCCGCCGCGTGGTCGAGACCAATCGCCCGCTCACGTCAGGACGCGTCGAGATACTCATTGGTGAAGTACTCCGACCAGTCCGGCTTCTGGGTCAACGGCTTCCCATCCGGTCCGGCGAGCAACCCGTTGTCGAAGAGGAATCCCGAGTAGCCCGACCAGGTTTCGAGATTCTGGGCGCCCACGACGCCGTTGGCGTCTTTCATGTAGTCGGCGGCGAGCATCCGCTGGCTCTCACGGACGAGGTCTTCGTCGGTGAATGCTCCGGGATTCGCGTCGATGAGGTCCTGGGCGGCCTGGTCCGGGTTGTCGGCAGCAGTCTGATAACCGCGTTGAACGGCCTTGACGAACTTGCGTGCCTCGTCGGGATGGTCCTTCAACCACTGCTGGTTGCCGTTGATCACGATCGAATACGCATCGGGGAAGCCGTAATCGGTGTACTGGAAGTACCGCATCGGAGTTCCGTTTCGCTCCGCTTCGAGGCCTTCCCAAGCAAAGTAGGAGACGGTGAAGTCTGCCTGGCCCGAGTACACGGCTTCGTACGCGGACGTTCCGAGGGTGACCGTCGTGAAGTTCCCGGTTCCGCCGTCGTTGCGGATGATCTGCTGCAGCGTCTCGACTTCACCCGGATCGCCGAACCCGGCGTACGTCTTTCCGTCGAGATCACGCGGACGCGTGATGTCCGCACGATCCGCCTTCACGCCGATGCCGGTGGCGCGGTGCTGAAGTGGCGCGATGACGGACGTCGTGGCGGCGCCGGCCGCACGGGCGAACGTGGCCTGACTCTGTGTGCTGATGCCGAACTCCGCGTTACCGGCGTCGACGAGGGTGTCGGGCGAGGTGTTGTTGTACGGCAGGATCGAGACGTCCAGACCGGCGTCCTCGAAGTAGCCCTCTTGGAGGGCAACGTACAAACCGGTGTGGTTCGTGTTCGGTGTCCAGTCGAGTGCGAACCGAATGGTCCCGTCGGAAGAGCCGGTGTCAGAGGCGCATCCGGTCAGAACCGTGAATGCGGCTGCGATCGCGGCAGAGGTGGCAAGCGTGCGGCGTAGCGCCGCAAACGACATCACGACGCCGGCCAAGGCTGCTGGTGGAGTGCGGAATCCCAGAACATCAGCTCGTAGCGACTGGCCATGCGGAACGCTTCACTCATCGCCTCTCGCTCTGTCTCGGTGGCAGCTTCAGCCGCAACATCGACCAGTACGCGAGCCTGCGCCACCGACTCGTGGAATTCGGGTGCGTCGTAGGTCGTGACCCACTGTGCGTACGGATGCGACGGATCGGCGTCGAGTACCTCGCGCGCTGAAGCGGCAAGATCGCGGCCGACCTCGGCGTAGATCCAGAAGCAGGGGAGTACTGCCGCTGCGGAGACCGGGTAAGGCGCCGTTGCCGCAGTCGCCGTCAGATACGAGACGTATCCCAGGCAGGCCTGCGAATGCTCCAGCCGCTGCGAACCGGGTGGAAGAATTCCACCAGTCAGCAAACCGTCGTGAAGCGCAGATTCCACCGTCGCTGCCGTGGACGCGGAATTCGACCAGAAGCCCGCGGCCTGCGGATCCGGGGCGTGGGCCGCGACCAGGGACAACGCTTTCGAATATCCCTCGAGATAGAGCTTGTCCTGCTCGATGTACGTGCGGAACGCGTCGAGAGGCAACGTTCCGTCGCCGAGGCGGCGGAGGAACTCGAGCGAGTCGATCGACTCGCGGAGGACCTTCGTCTCGGCCCAGAGTCGATCGGTGAACCGATCCGTCGACGGCGCTGTGGCCACCGAGTTTTCGGCAGAATTGTATGCAGGCTGCGTAGTAGCCATGACATCCCTTCGTCAGCATTACCTGATCAGGTTCCCGGGTGTGTTCTCAGCCCCGCCCATGCGGAGCACCCCGTGTCAGAACTAGGCGACCTTAACACCGAGGGATTGTGTACTCGGCGCACACCCGTCCGAGATTGGTAGGTTTGGTCTTGATTGCCACACGCGCGGGTCGGGAGGGGATTCAGACATGGAGACCGACGTTCGACCAAATCTCGGCGAGGACGGAACACTGGTGATCCGTGCCAGAGGCGGTGAAGCCCGCGGGTATCCGGATGGCGGTGTGTTCGCGTGGAAGGGCATGCCCTACGCAGCAGCGCCGGTGGGTGCACGGAGGTTCCGCGCGCCGCAACCCGCAGAGCCGTGGGACGGGGTGCGCGACTGTCGTGAATTCGGGCCGATCGCGCCGCAAGGTCAGAGTCCGGCGGTTCCGATCGATCGGGCTTTCAAGATCGACGAGGACTGCTTGTCGATCAACGTCTGGGCCCCGCGACCCGACGGCACGCCTCGACCGGTGATGGTGTGGATTCACGGCGGCGCCTACTGCCTCGGGTCTGCCGCCCAAACGATCTACGACGGCCGTCATCTGGCTGAAACCGGTGACGTCGTTCTCGTCTCCTTCAACTATCGCGTCGGCGCACTGGGATTCTTGGACCTGTCCGCGTTTTCCACCGGGGATACCGTTTTCGAATCGAACTGTGGTCTGCGAGACCAGATTGCGGCGCTCGAATGGGTTCGAGACAACATCGACGCCTTCGGTGGTGACCCGAGTGCGGTGACCGTGTTCGGTGAGTCCTCAGGCGCAGGATCCATCACGACGCTCATGACCTGTCCGAGCGCCGAAGGTCTGTTCCATCGTGCGATTGCCCAGAGTCCTCCCGCGACCTCCGTCTACGGGGCCGAGCGCGCCAAGACCGTGGCAGAGCGGTTTCTCGAACTGCTCTCGATCGACCCTGAAGACGCAGGCGATCTGCTGACCACGGATCTCGAACTTCTCGTGAAGGCAAGCGATGACCTGGTCAACGAGATTCCGACACGGATTCCGGGAACTTTGGCAATGGCACCCGTCGTCGATCGAGATCTGGTGCCGCACTACCCGGTTGCGGCTTTCCAGAAGGGATACGCGCACCGAATCCCACTGATCATCGGTTCCAACAAGGACGAGGCGTCGATCTTCAAGTTCATGAAGTCGCCGCTGATGCCGGTGAGCGCGCAGTCCGTCGAGGCAATGCTCCAATTACTGGCGGACGATCACCCCGACATCTCCGCGACCAAACTTGCCGAGATCATGTCGGCCTACCCAGATCACGCGAAACCGAGTGGCGCGCTGGCGCTCTCACGGGACGCGGCGTTTCGCATGCCGACTCTGTGGATCGCCGACGCTCACTGCAGGCATTCCCCCACGTGGGTGTACCGCTTCGATCACGCGACGCCGATGCTCAAAGCCGCACGGATCGGCGCGGGTCACGCGACGGAATTACCTTATGTCTTCGGCAATTTCGGGACCCTGAACGTCGACCCCACATTCTGGCTGGGTGGGCGGAAGGCTGCGATGGAGGTGGCCGGCCGTATCCAACGGCGATGGCTGGCCTTCGCCAGGCATGCCGTGCCGGCAGCTCTCGACGGCTCGAAACATTGGGCGCCGTACGAGGAGGAGAAGCGGTCGACGCTGTTGATCGACTCGGCAGACACCCTCGTCAGCGACCCTGATCACGGACTGCGCGTCGCCTGGGGCAACGACGTGATGGGGTTCAACTGACGTCGGTCGAGTGCCGCGGACGATCCAGTTCGCGAAGCACCGGCAGGGAGGCACAGACCGCGGCGATCAGGATGATCGGAATCGACAGTGCCACAAAGGTCGACGCGATTCCGAGTTGATCGAGCAGAGGGCCGACCGCGAGGTAGCCGAGCGGACCGGCGGCGTAGGCCGTCGACGTCATGACACCGACGACGCGTCCGCGCATGTGCTCCGGGCTGTGCGTCTGCATGGCGTAGTTGGCGATCGGGCCGACTGGTCCGTAGACGAGACCCTGTAGTCCGGCGAGTACGAGGATCACCCACAGCGGAGGTAGAAGCGCCATGGCCAGCATCGCTATGCCGAGGACGGCGACAGCAAAAATCATGATCAGGCGCCGGGACATGATCGGTGCCAGCGGGGCGTAGGCGAGAGAGCCGATGATGCCGCCGATCGCCAATGCCATCAATACCGATCCGAGTTGGGCCGGTTGGTCCAACTCCGTGAAGTACACCGGGAACACGACGCTCTCCACCGGCATGTAGAGCGCGACGACGGCCATGTCGATCAGCGCCAGAGTGCGCAGCAGTCTGTTGTTCCAGACGAACCGAAGACCGTCGAGTGTGCCGTGCCAGATCGATTTCGGCCGATGCTCGTGTTCGGGCACTCCGGCGCCGGGAAGCCGGATGAAGGCGACCACGACGATCGAGAACACAAAACCTGCCGCAGTCACCCAGAGCGTGTTCACCGCTCCGATCGTTGCGATCAGGACACCGCCGATGCCAGGGCCGATCAGATATGCGACGTTGAAATTGGCCTCGTACACGCTGTTGGTTCGATCGAGCTTCCACTTGGCGGTCCGCGTTGCTGCGGGCAGCATCGACTCCCTCGCCGCCATTCCGGCGGGGTCGAACACGGCGCCGAGTGCGGCCAACGCCGCGATCACCGGGATCGTCAAGCCCGCGGTGGCCGCGATGATCGGAATCGCTGCAACGGACATCGCAGAGAGAGCGTCGGAAATCATCGACGTTCGACGACGTCCGAATTTGTCGACGAAGGTCCCTGAGAACAGGCTCGACACGAGTAGTGGAACGGCTGCTGCGCCGGCAACTATTGCCGCGTCGGTTGCCCTGCCGGTTCGTTCGAGAACAAGCCAGGGGAGCACGACGATGGCGATACCGTTGCCGATCGCCGAAAACAGCGTCGCGAGATTGACCAGGACGAGAGGGAGATAGCTGGGGGTAGCTACGTCCGTGGACGCAGGTGGACGCCGATCTGCTGAGGCGACCACGTTCTTTCCTTCCCCGAGACGGTGCCGCCTGGGATTTCGACGACGGCACCATCGACGCTAGCAGCGGGGTCTGCAGGTCCGCGAGTGATTTTTCGCGGAGCGTCCTCGTTCGGTTATGCCTGGTAAACGGGGTTCTCGGCAACAAACTTCTCGACGTACGAGCACGTCGGAAGGATCTTCAATCCCTCGTTCCGGGTCTGATCGAGCGCCTCACGCACCACGATGGCTGCAAGCCCGCGCCCACGAAACTGCGGATAGGTCACCGTGTGGTGGAAATCACGGACGCCGGAATGGTCCGAGTACTCGGCAAAACCGGCGAGCTCGCCGTCGACGCGGATCTCGAAGCGCGTTTCCGCGGGATTGTGCGCCACTGTCTCGGTCATCTTCGGGCTCCGTTTCGAAAGGGCGGCCGGCTGCGGCGCGCCGCGTCTGCGTTCTGTGGAGTCACGCTACCTGGCAGGCCGTCCGCAATATCGGTTGCCGCCGTGACTTCCGTTACTTAGCGCAACTACAACTGGACGACCGTTCAAGGGACCTTCGTCGCTGCGCGTAACGAACAAAACTGGTCTGTACGTGCCGATTTGCCCGAACTTTTGTGCCCACAATGGGTGATACATATGCATCGCGATCGTAAACATCCCAATATGTGGGACTCGTCACAAAGTTTTTTGTCATCTGTTCGGATGGATTAAGTGGAGGGCCTGAAACGGGCAAATTGCAGGTCAGCGGGGCGCTGATTGCGTGCCGGCGTAGGGTGCGAGCGCCCGGAAACCCCAGGGGTATTGCCTTGGTCATCAGATCGTTTCTCGGACGTGATCCCAAAGACCCGCTTGGGGGGTTAGCGTTTGAATCGTCGGGGATAGAAGAAGCGTTACAACTTCGCCAAAAAAACTTTGGCGCGGCTTCGCAACGGTTCGATTTCGAGTCTTCGTCGGACAACTTCGAGGAAGGAACGCACATGATTTTCGGGCAGCGTGAGTCGAACAGTTACTTTGCCGCAATTTTTTCGTACGACTTCCTTGACGAAGGTCTGGGATACGAGACCATCGCACGGATCCACCGGGGCGAGATCTGCGAGTGGATTCGCGACCTCGAGGCGTCCGGGTTGTTCTCGGCTGCGGAGGTCCATGCCGCTGAGCTGGCATGGCGCGAAAACCCACGCCTGCTCCTCGACGCCCTTCTCGAGGACGCCGACGAGGTCTCGGTCAAGCGCTGGGAGATTGCGTGGACGAGGCTCGAGCGTCAGTCGCCGGCAGCCGGAACCGCAGTGGCAGAGCACGGCTGATCCAGTCCGGCCGACGTGGACTGCTCAGTCTGCGTCACGATCAGCGTTCGACGACTATCGCCTCTTGATCGGTAAGCACGGTGAATTGCGCGCCCGCAGTGGTCAGCGCCGCAACCGTCCGCGCGGTCACCTGTGGATCTTCGAGTAGCGAATCGCCGCCGTGCGGCACTATCGCGAAGTCGATCAGCGCGAGCCCGGACCAGATCGGGTCGATACCGCACGTGGGCATGACTTCAGCGGGGTCGTCCGACGCGTCGAGCCCGATCAGAGTCGGAGTCGCCACGCACGCTCCCGCGCTGTATCCCGCATAGGCCACGACGCCTGAACGAACCAACATCTCGATGACCCGATCTGCGCCGCTTCGGGCTAACTGTGCACGCAGAACGAACGTATTTCCGCCGCGGACCCACAGGCAGTCGAATTCGCGAAGCCGGGCTTCGAGTGCTTCCGGTGCACCCGCGAAGTCGCGGACGTCCACTTCCTCTGCCGTGAAACCCGCTGCCCGTAGTGGGGTCAATTCGCTTGTCACTGCCGAACTGCGGGCATTGAGCGGCCACGAATCGGCAGCCGCAGCGATCACTGCGATGCGAGCGCCGCGGCCTACAAGATCGACAAAAGCCCCGCGGTGGTCGCCGAATCGGTAGGACGAGAGAAACAGTTTCACTTCTCAGTACCTTCGCGACCCTCGAACCCTTTGTGCCCTATCCACCCAACCCTCAAATCGTGAACGCCAGATTGTCGACGACGCGTGTGCCCACCGTGGTGTCACCGCAAAGCGAGATGTCGGTTCGGTGATCGGACGCGTGGACGCGTCCACCGGCAATTCGGGTGAAGAGTGGTGAGCTCATCGAGATTGTCGTGGTCGCCGGCCCGTCCAGCTCCGGGACGAGCGTTGCACGCGCATCAACCGAGACGTGAAGTGAACGGGCAAGTGGCCCTTCGAGTTCGAAAGTGATCCGTGCTCCCTCGGGCGCCTTTCCTCGTTTTCCGACGACGAAACCGAGCGCGCTGGTGATTTCGCCGAAGGCAGTCTCCGCGCGCAATCCGCCTTCCTCGCCCGGAATGCCGACAGCATCTCTGATGTCGAGTTCGTGCATCCAACAGTCGAAGGTCCGAATACGCATGAACCGGCCATAAGGCGCAAGACCGACCGGTGTCTGTGTCTCGGCGTCCCAGTCGGCGCCCGTCATCGAGCGAAGTGCCTCGGTTCGGCTGGCGGTGATATCGCGGTAGTTCGCCAACAGGTCCGCGTGCGGTGTCCGCCTCAGGCCTTCGACCCAGCGCTCGTTGAACGCCGCAATCTCGTTGCGGACGTGGGGCAATGCGTGGACGTCGAGGTCGATCGACGGTGGTTCGATACCGGAGAGCAGCGATTCCGTACCGATCAGATGCGACACGATGTCGTGAACCGTCCACCCCGGAAGGTTCGACGGTGCCAACCACTGGTCACCGTCGAGTTCGGCAAGCAGCGCGTCGATGACTCGCCATTCCTCCGTCAACGCGTCGACTACTGCGTCCTGGGGCCAACCACTCATGCGGACATCTCCTGTTTCGGACGGTTCGGTTCTCCTCACTGTATGTCGCGCCGGATAAGTGAGCGGGCATTCCCAGGCCTCGAGTCGGTGTCGCCAAACCTCCGAGGGAAGCAGAGTTCCTGTGGTAGACCAGGATTGTCGACGCCGAAGCAGGCTCACCCGGCGTTGTCGTCACCGACAGAGGAGTCTTCGTGTTTCCAGGAAATTTCGTCCAGTCCACGCCGGACAAGCCCGCCGTCATTCGCCCCGCGACGGGTGAGTCCATCACCTATCGGGAACTCGACGAACGGTCGACGCAGTTGGCGCGATACTTCCGAAGTGTCGGTGCCAAGCCTGGAGACCACGTCGCTCTCATCTCGAACAACGATCTCCGCGCGTTCGAGGTGTACTGGGCAGCGTTGAGATCCGGTCTCTACATCACTGCGGTGAACTGGCATCTCACGGCTGCGGAGGCCGCCTACATCGTCGACGACTGCGAGGCGACAATTCTGGTGGCGTCGGGGCAGGCGTCGGCAGCAGTTCCGTTGGACGAGAAGCTGATTCCACGTGTTCGCCATCGGCTGGTGTACGGGGGCGCTCTCGAGGGTTTCGACGACTACGAGGATGCGGTCGATGCTCAGTCCGCCGATCCACTCGACTCGCAGCCACGCGGGGCTGACATGCTGTACTCGTCCGGAACCACCGGCAGGCCCAAGGGAATCAAGGGAGATCTTCCGGAGGGTGAGGTGGACACCACCATGGATCCGTACACCGCGGTGTTCGCGCCGATGTACGGGTTCGATTCCGACACAGTCTATTTGTGCCCGGCTCCGGTCTATCATGCGGCGCCCCTGCGCTTTTGCGGCGTGATCAATTCGGTCGGCGGAACCGTGATCTTGATGGATGCATTCGAAGCCGAGACCGCGCTGGAGTTGATCGGTAAATACGCTGTGACGCACAGTCAGTGGGTACCGACGATGTTCGTTCGAATGTTGAAACTGCCGAAGGAGACCCGCGATCGTTACGACGTCTCGACGGTCAAAGTCGCCATCCACGCGGCTGCTCCCTGCCCGCCCGAAGTGAAGACGGCAATGATCGACTGGTGGGGTCCGGTGATCCACGAGTACTACGCCTCGACCGAGGGCTCGGGCGCCACTTTCATCAACAGCGAGCAGGCTTTGTCTCATCCGGGTTCCGTCGGTCGTGACGGTGTGATGGGGATCGTGCACATCTGTGCCGACGACGGGCGCGATCTTCCGGTCGGCGAGATCGGTACCGTGTTCTGGGAACGGGAGACTCTGCCGTTCCGCTACCACAACGATCCCGAGAAAACGGCCGCCGCGCAACATCCGGATCATCCGACGTGGACGACGAGTGGTGATATCGGCTATATCGATTCGGAGCGCTTTCTTTATCTGACCGACCGCGCGGCATTCACTATTATCTCTGGTGGCGTCAATATCTATCCGCAGGAGTCCGAGAACATCCTTACCTTGCATCCAAAGGTGTTCGACGTGGCGGTCATCGGTGTTCCCGACGAGGAAATGGGCGAGCAGGTCAAGGCGGTTGTCCAACTAGCGGACGGGATCGAGCCGAGTGCTCATGTCGCCGAGGAATTGCTGGAATATGTCCGCAGCCAGGTTGCACATTTCAAAGCTCCGCGAAGCATCGACTTTGCCGACGAATTGCCTAGGACCGCCACAGGAAAACTCGTGAAGCACAAGTTGCGGTCTCAATATGTGAGCAATTGACCTTCAGAGGAAATGCTAGGACATCAGAGTAATTCTGCGGGATAGTCGGCAAGGACCTGCGCGTGGCTGTATGGCAGGTCCTTGCTTGCTGTCAGTAGAACAACGGGTCGAGCATCCGATGCCGGTGCGATGCGTACTGCAGGTTTTCGCGTTTGACGCCGCGTGGCCAGAGTCGGTCGACGAGGAGTCGGACGGCGTTACATTCGGAAGTAGGTTCGTAAACTCGCTCGACCCTGATGATTCGGCGCGTCATTTTGATGCCTTTACGTCTTTCGGACGTTTCAAATAGTGGAATAGCCCGCCATTCGAGTGTGATCGGCCTCACAGTAGGCTTCTCCAACTAAGTCCAAACATACTGTTCGGACTCGATTCAGATGGAGAAAGTGCGTCGTCGGTTTCCCTACGCCGCGGTAACTCTGGCTACTATCAGTCACCATTCACCCAAAAGCGGGTCATCTTCCGCTCATCACATGCTGGTTGCCGCTCGTCGCAGCAGGCGAACCACCAACCGCAGAAGGTAATGGAAAATGGAAACATCGAAGAGCGCACAAGTGCGTCCGTCGGTCGGCGTCCCTCGAGAATCGAGTGACGGTGAGCGTCGGGTCGCGTTGGTGCCGAAAATTGTGTCCGCTTTGATCGGCAAGGGTGTCGACGTTGTCGTCGAGTCCGGGGCCGGTCTGGGGGCGTTGATTCCCGACGAGCTGTACACCGCTGCGGGCGCGAAGATCGGCGATCCGTGGACTGCTGACGTGGTGGTCAAGGTAGCGCCTCCGTCGACAGAGGAAATCGCCCGCATCAGCACCGGCGCGAAGCTCATCGGTTTCTTGAACCCGCGTAACGCAGACAATCGCATTGCAGAGTTGAAGGCCGCCGGCATCGAGGGATATGCCGTGGAGGCGATTCCCCGTATCTCCCGTGCGCAGGTGATGGACGCGTTGTCCTCGCAGGCGAACGTGTCCGGATACAAGGCTGTTCTGTTGGCGGCATCGGAGTCCACGCGGTTCTTCCCGATGCTCACCACCGCTGCAGGCACGGTGAAGCCTGCGACGGTTCTGGTGCTCGGAGTGGGTGTTGCAGGTCTGCAGGCGCTGGCGACAGCCAAGCGTCTCGGTGGCCGCGCTACCGGGTACGACGTGCGCCCTGAGGTCGCAGACCAGGTGCGCTCGGTGGGTGCACAGTGGCTCGACCTCGGAATCGACGCGGCGGGCGAGGGTGGATACGCCCGCGAGCTGACCGACGAGGAGCGCGCGAAGCAGCAGCAGGCACTCGAGGATGCGATCAAGGGCTTCGACGTCGTGATCACCACGGCTCTGGTTCCGGGTCGTCCCGCGCCGCGCCTGGTCACCGCCGCCGCGGTCGAAGGCATGAAGCCGGGCAGTGTCGTGGTCGACCTCGCGGGTGAAACCGGTGGTAACTGCGAGCTGACCGAGCCGGGCCAAACCGTCGTCAAGCACGGCGTGACCATTTGCTCTCCGCTGAATTTGCCGGCGTCCATGCCTGAGCATGCGTCCGAGTTGTACTCGAAGAACATTTCCGCGCTGATCGAACTGATGTTGGTGGAAGGTGCATTGGCGCCTGACTTCTCCGACGAGGTTCTGGCCGGTGCGTGCGTCACCCGTGAAGAGAAGGGCGCCTGATGTACACATCACTTCTGGCGAACATCGCGATCCTGGTGTTGTCCGGGTTCGTCGGTTTCGCTGTGATCTCCAAAGTTCCGAACACCCTGCACACCCCGCTGATGTCAGGCACGAACGCCATCCACGGCATCGTCGTCCTGGGTGCGTTGGTCGTCCTGGGCAAGGTGCACGATCCGTCGATCGGGTTGCAGATCATCTTGTTCGTCGCGCTCGTCTTCGGAACCGTGAACGTTGTCGGTGGGTTTGTGGTCACGGACCGCATGTTGGCGATGTTCAAGGCCAAGCCGGCCGCCAAGTCTGTGTCGAAGGATGGTGACCAGTAATGGAATACCTGGTCAATGCGCTCTACATTGTCGCGTTCTCGATGTTCATCTACGGCCTCATGGGTCTTACCGGCCCGAAGACAGCAGTCCGCGGCAACCAGATCGCCGCGGTCGGCATGCTCATCGCCGTCGTTGCAACTCTGATCTCCATTCGTGATGCGGAGATGGGTAACTGGATCCTCATCGCTGCCGGCCTGGTCATCGGTGTCGTGCTCGGTGTCCCGCCGGCGCTCCGCACCAAGATGACGGCCATGCCGCAGCTGGTCGCGCTCTTCAACGGCGTGGGTGGTGGCACCGTCGCGTTGATCGCGTACGCGGAATTCTTGGACTCGGACGGATTCACCGCATTCCAGCACGGCGAGTCGCCGACGGTGCACATCGTCATCGCTTCGCTCTTTGCTGCCGTGATCGGATCGATTTCCTTCTGGGGCAGCGTGATCGCGTTCCTGAAGCTGCAGGAAACTCTGCCTGGTCGTCCGATCGGAATCGGTAAGCTCCAGCAGCCGCTCAATGCGCTGCTGCTCATTGCCGCAGTCGCGTTCTCGGTGATCATCGGCATCAAGGCGATCTCGCCGGAAGGCCCGACCAGCTCACTGTGGATCGTCGGCGTCCTCGTGCTTTCGGGCATCCTCGGACTGATGGTCGTGCTGCCCATCGGCGGCGCGGATATGCCCGTCGTCATCTCGCTGCTCAACGCTCTGACCGGTTTGTCAGCTGCTGCTGCAGGTTTGGCGCTCAACAACCAGGCGATGATTGTCGCCGGCATGATCGTGGGTGCTTCGGGCACCATCTTGACCAACCTCATGGCCAAGGCCATGAACCGGTCCATCCCGGCCATCGTCGCCGGCGGCTTCGGTGGCGGCGGCGAAGCTGCATCCTCCGACGGCGTCGTGCGCACGGCAAAGGCGACCTCGGCCGCCGACGCGGCTATCCAGATGGCCTACGCCAACCAGGTCATCGTCGTACCGGGATACGGACTTGCGGTCGCGCAGGCTCAGCACGCCGTCAAGGACATGGCGAAGTTGCTCGAGTCGAAGGGCGTCGAGGTCAAGTACGCCATCCACCCGGTCGCCGGTCGCATGCCCGGTCACATGAACGTTCTTCTCGCAGAAGCGGATGTCTCGTACGACGCGATGAAGGAAATGGACGACATCAACGACGAGTTCTCTCGAACCGATGTCACCTTGGTGATCGGCGCGAACGACGTCACCAACCCGGCGGCGCGCAACGATCCGAGCTCACCGATTCACGGAATGCCGATCCTCAACGTCGACCAGTCGAAGTCCGTCATCGTGCTCAAGCGTTCGATGAACTCCGGTTTCGCCGGTATCGAGAACCCGCTCTTCTTCGCCGAGGGCACCTCGATGCTCTTCGGTGACGCCAAGAAGTCGGTCTCCGAGGTTACCGAGGAACTCAAGGCGCTGTAGCGCTGGAACTCGGAAGGGGCGTCCACTCGCAACCGCGAGTGGGCGCCTTTTTCGTGTTCTCACGCTGCAACGACTTCTTGTGCTGCAACGGCGTGTGCTGAAACGACAAAGGCGCCTGGTCCGAGACGAAACTCGGAACAGGCGCCTCTGGCGACGTTTTACGGGACCTCGGGGGTTTCGGGGTCGGAAGAGAAGCCGGAAAGTAGTTCGATCAACTTCTGGATCAGTTCGAGCGGGTTCAGATCTTCGAGGCTCACGGTAAAGACTCCTTCGCTGTGGAACTACTTGATTCGGACATTTCAGAACATACGTCATGCCCCGCCGTCGCGGGAGAGCTATCGGCGAAAATCTCTGGATACCAAAGATTTAGGACTAAAGTCGGATGCTCCGGTGCCTGGAGAACGCGATGGCTGCCGTATCCGGGCGTAGCTCTTCACGTTTCGCGGCGATGGGCGATCGTGCCATCAAAATAGCTGCGGCACAGGCCCATACCAGAGCGATCAGAACGCCGGCTATCACTCCGAAAAGGCCGCTCAGCTCGGCGGCTAGTGCGCTGGCACCGATCGCAGCAACTCCGACGAATCCGAGACCGGCGACCACCGAACGCCACTGCGGGGCGGAGATCAAGATCGCCGAGCAGTACAGCGCGGTCGCCGCTGCCACGTGACCGCTGGGCAACAGGTCCTGGGGCACATCGGGGAGCCAGGAACCGAATGCCGCGTTGGTGAGATTAGCGCCCATTCCGAGGAGCAGGATCGCGCCGATGCCGTACGGCAGTCCGCGGACCATCGAGACGACGGCCAGAGCGGTAGTGGCTGCGAGTACAGCGGTGACGTCGAATCGGCCTACCGTCCACTCGGCAAGTGCGCGCACCTGTTCCGGGACGTTCACGCCAGGCGAGGTGGGTCGCAAAATATACAAGGCGCCCAGCGCTACGACGGCGATCGCAGCAAGGACGAGGAAGCGAGTGGTTGTGGAGGGAGTGGGGTGCTGGGTGGAGGTCGAGACGGTCACGAGTACCAGCATCCCTGGTGAGTCTGTGCCGATCGTGAGGATCAGCTGTGAGGTCTGTAGGCGGTCGGAGAATCGCGCCGAACGACACCCGCACAACCCGCTGCGACCAGGACGCATGCAAACGGGATCAACATTGCTGTGGTGAGAGGCACAAGCGTGGTGACCCACCCGATGGTCGCCGGACCGGCGAGGAATCCGATGTATCCCATGCCGACGACGCGAGACATGTTGGTACCAGCCGAACCCGAGCCGAGATTTCCCGCGGTGGTGAAGATCTGCGGAATGCATCCCGACAGGCCGGCGCCGAACAGTGCCCAGCCGAGCAATGTCAGCGGTAGCCAGCCGGATACCACGACGGTCAGCATGCCGACGGACGACAGCAACGCGCCGTAGCGAACCACGGCCACCGGGCCGACCGCCGCGCTGATCCGATCCGCGGTGAACCGGCCGACGGTCATCATGGCCGAGAATGCACCGAACGACAGTGCAGCAACGGCATTCGAGACACCCAGATCTTCCTTGACCTGCAGCGCACTCCAGTCGTTCGCCACTCCCTCGGCGAGCATCAGAACAAAGGCGAGGGTTCCGAGAGCAAGCACGCGAGCCGAGAATCTGCCGTGTGTCTTTCCGGAAGTCGACTCGGTTTCGGTGTGCACGCCGAGGTGGGGGAGCAGGGGCCGTGAGCACAGCCAGACGGCCAGCAATCCGATTGCCGACGCGATGCCGAGTGTGACGTACGGCGGAAGATCCAGTGCGAGAGTGCCGAATCCGATGACGGAACCCAACACACCCCCGACGGAGAACATGCCGTGAAAGGCAGCCATGATCGGGCGTCGGTACAGCTGTTCGGCCTCGACGGCTTGTGAGTTCGTCGAGACGTCCAATGCACCGTTCGCGAAGCCGAACACGACGAGTGCAGCGCCCAGTTGCCAGGTGTTCGTGGCAAACCCCGGGCCGAGAGTGGCGAATGCCAGCCCGCTACCCGCCAGGATGACCATGCGTCTGCTGCCGTATCGATCGGCGAGCGGGCCGCTCAATTGCATGCCGGCAATGGCTCCGACTGCAAGAAGGAGAAGAAGTGAGCCGAGCGTCGAGTGACTGATTCCGACTCGGTGTTCGATGGACGGGATGTGGACGACCCACATCGCGAGGAGAAATCCGTTGATACCGAAGATGCCGAAGATGCCGGCGCGGACGCGCACCAGGGCGGAGGTGGGGACTGCGCGGTCGGTGGGGTTGACGCTCACTCGTTCCTTTTTACAGGTGAGACAGCAACAGGTCCGGGTCGGCGAGCATCTCTGCGACAAATGAGAGGAATCTCGCGGCCTGCTCACCACTGAGCACCCGGTGGTCGAACGTCAACGTCAGTGTCACGACGCTCCGCACTTCGATCTTTCGCTCGATTACCCACGGACGCTCGCTCACTGCGCCCAGACAGAGGATGACGGCTTCTCCCGGGGTGAGGAGCGGAACGCCCCCGTCGACGCCGAAGATTCCGACGTTGGTGATCGTGATGGTGCCACCGGTCAAGTGATGGACATCAGTCACTCCCGCGCGGGCAGCGACGGTCAGTTCGGTGACCGCGCGTGCGAGTTGGACCAGGCTCAAGGTCTCGGCACTCTTGATGTTGGGCACGGACAGACCACGTTCGGAGGCGACGGCGATGCCGAGATTCACGTGATCGTCGACGACGGCGTCGCCGCGGGTCTCGTCCCAATGCGCGTTCACCGTGGGGTGCGCCGCGATTGCTGTCACCATTGACTTGGCCGCGAGAGTCAGCGGAGTGAGCGAAAGTCCGGTGAACGCGTCCGAGGAACGGAGCCTGCCGAGCAGTTCCATCGACGGCGTGACATCGACGGTGAGGAAGACGCTGGCCTGCGGAGCGCGGACGCTGGCAACCATCGCCGACGCCATCTGTTTCCGTATGCCGGACGAGGCCAGGCGTGTCGCGTCATCCGAAGGCGCCTTCACAGCAAGCACGTCTGCTACGTCAGCGGCCGTGACGGCGCCGTCGAATCCGCTGCCGGTGATTTCGCTCAGATCGATGCCGGCTTCGCGGGCCGCGCGCCGCGCCGAGGGTGTTGCGGGCCGACGCTCGATATTCGGCGCGGATAGTGAGTCCGGCGCGATCCTGCGCCGGCGCCGACTCGGTCTCTCGGCCGCGGGTCCGTACCCGACCAGCACACTCGGCGGCTGTGGATCATGTGGATCTTCAGAACCCTCGATACGGATGATCGGAGTACCGACCGGAACCGTGGTGCCAGGTTCGACGAGAAGTTCACTGACAACGCCGACATACGGTGACGGCAGTTCGACAAGAGCTTTGGCTGTCTCGACCTGGGCGAGAACTTGATTGAGTGCCACGGTGTCACCGACCCTGACCGTCCACTCGACCAGGTCGGCAGACGTCAGGCCCTCGCCGAGATCCGGCAACCGGAATTCGTGCGTCGTACTCATGCTGCCAGCGTTCGGTCGAGCGCTGCGAGGATCCGATCGGCGTCCGGAAGGTGGAATTGCTCGAGCTTGGCAGGCGGATAGGGGATGTCGAATCCGGTGACCCGACGGATCGGTGACTCCAACTGGTAGAAGCAGTGTTCCGCGACGTGTGCTGCGATTTCGGCGCCGACGCCGAGAAACTTCGGCGCCTCGTGGACGACGACCAGCCGGCCTGTCTTGTTCACCGACGCCTCGATCGTGTCGAAGTCGACGGGGGAGAGCGAACGCAGATCCACCACCTCAAGATCGCGGCCTTCGTCTTCGGCGATCCGTGCGGCGTCGAGTGCGGTGGCGACCATGGATCCGTACGCGACCACTGTCGCGTCGTTTCCCGAGCGGGCGACGCGGGCGCGGTGGAGCGGAAGCTCGGGCGCGGCATCGGTATTCACCTCGGCGGTGTCCCAGTAACGCCGTTTGGGTTCGAGGAAGATCACCGGGTCGTCGGCGGCAATCGATTGTCGGATCATGTGAAAACCGTCGACCGGATTGCTCGGGTACACCACCCGCAGTCCTGCGGTGTGAGCGAAGTAGGCTTCCGGCGACTCCGAATGATGTTCCACGGCACCGATTCCGCCGCCACTGGGAATCCGAATCGTCAGTGGCGCTGTCACGGCGCCCTGGGTGCGGTAGTGGATCTTTGCCACCTGCGAGACGATCTGGTCGAAAGCCGGGTAGACGAAACCGTCGAACTGGATCTCGCAGACCGGCCGGTACCCGCGCAGAGCCAAGCCGAAAGCCGTTCCCACAATCCCTGATTCGGCGAGCGGCATGTCGATCACCCGGGTATCGCCGAAATCTTTCTGCAGGGCGTCGGTAACCCGGAATACACCGCCGAGACGGCCGACGTCCTCGCCCATGATCACCACGCGACGATCGTCTTCGAGTGCGCGTCGCAGGCCGGTGTTGAGTGCGGTCACCAGATTCATGACGGTCATGACAGTGCCCCTTCCATGCTGCCGAGATACGCGCGATGCTCTGCACGTTCGGCGTCGATCAGTGGGTGTGCCTCGACGTAGACGTGATCGAAGAGCGCTGACGGGGGCGGATCGGCGAGCGCGATGGTTGCGCGTCGTAGTCCAGCTGCGACGTCGTCGGCGGCCGCCGAGATGGTAGTGAGTTCTTTCTCGCCGAGAAGGCCGCGTTGTTCCAGGAGCAGACGCACGCGCTCGAGCGGATCGCGGTTTCTCCACTCCGACATATCCGTATCGGCGCGGTACCTGCTCGGATCGTCGGACGTCGTGTGTGGGCCCATTCTGCAGGTGATCGCTTCGATGAACGTCGGGCCGCTGCCTTCCCGTGCGCGATTGAGCGCCCAGCGCGTGACTGCGAGAACGGCGAGGGCGTCGTTACCGTCGACGCGGATCGCCGGGATGCCGTAACCGATCGCCCGATGTGAGATGGGTGTGCGGGACTGCAGGGATACCGGTTCACTGATGGCCCACTGATTGTTCTGGCAGAAGAAGACAACGCCGGCACGGAAACTGGCAGCAAATCCCATCGCCTCGGCGATGTCGCCCTGACTCGAGGCGCCGTCACCGAAGTAGGCGATCGTCGCGATCTCGGCGCCGTCCAGATGTGCGCCCAATGCGTATCCGGTGGCGTGCAGCCCTTGAGAGCCGACGACGATCGCCGGATTGGTGACGTTGAATTGTTCTGGATCCCAACCGGAATGGGAGATTCCGCGCCACATCGTGGTCAGCAATTCGGGGGGAACTCCCCGGCAGTACGCGACGGCATGTTCGCGATAGCTGGTGAAGGCGAAGTCGTCGGAGGCAAGCGCTCTCGCGGAACCGACCTGCGCGGCCTCCTGGCCGAGCATCGGAGCCCACAAACCTATTTCGCCTTGACGCTGCAGGGCAACAGCTTCGGTGTCGATTCGGCGACTGACGACGAGATCGCGATACAACGACAGCAGTTCTTCAGGCCCGATGTCTGTTATCAGACGGTCGAATTCGGGCCGGCACACTCGTGCGCCGTTCGGTTGGATGAGTTGGACCGGATAATCGAGGTTGTCGATCATCTTCGCTCACCTCGGTTTCTGCTCATGCCCGGCGCGCCTCGTGAGTACGCCGCACAATCCCGATGTGTTGTATGCAGTTGTCGCTCTACCATCAGGATCCCCCTGATTGGGAAATCCGCAAGTATTTTCACTGCCGTATCAAGACCTGGACTGAGAACTGGCGAGTAACAAACGTGTCGGTACGCCCAACCGATCCGGTGTCAACCGCTAGCATCGGTGCGGTGACTGCAGTCGGTTTGAACGAAGAAGCTGTTTCCGCGTGGATCGCCGAACTGGGGGTCGGCGCCACGACACCACTGACTTTCGAGAGGATCGGTAACGGGCAATCGAATCTGACCTACTCCGTGACGGATGCGGGCGGAGGACGGTGGGTACTGCGCAGACCTCCGCTGGGCACGTTGTTGGCGTCGGCGCACGACGTCGTTCGTGAGCACCGCATTCTGTCCTCGCTCCAGGGAACCAAGGTTCCGGTTCCCAAAATCCTCGGTATCACGGAAGACCCGGAGATAACGGACGCTCCGCTGGTCCTGATGAGCTACATCGACGGCATTGTGATCGACGGTGTCCCGGTGGCTCAGAAGTTGACCGAGGACGAGCGTCGTGCGGTCGGACTGGCGATGCCGAAAACCCTCGCGAGCATCCACGGGGTCGACCTCGAAGAGACCGGCCTCGAGGATCTGGCCAGCCGAAAGCCCTTTGCCGAGCGTCAGCTCAAACGGTGGTCGGCGCAGTGGGAGAAGTCGAAGACCCGCGATGTTCCGGACGTCGACCGGTTGGCCGAGATTCTGCACCGAAACATTCCGGAACAGAACGAAGTGACCTTGGTTCACGGCGACTTCCACCTCAACAACGTCATCACCGATCCGGTCGAGGGGCGCATCGTTGCCGTCGTCGACTGGGAGCTGTGCACGTTGGGGGAGCCGCTCGCGGATCTCGGTGCACTGCTCGCGTACTGGCCGGAAGCCGGTGACAAAGTTGCCGGTCCGTTCATGGCGTCCACGCTGGAGGGCTTTCCGAACCGCGAGGAGCTGGTCGCGGCCTACGTCGAGGCGACGGGCCGCGACGTGTCAGCCGTCGGATACTGGCACGTACTCGCGCTGTGGAAGCTCTCGATCATCGCCGAGGGCGTGCTGCGACGCATCCTCGACGATCCGCGCAACAAGGCCGAGCACGGCGGCCCGACGGTCGCGCTGATCGACGGAATCGTTGCACGCGCCGTCCTGACGGCAGATCAGCTCGGTCTGAGCTAGTTTTCGGTCAAGGTCCCGGCTGCCGATCTGATGGCGGCCGGGATCTCCACCGGCTTACGGGTGTCGGCGTCGACGTAGACGTGGACGAAGCGTCCGGTGGCGGCGGGTTCCCAATTGCCATCGTCGACCTCGTGGAATATCGCCAGGGCGTAGACGATGCTCTTGGTGCCGAGTTTCTCGACGGAGATACCCACCTGCAACTGCTCGGGGAACGACAGTTCGCTCAGGTACCGGCACGACGTCTCGGCGACGACGCCGATGGCAGGCAGATTGCGGATGTCGGTTCCGGTGGAAGACATCAGCCAGGCGTTGACCGCGGTGTCGAAGTACGAGTAGTAGGTCACGTTGTTGACGTGGCCGTAGTGATCGTTGTCGTCCCACCGCGTCGGGACGGGCCAGAGAATGGGAAACTCGCTGATCGACGGGGGCGTTTGCGCTGTGCTCACGGCTTCGACTGTAGTGACGACTTTCGCGAGAGTGAGGGCAGGGTGGTGCCCTGCAGGACGGCACGCACGATCAGTCCCACCAACAGTGCCCAGAATGCCGAACCGATTCCCAGGATACCGACCCCAGATGCGGCGATCAGAAACGTGACCACGGCACCTTCACGTTCACTCGCCTCGCTCAGCGCCGATGTGAGGGCGCCGGCAAGAGTTGCCAGGAGCGCCAGTCCGGCAACAGTTTCCACGACTCCGGCTGGAGCGGCGGCTACCAGAGCGGCCACGGCGGCCGCGCCGGCAGCGAGAACGAGATAGGCCCAGCCTGCGGTGAAGGCAGCGATCCATCGACGTTTGGGATCCGGATGTGCGGTGGGGGCGGCGGCCAGGGCTGCGCTGATCGCCGCGAGGTTGATCGCATGGCCACCGGCCGGAGCGCCGACGATGGTGCCGATACCCGTCACGATCATCGACGGCCGCCAGGGAACGGTGTAGCCGAACGAATTCATCACGGCCACACCGGGAATGTTCTGCGAAGCCATCGTGACGATGTAGAGCGGAATCGCAATGCCGATCATCGCCTGCCAGGTCCACGACGGCGCGGTGAGATCGATGCGGGGAATCATGGCGCCGGCGTCGAGCACTCGATCCGACGTGACGAGGCTGATCCCGATCACGACCGCTGCGGTGAGAAACGCGAGCGGAACCGCCCATCGCTTGGAGAAGCGCTGCGCCGCAAGCCAAACCAGGATGACCGGCGCGACTGCTGCCGGTGCGTCCCGGACGGCGATGATCGGCGCCAGGCACAACGGCATCAGAACTCCGGCGAGCATCGCCTGCGCGAGGGGCGTCGGGATTGCCGAGATGACCCTTCCGAGCGTCGGCCACAGTCCGGTCAGCACGATCGCGATTCCGACGACGATGAATGCTCCGACCGCGGCCGGCCACCCACCCTCGACGGCTCCGGCGCCGGCGAGCAGAGCGGCACCGGGCGTCGACCAGGCCAGGGTGATCGGCATCCGGTACCGGCGTGAGAGCCAGAGCATTCCCAACGCTTGGGTCACACACAGAACCAGCAGTCCGGACGCCGCCTCGGTCGCGTCCGCGCCGACAGCGGCGAGGCCGGTGAGGACCACCGCGAACGAACTGGTGAAGCCGACGAGGGCCGTGACGATGCCTGCGCTCATCGGTTGCGAGTTGCTACGAACGGCTTCCGGTTCGGTGGTTTCTGTGGAGTCCGACATGGTCAGTGATTCTGCCCGACCCGCTCGGGGCACGATTTACCTGTCCGGCCGGATGGGTGAGGTGACCGCTTTGCCGTAGATGAGGTGCGTTTGGGCGTGCCAGACTTCGGGATGCGCGGCGAGGTGGTCGATCAATACTCGCTGTAGATGCGCACTGTCGCGGACCGCGACGTGGAGGAAGAAGTCCTCGGGCCCCGAGACGTTGAAGAGCGCAAGGGTTTCCGGCAACGCGAGCGCGTCGGCTGTGAAGCGGTCGACGGGGTCGCGTCGGTGCGGTCGCAATTGCACGGCGATGATCGCCTGCATCGAGCGGCCCACCGCGGCCGGGTCGACAACCGCATGGATACCGCTGATCGTTCCGTTGGCACGCAGGCGTCGTACGCGCTCGTGGCACGAGGACGTCGCCAGGCCGACACGATCGGCTAGAACCTTGTTGGTGATCGACGCGTCGTTCTGCAATTCGGCCAAAATCTTCCAGTCCACCGGATCCAGAGGCTCATTCTTCGTCATCTGCCGAACTATATCCGGAGTCGTTTTGAAGTTCCCGGATCCAGTTGCACACTCCTGGCATGAACATGTGTCTCGAATCAGCTCGGGTGTGAGGTATTTCGGATGAGTGTCGGTCAATGGCTTGCTTTCGGCTCCCTGCTATCCATCGTCCTGTTCACGCCGGGACCGGATTTTGTCCTGATCCTGCGTCATTCTCTGGCAGATCGACGGACCGGTGCGGTGGTGGCGGCCGGCGTGATTTCGGGGCTCTTCGTTCACACGGCGGCCGCGTCACTGGGCCTTTCCGCACTCGTCGCGACGCGTCCGCAGTTGCTCTCCGCGCTCACTTACGCCGGGGCGGCATATCTGACCTGGCTCGGCATCTCCGCGATCCGAAGTGCATTCAAGGCGCGAGCCTCGGACGAGGGACTTCCGGCAGCGAAAGAACCGATCGCGGTCACCACGGCGTTTCGTTACGGCTTCCTCTCGAACTTGCTGAACCCGAAGGCGTTGTTGTTCTTTCTCGGGCTACTCCCACAATTCATCGAGCCCGGTGAAGGAGCAGGGCTGCGCACACTGATGTTGGCAGGAGCGACGGTGGTCGCCGCGGCGTTGTGGTGGGCGATCGTGGTGGTGATGGCGGCCGGAGCCGGCAAGAAGCTGCGTCGTCCTGGCGTCGGCAAGCGCATCGATGTCGTGACTGGAGTGTTGTTGGTGGGTCTCGGTGCCTTCTTCGGGGTTGCGTGAGAGGTCGTGTCAGGATGGGCTCATGACACTTCCCGTGCTGATCGACGTCCAAGAACTGTCCGCTCTCATCGAGGCCGGAGCTGCGCCGCGATTGCTCGATGTCCGGTGGGCGCTGGGTGATTCGGACGGCGAGCAGCATTTTCGCGACGGACACATTCCCGGTGCGGTATTCGTGAACCTCGACGACGAACTGGCTTCGACGCCGTCGACGGACAAGGGAAGGCACCCGCTGCCTGGACTCGAAGACCTGCAGGAGGCCGCGCGGCGTTGGGGAATCGACGACGGTGATTCGGTGGTGCTCTACGACGCCACCGGCAATACCGCCGCTGCCCGCGGTTGGTGGCTGCTGCGGTGGGCCGGACTCTCGGACGTACGACTCCTCGACGGCGGGTTGCAGGCCTGGGAGTCCGCGGGACTGCCGTTGGCGGCCGGTATCGGCGAGTCCGTCAGCCCGGGCAATGTGACTTTCACCGGAGGCAACATGCCGACCGTCGACATCGACGGCGTCGGCAACTGGACGAGCGAGGGCGGTGTCCTGCTCGACGCCCGAGCCGGGGAGCGGTACCGCGGCGAGGTCGAGCCGATGGATCCCGTCGCGGGTCACATTCCCGGTGCGGTCAGCGCACCGACCGCAGAGAACATCACCGGCGACGGTCGATTCCTGGATGCGGCCGCGTTGCGTGAACGGTTCGCGGGCCTGGGCGTCGGGGACAAGGGGGCGGTGTACTGCGGGTCCGGAGTGACTGCAGCGCACGAGATTGCCGCACTCGCGATCGCCGGGTACGACGCGACCCTGTTTCCGGGCTCGTGGTCGCAGTGGTCGAACGACGGCACTCGCGCTGTCGAAACCGGAGCCTGAGTCAGCCCTTGGCGCGATCGATGAATGACGGCACGAGAAACCACAGTGCTGTGAACATGATAGCGGCGCACGCAGCCAAGATCTTTGCGGCAACTCCGCCGACGGCGACCTCGGCAATCAGCAGGACCGTGCCGGTCATGGAGGCGGCGAGAAAAGCTATGCCGCACAGCGCGAATCGGTTGGCGATGGGCAAGATGTTCTCGCGGTGCCCACGGCGGAAGAGCATACGATGCCACACCGCGGGCGCCATCAGGAACCCGAAGGAGACGGCCACAAGTATCACCGTCACCAAGTGGATGCCGCGGATATACGTCGAGGCCTCCTCGTAGCGTTCGGTGAATGCCACGGCCAGCAAGAAGGCGAACAGGATCTGAACACCCGAGAGTGCAACGCGCAGTTCTTGCAACAACTCGTTGAAATTCCGCGCCAGCTGTTGAGGTGGAGTCTCCCCGGTCTCGTTCACGATGACGTGGTTCCTACGTCCGTGAGTATTCCGACGCTTGCTGGATCTGCTCCGCGCTCGGACGAACGCCGGTGTAGAGCACGAACTGCTCGGCTGCCTGAAGAGCGATGACCGACGCTCCCGTGATCGCCGTCTTCCCGAGTTCGGTCGCCAACGCGATCAGAGGAGTGTTCGCGGGCATCGCGACGACGTCGAAGACTACTTCCGCTGCGCGAACTGCTTCTTCGGGGAACGACAGTGCATCGGCTTCAGCACCGCCGGACATTCCGATCGGGGTCGCATTGATCAGCACACCGGGACGAAGCGGACCGAGTTCGGCCTGCCAGTCGAAGCCGTACTGCTCGGCGAGCGCCGACCCTACTTCCTGGTTGCGGGCGATTACGGTGACGTCGGTGAATCCGGTGTCGCGTACCGCGGCGACGACTGCTTTTGCCATGCCGCCGCTGCCGGCGACAGCGACGGACAGGCTCGTGTCGACGTCGTTGTCACGCAGCAGATCGGCCACCGCCTGATAGTCGGTGTTGTAGGCGTGCAGCACTCCGGACTCGTTGACGATCGTGTTCACGGAGTCGATGGCGCTGGCCGAATCGTGCATGACGTCGATGTGCTCGATGACCTGTTCCTTGAACGGCATCGACACCCCGCAGCCTCGAATCCCGAGTGCTCGGATGCCGCCGATCGCGGCTGGCACGTCTTCGGTGGTGAAGGCTTTGTAGACGAAGTTCAGGCCCAATTCCTCGTAGAGGTAATTGTGAAACCTCGTGCCGATGTTGCTCGGTCGCCCGGAGAGCGACATGCACAGGAGCGTGTCCTTGTTGAGGTCGACGGTCATTGTCCCCACTCTAATCGCGAGTTCGGCGTAGTTCTTGATAGACGAGTGCACCCATCCGGATGTCCCGCAGCGCCGAATGTCGGGTATCCGATCGAAGCACCACTCGCACCGACAGAGCCGAGACGACATGGTCACACAGAACATCGACGAGCACCCGAGCACCGAATCTCGTCCACCGCGTCGTAGATGGGCTGCTCACGCGATCTCCGGGGTCTTGGCCGCGGCTGTCGTCCTGGGCGTCGGTGAACTGGTGGCGCTGCCGATCAACCCGGACGCGTCGCCCTTCTACGCAGTCGGTGCAACCACCGTCGACCGAACCCCGGCGTGGGCTCGCGAGTTCGCGATCGACACCTTCGGCACCAATGACAAGCCGGCGCTGTTCATCGGAATGTCGATATTGATCGTTCTGCTCGGTGCGGTGGCCGGGCTGTTGGAACGGCGACGCCGCCCGATCGGCAGTGTCATCCTCGTTCTTCTGGGCGCGGTTGGTGTGTATGCGGCGATGCAGCGCCCGACTGCCGATGCGATGTACGTGTTCCCGACGCTGGTCGGTGTGGTGGCGGGCGTCGCAACACTGCGTTTGCTGATCACACAGCTGGAGGTGCCGCTCGCGCCGGGCGTCGCCGACTCGTGGTTGCCTCGTCGTCAGTTCCTTCTGCTGGCAGGTGCGGCGTTGGCAGTGGCTGCGGCAGCGGGTGCCGCCGGGAAGTTCGTGGGGCAGAGAATCGCTGGAGCAGTCGCGAATCGTGAAGATTTCGTCGTGCCCACCGCCGCTGACCCGGCGCCGCCGATTCCGGCGGGTGCGGACATCGGGATTGAGGGTGCGTCGACGTACATCACGCCCAACGACGACTTCTATCGCATCGACACCGCTCTCCTCGTTCCGCAATTGACGACGGACTCATGGGAACTGCGGATTCACGGCATGGTCGACCGCGAGATGACGTTGTCGTTCGACGACCTGGTGGCGCGAACGCCCATCGAGCGGGTCATCACGCTGACGTGTGTTTCCAACGAGGTGGGTGGTGTCCTGGCTGGGAACGCGAAGTGGATCGGTTATCCCATGAAGGACCTGCTCGACGAAGTCGGTGTCCATCCCGACGCGGACATGCTTCTCTCGACCAGCGTCGACGGCTTCACGGTCGGCACTCCCGTCGAGATAGTCACCGATGGTCGTGACGCGATTCTCGCCGTGGCGATGAACGGTGAGCCGTTGCCGTTCGAGCACGGTTACCCCGTTCGGCAGGTGGTTCCCGGCCTGTACGGTTTCGTCTCCGCCACCAAATGGGTGACGGAGTGGGAACTCACGCGTTTCGACAAGGTCGAGGCCTATTGGACCCAGCGCGGTTGGGGTGCGCAGGCACCGATCAAGACGTCGTCGCGTATCGAGGTACCGGCAGCTCTGGCGCCGATCGAGCCGGGCCAGGTGCTGGTGGCGGGAACTGCCTGGGCCCAGCATCGTGGAATCGAGAAGGTCGAGGTTCGCGTGGACAACGGCGAATGGCAACCGGCGACACTGGCGCAGGAGTACTCGATCGACACCTGGCGGCAATGGTCGTGGATGTGGGATGCAGGCTCAGGTTTGCACACCGTGCAGGTCAGGGCGACGGATTTGGACGGGAACGTTCAGGTGGAAGAGCGCACTCCGCCGATTCCCGGTGGCGCCACGGGATGGCATACGAGGTCGTTCACGGTGAAGTGACAGGTAGATCCGAATGGGATTCGGTATACAGGCGGACGACGCACTGGGCCATCCATCCGGCGATCAGCGTTCTCAGGCCGAAGTCGAAGGTGTCGTCGGTTCGCAGTGGGGTCGTGGCCTCACGGGTGCTCTCGCTCGGGTTCGAGGATTGAGTCCACGCGACATCCGGCGTCGACAGCTTGACGACTGATCCGAGGACCAAACTGTCCAGCGTGGAAATTGCGTGACGAGTGTCGATCGGATCGAACCCGCCATCCGAAAATGCTTGGACCAGTGCGGTATCGATATCGAAAGTCACCTCGGTGCGGACGCTTCGCGTCATGAGCAGCGGGATGAGACGCCAATGCTCGACCGCAGCTCGGCGATAGGCCCACCCCCACGCGCTGACCCGCTCGCTCCATCCTGCGGGTGGTTGCGGGACCGAGATCGACGACATCACGCGGATGCGCATGAGTTCGACGATCTCGGATCGACCCGAAACGTGTGTGTAGAGCGAAGACGGAGTCACGTTCAATTGCTTGGCGATTCCGGGCATGGTGAAGTCACCGGTCGCGTCGACAGCATCCAGGGCCGCGTCGGTGATGTTGCCCGTGGACAGTATCGGCTGGGTGGGGCGCGGCATCGATTCTCCTGGTGAGGGATTCGTCGGCAATCTCGGACTCGATCGATTGATGACAACTCCTTGATTTCAGGAGCCGACATGCATCATACTAACCGAACCCTATTCGGTATGTCGGCGGATTCTTCCGGCGATCGGTACACGTCGGAGGAACATTCAATATGTCTGTCGTATGGCTGACCGGTGCAACGATCATCGACGGTACGGGAGCCGAACCGATCGAGAACTGTGCTGTTGCTGTGGAAAGCGGACGCATCAGTGCGATCGGTGGCACGCCGCCCGAGGGGGTAGAGGTGTTGGACTGCACCGGGTTGACGATCACGCCCGGACTGATCGACGCACACGTTCATCTCGGTGGATCGAGTGATCTCGCCCCGAGCCTGCGGCGTCAGATATCGGTAGCCGAACTGGCCGCAGACATGTTCGCGACCTGCGCGTCTACTCTCGACGGGGGATTCACCACGGTTCGTGACTGCGGCGGAATCGACGGTGGACTCGCCGGAGTTGTCGCCTCGGGCAAGATTCCGGGGCCGCGGATCATTCAGTGTGGCCCGATCCAATGCCAGACCGGCGGACACGGACACCTGGCGGCCGAGTGGGAGCCGACTTCGGACTGGTCCGATCACGACATCCCCGGATTGCGTTGTATGTCTCTGCTTTCCGACGGCCCGCACGAAATGCGAAAGAACGTTCGTGAGACGTTCCGCAGAGGTGCCGACTTCCTCAAACTGTGCGTCACCGGGGGAGTGGTATCCACTCATGACAAGCTCACCGACACGCAGTTCACGGTCGACGAGATCGGAGTTGCCGTCGAGGAAGCCAATGCGCGCGGTACGTATGTCACGGTGCACGCTCACAACAACGAGGGAATCCGGAACGCGGTTACCGCCGGCGCGAAATGCGTCGAGCACGGTTCCGACATCGACGACGAGACGGCCAAGTTGATGGCCGAGCACGACGTCGCTTTGGTGCCGACCTTGGCTGTGGTGCAGGCGCTCTCGGACAGCGCGGCGTCAGCGGGTCTACCCGAATCGATTTCGGCGCGCATCGGCCAGATGATGCAGGGGCAGATCGACGGACTCCTCGCCGCTCGAAATGCCGGCGTCAGAGTGGGATTGGGATCGGACCTTATCGGTACCGATCAAACAGGTCGGGGGATGGAGCTTGTCCTGCGCGCCAAGGTCGAAACCCCGATGGACGCATTGGTTTCCGCTACCCGGATCAACGCCGACATTCTCGGCATCGCCGACGAGGTCGGCACCATCGAAGTCGGCAAGTTCGCCGACCTCGTTGCCTTCCGCGGCAATCCGTTGACGGATCCGTCCATCTTCGCTGATCGTGAGCGCATCGCACTCGTCGTTCAGAGCGGTCGAGTGGTGAAGGACGGCCGGTAGCTCAACAGCGAGTGGCGAGTTCTGTCAACGCCGAGTGATCCGCCCGGCTGACCGGTAAGCCATAGGAAATCGCGACGGTCAAGTACTTGCCTGCGTAGAAACATCGGTACGCAGGATTGGGCGGCAACCAGTCGCTGGGCGTGCTGTCGCCTTTCGACTGGTTGTCGGGGCCGTTGACGGCCAACAGGTTCAGTGACGTGTCGTTCGCGAACCTCATCCGAAGCTCGGGCGTCCAGGAGTTCGCGCCGAAGTCCCAGGCCGCGGCGAGTGGGAAGACGTGGTCGATCTGGACGGACTTGGCCCGGCTTCGTTCGAATTCGACGCGGTCACCGGAGTACGGGTCGGTCATCACGCCGGACAATACGAGGCAGTCACGTGTTCCCGGTTTGAACACCACGTCCGATAGATCGTGGGCCAGAACGTTGTTGCGGGTATCGCACCCGTCGTGGCCACCTGGTGCGTCCTGGTCGTCGGACCACGCGGGGCCGAAGACGCAGGCCTCGCCGTTACCGCAGCCGCGCTCGTATCCACCCGGATGTGGTCGGTTGTCGACGACCGCGGTCCGGGACAGGAGCTCCTCCAGTTCCGATCGAGTCGGGCTGCCCGGGGCAGAATCGAGACGCGCGTTCCCGAACCATCCGCAGGAGGCAACGAGACATACGAGCACGAGCGTTGCAAGGATCGCAGTCAACCGTGCAACCACCTGTGCCCCCGCCCGTCGTAGACGGTGATTGAACCATCGGCGTCCGACAGAGATCAGCCGAACTCGATTACCACCTTGCCGGCAGCATGGCCGTCTTCGACTGCAGCGAGCGCTTCCCCGGCGCGGGAGAACGGGTAGCGGCCGGACACGGAAGGGTCGAGGGTCCCGTCGCTCACGAGCGCCGCGACCTCCGTGAATACTGCTGTGGTCCTTCGGCGTTCGACACCACCGCCGCCGAGTCGGCTCGCCGCCAGGGGATCGGCGATGCTCAGGATGGGCGCACCCGGTCGGGTGAGCGCAGCACCGCGAGCGAGAGTGTCCCCGCCGACAAGGTCGAAAACCGCGTCCACTCCGCCTGAGGACAGCGCGGACACTTCGTCTGCGAATCCGTCTCCCGACTCGACCCAGCGTGCTCCCGCGTCCTCGATCGCGGTTCTCTTGGATTCGCTCGCGACACCGATCACGTTGACACCCTGTGCCAATGCAAGCACGATGGTGCTGCGGCCGACGCCGCCACCCGCGCCGAGGAGCAGGAGTGTTGCCCCGGGCTTCAGTCCGAGGCCGTGGAGCGCGTCGTAGGCCGTCCCCGCCGCAACCGTCAACACCGCGGCATCCGCCCACGACACGGCAGGCGGCTTGTGTGCTGTCGACGAGACGTTGAGCATGGTCGACTCGGCGTAGCCGCCGAAGCCGGTCGCGGTAGCGCCGAACACTTCGTCGCCGACCTCGAACTCGGTGACCCGCGGACCCACTCCGATGACAACACCGGACACTTCGCGGCCCAGAACCGCAGGCAGCGTCACTGGCACGGTGTCTTTCCGCGTACCAGCGCGAACCTTCCAATCGGCTGGATTGACGCCCGCAGCTCGGACCGACACCAGCAGTTGTCCAGCACCGGGCGGTGGGAGGGTGACGTCGAAGTAGGACTGTGTGTCGGGGCCGCCGTACTCGGTGAAGCCGTATGCCGTCGTCATGCCTGCCAGCCTATTGCCCCGGCATGCCGGAAGGGCGGTCTGGAAGGGTGGTGACGAACAGCGGTGTCGGTGGCACCTGATTGGATGGTCGGATGCTGCATGGACTCTGGTCACCGGGATCGGGGCTCAAACTGTGGGTCGACGGGCACGACGGTGCCGGGACCGACGATCCCCGTGATCCGGTCAGTGCTGTCCTGCACCGCAAGTTCCGTCATCGTGTCAACGTCCCCATGCCGCCTGTGCCTGGCGGGCCTTTGCAGAGTGAGTACGCAGCCGTTGCGTTGGCACCACCGGACGCGGTCGATCTCCTGCTGCGGTTCAAGGCTGATGACCAGCGAATCGCGGGCGACCTGCATTTTCTCGTGCACGTGGCGCGAGGAATCGACCGCTGGGTTCGTGCCGGGCGGGTGGTGCCGGCGCTGACGCGGGCCGAAGGAAGTTGGTGGCCACGCTGGCAGTTGTCGGTGGGGGAACGCCAGCGCGCGTGGATCGGTGAACTGGTCGTGGCCATGCCACCGGTACAGCGGGCCGTCGGCTCGCCGAGGGCGATGATCGAAGACATCACCAACGAACTCACGGACCCGATCGTCCGCCGTGTTCTCGGTGGCTCGGTGCCGGCGGTGCAGACCTCGCTCTGGCAGGCCGTGTTGTCCGGGGACCCTTTCGACGACGTGTCGGTACGAGCGGCCGAGGGACTCGCCGAATGGGGATCCACGTTCACCGCCGGAGAGCCGGACCTGGTTCTGCGGCTGATCGAGCCGGAACTCGACGACAATTCCGATCCGGACGACGATGCGCTGTGGCGTCTGCAGGTGTGCCTGCGTCCCGAAGGCGAAGCGCCCGAGCGTGTTCGACTGCACCGGGCCGACCCTAAACGCATCCAGCTCGGCAGTCGGAAGCTCGAAGAGGCGATCAAGGCGTACCCACGTTTTCGCGACGTGCCGCGCGACGAAGACAGTCTCGATCTGTTGCTGCCCACGCCGGTCGTGATGGACCTGGTCGGACACGGCGCGATTGTCTTGCGAGAGCGGGGAATCACGCTGCTGCTTCCCCGCGCCTGGAACGTGGTGTCTCCTTCGCTGCGTGTGCGGGTGACCTCGGCGTCGTCTCCGATCGTTGCGGAGAATCGCACGGTCGGTATGGATCAATTGCTGGAATACGATTGGGAATTGGCGCTCGGAGACAAGGTGCTCACCGCCGAGGAAATGACCCGACTCGTCGACGCGAAGTCCGATCTGGTCCAGTTGCGCGGCGAGTGGGTGCAGGCAGACAAAGACGTACTGGCCCGCGCGGCTCGTTTTGTCAGTCAGCGGCATTCGAGCGGGGATCGAGCGATTGTCGATTTGATCAAGGACTTGATTGCCGACGACCTCAAAGACCTACCGGTCGAGGAAGTGAAGGCGACCGGATGGGCATCCGCACTACTCGACCAGTCGGTGGCCCCGCGGCAGGTCGCGGTGCCGTCGACGGTCAACGCGACCTTGCGTCCGTATCAACGACGCGGTCTCGACTGGTTGGCCTACATGAGTGCACTCGGTCTCGGCGCGGTTTTGGCCGACGACATGGGGCTGGGGAAGACGCTGCAATTGTTGGCGTTACTTGCCCATGAGAAGTCCAAGACGGCAACACTTTTGGTGTGTCCGATGTCAATCGTGGGAAACTGGCAGCGTGAAGCGGCGCGATTTGTGCCGAGCCTGCGCGTCTACGTTCATCACGGTTCGGACCGCGCTACCGGGACGGAGCTTGAACACGCTGTTCGTGAGAGTGATCTGGTGATCACCACCTACGCGCTCATGACCCGCGACGTCGCGGCCCTCAAGGAACTCGACTGGCGGCGCGTAGTGCTCGACGAGGCTCAACACATCAAGAACGCCAAGACATCTCAGGCGAGAGCTGCTCGCAGCATCCCCGCGGATCATCGCGTTGCTCTGACCGGAACGCCGGTGGAGAACCGACTGGACGAGTTGCGGTCCATCCTCGATTTTGCCAATCGCGGTGTACTCGGCTCGGAGCAGATGTTCCGCAAACGGTTCGTCGTACCGATCGAGCGGGAAAAGGATCAACTTGCCGTCTCGCGACTGCGCGCCGTCACGTCCCCCTTTGTGCTGCGGCGCGTGAAGACCGATCCCGCCGTGATCGCGGATCTCCCGGAGAAGTTGGAGATGACGGTTCGAGCGAATCTCAGTGAGGAACAGGCCGCGTTGTACCGCGCGGTGGTGGACGAGATGATGGCGCAGATCAAGGGGACGGAAGGTATGAAGCGTAAGGGCGCCGTCCTGTCTGCGCTGACCAAACTCAAACAGGTATGCAATCATCCGGCGCACTTCCTGCGCGACGGATCGCCGGTGATGCGACGTGGGCAACACCGTTCGGGAAAGCTCGGACTGGTCGAGGACATCGTCGAGTCGGTCACCGGCGACGACGAGAAGGTTCTGTTGTTCACACAGTTTCGTGAGTTCGGCGAGTTGGTGGTGCCGTACCTGGCAGACCGGTTCACCACCGAAGTTCCGTTCCTCCACGGCGGAGTGTCGAAAGCCGGGCGCGACGCCATGGTCGAGGCGTTCCAAGGTGAAGACGGCCCGCCCATCATGGTGCTCTCGCTCAAGGCCGGCGGCACGGGCCTGAATCTCACAGCGGCCAACCATGTGGTTCACCTCGACAGATGGTGGAACCCCGCGGTGGAGAACCAGGCGACGGACCGTGTCTTCCGCATCGGTCAGAGAAAGAACGTGCAGGTCCGCAAGATGGTGTGCGTCGGAACCTTGGAAGAGCGAATCGACACGATGATCGCGAGTAAAAGTGAACTCGCCGAACTTGCAGTCGGGACCGGTGAGAACTGGGTGACGGAGATGAGCGTCGAGCAATTGGACGAGTTGTTGCGACTCGGCGACGACGCGGTGGGCGAATGAGTCCGCGCGGTAAGGGTCCCGATTTCAGCGAGTACACCGGGCCTCGGCGGCGGGCACCCGCGCCGGTCAAGCCTCGTCCAGCGTTCGGGAGGACGTTCTGGGGCAAGGCTTTTGTCCGCGTCGTCGAAGAGATCGGCGACAAACCTCGCGTCACGCGTGGGCGTACGTATGCGCGTTCGGGTCAGGTCTTGGCGCTCGACATCGAACCAGGAGTGGTGACGGCCGAGGTTCAGGGCAGCCAACTTCAGCCGTTCGTTTCCACGCTGTCGATCGACACCCTCGATCAATCGGATATCGACGACATCATCACCAAGATCCGCCGAGTGCCGGGAAGCCTTGCCGCACTGGTGTCCGGCACTGTCCCGGACATGCTTGCCGCCCAACTGATACCGGACGGCCCGTCGGCTTTCCGCTTCGACTGCACCTGCCCCGATGACGGGTGGCCGTGCAAACACGCTGCGGCCGTGGCGTTCTTGACCGCCGAGCGGATCGACACCGATCCGCTGAGGTTGCTGAGACTTCGCGGGGTCGACCTTGAGCAGTTGATCGGGGGAGTGGAAGACGAGTCGACCGTTGCGGTGGACGTCGAGAATTGGTTCGGAATCGCGGCTGCCCTGCCGGCGCTACCGAAGGTGCCTTTTCGTGCGGCGATCGACGATCTGGATATCCGGCGGTTGCGCGAGGTGGTTGCGGCACTGGGATTGGACATGGCTCAGCAGAACGTCGCCTTGGATGAAATACGGTCCATCTACCGACGGTTGGACGGTTGAAATCGGACAACTCCGGACTGGTGCTAGTTTCCTGTCGTGAATTCCAGTATCGTTTATTGGACCGGTCCGGTCGGGACCTGCCTGCGATTTCATATCGTTGGCGAATAGACGACTATTCATTTCTCGGAGGGACAGTCGCTGTGATGCCCGTTCATTTGCGCGACAGCGCAATACCCAAACACGAACAGTTGCGCACCATTCTCCTGCGCAAGTGCACCCAAGAACTCCAGCCTGGCGACTTGATGACCAGTGAGCGAAACCTGATGCAGGACTACGGCGTCAGTCGGATCACCGTTCGCGAGGCCATCGGACAACTGGTAAATGACGGACACCTCGTTCGCGTGCGTGGCAAGGGCACCTTCGTTGCGCACCGTGCCGTCCAGTCCAAGCTGCACCTTGCGTCCTTCACCGAGGAAATGCGCGCCCAGGGGCATCACCCCACGACAGTGGTCCTGGTCAGCGAGCAGGGGCCGGTCCCCGAAAGCACTGCTGCCGCACTGAATATGCGACCGGGTTCCGATGGTTACCACGTCAAGCGCTTGCGCCTCGCCGACGGCGAGCCCGTGAGCGTGGACGACGGCTGGTTCAATCCCGAACTGTTGCCGGGTCTACTCGACATGGACTTGACGGGTTCGATCTACCGAGCGACCGCCGACAAGTACGACAAGCCGATCGATCGGGCCGAACAGACGGTCAGTGCAGACGGTGCGAGTACGGAGATCGCGACTCTCCTCGGTACTCGTAAAGGCGCCCCGGTTCTGTACTTCGATCGAGTGTCGTTCAGCGAGATCGCACCGGTCGAGCACACTCGAAGTTGGTACCGATCCGACCGCTACCAGTTACAGATGGAAGTCCAGGGCCAAGCGCGGCCCAAGACACGCGGCGACCAGTAGTCATCGTTCGAAACGAAAGGGCGGGCACACCTTCCGGTGTGCCCGCCCTTTGTGTTACGCCGACCAGTCGAACAGAGTGTCGCCGGTGGCGACGCCTCTACCGACGGAAGGGGATTCGACGGTGTCCGGTTTGGAATCCATCACGACTACCGGGCAGATCGCCGAGTAACCGGTCGTGTCGATGTGCGCTGGATCGAAGCTGACGACGGGATCACCGGCATTGACGGTGTCACCCTCGGCGGCGATGAGGGTGAATCCGTCGCCTTCGAGTTTGACCGTGTCGATGCCGATGTGGACCAGCACGCCCGTGGCCTTCTCGCCGAAGATCACAAATGCGTGAGGGTGAAGTTTCAGGATCTTTCCGCTGATCGGCGCCACGACCGTGAGCGGGCCCTGACCGCGAGCGGGTTCGATCGCGACGCCCGAGCCGACCATCTGCTGAGCGAACACCGGGTCCGGTACGTCGGCAAGTGCGACGACCCGGCCGGGCAGCGGGGCGAGGACGACCGTCACAGGATGTCCTCGATGTCCTCGGCAAGGGTGTCGGCCTCGGGCCCGACGATGACCTGGACAACCGTTCCGGCCTTGAGTACGCCGTGTGCGCCGGCAGCCTTGAGAGCGGACTCGTTCACCTTCGCTCCGTCCTTGACCTCGGTACGCAGGCGGGTGATGCAAGCCTCGATCTCGACGATGTTCTCTGCGCCGCCGAGGCCCTTGATGATTGCTTCCGCTTTCGACATTTGCTGCTCCTGATTGTCGGGTTGGTCGTGATCGTTGAACGGTCGTACAGGTGGGCTGACTAGTTGCTGGTCAAGGCTATCCCGGTTACGTATGTCACATTTGGGTGTTGACAACTCGCCTCCACCAGGTAAAACTACAACTGGTTATGACCGGACAGTACCCGTTGGAAGTCCGGCTCCACAACAGTTTCGACAAAACGGTTTTGCCCTCACTTGCGAGCAAGAACCGTGACCTGCATTTTCACGAAACCTGCACGTGTACGACACCCGAATTTCCAGAACCAGCGGCCGATCGCGACGCGGCCCGGCGAACGAAGAAGGTCCTTGATGACTCTCGAAGACACCCCGAAGAAGGAATCGAAAGTGTTCGCCGGGGTTCAACGCCTCGGCCGAAGCTTGATGCTTCCGATCGCCGTTCTGCCGGCTGCGGGAATCTTGCTCCGCCTCGGCCAGGACGATCTGCTCGGGCGATTCAGTTCGATGCACAGCGCTGCGGCAGTGATCTCTGCGGCAGGACAAGCAGTCTTCACGTGGCTGCCGCTGATCTTCGCGGTCGGTATCGCGATCGGCTGGGCCAAGAAGGCCGACGGCTCGACTGCCTTGGCCGCCGTCGTCGGCTACATGGTGATCGACGGTGTGTTCAAGGCGATGTCGCCGATCGTCCTCGAAGGGAAGACGGACCCGAACGGGGATCAATCCCTGATCAACTACGGTGTGCTCGCCGGCATCGTGATGGGCTTGCTGTCGGCGATCTTGTGGCAGCGATTCTATCGAACAAAACTTCCCGATTATCTCGGATTCTTCAACGGGCGCAGGCTCGTTCCCATTCTGACAGCGATCACCGGTCTTGTCGTCGGTGTCCTGATGGCATTCGTGTACCCCTTGTTCAACTCCGGCCTCAACTGGGTCGGTGAAGCAGTTGCTTCCAATACCGTTGTGGGCGGCGGCATTTACGGCGCAGCGAACCGTCTCCTGATCCCCACCGGCTTGCACCACATCTTGAACTCCGCCGTGTGGTTCCTGATCGGCGACTACCAGGACGCGAGCGGTCAGATCGTTCGCGGTGACCTCAACCGGTTCTTCGCCGGTGACCCCTCCGCCGGTACGTTCATGACCGGCTTCTTCCCGATCATGATGTTCGCCCTCCCCGCTGCGGCCTTCGCAATCTGGCGCAACGCCAAGCCTTCTCAGAAGAAGCTCGTCGGCGGCATCATGCTCTCCACCGGCCTGACCGCCTTCCTCACCGGTATCACCGAGCCGCTCGAATTCTCCTTCATGTTCGTCGCGTGGCCCCTGTACGTCATCCACTCGCTCCTGACCGGAACGTCGATGGCCTTGGTCAATGCGCTGGGGATTCACGACGGATTCACGTTCTCCGCAGGCTTCTTCGACTACGTGTTGAACTTCGGCAAGGCAACCAACGCATGGATGTTGATCCCGATCGGACTCGGCTACGCCGTGATCTACTACTTCCTTTTCAGCTTCGTCATCAAGAAGTGGAATCTGCGCACGCCGGGACGAGAAGAAGAGGTCGAGGTGGCCGCAGGTGAGCCCGACCCCGCGCTGCTCGAGGCCGAACTGGCGCTGGCTGCCGAAGGTGACAGCCGCACCGACGCCCCGCTCGTCGCCGAACTGGAAAACAAGCTCGACAAGGAACTGGAAGGACGCTGAACATGGCGATCGCAACCACGACAATCGGATCCCGCGTCGGACTCCACGCACGACCCGCAGCGCTCTTCGCGCGCGCCGCAGCCGATCTACCGGTAGACGTCACCATTGCGCTCGGCGACGGCGAACCCGTCGATGCCTCCAGCATGTTGTCTGTCATGACTCTCGGTGCCGCATTCGGGGATTCGGTGACCTTGCGTGCCGACGGTGACGGCGCCGATGCTGCGCTCGGTTCGCTCGCAGAGCTTCTCGCATCCGAACTGGACGAAGCCTGATGACGGCGAGTGTGGACAACCGCATCGCGGGTATCGGAGTGAGCGCGGGTTCGGTCTGTGCGCCGTGGTTGCGATTCTCCACGCCTGAGCCGACCTCGGCGTCGGACCCGATCACGGGCAGCCCCGAGGCGGAGCTGATCAGGATCCGTGAGGCACTGGACGCCGTCGCGGAGGAACTGCTCTCGCGTGCAAAGACAGTCGAGGGCGTCTCCGCGGAGATTCTGACGACGTCGGCTGCGATGGCGCGCGATGCGGGCATCGTGAAGGCGGCCAAGGCGAACCTGGAATCCGGGCTGCCGACCGCCCACGCCGTCGCAGTTGCCTTCGACGCATTCTGCGAAAAGCTCACGGCGCTCGGCGGGTACATGGCCGAACGGTCAACCGATCTGCGCGATCTCGGGCAGCGAGCCGTAGCCGTTCTTCGAGGGGAGCCGATGCCCGGAATCCCCACCCCCGGTCACGCGTACATCCTGGTGGCGCGCGACCTCGCGCCGGCGGATACAGCGACGCTTGGCAACAGTGACGTGGTCGGACTGTTGACTTCGGAAGGAGGTCCGACCAGCCATACGGCGATCTTGGCGAAGTCGCTCGGAATCCCGGCCGTCGTCAACTGCTCGGGAACCGATCAGCTGACGGAGGGGAAACTCCTCATCCTCGACGGCACCACCGGGACGGTCACCATCGATCCCTCGGCAGAAATGCGCGAGCGCGCTGTCCTCGAAGCATCGTTCGTGGCAGAGCAGTCGGCTTCGGCACATGGCCCAGGACGCACGCGTGACGGGTTCGCGGTGAGGTTGTCGGCCAACATCGGAACCCTCGAGGACGCTGCGCGGGCCGGGGCGGCCGATTGTGAGGGCGTCGGATTGTTCCGTACGGAATTCTCGTACCTCGGGCGCCACGACGCACCTTCGGTGGAGGAGCAAGCACAGACATACGCGTCGGTGCTCGGGCACTTCGCCGGCGAGAAGGTAGTGGTCCGCACTCTCGATTCGGGTTCGGACAAGCCGTTGCCGTTTCTCGATCTCGGGGTCGAGGAGAACCCGGCCCTTGGTATCCGCGGGCTCCGTGTCGGCACGGTCTATCCCGACACGCTCATCAGTCAGCTCGACGCTCTTGCTGCCGCAGGAAACACGTCTGGCGCCGAGTTGTGGGTCATGGCGCCGATGGTGGCCACGGCCGACGAAGCGAAAGACTTTGCAGAACTTGCGCGTTCGCGGGGGATCGGCAAGGTGGGAGCGATGATCGAGATTCCGGCCGCAGCTTTGCGGGCGAGAGACCTCCTGGAGCATCTCGATTTCGTCAGTATCGGCACCAATGATCTGAGCCAGTACACCTGCGCGGTGGATCGTATGGCCGGGAGCTTGGCGCAATTACTCGATCCGTGGCAACCGGCGGTCCTCGATCTGATCGCGATGGTCGGTCAGGCGGGCGCCGACGCCGGGAAACCGGTCGGTGTGTGCGGTGAATCCGCGTCGGATCCGCTGTTGGCGCCGGTTCTGGTCGGTTTGGGCATCACGAGCCTGTCGATGTCGGTCCCCGCGTTGGGTGCCGTTCGCGCGCAACTGGCCTCTCTCGACCTGGCGGTGTGCAAGGACATGGCCGCGGCGGCACGGGGCGCACGAAACCCGATCGAGGGTAGAGCGGCCGTCGCCCGGATTCGCGAGTCCGTATGAGTACGCCAGGCTCGGGCGCTGTAGACGATCCGATCGTGTTGCGGGGAACGGTGATCGGCGCTCCGATCGGGAAGATTCACGACGGGGTTGTCGTCGTGGACGGCGAGAAGATCAGCTGGGTCGGCTCGGCTGCGGACTACGTGGCGTCCGCACCGGTCGTGGCTATTCCGGATCGGACCGACGCTGTGATCATGCCTGGGCTGATCGATGTACACAGTCACGGCGCAGCGGGTGCCGGTTTCCCGAACACCGACGCCGAGGGAGCGAGTCGCGCGGCGGCGCACCATTGCGAGCACGGCACGACCGGGATGTTGGCCAGCCTTGTTTCCGCGCCGCGCGCAGATCTGGTGCGACAAGCAACGATGCTCGCCGATCTGGTCGAACGCGGAGAACTTCTGGGTATTCACCTCGAGGGGCCGTTCATCAACGGCGTCCGCTGCGGTGCCCAGGATCCGGCGGCGATCATTCCCGGCGATCCGGTTCTGCTCGAAGCCGTGTGTGACGCCGCACGGGGGACCGTACGGTCCATGACTCTGGCGCCCGAGACCGAGAACTTCGAAGAGTTGCTCGCGATCATGCGTCATCGCAACATCGTGCCGAGTTTCGGTCACACAGATGCGGATGCGGCAACGACGTCGGCGCGCATCGGTGCTGCAGTGCACGGGGATTGGGCCGGTCAGATCAGCGCGACCCACCTCTTCAACGGGATGCCGCCGCTGCATCATCGATCACCGGGGCCCGTCGCAGCGTGCCTGGCGGCTGCCGCGAGAGGCGAGATGGTGGTGGAACTGATCGCTGACGGTGTGCATCTTGCACCCGAGACCGTGTCGATGGTCTTCGATGCTGTCGGCCCGGACCAGATCGCCTTGGTCAGTGATTCCATGGCCGCCGCCGGAATGGACGACGGCGACTACCAACTCGGTGCCCTCGACGTCACGGTTCACGGGGGAGTCGCACGGCTCGCGACAATCGACGGCTCGGCCGGCGCGATCGCAGGAGGAACCGCGAGGCTGCTCGACGTACTGCGCAGCACCGTCTTCGACGGCGGAGTTGCGATGGAAGACGCTGTCGCAGCGGCAACTCGGAGCCCAGCGCGGTTGCTGGGGCTTGGCGACCTGATCGGAACGCTGGCCGTGGGCTGCCGAGCCGACATCCTGGTCACCGATCGTCAATTGCGCCTGGGGCGTGTACTACTCGGCGGAAAAGCCGCCGGAAAGGAACAATCATGGAAATCGTAATTCAGCCGACACCCGCGGAGGTCGACTCGACCGTCGCGGACATCGTCGAAGGATATGTCAGAGCCGGGGCGACGACGCTTGGGCTTGCAACGGGGTCGTCGCCGATCGGAACCTATCGTGAATTGGCAGCGCGGCATCGCGACGCCGAACTCGACTTCTCGCTGGCCCGGGCATTCCTGCTCGACGAGTACCTCGGATTGCCGAAACGCCATCCGCAGTCGTACTACTCGGTGATTCGGGCGGAGTTCGTCGATCACGTCAACCTGGATCCGGCGATGGTGTCCAGCCCCAACGGTGAAGCGCCGTGCCCGGAGCAGGAGATCGCCCGGTACGACCAGAGCATCGCGGCGGCCGGGGGAGTGGACGTGCAGTTGCTCGGCATCGGTACCGACGGCCACATCGGCTTCAACGAGCCCGGATCGTCGTTGACCTCGAGAACCCGCGTGAAGACGCTGACCGAGCAGACCCGGATCGACAACGCACGCTTCTTCGACGGCGTGGACGACGTCCCACACCACGTGCTCACCCAAGGGCTCGGAACCATCAGCGATGCACGGCATCTGGTGATGATCGCGACCGGCGAAGGGAAGGCCGATGCGATCGCCGCCGCCGTCGAAGGTCCGTTGTCTGCGTTCTGCCCGGCCTCGGTCATGCAATTGCATCGCCATGTCACCGTCGTCATCGACGAAGCTGCGGCCAGCTCGCTCAAACTTGCCGACTACTACCGGTATGCGCTCGAACACAAGCCGTCGTGGCAGTCCTTCTGACATGACGGTTCTGGAGCTGGCTGTGCAGGACGTGCGGGGGGCGAGGATCGCGCGTTCGGTAGGAGCGACTCGAGTCGAGTTGTGTGCGGCACTCGGCCCGACGGGGGGATTGACGCCCAGCATCGGAGTGATCGAGGCTGCGTCGGAAGTGGGGATCGCGGTTCACCCGCTGATTCGTCCGCGCGCCGGAGGTTTCGTGTTCTCACCCGACGAAGTGTGGGTGATGGAGCACGACGTACGTGCTGCCGTGGCCGGAGGAGCTTCCGGCATCGTGATCGGTGCGCTGACAGAAGACAATACGATCGACACCGTCGTGCTGCGTCGCATCATCGGATGCATGGACCGTGCGCGGGTCGAGGTGACGGTACATCGTGCGATGGACGTGGTGGCCGACCGTCTGACCGCGCTGGACGAACTGATCGAGTTGGGCGTGACCCGCGTGCTGACGTCCGGGGGTGCGGATACCTGCAGTGAGGGTCTCGACGAGATCGGTCGAATGGTCGAACATGCCGCGGGCCGGATCCAGATCATGGCCGGTGGCGGAATCACCGTCGACGACATCCCGGCAATCGCTGCCGTCGGCGTCGATGCGGTGCATCTCTCGGCACGCAAGGTCGTCGCGGTGTCCGGCGGCCCTGGCGGGGGATCGGATGGCTACGACGTCACCGATGCCGACGTCGCGCAGGATGCGGCGTCAGCGCTCCGCGCTGTGAGTGCTTAGAGAGCCCTGGGACTCCTTAACCACTCACGGCCGTTCGGCTCTAGACATACATGGACATCCAACTATAGGATGGTAGACATATTCACTGCTGCCTCCTGGGCGGTCCATACGAGCAAGGAACGGGTTAGCACAATGGTTGAAAATGCGACGGTTCACGAGTTGACGCACTTCGTCGGTGGCAAGCGTGTTCCCGGGACATCTGATCGATTTGCGGACGTGTTCGATCCCAACACCGGCAAGGTGCAGGCCCGCGTCCCCCTCGCGAGCAAGGCCGAGACCGAAGCCATCATCGCCAATGCCGAAGAGGCGCAGCTGGTGTGGGCGGCGTTCAACCCGCAGAAGCGCGCCCGTGTGCTGATGAAGTTCCTCCAGCTCGCTCAGGCCGAGATGGATTCTCTGGCGCGCCTCCTTTCGTCCGAGCACGGCAAGACCGTCGCCGACGCCAAGGGTGACATTCAGCGTGGCCTCGAGGTCATCGAATTCGCCGTCGGCGCTCCGCACCTGCTCAAGGGCGAATTCACCGAGAGTGCCGGCACCGGTATCGACGTGTACTCCATGCGTCAGCCGCTGGGCGTCGTTGCCGGCATCACGCCATTCAACTTCCCCGCGATGATCCCGCTGTGGAAGGCCGGCCCGGCCCTCGCCGCCGGTAACGCCTTCATTCTCAAGCCCTCCGAGCGTGACCCCTCCGTCCCGCTGCGCCTGGCTGAACTGTTCCTCGAAGCAGGCCTGCCGGCGGGCGTGTTCAACGTCGTCAACGGTGACAAGGAAGTTGTCGACGTCCTGCTCACCGACGATCGCATCAAGGCCGTCGGCTTCGTCGGCTCCACGCCGATCGCTCAGTACATCTACGAGACGGCCGCAGCTCACGGAAAGCGCGCACAGTGCTTCGGCGGCGCCAAGAACCACGCGATCGTCATGCCGGACGCCGACCTCGACGAGGTTGCCGACGCACTGATCGGTGCAGGCTACGGCAGTGCCGGTGAGCGTTGCATGGCCATCTCGGTTGCCGTTCCCGTCGGCGAGGAGACCGCGGACGCTCTTGTCGCGAAGCTGAAGGAGCGCGTCGCGAAGCTCAAGATCGGTCGCAGTGACGACGAAGGTGTCGATTTCGGCCCGCTCGTTTGCCAGGATGCCCTCGACCGCGTCAACAACTACGTGCAGATCGGCATCGACGAGGGCGCAACTGCAGTCGTCGACGGCCGCGGCTTCACTCTCGAAGGCCACGAAGGCGGATTCTTCGCCGGCGCAACCCTGTTCGACAACGTCACCTCGGACATGCGCATCTACAAGGAAGAGATCTTCGGACCCGTCCTTCAGGTGGTCCGCGCTGCCGATTACGAAGAGGCGCTGCGTCTTCCGACCGAACACGAGTACGGCAACGGTGTCTCCATCTTCACCCGCGACGGCGACACCGCACGTGACTTCACCGCTCGCGTCAACGTCGGCATGGTCGGCGTCAACGTGCCGATCCCGGTCCCGATCGCCTACCACACCTTCGGTGGCTGGAAGCGCTCCGGATTCGGTGACCTGAACCAGCACGGTCCCGACTCCTTCCGCTTCTACACCAAGACCAAGACCGTGACGCAGCGCTGGCCTTCCGGCAAGAAGGAAGAGACCAACCACTTCGTCATCCCCACGATGAACTGATCGGAACACTTTCCATGTTTACTCTGACCGATGACGAGCGGGCGATTCGTGACACTGCCCGCGACTTCGCGGCCGAGCATCTGGCGCCCAACGCAGTGGAGTGGGATCAGACCAAGCATTTCCCGGTGGACGTCCTCCGTAAGGCGGCGTCCCTGGGGATGGGCGGTATCTACATTCGTGAAGACGTGGGTGGCAGTGAACTGAGCCGCGTCGACGCTGCCCGGATCTTCGAAGAACTGGCCAAGGGCGATCCGTCGCTCGCCGCATACATCTCCATCCACAACATGGTCACGTGGATGATCGACCAGTTCGGCAACGACGAACAGCGCCACAAGTGGGTGCCCGGACTCTGCTCGATGGATCAACTGGGCAGCTACTGCCTCACCGAACCCGGTGCGGGCTCCGATGCTGCGGGCCTGAGCACCAAGGCCGTTCGCGACGGTGACGACTACATCCTGAACGGCGTCAAACAGTTCATTTCCGGCGCAGGCACTTCCGACGTGTACGTCGTGATGGCGCGCACCGGATCTGCAGGTGCCAAGGGCATTTCGGCGTTCATCGTGCCCAAGGATTCACCCGGACTGTCGTTCGGCGCCAACGAGGTCAAGATGGGCTGGAACGCACAGCCGACTCGTCAGGTGATCTTCGAAGACGTGCGCGTTCCCGCTGCCAACATGCTCGGTGAAGAGGGCAGTGGATTCCGCATCGCCATGAAAGGTCTCAACGGCGGCCGACTGAACATCGCCGCCTGCTCGGTGGGTGGAGCTCAAGCTGCGCTGGAGAAAGCCGTCGCATATCTGGTGGACCGCAAGGCTTTCGGTTCGGCGCTGATCGAGTCGCAGGCCCTGCAGTTCCAGCTCGCCGACATGCGCACAGAACTCGAAGCGGCCAGGACACTACTGTGGCGCGCCGCCGCAGCACTCGAAGACGGGGCGTCCGACGTCGTGGAGCTGTGTGCGATGGCCAAGCGCTTCGCGACCGACACCGGATTCGACGTTGCCAACAAGGCTCTCCAGCTTCACGGCGGTTACGGCTATCTTGCTGAGTACGGGATCGAGAAGATCGTTCGCGATCTTCGGGTTCATCAGATCCTCGAAGGCAGCAACGAGATCATGAGGGTGGTCATCGCGCGCAGCGTGGTCGCATCAGGTCAGGGAAAGCAGGGAGCAGCATGAGCGACGAGCTCGAGGTATTGATCGAAAAGCGTGACGGACTGGGGCTCATCACCCTCAACCGGCCCAAGGCGATCAACGCCCTCAACCATTCGATGGTCAAGGCGATGGCCAAGGCACTCGAGGAATGGAAGTCCGACGACGACGTCAAGGCGGTCGTACTCACGGGCGCCGGCGAACGCGGTCTGTGCGCGGGCGGTGACATCGTCTCGATCTACCACGACGCCAAGGACGGCAAGACCGGTTCGCTCGACTTCTGGCGTGAGGAGTACATCCTCAACTCCGAGATCGCGAACTACCCGAAGCCGTACGTCGCGATCATGGACGGGATCGTCATGGGTGGTGGCGTCGGAGTGTCTGCACACGGCGACATTCGCATCGTGACCGAGCGTTCGATGATCGGAATGCCCGAGACCGGAATCGGTTTCATCCCTGACGTGGGCGGAACGTACCTGCTCTCGCGTGCTCCCGGTGAACTCGGAACGCACATCGCGCTCACCACGGCGCGACTGAGCGCCGGGGATGCCATCGCAGCGGGCTTCGCGGATCACTTCATCCCGTCGGAGAACATCGAGACGTTCATCGCCGCTCTCGCGTCGTCCTCGGTTGCCGACGCCGTGGCGCAGTACGCGGAGCCGGCTCCGGTGTCGGAGCTGTTGGCCCAGCAGAGCTGGATCGACGCCGCGTACTCGGCCGACGACGTCTCCACCATCGTCGAGCGTCTTCGCGCGAGTGGAATCCCCGAGGCGGAGAAGGCGGCAGAGCAGATTCTCGGCAAGTCCCCGATCGCACTGTCGGTGACCCTGCGATCCCTGCGACACGCCAAAGAAGCGGCAGGCCTGGAGGAGGTCCTCAACGAGGAGTTCCGGGTCTCGACGGCTGCGCTCGCCTCACACGATCTGGTCGAGGGCATTCGCGCTCAGGTCGTCGAGAAGGACCGAAACCCGAAGTGGTCGCCGGCAACTCTCGACGAGGTCACGGCAGAATCCGTCGATGCCTACTTCGCCCCGCTGGGCGACAACGAGCTCGGACTCACCCCCCAACCGCAAGGCAACTGATCACCGCCGAAGGAGCATCACTAATGAGCACCATTGGATTTATCGGACTCGGTCACATGGGTGGCCCGATGGCGGCCAACCTCGTCAAGGCCGGACACAAGGTCGTCGGTTTCGACCTTGCACCTGCGGCGCTGGAGCAGGCAGTCAAAGACGGTGCATCGGTAGCGGATTCGGCGGTCGACGCCGTTCGCGGTGCCGACGTCGTGATCACGATGCTGCCGAGCGGTAAGCACGTTCTCGGTCTGTACGAGGAACTGCTGCCGGTGGCGACACCAGGCACGCTGTTCATCGACTGTTCCACCATCGACGTCGCTGATGCCCGCGAGGCACACGACAAAGCCGAAGCAGCCGGTCACCGCAGCGTCGACGCACCGGTCTCCGGTGGAGTCGTCGGAGCGACAGCCGGCACGCTGGCTTTCATGGTCGGCGGCTCGGAAGCGGACTTCCAGGCAGCATCACCGTTGCTTGACGTGATGGGCCGCAAGGTCGTTCACTGCGGCGACGCCGGTGTCGGCCAGGCTGCGAAGATCTGCAACAACATGATCCTCGGCATTTCGATGATCGCGATCAGCGAGGCGTTCGTGCTGGGCGAGAAGCTCGGCCTGAGCAATCAGGCGCTCTTCGACGTGGCGTCCAACGCTTCGGGACAGTGCTGGGCACTGACCACCAACTGCCCGGTGCCTGGACCGGTGCCCACCAGCCCGGCCAACAACGACTACCAGCCAGGCTTTGCCGTCGCACTGATGGACAAGGACCTCGGTCTGGCTGCAAATGCGCTGCGCACCAACGGCGTCGATGCAGAGATCGGGCTCAAGGCCGCCGAACTCTACAGTCGCTTCCATGCCGCGGGCGGTGGCGGTCAGGACTTCTCTGCCATCATCAACGACATCCGTGACCGTTCGACCGAAGGACAGCAGTGACCGACTTCAACACCATCATCCTCGAGCGTAAGGGTCGCGTCGGCGTCATCACGCTCAACCGCCCGAAGGCTCTCAACGCGCTGAACTCCGAGCTGATGAACGAGGTCGTCGCCGCGGTCGCCGACCTCGAAGCGGACAACGGCATCGGAGCCATCCTGATCACCGGCTCCGAGCGCGCCTTCGCCGCCGGCGCCGACATCAAGGAAATGCAGTCCAAGACGTACATGGACGCATACGTCGAAGATTTCTTCACCCCGTGGGACCGCGTCGCAGCAGCTCGTAAGCCGCTGATCGCCGCCGTCTCCGGGTACGCGCTCGGTGGTGGCTGCGAGCTGGCGATGCTCTGCGATTTCATCATCGCTTCGGATACCGCGAAGTTCGGCCAGCCCGAGATCAAGCTCGGTGTCATTCCGGGTATCGGTGGCTCGCAGCGTCTTACGCGCGCGGTGGGCAAGGCCAAGGCCATGGAACTGTGCCTCACCGGCCGCAACATGGATGCAGAAGAAGCCGAGCGCGCCGGCTTGGTGGCTCGGATCGTTCCGGCTGCCGATCTGCTCGACGACGCATTGAAGACCGCAACCACCATCGCCGAGATGTCGCTGCCGATTGCGATGATGGCCAAGGAAGCAGTCAACCGCTCCTTCGAGACCACCCTCGCCGAGGGCGTCCGCTTCGAGCGTCGGGTGTTCCACTCGACCTTCGCGACGGAGGATCAGAAGGAAGGCATGACCGCGTTCGTGGAGAAGCGGTCGGCAGAATTCAAGCACCGCTGAATTCGGGTACCGCTGAGTTCCGAAACAGCTGAAACTGCCCTCACACTCGTCGAGAGTGTGAGGGCAGTTTTTTTGTGTACGGGTGGTCGGTTCACCACTTGGTGGGTGCGCCGCCGGTGTCGAAGTCACCCGCAGTCTTGCGAAGTTCAGTGAGGATCGTCACCAATTGCTCGAGCTTGTCCTGCTGGAGTCCGGGGTGTGCGAACACCTTGCTGTTGAGCATTTCGGTGGCTTCGAGGGCGAGCGCGCGACCCGCGTCGGAGATCTCGATGAGCGTCGCACGTCGATCGCTGGGATGGGGGACCCGCCGAACCAGCTCCGCTTTCTCCAAGCGGTCGACGGCATTGGTGACGCTGGTGGGGTGAACCTGGAGGCGGGCACTGGCCTTGGCCATCGGGAGTGCGCCCGACCTGGTGAAGGTGAGAAGCGTCAGCAGTTCGTAGCGGGCGAAGGTCAGCCCGAGAGGCTTGAGAACCTCTTCGACCCGCGCCATCATGATCTGCTGCGCACGCATCACCGACGTGACCGCAGCCATGCCGTCGGCGACATCGCTCCAACCGTGCTCCGTCCACTGACGATGCGCCTCTTCGATGGGGTCGAGGGGGAGCGGCGCGGGGGGAGACATAGGTTCGATCATCCCATGCTGCGAAGCGGTCGGGTGCCTTGTCTGATTGTGTGTCGCAGCCGCTTACGTCTGTAGAGTCCCACGGGTGATTTCAATCCTCGTAGCGGGTGGCGTCTCGTTGTTCGTCGCGCTCTTCCTGACTCCGTTTCTCATTCGTGTGCTTTCGCGGCAGGGGCTCGGGCACGAGATTCGGATCGAGGGTCCGCAGAGCCATCAGGGCAAGCGTGGCACCCCGTCGATGGGCGGCATCGCGATCATCGCAGGCATGTGGGCGGGCTACCTGGCGGCACACATCATCGGTTTCGGCTCGCGGCTACCGCGGTTGTCTGCATCCGGTTGGCTGGTTCTCGCGCTGGCGACGTCACTGGGAATCGTCGGCTTTCTCGACGACTTCATCAAGATCCGCAAGAAGCGCAATCTCGGGCTGAACAAGACGGCAAAGACTGTCGGTCAGCTGGCGAGCGCCATCATCTTCGGCATTCTGTTCCTGCAGTTCTCCAACAACAACGGAGTCACTCCCGGAAGCCAGTACCTGTCCCATGTTCGTGACATCTCGGTGTTCTCGATGGGTGCCATCGGCTTTGTGGTTTTCTTCTGCATTCTGGTGTTCGCCTGGTCCAACGCCGTCAATTTCACCGACGGCCTCGACGGTCTCGCGGCCGGCTCGATGGGCATGATCCTGGGGACTTACGTCGTCATCGCCGGTTGGCAGTACCGGAACTCGTGTGTCCTCGAGCCTGCCGCCGGTTGCTACGACGTTCGTGACCCTCTCGATCTCGCGATCGTCGCTGCCGCGGCAGGTGGGGCGTGCCTGGGCTTCCTCTGGTGGAATGCCGCTCCGGCTCAGATCTTCATGGGCGACACCGGCTCCTTGGCGCTCGGCGGCCTGGTGGTCGGCCTGTCCGTCACGACGCACACCGAGCTGCTGATGGTCATCATCGGAGCCCTGTTCGTGGCTGAGATCCTGTCGGTGATCATCCAGGTTCTGGTCTTCCGATCGTCCGGTCGACGCGTGTTCAAGATGGCCCCGATCCACCACCACTTCGAGTTACTCGGCTGGCCGGAAACCGTCGTGATTGCAAGATTCTGGATCTTCGTCGCGATCTCGTGCGTCCTGGGACTTGCCACCTTCTACAGCGAGTGGTTCTCCGCTGCCGGTTAGACCGATTCGCTCGTTCGGGTCGGATCGCTCTTTCGGGTCGTAGCCAGAAGAGCGATCAGACCGAGCGACACACACGCCGTCATCGTGACGGCCAGGGCTGTGCTCGTGTTTCCCAGCAGGCCGACGGCGGGTGCGATCGCCGCGCCGACACCGAACTGGAAGGCGCCGAGCATCGCCGCCGCAGTACCGGCCGCCTCGCCGTGACGAGCGAGAGCCAGTGCCGGGGCGTTGGGGAGAACGAACCCGATTGCGCCGGCCATGATCCAGAGCGCGATCACGAATCCGGCGAGCCCGCCCAGTTCCAGGACCGCGACAGTAATGACTACAGCGCCGGAGACAACCGCAGCCACGAGGGCCCACTTGGTGATCTGCTGAGGAGTCCACCGGTCGAGCAGTCGGACGTTGACCTGCGAAGCACCGATCAACGCGATCGCGCCCGCGCTGAAGAGCAGCGCGAACTCCTGTTGATTGAGGCCGTACTGGTCCTGATAGACAAACGACGCCCCGGAGACATACGCGAACAACGACGCCATGCCGACGCTGGAGACGAGCGTCAGGACCATGAACGTGCGGTCGCCGAGGAGCGAGCCGTAGGTGCGGAGAACCGACGTCAATCCGCTCGGGCGACGCTTTTCCTTCGGCAGTGTTTCGGACAGTCCGAACGCACCGATCATCGCCGTGCCGACGCCGATCAGTGCCAGGACGACGAAGATTCCGCGCCAGTCGAGGGCGACGAGGAGGGCGCCACCGATGCTGGGCGCCAGGATCGGCGCAACGCCGAGCACGAGCATCAGCCGGCTCATCACGACGGCAACGGTGTTGCCGCTGTAGAGGTCGCGGACGATCGCCATGGTGACCACTGCCGCGGCCGCCGCGCCCATGCCCTGGAAGACCCGCAGGATTCCGAGGACCGCAATGCTCGGTGCGAAGACCGCCAGCAGCGAAGCCAGGATGTGGACGCCGATTCCGGCCAGCAGCGGCTTCTTGCGGCCGAGCGTGTCCGAGAGCGGCCCGACCAACAGTTGGCCGAGCGCGAGGCCCAGGAGGGTTCCGGTGATCGTCAGCTGAACCGTTGACGACGAGACTCCGAGATCGGCGCCGATATCCGGTAGCGCAGGCAGGTACATGTCGATGGTGAAGGGGCCGAGTGCCGTCATGGAACCGAGGGCCAGGATCTTTCCGACACTCGGCTTGCGGTCGACACTGCTCGTTTCCAGCGGGGCCGCCTCCAAGGGCGGAGCTGCCTTCACAGGCGGGGCGATGGCGGTGTTCTCGGCACTCATGAAACCTTCTGGGTTGTCTGGGTCTGGCGAACTGCTCGGTCGTTCGGGCGAAATTCGGGCCGCACTTCGTATGACCGGCGCCCACCGAGGGAGTCAGCATCGAGACTGACCGATTTGTTCCCGAAGAGCTCGCAGTTTTCCCAGAGACTGGAACGCCTTGTGGGATTGCGCTCGAATCATGCTGAGCGGAACTGTGGTTCGGCGCTGTCACTCGGGGCAGAGTTACTCACTGACGCGGGTGTGGCTGAGTGGCTAGGCACCGGCCTGCAAAGCCGTTCACACGGGTTCGAGTCCCGTCATCCGCTCGGGCGTCGGGGCTGGCCAACATGGTCGGCCCCGATTCATATTTGCAGGTTAGGGAACTGAATTCGATGTTGCATGCGAAATGCGCAAGGGTGTGTGTACGTGTCGTGTTGGGTGCGCAAGGGTACATATTTACTTCATGTGGAAGTACCACGGAGGTACCAGCGAGACGAATTCGAACGACTGTGCGGGTGGCGTTTGAACACAGAAACGCCCCGGCTCTCAATTGCTGAGCCGAGGCGTTCTGCGCGGTACCAGGACAACTCCCACATCCACCGCGAGAGAAGTCAATCGTTGGTGTCGTGGTCTGCTCATCGCCAGAACATGTTCACGTCCGATGCGCTTTTGCCGCCGGAGGAAAGGACTTCCGGCCCGCTGGGGTTTGGTTGCCGCTGGTGCGCGGCGCTGGTTGGTGTCTCGTTGCCGGATCGCGGCAAAGGGCAAGCATTTGCAAGTGGCGGGGTGCCAGGGGCGGGGCAAACAATGCTCAAGCGGCTATCGGCGTACCTTGGTGCCCGAACTTGCTGATCGAGGTGGCGCCTTGGGCTCGCTGCTGACCTTGGTTCCGGCTGAATTCTTGCGAACGGTCACCGCGAGCTCTCGCTTGGGCTTGTCTAGTCTGGGCGTTACGTCCAGCAGACGACCATGTTTTCCGTGATAAACGACCGTGCCCTTCACGAGAAGGCCCCGCCCGGTCGCAGTGCGGAACTCCGCTCCAGCCTTCGCAGCCTTGTAGTCACCGCGCTGGCCGGCGGAAAGGTGCCCTCACGTAGGACTGGCGGGCTTTCCTCGTGGCTTTGCGGCCCAACTGTGCGAGTCGCGGCCTTGGCCGCGCCTTTTGCTCCAGCTACACGTGAGAAGCGTCCTTTACTGTCGCGTTTGGACGATCGACGGGCCATCACACACCTCGCGGACGCGAGTTGATATGTGCCGCTGACCGTTGCAGTTTCGCAATCCCTGCTTCGCGGGCAAGGCGGTCCCGCTCGGACTTCTCCAGGGCAGCCGCTACGGGTGACGATGCGTCTGACGGGCTTCCTCAACCGAAGTAGCACGTTCGTGTATTTGGTATATACGCGTGTCTGGCGCGGCGGTGAGGACCGTGTTTTGGTGTCCTATCCTTAGCCGTGCTCGCCGAGTTTTCGGGCAATTGCCTTGGCAATGTCCTCAGCCTGTTCTTCGAGATCGCCTTCCGGATCGTACCCTCGGCCGCCCTTTGACTGCAGAATATCGAATGCACCTTGTGGCATCCTCACAGACCAAATTGGTATTACTTCATTCTTTTCAATCCGATGCTTGTAGTTCGCTGCTTCGAAGAGTGTCCATCTCTTAATTCCGTACTTCTCGCCCAATATTGGAACGACGAATCGGCTATCGCTGGCGTAGATTGGCCCAAGGATGGCTTCAACATCATTTGCCATGATTCTTGATTCTTCTGCCTTGTCGTAGAAGACGGCAAGTTCGAACTCTTCAAGGTGATTTTGAAGCTTTTCGGCAAAAGCCCGATCTTCTCCCGCGAATGAGAGCGCGACGTCGTATGGCTTCTTGGAATCAACGTTTGTAAATCCTACTTCTCGAATGAATTCTGTCCAATCGAGATTTTTGAGATAGTACATTATGTGGGGATCTTCAACGGACAATGATCGAGAATCCGCGTTATAGTGCAAAATTGCTGAAATTTCCGGCGTCTCGCACAAGCGTTGAAGGTGGCCCTTGTCGACCACCTGTTTTACGCTGTACTTTTCGTTCGGGTGCATCTTCGCCTCTTCGTTGAGGTCGATGCTCCACTCAGGCGAATCTGTCAGCCACCGTAAGATATGGAAATAGTTTGCTCGGCCACCGGTTCTGAACCTGGTTCCACGCACGAAACCTTTCACGGCGGAACCGAATCTCGTCCGCTGGCGTTCCATTACTTGTCTGCGTGCCGACGCATAGAGGGTCTTGATCTCGGTTGTCTCTTGCTGCTCTTCCAAAATTCCTTGTTGGGTGCAAATTTCGTGACAAAGGAGTTGCGCTAAGTAGAAACTCCCTTGCGCTCCATTGATTACATTCTCAGCCGCGATTAGATTGATATTCAAGGCGGTCTCGCCTTTTTTGATCATTTCACGAATCTTGCTATCGGGTTCGGACTCGAATTTTATTCGATCGATTCTGTTTGCGAGATCGGGTGCGAATGATATCAGGTTTACGCCGGCCTGATTAATTCCAATTATTATCAATTTGCTCGCGACGGCTTCCGTATCTGCGAGTATCTTGAGAAGATCGGATATTGAATTCTGATCTTCAAGGGGCAGGCGGTGGAAATCATCGATGACGACTACGCCAAAATCTCTTATGGTAGGTAATTCGCGGATCACTTCAATATCGCTCAAGCTGCGTGCTGAAAGCTGAGTAGCTTGTTGTTCAAGGCCCAGGTCTCGAAGCGAAGTCAAGACCGCTGTTGACTTCCCGATGCCGCTGGGGCCTTCGATGACTACGCCTCGGCCTTTGGTCCTCAGTGCAACCTTTAGGCGGTCACTGTGGCTGGGGCTGACGAAGGTATGGGTGGGCACACCGGAAACCTTGAATACATCTTCGAGTAGCGCGAGCTCGGACATGAGACCCTCCAGTTTGTTGTGGCCCGAATATATCTTGCTGCTGGGACTGGAGGTACGGGGGAGGTACCGGCCACCCGTTGCCTCTCAGTTCGTCTGTACGACAATGTCTCTGCCAGCGGAGTCAGTCAGTGACGCGGGTGTGGCTGAGTGGCTAGGCACCGGCCTGCAAAGCCGTTCACACGGGTTCGAATCCCGTCATCCGCTCGTGTCGGAGACCGGCAGGCATACCGCCTGCCGGTCTCTCTTGTGCGGTCCTGGTTCGCGGTGTCGGCTGCGATAGTCTGGGCTGCCGGAGCGAGCGGACCACTTGAGTGAGGCACTGAATTGATTTCGGGACAGGACCTGCGATCGCGGCGCTTGGACGTGGGGATCAGTCAGTTCCAGTTCGCCCGCCGAGCGGGAGTCTCGTCAGCCGTCGTCTCCGCGTGGGAACTCGACAAGGCGTATCCGAAGCCACCGGTGGCGCGCGCAGTTCTCACAGCCCTCTCCGCGTTGGAAGCGGCAAAGCGTGAGGGCACGTACGCGGCCCCGCGGAAGCGATCGAGTGGTAGTAGCCGTGCGCGTCGAGCGACACCGGTCAACGTCCCCGCCTCGGTGGCCAGGCGTGCGGTCGCGGCGGCAGGAAGCGGAGCCCCCACCGTACTGACGGCGTTCTCCGGTTGTGGGGGTATGGCCGAAGGCTTTCGGATGGCGGGGTTTTCGGTGGAGGGATACATCGAAGTCGTTCCTGAGGCGCGCGCGACCTTCGATCGGAACTTCCCCGGTGCGAGGTGCCTCGGCGAGGACATCCGGGCAATCGATGAAGCCCGTGTGAAAGACCTTCTGGCACAAGTGGACATCGATGTGTTGGCCGGGGGACCGCCGTGTCAGGGCTTCAGCCTCGCCGGCCGACGCGACCGCGACGATCCGCGCAACCATCTCTTCCGGAACCTGCTCGAGCTCGCCGACCTGGTGAAGCCGAAGGTCGTGGTGATGGAAAACGTGCGATTGCTGCTCAGCATGAAGGACCCGGACGGTGGGATGGTCGTCGACCGGATACTCGGCGAGATGGCTGCACGCGGTTACGACGCGTCGGTCAACACGGTCAATGCGCAGGATTACGGCGTCCCGCAGTTCCGGGAACGAGTGTTCATCGTGGCGACCCGCCGCGACAGTGGTATCGGTCCGCTGCGTTTTCCGCCGAAGACTCACGGCGTGAATGGTGTTGCGCCGCTGAGGACTTTCCGCGATGCCACCGTCGACCTGGCTCCGCTGGAATCCGGACAGGCCTGCGAAACGGACCCGCTGCACTGGGCCGTCGAGCATCCCGAGCACGTCCTGCGGTGGCTGCGTGATGTGCCGGAAGGAATGTCGGCTCACGACAACGAAGATCCGGCCATGCGACCGTCGTCCGGATACAACACGACGTACAAGCGATTGCGGTGGGACGAGCCGGCGTCGACGGTCGGAACCACCTTCGGGATGATCTCGGCTTCCCGCAACGTACACCCGAAACACACGCGATCCTTGACCGTTCGAGAAGCTGCTCGCCTCCAGACTTTTCCCGACGACTACGTATTCGAAGGCAAGTGGGGAGCGGTGCGCACGATGATCGGCAATGCGGTGCCGCCGCAGTTGGCGTCGGTACTGGCAGGAGAGATCAAGAAGGCCCTCGGCTGAGATAGTGCACCTATGGAAAATGGGGCCGACAATGTCGGCCCCATTTCGAGTTACGCCCTGGCAGGGGTGTGGTGCAAGCGAATCAGCTGAGGTTGAGCTTGGCGATCAACGGCTGGACGACCTTGATGATGTCGATGACGGCGCTGAGGGTGTTGATGGAACCCATGTTTCGGTCCTCCGTGTCGTATGTACAGGTTTGTATGTACAAGGTTGTGTCTGCGTGGTGTTTCTGTACGACCTTGTGTCGCAGACACAAGTTAGCAAACTGGACGCTTGTTTGGGTTGAAATGACCGCTTTGCGCTGAAGTTGCTGAAAAGTTCACGGTTTGTTCAGGAATGGAAACAAAAAACAGGCCGGACTCCCCGAAGTCCGGCCTGTCGATGACGCTTTGCGATCAGCTGAATGCCGAAAGTGCGCTGATGAGGCCGATGCCCGCAACTGCGACCTTGAGGACACTCAAGACGTCTTCGAGCTTGACACCCTCGGGCAATACGTTTTCGACAGACTCCATGTTGGATCCTTCATGTGTTGGGGTCGTGGTCCAGTGCCACTGCAAGCAAGATACCCAATCGTGACCACCTGTGAAACCCCGGCGCGAAGATCACAGTTGTGTTGCGCCGGACTCACTGGCCGTCGCGACGACGGTGGCTGCCACTATTTGCTCCACGCTGATGCCTGCTGCCGGTAGGCAGTGGTAGAAAATTCGTTCACAGAGGTCGACCATCTCGCCTCGCTCGAGCGTCGGCTCGTCGATCCAGTTGACGACGATTTCCTCCATGAACGCCTGCCACCCGGCGATTGTCGCCTCCACGGTCGCGTTCGATTCGATGCCCAGATTAGTGAGCGCAGCGACTATCCACGTGGTGAAAGTGCGGCGCATCCCACGGTAGATCGTGCGCATCCGGACGTCGCCACTGCCGGCCATCCGCATCACGGCGAGGTAAATGGTGGGGTGCTCGATAACGGCGTCGACGAAAGTTTCGATACCTGAACGCAGCTGGGACGTGATGGGTAGCTCGGGGTCAGGTCGCATTCGATCTTCGAGATCGGCCGAGGCAGCCTCGAGGATGGCGTTCTGGAAGCCCTTTTTGTTCTTGAAGTAGTGGAACAGCAGTGGCGGTGAGACGCCGGCCTCGGCGGCAACTCGGTCCATCGACAGTTGGTCGAAAGGCTCGGTCCGCAACATGTGTACTGCCACCTCGAGGATTTGCCTCTGACGGTCTTCGGGGGAGCGAGGGACTGCAGCCATTCCGACATCTTATGTATTGGCCCGTAAGGTTCATTGACTTTTACTCAACGCTGTCTATAACGTGAGGTAACACATACGTGAGGCGAGGAGTCCGACAGTGTCTGCTTTCGACATCGTGGTCAACGACGGGTTGTGGTTCGACGGGACGGGGGCTCCAGGTCTGCGTCGCAATCTCGGAATTCGAGACGGCGTGGTCGCGGAGGTGTCCACGACGGGCCTCGAGATCGGGCCGGACACCGAGGTGATCGATGCGGCCGGCAAGTGGGTGCTCCCGGGTTTTGTCGACGTCCACACGCACTACGACGCCGAGGCCTTGGTTAGTCCAGGGCTTCCGGAATCGGTTCGCCACGGCGTCACGACGGTCGTGCTCGGTAATTGCTCGTTGTCGACGGTGTATTCGACCCCGCGCGAAATTGCGGACCTGTTCAGCCGGGTCGAAGCAGTGCCCCACGACGCGGTGCTGCGCATCCTCGAAGGGAACAAGACCTGGACCGGTCCCGCGGCCTACACCGCTGCACTCGAAGCCCTTCCCCTCGGACCGAACGTCGCGGCCTTCATCGGCCATTCCGACATCCGCACGCACGTACTCGGATTGGGGCGCGGCACCGACAAGAAGGTCAAGCCGACCCGCTCGGAACTCGGCCGGATGGGCTCGATGCTCGAGGACGCCATCGATGCGGGGATGTTGGGCCTGTCGTCGATGACCAACGCCCTCGACAAGATCGACGGCGACGAATACCGTTCCCGCTCTTTGCCGTCGACGTATGCACGGTGGAAGGAGTTCCGATTCCTCAACCGCATCCTTCGTGATCGCGGCAAGATCTTGCAGAGCGCTCCGACCATCAACCTGCATCCGAACGTCGCGGCGTTCTTCGCCGAGAGTTCTGCCATCGGACGCAAGAAGCCGCTCAAGACGTCGCTGCTCTCCGGTGCGGATTCGAAGGCCTACCCGGTGATCGTGTACTTCATGCTCGCTGCGGCCCCGCTGCTCAACCGCTTCGCCAAGACCGATTTCAAGTGGCAGCACCTTCCGGTTCCGTTCACCGTCTATGCAGACGGAATCGACCTTGTCGTATTCGAGGAGTTCGGTGCCGGCGCCGCCGCGTTGCACCTCAAGGACCAGGTGGAGCGCAACGAACTGCTCCAGGACGAGTCGTACCGCCGCGCATTCCGCAAGGACTACGACAACAAGTTCTCTCCTCGCATCTGGCACCGCAATTTCTACGACGCCGTCATCGTCGGTTGCCCGGACGAGACGTTGATCGGCAAGAACTTCGGTCAGGTCGGCGACGTCCGGGGAGTGCACCCCGTGGACGCATACCTCGATCTGGTGGTGAAGTACGGACGAGAACTTCGCTGGCGCACCACTATTGCCAATCATCGTCCCAAGTTCGCCAAGAAACTCGCCGCGAGTTCCGGCGTGCAGATGGGCTTCGGCGATGCGGGTGCGCATCTGCGCAACATGGCGTTCTACAACTATCCGGTGCGACTCCTCAAGCGTGTCAAGGACGCCCAGAGTGACCGCAAACCGTTCCTCACGGTCGAACGGGCAATTCATCGCCTGACCGGCGAGCTGGCGGACTGGTACGGCATCGATGCCGGGCATCTACGCCAGGGTGACCGCGCGGACTTCGTTGTCATCGATCCAGCCGGGCTCGACGAGTCGGTGGACGGCCTGTTCGAGGCAAAGGTCCCCGAGTACGGCGGGATCAGCCGAATGGTCAACCGCAGCGACGACGCAGCCGTCGCGACGGTGATCAACGGCCGACTCGTCTACCGGGACGGCGAATTCGCCCCGGGATTCGGAATCGAAAAGACAGGCCAGTTCCTGCGCGCTGGTGAAAAGGCTCCGATCACAGGGGTCACGAAGGCTAGCGTGGCGCTATGACTACACCGGCGGATCGCCTCACCTCGTACTCCCGGTCCGGGCTGACCTTCGACGTACGCGACGAAGGTCCGGCAGACGGTCCGGTTGTGGTCCTCATGCACGGTTTTCCGCAGGATTCGAGCTCGTGGGATCAGCTCGCACCGCTCCTGCACACCCGCGGCTTCCGCACGGTGGCGCCGGATCAGCGAGGGTACTCACCCGGCGCCAGGCCGAAAGCGCGCTGGGCGTACCGCGGGTCCGAACTCGCCGCTGACACTGTCGCACTGATCGACGCGCTCGCGGTGGACAAGGTGCACCTGGTCGGCCACGACTGGGGTGCCGCAGTCGCATGGCAGGTCGCTGCCGAGCGGCCCGATTTGCTCAACACCGTTACCGCGGTGTCGGTTCCGCATCCACTGGCGTTCGTCAAGGCGATGGTGACCAGCACGCAGGGACTGAAATCGTGGTACATGGGGGCGTTCCAATTGCCCTTCGTTCCCGAGAAGGTTCTGTCCTCCACGTCGGCGGGTGAGAAGTTCCTGATCTCGAGCGGGCAGACGCCGGAGAACGCACGACGCGATCTGAATGCCATGCTGGCTCCCGGCCGCCTGCGGGGTGGTCTGAACTGGTATCGCGCGATGTGGATGACCAAGCCGAACCCCGCAACTGCCCGGGTCACCGTGCCGACCATGCACGTCTGGAGCGACGGCGATGCTGCCATCGGGCCCAAGGGATCTGCGCTCACCCCCGCGTTTGTCGACGGCCCGTACCGGTTCGAGGTTCTCAGCGGCGTGAGCCACTGGATTCCGGACGAGGCGCCGGACGAGTTGGACCGACTGCTGGGCGAGCATCTCGGCAGCTGACCGCGTTTCGATCACTGAAGCCCCGCCGATCGGCGGGGCTTCAGTTGTCAGCAAGGTCGTCGGCCGGCGGTTCTCAACGAGTTCCGAATCGCTCTTCCACCTGCTCCTTCGTCAGACCGAACTCCTCGAGCGTGTACTTGTGCGAAGGTTTGCGAGCACCCGAGCGGCTTTCCTCGTGCATGGCCTCCATCGACTGCTGGGCGGTAGATGTCAACGGGATGTCGAAGTGCGCGTAGATGTTCTCGACGGTTCCCAGCGGATCGGTGACGAAGTCCTGATAGTCGACGTCGATGAACTGAGCCGGATTGTGGTGTGCGCGTGCACTGTCGAACTGCTCGAGTCCCCTGGCCCACAATTCGAGCTGACTTTCGCCGATCACCTTGTCGGTGAACGTGTTCGACCAACCCTCTGTCGCCTGGGCGGCCAGGCTGCATACCGACGGAATGATTGTGGTGGGGGAGCGGTGAGTCTGGATGACGAGAGCGTCGGGGTACGCCTCCATCAATTCGTCGAGCGCAAACAGGTGGCTCGGGTTCTTGAGGACCCACCGTCGATCCTGATCGGGCAGACCGATCAGCTGCAGGTTCTTCTTGTGTCGTGCATAGGCGTTCGACCACTCCTGGTCCTTCAGCCATGCGGAGTACGTGGGTAGATTTGCCAGGCACTCGTACGACACGGACTTGAACGTCTGACGCAAGAGTTGCCAACATTCTTCGACTTCACTGGCGGACATGTAGTGCACGCCCATGAATTCGGGATGCTCGACGTGGTGTTGGCCGAACGTCTCCTCGATCTTGGCGAAGACCGGGTTCGATTCCCAGGTATCGCGAGGTGGACGCGGCTGGGGGAACTCGGTCAGCCACATCTCGAGACCCTGGTGAGCCGGGTCGACCGTGAGGAGGCGGTGTAGCGCTGTGGTGCCGGTGCGTGGCAATCCGGTGACGAAGATCGGCCGCTCGATCTTGACGTCGGCGTGTTCTGGATGTTCCTTCCATGCGGATTCGCTGAGCAGACGTGCCACCAGGGCGCCGCGTAGGAATACCCGAGAGATCTTGCTGCCGAAGGGTGTCAGATCCTCGTCGCGGTCGTACGACTCGAGCAGGACTGACAGAGCTTCGGTGTAGTCGTCGACGCCGAAGTCCGTCAGGCCGGTCATCCTTGTCGCCGAGGCATGGAGATCCTCGACGGTGCCGACGTGAGTGCGTTCAGTCATGGTGCTCCTAGTGATGGAATTCGCCGCAGTTGACGTCGATGCATTGGCCGGTGATCGCGCTGGCCATGGGGGACGCCAGGAAGATCGCCGTATCGGATACTTCATCCGTCGTCGGCAGGCGCTTGAGGTCGGTGTTCGACGCGGTGTGCTCGTAGATCTGCTCGACGGTCATGCCGAACTTCTCCGCCTGGTGCGCGAAGTAACCCTTGAGGGTGTCGCCCCAGATATAGCCGGGTGCAATCGAATTGACACGAATTCCCTGCGGGCCGAGTTCGGTGGCCAGGGACTGCGACATGGCGAGCAGGGCCGACTTCGCCATCTTGTAGCTGCCGTAACGCTCTTGCGAATGCCGCAACACCATCGAATTGATGTTCACCACGGAGCCGTCCGACTCGGCAAGTGCCGGCGTGAACAGCTGAGTCAGGCGCAGCGCACCCAGTACGGTCAGTTCGATGCTGTCGCGGATGTGCTGGTAATCGGTGCGAGCCAATGGCTTCATCGACGGAATCGAGAAGGCATTGTTGATCAGAGTGTCGACTTTGCCGTAGGCGGCAATGGACTCGGCCACCAGATTCTCGGCGGAAGCCTGGTCGGTGATGTCGGTGGCAACGGTGACGGCGCGCCCACCGGCATCGACTATTTCCTTCGCGACGTCGTCGAGCCGCGATTGCGTGCGCGCTGCGAGAACAAGACTCGCGCCGGCTGATGCACAGCGAAGCGCCAGAGCGCGGCCGAGAGCGGGGCCGACCCCGGAGATGACTACTACGCGGTCTTCGAGCAAGGCGGTCATGTTTACCCCAGCATTCGGTTGTCGATGGCGGCCTGGCGCTGGGCAATTCGCGCTGCCCAGTCCTCGGCGCTGATGGCGTTGGTGTCGAAATGCGGCAGGTGCTTCGCAATGTCTTCCACTGGAACGATCTCGACGGTGGGGCCGTCCTCGGGCGTCAGCTCGCGCGATACCCGCTGCCACCGGAACTGAAGAATGCCGCGCGGGTGCCCGACGGTTTCGATCCAGTTGGTGACACCGGGGTTCTTCTCGCTGACCACCATCCGGACCATCCCGTCCGGATCCACCTGTGCCTGGCCGTTGTTGAGGGAGGTCTGATGATTGACGTAGTCGAGTGAGATGTACCAGAGGCTACCGAGTTGGAAGCCGAGATACGGTGCGTCCGACGCCGGAACCGTGATGATCATCGCCTGCTCGTCGGTTAGTTCGTAATGTCCCACCGACGAGTACTGCGTCGCCAGTCCGCCCGGCGTCAGACGTGGTTCGGTCATGGTGTTGACCGTGAGCTTGAGGTAGAACCACTCCGGAAACTGCAGCCACGTCTTGACCCGCGTGACCAGTGCCTTTCCGGCCCGTGCGTACCGCTTCTCGGTCTCTTCGGCGGTCAGCGGTGGCGGTGCGATCCCGATCGAATCGGTGCGCTCGATTCGGATCACGCCGCGCTGCTGACTCCAGTCGCTGTAGACCTCGCGAACGACCAACTGCGAGGAACCGGGCGCCAGGGTGTAGTAGTTGGCTCGGCCGTCGGCAGGGCCGGGGCCGAACCAAGCGACGAAGTTGCCGTCGTCGTCTATCTCCAGTTCGCGGTCGTCGAAGGCGATCTCGCTTCCGGGGACATTCGAGTTGGTGTAGTTCCCGCTCAACACCTGGAAGCTGAGATCGGCTGTGGTGCCGCGCTTTCCGGTGACCTTGTATTCTTTGTCGTCGTTGATACGGGCGCCGAAGTAGAGGGTGTCCGGGTTGTCGAGACCCATCTTGGTGAACGGCCCGGTGCCCTGGATGAAACTCGGATGAGTCTTTTCGCTGGCCCAGGCGGCATGCGTCGTCGCGATGATTCCGCCGGCCAGATATTGGTATCCCTCCAGTAGATCCTGTTCGGATCTGATGTGCGGCGCAGTCTCGATCAATTTCTCGGCTTCGGCGATCGCCTCGGCAAACGGGTCCGTCAGCACGCTGGCTCCTCACAGTCCCGACTATGTCGCCGGTCCAGAGCGTCGTGGTACAAATATGTACCTATTTGGTAGATGTTGGGTATTCCGACAATAGAACGCGTTCTAGGGAGTGGTCAATGGGTGGACCGGAGAAGGCGCCTGAAGATGGTCGCCCGAGGGGGAGGCAATCGCCTCCCACCGAGCGGGTGGTTCAGGTACTCGATTACCTCGTCGGCCGCCCTGATCAGCGGTTCGGGCTGTCGGAACTGGCCCGCGCGCTCGAGATCAGCAAGCCCACCTGCCTGGGAATCCTCACGGCACTGGCTGATCGTGGATACCTGACTCGGGACGAGGTGTCGAAGACCTACGGGCTCGGTCCGGCCTTGATTGCGGCCGGACGTGCAGCTCAGCGAGGATTTGCCGTCGGCCCTATTGCCCGCACCCATCTGGAGAAGGTGAGTGCGGAGTTCGGGACGACGTGCACGGCGTCCGGCGTGATCGGTGACCAGATCAGTGTTCTCGAAGTGACCGGACCGATCGGCGCCCGTCGCTCTGCCAAGGTCGGGCAGGTGTATCCGTTCGCTCCGCCGGTCGGACTGATGTACGTCCTCTGGGGTTCGGATCACGACATGGACAGTTGGCTCACCAAGGAGCCGAGCCTGCCGGTGCGCCTGGATCGCGAGCGTCTGTGGAACGTGGTCCGCGAGTGCCGCGCCGCGGGGTACCTGGTCGAGAGTCTGGACCCCGTCGGGCAGCGACTTCACACGCTGATGGCGGGTGTTGCGACGCATGATCTCCCGCCCGAGGTGCGTGAACTGCTCGGTGAGATGGTCTCGAGCCTGGGCGAGAGGGTGTACCTCGGACGCGACATCAGTTCCGACGACGAGCATCCCGTCAGTCTCATCGCTGCCCCGACCTACGACGCCGAGGGGAATCAGGCGCTTGTGTTGACGCTGTATGTGGGTGGGGCGATTACGGGCGCCGAGATCGAGCGAAGGGCCGCGGCGCTGGTTGCGGCAGCGGATGCGGTGACGGCGGAAGTTGGTGGCCGGAGTCCGGTTCGCGGTCTGTGACGTCTGATTGCCGGTCATTGACCTTTGGGTAGAACGAGTTCTATTCTGTGATTGCGTTCAAATTAGAACCAGTCCGGTACATAAATGTACCGATGCGGAAATGGTGTTCCGCACGGAGTACGTGATGCTCAGGAGCGAAAGACATGGCAACACTCCAGACCCCGCCCGCCTACGAGTTGTCGCATCTGCGAGCACTCGAAGCGGAGGCGGTCCATATATTCCGCGAAGTCGCAGCGACTTTCGAAAAGCCGGTCCTCCTGTTCTCCGGAGGTAAGGATTCCGTCGTGATGCTGCACGTAGCGGCCAAGGCATTCTGGCCTGCCCCATTGCCGTTCGCCGTGATGCACGTCGACACCGGTCACAATTTCGACGAGGTGATCGAATTTCGCGACCGCACGGTCGATCGCTTCAACCTGCGTCTTGTCGTCTCCAGCGTGCAGGACGACATCGACGCCGGTCGCGTCATCGAGGACACCGGAGTCGGTTCCAGTCGCAATCGCCTGCAGACACACGCGTTGCTGCGCGGAATTCGCGACAACAAGTTCGACGCCGTGTTCGGTGGTGCTCGCCGAGACGAGGAGAAGGCACGCGCCAAGGAGCGGGTGTTCAGCTTCCGGGACGAGTTCGGGCAGTGGGATCCCAAGGTGCAGCGACCCGAACTGTGGAACCTGTACAACGGCAAACACCGTAAGGGCGAACATATTCGGATCTTCCCGCTCTCCAACTGGACAGAGCTCGACATCTGGCAGTACATCGAGAGCGAACAGATCGACCTTCCCGGCATCTACTACTCCCATCGTCGCGACGTGGTTCCACGCGACGGAATGCTGTTGGCACGCACCCGCTTCCTCGAGCTTCGCGACGGCGAAGAGTCCTACGAGGCGTTGGTGCGCTTCCGTACGGTCGGCGACGCAACGTGTACCGGATGCGTCGAATCGTCGGCCGAAACGCCGGCTGCTGTCGTGGAAGAAGTTGCAGCGAGCCGTATTACGGAGCGTGGCGCAACCAGAGCTGATGACCGAATTTCCGAAGCCGGCATGGAAGATCGTAAGAAAGAGGGGTACTTCTGATGCCGCAACTGCTGAGAGTCGCCACGGCGGGCAGCGTCGACGACGGAAAATCGACACTCATCGGCCGGTTGCTCTACGACTCCAAGTCGATCTTCGAGGACCAACTCGAGGCCGTGGAGCGGAGCAGTCGAGAGCGCGGAGACGAGTACGCCAACCTCGCGCTACTGACCGACGGATTGCGCGCTGAGCGTGAACAGGGCATCACGATCGACGTGGCACATCGGTATTTCGCGACCCCTCACCGGAAGTTCATCATCGCCGACACTCCCGGGCACGAGCAGTACACCCGCAACATGGTGACCGGCGCGTCTACGGCCGATCTTGCCCTGATCCTGGTGGACGCACGGAAGGGCGTGCTCGAACAGACGCGGCGGCACGCATTCCTCTCCACGCTCCTGGGGATTCCGCACCTCGTGCTGTGCGTGAACAAGATGGATCTGGTGGGCTGGTCTCAGGAACGGTTCGAGGAGATCAAGGAAGAGGTTCGACAGTTCGCGATCAAGTTGGACGTCCACGACCTGACGTTCATTCCGGTGTCGGCGCTGTTGGGAGACAACATCGTTGCCCGGACCGAGAACATGTCCTGGTACGACGGGCCTTCTCTGCTGCACCATCTCGAGCAGGTGCACATTGCTTCGGATCGCAACTTGATCGACGCTCGGTTTCCGGTGCAGTACGTGATCCGTCCGCAGAAGCAAACAGATGCCGACCTCCACGATTTCCGTGGATACGCCGGAACGGTTGCCAGTGGTGTCTTCAAGCCTGGTGACGAAATCGTGGCGTTACCTTCAGGATTCACCTCGACGGTGAAGGCAGTCCACGGGCCGGGCGGTGACGTGATCGACGAGGCATTTGCGCCGTCGGCCGTATGTATCGAGCTGACCGACGATCTCGACGTCAGCCGCGGGGACCAATTGTGTCGGCTCAACAACCGGCCGCAGGTCGGGCAGGAAATCGATGCGATGGTCTGTTGGTTGACTGAACAGACCACCCTGTCGGAGAACAACCGCTACTCGTTGCTGCACACCACGCGCTCCACGAAAGCGCAGATCGTCAAGCTCGACTATCGCCTGGACGTCAATTCTCTGCACCGCGACGAGAAGGCAGAATCTCTGTCCCTCAACGAGATCGGACGCATCTCGATCAAGACGCAGCAACCGTTGATGTTCGATCCTTACCGCCGCAACCGGGTGACGGGCAGCTTCATTCTCGTGGACGAGACCACGGGCAATACCGTTGCTGCTGGAATGATCAACGGTCCGACGCTCAAGGAGTCGCGCGTCGTCTGGCACAGTTCGGAGGTCTCTCGCGAGGAGCGTGCGACCACCGGTGGGACTGTGTGGCTCACCGGACTCTCGGCCTCGGGTAAGTCGACGATCGCGGTGGAACTCGAGCGCCGGTTGGTGGCCGCGGGTATCCCGGCGTACCGCCTCGACGGCGACAACCTCCGGCACGGCCTGAATGCGGATCTCGGGTTCAGTGCCGAGGACCGAGCGGAAAACGTTCGCAGAGTCGGCGCCGTGGCGCAGTTGTTCGCTGATTCAGGTGCAGTGGCAGTGGCTTGCCTGATCAGTCCGTACCGCGAGGACCGCGATCGAGTTCGGGCGGCCCACGAGGCTGCTGGACTGAAGTTCGTCGAGGTCTATGTCGACACCCCGATCGAGCAATGTGAAGCCCGAGACCCCAAGGGTATGTACGCCAAGGCCAGGGCCGGGGAAATCAAGGGTTTCACCGGGGTCGACGATCCTTACGAGGCTCCAGCCAGCCCCGAGCTGGTGATCAGACCCGAAGACGGAACGCCTACCGAACTTGCGCTGCGAATTATGGAAGTGTTGGACCGGTGAGCGAATCCACACACAGCAGAATCGCCGACGAGGCACTCGCGGCGGAATTGGCGCAGGCCGCTGGTGCGATCCTCCTGGGGATCCGAGCCGAGGGCCTGGGTGTCGACGACGGTCGTGAGCTGGGCCGACGAGGCGACAAGGCAGCGGATTCCTACATCCTCGACAGGTTGGCCGCCGAGCGGCCGGAAGATTCCGTGCTCTCGGAAGAGTCGGCCGATGATCGCAATCGTCTGGAGGCATCCCGGGTCTGGATCATCGATCCGCTGGACGGCTCCAAGGAATACGGCCTGCCGGATCATGCGGATTGGGCAGTGCACGTGGCGCTTTGGGAACGCGGTCGTGGAATTACCGCAGCGGCGGTGTCGCAGCCGGCGCTCGGAGCGGTGTACTCCAGTGGCGACGAGGCAGTCTCGGTTGCTGCCAACTCGCCGCTCCGAGTAGTCGTCAGTGGCTCGCGACCGCCCGCATTCACCGAAGCCGTGGCGGCCGAACTCGGCGCAGAGGTCGTGCACATGGGATCGGCCGGCGCCAAGGCGATGGCGGTGGTGCGCGGAGAGGTCGACGCGTACCTGCACGCCGGTGGGCAGTGGGAATGGGATTCGGCGGCACCGGTCGGAGTTGCGCAGGCGGCGGGACTGCATTGCAGCCGCATCGACGGTTCGCCGCTGCTCTACAACGAATCACATCCCTACCTACCGGATCTCGTGATCTGCCGACCGGAGTTGTCAGAGTCGATCCTGGGCGCAATTGCCAAGCACTCCACGGAGTCTGCGGTCAGCGGACGCGTCGCCATGGCGCGTGAATACGTGAACGCATTGCTCACTCACGACGCAACGAAGGTCCGATTCGCCGCCGACGCCTGGCGGGTCGAGAACGGTCAGCGAACGGGTGATACCGGCGCTTTCATCAGCAACGAACTCGAACAGGGGCAGCAATATCGCGGAATCGTGGCGATACGTGAGCTCGCGCTGCGTGAGTGGGGCGAGAGCGTCGTGGCGCGGTACCTGCTCGACCTCGGAAAACCTGGCCAAGCCCCGGCCAGTACGGTTTTCGTCACCGAGTACTTCGGGATACCGGCAGGCGAGATCGAAAGCATCCTGGCAATCATCGAACCCCACGAAAACGATTCGAAAGAGGCTGGCACACAATGACACCGGACAAGCTGATCACCGAATTCTGTGCACTCTGGGCGAACGCCGACGTCGCGAAGATCGTCGAGCACTTCACCGATGACGTCGTTTATCACAACATCCCGATGGAGCCCGTGGTCGGTCGCGAGGCCGTCCGGGCGTTCATCGAGCAATTTGTCGGTGCCTTCGGCAACATCGACTTTCAGATCAAGCGTCAGGTTGCGGACGGCAACACCGTCATGAACGAGCGCGTCGACGTCTTCACCATCAACGGTGCCGAGGTAGCACTCCCGGTCATGGGGGTATTCGAAGTCGAGGACGGAAAGATCAGTGCCTGGCGCGACTATTTCGACATGGCGCCGATCAACGCGGCAGCCGGCCAGGCCTGATCGAGGCGCCTACTCCGCGATGACAGCGTGCGGGTAGTCCGCCGAGCGGTGCTGGAAACGCGTAATGGCGGGATTCACGATGACGCCGTCACGGATTTCGATGGCGCGGTCGACGGTCTCGTCTGCCTTCCAAGCCGTCTCTCCTGCCATCAGAGTGGGCAAGTAGGGAAGAAGTGATTCGCTGATCTCCCATGACGCCGAGTTCCACAGGTACGACGGGCTGTGATCGACGCCGTAGTAAGTGATGTTGTCGCCGACGATGAAGGTCGGATCCGCGAACGAGGTGGGACGAGCCCAGCTGAACCCCATGCCTTCGTCGCACGAGACGTCCACGATGAGGCTTCCCGGTTGGAAGTCCATGAGATCTTCCTCGGTCAGGAACGTCAGCGGGGCATCCGTGTTCTGCAGTACGCAGTTGACGACGATGTCGTGCTCGGCCAGGAAACCCGGCACCGGAACGCTGTGATTGTCGAGCATGACGTGGCTGCCGCGGACGTCACCGTTGTCGTTGTCGAAAGAAACCATGCGCGCCGAGTGGATAGGGGAGCTGACGGCGGTGACGCCGCGCTGAGTCAGTACGTCGACTTCATGGATACCGTGCGCCTTGAGTGCAGTGACGGCGCCGCGCGCTGTGGCACCGAAACCGATCACGGCAGCAGTGAGACGGCGGCCGTAGTCTCCGGTGGAACCGATCAACTGCAGGGCGTGCAGTACCGAGCAATAGCCGGCCAACTCGTTGTTCTTGTGGAACACATGCAGATTGAACGATCCGTCGCTGTGCCAGAAGTTCATGGCTTCGAAGGCGATGAGGGTCAGTTTCTTGTCGATCGCGATCTGTGTCAGCTCGGTGTCCTGGACACAGTGGGGCCAGCCCCAGAGCACTTGACCCGATCGGAGTTCGGCGAGGTCACGCACCAACGGCTTCGGTAGCAGAACCACATCGGTTTCCGCCAAAATCTGCTTGCGCGTGCGGATTCCGGCCACCAGGCGCGAGAGGTAGTCGTCGGAGTAACCGAAGGGGTGGCCGTAGCCTTCTTCGAGGTAGATCCGAGAACGTAGTTCGGCATCGATGCGATCGAAATGCGCAGGATGGATCGGCAACCGGCGTTCTGCCGGTTTGCTCGACTGTCCGATGACTCCAAGGGTGCGTGCGTTGTTCAATTGTGTATCTCTCGATAGGAGCAGGTAGAGATGTCAGGCAGGCGCCTGAGGGACTAGCAGAAGCCGCAGGAACGCTGGCAGATTGCCTCGGCCAGGATCGCGTGAAAGCGTGCCGGCTGCGCTGCTGTCGATCGCCGACGGCAACAGAAAGGCGCGTCGGTATGTGCTCAGTCTAGTCCGGAACGGTCCGGGCCCGGTGGCCGGGCGCGGTGCGGTGCTCCTCCGCCGTACGGCTATTGCTCGCGCAGGCGTGAATCCAATACGGCCAGTTGGATTTTGCTGGCGTCCGCGTGTACCTGACGTCCTTTGTCGGTGACGTCGACGAACACCCCGCGCCGGTCGGCTTCGCACAGTGCTCGCTGAACCAGTCCGGCCTTCTCGAGACGGGCCACGCTACGGGAGAGCGCGCTGGGACTCAGGTACATCTCCGAGGCAAGCTCCTGCATGCGTGGACGTTCGCACGTGGCGTCCATGAGCCGGTCGAGAGCCTCGAAGTCGCTCATGCTCAGCCCATGCGCCGACTGCATCTGGCGATCGAGTTCGCACGCGATGTCGTTGTAGCTGGTCGACAGCGAGCGCCAGGTGTTGCGCAATTCGGATTCCGACGTCACGACCGCATTCTAGTTGAAGACTCGATTACGTGCAATTGCATTAAATGCTTGTGCATTATGTGCATGTGCATCTATTCTCGCTGACGTGACTTGCACAGACTCGACACTCAAACCATTCGATTCGCCGGAAACCCCGGGTTCTACGGAATCCACGGACCCGGCCACAGGGGAGGGCTGGTCCCTCAAGCTGTGGGGCATCCTCGCGGTGCTCTGCCTCGTGTTGTTCCTCGACGGTCTCGATGTGTCGATGGTGGGCGTCGCTCTACCGTCCATCGGCAATGAACTGGGCCTGTCCACTACTTCGCTGCAGTGGATCATCAACGGCTACGTCCTCGGGTTCGGCGGCTTGTTGCTACTCGGTGGACGTACCGCCGATCTTCTCGGACGCAGGAAGGTCTTCCTGATCGCACTGACCGTGTTCGCCATCGCCTCGCTGGTAGGTGGCCTTGTCGACAACGGAACACTGCTGATCGCATCACGATTCGTGAAGGGGTTGGCTGCGGCCTTCACCGCTCCGACCGCAATGTCCATTCTCACCACGACGTTCAAAGAGGGCCCGGCCCGTAACCGTGCGCTGTCGGTGTTCTCAGTGTTCGGTGCCAGTGGTTACTCGTCGGGCCTGATCCTTGGCGGGCTGTTGACCAGTGCCGGTTGGCGATTCACGTTCCTGATGCCGGTTCCGTTCGCCGTCATCGCACTGATCGGTGGGTACTTCCTCATTCCGCGGGACCGTCCCGCAGATACCGGGGGACACGACCTCGTCGGCGCCGTAACCCTGGTGACGGGAATGCTTCTCACGGTCTACACGATGGTCTCGGCTCCGACCCGTGGGTGGGCACACCCGACGACGCTGGGTTCGTTCGCCGTCGCAGCCGTGCTTCTTGCGACGTTCTTCTTCGTGGAGAAGAAGGTGGCTCATCCACTTGTGCGACTTGGGCTTCTGCGCGTCGGCACCATCGTTCGTGCGAATCTGGCCATCATCGCTCTCTTCGGTTCCTACCTGAGCTTCCAGTTCATGATGACGATCTTCCTGCAGTCGGCCCTCGGCTGGTCGCCCCTGAAGATGGCGATGGCATTGCTCCCCGCGGGCATCATCGTCGCATTCGGATCGCCGTTCGTCGGACGGCTGGTCGACCTGTACGGCAGTGCCAAGCTCATCATCGCGGCACTGACGTCGCTCAGCGTCGGGTACCTCTGGTTCCTCTTCGCGGGCAGCGATTCACCGTCGTACGTCGTGGCGATTCTGCCGAGCGTCATCCTGCTCGGACTCGGATTCGCCTTGGGGTACACCTCGATCATGGCCCAGGCCACCTCCGGCGTCGACGATTCGGAGCAGGGTTTGGCGTCCGGGCTGGTGAACACGTCCGCTCAGGTCGGTGCGGCGCTCGTGCTCGCTCTGACTACCGCCCTCGTGACCGCCGGATCGCACACCGCATCCGGTGCCGGTACCGCCGGATTCGAACAGTTCCATCCCGGACTGATCCTGGTTACCGGAGTCGCGCTGGTGGGCTTGGCGATCACCGTCTCGCCGCTGGTACGTGGAAGGTCGCTGCGGGGAAACTCGGCGAGTGACAGGCGCGCTGAGGAAGAAAAGGAATTGGCCGAGGTCAACTGAATACTCGCTTCATCCGCGAATGCGCTCGGCCGCGTAGGAGACAATCCTGCGCGGCCGAGTTGCTGTGTCTGAACTAGCGAGCAGCAGATTTCGGGGCTGCGTCTTTCAAGGCCGCATCGAAGCTTGTCGACGTAGCTTGCGAACCGAGAATCAGCGCCAGCCGCACCAACATGGCTTCGCGGTCGGACGGATCAGCCTGATCGAGTGCGTTCGACAGTGCCAACCAGACGTGTTCGCGGCGGCCCTCGTCGTCGATCACCGCAGTAGTCGCCGACGGTGCTGCATCGAAGTGCGTGGGCGCAGTACCGGCCGTCAGGTGCTTGGCCACGTCGTTCAATTGCGTGGGATCGCTGATGCGGCAGAGCGCCAATCCGTCGGGCCGAATCACGATGATCTCGCCGACACGAGCATCGAGGGCAGATGCGAGATTGCCTTCGGCATCGCGAATCGTGGAGTCGTTAGTTCCCGCAGTGATCACCCGTACGGTTTCCGGAGCAATCGCCTGACCAAGGATTTCGGCTTGCGTGTCGAGTTCGGATACCAGCTCAGCTGACAGTCCGAAAGCCAGCAGGCCGAATCCAGTACCGCGTAGACTGTTCAAGGAGGTTTTCGAACCGTCCGCCGAGACCTGGACGATCCTGTCTTCCAGCGGATCCCCGGGTAGGACGCCCTCGGTGCCCGCAGCTGTGGGCCACGTCAGCGGCGAGAGACGGGCGTGCGTTGCACTCGACTGGCGCGGGTTGATGAGGTGCGCGAATTCGCTTCGCTTGGTGGCGAGTTCGAGTACGGCGTCGCGGGTGGTTCGGTAGCCGTGACTGCCGGGCGACATGATGCGCGTCGATTTGCCTGCGTTGTCGACGTTCTGCTGCCACGCGCTGCGACGTTCCTTCGAATACGCGTCGAGGATGGCGGTATCGGCAGCTCCGTTGATGACGGCGGCCAGTTGCCACACCAAGGTCTCGGCGTCTTCCATACCCGAGTTGAGGCCGCGAACACCGAAGATCGGAACAAGATGCGCGGCGTCGCCGGCAAAGAGCACACGGCCGTGAGTGAAATCTTCCAGGGCGAGTGCATGGGCGCGGTAGAAACCGAACCATTCCAGGGTCCAGGGGATATCGCTCTGCAGCCATTCGAGGTGGCGGGTGATGCGGTCGCGGATGCGATCTTCTTGCGTCTCTGCCTCGGGATCGTCCGACGCGTCGAGCTGGTAGTCGATGCGCCAGATGTCCCGTGGTTGGCGGTGCATGATGATCGTGGACCCCGGGTTGCTGGGCGCGTCGAACCACACCAGACGCTCGGCCGGTAGTTCCGATTCCCAATGAATGTCCGCGATGACGTAGTTGCCCTCGTAGCTGTTGCCCTGCAAGCGGATTCCGCTGAGTTCGCGCATCTTGCTACGGCCACCGTCGGCGGCAACGACCCAGGCCGCACGCAGTTCGCGAGTTCCGAACGCGGTGTCGACGGTCAGCGTCACCTCGTCATCGCCGGCCACGATGCCCGCGATCGACGACGACCAGTGGAAGTTCACCAGAGGGTGAGCGAGCAACTTGTCCGTCATGATCTGCTCGAACTCGGACTGCGACACGTTGACCATCGGACCGCGTGCGTCGTGATCGGCGGACGCCATGCGGAAGTGCAGCACTTCCTGATCACGGTAGTAGCTCCGGCCACCCACCCACGGCAGAACGATGTCTTCCAGTTCGGCGCCGAAGCCGAGACGCTCGGCAACTTCGAGGCTGTGCCGTGACACGCAAATCGCGCGACTGCCGAACGAGACCTGATCGGCCGCTTCGAGAATCGTGACGGCAATGCCGCGCTGTGCCAAGCCCATGGCTACGCCCATGCCGACGGGGCCGGCTCCGACGATCACGACGGGAAGTGCGTCGGCCGAAGGCACCGTGGAAGCGAAATCCTCGGGTGCGTACTTCTTCGGATGAAAGTAGGTCGACATGGTCACGAGGCTTTCTGTGCGGCAGTGGTTTTCGGGATCAGTTGAGGTTCCGGGAGTAGCAGGATGGAAACCAGGCTGATCACGGCAATGATCACGAAGTAGACGGTGATGGCGAACGAGGTGTCGAAGGCGGCGTAGAGCGCAGTGGCGATCATCGGGGCCAGACCGCCGCCGAGGATTGCGCCGATCTGGTATCCGAGTGACGCTCCGCTGTAGCGGATATGTGCGGGGAACAACTCGGCGAACAGTGCCGCTTGTGGCCCGGCGCAGCAGCCGAGCGTGAAGCCGAGGGCGATCATCGATACGAGCATCACCGGGACGATCGCCGTGTCGATCAGCGGAAAGAACACCGCTGCCGCCACTACCAGCGCGGTCGAACTGCGGATGTAGACGGTTCGGCGTCCGAGAGTGTCCGACTTGTGAGCGCTGAAAGCCATTCCCGCCATCCAGAACGGGCAGGATGCGATGAGGAGGAAGAGCATCGTGGTTTTGCCGAAGCCGAGTTCGGTCTCGCCGTACTTGAGGACGTACACCATGTACGCGTACGCAATTCCGTTGGTGGCGATGAAGGTTCCGCCGGCGAGGAGCACTGTCTTCCAGTGTCTGGTGAGAACCTCGAGAATCGGCATGGACTCCGCCGGTGCTTCGGACTTCGAAGCGGTGAACTCGTCACTTTCCTCGAGGCCGAGACGGATCCACATCGCAACACCTACGAGAACTGCGCTGAGCAGGAACGGGATTCGCCATCCCCAGGAGTTGAATGCATCGTCGTCCATGAAGGCGGCGAGGGGGAGGTAGACGAGATTGGCCACCAGTACGCCTGCGGGAACACCGATTTGTGGTGCGCTGCCGTACAGCCCCTTCTTGCCCTCCGGTGCGTTTTCGGTGGCGACCAGAACTGCGCCGCCCCACTCGCCGCCGACGCCGAGTCCCTGAACGAATCGCAAAGCCACCAGGAGTATGGGGGCAAAGACGCCGATGGCGGCGTAGTTGGGTAGCAGGCCGATGGCAACGGTGGCGCAGCCCATCAGCATCAACGAGGTGACCAACATGGATTTGCGTCCGATGCGGTCGCCGAAGTGTCCCATCACGATTCCGCCGATGGGTCGCGCGACGAATCCGACGGCGAGGGTGGCGAAGGCGGCCAGGGTGCCGGCCAGATCGGACGTGCCGGGGAAGAACTGCTTGCCGAGCACGAGCGCGGCGGCGGTGCCGTAGATGAAGAAGTCGTACCACTCGATGGCGGTGCCGACAAAGCTGCCGAGGGCGGCCTTGCGCGCCTTGACCGTCGCGGCGGTGCGCGTAGCGGTCGGTGAGGCGATGGAGGTCATGAAGTGCCTTTCGAGATGAATGTGGCTTGAAGAAACAATGACGTGCGCCACAACAATTGAAAAGCGAAAGAATTGGAGGTTCTTGCACGGAAAATACGTGGAACCAGCTCTGCTGCGTGGTAGCGGGACTATTGGGCAGGTTCCGTGGGTGAAACGAATTCTATGAAAGCGCGTGCTACGCGGCTGAGACGAGTGTTCTGGTGCCACGCGAGAACTACGTGCACCGACGGCACGACAGGGGAAGCGATGGTCTTGACGACCACCTCGAGCCCCTCGTACGTGACGTCCATCTTGGGGCGCTGGAGTAACAGCGTCCAGCCGAGTCCGCGCCCGACAAATGCTCGCGCCGTCTCGAAGTTCGCGGTTCTGTAGGCAACCTTCGGGATGAATCCGCCTGCGCGACAGACATCGAGCGCGTGTTTGGTGCTCGGCGGAGCGTCGAGGAGAACCATCGGGTGTTCCGCGAGGTCCGGAAGATGGATCGGTCGCTCGGACCGCGCGAGCGGATGTTCGGCACCCAGGACGATCAAGGGTTCGCGGACGGCCAACGGAACCGTGCGCAATTGTGGCGAGAGGTCCAGGTCGTACGCGATCGCGAGGTCCAACTCGCCGTTCTCGAGATGTGTCTGGAGTCGATTCTGAGTGTCCTCGCGGAACTCCACCTGCGCGTCGGGATTCTCACGGGTGAACCCGGCGATCATCGACGGCAGAACCGTCGGCCCCAGAGCGGGATAACAGCCGATCGCAATGGGCCCTGACACGCTTCCGCCGGTTCCGAGTGCGTCGGACTCGAGTTCCCCGGCTTGCTGAAGTAGCGCGCGGGCGCGCACCAGAACGGATTCGCCGGTGCGGGTCAGTTGAATGCCGAATGAGCGACGGCGAACGCACAGTTGAACTTTGAGCGCGCGTTCGAGTTCGGTGAGCGCCGAGGACAGGGCGGAAGGAGAGAGGTGCAGGCGCTCGGCTGCGGCACTGATCGTTCCGGTCTCGGCCACCGCGACAAACGCAGCCAGCTGACGCATCGTGTACGTGGGAGCGGGATCGACGCGAGGCATGAGATCGACAGTAGTCGGGGAGAAGACTCTGGATCTGTTGGTATGGCACCGTAACGAGGTCGAAAATCTGTCGCCGACCTGCGTTTTCGTGGTGCCCCCGGCAGGATTCGAACCTGCGACCTTTCGCTCCGGAGGCGAACGCTCTATCCCCTGAGCTACGGGGGCGCACCGAATACTCGGTGTGCCGATTGGGCTGCGTTAGCGTAGCGCATCACGGGGGGACAAGACCAAACCGGTCCCCGTCTCGGCATGGCGTCGTCGCGGGAGGCAGTCGAGGATGCGACCGGGGACCATGGTCGTCGAATCATCTGTACCGACTGACTCGGATGCTTTTTACGCCTAGGCTCGGCTCTGAGCACAGGCTCGGGCGGACTGCTCGGGCACCCTCGTGAGGTACGGGAGTCGTTGATGACCGATCACCACTATTCCGAAGACCAGCTCGCGCTCGACCTGAAGTGGTGGGCAGCGGCCAACTACCTGACCGTTGCGCAGATCTATCTGAAGGACAACACGCTTCTGCGTGAACCGTTGCGTGCAGAGCACATCAAGCCTCGATTGCTCGGGCACTGGGGGACCAGCCCCGGCTTGTCGATGATCTACACGCTCCTCAATCGGCACATCGTCGCCACCGATGCGGACTGGCTGTACGTCACCGGTCCGGGTCACGGGGGACCGGCGCTGGTCGCGTCGACGTATCTCGAGGGAACGTATTCGGAGATCTATCCGGAAGTCTCGGACGACGCCGAGGGCATCCATCGGATGTGTCGGCGATTCTCGGCTCCCGGCGGGGTGCCCAGCCACGTGAGCGTGCAGACACCCGGAAGCATCCACGAAGGCGGCGAACTCGGCTACGCCCTTGCCCATGCGGCCGGTGCTGCCTTCGATCATCCGAATCTCGTGGTGGCCTGTGTGATCGGCGACGGCGAAGCGGAGACCGGGCCGTTGTCCGGCTCGTGGAAGCTACCGGCATTCTTGAATCCACGACGCGACGGCGCGGTGCTGCCGATCCTGCACGTGAACGGCGCCAAGATCGCTGGCCCGACCGTGTACGGACGCAGCAGCGACGAAGACATCCAGGCCTACCTCGGCGGCCAGGGGTGGGCGCCGATCGTCGTCTCCGGTGATGATCCCGACGCGGTGTTTCCTCAGTTGTATCAAGCGATCTCGCAGGCGCACGAGAAGATCCGCGAGAGACAGGGTGCCGCACGCCGTGGCGAGGAGTGGTCGGGTTCGTGGCCGGCAATCGTCTTGCGAACGCCGAAGGGATGGACCGGTCCACACACCGTCGACGGAATCCTGGTCGAGGGCACACATCGTGCGCACCAGGTGCCGTTGTCCGGCGTGCGAACCAACGAATCACATCTGCGGCAACTCGAGGAGTGGATGCGGTCGTACCGTCCGGACGAGTTGTTCGACGCAAACGGATCACTGGTCGCGGAACTCGCGGCGCTCTCGCCGGCGGGGGACAAGCGCATGGGGAGCACTCCCTACGCGAACGGTGGACGACTTCGCGTCGATCTCCCGATGCCGCCGCTCGAAAAGTACGCGCTTCCCATTCAATCCCCGGGCTCGACCTTCCACGAGACGACGCGAGTGCTCGGCGAGCTTCTGCGCGACATCTACGCCGCCACCGAAACCGAGGACAGCGGCGGGATCTTCCGACTCTTCTGTCCGGACGAGACGTCGAGCAATCGACTCGGGGCCGTGTTCGAGACAACCGATCGCTGCTGGCAATTGCCGATCACCGACTACGACGACGGACTGTCCGCGGACGGTCGTGTCATGGAGGTCCTCAGTGAGCACCTCTGTGAGGGTTGGCTCGAGGGCTATCTGCTGTCCGGCCGACACGGGATGTTCGCGAGCTACGAAGCGTTTGCCATGGTGAGTGTCTCGATGCTCATCCAGCACGCCAAGTGGCTCCAACATTCTGTCGACCTGCCGTGGCGGGCATCCGTTGCTTCGCTCAACGTGCTGTTGACCAGTACGTGCTGGCGCAACGATCACAACGGATTCAGTCATCAGGGACCCGGCATGATCGACGCCGTTATTCCCTTGGCCCCCAGTGTGATCCGCGTGTGGCTACCGCCGGACTCCAACACCTTGCTCTCGATCTCGGATCACTGCCTGCGTAGTACCGACCACGTCAACCTGATAGTCGTGGACAAGCAACCGCACCTGCAATACCTCACGCTCGAGCAAGCGCACGAGCACTGTGCGGCGGGCGCTTCGGTCTGGGAATGGGCCGGAACCGAAGCTCGCGGACAGGAACCGGACGTGGTCCTGGCCGCGGCCGGAGACGTACCGACACAGGAGATCCTGGCTGCTGCACAGTTGCTGCGCGATCACACGCCGGAGTTGATCACCCGTGTCGTCAACGTCGTCGACCTGATGGCCCTGCTGACCCCCACCGAGCGTCCCCACGGATTCGGGGAGCGGGTCTTCCTCGATTTGTTCACCGCTCAGACCGACGTCGTGTTCGCATTCCACGGGTACTCGCGTGCGGTGCACGAACTGATTCACGGGCGTCCGAGTCCCGAGCGCTTCCACGTTCGCGGATTCAGTGAACAGGGAACAACCACAACACCGTTCGACATGGTTGTCCTCAACAAGATGAGCCGCTACCACCTGGTGATCGAGGCGCTACGACGCTCCAAGCGTCGGCCGGCCGGGGCGTCCGAGTTGGCGGAGTTCTGCCGCACACAGCTCGAAAAGCACTCGCGTTACATCGTCGAGCACCTCGAAGACATGCCGGAGGTAGAAAACTGGACCTGGTCCTGAAAATTCAGGACCAGGCCCAGTCGGGTCCGAGTTCTCAGTTCAATTCATGGGCAGCTGCGCCGCGCCGCGAGCTGCCAACATGTCGGTCATCAGCTTGGACTCGCTCTGCTGCGTGTTGACCATGGTCTGTGCCAGGCTGCGCACCGGACCCTCGGTGGCGTCGGCTGCTGCGTACTCCATCATCGGAAGCCCACCTTCGTGGTGACGAAGCATCAGCTGCAGGAACAATGTGTCGAGTTGCAGGCCTTCCGCCGCGCGGAGAGCCGCAAGATCCTCGGGGGATGCCATGCCGGGCATGGTGTCGACCGGACCGGAATGAGCCATGTCCATCGTGGCCGAAGTCCCGTGCGATCCGTGGCCGGAGCCCGAATCGGACGACATCCACTCCATGTACGGACCCACCTTGGACAGCGGCTGATCCCACATGGTCAGCCACGCCTGCATCTGACCGAGTTGGTTCTGCTGCGTGGTCAAGATGTCGAACGCCAGCGTGCGTACGTCGTTGTCGGTGGACTTCGTCAGGGCGATGGACGCCATGTCCACAGCCTGGCTGTGATGCACGCTCATGTCCTGCGCGAAGCCGACGTCCACCGAATCCGATGCCGGAACCGTCAGGGACGACTTCGCGTCGGGTCCCAGAAGATTGGTCAGTGCGCCGAGCGCAAAACCGACGGCGATCGCGCCGATCAGACCGATGATCAGCAGTGCGGTGCGCTGACTCGGCTTCGAAGACTGATCGGTGGTCTCTGAACTGTTCACCGGACTATCCACCGGCGGGAATCTGTTCGTCGGTGGCCGGGGTAGCGCCCGTGCCGTCCATCTGGATGGCGTCGGGACCCGGAGGAGTCGGATCGAACGGCGACGTCGACGGAGTGAACAGTGGGTTGGTGCAGCTCGCGCCGACCTCGGGGTAGACGTTCGGATTCTGGTTCAGCGCGGTGATGAACTGATCGATGCGATCGTCGTCGGCCTTGTCGATCTCGAGGCGATGGCCCCACGACTGCAGAGAAATGGGGCTGCTCTGGCCGGGGAACGGCGACATCAGCATGTAGGACTTGCCGTTGACGCGTCCGGCGAGGCTGTCGATCTGGTCCTGGTCGACGAGATCGGGGTTGTACGTGATCCAGATGGCGCCGTGCTCGAGCGAGTGAACGGCGTTCTCGGTGCGGATCGGGTCGGCGTACACCGTTCCGGTGCAGTTAGCCCAGGTGGCGTCGTGCGGGCCACCGAACGGCGGAGTCTGGTCGTACGCCACGCGCTGAGTGGAATCGACGTGCTGGCCGGCCGGGTACTCGATCTTGAGGACGCCGTCGATCTTGTCCGACGGATCCTTGTTCTCCGAGCTGTACTTGTACGGCTCGAGCGCCTGCCGCTCCTCGACCTTGGGCCACAGATTGATACCGAGCACGGCGATGAGTGCGAGCACAGCCACACCGGCACCGATCGACAGCCAGGGGATCTGGCGGGGAGCGGGGACGCCACCCTTGCCCTTCTTGGCCGGCCGACTGTTCTTGTTGGCGGCCTTGATGGCCTTGGCTGATTTGGCCCCGGAGTTCTTGTTGGGACCGCGACTATCGGAACCGCTTGGCATCGATTGGGCTCTTTCGGTGTGTGGGCTTGAGGTGTAGCGCGCCCGCGCATGAAGGTACGCGGTGGTAGCTCGGGCATTACCACTGTACTTTCCGAGTCTGAGGGCAAACTTTGAGAGTGGCGTGCGACACGCCACAGCGGCCTCGGACAGGTTTACGGTGAGTGAGGCGTGAGGCGAGTCTCCACTTCCGGTGTACAGGCAATAGGATGAACACCTGTGACTCCAGCTGACCTTGCCGAACTGCTCCGCGGAACCGCAGCGAGCGTCCTAGCCGATCGTGGCCTCGACGTATCCGTGCTACCCGAAACCCTCACCGTCGAGCGACCACGCAACCCCGAGCACGGCGATTACGCCACCAACATTGCCATGCAGGTAGCCAAGAAGGTCGGCACGAATCCCCGCGAGCTGGCGGGCTGGATCGCCGAAGCCCTCACCGCTGCCGACGGAATCGAATCCGCCGAGATCGCCGGACCCGGCTTCCTCAACATCCGCTTGGACAAGGACGCCCAGGGCGCGATCGTCGTGTCGGTACTCGAAGCCGGTGCGTCGTACGGCTCGGGTGATTCCCTCGCCGGCAAGAAGATCAACCTCGAATTCGTCTCGGCCAACCCCACCGGCCCCATTCACCTCGGTGGAACCCGTTGGGCCGCAGTCGGAGACGCGCTCGGACGCATTCTGTCCGCGCAGGGCGGACTGGTCACCCGTGAGTACTACTTCAACGACCACGGTGCTCAGATCGACCGCTTCTCGCGTTCGCTGATCGCTGCGGCGAAGGGTGAACCCGCTCCCGAAGACGGCTACGCCGGTGCATACATCGCCGACATCGCCGCCTCGGTTCTGAAGCAGCGTCCCGACGTCATGGACCTGCCTGCCGACGAGCAGCAGGAAACCTTCCGCGCCATCGGCGTCGAATTGATGTTCACGCACATCAAGCAGACACTCCACGACTTCGGCGTCGACTTCGACGTCTACTTCCACGAGAACTCGCTCTTCGAATCCGGTGCGGTCGAGAAGGCCGTCGAATCCCTCAAGGGTTCGGGCAACCTCTTCCACGAAGACGGTGCGTGGTGGCTCAAGAGCACCGACTACGGCGACGACAAGGACCGCGTCGTCATCAAGAGCGACGGCAACGCCGCCTACATCGCCGGTGACATCGCCTACTTCCAGAACAAGCGTGCCCGCGGGTTCGACCTCTGTATCTACATGCTCGGCGCCGACCATCACGGATACATCGGCCGTCTCAAGGCTGCCGCTGCCGCGTTCGGCGACGATCCGGACACCGTCGAGGTGCTGATCGGCCAGATGGTCAACCTCGTCAAGGACGGCACTGCCGTCAAGATGAGCAAGCGCGCAGTCACCGTCATCACCCTCGACGACCTGGTCGAGGCAATCGGCGTCGACGCCTCGCGCTACGTGATGATCCGCTCGTCGGTCGACTCGAGCATCGACATCGACCTCGACCTGTGGACCAAGACCAGCAGCGAGAACCCCGTCTACTACGTCCAGTACGCGCATGCACGTCTCTCGGCGATCGCTCGCAACGCCGCAGACCTCGGCCTGTCCGCCGACGCGAGCAACCTCGCCCTGCTCACTGTCGAGCAGGAGGGTGACCTCATCCGCACGATCGGCGAGTACCCACGCGTCGTGTCGAGCGCAGCGAATCTGCGTGAGCCGCACCGTATTGCCCGCTATCTCGAAGAGCTCGCGGGTGCGTACCACCGCTTCTACGGCGCGTGCCGCATCCTTCCGCAAGGCGACGAAGACGCCACCGACGTGCACCGCGCGCGTCTGGCTCTCTGCGCCGCCACCCGACAGGTCCTGGCCAACGGCCTCGAACTGCTCGGCGTCACCGCACCGGAGCAAATGTGAACGCGCACCCCGCCGGCCCCAAGCATGCCGAGCAGTTGCAGGGCCCCGGCTTGCCCGACCGTCCGACCAGCCCCGAAGCCTTCGGTGAACTCTCGCCGCAGGTGTGGCCGCGCAACGCTTCTCGCGGCGACGACGGTGAAGTGACCCTTGCCGGTGTCAAGGTCAGTGAGCTCGCCGAGAAGTACGGCACCCCGCTGTTCGTCATCGACGAGGACGACTTCCGCTCGCGCTGCCGTGACATGGCCCGTGCCTTCGGTCCGGATGCCAAGGTGCACTACGCATCCAAGGCGTTCCTCTGCGGCGAGATCGCACGCTGGGTTGCCGACGAAGGTCTTTCGCTCGACGTCTGCTCCGGCGGCGAACTTGCGATTGCGTTGCATGCCGATTTCCCGGCTGAGCGAATTGCGATGCACGGCAACAACAAGTCCGTCGCCGAACTGGCCGCCGGTGTCGCCGCAGGTGTCGGGCACGTCGTGCTCGACTCGGCGATCGAGATCGACCGACTCGATCGTGTCGCCGGTGAGGCCGGTGTCGTTCAGGACGTGTTGATCCGCCTGACCGTCGGCGTCGAAGCGCATACCCACGAATTCATCTCCACCGCACACGAGGACCAGAAGTTCGGTTTCTCGCTGGCCGGGGGAGCGGCAATCGACGCGGTCCGCCGTGTCTTCGCTGCCGACAACTTGCGACTGGTCGGACTGCACAGCCACATCGGTTCGCAGATCTTCGACGTCGACGGTTTCGAGGTGGCCGCGCACCGCGTGATCGGTTTGCTCCGCGACGTCGTCACCGAGTTCGGAGTCGAGAAGACCAAGCAGATTTCGATCATCGACCTCGGCGGCGGCATGGGGATCTCGTACATCCCGTCCGATGACCCGCCGCCCGTCGACGAACTGGCAGCAAAGCTCGGTCACATCGTGCGCAACGAGTCCGCCCTGGCCGGATTGCCGGAGCCGACGCTTGCCGTCGAACCCGGCCGCGCCATCGCCGGACCTGGCACGGTGACGCTCTACGAGGTCGGCACCATCAAGGACGTCACGGTGGTTAGCGCGCTGACACGCCGCTACATCAGCGTCGACGGCGGGATGAGCGACAACATCCGCACGTCCCTCTACGGTGCGGAGTACGAAGCCAAGTTGGTTTCGCGAACTTCCGAGGCTGATCCCGTCGTTGCACGTATCGTCGGTAAGCACTGCGAGTCCGGTGACGTGGTCATTCGGGACACCTGGATGCCCGAGGACGTCGGGCCCGGTGATTTACTAGCGGTAGCAGCGACCGGTGCATACTGCTATTCGATGTCGAGCAGGTACAACCTGCTCACCCGCCCAGCCGTGGTGGCGGTGCGTGACGGAGTCTCACGCGTGATTCTGCGGAGGGAAACAGTGGAAGATCTGCTCAGCTTGGAGGTATCGCAGTGACGAGCGAATCGGCGCATCGCGCTATCGGTGTGGCCGTTCTCGGCCTCGGCAACGTCGGGAGCGAGGTCGTCCGGATCATTCGTGAGCAGGCCGAGGAACTCGAAGCTCGCGTCGGGGCCCCGTTGGAACTGCGGGGAGTTGCCGTTCGCCGTATCGGCTCGGACCGCGGAATTCCCGAGGAACTGCAGACGACGGACGCCGAGTCCCTGGTCGGTCGTGACGACGTCGACATCGTGGTCGAGGTGATCGGCGGAATCGAGCTCCCTCGCAAGCTGATTCTCTCCTCCCTCAACTCCGGCAAGTCGGTCGTGACCGCCAACAAGGCGCTGCTCGCGGACCACACCGGTGAGTTGGCGGAGGCTGCAGAGGCCAATTCTGTCGACCTGTACTTCGAGGCCGCTGTTGCCGGTGCGATCCCCGTGATCCGCCCGCTCACGCAGTCCCTGGCCGGAGACCGCGTCAACAAGGTCGCCGGAATCGTGAACGGCACCACCAACTTCATCCTCTCCGCGATGGACGAGACCGGGGCCGACTACGAGGAGACCCTCGCCGAGGCCGGACGCCTCGGATACGCGGAAGCAGATCCGACCGCCGACGTCGAAGGCTACGACGCCGCGGCAAAGGCTGCGATCCTCGCGTCGATCGCGTTCCACACCCGCGTCACTGCCGCGGACGTGTACCGCGAAGGGATCTCCACGATCACCTCCGCCGACCTGGCGTCGGCGAAGGCACTCGACTGCACCATCAAGTTGCTCTCGATCTGCGAGCGCATCGTCACGCCCAAGGGCAAGGAGCGGATTTCCGCTCGCGTGTACCCGGCGCTGGTTCCGCTCAGCCACCCGCTCGCTTCGGTGAACGGCGCATTCAACGCCGTTGTCGTGGAAGCAGAGAACGCCGGACGGCTCATGTTCTACGGCCAGGGCGCAGGCGGCGCCCCCACCGCGTCCGCGGTCATGGGTGACCTGGTGATGGCGGCGCGCAACAAGGTTCACGGCGGTCGCGGCCCCCGCGAGTCCAAGTACGCCAAGCTCAAGGTCGCGCCGATGGGCGACATCCTCACCCGCTACTACGTGAACATGGAGGTCGCGGACAAGGAAGGCGTGCTGTCCGCAGTCGCCGCCGAGTTCGCCAAGCACGGCGTGAGCATTTCCGTCGTCCGCCAGGAGGGCGCCGGCGCCGGCGCGCGTCTGGTGGTCGTCACTCATGTAGCAACCGACGCGGCTCTGTCCGAGACCGTGGCGGCCCTCAACGAACTCGAATTCGTCACCGCTGTGACCAGCGTGCTGCGACTGGAAGGCACTGAACAATGACCGGCATCGTCAACCCCGTCCACAAGGCATGGCCGGGTCTCATCGAGGCATACCGGGACCGTCTCGCGATCGGTGACAACTGGAAGACCGTCACCCTGCGCGAGGGCGGCACCCCGCTCCTGCCGGCCGGCCACCTCTCCGAGATCACCGGTTGCGACGTCTACCTCAAGGTCGAGGGCCTCAACCCCACTGGTTCCTTCAAGGACCGCGGCATGACGATGGCCGTCACCGACGCCTTGGCTCGCGGCCAGCGCGCAGTTCTGTGCGCGTCCACCGGCAACACCTCCGCCTCGGCCGCTGCGTATGCAGCCAAGGCCGGTATGACCTGCGCCGTGCTCATCCCGCAGGGCAAGATCGCCATGGGCAAGCTCGCGCAGGCAGTCATGCACGGCGCCAAGATCATTCAGGTGCAGGGCAACTTCGACGACTGCCTGGAGCTGGCACGCAAGACCACGGCCGAATTCCCCACCATCGGTCTGGTCAACTCGGTCAACCCGGTGCGCATCGAAGGTCAGAAGACCGCGGCATTCGAGATCATGGACGTCCTCGGCAAGGCTCCCGACGTACACGCTCTCCCGGTCGGAAATGCCGGAAACATCACCGCGTACTGGCGCGGGTACTCCGAGTACTACGCAGACGGCCTGACCACGGTCAAGCCCCGCATGCTCGGAGTCCAGGCTGCCGGAGCGGCGCCGTTGGTCAATGGCGCACCCGTCAAGGATCCCGAAACCATCGCCACCGCAATCCGAATCGGTTCCCCCGCTTCCTGGAACGGCGCAGTCGCGGCGAAGGAAGAGTCCAACGGTGCATTCCGTGCCGCCACCGACGAGAAGATCCTCGAGGCGTACCGACTGATCGCCGCTACCGAGGGCGTCTTCGTCGAACCGGCATCGGCCGCCAGCGTCGCGGGCCTGCTCGCCGCACGTGCAGAGGGCTGGCTCGAGCCTGGCCTGACCGTCGTGTGCACGGTGACCGGTAACGGTCTCAAGGATCCTGACACCGCATTGAAGGGGATGCCGAACGTCGAGCCCATCGGTGTCGATCCCGTTGCCGTCGCGGCTGCCCTCGAGCTTGCATAGTGTCCGTGGATTCATCGACCACTCCGCGGAATCCGGTGTCTGACATGACTATAACCCTGCCTATCGGCCTTTCGGTGACTGCTCGCGTCCCGGCCTCGAGTGCAAACTTGGGGCCGGGGTTCGACACCCTCGGTCTGGCGTTGGGGTTGTACGACGAAATCGTTGTCACCACAACGGATTCGGGTCTGCAGATTCGCGTCGAAGGCGAAGGTGCTGCCGACGTGCCTTGGGGTCCTTCGCATCTCGTGGTTCGCGCCATCGAGCGTGGCCTCGAAGCTGCGGGAGTGTGGGCAAGTGGCCTGGACGTGTTGTGCCGCAACGCGATCCCGCATTCGCGCGGGTTGGGTTCCTCGGCTTCCGCGGCCGTCGGTGGACTGGCAGCAGCCAACGGTCTGGCACGCGCGCTCGATGCCGAGATCGGTTTGACGCAAGAGCAGTTGGTTCAACTCTCGTCCGAGTTCGAAGGTCACCCGGACAATGCGTCCGCCAGTGTTCTCGGTGGCGCAGTCGTCTCGTGGAGTTGCCCGCCGGCCGTCGAAGGAGACGAGCCGATCTACTCCGCGGCGAAACTCGACGTGCATCCCGACATCCGTGCCGTGGCACTGGTTCCCGAGGAGCGCTCGTCCACCGCGCACACCCGCGGGCTTCTGCCCGAATTGGTTCCGCACCAGGATGCGTCGTTCAACGCGAGCCGCAGCGCCCTGGCCGTCGTCGCGCTCACCGCGCGCCCGGATCTGCTGATGGCAGCCACCGAAGATCGTCTGCATCAGGCGCAACGCGCGCCCGCTCTGCCGCTCACGACTCGGTGGATCGGCATTCTGCGTCAGGCGGGTATCGCCGCGACCGTTTCCGGCGCCGGCCCCACCGTGTTGGCGCTCAGCACAGAGCCTTTCCCCGTCGAACTCGCCGAAGCTGCGCGGGCCGACGGGCTCCGTGTACTCGAATTGGATATCGCCGACGGTGTGGAAGTAGTCACGACGACCGTCTGATCCCTGCCTTGGTCCTGGTGATTGCCCACTACCGATCGGTAGTGAACTGACACACCCAGTCGTCCAAATTCTTGCCGGACTCAGGTTTGGGCGCTATCCTGGGCTATGTCCGTACATCGTGCGCGTCAGTCGCCGGTGCATCACCAGGGGGCAGAACTCCTTCCCAATCGGGGTCCACAGTCCTTGGCATGATTCTCGCAGGCATGATCCTCGCGCTTGTACCTTCTCCGAAGGTTTGAATCCTCCGCGGATCGAACACTCAGAGGTTCCATGACTCTGGGGTTCAGCACACGGGGGAGTGAATCGTCGACGAAGGCGCGTTGGGCAGGTTTGCGAGCGCATGAAAAGTTTGAGGCGAGAGTTTCCGACAATCATGTGACGGCGGACAAGCCGGCAGTTCTGGACAGCAACCACGTACGGCACCACCGAGTTCGGTATTCAATCGAACTGCGGGACGAACCCTCGACTTTGCGCAGTGCGAGTGAGGGAAGGAAAGGACCTCCGTGACCGATACGGACCTCATCGCCACTTCTGCACCCGCCGGGTCGGAATCAGGCGACAATTCTCAGGCGTCATCTTCAGCATCGAACGGTGCGGTGGCGACCTCCACGAAGCGTGCCGAAACGCGCCGTGGTGCCGGACTCTCCGGCATGGTGCTCACCGAACTCCGCACTCTTGCGGGTGAACTGGGCATCAAAGGCACTTCCGGCATGCGCAAGGGTGACCTGATCGCAGCCATCAAGGAGCGCCAGGGCGGCAGCGCAAAGGCTGCACCCGCACAGAGTGAACTCACTCTCGACGACGCACCCGTTGCGCGCACTCGTGCCAAGAGCACTCGCGCCGCACGAACCGAAACCCCCGCAGCCGAAACAGCTCCGGCGGCCGAATCGGCTCCTGTCGAGGCCGCGCCGGCACGTACCGAATCCGCCGAGGACGCCGATCAGGCTGCACCCCGTCGTGGACGTCAGCGTCGCGGCGCCGCTCGTCGAGCAGGTTCACCCGACCAGGGTGAACTGAGCATCGAGCAGGACACTCCTTCGGCAAAGTCCGACTCGGACACCTCGAAGGCCGCCGAGTCTGCGAAGACAGAGGCTCCGGCCGAGCGTTCTTCAGGCGCCGAGGGCAAGTCGGACGCTGAGCAGGCTCCTGCCGAGCAGGGCAACGAGCGTCCCCGCCGCGAGCGAAACCGCGACAACCAGGGCCAGCGCGACAACCAGGGCCAGCGGGACAACCAGGGCCAGCGGGACAACCAGAGCCAGCGAGACAACCAGAGCAACCAGAGCAACCGGGGCAACCAGGATCGCCAGGACCGTCAGGATCGTGGCAATCAGAACAACGCCGGCCAGAACAATGCCGGTCCGCGCACGGACAACCGCAACAACGGACCGGACGACGACGAAGAGGGTGGACGCGGACGCCGCGGACGCCGTTTCCGCGAGCGCCGTGGCCGTGGTCGCGACCGCGGTGAGGGTGGCGCACCCAACGATTCGCGTGAGACCGAAATCCGCGAGGACGACGTCCTTCAGCCGGTTGCCGGCATCCTCGACGTCCTCGACAATTACGCCTTCGTGCGTACGTCCGGGTACCTCGCCGGTCCCAACGACGTCTACGTCTCCATGAACCTGATCCGCAAGAACGGCCTTCGCCGTGGCGACGCCATCACCGGTGCCGTCCGGGTCTCGCGTGACGGTGAACAGGGCAGCCAGCGTCAGAAGTTCAACCCGCTGGTCCGCATCGACACGGTCAACGGCGGCGACGTCGAGGCCGCGAAGAAGCGCCCCGAGTTCAACAAGCTCACGCCGCTGTACCCGAACCAGCGTCTGCGCCTCGAGACCGAGCAGCACATTCTCACCACGCGTGTCATCGACCTGGTGATGCCCATCGGTAAGGGCCAGCGCGCCCTCATCGTGAGCCCGCCCAAGGCGGGTAAGACCAGCGTGTTGCAGGCGATCGCGAATGCTGTCGCCACCAACAATCCTGAGTGCTACCTGATGGTCATCCTCGTGGACGAGCGTCCCGAGGAAGTGACCGACATGCAGCGGAGCGTGAAGGGCGAGGTTATTTCCTCCACCTTCGACCGCCCGCCGGGAGATCACACCGCAGTTGCCGAGCTGGCAATCGAGCGTGCGAAGCGCCTGGTCGAGATGGGTAAGGACGTCGTCGTACTGCTCGACTCCATCACGCGTCTGGGTCGTGCGTACAACAACTCCTCGCCGGCGTCCGGACGCATCCTCTCCGGTGGTGTCGACTCGACAGCGCTGTACCCGCCGAAGCGTTTCCTCGGTGCTGCCCGCAACATCGAGAACGGTGGATCGCTCACCATCATCGCTACCGCAATGGTCGAGACCGGATCCACCGGCGACACCGTGATCTTCGAAGAGTTCAAGGGCACCGGCAACGCCGAGCTCAAGCTCGATCGCAAGATCGCCGAACGCCGCGTGTTCCCGGCCGTGGACGTCAACCCGTCCAGTACGCGTAAGGACGAGCTGCTCCTGAGCCCGGACGAGGCTGCGGTGCTGCACAAGCTCCGCCGCGTCCTGTCCGGTCTGGACTCGCATCAGGCCATCGATCTGCTGATCGATCGACTGAAGAAGAGCAAGAACAACCTCGAGTTCCTGATGCAGGTCTCCAAGACCGCACCGGGTGCGATCGACGACTGATCGACTCGACGTCAAAAGGCCCACAACCAGCTGTTTGTGGGCCTTTTGCATGGGCGGAACAAAACCGAAGGGCAGTGCGTTGACAACTTCGTACAGCCACCCGAGGCGTGCGAGACGCGGATTATCCGGTGAGGTACCGCATCTGGCATACTGAACGGCCGAGTCCGGTTCCGGTTCACGATGTCGATTGGCGACGTCGACCCGGCGACCATTGAAAGGGACACCATGAAGGCAGGAATCCACCCAACTTACGTAGCGACCACCGTCGTCTGCGGTTGCGGTAACACGTTCGAGACCCACAGCACCAAGGAGTCCGGACGCATCAACGTCGAGGTTTGCTCGCAGTGCCACCCGTTCTACACGGGCAAGCAGAAGATTCTCGACACCGGTGGACGCGTCGCTCGCTTCGAGGCTCGCTACGGCAAGCGCGCAGACAGCAAGGTCCCGGCCACCGAGTCCTAGCTGTTCCGCCGACGCCCGATCTGCCATGCGCAGATCGGGCGTCGGCTTTTTTGTGCCTGCACTCGGTTTGCGCGTTTCCCGGGTCCCGGCCTCGAAACACCTTCAAGCGCGCACCGTAGGAATCGAAACTCAGAGCGGAGCGAACCATGGCAGGCGCAACCCAGCCCTCGGCCATCGACGACATCTTGGCGGAGCACGCCGGTCTCGAAGCACAGATGTCCGATCCGGCGCTGCACAACGACCCTGCCGCTGCCAGGCGCGTCGGTAAGCGGTTCTCCGAGCTCTCGCCGATCATGTCGACGTACAACAAGCTCACGGCTGCGCAGGACGATCTGGAAGCCGCGCGCGAACTCGCTGCCGACGATTCCAGCTTCGCCGCCGAGATCCCCGATCTCGAAGCCGAGGTCGCGCAGCTCGAGCAGACGCTGACCGATCAGTTGGCGCCGCGTGATCCGCATGACGGCGACGACATCGTCCTCGAAGTGAAGTCCGGTGAGGGCGGCGAAGAATCCGCGCTCTTCGCCTCGGACCTTGCCCGCATGTACGTCCGCTACGCGGAACGGCACGGCTGGCGCGTCGAGATCCTCGACGCGACGGTTTCCGATCTCGGCGGATACAAGGAAGCAACGCTGTCGATCAAGAGCAAGTCAGATACTCCGGACGGCGTGTGGGCGCGGCTCAAGTTCGAGGGCGGTGTTCACCGCGTCCAGCGAGTGCCCGTCACCGAATCCCAGGGACGCGTTCACACTTCGGCCGCCGGCGTTCTGGTCTACCCGGAGCCGGAAGAGGTCGAGCAGGTCCAGATCGACGAGAGTGACCTGCGCATCGACGTCTACCGTTCGTCCGGCAAGGGTGGTCAGGGCGTCAACACGACCGACTCTGCTGTCCGAATCACGCACCTTCCGACCGGCATCGTCGTCACCTGCCAGAACGAGCGTTCGCAGCTGCAGAACAAGGCGCGCGCCATGCAGGTCCTTGCAGCCCGCTTGCAGGTAGTCGCCGAGGAAGCCGCGGACGCAGAAGCGTCGGCAGGTCGCCAGAGTCAGGTCCGGACGGTGGACCGTTCTGAGCGCATCCGCACCTACAACTTCCCGGAGAACCGCATCACCGATCACCGCATCGGCTTCAAGTCGCACAACCTCGACGCGGTGCTCGACGGTGAGCTCGACGCACTTCTCGACGCATTGGGTAAGGCGGACCGAGAGGCGCGTCTCGCGGCCGAGTAGATGCAGACGATGACTGACCTCCATACTGCTGGGAACTCGGTGAACCGCGTGTCGGTCGAGCGTGGCAGGCTGTACCCGTGAGTCGACTTCCACTTCGTTTGGCGCTGATCGAAGCTGCAAAACAGCTCGACGCCGCAGGTGTGCCCAGCCCACGCACCGACGCCGAGTTGTTGGCATCCCACCTGCTCGGCGTCGAACGCACGCGTCTCGGGCTGATTCCGTTGGTCGATCCCGAGGTCATCGCGGCGTTCGACGAGTTGGTTGCGCAACGCGTGAAGCGGATTCCTTTGCAGCACATCATCGGAGTCGCATCGATGGGCAACATCGACGTCGCCGTCGGTCCGGGTGTCTTCATTCCGCGGCCCGAAACCGAATTGCTCATGGGTTGGGCGCTCTCGTTCCTCGAAGGTTGCGGAAGCAAGCCGCCGGTAGTGCTGGACCTGTGCACGGGATCGGGTGTACTCGCGCTGTCCATCGCCGAGGCCCGTCCCGACGCCGTCGTTCATGCCGTGGAGAAGGAACCCGCCGCGCTGGCGTGGGCGCGTCGTAATGCCGCCGACCGCGAGGCCGCCGGTGATACACCGATCCATCTGCATCAGGGCGACGTCACCGATCGGAACTTGTTGCCGGGGCTCGAGGGCGGCGTCGATCTTGTCGTCTCCAATCCGCCGTACATCCCCGAAGGCGCGCAATTGCAGCCTGAGGTCATGGACTACGACCCACACACCGCGCTGTTCGGCGGTGCCGACGGTCTGTCCGTCATCAAACCGATGATCAGCAACATCGCGCGGTGGCTTCGCATCGGCGGCGCGGCGGGCATCGAGCACGACGACACCAACGGCGACGGCGTCGCTGCGCTGTTCTCGGCGCGCCGGGTATTCGGCGAGGTCGCGCAGCATCCCGATCTTGCCGGTCGTCCGCGATTCGTCGTCGCCAGACGTGTCGCCACCGACGTCGAAGCCCAGCGGAATCGAACGCCCGAAGTGCAGAGTGAAAGGATGGCTGAGTGAGCACCGTGTACGACTGCAGTCAGACAGATTCCCGAACCGCAGGCTTGGCCGCCGCGAAGAACGCGCTCAAGGCCGGCCGACTCGTAGTTCTCCCTACCGACACCCTGTACGGACTCGCCGCCGACGCGTTCGACAGCGAAGCTGTCACGAGTTTGTTGCGCGCCAAGGGACGCGGGCGAGACATGCCCGTCCCGGTACTGGTCGGATCGTGGAACACCATCGACGGGCTCGTCTACAGCGTGCGCCCGCAGGCACGGGATTTGATCCGCGCGTTCTGGCCCGGCGGACTGAGCTTGGTCGTCGAGCAGGCGCCGTCACTTGCCTGGGACCTCGGCGATACCCGCGGAACCGTCATGCTCCGCATGCCCCTGCACCCGGTTGCTCTTGAATTGTTGCGTGATGTCGGACCGCTTGCCGTCTCGAGTGCCAACATTTCGGGGCGTCCGCCGGCGACTACCGTCGAGGAAGCTCGAGATCAGCTCGGTGGATCTGCCAGCGTGTATCTCGACGGGGGCAAGGCCGAACACGCCGTTGCTTCCACGATCGTCGACCTGACCGGCAATTCACCGCGTATCTTGCGAGTGGGTGCCGTCTCGGCAGAATCCATCGCCGAGGTATTGGGCACCAGTCCGGAAAGCCTCGTAGAGGGAGTTTCGTAACGATGGTCGGCGCCGGCGGCGAGCGCGCGGGGGAATCCACGTACTGGGGACCGGATTTCGGTGAGCTTGCCACGGCAGACCCCGAGATCGCGGCTATTGCGCTGGCCGAACTCGAGCGTCAGCGCGGCGGACTTCAACTCATCGCGAGCGAGAACTTCACCAGCCCCGCCGTACTGGCCGCCTTGGGTTCGACCCTGAGCAACAAGTACGCCGAGGGCTATCCGGGTCGGCGTTACTACGGCGGGTGCGAGTACGTCGACGCAGCCGAGAATCTGGCGATCGACCGGGCGAAAGCACTGTTCGGCGCTGAGCACGTCAACGTCCAACCGCATTCGGGAGCCACTGCAAATCTCGCGGTGTACGCCGCATTCGCCAAGCCCGGCGACACCGTGCTGGCGATGAGTCTGCCGCACGGTGGGCATCTGACTCACGGGTCTCGGGTCAGCTTTTCGGGGCAGTGGTTCACCACCGTTCCCTATCACGTCGATTCGGCCACCGAATTGATCGACTACGACGAGGTTCGCACCCTGGCTCTGGCGCACAAGCCGAAAATCATCGTCGCCGGCGCGACGGCGTACTCCCGCACCATCGACTTCGCAGCCTTCCGCTCGATCGCTGACGAGGTCGGTGCGATCCTGTGGGTCGACGCCGCCCACTTCATCGGACTCGTCGCAGGCCGAGCGATACCGTCGTGTGTTCCGTATGCCGACGTGGTCTCCGCGACGACGCACAAGGTCCTCAGAGGCCCGCGCGGCGGAATGATCTTGTGCCGCAGCGCGCACGCCTCGGTTGTCGATCGCGCGGTGTTCCCCTTCATCCAAGGTGGTCCGATGATGCATGCGATCGCCGCGAAGGCGGTTGCCTTCAAAGAAGCAATGACGCCGGAATATCGTTGGTATGCACAGGAAGTGGTTGCCAATGCGTCGGCGCTCGCGCAGTCGTTGGAAGCTCGCGGCCTGCGTACCGTGTCCGGTGGAACCGACACGCATCTGGCACTTCTCGACTTGCGCGCAAGCGGGGTCACCGGAGTCGACGCCGAGCGTAGGTGCGGACTGGCTTCGATCACGCTCAACAAGAATGCGATTCCGTTCGATCCGCAGTCGCCGGCCGTCACGTCCGGAATCCGCGTCGGATCCGCGGCCGTGACGACGCAGGGATTCAACCGTGCCGACATGAGCGTCGTGGGGGAGTTGATCGCGCGTGCGGTCGTCGCGGATCCCGCCACCACGTCCGGGGAGGCCGAGTTGGCGTCAGTAGCCGACGGCGTTCGCGAATTGGTCCGGGCAAAGCCCGCCTACCCCCGCCAGACGGGTGATCTCGCGCAGTGATCACTTCCTACGAGGCGACCACATATCTGGCACAGGGCGGCGGGGGAGCGGGTGTTCCCATCCGTGAACTGTTGCTCGTGCTGTGTACGGCTGCGGTGGTGACTTACCTGGCGACCGGAGCAGTCCGGTTGTTGGCGCTGCGGTTCGGCGCCGTTGCGATTCCGCGTGATCGGGACGTTCACGTCGAGCCGATTCCGCGCCGCGGTGGCGTCGGGATGTACATCGGCATGGCTGTCGGCCTGCTGTTCGCGCAGCAATTACCCGCGCTCACAAGAGGTTTCGGCTTCGGTAGTCCGGACGTGCATGCTGCGCTCGTTGCGGGAGCCGTCATCGTCCTCGTGGGTGTGATCGACGACAGGTGGGGTCTCGACGCGCTCACCAAGTTCGTGGGTCAGGTGACTGCTGCCGGAGTTCTCGTGGTGATGGGCGTCAGTTGGTTCATCATCTACAACCCGTTCGGCGGTGACGGTGGGTCCACCATCATCCTCGATCAGATTCAATCGGGACTGTTCACGGTGGCTGTTGCCGTCGCGACCATCAACGCCATGAATTTCGTCGACGGTCTCGACGGATTGGCCGCCGGTTTGGGGCTGATCGCGGCCCTGGCAATCCTCATCTTCTCGATCGGTCTGCTCCACGATCAGGGCGGTGACGCCAGCGTCTATCCACCCGCGATGATCGCCGCGGCGTTGGCAGGTGCTTGTCTCGGATTTCTTCCGCACAACTTCAATCCGGCACGCATCTTCATGGGCGACTCCGGTTCGATGTTGATCGGTCTGATGCTGGCTGCGATCTCCACCAGCGCATCCGGTCGTATTCCACTGACCGCCTACGGAACCCGCGACCTCGTCGGCCTTCTCGCGCCGTTGTTGCTGGTCGGAGCTGTGATGTTCATCCCGATGCTGGACATGCTCCTGGCCGTGATCCGCCGAACGAAAGCGGGCGTGAGTCCGTTCAGTCCGGACAAGATGCACCTGCACCACCGGCTCTTGCAGATCGGGCACACGCATCGACGAGTCGTGCTGGTCATCTACCTGTGGGTCAGCGTTCTGGCTTTCGGTGCCGTCGGATCCTCACTGCTCAATCGTCAGCTGGTTGTCGTACTCGTCGCGGCCGGTTTGGTCCTTGCGTTGTTCTTCACTGCCGTGCCGTCTTTGATCGATCGCAAGCAGCAGCGGCGCTAGCTACGTTTTCCGATCCATTACCCTTGGGCATCGTGACGAACACGCCGCAGCCTGTACCTGCCTCGCAACCCATCCCTGATTCGACCGCCGCGATGAAGTCGGCCGTGAAGTGGGGTGTGATGGGGCTGATCGCGCTGGCCGTGGTCGGCGCGCTCCTGGGCGGGCTGTTCGCCGGCAAGGAAGGCGTCTACGGCGCTTTGATCGGCGCAGCCGTCGGCGGCGGGTTCATCCTGTTCACCGCGCTGGGCGTGTTGCTCACGGCAAAGCTGCCCGCGCTCACGGCCGGTGCAGTTCTGCTCGGCACGTGGCTGCTCAAGATGATTCTCGCGATGGTGGTTCTCTTCGTCCTCTCGGACATGGATTTCTACAACAAGACCGCCCTCGTCCTGGTCATCATCATGTCGCTGGTCGTGGTGCTCGGAGCGGAGACGTACGGCGTTCTCGGAACCAAAACTCCGTACGTCGATCCCACTCCCAGCAGCAACGTCGACGACGACGAGTAGTACTACAAGAGGTAACTAATCGGACTTCCAGGTACCCCATCTACACAATGTCGTAGATGACTTGATAAGGTTCGGTTCAAGCGAGAGCAATGGTGGGCCGAGTAACACTCAGCCGACGATGCCATGTGCTCGCAGGTGGTCGAAATTCTGACCACTGAGTCGACGAGAGTCGCCGACACCGACAGACGCCAGGTCCCTCAAGGGTTCTCCAGCTGCTGACGAATGCGCGAGTCGAACTTGTCGACTTGTAGATCGTCAATGTCCGATCGAACCGCAGTCAATGATGGCTGCGGACCGACTACGGGAGAGAACGCTGAGCGTCACCACCCTGGCCGCGGATGAATTCCATGCGCCGTCACTAGACGATTTTTTCCCGCCCTCCGTGTTGATTCACGCGGGCCCCTTCGAGCTCGACCGTCTGATGCTGATTCGTCTGCTGATGTCGGTGCTGGTCGCAGCCTTCTTCGTGATCGCGATGCGCAGCCCTCGATTGGTTCCCCGCGGACTCCAGAACGCAGCCGAGCTTGCGCTCGACTTCGTTCGGATCAATATCGCCGAGGAGATCCTGGGCAAGGAACAGGGCAAGCGCTTCCTGCCGGTCATCACGACGATCTTCTTCATCGTGGTCGCCAGCAACCTGGCCAGCGTCATTCCCTTCCTGAACATCTCGCCGAACGCGCGAATCGGTATGCCGCTGGTACTCGCAGCGCTTGCCTACATCGTGTTCAACTACGTGGGAATCAAGAAGTACGGCTTCTTCAAGTACGTCAAGAGCAGCATCGTCGTTCCCGGCGTCCCGCTGCCCCTGCACTTCCTGTTGGTGCCCATCGAGTTCATCTCGACCTTCATCCTGCGCCCGTTCACGCTGATGGTTCGTCTCATGGCCAACATGTTGGCCGGCCACATCCTGCTGGTGCTGTTCTTCAGCGCGACGAACTACTTCTTCTTCGTGTCCGGCGGATTCCAGGCGATCTTCGGTGTTCCGTCGATCATCGCCGGTATCGCATTCACGTTCTTCGAGCTGCTGGTCATTTTCCTGCAGGCTTACGTGTTCGCGCTGCTGACCGCGGTGTACATCGATCTGGCGCTCCACGCCGACGAGCACTGACCTTTTACCTCCTCACCAGCTACACCAAGAACTGAGCCTCTTGCCGAATCCGGCGGAGGTCAACAGAAAGGGAATGGAACACCATGAGCATCGCTTACCTCGCTCAGGAAGTTGTCGAGACCAAGTCGCGCGGCTACGGAGCCATCGGCTACGGCCTCGCAGCAATCGGCCCCGGCATCGGCGTGGGCATCGTTGTGGGCAAGGCAATCGAAGGCATGGTCCGCCAGCCCGAGATGGCCGGCCAGGTTCGTACCACCATGTTCCTCGGTATTGCATTCACCGAGGCCCTCGCGCTGATCGGCCTCGTCGCCGGCTTCATCTTCTAAGACCGACATGGCAGCCACCATCGCAATTCTCGCGGCGGAGGGGACGACTGAACACAATCCCCTCATCCCCGAGACATACGACATCGTGTGGTCCGCGGTCGCGCTCGTAGTAGTCGGTTTCGTCTTCTGGAAGCTCGTTCTTCCGAAGTTCCAGAAGGTCTTGGCCGAACGCACCGAGCAGATCGAGGGCGGCATCAAGAAAGCCGAAGACGCACAGGCAGAGGCAGCGGCAGCGCTCGAGCAGTACCGCGCGCAGCTCGCCGAAGCTCGTACCGAGGCAGCGCAGATCCGTGAGGAAGCGCGTACCCAGGGTCAGCAGATCATCGCTGACATGAAGGTTCAGGCGCAGGACGAGAGCGACCGCATCGTGGCCGCAGGCCACAGCCAGCTCGTCGCCCAGCGTCAGCAGATCGTCGCTGAGCTCCGCTCGGATCTCGGCAAGACCGCTGTAGACCTGGCCGAGAAGGTCATCGGGGAGTCCCTCGCCGACGACGTGAAGCGCGCCGGAACGGTTGATCGTTTCCTCAACGAGCTCGACACCGTCAGCGCTGATTCAGCCAGGAAGTGAGCAACATGTACGCAGCGAGCCGTGAAGCCTTGGCGCAGACTCGTTCTGCGCTGAGCAGTGCCCTGGGCGCCGTCTCTGCAGGAGCCGCAACTGCTGCTTCTGCTCAGGCTGGGTCCGAGCTCTTCTCGGTGGTCGAGGTACTCGACGGCCAGCGCGCTCTTCGCAGCGCGCTGGCTGACGCTTCGGCACCGGCCGCTGGTCGCCAGGCTTTGGCAGAGCAGTTGTTCTCCGGAAAGGTCGGCGCCGAGGCGCTCGCCACCGTGAAGGCAGCTGCAGGCCAGGACTGGTCTGCGGCCCGCAACTTGGTCAACTCGCTCGAATTGCTCGGACGCGAAGCTCTGCTCCGCGCCGCAGCCGATCAGAGCCAGTTGGACACCGTTGAGGACGAGCTCTTCCGTCTCGGTCGCATCGTGGCAGGGGACCCCAGCCTGGAGCAGACGCTCTCGGATCTGTCGGTTCCCGCAGCCCGCAAGCGTGAGTTCCTCTCTCGCTTGCTCTACGGCAAGGTCACCGCGGTCACCGAGGCACTCGCCGGACAGGCCGTCGGCCGGTTGAAGTCTGCACCCGCAGACACTTTCGATCAGCTGTCGAATCTTGCCGCAGCGCAGCGCGATACCACCGTTGCTCACGTTCGCAGCGCCTCGGCGTTGAGCTCGGAGCAGTCGGATCGCTTGGCCAGCACTCTTACCCGCACCTACGGGAAGCCGGTAGCAGTACACGTCGAGGTCGATCCAGAACTCCTCAGCGGCTTGGTCGTCCGGGTGGGCGACGAGGTTATCGACGGCAGCGCAGCGGGTCGACTCGCAGCACTGCGGAAGAACCTCAAGTAGTCCTTCAGCCGAACACATACTCCAGATCTTTTCGAAGACCAGACACCGAGAGCAGGAAAAACATGGCGGAGCTGACGATCTCCTCCGACGAGATCCGTAGCGCGATCGACAACTACACCGCGAGCTACTCCCCGGAGGCCTCCCGTGAGGAGGTCGGCACAGTGACCGACACCAGTGACGGCATTGCGCACGTCTCTGGCCTGCCTTCGGCTATGTCCAACGAGCTGTTGGAGTTCCCCGGTGGAATCGTCGGCGTCGCGCTCAACCTGGATGCCACCGAAATCGGTGCCGTCATCCTTGGCGATTACCAGAACATTCAAGAAGGCCAGGAAGTAAAGCGCACGGGCGACGTTCTGTCGGTTCCCGTCGGCGATGCTTTCCTCGGCCGCGTCATCGACCCGCTGGGTGCGCCCATCGACGGCCTCGGCGAGATCGAGAGCACCGAGAACCGTGCACTCGAGCTCCAGGCCGCTTCGGTGCTCGAGCGCCAGCCGGTCGAAGAGCCGCTCCAGACCGGTATCAAGGCTATCGACGCCATGACCCCGATCGGCCGCGGCCAGCGCCAGCTCATCATCGGCGACCGCAAGACCGGCAAGACCGCGGTCTGCATCGACGCCATCCTGAACCAGAAGGCCAACTGGGATTCCGGCGATGTCAACAAGCAGGTGCGCTGCATCTACGTTGCCATCGGTCAGAAGGGTTCCACCATCGCGGGCGTCAAGGCTGCCCTCGAGGAGAAGGGCGCGATGGAGTACACCACCATCGTTGCTGCTCCGGCATCTGATTCCGCAGGCTTCAAGTGGCTCGCACCGTACACCGGCTCGGCCATCGGCCAGCACTGGATGTACCAGGGCAAGCACGTTCTGGTCGTGTTCGACGACCTGACCAAGCAAGCAGAGGCGTACCGCGCCATCTCACTGCTGCTGCGTCGTCCGCCGGGACGCGAGGCTTACCCCGGTGACGTCTTCTACTTGCACTCCCGTCTGCTGGAGCGCTCGGCGAAGCTGTCCGACGCACTCGGCGGTGGCTCGCTGACGGCTCTGCCGATCATCGAGACCAAGGCGAACGACGTCTCGGCTTACATCCCGACCAACGTCATCTCCATCACCGACGGTCAGGTGTTCCTCGAGTCCGACCTGTTCAACAAGGGCGTTCGCCCCGCGATCAACGTCGGTATCTCGGTCTCCCGTGTCGGTGGCGCTGCACAGACAAAGGGCATGAAGAAGGTTTCCGGTTCGCTGCGTCTGGAACTGGCTCAGTTCCGTGAGCTCGAAGCGTTCTCCGCCTTCGCATCCGACCTCGACGCTGCCTCCAAGGCTCAGCTCGAGCGCGGTGCCCGTCTGGTCGAGCTGCTCAAGCAGGATCAGTACAGCCCGATCCCCGTCGAGGACCAGATCGTCTCGATCTACCTGGCCGGCGAAGGCATCTTCGACAGCGTTCCGATCAGCGACGTCCGTCGCTTCGAGAAGGAACTGCTCGAAGACCTCAAGCACTCGGCTGCTGGCGTCTACTCCAGCATCAACGGCGGTAAGGCACTCGATGCCGACAACGCTGCTGAGCTGATCGCTGCGACGAACAAGTTCAAGGAAGGCTTCATCGCATCCGACGGAAGCCGGGTCGTGAACGAGGCCGAGGCTGACGCTTTGGGCGCCGACGAGGTCGCGAACGAGCAGATCAACGTCAAGCGCAAGACCGTCAGCAAGTGACGTACGCGCCCATGACACTGCGAATTCCGAAGGGAGAGTGATTGATCGATGGCGAGCATTCTCGAATTGCGGTCTCGTATCAAGTCGGTCAACTCGACCAAGAAGATCACCAAGGCACAGGAACTGATCGCGACTTCGCGTATCACCAAGGCTCAGATTCGCGTCGCCGCGTCCAAGCCGTATGCCGAGGAGATCACGAAGGTACTCACCGAATTGGCGAGTGCGTCTGCTTCGCTCGATCACCCGTTGCTCAACGAGCGTCCGGAGCCCAAGCGGGCTGCGGTGCTCGTTGTCACCAGTGACCGCGGCATGTGTGGTGGCTACAACTCCAACGTCCTCAAGCAGGCAGAAGAGCTCATGGCTCTCCTCCGCAGCGAGGGCAAGGAGCCGGTCGTGTACGTGCTCGGTTCCAAGGGACTCGGCTACTACACGTTCCGCGGCCGCGACATCGGTGCTGCGTGGACGGGCTTCTCGCAGGATCCGGGATACTCGGATGCAGCGAAGGCCAGCCGCCACCTGGTGGAGCTGTTCATGGCTGGTTCGGGTAACCAGGTTGCCGCTCCGAACGGTGAAGGCACGATCGAGGGCGTCGACGAACTCCATATCGTCTACACCCGCTTCGTGTCGATGCTGACGCAGACTCCCGAGGTTCGCCGTATGGCTCCTCTCGAGGTCTTCGTGTCGGAAGAGCGCATCGAACTCGGTGACGACATGCTGACCAACGGCCACGACGACGACCATGACAATGGACCCGTCGCGGACTTCAGCTTCGAGCCCGAGCCCGAGAAGCTTCTCGGTGCTCTTCTCCCGAAGTACGTCAGCACTCGTATCTTCTCGTCGCTTCTCGATGCTGCGGCATCGGAGTCGGCAGCCCGTCGTACCGCCATGAAGGCCGCGACGGACAACGCAAACGAACTGGTGAACACGTTGAGCCGTCAGGCCAACCAGGCTCGCCAGGCCCAGATCACCCAGGAAATCAGCGAGATCGTCGGCGGCGCCAACGCGCTCGCCTCGAGCGCAGGAAGTGACTAGCACATGACCGCAGCAGTAACCGAAAACAACGGGGCAGGTTCGGCTTCGGCCGTAGCCGGCCGCGTCGTGCGGGTCATCGGTCCCGTCGTGGACGTTGAATTCCCGCGTGGCGCTGTTCCTGAACTGTTCAACGCCCTGAACGCCGAGATCACGCTTCCCTCGGTCGCCAAGACGCTGACGCTCGAGGTTGCACAGCACCTCGGTGACAACCTGGTCCGCACCGTCTCCATGCAGCCCACCGACGGCCTCGTCCGCGGCACTGCAGTGACCGACTCGGGCAAGCCGATCTCGGTTCCCGTCGGTGACGTCGTCAAGGGCCACGTGTTCAACGCACTGGGCGATTGCCTCGACACCCCGGGCCTCGGCCGCGACGGCGAGCAGTGGGGCATCCACCGCAAGCCACCAGCCTTCGATCAGCTCGAAGGTAAGACCGAGATCCTCGAGACCGGCATCAAGGTCATCGACCTCCTCACCCCGTACGTCAAGGGTGGAAAGATCGGCCTGTTCGGTGGCGCCGGCGTCGGCAAGACCGTTCTGATCCAGGAAATGATCACGCGTATCGCCCGCGAGTTCTCGGGCACCTCGGTGTTCGCAGGCGTCGGTGAGCGTACCCGTGAGGGCACCGACCTCCACCTGGAAATGGAAGAGATGGGCGTCCTCCAGGACACCGCCCTTGTCTTCGGCCAGATGGACGAGCCGCCCGGAACGCGTATGCGCGTCGCCCTGTCCGCACTGACGATGGCGGAGTACTTCCGCGACGTTCAGGGCCAGGACGTTCTGCTGTTCATCGACAACATCTTCCGCTTCACGCAGGCAGGCTCCGAGGTTTCCACCCTCCTCGGCCGTATGCCTTCGGCAGTGGGCTACCAGCCCACGCTGGCGGACGAGATGGGTGAGCTCCAGGAGCGCATCACCTCGACCCGCGGTCGCTCGATCACCTCGCTGCAGGCTATTTACGTGCCGGCCGACGACTACACCGACCCCGCGCCGGCTACGACGTTCGCGCACCTCGATGCCACCACCGAGCTCTCGCGCCCGATTTCGCAGATGGGTATCTACCCCGCTGTGGATCCGCTGAGCTCGACCTCCCGCATCCTGGAGCCCGGCATCGTCGGTGCCGAGCACTTCCGCGTTGCCAACGAGGTCAAGCGCATTCTGCAGAAGTACAAGGAACTGCAGGACATCATCGCCATCCTCGGTATGGACGAGCTTCAGGAAGAGGACAAGGTCCTCGTCGGCCGCGCCCGTCGTATCCAGAAGTTCCTCGGCCAGAACTTCATCGTCGCCGAGAAGTTCACCGGTGAGCCCGGCTCCGTCGTGCCGCTCCGCGACACGATCGAAGCCTTCGACCGCGTCTGCAAGGGCGAGTTCGATCACCTGCCCGAGCAGGCATTCAACAGCTGCGGTGGACTCGACGACGTCGAGGCTGCAGCCAAGAAGATGGCCGGGAAGTAGTCCACCATGGCTGAGATGACCGTAGAACTCGTTGCCGTCGAGCAGCGCTTGTGGTCTGGTTCGGCGACGCTGGTCAGCGCTCAGACCACCGAGGGTGAAATCGGCATCATGCCTGGGCATGAGCCGGTCCTCGGTCAGCTGATCGAGGGCGGAACCGTGTCGATCACCTCGGTCGACGGCGAGCGTATCGTTGCTGCAGTACACGGAGGGTTCCTCTCCGTCACTGCGACGACGGTGACGATCCTTGCCGAGTCCGCGGACATGGCACAGGACATCGACGTCGAGGCAGCCAAGGCTGTCTTGGCCGAGAACTCGGGCGATCTCGAAGCGATTGCGGTCGCCAAGGGTCAGCTCCGGGCCGTCGAGCGCGCGTAAGTTACTCGAGTAAAGCCGCGACGGGAGCCGACGAACAGTGACATTCGGAATGACTGTGTTGATCATTCTGGTTGTGCTGCTCGCGGTTCTCGTCGCGGCTTTTCTGTATCGTCTGCTCGTTCTACGTCGCGGCGGTACTGCTGCACTGCTTCGTGTTCTGCCATCCCCAGGGGACAGCGGGTGGCGGCACGGGATCATTCGCTACGGCGAAAGCACATTCGTCTTTTTCAAACTGTCGAGTCTGCGGCCAGGCCCGGACTCCAGGATTGATCGTCAAGGTGTCGAGGTCGAGAGCCGTCGCTCTCCCTCGGGTACCGAATTCGACATCATGAGCGACGACATCGTCGTGGTCAAGGTCAACGACGGATCGTCGGCCTACGAAATCGCCTTGGACAGTGGAGCATTGACAGCGTTCCTGTCCTGGGTCGAATCGCGGCCGGACGGGCGCGCCCGTAGGCGTCGCACCGCCTGACCGGTCCCGATCAAGCCCCGGCGCCGGGCTTCCAGAGCACATCGCCTTCCGGGTTTGCCACTCTTCCCATGATGAAGAGCAGATCCGACAATCTGTTGAGGTATTTCGCGGGGAGGACGCTCGTGTCTTCCGGGTTCGCATCGATCGCGGACCACGCCGCACGCTCCGCACGCCGCGAGACGGTTCGTGCTACGTGAAGCAGGGCACCCAAGGCAGTTCCGCCCGGCAGAATGAACGAATTCAACGGTGCCAGTTGCTCATTGAGCTCATCGCACCATCCTTCGAGTCGATCGATGTAGGCCTGCGTCACTCGCAGCGGCGGGTACTTCGGGTTCTCGACCACGGGGGTGGACAAGTCGGCACCTGCGTCGAAAAGGTCGTTCTGGATCTGTCGCAGCATCACGAGCAGATTCGGTGGGGGAGTACCGAGGGCAACGGCCACTCCGATTGCCGCGTTGGTCTCGTCGCAATCCGCATAGGCGACCAGACGCGGATCGTTCTTGGACACGCGGGAAAAATCGCTGAGGCCCGTGGTCCCGTCGTCGCCGGTCCGGGTGTAGATCTTCGTCAGGTGAACAGACATAGGGCTACGGTACCGGCGCGGTGCCGACGAGGTTGTGGCTCTAGGCTGTGAACCGTGAGTGAGCACTTTCTTGTGACCGGGGGTAACCGCCTCGAAGGTGAAGTACTGGTGGGAGGGGCCAAGAACAGTGTGCTGAAGCTGATGGCCGCGGCGCTGTTGGCCGAAGGCACCACTGTCGTGACCAACTGCCCGGACATTCTCGACGTACCCCTGATGGCGGACGTTCTGCGAGGTCTGGGCTGCGAAGTCGAACTCGAAGATTCCGAAGTGCGGATCACGACGCCGGCCGAGCCGAAGTATCACGCTGACTTCGATGCGGTGAAACAGTTCCGCGCCTCGGTGTGTGTGCTCGGTCCGCTGGTCGCGCGTTGTCGACGCGCTGTTGTCGCACTTCCTGGTGGCGATGCGATCGGCTCGAGACCACTCGACATGCACCAATCCGGACTCCGTCTGTTGGGTGCGCGTAGCGAAATCGAACACGGTTGTGTCGTTGCCGAGGCAGATGACCTACACGGAGCGAACATTCGCCTGGTCTTCCCGTCGGTGGGTGCAACCGAGAACATCTTGATGGCGGCTGTGCTCGCCCGTGGCGAAACGGTGATCGACAACGCTGCACGTGAGCCCGAGATCGTGGATCTGTGCAACATGCTCAACGAGATGGGCGCCAAGGTATCGGGCGGCGGAAGTTCGACGCTCACCATTCAAGGCGTCCGCAAGTTGGAACCGACTACCCACCGCGTCATCGGCGATCGGATCGTTGCTGCGACATGGGGTGTCGCGGCATCCATGACCAGGGGTGACGTCCGTGTCCGCGGGGTGAACCACAAGCATCTCGGACTGGTCCTCGACAAGCTTCGGACAGCCGGCGCTGAGGTGACGCCCGAGGTCGACGGCTTCCGTGTCATCCAGCGCGAACGACCTAAAGCGGTCAATTTCGCAACATTGCCGTACCCGGGATTCCCGACCGACCTGCAGCCGATGGCAATCGGTCTGGCCGCGGTTGCGGAGGGCACGTCGATGATCACCGAGAACGTCTTCGAATCGCGTTTCCGATTTGTCGAGGAAATGATCCGACTCGGGGCCGACGCTCGTACTGACGGTCACCATGCTGTTATCCGCGGAGTTCCAGTGTTGTCGAGTGCACCGGTGTGGTCCTCGGATATTCGAGCCGGCGCCGGGCTCGTGCTAGCTGGGTTGGTCGCGGACGGAACCACCGAAGTCCACGACATCTTCCACATCGACCGTGGTTACCCGCGTTTTGTCGAGAATCTCCGTGGACTCGGGGGAGTGATCGAGCGGGTGGGCACCGAATAAGCTCGGTGCTCGGCGTCACACTCGCGTCTTATAGCCGGTGGTGGAATGACAAAACTGTCTGACCTGGCGTTGGCTGCCGAAATCGGTGTGGTGACCAGGCGATTTGTGAATTGATTGAAGGTTCGCGTAACTTATTCCAAGTCAGAGCGACACGGACACCGACTCCCGCCTTCACGGCGAGTGACACGAGGTTGTACGAAGTGCCTGACCAAATTTCGAAGTAGTTTCCATCGTGTATGGTTGTGCTTCACCTCCAGTTGTTCTCCGAATGTTCAGCGGTTTGCGCCGATGATCATGAT